>Ga0126381_100000061_pt1 | contig 126372 bp, 115 predicted proteins | sample PanSoiMetPlot_28_FD_96465 | JGI IMG/M metagenome (GOLD analysis project Ga0126381, IMG submission 96465) | Tropical forest soil microbial communities from Panama - MetaG Plot_28 | ecosystem: Environmental > Terrestrial > Soil > Tropical forest > Bulk soil | place: Panama | collected 2016-02-17 | reverse complement strand
GCAAGCCAAACTCAATGCAGTGGCTCGGCGACTCAACGAACGCCCGAGGAAAACACTAAACTACGAGACACCCGCTGAACGATTTAACCAGTGTGTTGCATCGATCGGTTGAATCCGCAGTCGCGTCCAGTCGTTCAGGCGACCAACCAAGGTACCCAGAAGCGGACCTTGCACGATGCGGACGCGATTCTTCCGCCAATTAATGCTTCGTTACCAGCTCGCTCTCGACGGCGATCAATCGCTCCTGCAGATGATCGAATCCGTCGCGCGCCCACTCGGGCAGGTTTGCACCGGTCAACGCCATCTCGTCGGCGATGATGTCAAGCAACTCCTTGGCGTGTTGTAGCAAGTCGTGTATTTCGGCTACAGAGCCCTTCGAGCCGTGAAGCGCCAGCGCTTCGGCAACGGCCGCCTGGAACGCCTCCCAGGCCCTTGTTATCGGTGCTCATCGATTTGCCCGACGCTTACCGGAGGCCCGTCTACGGACAATTGGAACAACATTCCCGGCCCCCCTACCCATGAGCGATAGCAGATGTCGCTCCCAGGCCCTCAATGCCTCACGCTTCTCGTCGTCGTACATGTCATGATCGTATCGTGCTCCCACGGAGCCGTCTGAATGGTTCAGCACCGCATTCTTGACCTCCGGCCGAATGCGTAGGGCAGACAGCCCCGTCCGGACAGTATGCCGCAGAGCGTGCGGTGTGAAAGCCTCAATCCCGTTCTTGCGAAATGTCGCCTGGCTGCGCGTGACCGCCTTGCCGCATGCCTGTAGTGATATGGGGCCATCGAGCTTGGCACCTGGGTCGAGCTTGGCACCGGGGAACACGTACTCCGTTCCTGGGATTGCAGGAATAACCCCAAGAATGCTGCGCGCCGTCTCGGCGAGGTATACGCGATGCAGACGCTTGTTCCTAGTGAATTCCGCAGGGATCGTCCACCACTCGTCGGAGATATCGGCCCACCGCATTCGCTGGACTTCGCCGATGCACTGCCCGGTCAAAAGGGCAAGCTTTAGCGCTGCCTTCACATGATCGGTGGCCCTTATCGCGTCAACCGAAGAGAAGAAATTGGCCGTCTCGGTATCCGACAAATACCGATCCCGGTGAACCGGCTTCTGGTACTGATCGAGGTGAACCGTCGGCAATGCCTCGATAACGTCACGCGAGGCAAGCCACTTGAAGAAAGCGGCAAAGACTGCCTTGGCGCGCTCGGCCATCGTCTTCGACGGCCTGCGTTTGCCCTGCTCCCCTTCGCGAAAATCGCCGGCCGCAATCTGGTCGAGTAGCGATGCGAGATCGCGTCGGCGGACGCTTCCCGGCTTGGCGCGCCCGAAAGCGGGGAGTAGGTACGTCTCCAGGACGCGCCGGTATTCGGCCACTGTGCGAGGGCGTAGCTCGGTCTCCATCGCAGCCAAGTACTTCTCCGCAGCCTCGGCAAGTGAATCGGCAGCACGGTATGCCCTTGCTTTGCTCACCTTTGCCGCTCCGGGGTCGAGCTCGAGCGGCGGTGCGTCGCCGTGCGCGCGAACGTCTGCCGCCTTCTCCACCTTCGCCGCGTCGCCGAGATAGCGCGATAGGGCAGCTTTTAGCGTCAAGCCACCCGGGCCGCCATACGTCCCCAGCGTCTTCATCCGGAATCGCCCATCGAACCGATAGGCATAGATAAACGCCTTGTGACCCTGCGTGCTCACCCTGACGCCGAACCCTGCGTGCGCCGGATCCCACTCGACATAACGCGCCTCACGCGGCTTGAGCGCGTCGAGGCGCTTCACAGTAAACGCCTTTGCCACTTGTCCCATGGTTCCCCCTTGTTTTGCTAGCCACGGCTGGCTAGCGTCTTGGCTAGCACTTGCAGGCTAGCTTTGCCTAGACAGTTATTGACAACTATTAGGCTATTTTAGGCGTTAGTTCATGTATTTCCGACGAGCGGTGGCTAGCGATTAGTCAGTAGTAGACGGTCATTTACAGGCTTGTTACTGATTTGTAATCAGTAGGTCGGTGGTTCGAGTCCACTCAACAGCACCATAAAAATCGGCTCCCAGCGCTTGACCCGAAACGCAGATCAAGCGTAGGGTTTTGCAGCCCGAGTAATAGAACGTCAGGGGGACGCGATGGAGAGCCGGGTTCTGCGCAAACGCGCTGCAATAACGCGCATCGTCTTGCCACTCTTCCTGGCCGCGCTCGGACTCGAGTTCTCCGATATCGCCTTGGCCCAGTCAGTTGGCGACATCGCTAAGCTCAACAACATCAAGCTCTTCGATGGCGCGCAGTTCGACGCCGAGTCCGTAAAAGGCAAAGTTACGCTGCTTTATTTCTGGGCGAGTTGGTGTCCGATCTGCCGCAAGGAAATGCCCACGGTCGAAAAGCACTATCTGACATATCGCGATCGTGGCTTCACCGTGCTCGCGATTAATTTTCGCGACAAGGAAGAAAACGCAAAAGCGCTGCTCGCGGAAGTCGCTCCTATCGATTACCCGGTAGCAACTATCACGGATGCGTACCGAAGCGACTACCCAAAGCTCTATGGGACGCCAACCTGGTACCTGATCGATCGCAAGGGTGTCATCAGAAAGACGGTTATCGGCCAGCAGACAATCACAGGAGGTTGGTTCGATGGTCTCAAGAAGGAACTGGAGACCGCGCTGTCGGAAGCGCCGTGACTATGACCAAAGCGTACGCCGCTACTTGTCTGGCTTACGCTTGGTATCGCGAACCGCGGCGGACAGAGTTCGAGCCGAAACGGAGCTCTAAAAAGCCCTCGGCGCCCTACGGACTTTAGCTTCAAACCGCGGCAAATCCGGGATTTCCTCTTGACAACAGCGGCAGATCGTCTCACGCTTTATCTGTCTGATTCTTGCAAGGAGGTTGCCATGCTCCGCACCATTTCCCTCGCCATCGCCCTGTTCGCATTCTCCGGGCTAGCTATCGCCGACTGCGGCGGAGCTCACAGCGCCAAGCAAACGCTAACCAACGATGAACAGGCGAATGCGTCGCAGGCTCCGACTGTCGCCAAGACTGCGTTGCCGGCCGCAAAGAAGCCGGCGCAATCCGCGAAAAAGCCGGTCAACGACAAACCATCGCCGGACAAGGTCGCTGCGGCCAACAAGGATTAGGTCACGTCTGACCAAGCTCTGCTTCGCGAAAAGCCCGCCTAGCGCGGGCTTTTTCACGCGGTCTTGGTCGATTGCGTTGCTTAGTTCGCCGTTGCAGCAACGTGAGGAACTACGAGCAGACGAGCCGCGATACCGCACGAGTGTACAATTAGCGCGGGGGCCGCAGACCGGCGACAACAGAGAAAAGGGCATCGCAACGCGCACGCGTTGGATGCTCCACAAGTGCAATGCGCTTTGCGATCATTGATGATCATCCGTTCGTTTTGGATGCGCTCTCCGTCATCATCTCATCGATGGAGCAACGACCGTCGGTCAGCGGATTCGATTCGTTGCAGAAGTTCGAGCAGGCGATCGGCGGCGGCGAGTCGTTTGACCTGGTACTGCTGGATCTTGGCATCCCGGGTTATACGCACCTCGAATCGCTCGAGCGTTTTCGGGCGTTGGCGCCTATCACGCCGGTGGTGGTGATCTCGGGATCGGATGATCGCGACACGATTCTGGAAGCGCTCGACCTGGGCGCGATGGGCTTCATTCCCAAGACATCGCACCGCGAAGTCCTGATGCGGGCATTGGAGCTCGTGCTCGCCGGCGGAATCTATATTCCCCCTCAGGCGCTGGAAAAACCGGGCGCGCACACTGTTAAGGACCTGCCGGCTACCGAGCGGTCCCTGCATCAACGCGCACCGAGCGCGGGTACGCTTGCGCCCGGCGTGAGCAGCCTGTCCAGGCGTCAGCGCGACGTACTGAATCTGCTGGTGAAGGGCATGCCCAACAAGCTCATCTGTCGCGAGCTTGGCCTATCACCAAATACAGTGAAGAGCCACGTCGGTGCGATTTTTCGCGCGCTCAATGCAAGCAACCGTACCCAAGCGGTCATTGCTGCACAGGGAAGCGGCTTTCGCGTCGATTACGAACGCGGCAGCGCTGGCGAAAGATAAAAGCCGGATCGTCTACGTCACGTCCGCGAATGCGCGGCAGCGGCGGCCTTGAGCTTGAAACTTACGAGCGTACGCAGCTTGGCCGGCATCACCGGCTTGAGCAAATAGTGGAAGCCTTTCTCGTCGGCCATTGACACCAACCCGGGATCGGCACTGCCGGTCATGAGGATCGCGGGAATCGAGCGCCCGAATCGGCGGCGGACGGCATCGATGGCATCGAGCCCGGTGGCAGCACCAGGCAGGCGATAGTCTGCGATGATGAGATCGGGCGCACGAGTCATGACAGAGCCGGCAGCTTCGACGTCATCCATGCTGGGGTAAACCTTGACGTCCATTCCCCAGCCAGCGAGCAGCGATTTCATGCCTTCCTGAATCTCCGCGTCATCCTCGATCACAACGACGGTCTTCCCTCTGAGCAGGTCTGCGCCCACAGTCGGCTCAGCCTCGCGCCGAGTCGGTTTGGCAACCTCCCTCCCTGGCGGCACAGAGAACCGAAACACCGATCCTTTTCCGAGCTGTGATGCCAATGACAGCTCATGGCCGAGAAGACCGCAGAGTCGTCGCACGATCGACAGTCCAAGCCCGAGGCCCTTGCGCCTGTCGCGCGCCGGATTCTCGAGCTGAACGAACTCCTCGAAGATGCGCTCGCGTTGGTCTTCGGGAATGCCCGAGCCGGTATCCCACACTTCCAGCCAGGGACGCCCTCTTCTGTTGCGACAGACCACCAGCACGCCGCCGCTCGCCGTATAGCGAATGGCGTTGGAAATCAAGTTGCGCAGGATTCTTTCGACAAGAACCGGGTCGCTGTACAAGAATCTGCCGCTGGCGCGAAAACGCAGCGCTAGCCCCTTCATCGCGGCTTCTGCCTCGAACTCCAGACGCAGCTTCTCGAACAGCTGACGGATGGAAAAGTGCGTCGGGTCCGGAGTGATCTTTCCCGAATCGAGACGCGACATGTCGAGCAACTCGTTGAACAGGTCCTCCAGGGCTTCCATCGACGCACTGATCGTATTGGTCAGCGCGACCACATCGGGATCCTTGACCTTTTCGGCAAGCGAGCCCGCGAGCAGTCCCATGGCGTGCAAAGGCTGCCGCAGATCGTGATTGGCGGCGGCGAAGAACTGGGTTCTCGCTCGATTGGCGGCTTCCGCCTGCACTTTCGCGGCCTCGGCCACCTTGCGCGCGCGGTCGAGTTCCTCGTTTTGCGCCGTGAGTCGCCGTGCCATGGCTTCGTTCTCGAATCGAAGCCGCAGGGATTCGGTGAGAATGCGGTTGTAGTTGCGTCCGAATGAAAAGAGTGCCATACCGGAAATAAATGCGATGAAGGCGAGGGTCAGGTTGTTGGTCGTCCCTTCGATCAGATTTCGCACGATCAACGGGACGATCGCCGGAATGAGAAAAGCATAGAACGATTGCAGGTGCGCGCCGATCAGAAGCAACCCGGCCGATATAACGCTGATTACCATGGCCAAAAGGAATGCCTGATGGACGGGAGAATCCGGGACAAAGAACAGGAACGACGCCGCACCCCAGAGCACGCCGGACACTCCCGAGCCAATTGCCCAGAGCGTGGCCCAGCGACTGATCGCCTGCTTATCCAGGCTGCGCCGGTTGAAGCGATACCAAAGAATGAGTCGCCAGAACTGGTTCGCCACCATGCATGCGGCCCACCCGACCAGGAGGTGCGTCTCGACTACATGCCAGAACACCAGAACGACAACTACTGCGCCGAGAAGCACGCCGCAGATCGAGACAGGCAGTCCGCGGTATAGCAGACGAACCTGCTCGGCCTGGATAAGATCGTCGAGTGCGCCGTCGCCGGTGGCGACGGAAGAAGTCTTGAGAGGTTTCATCTGATCGTAAGTGACAATGCTGCGTCGACCTTCGACGGGCGGTTGAGCTCGATCGGCGACGGCTGCGTCGCTTCTGTTTTCTTCCACATGGGTAATACCTCACCGCGTGGGTCGCTCACTCGCCATGGGTTCATGATCGCTGCGCGCTGCGCTTCGGAGTCGAAATCGGCATCGGCAAGCGGAACCGAGCGCGACTCGGGGTAAGGCAATTCCGTGCCCGTGATGAACGTCCGGTGCGCTGGTAACGGCTGCCAGTCGAACAGCGACTCGTACATAGCGGCCAGAGGCGAAAAGATCGATCCGCCGCGCAATAACGAGAAACCATCCATTGCGGCTTTCCAGGACGCGCGACCGATGCAATAGACCCGGCGATGCAATCGCTTATAGGCATCGACGAACTCGGTCGCACTCATGTGTCGTGGCTCGGTGACCAGCGTATAGCCATTGAAATCCTGCAGTAGCGCATTGGCCAGCAGCTTCGGATGGCCGCTTCGAACGAGGTCGTTGAAATGCGGTGTCCCGGGGAACGGAGTCTCGAAGGCGACGTACGACGGCATGACCAGTCCGCATTCGGCGAGGCGCTGCGGGATCGACTCGATGTACGCGAGCGTATCGTTCCCGGGGCTCAGCATCAGCCCCGACGCGACGAGTATGCCGTGGCGGTGACAGCGATCAATCGCCTCACGCACCTTGCGTACCACGTTCTGGCGCTTAGACATCGCCTCAAGCGTCTCTTCGTTGAAGCTCTCCAGCCCCACGAAGAGATACCGGCAGCCGCTGCGCGACATGGTGGCGACGAGCTCTTCGTGACAGATTACGTTGAAGGTGACGCACGAAGCCCACCACAGGCCGAACGGTTCGATCGCTGCGCAGAACGCCTTGAGGTAGGGCAGGCTGCCACCGAGGTTGTTGTCATAGAAAGCAGCAAAGCGCCGCTTGAGGGGCGACCAACTTCGCCTCGCCGCGAGTGCCGAAGCGCACAGGTCGCGGCAGACATCGTCGAGATCGCGTGTAAGAAAACGCGTCCCAACGCCCGTCAGCGTGCAGAATCGACAGCTGAACGGACACCCGCGGGTGACTTCCATGCTCTGCGTTGCGACTTGCTGAGCTGCGAGCAATTCGAATCTCGGCGTCGGCGGAGCATGCCGCGGCGTTGCACGCGACCGGTACCGCGGCCTGAGCGCATTCCGCGAGAAATCATCGAAGATCCTGGGAACGGTGGTCTCAGGATCTCCGCAAACCACGACGTCGAAAAAGGGCTGGCACAACTCCGGGTAAAGCGTGGCCATCGGTCCGCCGAGCACTGTCTTGGCGCCGCGACGACGCCAGTAGTGCGAAATCTGACGCGTACGGTCGAAATCGGAGTGCAAGCAGGATAGAAAGAGCAGATCGTAGTCCCGCGTCCAGTCGGGATCCGTCCACGTATCGTTGATGACTTCGCAGCGGGCATCGGGGGGCAGTAGCGCGGCAATCAAAGGTCCGATCTGCGGCTGCAGGAAGCCCCGGTGATGGCGCCCGCGGCGGTGATAGTCGCTGAAGACCGAGATGATGCCGACTCTCATTTGGTGGTCTGGCACTGGTCGCTAGCGAAGAAATTCCCCGACGCTCTCATTCGTCTTCGGTTCCTCGGCGAAACCTTCATGCTTGACCGCGCTTGCGCGGAATCCGGGCGGCGCAAGCGGATCGGTCCGCGACCACACTCGCGCAGCGGGAGGGATTGTCCCGGTCACGGTGAGAATGTTAGGTACGGTGTAGGGAGACGCCTCGCTCCAGTAGCGCTGCATGCCGACGAGCGGCTTGTCCTCGTCCGGATCGAATTCGCACAGGGCAGAAAGCAAGTACAGCAGCGATTTGTCGTAAACCCCCGGGACCTGCCAATAACCAGCCTCGCACTCGTTCTTCAGCGCAAACAGGCGATAATTCCGCACGCGGCGCGCGAATACGCCGGAGGAGATCGTCGCCGCGAGCTCGTCAAAGGAAAGCGCGGCGGCGATGAAGACGACGTCGGCTTTGATATCGATCGGAAGCTTCTTGGCATCGATGGCTCGAAGCATGCGATCGATGTAGACGCTGCCGCCGCTGTGACCGATGAGGGTCAAGCGCGTATTGGCATCACTCACCTCCGTCAAGCCCTGCAGGAACGCGGTGCCACCGTAAACCGCCGGGTCGGGCAGAAACGCCTGATCGATATCGGTCTTCATCGTCCCCCAAAGCTTGCCGAGCGCCGCATCCAAGCCGATCGCCACCCCGACCTCTTCGATCAGCGACGTGTACAGGCCGTGATCGTGTCCCGACCGGAAGCGCTCCCATAATCGACGCAGAATTTTGGAACCGATGTCTGCCGTGAACTTGAGCCCATCGCTTAGGTCGCCCAAACCCGCCACGTCCGTTTCCAGATCCTTCTCGAACGCATCGATTTTTTGGCGCCACAAGTCCGGATCAGGCAGAGCGACGTCGTGCCTTCGTGGCAGCCAGATCGAGTCGACGACGCGACCGAGCGCGCCCAAAAGCGTCAGTCGCCGTGGTGGAGTGTCACGCGGCAGATTCCCGATGGCACGAAGCACGTCGCCCTCGTGCGTCTTCAGCTTCAACGTGTCATCGAGCAGCCGCGTGAAGAACACCAGGTGCCGCTCGACAACGCGCCGAATCACCAGATTGTCGGCGAAAGGCAACAATGCAGCTTCCAGCGCCGTAAGCAATCCCGAGTTCCAGATGAAGAAGAACGGATATGCTCCAGCCTTGCGGTAGCCGTCGATCAATCGCTGCGCCTGGCCCAAACCCTCGCTGCGATTGACTAGGCCGCCGTGAAAAAACACAGCCAGGTGATTCGTCTTCGACGCCTTGAACGCTGCAAAGGCGTCTTCGAGCTGCGCCGGCGTCGTCCAGTCGAACTTCCCGTGAAGCAGATCGATATAGTCCCGCGTGGTTGGCGCTGGCGAGCTCTGATTCAAGCTATTCTCCCGAACGTGCTACAGCAACAGCTCGACGACGACGGGCCCGGGCGTACTTTGCAGCATCGATTGGGCGGGCGCAACTTCATGCCGCGACTCGCTCGCCGCATTCCGTGTCGATTGCGAGGAAATCGGCGGTTGGCCTGCTTCCTTTGCGAATCAGATCACGAGCCACGCTCGCTACGGTAACGCTGTCTTGACCATCGCGGCGCCGCAACGCGGCGCTGGCCGATGCCCTGGCCCAGCCCGCGAGGCCGGCAAAGAGCAATGCTCCAAAGATGGTCGCGGTCGGTGAAGCTACCGAAGACAAGGTTACCGCGGCTTCGAGGGTGGCTTGGTGGATGCGCATGATCGATTCTTCGCGCCCCTGCTTTCGTTACGGCCGCCTCGCGGATCCAGAACGAATGGATCCGTCGTCGCGGTTGACGACAGTTGCAGCTTCCAATCCAACCCTCGCCTTCTTCGGAGCTACAACCCAGGGAGAGTTCAGTAGCCCGATGACTTCCTGGGTAGCCGGATCGAGTGTGGACACCGCCCAGACGGCGAACCCGCCGAAAACGCCCGCGCTGATGAGCGTGGATAGCAGGAATGCCACGACCCGTAAGAGATTCGCCAATTTGTTCATACGTACGCCCTTCATCCCGACTTGAGTTGGTGCTTGACAGCTCGGCGTCTTATCTGTCGGCCGGTTCTGCCGGTGGATCTCTCTGCCGCCGATCCATGAGCGAAAATTAAGGGAATCGCGCCGGCAAATCGTCGCCTGTTTCGCTCATTAAGATGGGTAGCGCCAAGGCAAGGGGCGGTGCTCTTCCACCCCTCGCGGTCACCCATTCGGGTGAGTCTCAGGAGGAATCGCGGGCAGTAGTATCATTCTGCCCCGCAATAAGCCGCACGCTCGCGTGCTGTCGGCGCTGCCTTAGTCAAGGAGAACAGCGATGCAATACGATGCGACCTTGAAGGATCTTCTTTTCCCCGAGTCGAATCCGCCCATGTTCACGGCGTCGAAAAGCTACGACCGGGCGATGATCGCGGCCGAAGCCGCCCGGCTCTCCTACTTTCGCTTCGAGGAAGGCGAAGCGGCCCGGCAGACCATCCAATCGGCGCTGGCGATCGTCGGTTTCGGCAGCGTCGAATACTTCTCGGGAGCCGAGGAAGAAGGGCAGGCGTTCGCGGCTTTACCAACGGCCGGAGAAGAGGCGCTGCTCGCGTTTCGCGGCACGCGACCGACCGAGCTCACGGACGTCGTGCTCGACCTGGAATTGTTCACGTCGCCATGGACCGAAGGCGGCAACGCTCACCACGGCTTCATCAGGCAGTTTCAGGAACTGCGTCCAGCGCTCGTTGCGTGGCACGAACGCGTGGGGCGACGCCCGCTACTTATCGCGGGACACAGCCTCGGCGCAGGGCTTGCCACCCTCTGTGCGACCGTGCTCAAGCCCAGCACGCTGGTGACCATGGGATCATCGCGTGTCGGCGATGCCGATTTCGTATCCCTGCTGGCATCGGCTGAAGTGCATCGCTTCGTGAACTGCTGCGACCTGATCACACGGCTGCCGACGTTGTTCGGATATGCCCACGTCGGCAACGCACGTTACATCGATCGCAACGGCGTGGAGCTCTCCGACCCTACAGACGACGTGATCGCGCAAGATCAACACCGCGCGCGATCGGACTACCTGGCCCAGCACGCATTGCACGCGGGCAATGTTCCGCTTCGAGACGGCGCGGACCATGCGCCGATCAATTACGTCTCCGCGATCTTAAGAGAGCGTGAAAACTGACTCTCAAACCTCGGCTGCAGCTTGCGGATGCGCTAAACTAGCGCCAGATGAAACTCTTCAAGAGCAGATCGGACGAAGCGACCAACGCAGACGAGGCCACCGTCTCTCCCGTTGCCGTAGTCCGCCGTCTCGACGCCGCATCACCGGCCAGGTCGAGAAGAGTAGATTACGACACCTTCGGCAACCGCTTGCTCAAGGTCGCGGTTGTATTCCTGTGCACCGTCAACGCGTTGATGTGGGAGTTCTACACGGAATCGCGAATGATGGCGATCGTGTGGGCGGCCATCGCGGTGGGTTTCGTCGTCTGGATCGCACGGGACGTGAGGAGATAGCGCGCGGCTCGAGCCCGCCTGGTCTCCCTGGCGGACGCTCTCAAACCGACTTCAGCGCCGCCTGCACTTTTTCTGGCGTGAACGGAACCGACCGCACGCGGGCGCCCGTCGCGTCGTAGATCGCGTTGGCGATTGCGGGCGGCACCACCGCAGCGGTCGGCTCTCCCGCTCCCCATGGCTTCTCCGTCGGCCTATCGATGAGATCGATCGCGACTTCGGGAACCTCCGGAAAAGTGAGGATGGGATAACTCTTCCAGTCGAGGCTGGTCACATGCGAGCGGTCGAATTGAAGGTCCTCGATCAGGGTGCGACTCACGGTCTGCACGACGTTGCCCTCGATCTGGTTCTTGAGCCCATCGGGATTGATGATCTGGCCGCAGTCGTGGGCGACGTAGAACTTAGTCACCCTCACCGCTCCGCTCCTGCGGTCGACTTCGACATCGGCAACCGCGCCCACATAGGTGCGTGCCAGCTCGTACTTGACGTAAGCGAGCCCGCGACCCCTGACCACATCGCCCGTCTGCTGCGTACGTTCCTTGCGCGGCTGCCAGTTGGCGAGCCTGCCCAGCCGCTGCAAGAGTTCGGCGCCGCGAGGGTCCTTTAGATTCTTGAGGCGAAACTCCAGCGGATCGACGCGTGCAGCCACGCAGATCTCGTCGAAGAAACATTCGTTGGCGTAGGTGTTCTGCATCCGCCCCGGGGTCCGGATCCATGACGGACGAAAGGGCGTTCCCGCAACCCAGTGCGCGGTCGCGCGGACGTTCGGAATCGTGTACGGAATCGCCAGCGACTGGAAGATGTTCCCCGGGTGCGCCTCATCGCGCGGCAGGCCCGCAAGCTCCGCGGCCAGCAGCGTGACCGCAAACTCTTTCGGCCGGTCGGGGAGAAACGCTTCCGATTCCCACCCGACGACGTTGCCCTGGTCGTCGAGCGCCCCGTGAAAGTCGTACAGCGTGGGCGGTCCCTTGGGATCCCAGCCGTGCTCGTCGGCACGCATCCACTGCACTCGCACCGGAAGGCCAGTTTCCTTGGCGAGCAGCGCGGCGTCGGCCGCGGCGTCCTCGTGACCGTTGCGGCCGTAGCAACCTGAGCCTTCGATATAGATGCAATGCACGTCATCCGGATGCATTGACAGCATGTTGACGAGCTGTTTGCGCAGCAGATGTGGCGCCTGAGACGCTGTCCAGCAGGTAAGCTTGCCATCCTTGTATTCCGCCACCGCGCACGAAGGGCCGATCGAGCCGTGGGTGTGGATGGCGAAATCATAGGTCGCCGCGATCTGTTTCATACCCGGCGCCTTCATCACATCGGCAGTGTTGCCGACCTTCTGCAAATCCTCGTCCTTCACGACCTTGCTATTGCGCACGTACTCCCACAGCCTGGTTTTTTCCGGTAGCCCTTCCCATTCGGACCAAGTCGTCTCCACGATCTGGCTTGCTTTGATTGCCGCCCACTCGCTATGGCCCAGCACCGCGAGGTAGCTTCCCTTACGGATCGCGCCTATGTAGCCTGGAATCTTCCTGCAGTCGAAGTCATTCCACGCCAATAGCGAAGCTTTCATCGCTCGGGGACGGATGACCCGCGCGTGAATCATGCCCTTCAGCTTGAAGTCCTGCATGTAGGTGAAGCGCCCCGTCACCTTGTCGGGAATATCCAGACGCGCGAGCGGCTTGCCCACAATGGTGTAGTCCGCGGGATCCTTGAGCGGTGCCTTGGCATCGAGCTTCAATCGGAACTCTTTGCCACCGACGAGCTCCGCATAAGTCACGCCCTTGCCGCCCGCTTTGGGTGCAACGACGCCATCCTTCACCGCAAGCGCGTCCTTGCCCACGCCGAGCTTCGTCGCTGCTTCTCCAAGTAGCGCATTGCGTCCCGTCGCTGCCGCTTGGCGGATCTGCATCCCGCCGACCTGAATGGTCAAGCTCCCCCAGGTGATGCCCTGATCCGGCGTGACCAGCGTGTCGCCCTGAATGACCGTCACTCTGTCGAGCGGGACCGAAAGCTCTTCCGCAGCGATCTGCGTGAGCGCGGTACGTACGCCGGTACCCAGGTCGACCTTGCCCGAGTAAACGGTCACGTTGCCCTTGGCATCGATGGCGATAAAGCCGTCGACCTCGTCTTCCGCTACGGTTTTGACGGGCGATGGTGCTGGAGTCGCAGCGGCGAGCTTGTCACTGATCGCAAAGGTAACGATCAGTGCACCTCCGGCCTTGAGAAAATCGCGCCGCGACGTGTCGACGGAGTCAAGAACAACTTGGCTGGTCATGATCGACTCCTTCACGCCATCATGTCCGACGCGCGCTTGACTGCGCGCACGATGCGCAAATGCGTTCCGCAGCGGCACAGGTTGCCGGCGAGCGCCTCGCGAATCTGCGCCTCACTGGGCTTGCGATTGGTCTGCAGGAAGGCGGCGGCCTCCATGATCATGCCGTTGATGCAATAGCCGCACTGAACGGCTTGCTCCTCGACGAAAGCCCGCTGCAGCGGATGCGGCTTGGCCGATGTCCCCAGACCTTCCAGCGTGACGATTTTCTTCCCCGCCGCGGCGCTCACAGGCACAGAGCACGAGCGCATCGCCTTGCCGTCGATATGCACGGTGCAGGAGCCGCACTGGCCGAGACCGCAACCGAAACGCGGCCCGTGCAGACCCAGATCGTTGCGCAGCGCGTACAACAGGGGCATGTCCGGATCGTCGACCTGGACAGATACGGGCTTGCCGTTCACGTTGAGTCCCATTTTCACGGCTATCCTCCTCGTGCTTGTTGTCGCTGGATTGCAAGCGCTCCTATTCGAGCTTGCCCACTCTGCGGACTGCCTCTCCCAGCTTTTTGGCATCGACATCCCAGAAGCGCTGAAGCTCAGGCGCGTCCATGTATTGCACCGGCGTCTCCACAGTAGCCATCGCGGCGACGAACTTCGGATCCGCCGCGGCAACGCGCGCGGCCTCGCGCAGCTTGACCAGGATTGGCTCTGGAGTGCCGACCGGAGCGAACAGCCCCGACCACTGGAAGAACACCGCATCGTAGCCCGACTCAAGCAGGGTCGGGACGTCGGGCAATGAAGCAAGACGCTTGTCGCCCCACGATGCGAGCAGCCGCACTTTGCCCGCCTTGACGTGCTGGATCACGGTCGAGGGCCCAGTCGACAATGCATCGACGTTTCCTCCCAGAAGTCCGACGACGGCGGGGCCGCCCCCCGTGTATGGAACGTGCAGCAGTTTGATCCCTGCGCTCGCGGCGAACATCTCCATCGGCATGTGCATGGTGCCGTAGTTGCCTGAGGAACCGTAGGTAATCGCGCCCGGCCGCGTTCTCGCGTCGGCAACGAACTCGGCGAGTGTCTTCCACGGGCTGTCGCTACGCACGGCGAGCACTGTCGGATCAGCAGTCAGGCGCGCGATCGGCACAAACTCGCCGAGTTGATACAAAGGCGAGCGGCCGGTGACCTTGTCGGCTTCAGGCAGGATGGAAATTGAAGACAGCGCCAACAGCTGCGTGTAGCCGTCCGGCTTCGCCTTGGCGACAAGGCCCATGCCGATGCCTCCGCCAGCCCCCGCCTTGTTCTCCACGACGACCGGCACGTTGAGCACGCGGCTCATCGCTTCAGCGATGGGGCGTGCCACGATGTCCGCCACGCCGCCCGGCGGAAACGGTACGACCATCGAGATCGGGCGGGAGGGATAAACGTCCTGAGCAAGAGCCGGCGATGCGAGACTGAGCGCGGCCAGCGTTCCAGCGAGGACGCGAACGATCGCGGCAAATCTCACGGTCCCTCCTTGTCCGACCATGCGCTCACACCTTAACTACGTCGGCGTGGCGTGCCTTATTGGGGTCGTTCAGTACGCCAAGAGCAAGTAGAGCAATCCTCCGACCAGCATCCACTTGACGGTGTAGTACGCCAGTCTGCTCTTGCGCTTGAGCGCCTTGGCGGGAAGGCGCAGGTAATACGCATAGCTGAAGATGTGGTTGAGCACGCCGACCCGATCGCCTTCCATGTTCTCCGTCTGGCTGGCCCGGATCACCGTGTTCTTGTACCAGTGATTAACCTTAGCCATGATCCGGTTGGTCAACGGTCTCTCGACGTCGGCGAACAGGATGACCCGCGTCTGATCGGTTTTGTTCTCCGCCCAGTGGATGAAGGTCTCGTCGAATATCACCGCTTCGCCGTCGCGCCAGTGGTAGGGCTGGCCATCGACAAAAATGCGACATTTTTCCGAGTTGGGAGTCGACAGTCCCAGGTGGTAACGCAACGAACCGGCAAAGGGGTCACGATGCTTGCCGAGATCACCGCCGGGAGGCAAGAGCGCGAACATCGCGGCATTGACCGAAGGGATCGACTGCACCAGTTCGACGGTCTTAGGGCAGAGCGCCTTGGCCGAAGGCAGGGGCTCGTCGTACCACTTGACATAGAAGCGCTTCCAGCCGCGGCGGAAAAACGAATTGAACCCGAGGTCGTTGTACTTTGCCGCCCCCTTGATGTACCCCTCGTCGAAGAGTTGCAGCGCCTCCTGACGCAAAGTCTCCCAGTTATCGCTCAACTTCTTGAGCTCAGGAAACTTGTCGATGTCGATGAATGGCTTGTTCGGCACCGCAGAGAACATGTACATGAGCACGTTGTACGGCGCCATGAACGTGGAATGATCGGTCAGCTGCCTGTAGAAGCGATGGCGGATCTGCCCCCGGTAATGCACGAACACCGCCGACGCGATGAACGCGTAGAGGATGAAAAACTTCGGAGCCAGAAGATTGGGCAGATTCTCGAGCATCTTGGCTCGCAATTATAGCTCGATGCGAGTCACCAAGCGCGGCTACCTGAGGCATAGACTACCGGAGTGGTGGAGTCCCGCAGGGCCTGCAGGGACATGCCACTCGCACCCATGTTCAGTCGATTGTCGGAGGACCCCCTTGCCCGAGCCACTTCTGATAGCGCGGAACGCATCGAGCGAGCTCTTGCTTCTGCCGGCGCTCGCCAATCGTCACGGTCTGATCACCGGGGCCACGGGAACCGGGAAGACGGTGAGCTTGCAGGTGATGGCTGAGCGCTTCAGCAGCATCGGCGTGCCCGTGTTCATGGCCGACGTCAAAGGAGACCTGGCGGGCACGAGCCAGCCCGGTGCGACGTCCCCCAAGTTCGCGGAAAGACTCAAGCTCATCGGTGCAGAAGAGCCCAAGTTCACTGGCTTCCCGACGGTCTTCTGGGACGTTTTCGGGGAGCAAGGACACCCGGTACGCGCGACCGTCTCAGATCTGGGACCGTTGCTGCTTTCGCGCATTTTCAACCTGAACGAGACCCAGTCCGGCGTTCTCACGCTGGTATTCAAGATCGCCGACGACAATGGTCTGCTACTGCTCGACTTGAAGGACTTGCGCGCCATGTTGCAACACGTCGGCGACAACGCGCAGCAGTTCACGACCAATTACGGCAACGTGTCGGCGGCGAGCGTCGGCGCCATCCAGCGCGGGTTGCTTTCCCTGGAGCAGCAGGGAGGTGACAAGTTCATCGGCGAGCCTATGCTCAACGTCGACGATCTGCTGCAGACCGCAGAAGGAGGGCGCGGCAATATCAACGTCCTTGCCGCCGACAAGCTGCTCAACGCCCCTGCTCTTTACTCGACGCTGCTGCTGTGGCTGCTCTCGGAGCTCTACGAGAGATTGCCGGAGGTAGGTGACCGCGACAAACCGACGCTGGTGTTCTTCTTCGACGAAGCGCATCTTCTTTTCACCGACGCGCCGAAGATTCTTCTCGACAAGATCGAGCAGGTCGTGCGTCTTATTCGCTCCAAGGGCGTCGGGGTGTATTTCGTCACCCAGAATCCCCTCGACGTGCCCGATCCCGTCCTGGGCCAGCTTGGCAACCGCGTGCAGCATGCGCTGCGTGCGTTCACACCCCGCGATCAAAAGGCGGTCAAGACGGCGGGCGAAACAATGCGCGCGAATCCCAAGCTCAACACAGAAAAGGTCATCACTGAGCTGGCCGTAGGTGAAGCGCTGGTGTCGTTTCTCGACGAGAAGGGGCGCCCCAACGTCGTCGAACGCGCTTACATCCTGCCCCCGGCGAGCCGCATCGGCCCGATTACCAGCGCTGAGCGTAGCGCGGTGATATCAGCCTCGCCGGTCGCCGGCGTGTACGAAAAAGCGGTCGACCGCGAGTCGGCCTACGAGCGACTCAAAGGCCGCGCTGTGCAACAGGCGCCGGCCACGGGCAACGCCGGCGCGGCAGCGAGTGGCGGATGGATGGACTCGCTTAAGGGAACGCTCGGCGGGCTGGCGACCGGCAGCGGCCGAAAGGACAGCCTGGTCGAATCCATGGCCAAGAGCGCCGCGCGCACCATCGGCTCGACCGTCGGGCGCGAGATCGTGCGCGGCGTGCTGGGGTCCCTGCTCGGGGGAAAGCGGCGTTAGCGAGACTTGGGACGCTATTGTCCGCCACGTCCAGATGCAGCCTGCATCTCGCGCGACGCAAATGTGTTGCACTGGCGGATCTCGCCCGAATTGAGCCCGACCTTGAACCACTTGGCGCGCTGTTCCGACGAGCCGTGGGTGAACGCCTCGGGGACAACATAGCCTCTGGTCTGCTGCTGAATACGGTCGTCGCCAACCGCCATGGCCGCGCCGATGCCCGACTCTACGTCGCGAGCATCGATTAGGCCACGCTTCGCCGCCGAGTTCCCCCATACACCGGCGAGACAATCAGCCTGCAGCTCCTGGCGCACCGACAGTTCGTTGCGCACCCGCTCGGAGGAGCTTGCCATCCTGCGGTCGACTTTGTCCATCAGTCCGAGCTGATTCTGTACGTGATGTCCCACCTCATGAGCGATCACGTAGGCGCGAGCAAAATCACCGGGCGCGCCGAAACGTTGCGAGAGCTCCTGAAAGAAGCTCATGTCGAGATAGACGTAGCGGTCGCCAGGGCAGTAAAACGGTCCCATCGCCGCGCTTGCAAACCCGCACGCGGAATCGACCTGTCCATGGAACAGCGCTAGCCTCGGCGGTTGATACGTGCCGCCCATCTGCTGGAAGGTTGCGGTCCAGAAGTCTTCGGTGTCACCCAGCACCTTGGCGACGAACCGGCGTTGCGGATCTTCCACTGGCCGCGGAGTCGGGGCCGAAGGCCCAGGAGTCACGGACTGCGTCTGAACCGGTGGCCCGCCACCGCCACCGAGCAACGCGAGCATCTCCAGAGGATTCTTGCCGAGGAGCAGGCTCACCACCACGATGATGAGAATCGCGCCGCCACCGAGGCGCATGCCGCCACCACCGAATCCGAAGGGTGCACCGCCGCCGCCCGAGCGCTCTTCAACATTCTGGCTTTCGCGCATGTCTTCCCATTTCATCGCGACGCTCCTTCCGCGTGACGCGCTGCAAGTCTTCCCATCATATTCCAGAACTGCATGCTGTTCTTCCCGATTGCTGGGCTGTCGAATAACGACCCTACGTGCGTGTCGATTTTGTACGTGCTGCCCTGTCCGCAACACGCTTCCACCGCCGATGCACCCAGAACCATTGTTCGGGATGGCGCAGTATCAGCCGCTCCAGTGCAGCGTTGTATGCGCGCGTGTTCCGTCGAATCTCCTCGTTGGCTGACCCGCCTTCGAGCAGAGGCAGCGCTTCCTCGAAGCGCAGCACGTGGCGGCCATCATTCTCGCGCCAGGACGCTGCAGGAATCACCGGCGCTCCGGTGGCGAGCGCGATGATGGCGAGGCTCTTGAAGGTCCAGGCGGGATGCCCGAAGAAGTCCACTTCGATACCGTCGGGCGGACTCGCGTGCTGATCGAAGGGAAAGACGACCACGTCCCCCGCGGTGAGCCGCTCCAGAATCGCATCGAGCGAGCCGCGCTTGGACATCACGCCGAAGCCAGCGCGTTTGAAGCGTCGATTGACCATGGAATCCAGCCAGCGCGGTTTGATCGCCCGGCGCACAAAGTGGATACGCTCGCGCATTTCCGGAAAATTGGCGAGGCCTGCAATCGTCGCCACCTCGAAATTGCCGAAATGCCCGGTGAGAACGAGCACCCCCTTCCCTTGTGCGAGAGCCTTTGCAAGCGGCTCGAACTCGGTACGTACAATCGCGGCTTGGCGCCTGGCCGAGAGCCAGCGAAACCTTAAGAATTCGCAGAACAGCCGCCACAGGTGCGCGTAATGCGCCTGTGCCAAGCGCCGGATTTCGCTTTCCGGGACACCAGCGCCGAAAACCCTCCGCAGGTTCTCGAGGATCACCCGACGCCGCGCCGGAAGAAAGTAGTACAGCAGCACGCCAGCGAGCGGCACCTCGGCGCTTGCCGGCAGCGCCAGCGCCACCGCCGAGGCGCTCAGGCGGTCGTGGGTCAGCGATACGGTGATCGTTCGAATGCGCTGCCGGTCGATCAGCGCCTGCGCCTTTGGTCCGAAGACCACTTGCGGGGCGCCGTAGGCGTCTCGCGCCACGGAGAAATCGGTGGGCTCGATTTGCCCCAGTGCCAACTCGCGGGGAAAAAGCTTGGCACAGGCTTCCTTCGCGGCGAAGCGTGCAGCTAGGCTCGCGGCCCGCGCCAGCCCGTCGCCGCTGTCGTGAATTTCCTGAGGCGAAAAAATCCGCGTCAGATCACCTGCCGGAGTGTCAGCCAGCAACCGCTCGATGCGCGCGATTTCGACGGTGTCGATGCCGCAACGCGTCGCGTCGGCGGCGTCCGCCATGGCCTAGCCTGCTAGAGCGAACGCACGATGAGCGCAGCGTTGGTTCCGGCAAAGCCACGGCAGAGAATCAACGCCGTGGCGCTGCGCGGCTTCTGCTCACCGGGCATGACGCGCACTCCGCTGCACTCGGGATCCGGATCCGCCAGGGTCGCGACGCCCGGAACAACGCCCTGACGCAGGCAGCCGAGCGCGAGCACTGTTTCCACGATTCCGGCCCCGGCGATCAAGTGTCCGATCGACCACTTGAAAGCCGTTGCCGGCGGGGCGTTGTCGCCATTGCCGAAGACTCTGCGGATCGCCGCGGCTTCGGACGCGTCCGATTGTGGCGTGCCGTTGCCGTGCGTGACAATCATGCCGATGTCGCGCGGCTCGAGCTTTGCGTCGACGAGCGCCTCGCGGATTGCTCGCTCGAGGCCTTCGCCATCGTCGCGTATGGCAAGCAACCCCATGGCTTCGGCAGCGTGGCCGCCGCCGAGCACTTCTCCTATCACCTTGGCATCACGCTCTTTCGCAGCGCGCTCCGTCTCCAGTGTCAACGCTCCGGCACCTTCGCCAAACACGCTCCCGGTGCGCTTGGCATCGAAGGGCCGGATCGTGTCCTGGGCGAGCAACCCGCACTGGTGATAGTAGAGCACCATCTGTGGCTCTATCAGCGCGTCGTGACCGATAGCGACAGCACGATCGGCTTCGCCCTGACGCAGCGCCTCCGCCGCTTCGATCACAGCGAGCGTGCCTCCGCAACTGTGATTGGTAATGCAAGCATTGGAGCCCTTCAAGTTGTATTTGATCCCGACGTGACAGAGCACGTTGTTAGGCAGCGTGCGCAGGAGCCACATCGGATTCACGACGCTGGCGAGATCGCGTCCGAATGCCACCATGTCGCCATGCGCCTCGCTCATCAGCGGGAAGTACTCGTACTGGGTGTTGTACGCACCGCCGCCGGAGCCAACATAGCAACCGCTCCGGTCAGAAAATGCGGCGGATGCGCCGCTGTCGAGCGACTCGCGGTGTGCGGTGAAAGCTGCAGCCGCGACTGCCTGGCCGCCGGCGTAAATCCCGAACATGTCGGTGCGCCGGATCAGCTTGTGAAGCTTGCGATCCTCGACCAGCGCTCGCGGATTGAAATCGCTCACCTCGGCGGCGATGGTCACCGGCCATCCGGTGGTATCCCACTGCTTGATCGGGCCGATGGCGGAGCGGCCTTCCCGTACCGCCGAGAGAATTTCATCGGGCGACATTCCCCCAGCGCAAACTGCGCCGGTACCGGTAATCAGAACTCGGCTCTTCATGCAGCTTGCTTTCACCCGCGACCGGCGCGGCCGTCGACTTCCTCGGGGCTGCGCAAGGCGACGCAGCTGTTCGATCCACCGAAGCCGAAAGAATTGGAAAGCGTCATGCGCACACGCCGCTTCTGTGGCCCGCCGACGACCAGGTTGAGATCGCAGTCCGGGTCGCGCTCCCGGAGATTGGCGTTGATCGGCATCTCCCCATGATGAATCGCCAGGGCGCAAGCCACGATCTCGACCGCTCCTGCCGCCGCGATGAGGTGGCCCATGGTGCTTTTGGTCGAACTCACCGAAACGCGATCGGTCTTGTCCCCGAAGACGACGTGAATAGCTGCCGATTCGCTCTTGTCGTTCATGAACGTCGATGTGCCATGGGCGTTGATGTAATCGACGTTGTCGGGCGATGCACCGGCATCGGTTAGCGCCGCGCGCATCGATTGGATGGGACCGTCGCCATCGGGCGGCGAATCGGTGATGCGGTAGGAAGACAGCGAGTTGCCGTCGCCGGCAAGCTCCGCGTAGATGCGCGCGCCCCGACGCCGCGCGGACTCCCACTCCTCGAGCACTACAAAGCCCGAGCCCTCGCCCAGCACGAAGCCGTTGCGCGTCAGGTCGAAAGGACGGCTCGCCCGCTCGGGCGTGTCGTTGTCCGCCGAAACAGCGGAAAGCAGGCAAAAACCGGCGAGACCGACGGGACTGATCATGGAATCGAATCCGCCGGCGAGCGCGTAGTCGACGCTGCCGCGGCGGATGAGCTTCAATGCCGTGCCTATCGCCTGTCCGCCCGAGGCGCATGCAGTGTGCACCGAGGTCGAGTAGCCGCAAATGCCGAAGCGCCGTGTCAGCAGCGAAACACCCGCGGTCGACTGGCTGCGGCAGAAGACCAGCGGATCGTTGGCGACGTCGTCCTCCACCAGTTGATCGGCATGCAGCTCGCCGTCAGCCGCCGAGTGTTGCTGGATCGCTGCAAGATCATCGTACGCCACGCCCATCATCCCAGTGCCCACGGAACAACCCCAGCGATGCGCGTTCTGCGGCGTTGGTTCGATGCCGGCATCGCGAAAAGCCTGTTCCGCCGCCGCGAGCGCGAAGCGGTGCGAGCGATTGGCGAATTTGAGCAGCTTGCGGTCGGCCGTGATCGCCGCATCGCTGAAGCCTTTGACCTCCGCTGCAATGCGCGTTGAAAAGCCGCTCGCGTCAAAGAGTGTGATCGGCGCTACCCCGCTCTTGCCATGGAGCAGGGCCTGCCACGCGGTCGCGACGTCGTTGCCAACCGGCGTTACCAGCCCAAGCCCGGTGATTGCAACGCGGCGTCGATGGGAAGTCATGCGGCACCCCCGTCGATATCGCCGAACTCGACCCGCGCCGTTGCAACCGACTTGCCGCCGGCCCGGGCGGAGAGCGCGACGCGTATGCCGCGCTCGTGTGCAGTAGCAGAAGCGCCAAGCTCGAGGGTCTGGCCTGGACTGGTAAAGGATCGTACCTTGACGTTGTTCATGCGTCGCAGAGTCAACTCATCGCGGCCTTGCTCCGACTCGCGCACGAGCCGGGTCGCGAGTCGAATTTGCGCGTCAAGCAAGAGCGTCGCCGGAAACACCGGCCTGCGCGGAAAGTGATCGGCGAAAAACGGCGCCTGCGCGGGCACGTGAAGGCTGGCGGCGATGGAGCGCCCTGCCTCGTGCGCGGTGACTTCGGGCCGACCGACGTCGACGCCGTGAAAGCGCCCTGGCGGCGCGCCTGCGCCACATAGAAGCTCGAAGCGCTCCCGCAGCGCTTCCGGAGCATCGAAGTCCGTGGCCGGCAGCATAGGGCCGAGACAATGCTCGAGCTCGAGCAGAAGCCTCTCGCCAATCCTGGCGCGGCCACCGTACGAGACCGCGTCGTCATCGCAGCTGTCGATGTCGACCTCGAGCGAGATCGTCTCGCCGGGGCGAACATCACCGTGAAAACGTGTCTCGGCGGCGAGCGCAGCCACCGGACGACCGCGATACTCGATGGCGCTCATCGACACCCACGCCGCGAGCTGGCCCACCGCCTCGGCGATGAGGCAGCGGGGGAATTCGGCGACGAACGACGGAACTGCGAACACGCCGCGCGCATGCCTCGCGGGGTCGAGCTCGGTGATGCGATCGACAAATGAGAAAGCAGCGAAGTGCTCATCCATGCAGGGCGATGCGCCAAAGCAGTCAGGCGCCTACACTAGCTTCCTTCTGCGCGCGAACCACCAGCTTGCAAAAAGTCTCCGGCGTGAACAGCCGCGGAATGTCGGCGACCTTCATCGGAGTCTTGAAGCGATCGGCTGGAATCTCGGACAGATAGGCCTTGAGCTGCGCCAGACCCTTCTCGGTGACGATGCCTTTCTGCTCAAACTCGGCCTCGGGAAGATCGCCGCGCGCGTTCTCGACAATCTTGCCGCGCGGGATTTTGATCTTGAAAGCGCGCTCCAGCCGGAACACCATGTCCAGGAAGTCGATCGACTCGGCATCCAATCCCTCGATCAGCGACACGTCGAGCTTGACGTCCTCGACATCGCAGCCCAGCGCGTCGGCCATGGTTTCGGCGACCTTGGGATAGACCGCCAGGATCTCTTCTTTGGTGATTTCGTTTTGCCCCATTTCGTTCACTCCATCTTGAAGCCGCCGTCGACGGCAAAAATCTGACCTGTTATGTAGTCGGCATAGCGCGAGGCGAGGAAGCAGACCGCATAGGCCACTTCCTCGGGCTTGCCGTAGCGCTTGAGTAGGATGCGTGAGGTCACCTGCTCTCCCGCCATGTCGCGCACCGCCTGCGACATTTCCGTGTCGATCACGCCGGGAGCCACGCAGTTCACGGTCACTTTGCGCGACGCGAGCTCCACCGCGAGCGAGCGCGTGAAAGCATTGATGGCTCCCTTGCTCGCTGCGTAGTTGGTCTGACCGCGTCCGCCCTTTTCGCCAGCCACCGATGAGATGTTGATGATCTTGCCGGACCGCTGCACGATCATGTGCGGCACTACCGCACGCGTCATATTGAACACGCCGCCGATGTTGGTGTCGAGCACGAGATCGACGTCCTCGTCGTCCATCGCGGCAAGCTGGTTGTCGCGGATGAGCCCGGCGTTGTTGACCAGGATGTCGACGCGACCGCCACGATCGGCCACGCGCTCGACCGCCTCGGTACACGCCTTGATGTCGCACACGTCGACGCGTTCGGAAGCAATGTTGCGCCCTGTCGTTTTCCCCGCGTCGACAACTTCGGCTGCGGCGCTCGCGTTGTCACGGTAGAAAAAGGTTACGTCGGCGCCTTCTTGCGCGAGCAACTCGACGATGGCGCGGCCGATGCCGCGACCCCCCCCGGTGACGATGGCGACTTTGCCCGCGAGCTCCGACCCCGAGAACATCGGCGCAATCATCCGGAAATGCAGAAGCCGCCGTCGACCACCAGCGTGTGGCCGTTGATCATTGCGGCCTCCGGCAGACAAAGCAGATAGACAGCGCCGGCAACATCGTCGGGTGTGAGCACCGGTCCGGCGGGCGTGCGTTGCGCAAAATTAGCCAGTAGCTGCTCGCGGTTGGGAAAATAGGCGAGCGCATCGGTGTCGACCACGCCTGCGCTCACGACGTTGACGCGGATGTTCTTCGGACCCAGTTCCTGTGCCAGCGTGCGCGCCAGCGATTCCAGCGCCGCCTTGGACGCTCCGATGAAACCATAATCGGGCATCGCGCGCTGTGCTCCCAGACTCGACATGGCGATGAGCCGTCCGCCGTCCTTCATCAGCGGCACCGCGTGCTGCGCGAGAAGGTCGAGGGCGAAGGCGTTGGTTTCCAGACACCAGCGCCAATGCTTCAACGACATGTCCATCGCCGGCTTGAGCACTCCCGACGCGGCGTTACTGACGACGATATCGACGCGGTCGAAATGCCTGCCAAACTCGGCGAACATCTCGTCGACGCTGTCGGGCACGCCGACGCTTCCTTGAACAGCGTGAGCACGTCGGCCCATGCTGCGCAACTCGGCGCACAGCGCCTGTGCTTCGTCATGGCTGTTGTAGTAATTGACCGCGAGGTCGCAGCCTGCCGAGGCGAGCTTGCGCGCGATGGCGCGGCCGATGCCGCGCGATGCGCCGGTGACGAGCGCAACTTTTCCGGCGAGAGCGCCTGACATCGATCGTTAAAGGGTTTTAAGCCGCGTGCGCCGGAATGGGCGGCCCGTCGGGCCCGATGGCCCGTGCGGCGCTTCGGACAAACGTGAATTTTCGCATGCTTCCCGCTTCGCGGCAAACGCCGATCTCAAGCGAGATTACTGCTTGGCTTGCAACGCCCTCTTGGCGCGGACCAGCCGCTGCGCTTCCATGCACCAGTGCTTTTTCACGCTGAACCACACGTCCGCGGTCCACAGTGCGTTATAGGCCCGGCCTTCGGTCTGTCCAGGCGGCTCGGGATTATCGGCGCCGGCTACGAAGCCGTTGAGCCAGTTGCGCATCGCCTGATCGTCCTTGACGCGCTCGGTGAGAGGAACGAACACGTGGTTGTAGGTACCGGGGAGCTGCACGTTTCGCACCTGAGCAGTCCCGTTGTGCCGATAAGGCGCCTCGGGGTCAGTACCGAAATCCCAGGCGACCAAGTCGACCCTGATGTAGAAGCCGGTGAAGTCCTCGACCGAATTGGGGATGGTGTGCAGGCGGTTCACCATGCTCCACTGGTTGGGCAGGAGCAACGCGGCACCGCCCGCGCCGACGACCGAGGCGTACGACACGAGGACGCTGCCGACCACCGGGCGTTCTTCGCGGCTTAACGGATCGACGTAGGAGTAGCGGTCCTCTGCGGTACCGGTCAGCGGGTTCCATATCGCAATCCTCTCGCGGTACGAGCCAGCAAGCTCATAGAGGATCTTGATCGCCTGAATGCCCCCCTGACTGTGTCCGATCAACATCGGTCGCACCCCGTCGTGCTCGTAATACCAAGCAATCATGCCGGCGGTTTCCCAGCTGTTTGCGTACGGACTGACCGAGTATTCGCCATCGACGGGATCTTTAATCTTTGCCTCCGGGTATCCCAGGTCGACGAGAAATCGGGCGAACGTCGCCATGACCAGATGCGTTCCATAGACGCCGCCGTGAATGAGAAAGATCCTCGGCGCCGGAAAGAGCGCCAGCGTAGTCCTCACGTCGTGCTCGGTGATGTGCTTCGGATCCAGCGCGAGCAATCGATCTTCGGCGGAGCGGTCGGCGGTGACGGAACGAAGGACCAAGCCCGGCTGGACGCTCGACAAACGCGCTGCCTCACCGGGAACGCCTGGCGTGGTCGCGCATCCGACCGCGAGGAGCGATGCGCCGAGCGCGACTGCCCTAAGAAGTGACGAGGGTGTCGGCATCGAGACGTGCGTCGCGCGAGGCGCCATGCGCCAAGCGGTCGATGGAATCGAGCATATCGGTTGCAAGCCGCTGGACGGCCTCGCGGCCATAGACGGTCGTGCGGAAAGAGATGCCCACTTCGACGCCCGAACCCGAGGTGGTCAGCGCGAGGATCATCGGAGCGAGCGGTCCGGTGGAAACCGCGCGCACATATTGAGGTGCGCTGTTCTTGCCGGCGCCCTCGCTCAACGCTGCGACATTGAGCGGGGTCACTCCGGCCCACACGGGATAGTGCTTGGCAAAGAACCTTAGACGCCGGGAGCGCGAAAGAAAACGCCACTCCAACCCGGCAAGCGACATCGCCAATAGTGTCTGCAAGTACAACTTCCGGCGCTTCACGCGCTCGGTCTGTTCGTGAACCGCGATCGCCAGCTCTCGCAACCCGATGTCGAGCGGAACCGGATGCGCAACGCGAAACGACGCAAGGCAAGGTCCGAACGCGTCGCTCGCCTCGGTTCCCAGCTCGCGCCGGATGTTAACGATCGATGCCAGGGCGAGGTCGCGGCGGCGCGGCGCGTTGCGTCGAGCTGGCGCGAGTGGCGAAAGAGCGAGCAGCGTCGTCGCCATAATCACGTCTTGCCGGGTTACTCCCCACGTTGCGGCCGTTTCCGCGAGCGCTGTGTATCCTGCCGCGTCGATCCGGAATCGGGTGAAAGCGTTGTAACCGTCCTCAGGCGAGCTATAGCGAGGGCGCGCCGTGTGGCGACAGTCGCTGACGAGTCTGTGCAGCGTCGACAGTCCCGCGACGAGTCCGACCCTTTCGCGCCAAAAGAGCTTGGCGTACAGAGGTGCATAGGTGCTTCGCCCTGCTCGCGTCGCTTGGCTGCGCGACCGATAGCGGTAGGCGATGTCCATCAGCAAGCGAGCAATGGAGTCACCGCCTGCAACCACATGATCGTACGCGACGCCAAGATGAAAGTAGGTGCCAGCGTCGACAGCAAAAAACCGGAATGGATCGAATTTGCCATCGGCTGCGAAAGCGATGTTAAGCTGCCGCTCCATCTCCTGGTCGAGCGCTGCGGCGGCATTCGCACCTCGGCCGATCACGTGGAGCTGAGCCCGAGCCGCGCCTCCGCCCCAGACGTAACGGCCGCGGCGGCAGTCGAGCTCGAGACCAATCAGGCCGCGCTCCTCCAGCGTGGCCGCGATCACGTCCTCCAGGCGCGCAGCGGCGAGCGCTTCGCCGACGCGAAGCGCATGCACGGCGCTGTACGGATAGAGCTCGCGCCAGCGCAGCATCATCGCCTGGAAAAGATTGAACCGATGCATCATCCGCCCCTGCTCTTCGCCTCGTCGCGCGCGTGGCGTGCACGGATAAGCTTTTGCGCTTCGATGCACCAGTGCTTCTTGACGCTGTACCAGATATCCGCCGCATGCACGATGTTGGACGTGTCGATCCCGGCGTCCTCGGGTGGAGCCGTGCCGTCACCGGGGCGATACTGGTCGATCCATGCACGCGTGAGCGCGTTATCGGCGAGCGCTTTCGCCTTGGGCATGGCGATATGGCTGGTCGAAGCCGGCAACACAACGGTGCGAACTTGGGCGGTACCCGTGGCGTGGTACGGCTCGCTACCGAACATCGCGATCGGATCCCACTCGATGATGAACCCGGTGAACTCGTCGACGCTGTCGGGGATCGCTCGCAGCCGGCTCACCATCTCCCATTGGCCAAACAGGACTCGCAGCAACCGCCCGGTTGCGAGCGACGCGGCGTAGGGAACCTTCAGCCCGACTACGGGCCGCTCCACACCATCGAGCGGATCGATGATGGTCGTGCGATTTTCCTTTTCACCGTTCAGCGGATTCCACACGTTGAGCTTGTCCTCGAACTCGCCGGAGAGCTCATAGAGCACCTTGATCGTCAGCATTCCTCCCTGGCTGTGGCCGATGAGCATGGGCATCATGCCTTCGTTTTCGTAATACCAGGCGAGCATCCCGGCAAGCTTGTCGCTGTCGGTGAAGCTCGATTGGGACAGGCTACCATCGACGGGGTGGCGCAGGCGGGACGCAGGGTATCCCATGGCGATGAGGAACTCAGCAAACGGTCGCATGGTGACCAGCGCGATGCTGCCCTGCAGGCAGATGATCCGCGGTGCCGGTGCATGCGAAAGCACGTCGCGAACTTCGGCCTCCGTGATACGTTCCGGCGACAGCGCCAGGATCCGAGTTTCGGTTGCCGGGTCCAGCGACAGCGCCGGTGCCCGCGTCGATGTGGACTCGGGCGTCACCGCTGCGGCCGGCCACGTGGCAATGCTGGCAACAAACCCCGCGCAAACCGCCAGTCGCCAGTCGTTAAGCAGGCCGCGCATTGGCTCGTCTCGCGTCGGCCGTCTAGGCACTGAGCCGCGGCAGAAAGCGACCGGTGCGCTGCACGTAGGTAGCGTAGGCCGTACCGTGCATTTTCAGCAGGTGACGCTCCTCGTTGCGCGCCTTGAGATGATTGAGCCCGAAATGGGCCACGACCAGCAGCGCCATGGGCAGCGTCGGCACGACCACCACCGAGCACAGCATCAATATCATCGACAGCGCATAAATGGGATGGCGCACGCGGGCGAACAATCCGTCGGTGATCAGCTCACCGCTGTCACGCTCGCGAATGGCCATGCTCCAGTTCGTGCCCATCCGCGCCCAGCACCATGCCGTGAGCACGAGACAGACCACTGCGCACAACGCGGCCAGCCAGCGAAGGGTTGCGTAAAGAGGATCCTCCAGCGCGAAGGCGGGCGGATAGAGCAGCGGCGAATGACGCCGCACAAGCGCGAGGTACGGAAGCACATTCCACGCCGCGACCAGCGGCACCCAGACGATCCACATCAGACGCTCGATGCGCTGGTGCGGTACCACGCCGGCCGAGCGACGCGCCTTTCTCCGAACGCGAATGATCATAGCGCCGATGCCGAGCCAGTAAGCCCAGATGGTCGCCGTGAGAATGATCCCAGGAAAGTCTCTCATCCGTTTTGGCGGAACAAACGAGAGTTGCATGGATGCCAGGGAGCGACTTCACTCACGCTTTCGCTCCGCGAATCATGTTGCGCGCGATCACCAGCTGCTGGATCTGGCTGGTCCCCTCGTAGATGCGGAACAGGCGCACGTCGCGATAAAAGCGCTCGATGGCGTAATCGCTGACATAACCGGCGCCGCCGTGGATCTGCACCGCTCGATCGGCCACGCGCCCGCACATTTCCGAGGCAAAGAGCTTGGCGCATGCGGCTTCGGTCGAGACATCGCATCCATCGTCGCGACGGCGCGCCGCATCGAGGACCATCGAGCGCGCCGCGTAGATCTCGGTCTTGCTGTCGGCAAGCATCGCTTGGACGAGCTGGAATTCGGCGATCGGCTGGCCGAACTGCTTGCGCTCGAGCGCATACGTCAGAGCGTCGGCGAGCATGCGCTCCGCCACGCCAACGCAGACCGCCGCAATGTGCAATCTGCCCTTGTCCAGCACCTTCATGGCGGTTCTGAAGCCAACACCTTCACGGCCGCCGAGGAGCTGGGTCGCGGGGACGCGACAATCCTCGAAGATCACGTCGCAGGTGTGCACCCCTCGCTGCCCCATCTTTTTGTCGACCTTGCCCAACGAAAGACCCGGCGTGCCACGTTCGACGATAAAAGCGGAAATGCCCCGCGAACTCCTGTCCGCCGGATCGGTGCGCGCCATCACGGTAAAGATTCCCGCTTCCGGCGCGTTGGTGATGTAGCGCTTGGTGCCGTTGAGTGCGTAGAAGCCGTCCCTGTGCACTGCGCTGGTCGTAAGCGAAGCCGCGTCTGATCCGGAGCCTGGCTCGGTGAGCGCAAACGACGCCACCAACTCACCCGAGGCGAGCTTGGGGAGATAGCGCTTCCTCTGCTCGTCGGTACCGTCGAGAATGATCCCTTGGGAGCCGATGCCGTTGTTGGTCCCGATGAGCGAACGGAACGCGGGCGAGGTGCCTCCCAGCACGAACGCGACTTCGACCTCTTCTTCCATGGTAAGGCCCAACCCACCGTAGGTCTCGGGAATGGACAAGCCGAACAGGCCGAGCGACTTCATCTCGGCGATGATCGGCGCTGGTACCGCGTCGGTTTCGGCGACCAGCGCTTCGTTGGGAACGAGCCGCTCGTGGACGAAGCGGCCGATGCTGGCGAGAAGCAGAGCGAGCGTGTCGCGGTCGCGGATCATGGTATACAGGAGCGCGCGCGGCCTATGGACCTTGCCTGCGATCGCTGTCGCGCGGCTCGGTGCTTTCGAACATAATACCGCCGCGCCAATCTCTTTGCACAGAAGCGATCGATGCAATCTTCGCGCAATGATGTGATCGGCGTCGTCGGCGCCGGACTGATGGGACGCGGCATCGCGCAAATAACCGCGCAGGCTGGTTTCGAAGTGCGTCTCATTGACGTCAAGGCGGACGCCGCGGCGCAAGCGAAGCGCGCCGTCGCCGAGATGCTCGCATCGCTGGCGGCGAAGGGAAAGATCACCGCCGACGCTGCCGAGGCCGCGGCCGGTCGCATTCTGCTGCCCTCGGCGCCTGGCGAGCTTGCCGGCTGCAGCATCGTCATCGAAGCGATCGTCGAGCGGCTCGACGCCAAGCAGGCACTGTTCGCGTCGCTCGAATCCATCGTCGGCGATGCGTGCATTCTGGCGACCAATACGTCGTCGCTGTCGGTCACGGCGATCGCCAGCGCTTGCCTTCGTCCAGAACGAGTCGCAGGTCTGCATTTCTTCAGTCCGGTGCCGCTGATGAGAATTGCGGAAGCGATCGGCGGACTCAAGACTGCTCCGGAAATCGTGACGCGACTGGTCGAGTTCGTGGGCGCGCTGGGTCACACGCCGGTACGCGCCAAGGACACGCCCGGGTTCATTGTCAATCATGCGGGACGCGGCTATGGAACGGAGGCGTTGCGCATCGCCGGCGAGGGCATCGCCGACTACGCCACCATCGACCGCATTCTCAAGTTCTCGGCCGGGTTCCGCATGGGCCCGTTCGAGTTGTTCGACCTGACCGGTCTCGACGTATCGCATCCGGCGATGGAGTCGATCTATCGCCAGTTCTACGAGGAGCCGCGCTTTCGTCCGTCGCCTCTCACCGGCCAGCGTCTGGCGGCAGGCGTGCTCGGGCGCAAGTCTGGACGCGGATTCTACGATTACACCGGCGAAGCGCCGGCGCCGCCCGAGGCGACCGCGCCGCGTTACGATCCACCTCGGTCGGTATGGATCAGCAGGGAGCGCCCCGACGTGCGAGAAGGGGTTGTCTCCCGGATTCTCGAGCAGGGGTGCCGCGTCGACCCGGGCGCGACGGCTGCCGCCGATTCGCTCTGTCTGGTGCTGCCGCTCGGGCGCGACGCGACCACCTCGGCATTGGACGAAGGACTCGATCCGCGGCGCACCGTGGCGCTCGACACCTTCTTCGGCTTTGCCAAGCACTGGACCTTGATGACGACGCCGCTCACCGAACCCAGGCATCGCGAAGCGGCGCGGGCGCTGTTCGAGTCCGGAGGCTCGACCGTCGACGTGATTCACGACAGCCCCGGCTTCGTCGCTCAACGCGTGCTCGCACACATTGTCAACGTCGCCTGCGATATCGCTCAGCAGCGCATTGCGACACCGCCCGACATCGACCTTGCGGTCAAGCTGGGGCTTGCCTATCCGCGGGGGCCGCTGGAATGGGGCGACACACTCGGTCCATCGAGAGTGCTGCAGATTCTGCAGGAGCTTCATCGCGCTTATGGCGATCCGCGCTACCGCCCGAGTATCTGGCTCTCGCGACGAGCGCGGCTGGGCGTTTCGCTGCTCGTGCCCGATGGATGAGACAGACGCTTGCAGCGCGCTACCGGACGAGTACGATTGTCGCCAGCCAGGATCATTTCGCGGGGCACGGCATGGCTAAAGGCAAAGGCGGGTTTCAAGGCAAGAACGCCAAAGGCGGGCAGCCCGGTCAGTTTCCACAAGTCAAGCGGCCAATGCCGCCCTCGGTGCCGCGCATCATGCCGAGGACCAAAGCAAGCCCCAAAGGTCGCTAGCCCGGGACGCATAAAACGGCGCTCCCGCGGTTCCCCGGGGACGAAATAGAAGGGCACATCGACGGACTGCCGCGCATCAATCGTGCGCGCGTCGTCTGAGCGGCGCGCACGACATGTACATGGACTTCAAGTGCGGTTGAGACGGGGCGGTCCCAACCAGATCGGCGGGGCCGCCTTGGCCGCGGCGGCAGGTGGCGTGGTTGCCACGTGCGTGTTGACGTGCCCGAACAGCCCAAGCCCGCCAATCACGATCAGATACAGCGCGACGATGTAGTTGAGAAGCCTGGGCACGATCAGAATCAGGATGCCGGCGATCAGCGAAATCAAGGGCCCGAGGCTCAGGGTAATATTCATGGCAACCCCGGCCTAGCGTGGCTCGCGCCGCGATATCCACCGCTCGCATGCCGCCGGTGGGTCCACCAACCGCGGCGGAATGAGCGGATCGAAATCGATCCATTTGCCGGCGATCCAGGTACCGTCCGCACGCTCGACATCGCGCGCACCGTACGCCTGCAAGACATTGACGGCGACCAGACGCTTCGCGTACTCCGCGGCTCGAACGGCGACGAGCATCCCCGCCTGACGGAGCGGTCTCAGAGTGCGGACCTGGTTCGAGCGCTGTGCCGCTTCCGGCGCGGTATCGTTGCGCCTCGCGGCCTCGATCGGTTGGCCGAATGCGCCGACATGCACTTCGACCCCGACCGGCTCGCGCTCGTTGCGGACCGAGTGCTTGGCACGAGGCGCCTGCGGTTCAACGAAAAAGGTCGTTACATCATCCGGGGCGAAGCCTTGATGCCTCAGGCCTTCGAGCGCTCGCTGTGCATCCCGCTCCAGAGCGAAACGTCCGGCAATTATCGGTGACATATCTTCTCCTTCCTGCTCCCGGCGAACGACCATCGCTGCCAGCGGCGAGCCACAGCCCCAGCGGGACGGTGTTCTCGCGGGCAAGAATTACAGCAGCGTGGTAAGTCTTGCCGCTCCGGCATTCCCGCCACGCCGGAATCCCTGCGGTGCCGCGAATAGAGCAGAAAGCGTGCCTCGGCGGTCCGGCTTAGGAACGGGCGGTCGCCGTGGCCGCCGGGAGTCCCCCGGCGGACGCGATCGCGGCTCACCCTCGTCCCACGCCGCTCGCTACTGTTTCTGCTCCTGCTTTTTCTCTTCTCCACCCTTGCCGTCCTCGCGGCGCGGCGGCGCGGCGCGTTGCGGCTCCGGCGCCCTGGCGACGTTTGCTTGAGGAGGAGGCGGGTGGGCGGCGGCTTGTGGCGGTGGTTTGGGAGCTTCAGGAGCTCTCTGTGCACTCGGCTGCGGTGGTGCAGCCCGCACCGCCTGCGGCGGCGGTGCCCTCGGCGGCTCCTGCGGCCGGGCTTGTGCCTGCGGTGGCGGGGTGTGCGGCCGTTCCTGCGGCGCAGCCCTTGGCGGCTCGGGTGCTCTGATGACATTCGCCTGAGGCGGTGACGGACGCATCGACTGCTGAGGCGGCGCCCGCGGCGCTTCAGGCTGCCGCATCTGTGCCTGAGGTTGAGCAGCACGCGGCTCCTCGCGTATCGCTCTCTCCGGAGGCCGGCCAACGTTGGCTTGTGCCGGCGCTCTTGGCTCTGGCGGCGCTACCCTCGCTGCCTCAGGCGGTCTGGGAGCACTTGCCTGTGGCGGAGGTCGCCTGGTCGCTTCCTGCGGTGGCCCTTTGGGTGGCTCGGCCGCACGCGGCACATTGGCTTGCGGGGGCGGAGGCCGAAGCGCCTGTTGCGGAGCACCCTTTTGGGTTTCTGGCGGTCGGGGGACGTTCGCCTGGGGAGGCTGCGCTCGCGGCGCCTCCTGCGGCGCTCCCCGTTGCGCCTCAGGAGGCCGTGGCACATTCGCTTGCGAAGGCGCACGCCTGAGCGCTTCCTGGGGTGCTCCGCGTTCGGGCGGCCGCGGAACGTCGGCCTGCGGAGGTGCGCCGCGCTGTGGTTCCTGCGCCACTCCCTTCCCGCGTTCGGGCGGTTGCGGGACATTCTGCGGGGAAGGCCCGCTGGCGGCCTCGCCGGCCTTTCCGGGTGCCGCGGCAGTAGCGTTCGTGCGGGGGATAGGTTGAGTACGCGCGCCTGGCACGTTTTCGGCACGTGTTGGAGCGTTAGCCGGCGTGCTCGGGGCGACCACCTTCACGTTGCGTCCAGGCGTGGCCGGCGCCGCCTTCGCCGCCGGCGCCGGTGCGGCTTCGACGGGCTTGCCAGGCCGTGCCGCGAGCTGCGACTCTCTTGAAGAGAAAGACGCAACGGGCGGGGGCGGCGCATTCTTGGCCACCACCTGGCGAGTCAGCGTATTCACCGGGGGCCTGCCTGCCTCTCGTCCCCCGCGCGCGCCATTGCCGGGCGCGAGGCTTGCGCGGGTTGGCGCAACGGCAGCGACATCGGTCACCGGTGCTCTGGCGACGACCTCACGCGAGACCGGCACTGCAGATTGCGCAACCTGCCGCCCATCCGCAAAGGCGGCCGCAGGCACCGCCGTCACTGCACGCGCCAGCTCCCGGTTCCGGTAGACGACATTCGTACTGGGATTGTTGTAGACGTTCGTGACAGTAGTGACGTTGACACTGGTATTGGTCACGTTGACATTGGTGAAGTAATTGCGGCTGACCTGATATGCCGGCCGGTAAACCTCGCCCGGTCCGAGAGGAAACCATGCAACTCCCGCAGCAGGTCCCGAAGCAACCGACAAACTGAAATTGTTTCCGCCGACAAAGGCGACCAGCGCCGGAGCGTAGACCGGTCGGACAGTGCGCGGACCTGGCACCCAGCACCAGCGCTCACGCACAAACGCCCAGCGTCCGTAGTGGAAGGGCGCAAAGCCCCACGGCTCGTTGTCGACCCACGTCCACCCCCACGGATCGATCCACGCCCAATGTCCATAGCGGTAAGGAACCCAACCGGGATCGACTCGAGTGGGGAACCATACCGGCCCGTAGTCCGCAACGGTAGACCAAGTTCCGTAGTCGTCGAGATCGGAATAACCGACGACTTCGGGTGCAACGTAGCGCGCGGATACGGAGCGGTCGGTCCGACGGTCGCGGTCGAACGCCCAGCGGTCGAATTCGTCGGGCAGAGCGAGTGCCAGAGACTCGTAATCGCGCAGGTCGGTGCCAGTGAAACGGTAGCTCTGGCGTGCACCGATGATGTATGAGGTGCTCTCGCCATACACTTCGGCTTCGCCGTTAAAAGAAGTCACCGTCGTCGCGTTACCGTCGGGATCGACTTCGATGCGGTACTCGCCCGGCTGGCGCACCGTGAACGCGAGATTCGGCGTGTCTACTTCATAGACTTGTCCGCCGTAGGCTTGACGCACGCGTAGATTGAGCGTGCCTTGCGCGAGCTGAACCTGGGCGACGCGATCGTCGAGGTTGAGAATGCTGGCACTCGTCGACGCGCCGAGACGAACCCACGCGTCTCCGATTTGTAGTTCTGCGCGCGATCCGGTGTCGGACCAGATCCGATCGCCGGTGGAGAATGGTCGGTTCACCTGAGCCAACGCCCATTCGTCTTCGCCGGCGGGGGAAAAACTGACCGCGCCATCGATGTAAGCCAGCCGTGCAGCACGCGTCGGCGGATCGGCGAGCGCGCTGGTAGTGGTGAGCAGCATGAGCGTCGCGATCGTCGCTGTCGCACATGCGAGTATTCGATAAATGTTCCTGGAGTCCATGATGGTTTCCGATGTTAAATATGCGGCACCTCGCTCGCGCAAAAAATGCAAGTGCATAGCGATGCGTGCGCGAACATCCCGCCGCGATGAGCTACTGCATTACACGGATGCAGAATCCGTGCCGCTTGAGCGCTCGCAAAAAACTAACGTTTGACAAGGCAGGCGCGATGACAGCGGGCGTTGCGCGCCGTCGAATTGAATGGCGACGAGTGGCGAGCGCGTCAGCCCGCGACCTACAAACTGCTACGCGTGTTGCGCCTTAAGTGGAATGAAGAAAGAACGCCTGCTTTTGCTGCCAGGCACGACCGCGATACATGTTCTCGACGGTCAGGCGCGCTGCGCGGCCGATGCGTGAGCGCAGCACCGGGTCGTCCTTGAGCTTGAGGATCAGCGCAATCGCTTCATCGGTCGTGTCGAAGAGGAATCCATTGACGCCGTGCGCGATGTAGTCGGCGTAGCCGCCACGCCGTCCGCAGACCACTGGCAGCCCGCATGCCATCGCTTCGAACACGACCCTGCCGTAGGCCTCCAGCCACCGCTCGCTGGTTCGATAGTAGAAGCAATCGAGGCCATGCAGGAACTCGACCGCCGGCACAGACCCTGCCGCCAGAAGTGCTGCCATCACCTTGCCGCGAGCGCTCTCGCTCAAGCAGGTACCGCCCATGATGCGAACGTCGACGCCTGCGGAGGCCAGCGCGGAATAGACGAGCACGTCCTCATGGTGATGTTTGGTCGCGATGTCGCGCGAGAGCCGGCCAACGCAAAAGCGCTGCGCCGAGAGTGCCGTGGCGCGTGGAACGAAGCGTGCGATGTCGATAGGGCTTTCGATCACTCGCCCGGGATACGGCGAGAGTTTTCGCAACAGCGGCGACGTGTAGACGAGCTCGACCGGCGTCTGATGCCAGGCCTTAAGCCGCTGCAATACTTTTTCGAGCCGGTCGGGCTGCAAAGTGTTGTAGATCAGTATGACGCGTCGCGGCAACGATGCCTTGAACCAGTGGCCAACGCGGAAATAGGCGCCGACAAAAATGAAGGTGCCGCCGATCGGAATTCTGCCAAGCCACGGCCGAATGAGGCGCACCGGACAGCGTTGTGCGAACTCTTTAGCGGGGAAAAAACGGCTCCATACATCCACCCTACACTGCTGCGCGAGCATCCGATACATTTCGAATGTCCGCCAGTCCCCGCCACCGTTGCGGTCCCAGAGTGGATTGACCAGATGGACGACGTCGGTCCGACTCTGGCCCGTTGTCGTGCCCTCCTGCGACGACGCCCGATCGAATGGCGGCATTCAAGCGCGCAGCAAACGATGACCCCGTTGCGACTACGCCTGACTCGGTGAGTTTCGTAGTTTGGGGGACGTATTTTGTAAGTAAATCTTACGATCGACTCTCTATTTGACAACGCTCGAAGTACTGCAAATTTTACATTCCCGTCGTGTCCCGAATCGGTTGCGGCACTCTCAGGCAATGCTCGATCCATCGCGCGGTCAGTTTTTCCTGGACGGTGTTCTGCTCCAGGCGCACGGCGAGACCGGAGAAGTCGACCACGTCCATGGCCTGATCCTGGTTGAAACACGAAAACACATAGGAGACCTTGCCGGTCACCGGGTCGCGATGTGGCTGCAGGCACTGCGCGCAGATCTCCTTCATCATGCATTGCATCGGAGAATTGATCGATGCAATCGCGCGGCACTGTGGTTTGAGATGCGCAGCGAGAATGCCTCTCCTCGCTGCTGCGACCGCCGCCATCATGCGATCGGAGCCGATGGCGATCAGCCGGTCTGCGTCGGCGAAGCGAATGGCTTGCTCGCCGAGTTTGCCTTCCGCATACGCGGTCATCGCTTGCACGATGTTGCCCACGAAGCTCCTGTCCTGCGCGCGGTCGGCCGTGAATCCGGGCCCTTCATCGCAGCACCATACGACGGCGTCGGCCGCCGCTTCGATGTCGGCGACCTTGTAGCGGTCGACCATTTTCCGGTAGCCGGCGAAATACAGAACGCGCGAGCCGGCTTGACGGAATGCCTGGCCGATGGAGAACAGCACCGCGTTGCCAAGGCCGCCGCCGGCGAGGATCACGGTCTCGTTCGGCCGGATCTCGCTCGGCGTGCCCGTCGGCCCCATCAACACTACGGGTTCCCCGGGCTCGAGTTGTGCACAAAGATCCGACGAGCCGCCCATCTCCAGAACGATGGTCGACACCAGTCCCTGCTCCCGATCGACCCATGCCCCGGTGAGCGCGATGCCTTCCATGGCGAGCCGTGTGCCGTCATGCTTTGCCGCGAACGTCTCGAAGTTCTGCAGACGGTAGAACTGGCCGGGCGCGAAGCGGCGCGCTGCCGCCGGCGCGCGTACCACAACCTCGACGATGGTGGGCGTCAATCGCTCGACGCGCTCGACCCGGGCGCGCAATTGATCGTTGAGTGCAGCGAGGAATGCATCGTCGGAGACCCGGGATGCGGCGGTGCGCCGGGCGAGCATCCGGCTCACGATGCGATAGCCCGCCGTGGCGCTCGCCATGGCCTTAACCACGTTGCCGAAGAACGAGGGATGCAGATCGCCGAAAAAGCTGACCGCGCGACCATCGGGCTCGAGCGACGTCAACACATGCACCGCCGGCGGCTTCGCGAGGCCGCGCTCCAGTTTGACCGGCTGCCCCTTCTCATCGAGGGCCTGGAAGTGGCGGCCGTCGAGATGAAAGTGCAGCGGGTCTTCGCGCGCGGCAATCGTGTTCGGATGCGTTCCAGCGGCGACGAGAATCGTGCGCGCGGGCAGACGAGCCCGCCCCACCTCGTGCCAGACGGCGTCGCCGTCGTCGTGCTGCACCGACACCGCGAGCGCACAGGCACGGCCGCTTGCATCGGTCTCCACCGCGAGCGGAGTCAGGCCTTCTGCGAAGCGCACGCCCTCCTCCAGCGCCTTCTCCACCTCTTCGTGGTTGAGTGTGTACGAAGGGCTGTCGATCAGGCGGCGGCGATAGGCGATGGTCACGCCACCCCAACCGTCGAGCAACTCGAAAATGCGGGCGGGCCTCCCCTCGCGCTGCGCTGTTGCTCGCTCCGCGCGTATGGCGCGGGCATGGGACAGGTACTCCAGCGCGATCTCACGCTCGGCTGTCGTCCATCCCGCCTCGACTGCGCCTATACCCTCCTCCGCCACCAGCTGCTCATGGCGCGCCAGGAATTTCTCGACCTGCACCGGATAGTAGGCGAGCGATTCCGTCGCCGTGTCGATCGCGGTGAGCCCGCCACCGACGACCACCACGGGCAGGCGCAGCTGCATGTTCGCCAGAGAGCCGAGCTTGGCCGCGCCAGTGAGCTGAAGCGCCATGAGGAAGTCGGACGCCGTACGCACGCCGTTGGCGAGGCCGTTCGGAAGCTCGAGCACCGTCGGCTTACCGGCACCCGCGCACAGCGCGATGTGGTCGAAGCCGAGCGCCAAGCCCCCTGCCGCGTCGATGGTGCCGCCGAAGCGCACTCCGCCGAAGAGTGCAAAGCGCTCGCGCCGCTCGAGCAGCAGTCGAATGAGCTTGAGAAAGTTCTTGTCCCAGCGGACGGTGATGCCATATTCGGCAACGCCGCCGAACCCCGCCATGACGCGATCGTCGAGAGATTCGCGCAGCGTGGCGATGTCGTGCACCGGCGCAAACGCAACGCGCTCTCCAGACGCAGTCACGCCGGAAAGGCTCGGGGCCAGCGGCTCGATCTTCAGCCCGTCGATGCCCACCACGGTATGGCCGTCGTTTAAGAGATGGTGCGCGAGCGTGAACCCCGCCGGCCCCATGCCGACAACGAGCACGCGCTTTCCGGTCGGCTCAAGCGGCAGCGGGCGGCGAAGATTGAGCGGATTCCAGCGTGTAAGCAGGGCATATATCTCGAAGCCCCATGGCAGAGCCAGTACGTCCTTGAGTACGCGCGTCTCCGACTGTGGGATGTCGACCGGGTCCTGCTTCTGATAGATGCAGGCCTTCATGCAGTCGTTGCAGATGCGGTGCCCGGTGGCGGCGACGAGCGGGTTGTCGACGCAGATCATCGCCAGCGCCGCGAGCGCCAGGCCGTCCGCGCGCAGCTTGTGAAACTCGGAGATTTTTTCCTCGAGCGGGCAGCCGGCGAGGATCACGCCGAAAGGCGACTTCTTGAAGGCGGCGGCAGAGCCATCGGCCGGTTTCTTTTCACGCATGCCCGATGAGCACGAATCCTTCTGCTGTTCGTGGCACCAGATGCAGTAGTGCGCCTGGTCGAGACCACCGGCCAAGTCGGTGCCCGGATCTGTCAGGGCAAAGCCTTCGCGGCGCCGCAGGTGGCTCGGCGGAAGCCGCCACATGTCCACCCCATGGCGATGCTCGTGCTCGACCGGTATCAAGCGCATGAAATCGAGCTTGCGCGGCGCCTTGAACAGCACGCCTGCCTTGTGCAGCGATTTGCCCTCGGCTGTGTGCACCGCCCAAGCAGCGTAGCGCAGCGCGAGATCGATGTCGGGTGCATGAGCTGCTTCATCGCGTCCCCATTCGCCCACCGCCCGCGCGTAGGCGAGCTCGCCTGCGATGCCGGTGAGCGTTGCACCGATCTTCGCCTCGAGCTGCGAACGCAATGCGGCGCCGTCGAAGCTCTCCGCGATGTCGGCCTTGTAGCGGTTGAGCGCCTTGCGCTGGACGACCTGGCGCTTGCACGCGAACAGCGGAGCGAGCTCGTGCTGCGCCTCTTGTAGCGCGGCGACTTCGGACTCGATGGCAAACAGGCGACCGACAAAATCCTCAACAAACGGCGCGATCGCCATAAGCAGGTCGGATTCGCCCGCGCGGCCCAGCGAATCGGGTTGTCTGCGCGCCGCTTGGAGACGTGCAAGCAACGACGGATCGGCTTCGCCGAGTTGGGCTACGAACCCGGCATCGACGTGCGCCAGCCCGGCGATCGAGTACAGATCGCCGAAGCTCAGGCCGAGTCCGAGTTTGAGCATTGACATGCGTATGGCACCGCGGGCGATTCCCATTGCGGACAAACGTATAATTTTACCCGCCGGTGCGAGTGCACGTCATGCGCTTGATCGCATATGCATAGAATCCGGCGAACGGCTCTGGGACGTGTTTGGTCATTCCCGCGCAAGCCCCATGCAGTTATGATGCCGACTGAAATTCCGAACCAATCTTAGACAACCAACAGAAAACGATGCTCCGCCACCTCGCGGTTCTCGTAACCGCAATCGCCGCAGTGCTTTTTGGGCCGTTCGCCGGCGCTCAGCCCATCAAGCTGGGCGAGCTCAACAGCTACAAGACCTTTCCAGCATTTCTCGAGCCCTATAAAAAAGGCATGGAGCTCGCCGTCGATGAGATCAACGCCGGGGGTGGGCTGCTCGGGCGGCGTGTCGAGCTCATCGTGCGTGACGACAACGGCAATGCCGGCGATGCACTGCGAGTCGCGGAGGAGCTGGTCGCGCGCGAAAAAGTCGACGTGCTGATGGGCACTTTTTCCTCAGCCGTGGGGCTCGCGGTCGCGGATTTCGCGCGGCAGCGCCGGTTTCTGTTTCTCGCGTCCGAGCCGCTCACCGACAAGATCGTGTGGGACAACGGGAACCGCTACACCTTTCGGCTGCGTCCGTCGACCTACATGCAGACTGCCATGCTGGTGCCCGAGGCGGCGAAGCTCGGCAAACGCCGCTGGGCGATCATCTATCCGGATTATGAGTACGGAAAGTCGGCCACCGCGGCGTTCAAGCAGCAGATGATCGCCCTGCAGCCGTCTTCGATCGAGTTCGTCGAATTTCCCGTACCGCTGGGGAAGCTCGACGCGGGTCCCGTGGTGCAGGCGATGGCCGATGCCCGCCCCGACGCGATTTTTTCATCGCTTTTTGCCGCCGATCTCGCCAAGTTCGTGCGCGAAGGCGAGCTGCGCGGGTTGTTTCGCGATCGACCCGTATTCAATCTACTGGGGGGCGAGCCCGAATATCTGGACCCGCTCAAGGACGAGGCACCCGTCGGCTGGTACGTCACTGGCTATCCATGGTCGGCCATCGGCACGCCCGAGCACAAGCGGTTTCTCGACGCCTACACTGCCAAGTACAAGGATTATCCGCGGCAGGGATCGGTCGTCGGCTACAGCGTAGTGATGACCGCAGCGGCGGCGATCCGCAAGGCTCGTTCCACCGATACCGAGAAACTCGTTGCCGCCATGCAGGGACTGGTGGTCGACACGCCCTTCGGACGCATCAGCTACCGCGCGACCGACCATCAATCGACCATGGGCGCCTACGTCGGACGCATCGCCGTAAAGGACGGCAAGGGCGTCATGGTCGACTGGAAGTATGCCAACGGCGCGGATTATCTTCCCTCGGACGAGTGGGTACGCGCGCATCGTCCGCCGGATTGACGGCTAAGCCGCTCGCCGGCGCAAGCAACGACAAGCAAAGACGCGGTTCCCATCTGACGGCCAGTGGGCTGTTAGACTTTTGCGATCCGCCGGCGGTATCGCTGTAGCCGGGAGTGAGGGGACTCCAAGGGGGGAACCTCTGAACAAGCCCCGCGTGGCCGCGACGGAGGCTTTCCGGGAGTATTTGGCAAGTGAGGCCTAGCATCTGAGGCCATTGCGTCGGAAACGCGGCTCATGTGGGACTTGTTCAGAGGTTCCTTAGCGTAGTTCGTCGCGAATCATCGCCGACGTGACTCTTTCCGCCTTCCTCATTCAGCTGCTCAACGGCCTGGCCGGCGCGTCGTCGCTGTTCCTGGTTTCCGCCGGCCTGTCGCTGATCTTCGGCGTAACTCGCATCGTCAACTTTGCGCACGGCTCGCTGATGATGCTCGGCGCCTATCTTGCGTACAGCCTGATCGCTCGCCTCGGTGGCGGCGCCGCGGGCTACTGGACAGCCATTGTCATCGCCGCGTTGATCGTGGGCGGGGTCGGTGTGGCTGTCGAGCGCTTGTTGTTGCGAAGACTGTACGTTGCGCCGGAGCTCCTGCAGCTCACAGCGACCTTCGGAGTAGTGTTGATCGTCAAGGATGTCGTGCTCGCGACATGGGGGCCCGAGGATCTGCTCGGTCGGCGCGCACCGGGACTAGGTGGAGCTGTGTCGGTCTTAGGCAGAGCGATCCCCCAGTACGATCTGCTGCTCATTGTCTTGAGTCCGCTCATTCTGCTGTTGCTCACCTGGATGCTCAAACGAACGCGCTGGGGCGTTCTGGTGCGCGCCGCAAGCGAGGACCGCGAGATGACGGCGCTCTTGGGCGTGAACCAGGCGTTGCTGTTCTCCGGCGTGTTTTTTCTGGGTGCGACGCTCGCCGGTCTCGCCGGGGCGCTTCAGCTGCCGCGCGAGCCCGCCAATCTCAACATGGATCTGTCGGTGATCGCCGAGGTGTTCGTCGTCACCGTCGTCGGCGGGCTGGGAAGCATCCCGGGTGCATTCATTGCCGCATTGATCATTGGTGTGGCCAAGGCACTATGCGTTGCAGCGGGTGCGGTGAGCGTTTTTGGCGTCGTGGTTTCGTTTCCCAAGCTCACCCTAGTCGCGGAATTCATCGTCATGGCCATCGTGCTGGCGATCCGGCCTTGGGGACTCTTCGGCCGCCCGCTTGCGCTGCAGTCGTCGGTTGGGCGCGATCGCCTGCAACCGCCGGGACGCCGATTCGCTATCGCGGTTGCGGCTTCATTCGTCGTCCTGGCGGCGCTGCCGCTGTTCTCCGACGAATACACGGTGGTGCTGATGACCGACGTCGCGATCTTTGCGCTTTTCGCCGCGAGCCTGCATTTCATGATGGGGCCCGGCGGCATGGCTTCCTTCGGCCATGCCGCCTACTTCGGCCTCGCAGCCTACGCTGCTGCCCTGCTCGCCAAGGGCGTTCCGATGGAGCTCGCGCTGCTCGCGGCCCCCTTGGCTGCCGGCGTTGCCGCCCTGCTCTATGGATGGTTCTGTGTGCGCCTCTCCGGCGTGTATCTGGCCATGTTGACGCTCGCCTTTGCCCAAATCACCTGGTCCATCGTCTTCGAGTGGGATGCGGTGACCGGCGGCAGCAACGGGTTGACCGGCGTCTGGCCTGCTCAGTGGCTCTCGAGCCGGCGCGCTTACTATTGGCTCACGCTGTCGGTAAGCGCGATGGCGATTATCGCCTTGTGGCGCATGATTTTCTCGCCCTTCGGCTATGCATTGCGCGCTTCGCGCGACTCGCTTTTGCGGGCCTCGGCCATCGGCATCGATCCGCGCACGGTCCAGTGGGCGGGATTCAGCGTTGCCGGCCTTTTCGCCGGACTCGGGGGCGCGCTCTACGCGTTCTCCAAGGGCAGCATTTCCCCTGAGACGCTTGCGATTCCGCGCTCTATCGATGTACTGGTCATGGTATTGCTGGGCGGGCTGCAGAGTCTTGTCGGGCCCGTTGTCGGTGCCGCTACGCTCACTGCGCTGCAGGACTCGATCATCCGCCACACCGAGTATTGGCGAGCGGTCATTGGCATAACCGTGATCGCGCTGGTGCTCCTCTTCCCGAATGGGCTCGCCGGCGTGCTGAAGCGTGTCGCGCTGACGCGCAACGCGACATGAAAGCGCCGGTCCTGGTCGTCGAGAGGCTGTCCAAGTCGTACGGTGGCGTGCACGCGCTGCGCGAATTGAGCTTCTCCGTGCTTGCAGGCGAAAAGATCGCGGTGATCGGGCCCAATGGCGCTGGCAAGACCACGCTGTTCAACGTTCTCAACGGTCAGCTCTCTCCCGATGCAGGGAGCGTAGTGTTCGATGCCGTGGCGATCAGCGGACTGGCGACGCACCTGATTGCTCGCAGCGGCGTCGGCCGCACCTTCCAGGTGCCAGCGACGTTCGCGTCGATGACCGTGCAGGAGAATCTCAAGGTCGCGCTCCTCGCGCGAGAGCGTCTGCTTGGCTCGCCGTTCACCGACGTGGGCAGCCTCGACGACCAAGAGTCGCTCGCGGTACTGGAGCGCGTGGGTATCTCCGCGTTGGCCAATCGAACCTGTGCGACGCTCGCTTACGGAGACTTGAAGCGAGTCGAGCTGGCCATAGCGCTTGCCTGCAGGCCTCGCCTGCTGCTCATGGACGAACCGACCGCCGGACTGGCGCCGACCGAGCGCGCCCGGTTGATGGCGCTGGTGGTCGATCTCGTCGCGAGCAGCGGCGTGGCACTGCTATTCACCGAGCACGACATGGACGTCGTGTTCGCGCACGCCGATCGCGTGCTTGTTCTCAATCGCGGCCGCCTCATTTCGGTCGGACCGCCGGCGGCGGTGCGCACTGATCCGCACGTGAGGCGAGTCTATCTGGGGCCGCCAACCCAGCCGGGAGACTTCCATGGCGCTTGAGCTTGAGGCGCTGTGCGCCGGCTATGGCCAGGCGCAGATCCTGTTCGATGTGTCATTAAGTGTTGGCGACGGTGAAGCGGTGGCGCTGTTCGGGCGTAATGGGGCGGGCAAGTCGACTACGCTCAAAGCGATCGTCGGTCTTTTGTCGCCATGGCGGGGAGAGGTACGGTTCTCCGGCGAGCGCATCGATCGCCTGTCGTCTTATCGCATCGCACGCGCGGGAGTCGGCTACGTCCCCGACACCCGGCGAATTTTCACCGACCTTAGCGTCGCCGAGAACCTCGAAGTCGGCAGACGAATCGCTCCCGGTCGGCAATCCGCATGGACGCTGGAGCGCGTGCACGCTCTCTTTCCCAACCTGCGCGAGCTGCGGGATCGTCCGGGGGGACGCATCTCCGGGGGCGAGCAGCAGATGCTCGCCATCGCACGCACACTCATGGACAATCCGACGCTCCTTCTGCTCGACGAGCCGAGCGAAGGCCTTGCTCCGGTGCTGATCGAGCAGCTTTCCGTCGCACTCTCCAAGCTCAAGCGCGAAGGCGTTTCGATGCTGCTTTGCGAGCAGAACCTGCGTTTTGCGGAAGGCGTCGCCGATCGCGCCTGCGTCCTGGAAAGCGGACATGTGCGCTTCGACGGAACGCTCGCGCAGTTTGAGCGCGATGCCGATGCCAAGGCGCGTTACCTCGGCATTTGAGCTCAAGCTTCGAGCTTGCTTCGGACTCGGATCAGCCTCGCAGGCGCGAAAGCCCGTCCGCAAGATCGGCCTTGAGGTCCTCGCAATCTTCGAGTCCCACATGCAGGCGCAGACAAGGCCCTGTGGCCCGCCATGGGATCGCGGTACGATTTCGGCCGGGCTCGACCGGAAGAATAAGACTTTCAAACCCGCCCCAGCTGTAACCCATCTTGAACAGGCGCATGCCGTTGAGCAGCGCGTCGACGCGCGCCTTGGCCACCGGCTTCAACACGATGGTAAAGAGGCCGCATGCGCCCCTGAAGTCGCGCTTCCACAACTCGTGACCACGTGAACCGGGGAGCGCGGGAAATATGACCTCGTCCACTTCGGGCTGCTCGCGCAACCACTGGGCAAGCGCGATCGCGCTTTGCGTATGCCGCTCCAAGCGTACGGCGAGCGTGCGCAAGCCGCGTAACCCCAGAAAGCAATCGTCGCTGGAGGCCGCCACGCCCATGTCGGTCCACAGCCGGTGCAGGCGTGGGTAGACCACTTCGCTGCTGCCTATGAGTCCGATCAGTACGTCCGAGTGGCCGCCGAGATACTTAGTGCCCGCATGGATCGAAACGTCGACGCCATGGGCGAATGCGGAGAAACCCAGCGGAGTCGCCCAGGTGTTGTCCATGAGGACCAAGGCCCCGTGGCGATGTGCGACTGCGGCGATCGCCGGAATGTCCTGCACTTCGAACGATAGCGAGCCTGGCGACTCGGTGAACACGACGCGGGTGTTCGGTTTGAGCGCGCGTTCGATACGCTCCCCGATACACGGATCGTAGTAGTCGACCGCCACACCGAGGCGCCTGAGCTGGTTTTCGCAAAAGCGGCGCGTCGGTCCGTACGCCGAGTCGGTAACCAGGAGATGATCGCCCGAACGCAGCGTGCCGAGCAGAGCAAGCGTTATCGCCGCAAGCCCGGACGGTACCGCCAGCGCGGCATGCGCGCCTTCGAGCGTCGCGTAGGCAGACTGCAGGTCGGTGACCGTCGGCAGACCGTGCAAACCGTAGGTCACTCCGCGGAACTCGCCGCGCTCCGCGGCCTCGAGGTCGGCCACGGTATCGAACAGAATGGTGGTGGCGCGATAGACCGGCGTGTTGACGGCACCGATGTGCTTGCGCGGATCGCGACCGAGGTGGGCGACTTTTGTCGCAGGCTTGCGATCAGTCTTGTCGCTCATCGGTGAGCCCCCACGCTTGCGGCTTGCGCCGCTGCGCTGCCCCCAGAGGGGGAGCAATTCGCGCCTTGGGGCGGCCCGGCGACGCTCATACCTTGGAACGCAGGCTCGCCGCGATCTGCGCTGCCTGTGCGTCGGGGCTTTGGCGGATGTCGACCACCATCGCGCCTGCAGGCTCTTCCAGCGCGGCGAACTGGCTCGTCAACAACGAGGCCGGCATGTAGTGGCTCTCGCGCGAGGCGATGCGCGGTTCGATGGTCGACTTCTCGCCCTTGAGATACACCCAGCGCACATCGCCTGCAGGCGCCAGCCGGTCGCGGTAGGACTGCTTGAGCGCCGAGCAGGCGAGTATCACATGGCGGCCATTTTGCTCGAACGCTCGCAATTTCTCGACCAACCGATCGAGCCACGGCCAGCGATCCTCGTCGCTCAACGCAACGCCTGCTGCCATCTTGGCGACATTCGCAGGCGGGTGAAAATCGTCGGCGTCGAGAAACGTCCAGCCCAGATCGTCGGCGAGCGTACGCCCGACCGTCGTCTTGCCGCTTCCCGACACGCCCATCAGAACCACAATCACCGTACCGTCCTCTGCATCCGCTTGCTCCATCGATGGTCAAATTTCAAAGCGCAAGTTTCGCTTGTACGCTGGCAGTGCAGGTCGATGCTACACAACCGCGTGCGCGAGCGCCATTGCTTAAGCGACCACTGCACGAGCCTGCGCCGTCGTCCACAGCGTCGCACCCACGATCAACACCGCGCCGGCAAGCGTTCTTCCGTCAGGGAACTCGCCCAGCAGCAGTGCTGCGAGGGCGATTCCATAGACCGGCTCCAGCGTGGCCACGACGCTCGCCGCATGCGTCGAGATCGTGCGCAGGCTGCGGATGAACAGCGTATGGGCCAGCGCAGTGCAGAACAGACCGAGTATCGCGAGCAGCGCAATCTCGCGTGCGCTGGGCAGCGCCGGAGCGAGCGCAAGCGCGGGCAACAGGCAGGCGGCGGCGCACGCATTCTGCCAGAAGGCGATTTCTTCGGCGTTTCGCCGTCTCGCGATCGTTCGGTTGTTAAGCGCCAGCAGCGCAAAGGTGAATCCGGAGAGCACGCCCCACAGAACGCCGTGCACAATGCGATTGTCGATGTCGAATTGGGGAACCAGCAGCGAAAGACCGAGCGCGACGATCGCCGCGCACGCCCACTCGCTGGGCCGAGTGCGCCGCCGCAGCAAAAGCGCCTCCATGGGAAGAACGAACAAGGGAAAGCTGGCGTAGCCCAGAAGACCGATGGCTACGCTCGCCGTCTGCACCGCCTGGAAGAAGGCCACCCAGTGCACGGCGAGCAATGCGCCGTTCGCGGCGAGGCGCCACTCGAAGCGATCGCGCGGAGAGCGTCGCAACGCGAGCAGCATTCCGAGCGCAAGTGCGGCGATCGTCGTCCGGCCGAAAACGATGGCCGCCGGCGGCAATGCAATCCACTTGCCGAACAGCCCGGCGAAGCCGAACAGCAGGACCGCGACATGCAATGACGCGATCGCTCCCGTTCGCGATCCGTTCTCCTGTGACGCCTGCGAAGGAGCCTCACGCATGCGGAGCATTGTGCCACTCGTGCTTCGGTTTCAGTCGGCGGGAGGGTCGTGGCGGGTTACAATCGCCCTGACCGGCGCTTGAGCCGCGTGGCTTCGCCGGCAACGGAGGGGGAGCATGCCGCAAAACATCGCCGCCAATAAGGTGCTTGACGCAGTCCGCGACGCGCCTGGACAGCGCGTCAAGGTCGCAGTGTCCGACATCGACGGCGTTCTGCGCGGCAAGTATCTGCACAAGGACAAATTCTTTTCTGCGGCCGAAGGCGGCTTCGGATTCTGCGACGTAGTCTTCGGCTGGGACATTAACGACCAGTGCTACGACAACACCACCTTGACTGGCTGGCACAAGGGATTCCCCGACGCAGTCGCCAGGATCGACCTCGGCACGCATCGCAACGTGCCGTGGGACGACGGAGTTCCGTTCTTCCTGGGCGAATTCGTCACTCAGAACAACGGAAAGGAGCTCCCGCATCCGATCTGTCCCAGACAGACGTTGAAACGGGTGCTGAGGCGCGCCGAAGCCTTGGGATTGCAGCCGATGTGCGGCTCGGAATTCGAATGGTTCAACTTCGCCGAGACCCCGCAATCCTGGGCCGACAAAGGGCACGTCCGCCCGCAGCCGATCACCCCTGGCATGTTCGGCTACTCGCTATTGCGCGCCAACGCGAATCGCGATTTCTTCAAGGCGCTGATGGTGGAGATGGCGGCGTTCGGCGTGCCCATCGAGGGACTGCATACCGAAACCGGCCCCGGAGTCTACGAAGCGGCAATCCTGTTCTCGGAAGCACTGGAGGCCGCAGACCGGGCGATTCTGTTCAAGACCGGCGCCAAGGAGATTGGCTCGCGCTTCGGCATCATGCCCAGCTTCATGGCCAAGTGGAGCCCGCAGTATCCGGGCTGCTCCGGCCACATCCATCAGTCGCTTTCCGATGGCAAGAAGAACCTGTTCCACGATCCGGCGAACAAGCACGGGATGAGCAAGCTCTTCGAGAGCTATCTCGCAGGGCAGCTCGCGTGTCTGATGGAATTCGCTCCGATGTTCTGGCCGACGATCAACAGCTACAAGCGGCTGGTCGACGGCTTCTGGGCGCCGGTCAAGCCGACCTGGGGTCTGGACAATCGCACGGCGAGCTTCCGCGTGATCGCCGCGTCGCCCAAGTCGACTCGGCTCGAAACGCGCTGTCCCGGAGCCGACATGAATCCGTATCTCGCGACCGCGGCGTGCATCGCCGCAGGGCTTCACGGCATCGAGAAAAATCTTAAGCTCACGACCAAGCCCATCGAAGGTACGAACGTCGGCGCCGAAGACGTCCCGCGCGCGCCACGCACGCTGATCGAGACCACGCGCGCGTTCCGCAATTCCAAGCTCGCCCGCGACTGGTTCGGCGACGACTTCGTCGATCACTTCGCGGCGACGCGCGAATGGGAATGGCGCCAGTGGCTCGATGCGGTGACCGATTGGGAGCTCAAGCGATATTTCGAGATCATATGAAGAACGCCGACCGCTGTCGTCGCAATCGCTCTCTCGTCGCACTTTTCGGCTCGTTCCTGCTGGCGAGCCTGCTCGTCGTCGACCCCCTATCGGCCGCAACGCTGCGCTTTGCCAGCGGATTCGATCCACAGTCGCTCGATCCGCACGCGCTGGCTCTGCAATACCAGACTCGCGTATGGAGCCAGATCTACGAATCGCTGGTTTTTCGCGACCGTAATTTCGCGATCGAGCCGGCGCTTGCAGTATCGTGGCAGCAGATCGAGCCGACGCGCTGGAGGTTCAAGCTCCGGCCGGGAGTCAAGTTCCACGATGGAACACCCTTTACCGCCGACGACGCGGTGTTTTCCATCGGGCGCGCGCTTGCCAAGAACTCGCAACGCGCATTCCAGATGCGCGGCGTGGTCGAAGCGCGCAAGGTCGACGACATGACCATCGATGTGCTTCTCTCGGCACCCGATGCTGTCCTGCCGGAGAAACTCATCTACATCGCCATCATGAGCAAGGCATGGTGCGCGGCGCACAGCGTACTGGAACCTCAGAACTACAACGCCAAGCAGGAAACCTATGCGGTGCGCAACACTAACGGTACCGGGCCGTACATTCTCAAGTCCTTCGAATCCGACGCACGCACCGTGCTCGTCGCCAATCCGAATTGGTGGGGACGTCGCGGCAATGTCGACGAGGCGATTTATGTCGTGATCCAGTCCGACGCGACCCGGCTCGCCGCGCTGGTGTCTGGACAGGTCGATTTCGTGATCGATCCACCCTTCCAGGACATCGCAAGGCTCAAGCAGGAAGGCCGCTTCAAGCTCGCCGAGATGACCGACATAGGCACGCAGTACCTCGGCTTCGATCAGGCCCGTAACGAGCTCGAAGGCAGCGATGTCAAGGGACGCAATCCGTTCAAGGATCTGCGCGTGCGGCAAGCGGTCTACCAGGCGATCGACATCGACGTAATCGTCGCCAAGGTGCTCCGAGGACAAGCGACCGCGACAGGCTCGTACGTTTCCAAGCTGCTCGATGGTTACCTGCCGGATCTGGACAAGCGCCTTCCCTACGATCCTGCTGCGGCACGGAAACTGCTCAAGGAGGCCGGCTATCCCGACGGTTTTTCCGTGACGCTCGACTGCGTCAACGCGTCGTTCCGTGCGGCGGTCTGTCAGGCGATCGCCGGGATGCTCGCTCAGGTCGGGATCCGTACATTCTTCCAGGCATGGCCGACGGCGACGTTCTTCCCCAAGCTCAACCAGGCCACCACCAGCTTTTTCGAGTTCGGCTGGTCTCCAGGAACCGATTCCTGGCCCACGCTCAACGCCATCGTGCGCAGCAATGCGCCCGACGGGCTCGGCACCTTCAATGGCGGCCGCTATTCCAATCCGCGGCTCGACCAGATCATCGACGCCATCCGCGTCGACCCCGACATCAACCATCGCCGCCTGCTCGTTGGCGACGCGCTGCGCATCATGAACGCGGACATCCCGCTGATCCCGCTCTACAGGCGCACGCTGACGTGGGTGATGCGCCCAGATATCAGCGTAGCGCAATGGCCCAACGACATTCTCGAGCTGCGCTTTGTGCAGATGGGTCAAGGGCCTCTCGCGGGACGCGAGCCCAAATGACGCTGTCGCGGTTTGCTTTTCCGACCACGATTCATTTCGGTGCCGGAGCGCGGCGTCTGGTCGCCGGCCACCTCACTGAGCATGGCCTTGGGCGCCCGCTCATTGTGACCGATCGCGGCATCGCCCCCCTGCCGATGTTGCGCGAATTCGCCGAAGGGCTCGCCGGTTTAAGCGCCGCTGTGTACTCGGACATCTGGGGCAATCCGGTGAGAGCCCAGGTCGAGCAAGGTGTCGCGGCGTTCCGCGCGCATCGCGCTGATGCGGTCGTGGGTTTTGGCGGAGGTGCCGCCCTCGACGTGGCCAAGGCCGTGGCGCTGATGGCGACTCACCCCGGCGACGTGCTCGAGTATGCGTGGGACCATCCGCAGGTCCGTCCCATCGACCGAGAGCTGCCGCATTTCATCGCACTTCCGACCACCGCCGGCACCGGCTCAGAGGTCGGCCGGTCGAGCGTCATTTCCGATGACCGAACCCACATCAAGAAGATCATCTTCTCGCCCGCGCTGCTGGCGAAGGCGGTATTCGCCGATCCCGAACTCACCCTCGACCTTCCGCCCGGCATCACCGCGGCAACAGGAATGGACGCGCTCACTCATAATGTCGAATCGTATCTGTCGCCCGCGTACCATCCGCTTTGCGACGGCATCGCTCTGGAGGGCGCGCGCATCGCGGCGCGATCGCTGCGCAAGGCCGTGCGCGAGCCGGACAACCTCGAGGCGCGCTCCAACATGCTCATGGCGTCGATGATGGGCGCCATAGCTTTCCAGAAGGATCTGGGCGCGGTGCATTCGTGCGCACACGCGCTATCCACCATCGCCGATCTCCATCACGGCCTGGCCAACGGAATCATGATCGACCACGTGATGCGCTTCAATCTGCCGTCGGCGATCGACAAAATGGCGGAGCTCGCGCACGTGGTCGGCGCGGGAGCGCCTGGCGCACGGTCCGAGGCGGGCGCCGAAGCGTTCATCGACTGGCTCGCCGTGCTCAAGGCCGATCTTTCCATACCTTCTACTCTGGCCGTTTGCCAGTCCAAGCGGCCGGTGACTCGCGCCGACATTCCGGCGCTGGTCGAGGTTGCGATCAACGACACCTGTCACCAGACCAACCCGCGCAAATGCACGCGCGCCGACTTCGAGCGGATCTTCGCCGCGGCTATCTAGGGCCTATTAACGCTATGGGCGCATACGCGAACGGGTGGCTGCCCGACTTCGCCTTTGCGCCTTGCGCTAGGCGTTTTCGGCGACGCAACGCGTTTGTGCCCATAGCGTTAAGAGGCCCAAGGCTGATGCATGATTAAAGTCGGTATCTCCGCGTGCTTCTTCCACGCCGACCCCGAGCGTCCCATTTTCAAGGGCATGACGCTGCAATACATCGAGCAGAACATGGCGCATTGGGTGATGCAGAAGAACGCCATGGCACTGATGATTCCATCGCCGGACGGCCCCACCCGCCGAGGCTCGAGCGAGATCGGCGTCGGCGATTACGCCCACGAGTTGGATGCGCTCGTTCTCATGGGCGGCTCCGATGTCTGTCCGGAGACCTATGGAGAGCGTCCGCTAAAACCGGAATGGAACGGAGACCGTGTCCGCGACGATTACGAGATTGCACTGCTTCGAGCATTCATGGCCGAAGGTAAGCCGGTCCTAGGAGTCTGTCGCGGGGCGCAGCTAATCAACGTCGCCTTCGGCGGGACGCTCTACCAGGATCTTCCGACTCAGCTATGCGGCTCGCTCAATCACCGCAACTGGGACATCTATTCCGAGAATTGTCACGCGACGTCGATCGTTGCCGGATCGAAGTTGGCCGCACTCTACCCCGGACTTACGCTGACCAAGACCAACTCTGTCCACCATCAGGCAGTCAAGGACCTCGGTCGCGACCTCAAGGTCGAGGCGTGGTCCGAGCCGGATCGCATCGTCGAAGCGCTGCGCTGGACCGGACCCTCGTACGTTTTTGCCGTGCAGTGGCACCCCGAATTCCACGGTTCCGCGGACCGATCGTTCATCGACGATACGCCGCTGCTCGTCGACTTTCTCGGTCACGCCAAGAGGCCAGCGTGAAGATATCGAATCCCGCTACTGGCGCCGTGGTTGCGGAAGTTGCCGAGGATGCGAGCGCCGCGGTTCGAGCCAAGTACCTGCGTGCGCGGGCGGCGCAACCCGCCTGGGCGGCTACACCCATCGGCGAGCGGCTCGATGTCCTGAGAGCGTTTCGCGAGCGGATTGTTGCCATGCGCGACACGCTGGCGCGAACGCTCACACAGGAAGTCGGCAAACCGATCAAGCAGTCGCGCAACGAGCTGGACGGGCTCTTGCTACGCATCGATTTCTTTCTCGATCAGGCGGCACGCGTGCTGCGCGAGCAGAAGGTGTACGTCGATGGCGGCGATAAGCTCGAGGAGCGCATTTCGCACGAGCCTCTAGGCGTGATCGCCAACATTTCGGCGTGGAACTATCCCTATTTCGTCGGCAGCAACGTCTTCGTGCCGGCGTTGATCGCTGGCAACGCCGTGCTCTACAAGCCGTCCGAATACGCAACGCTGACTGGCTTGCACATCGCCGAGATGTTCGACCAAGCGGGCATCCCCACGAACGTGTTCATCCCCGTCATCGGCGGTGCTGCGACTGGCTCGGCGCTCCTGCGCCAGCCAGTTGACGGTGTGTTCTTCACCGGCTCCTATGCGACGGGCGCCAAGGTCGGTGCCGCGGGCGGGCGCAAAATGATCAAGGTCCAGCTCGAGCTCGGAGGCAAGGACCCGGTATACGTCTGCGACGACGTAGATATCGCCACTGCTGCCGCGTCGATTGCCGACGGAGCTTTCTACAACACGGGACAATCGTGCTGCTCGGTCGAGCGCATCTACGTCCACGAGAAAGTCCACGACGCTTTCGTCGCCGCATTCGTCGCCGAAGTGAAGGGCTACAAGACTGGCGACCCGCTCGACGAGTCGACGTACATCGGTCCCCTTACCCGGCGACCGCAGATCGAAGTGCTCAAGCGCCAGGTCGCCGATGCCCGCAAAAAGGGGGGCAAGCTGCTGGCGGGTGGGCACGCGATCAAAGGCAAGGGCAACTGGTTCGAACCCACCGTCTTTGCCGACGCCGGCCATCGCATGGATCTCATGAGAGAAGAGAGCTTCGGTCCGGTCATCGGCATTCAGAAGGTCTCCACCGATGCCGAGGCCGTAGCTCTGATGAACGATACCGAGTATGGATTGACGGCGGGCGTGTACACGCCGGACCGAAAGCGCGCGCGCAAAATCCTGGCCCAGGTGAATTCAGGTTCGGTGTACTGGAACTGCTGCGATCGCGTCAGTCCCCGCCTTCCCTGGTCCGGCGTCGGCCATTCGGGAATCGGGCTCACCCTGTCGACCTACGGCATTCAAACATTCACGCGCCCAAAAGCGTGGCATTTGCGCGCACCCGCCGCCGGCTGAGAGGTTTCAGCTTCCCGGCTCGCCCTTCGCATCCTGCAACTCTGCCGCCCTGAGCGAGTTGGCGAGCAGCATGGCGATGGTCATTGGTCCGACACCGCCCGGCACGGGAGTAATCCACGAAGCACGCTCCTTGGCGCTGTCGAAGTCGACGTCGCCGCGTAGCTTGCCGTCGGGCGTGCGATTCGTGCCGACATCGATGACGATCGCGCCCGGCTTGATCCAGTTGCCCTGTACGAACCGAAGCTTGCCCATCGCGGCAACGACGATGTCCGCGCCGCGGACGACGCCGGGAAGATCGCAGGTTCCGGTGTGACAGACGGTCACCGTACAGCGCGCCATCAGCAGTTCCAGCATCATCGGCCGGCCGACGATGTTCGACTGACCGATGATGACGGCATGTTTGCCGACCAGGTTCTCGCCGGTTTCCCGCAGCAGCACCATGCAACCCTGAGGCGTGCATGGGCGCAGCACCGGGCGCTTGAGCAGAAGGCGGCCCATGTTGTAGGGCGTCAGTCCGTCGACGTCCTTGCGTGGATCAATGCGCTCGGTGACGGCGTCGGCGTCGATGTGCTTGGGCAGCGGAAGCTGGACCAGGATCCCGTGGACGGATGAGTCGGCGTTGAGCTTGTCGATCAGCGCCAGAAGTTCATTCTGCGACACCGTGGCCGGCAGGTCGAAGGAAAGCGACCGCATTCCTACCGCCTCGGTGGTCGCACGCTTATTGCGCACGTAGACCTGCGAAGCTGCATTGTCGCCGACCAGGATGACTGCGAGCCCCGGCATCGCCTTACCCGAAGCCGAGCGCAGCGCGGCCTGTTTCGAAACTTCGGCAGTGACGCGCGCGGCGCAGGCCTTGCCGTCGATGATGCAAGCACTCATCGCGCCTCTTCGAAAAAGCGCGGATTATAAACGCACACTTGACCCCACCTGTGGCTCCTCACTCCAGCCGCAGCACCTGCCAACCTCGTTCTGCAGCAAGCGCTGCGAGCGTCGGGTCGGGGTTGACCGCGACTGGATCGCTGACGCGGGAAAGCAGCGGAATGTCATTGCGCGAGTCGCTGTAGAACCATGTCCGCCGAAACATCGAGAACGGACTGCCCCGCGCTTCGAGCCATGCGTCGAGCCGTTCAAGCTTCCCTTCGCGCATGTTCGGCGTCCCGCTTACTTTGCCTGTATAGACTTCGTTGCGAATCTCCGGCTCGGTGCAGATCAGATGCTCGAAGCCGAACTCCCGAGCGATCGGTTCGGTCAGGAACCGGCTCGCCGCGGTTGTCATGACCGTCAGATCATCTGCGTACCGATGCCGTCCGACCAACTCCCGCGCCGCGGCAGTAATGGCCGGCAGGATCTTGGTCCGCAGGTACTCGGCGCGCCAAGCCTCGAGCCGCCCCATCGGATGCGACGCGAGCGTCGACACGTAGAATTCGGTGTATTCCAGGGTGCCGACGACTCCGCGCCGGTAGCGATCGACGACGGCGGCGGTACGCGCTTCGAATTCGGCACGGTCGAGCACATTCCGCTCGATCAGGAATTCGATCCAGGCTTCGTCGCAGTCGTTGGAAAGCAGGGTGCGATCGAGATCGAACAGGGCCAGGACGTCTTGAGGCATGCGGTGCAGCGCGAAGCTACAATCGGTGCGTGGACACTGGCGTTATTGTAGCCGCCCTGCGCGAACGGTTAGAGTCGGTGCTGGCCTCGCCTCGCGGCTGCTACCGGCCTCTGGTCGTCGATGCCGAGGCTGTCGGGTGGCTCGACGACCGCCGGGCGAGGCGGCTGGCCGGTTTCACCGATGTTTTCAGGGCCGATGAACGACAGCTCAGCTTCGTTCCGGCATTGGCCACACCGGCACAGCGTACGCTTGATCTCGAGCGCGTTGCCCGCACGCTCGCCCGGGAAGGTCTGCTCACGGCGTGGCGCAACGAGCACTATACGGTGGCGGCAAAGCCCGGCGGACCGGCGCTGTTCGAGATCGAGCGGGCGGCGGCGCGCTATTTTGGAGTCCACACTTTCGCTGCCCATGTCAACGGACTGGTGCGCGCCGCGAACGGTATGCGCATGTGGCTCGCACGGCGCAGCCCACGCAAGGCGATCGATCCGGGGCTGCTCGACAACCTGGTCGGCGGCGGCATTGCTGCCGAGAGCAGCGTGGAAGCGACGCTGGTCAAGGAGGCGTGGGAGGAAGCCGGCATCGCCGCTGCTGTCGCGGGAACCGCGCAGTCGGGAGGGGCCGTTCACGTTTGTCGCGCCCAACCTGATGGCCTGCAGCGCGAAACGATTTTAGTGCACGACCTGTGGCTCGACGCCGATTTCGTCCCGGCATGCCAGGACGGTGAAGCGGTGGATCACCGACTGGTAGCGCTTGTCGAGGCGGCGAAGCTCGCGGCAAATCGCGACGGGCCCGACGTTGTCACGGCGGATGCGAGCCTTGTGATCGTCGACTGCCTGATACGTCACGGACTGATCTCGGCCGATTCGCCCGATTTCGTAGCGCTTTCGGCACTGAGATACCCTGCGCTGGAGGTCGCTGCTTCGAGCTAGGGAGCCTATTCAGAGGTTCCAGGTTCTCCTTCAAGGGCTCTCGCGCCGCCTCAAGCCGCTCTGACTGCGCGCGGCGCGATCTGCTTGATACCGAGCTCAGCGAGCGTGTCGCGAACCACATTGACGGCGTGGCGTATTTCCTCCGGCCCGATGGCGCCGATGCAGCCGACGCGGAAGGTCTCGACCTGAGTGAGCTTTCCGGGGTAGAGGATAAAGCCCTTGTCGCGCACGCGGTCGTAAAACGCCTTGAAAGCGTACTTGGCATCGGCCGGCGCATGAAAGGTGACGATGATCGGTGCCTGCACCTTCGCGTCCAGGAAGACACGAAAACCCAACTCGGTCATGCCCGCGATCAGCGTCTCGCAGTTGGCCGTGTAGCGAGCGAGCCGCGCCGGCTGCCCGCCCGCGGCGCGGTACTGCTCGATCGCTGCGTCGAGCGCGACCACCACATGGGTCGGCGGCGTATAGCGCCATTGCGTGGTCTTTTCCATGTACTGCCACTGATCGTGGAGATCGAGCGAAAGCGAAGTCGAATTCCCCGCCCTCTTCTCGAGGACCGCCTTGCGCGCGAACACGAAACCCATCCCGGGAGGTCCTTCCATGCACTTGCCTGAGGCCGCGATGAGCGCGTCGAACGGAATCCGGGTCGCGTCGATGGGAAGCGCGCCGAAGGAGCTCATAGCATCCACGATCAGACTGCGCCCGCGAGCCGCAACTGCGGCAGCGATCTCGGCCAATGGATTGAGGATGCCGGTGGAGGTCTCGCAATGAATAAGACCAATGTGGGTGATGGTGGGATCCGCATCGAGCGCCCGGGCGACATCGGAGACGCCGAAGGCCACGTCGTCGGCAACCTCGATAACCGACAGCTTGCGCCCCATCATTTCGGTGAGCCGTGCCATGCGCTTGCCGTAAGCACCGTTCACCATCACCAAAACGTGTCCGTCGCGTGGAACGATCGTATTGACCGCTGCCTCCACCGAGAACGTTCCGCTCCCCTGCATCGGCACGCAGACGTGAGTTGCGGCGCCATTGATGATGGCGTTCAGCCGCTCGCGCACCCGCGCGGTCACCGCGTTGAAGTTGCTGTCCCAGGATCCCCAATCGCGCAACATTGCGGCCTTGGTCGCGAGCGATGTGGTCAGCGGCCCCGGGGTCAGGAGGATTGGATCACGGTCGAAGTGGCTCATGGTCGGATTCAACAAGTGGTTATACAACGGCAGACCTGCGCCAGGCCTGGGTCCGCGTCAGCAGAAAGCGCGTCGTCACGGCATAGATTAGGCATACAGTAGTCGATGCGGCGACGATCAGAGTGGCCATCGCAGCAGCCGCACCGATTTCTCCAGCATCGTCCAAGTCGAGTATGGCCAGCGACGCAAGTTTGGTGTCGGGCGAATAGAGGAACACCACCGCCGAGATGGTGGTCATGGCGTTGACGAACAGATAGCGTCCGATGTCGAGAATCGCCGGCAGGCACACCGGGACGGTCACTCTGAAGAACGTCTTGAAGAACGGCACCTTGAGGCTGGCGGAAACCGATTCGAACTCGTTGTCGAGCGCCTTCAGCGCGGTAACGGCGGTCAGGTGGCTCGAGGTGTAATAGTGAATGATGGTCGATACCACGAGGATGGCCATCCCGTGGTACAGAAAGTTGAGCGGATTGTCGGGATGGTTGAAGAAGAAGATGTATCCTAGGCCCAGCACCATGCCTGGGACCCCCATCGGGATCGCCGCGAGCAGGCGGATCAACGCACGCAACGCATTCATCCCGCGCGTCTTCTCGATCAGGTACGCGCCGCCGAAAATCAGCGTGGTGCCTACCAGCGCGGTGGAGATCGCCATTTCCAGACTGTTGAAAAATGCCGAAATGACGCGGCCATCGATCAGACCGAAGGTGTAATGGCGCAGGCTGAACGACCTGTCGTAAGGCCAGAGCTTGATGAAGGAGGTATAGACCGCCATCCCGAGCACGGCGAGCAGCAACAGGCAGACGGTGACGCAGAAACCGAGCATGACGAGATCGAATGCCTTTTTCGGCTTGGGGGCGTACGGCACTGCGCGCGACGAGAATTGCGCCTGCAAGCGCCCCTGCATCATCCAGTCGATGACGAACGCCACCAGAACAGGCACCAGCAAGACCAGGCTGACCACCGCGCCCTTGTTGAAGTTCTGCTGGCCGATGACCTGCTTGAAAATATCGAGGGCGAGCACGTTGAAGTTACCGCCGATCACCTTGGGAATACCGAACTCGCTCACGGTGTACGAGAACACCACCATGGCTGCGCTGATCAGGCCGTATTTCGCCCCGGGCAAGGTGATGGTGAAGAACCTGCGCAGCGTCGGCGTGCCTAGCGACTCTGCCGCTTCGTACAGGCGCCCATCGGCGAGCAGCAGCGCGGTGAGCACGATCATCAGCGCGTGCGGAAAGGTCGCGTAGACCGAGCTCATGATGATGCCGATCGGCCCGTAGACCTTGGCGCCGCCGAGCATCCATTTGAGGACGCCCTGGGTCCCGAACCACTGGATGAACGAGATCGCGGGAAGCAGTGACGGCGCGAGGATCGGGGTAAGCGCGATCAGGCGCAACGTCCCCTTGAACGGCATGCAGCTGCGGGTGAGCGCATAGGCGAAAGTGAACGCCAGCGGAACGGTAATGGCGGTGACCGTGCCGGCAATCGAAAGCGTGTGCAGTATCGACTGTCGCAGCGCCGGGGTGTCGAAGTAATCACGAAACTGTTGCAGTCCGACGAAAGCCCCATTGCGGTCCTGCACGCTCTTCACCAGAATCATGAACAGCGGAGCAAGCAGGAACAGAACCAGCGCGAGGCACACCGCGAGGAGCATCGCCTGCGCCAGGTGATCCTGCCAATGCGCGATCTGCTTGACGCGTCCCCGGGTGGGAAGCCCAAGCGCGTCGACGGTCGCGGTGGTCATCGCATTCCGTCGGTGGTAACGCTCAGCCGAGAACGCGCATGCATTGCGGAGGCAGGCCGACGGACAGCGCCGAGCCCTCGGCGAGGTTGAGCTCGTCGATGGTGTGCCGGGAGATGTTGATGAGCAACGGCTGACCTTCAGCACCGGCCAGCTCTACCGTCACGTGACAGAAGGCACCGAGGAACTCGACCTTGGTCACCTTGGCCTGTGCAGCGTTCGGCGTTCCAGCGGCGGCGCCGTCGATCACCACGTCCTCAGGCCGAAGGTAGAGACTCACCTTGGCGCCCGGTGCAAGCGCGCCGCTGCCAGGCATGCGCGAGAGCAGCAGACGACCCACGCGCAGCCGGCCGTCGTCTTCAGCGACCGCCGAGAGAACGTTGACCTTGCCCACGAAATCGGCGACGAACGCCGACGAGGGCTCGCGATAGATTCGCTGTGGCGTGCCGATCTGTTCGATGAGTCCATGGTTCATCACGACCACCCGGTCGGCCATGGACAACGCCTCTTCCTGATCGTGGGTGACCATGATCGTGGTCACGCCCAGGCGCTGCTGCAGCGCGCGGATTTCGCCGCGAAGCCGAAGCCGCTCGATCGCGTCGAGCGCGGAAAGCGGCTCGTCGAGCAGCAGCAGTCCCGGCGAAGTCGCCAGGGCTCGCGCCAGGGCGATGCGCTGCTGCTGGCCACCGGAGAGCTGCCCCGGATACTTGCGGGCGGCATCGGGCAGGCCGATGAGCTTGAGCAGCTCCTCCACGCGGCGCCGGATCTCGTCGCGATCCTTGCGCCGATTGACCAGGCCGTACGCGACATTGTCGAAAATGCTCAAGTTGGGGAAAAGCGCATACGACTGAAACACGATGCCGTAATCGCGCCGCATCGCCGGCAGACGCGAAATATTGCGCCCGCCCTGAACGATGCTTCCCGAGTCCTGCGTCTCGAGCCCGGCGATGATTCGCAACAGAGTCGTCTTGCCGCAACCGGACGGACCCAGAAAGGTCACCAGCTCGCCGCGATTGATCGCCAGCGAGACGCCTTTCAAGGCGACGAATTTGCCGAAGGTTTTACGAATGCTCTCGAGCTTGAGATACGGCTCCTGAGATGCGGCCGGTTGCGACACTGGCTCTCCGACGTCCGTCAAACGGAACCGCGCCCCGGTCGGGGCGCGTTGTCACGAGGTTATTTCGGCTCCGATTTGCCGTCGTAGCGCTTGGTCCACTCGGCGAGAATCTTGTCGCGGTTCTTGGCCGACCAGGAGAAATCGTTTTTCACCAGGCGCTGCTCGTAGTCCGCCGGAACGAAGTCGAGCGGCTTGGCCACGCCCGGCATTGCCAGTACCGCGAAATTCTTGGCGAACAGCGCCATGGCTTCCGGAGTTGCCAGCCAGTCCATGAGCTTGCGCGCAGCGTCGAGCTTCTTGGTCGACTTCATGATGCCCGAAGCCTCGAGGTCCCAGCCGAGCCCCTCCTTGGGGAAGATGATGTCGATGGGCGCGCCGCCCTTCTTGGTCGTCACGGCCCGGTATTCGAAAGAAATGCCGATGGGAAACTCACCCGAGCCGGCCTCCCGGCAAGGCTTGGATCCCGAGTGGGTGTAATGGGCAACGTTGTCGTGCAAGCCGTCCATGAACTTCCACGCATCCGCGTCGCCCCACATTTGAATCCAGCCGGCGACGTCGAGATAGCCGGTTCCGGACGAAGCGGGATTGGGCATAACGATCTTGCCCTTGTACACGGGCTTGGTCAGATCCTTCCACGTCTCGGGCTTGGGCAGGTTGAGCTTCTGCGCTTCGACCGTGTTGAAACAGATCGCCGCGCCGTAGACGTCCATGCCAACCCACTCCGGCGGATTCTTGGGGTCGCGATATTGCGGCAGAATCTTGTCCAGGCCCTTGGGTGCATAGCCTTGGAGCAGGCCTTCGTTGGCGAACACTGCCATGCTCGATGCCGACGTCCCGACTACCAGATCCGCCTGGGGATTCGCCTTCTCGGCGAGCACCTTGGCCGTGATGATCCCGGTGGAATCGCGCACCCATTTGATCGCAACGTCGGGATACGCCTTGTAGAACGCTTCCTCGTATGCCTTGATTTGATCGGTTTCTAGCGCCGTGTAGACCAGCAGCTCGGTCTTTTGTGCGGATGCCGACGCTGCCCACAGCGCGGCAAACGCGAAAGCTACGGCGATGCGTTGAACCCACGATCTGCTACCCGCGACTTGCATGTTGCCTCCCAAGAGTTGATCCGCCAGACGATGGCGGAACCAAAAAATGCTACGCCCCCCGCACGCCCCAAAGCAAATAATGGCCGGATTTCTGTGACGCTGCGATGAAGAGATCAGCGCCCGGCCGCTGATTGCAGATTGTTGACAATCTACACCTGGCGCGGTCTAATCGCAAGATGCCACAGACCGCTCTGAACCCTTCACCGTCGCTCCCGGCCCCCGCGACCACCATCGCGCTGGTGCAATCGAGCTCGCTGCCAATGCTGGTGCAGCGCGAGCTCGAGCGGATGATCCTCGCGGGAGACCTCGCCGCCGGCGCCAAGCTCAACGAGGCCGGTGTCGCCGAGCTTCTTGGCGTGTCGCGCGGCCCGGTACGCGAGGCGTTTCGCGCGCTCGAGGAATCCGGGCTCGTCAGGCTGGAAAAGAATCGCGGCGTTTTTGTGCGTCAGATCGGCGTCGCGGAGGCCGACGAGCTTTACGAGGTGCGCGCGGCGCTGGATGAGTGGGCCGGTCGCCGAGTTGCGCAGAGCGCGACGTCCGAGCAGATCAAGGAGCTTCGCAACTTGTGCGAGCGGATGGACCGCGCGGCGGCGAAGAACGATGTCGACGCTTACTGGCCGCTCAACCTCGAGTTTCACGACCGGCTGGTCACATTCGCTGGCAACAGCAAGCTGCTCGCCACCTACCGCAGGCTGGTCAACGAGCTGTCGCTGTTCCGGCGGCAGACGCTGGCACTCGGCGGTACGCTGCCGGTATCGACGCGCGAGCATCGCGACATCGTCGACAAGATCGCTTCCGGCAATGCTGCTGCCGCAGGCAAGGCCCTGCATGATCATGTGATGGCGAGCCGCCAGCGCATGCACCGAACCCACGCCGCGGCGGGCGGAAGCACCACGCGTCGCGTCGCGATGATCGCGTCACGAAAGGCGCGCTAGCAAGCTCATGGCCGCCGAGTCGATCACCGTCAATGGCCGCGCGTATCGCTGGCCGAAGCGTCCGGTCGTCGTCGTCTGCGTCGACGGTTGCGAACCCGATTACATCAGTCAGGCAATCGAAACAGGAGCGGCGCCATTTCTGCAGGGGCTCAGCGGCAGCGGCACCTGTCTGACAGCGGATTGCGTGGTGCCTTCATTCACCAACCCCAACAATTTGTCCATCGTCACCGGTGTTCCCCCATCGGTGCACGGCATCTGCGGTAACTACTTCTGGGACCGCGAAGCCCAAGCCGAAGTGATGATGAACGACGCGCGCTATTTGCGCGCGGGCACGATCCTCGCCGCATTCTCCGCAGCCGGCGCCAAGCTCGCCGTCGTCACCGCCAAGGACAAGTTGCGCAGCTTGCTCGGGCATCGCATGCAGGGGGTCTGCTTCTCCTCGGAAAAGGCCGATCAGGTCACCCGTGCCGATAATGGTGTCGAGGATGCGCTGGGCATGGTGGGCATGCCGTTGCCTTCGGTGTACAGCGCGGCGCTGTCCGAATTCGTCTTCGCCGCTGGTGTGAAGCTCATGGCGAAGGAAAAGCCGGATCTCATGTATCTGTCGACCACCGACTACGTGCAGCACAAGGCCGCGCCGGGTACACCATCGGCCAACGCCTTCTACGCGATGATGGATCGATATTTGCGCGATCTCGACCACGCCGGCGCGATCGTCGTCGTAACCGCCGACCATGGGATGAACGCCAAGACCGATGCGTTCGGCCGGCCCAACATCATCTACCTGCAGGATTTGCTCGATGAGTGGCTTGGAAGCGGCGTCGCGCGAGTGATCCTGCCGATTACCGATCCATACGTGGCGCACCATGGCGCGCTGGGATCGTTCGCCACGGTTTACTTGCCGTCCGAGCGCATCGAGGATGCTGTGCGGCGTCTCCGCGCTCTGCCTGGAGTCGACCTGGTATTGTCGCGCGAGCAAGCCTGCCGGCGCTTCGAGCTGCCGGCCGATCGCGTCGGAGATTTGATCATCGTTTCGGAGCGCCTCACCGTGCTGGGCTCGAGCGTGTCGCGTCATGATCTTTCCGGGCTTGACGTGCCCCTGCGATCGCACGGCGGCATCTCGGAGCAGCGCGTCCCGTTGATTGCCAACCGCCCTGCCCCTGCTCTGCCTGCCGGTCGCCGCTGGCGTAATTTCGACGCCTTCGACCTGGCGCTCAACTATTTGCAATAGCGCGCATGAACCAATTGATCAACATCGCGGGGTTCGCTCAACCATGAACATGATGGCCGAGCTTGCGCGCGTACGTTCCGGCATCGTTCTGCACGAGAAAATGCGCATCGGCGGCGAGCTGGTAGGCGGCGAACCGGTGATCGAGGTATTCAATCCTTACACCGGCGCAATGGTGGGCACCGTGCCCAAGGCAACGGCCGAGGATATCCGTCGCGCGCTCGCGACCGCCAAACGCTTCAGGTCCAGGCTCACCCGTCACGACCGCTACCGCATCTGTCACCGAGCCGCCGACCTGATCCGGAGCCGCACTGCTGAGGTCTCCGACTTGATCACTGCCGAGTGCGGCATCTGCAAAAAGGACTCGCTCTACGAAGTCGGCCGCGCCTGCGACGTGTTCGTTTTTGCCGCCAATGCCGCGTTGCAGGACGACGGCCAGATCTTTTCCTGCGATCTCACGCCGCACGGGAAGTCGCGCAAGGTCTACACCCTGCGCGAGCCGCTGCTCGGCGTCATTGCCGCGATCACGCCGTTCAACCATCCGCTAAATCAGGTTGCGCACAAGGTCGCGCCTTCGATCGCCACCGGCAACCGGATGGTGCTCAAGCCCACCGAAAAGACGCCGCTGACAGCGCTGCTGCTGGCGGACATCCTCTACGAAGCCGGGTTGCCGCCCGAGATGTTTTCGGTGGTCACCGGTGATCCGGCGCCGATCGCCGACGCGCTTCTGACCAGTCCCGATGTCGATCTCGTGACGTTCACCGGCGGCATCGCGGTGGGCAAGGCTATCGCCGCCAAGGCCGTCTACAAGCGCCAGGTACTGGAGATGGGCGGCAATGATCCCCTGATCGTGATGGAGGACTGCGATCTCGACGAAGCGGCGGCGCTTGCCGTCGCGGGCTCGTACAAGAATTCCGGCCAGCGTTGTACCGCCATCAAGCGGATTCTGGTCCAGCAGAGCGTAGCGGACCGATTCGTCTCCAATCTTGTAGAACGTACTCGCGCGGTCAAGTACGGCGATCCCATGGATCCGCAAACCGACATGGGAACGGTCATCGACGAAACCGCCGCGAAGTCATTCGAGAGTAAGGTGAACGACGCGGTCGAGCGCGGGGCGAAGCTTCTCTACGGCAACATTCGCCAGGGCGCGCTTTACTCCCCCACGGTGGTCGACCACGTCACGCCGGACATGCCGCTGGTGAAGTACGAAACCTTCGGTCCGGTGTCGCCGGTGATGCGTTTCGCGACGATCGACGACGCCATCGCGATTTCAAACTCTACCGAATACGGCCTTTCCTCGGCGGTATGCACCAACCGCCTCGATTGGATCACCCGCTTCGTTTCCGAGCTCAACGTCGGCAGCGTCAACGTGCGCGAAGTACCGGGATATCGACTCGAGCTCACGCCCTTTGGCGGTATCAAGGACTCGGGTCTGGGCTACAAAGAAGGCGTTCAGGAAGCGATGAAGAGCTTCACCAACTTGAAGACGTATTCGCTGCCATGGTGAGCGGATAACACGGGCGAGCCATGAGCCGGCCGCCACCGCCCACCGACATCGCTGCCGAGGGCGATGTCAACCTCTCGCCGCTGCGCCGCGCCTGGGAAAGCCGGCACATCGGGCCCGCGGCTCGCGCTTTGCTCGACGCCGACAGCGAATATTTTCTGCACCAGTCGCTGTCGACTCCTTGCTTGAACGCGCTCAGAGCCTGCGAGGGCATCTGGCTCGAAGATGTCGAGGGCCGGCGCATCATGGATTTTCATGGCAACAGCGTGCACCAGGTGGGCTACCGGCATCCGCAGGTGATGGAAGCGGTCAAGCATATGCTCGATACGCTGCCATTCTCGCCGCGCCGTTTCACCAATGACGCGGCGATCGGCCTCGCCACTCGACTCGCGCGCCTCGCACCCGATCCGCTGGGCAAGGTTCTGTTCGCGCCGGGCGGCACGCTGGCGATCGGCATGGCGCTCAAGCTCGCCCGAATGGTCACCGGGCGCCACAAGACGCTTTCGCTGTGGGATTCCTTTCACGGGGCGTCGCTCGATGCCATCTCCATCGGCGGCGAGGCGATATTCCGCAAGGGCATCGGCCCCTTGCTTCCTGGAGCGGAGCACGCTGCGCCCTGCGATCCGCGCCATTGCCGCTTTGGTTGCGGCGGGACTTGCAGCCTGCGTTGCGCGGAGTATCTCGACTATGTGCTTTCCAAGGAGGAGGACGTCGGCGCGGCGATCATCGAAACCGTGCGCTCGACCGATGTGCAGGTCCCGCCGCCGGAGTACTACCGCATCGTGCGCGACGCGTGCGACCGTCACGGTGCGCTGCTCATCCTCGACGAGGTGCCGATCTGCCTCGGCCGCACCGGTCGCATGTTCGCCTTCGAGCATTACGGCATCGTTCCCGACATGGTGGTACTCGGCAAAGGCTTGGGCGGCGGCGTTTTCCCGATGGCCGCACTGATCGCGCGCAGCGACTTCGACGTCGCCGCCGATCGCGCACTGGGGCATTACACCCACGAGAAGAGCTCCGTGGGATGCGCCGCTGGCCTGGCGACGCTCACGGTGATCGAGCAAGAGCGGCTGGTCGAGCGCTCTCGCGCGCTGGGACTCGCGGCGCTGGAGCGGCTGCAGGCGATTCAGCGCCAACACCCGCTGGTCGCCGATGTACGCGGCATCGGGCTCCTTTTGGGTTTGGAGCTCGAGCGCGACGGCCAGCCGGCAGCGCGCGAAGCCGAGCAGGTGATGTACGAATGCCTTTCTCGGGGGCTGTCGTTCAAGGTGGGCCAGGGCAACGTGCTGACCTTGTCGCCGCCGCTGGTCATCGCCCAAGACGATCTCAGTCATGCGCTCGACATCATCGACGCCGCGCTGGAGGTGGTGGAAGGAGACGCGACCAATCGAAGCGGCGCCCGCACTAAGGCGGCAACCGCACGCCGCGAGCCGGCTCCCGAACAGGTGCTTGCCAAGCGCGTCGCTGGTGACGGTTAGGAAAGCCGCGGGCAATGCAAATCCTTCTCAACCTGCTCGCCGGCGTCGCGTTGCTTGTGTGGGGCACGCACATTGTCCGGACGGGCATCCTGCGTCTCTGGGGAGGCGATCTGCGCCGCTTCCTGCGCCAGAGCGTCTCCGGCCGGCACAGGGCGTTTTTTGCCGGATTGGGCATCACCGCGCTCATCCAGAGCAGCACGGCCACGGCGATGATGGTTGCCTCCTTCGTCGGCCAGGGCTTGATTGCCACCGCCCCGGCGCTCGCGGTCATGCTCGGCGCGGATGTCGGCACGGCGCTGATGACGGTGGTGTTCTCGCTCGACTTGTCCTGGTTGTCGCCCTTTTTCATCGTCGTCGGCGTGACGCTGTTCATGCGGCGGGAGTCGACCAAGATCGGCCGCTTCGGCCGCGTCTTGATCGGACTCGGGCTCATTATTCTGGCGCTGCAGTTGATCGTGCTTGCGGCGCGACCGTTGACGCAGGCCGCCGGCGTCAAAGTGATCTTCGCCTCGCTCACCGGGGACGTGCTGCTCGACATGCTGGTGGCGGTTCTGTTCACCATGCTGTCGTACTCGAGCCTCGCCGTGGTGCTGCTCACCGCCACTCTGGCGACCTCGAAGGTCATCTCGCTGCACGTCGCAATGGGTTTGGTGCTTGGCGCGAACCTAGGCAGCGGCGTGCTGGCCCTGCTCAACACGCTGGCGTCCTCTCCGGAAACGCGGCGGGTCACGCTGGGCAACCTGCTGTTCAGATTGATCGGCTGCGTGGTGCTGATGCCGTTCTTGCCCTACGTCGAAGAATGGATGGGGCTCGCGAATCTTTCCGACGGACAGATGGTCGTTTACTTCCATCTGCTGTTCAACATCGCTATCGCCCTGGGCTTCCTTTTTTTCACCGAGAAGATCGCGCGTTTCGCCGAACGCATGTTGCCTTCCAAGCCGGAAACGGACAATCCCGCCAAGGCGCGCTACCTGGACGCCTCTGCCCTCGATACCCCTGCGCTGGCGATCGGCAACGCGGCGCGCGAAGCGCTGAGGCTCGCCGACTTCGTCGAGCAGATGCTGATCGGCATGCTGAGCGTGCTCAAGACCAACGACCGCATGCTCTCCGAAAGGCTGCGCAAGATGGACGATGTGATCGACGATCTCTATACCGCGATCAAGCTCTATCTTACTCAGGTAGGCCGCGAAACGCTGGACGACCGCGAAGGCCGCCGCTGGGCCGATATCGTCTCCTTCACCATCAATATGGAGCAGGTTGGCGACATCATCGAGCGAATCATCACCGATCTCGAAGAGAAGATGATCGACAAAGGCCGGCGGTTCTCCGAGGCAGGCATGCAGGAGATCATCGATTTGCACAGCCGGCTGCTCGCCAATCTGCGTCTGGGAATGAGCGTGTTCCTGCACGGCGATCTCGCCAGCGCGCAGCGGCTTCTCGCAGAAAAGGTGCTGTTCCGCGACCTCGAACGAGCCTACGCCGAATCGCACATCGAAAGGCTCACCAGCAACACCATGCAGAGCATCGAGACCTCGTCCCAGCATCTCGATCTCATCAGCGATCTAAAGCGCATCAACTCACACATCTGCTCCATCGCCTATCCGATTCTCGAGCAGGCCGGCGTGCTAGCGAAGACGCGCCTCATGGAGATGCCGGTGTCTCAGGCGGGAGCTGTTCCAGTTGCTGCGATGCCTGACGAAAGCGCAGCAAAGGGCAGGTGGCGAAAGCGCAAGCCGCACACGGCGTGAAGCATTCGCCCGGACGCTTGTGACGGAACTCACCCTGGGCGTCACGCTTGCTGTGCTCGCCGCAGGGCTGCTGCACGCAGGCTGGAACGCGCTGCTCAAATCCTGCGTCGGTGGCGATCCCATTCTCGACACGGCAGTCGTCGTCGCCGGTTCGTCGTTGTGGGGCCTGGTCGTCCTGCCCTTCACGGGCGTCCCCGCGCTTGCGGCGTGGCCGTATATCGCTGCCTCCTCGTTGATTCACTTCGGCTACTACATCACACTCGCACAGGCCTATCGCACCGGCGATCTGTCGTTCGCCTATCCGCTCATGCGCGGCACCGCGCCGCTGCTGGTCGCGGTGCTGGGCAGCATTTTTTTGCGCGAACTACCTGGTTTGCCGATGCTGCTCGGGATCCTGCTCATCTCGCTCGGCATCGTCAGTATCGCTTTCCTTCACCGTCACAAACATCCACCGAGCGCAGCCTATTGGGCGTTTGCCAATGCGAGCCTCATTGCCGTTTATACGCTGGTCGATGGAAGCGGCGCTCGCGCTTCGGGTAATCCACTCGCTTACGTGGCGTGGCTGATTTTTCTCGAGGGCATTCCCTTTGTCGTGTGGGTCGTCGCCAAGCGCGGTCGTCCGGCGCTCTCCTACCTGCGCGCATCAACGCGCAACGCTCTTATCGGCGGCGGTTGCAGCCTGGCCGCGTATGGGATCGTGCTGTGGGCAATGACACGCGCGCCGATTGCGGCAGTCGCCGCATTGCGCGAAACGTCGGTGCTGTTCGCCGCGCTGATCGGCTCGTTATGGCTCAAGGAAGGTTTCAGCTGGCGCCGCGCCGCCGGAGCTGCGAGCGTGGTCGCGGGAATCGCGGCGCTCAAACTGGGCTGAGAGGCCTGTCGATCGGCGCCGCTGCCCGTCCGATGCAAGTACTTCCCAAACACGCCCAGGTCGTCGTCGTCGGCGGAGGCATCGCCGGCGCGAGCACCGCTTATCACCTGGCCAAGCTGGGTTGCACCGACGTTGTCCTGCTCGAGCAAGGCAGGCTCACCTGCGGAACGACGTGGCACGCCGCGGGTTTGGTCGGCCAGCTGCGCTCGAGCCGCAACGCAACGCGGATGAGCCGCTATGGCATCGAGCTGTACTCGACGCTGGAGGCGGAGACCGGGTTAGCGACGGGATGGAAGCAGTGCGGCAGCCTCAATGTCGCCAAGACGCCCGAGCGGCTGATATTGCTCAAGCGGCAAATGGCTCGCGCCAAGAGCTTCGGCATCGATTTCGATTTCATCACTCCGTCCGAAGCAGGGAAAATCTATCCCCTTTTGCGCACCGACGACCTTTCGGGCGCGGTGTGGATCCCCGGCGATGGCAAGGCCAATCCCACCGATCTCACGCAGTCGCTGGCGCGAGGTGCGCGCATGCGCGGAGTCAAGGTCTTCGAGCAGACCATGGTCAAGGAAGTGATCCTCGTCAAGGGTGCGGTCGCTGGAGTGCGCTGGCGCGCTGATGGCGAGGAAGCCGAGCTTGGCTGTGAGACGCTGGTCAATTGCGCGGGGCAATGGGCGCGCGAGTTCGGCGCCCACGCGGGAGTCAACGTTCCACTGTTCCCGGCCGAGCACTTCTATATGGTGACCAAGCCGATTCCTGGCGTTCATCCCGACCTGCCGGTAATGCGCGACCCCGACGGCTACATCTATTACAAGGAGGAAGTCGGCGGGCTGGTCATGGGCGGATTCGAGCCCAAGGCCAAGCCGTGGAATGTGCCGGCGATTCCCGAGCATTTCGAGTTCCAGCTTCTGCCCGAAGACTGGGACCAGTTCGAGATCCTGATGCGCAATGCGATCCATCGCACGCCGTGTCTGGAGACGGCCGAGATACGCGCGCTCCTAAACGGCCCGGAGAGCTTCACACCCGACGGCAACTTTATTCTCGGCGAAGCACCCGGAGTGCGCCGCTATTTCGTCTGCGCCGGTTTTAACTCGGCGGGCATCGCCAATGCCGGTGGCGCGGGACAACTGATCGCCGAATGGATCATCAACGGCGAGGCGCCGCTCGACCTGTGGGACGTCGACATCCGACGCTTCGCGTCGTATCACGCGAACCGCCGTCACCTGGCCGACCGTACTGTGGAGTCGCTGGGGCTGCACTACGCCATGCGCTGGCCGCGCGAGGAGCTGGCAACGGTCCGGCCGCTGCGGCGATCGCCGCTCTACGACCGGCTCAAGGCCAAGGGAGCAGTGTTCGGCAGCAAGCTCAACTGGGAGCGCGCCAACTATTTCTTGCCCGCCGGCGAGAACGAACCACCACCGACCTTCGGCACGCCTCTCTGGCTTCCGCACGTAATCGACGAGCAGCGCGCGACACGCGAAGACGTGGTCGTGTTCGACCAGACTTCGTTCGCCAAATTCGTGCTCAAGGGCCGCGACGCCTTGTCTGTGCTGCAGCGCCTTTGCGCCAACGACATCGACGTGCCTGTGCATCGTATGGTGTACACGGCGATGCTCAACGAGCGCGGTGGCTTCGAGAGCGACCTCACTATCACCCGTTTGTCTCCAGACGAGTTTTTCATTCTTACCGGCTCGGCGCAGGCCGTCCGCGACGCCGACTGGATCGAGCGCCATATCGGCGCGACCGAGTTCGCCGCGCTGGTCGATGTCACCAGCGCCTATTCGGTTGTGTCGGTGATGGGCCCCAAGTCGGCCGCGTTGCTTGCAAGGCTCTCAAGCGACGACTGGTCAAAGGAGGCCCTGCCTTTTTCGATGACGCGCGACTCCGACGTCGGCTACGCTCGCGTACGCTCGGCGCTCATGAGCTACGTGGGCGGGCCTGGCTACGAATTGCTGGTCACCGCGGATCAATGCGTAGCGCTCTACGACGCGCTCTGCTCCGCTGGCGCTGACCTGGGCCTTCGCGACGCCGGCTATTACACCATCGATGCGTTGCGCATCGAGGCCGGCCGTCGCGCATGGGGCGCCGAACTTGGCCCCGACGAGACGCCGTGGGAGGCGGGGCTAGGCTTTGCTGTCAAGCTGGACAAGGCCGCAGACTTTATCGGAAAGGCTGCCCTCGTCCGCCAGCGCGCGCGCGGCTGCGCCAAGCGATTGCTCGTTTTCTCCTTCGTGGATCCCGCTGCCTTCGCATGGGGCGGCGAGCCCATACTCATGGACGGAAAAAACGTCGGGGAGCTCACATCCACCGGCTACAGCCGCAAGCATGGCCGCATGATCGCCATGGGCTACGCGCGCAGCACCGAACCACTGAGCGACGCCGCGCTGCTTGCGGCGACTTACGCTGTCGATGTCGCGGGTGAGCTGTTTGCAGTCGCGCCGCACCTTAGGTTAGCCTAGGGTCGTCCATTCTATTGTTTCAACTCAATGCCGCATCGCTTCAGCGCGCCGCTGCAACGCGGCCGTGCGCCGAGCAAACCCGGCACTGCGACCGGGCAGGTGCAGAGCCTGACTCGCGGACTGTCGATCCTGGACGCGCTGGCGAAGTCCGAGGGAGGTCTTACGCTTACCGATCTCGCGCATCGGGTTCAGCTCGCACCATCGACGACCCACCGTCTGCTCTCGACGCTGGAGCGGATGGGCTACGTCTATCAGGATGACGATCTCGCGCTGTGGTTCGTCGGACTGCAGGCGTTCACCGTTGGCAGCACGTTTCTCGCCAATCGCGACTTCGTCGATCAAAGCCATCCCTATATGAAACGGTTGATGGAGCAGGCCGGCGAGACGGCAAATCTCGCCATTCTCGACGGGACGGAAGCGGTGTTTATCGCTCAGGTGCAGTGCCACGAAATGATGCGCACGCTGGTCAAGCTCGGTAGCAGGGTGCCGCTGCACGCCTCGGGTGTCGGCAAGGCGATTTTCGCGGCGCTGCCCGACGAGCAGGTCGATGCGATCCTCAAGGTCGTCGGTCTGCCGCGCATCACCGACAACACGATCGTCGCGCCTGAGACCATGTGGGCCGCGCTGCGCGTCATTCGGCAGCGTGGCTATTCTTTCGACGACGAGGAGCATGCTCGCGCCACCCGCTGCGTGGGCGCGGCGATTTTTGACGAGCATGCCGAGCCGCTGGGTGCAATTTCGATCGCCGGACCGGTGCCCAGACTCACAGATGAGCGAATACGCCAGCTCGGGCCGCTGGTCGCGCACACCGCAGAAGAGCTGACCAAGAGACTTGGCGGGAAGTGGCCGCACCCCTACTGAAGCGTGACCGCGGCTTTCGGGAACCGAAGAATCGCCCCAGGCTCCAATGACACGGTAACCGATAGAGCGACCTTCGATGCCGAAAACGGTTTCTGCCGCAGGCTCGTTCGCTGGTAAAGCTCGGCGCGCAGACGGCCTTGGCAACATCGCCACCCTGCTTCTGACAGGACTGGCTGCCATCGCCTCGCTCTCTGCGTCGGCGCAGGTCGCGACGTATCGCGTCGAAGGCGATGCCATTCCCTTACCCCTCGCCCCCGCCGGCGATGCTATACGCGGTCGGGCATTGATCGTTGCCCGCGAGTCAGCCAACTGCGTGCTCTGCCATGTGCTACCCGATCCTGCGCTCACTCATGCCGGAGATCTGGGACCGGCGCTCAACGGCATCGGCGGTCGCCTGACCGTGCCACAATTGCGTCTGCGGGTAGTTGACATGCGACGCGTCGAAGCACGAACCATCATGCCGAGCTATTACCGCACCGACGGATTAACGGCGGTCGCCGAACCTTACCGGGGCAAGCCAATCCTCAACGCACAGGAAGTGGAGGATGTCGTGGCTTACCTGTCGACGCTGCGATGACTCGCTTCGAGCATTCGCGCCGTTTCTCCGCGTTAAGGCGTCGTTTGCTCGCGGCTGGAGGGGCTCTGCTCGCGTGCCGGACGCTTCCGGCTCAAGCCGAAGCAACTCTGCCGTCGATTCCCGAGCTGGACGCCTATCTGGCCGGTCGCACGCCGCAGTTCGGACGCCTGTCGCTTGTTCTGCCGCCGCTTGCCGACGACGGCAACGCAGTTGCGATGCGCATCAGCATGGCGGGTCCGTTCGCGGAGGGCGCCGACGTCAGCAGCGTCGCCTTGTTCTCCGAAAAGAACCCGGTGCCGAAGATGGCCGAGTTCGGCTTTCCGGTGCCGCCGCCGAAAGTGGAGATCGAATCGCGCGTGCGCCTCGCCGGCTCGCAGCGCGTCACCGCGGTTGCAGTTCTGGTCGACGGTACAGTGCACGCCGCTACCGCTGATGTTGTCGTTTTGCTTGCGGCTTGCCTGGACGGATCCTAGAGGCCCTGATGGTTACCTCACGCGTTCAGATTCCGGGGGAGGTGCGCCGCGGCGACGCCGTCGAAGTAAAGATCTCGGTTCGGCACCCGATGGAAACCGGCTTTCGAGTCGACGACACGGGCAAGCGCATCCCGCGCAATACCATCCGCCAGTTCAGCTGCCGCTACAACGGGACGCCTGTATTTTCAGCGAGTCTCGGATCAGGCATCGCCGCGAATCCGTATCTGCGATTTTTCATCACTGCAGCGGAATCCGGCGAGCTCAAGTTCGAGTGGATCGACGACGCTGGTGAGCGCGGCGATGCCGTCGCCCCGCTGCGCGTCGTCGGTTGATGCGCGCAGCGTGCCTCCTTGTGGCATTGTGCGCGGGCAGCGCCGTGGCACAGATCCGTCCCATACCAGCGTCGGAGCTGCGCTCGGGCTCAAGCTTCGGCAGTCCCGAGCTGCGTGCGATGCAAGGCGACGATTTCGCCAACCCGGGCATGCTCTGGGTCGAGCGCGGCCAGAAGCTGTGGCAGACGCCAGCGGGCGCGGCGGCGCGAGCGTGCGCGTCGTGTCATTCCGATGCCGCGGCGGCCATGAAGGGCGTCGCGACACGCTATCCGGTTTTTGACGTCACGACAAAGCGCTTCGTCGATCTCGAGGGACGGATCAACGCGTGCCGCACGACGCAGGAGCGGGCTCCCGCGCTTGCCCCTGAGAGCGAGGATCTGCTCGCGCTCAGCGCGTTCGTCGCGTATCAATCGCGCGGCGCGCCGCTTGCTGTGACCGCCGGCGCTGATGCCAAGGCGTCGCTCGAACAGGGGCGCGAATTCTACAATGCGCGCCACGGCCAGATGGATCTCTCCTGCTCCGATTGTCACGATAGATACTGGGGTCGCCACCTCCTCGCCGAAACGATCAGCCAGGGCCATCCGACGGCTTATCCCGCGTATCGACTCGAATGGCAGACGCTTGGATCGCTGGCGCGGCGGATCCGGGCGTGCCTGTTCGGCATTAGGGCGCAGATGCTCGCGCCCGACGACCCGAAGCTTAAGGCGCTCGAGTTCTATCTCGCCTGGCGCGCGAATGGATTGCCGCTCGAGGCGCCGGGGGTTCGCCGCTGAAGCGCACGCGTCGATGTGAGGGGATTCACTTCCCGACGTCACTGCGCAGCGGATCGTGCAAGCGCGTCGGCGCGACGTGCGAGCTCTGGTGACGGCTCGCAGCGCCAGCGGGAAAGCAGTGTGTCCGCGCCGGCGGGATCGTTGCACGCCAGCACCATATCGCAGCCGGCTTGATGCGCGGCTGTCGCGCGTTCCACGATGTCCCCGGCGCCGCCGGCCCCGGCCATGGAAAGATCGTCGCTGAAAATGAGGCCTCCGAAGCCCAAGCGGCGGCGGAGAATATCCTTGAGCCAGACGCGCGAGAAGCCCGCCGGCTGCGCGTCTACGGCCGGATAAACAACGTGCGCTGGCATGATGCCTTCGATGCCCTGCCGAATCAGCGCGGCGAACGGCACCAGGTCGTCCGTTTCGAGGGCTGCGAGCGGCCGCGAATCGCGCGGCGTCTCGAAGTGAGAGTCGGCGGTGATAAAACCGTGGCCGGGGAAATGCTTGCCGACGGCGGCAGCGCCGCCGGCGCGCAAGCCGCGGCAGAACGCGCCTGCCAGATGCGCCACCGCGTTCGGCTGGCGATGAAATGCGCGGTCGCCGATGACCCCGCTGGCTCCGTAATCGAGGTCGAGCACGGGTGCGAAGCTGAAGTCGACACCGTGGGCGCGCAATTCGGTGGCGACGATTTCGCCCAGACGTTGCGCTTCCCGATCGGCGGAACCGACATCGCGATCCCAGAGCTCACCCAAGCTTCTCATCGGCGGGATGGCGGTGAAGCCCTCGCGAAAGCGCTGCACGCGGCCGCCTTCGTGGTCCACCGCGATGAGCGGCGCCGGATCGCGCACCGCCCGGATCGATGCGACCAGTGCGCTCAGTTGCTCGGGAGATTCGTAGTTGCGCGCAAACAATATCACGCCGCCGACTAGCGGATGCGCAATGCGCTCGTGTTCTTCGGAGCTAAGCTCGATGCCCGAAGCATCGAGCATCACCGGTCCGCGCGGGAGGTTTAGCATTCCTTCGCCGCTGCCGCACGGCTCACGCCGCGGCCTCACGAATTAGCGCCTTCATCTGCCGCACCGCCTCTCGAAGTCCGACAAACAGGGAGCGGCTGACGATCGCGTGTCCAATGTGCAGCTCGCGCACGCCGGCAAGCGCGGCGACCGGCTGCACGTTGAAGTAGTTGAGCGCATGGCCCGCGTTGAAGCGCATGCCTAGCGCGTGAATTGCCGCGCCGGCATCGCGTACTTTCGCCAGCTCAGTGACGACTGCCTCAGCCTCCGGATCGCGCCCCTTGGCATGAAATGCATGGGCGTACGGGCCGGTGTGAATCTCGCACACGCGGGCGCCGATTCGCGCCGCGGCCTCGACCTGAGCGAGTTCCGCGTCGATGAACACGCTAGTCACGATGCCGGCGTCGGCAAGCCTCTCGACGACATCTCTCAGCCGCGATTGCTGGCCGGCGACGTCGAGTCCGCCTTCCGTCGTGACCTCCTCGCGCCCTTCGGGAACGAGCATGGCCATCTCCGGTTTGATCGCGCTAGCGATGTTGACCATTTCCTCGGTGGCGGCCATTTCCAGATTGAGCTTGATGTGCACAAGCCCGCGCAGGCGGCGCACGTCTTCATCCTGGATGTGCCGCCGGTCCTCGCGCAGGTGCACCGTAATGCCGTCGGCGCCGCCCAAATGCGCTTCGACGGCGGCCCAGACAGGATCGGGCTCATGGGTGCGGCGCGCCTGGCGAAGCGTCGCCACGTGATCGATGTTGACGCCAAGCTCGATCATGAGCCTGGCTCAATCATGAACGTAGGGCCTAACCATCGTCACCTTCGTCGACCAATGTTTGCAAATCGCGCACAACGCGCCGGCTGAATATCGCGCGCTGCTCCAGATAGTGATCGAGCACGTCGCGCATGAGCTGCTTTGCCTCGGCTGCCGCATCCGCGGTGCCGAAGTCGAGGCCGGCCAGGGCAAGTAGCGTTGCTCCGCGGACCTGCGGATAGCGTCGTCCCGGCTCCGCTGCTTTGAGACGCGGCCCGCGCTCGAACGCGTAATAGTACCTTGCCGAAGGATCGACCGGAGCGCCGGTGTCCGCCTCGTGGGTGAGCGGCAGCGCATATCCGAGCTCGGCCAGAAGCTTGAGCTCGAAGCCCCGCAGCACGAGCGCCTGATCGGCGCCCGCCGCCAGTCTCGCCAGCGTGTCCTCGTATTCGCGAAAAAGCTTGGGGTGCGCGTCCTCGCGCGGCAAAAGCTTGAGCAGGAGCTCGTTGACATAGAATCCGCACAGCAGCGCCGAACCGCCGACCAGGGGAAGTCCCCCGCGCCACTCCGCGCGCAGCAGCGTTTTGAGCTCTCCGCTTCCGGCCCACGATAGCGCGAGCGGCTGGAACGCCTGCAGCACCCCTCGCAGCTCCGACCGCGGGCGCCGTGCGCCACGTGCCACCAATGCGATGCGCCCGTGATTGGCAGAGAGCGCTTCCACGATCAGACTGGTCTCCCGGTAAGGATAGGTGTGCAGAACGAACGCGGGCTGTTGGTCGTTACGGTCGCGAGGATGCTTCATCGGGAACGAAACGCGCTTCAATACCCGAGCCGTGTCAGCTTTCGCTGATCGCGCGCCCAACCCGGCTCGACCTTGATCCATACCTCGAGAAAGACCTTGCCGCCAAAAAGTTGTTCCATGTCGCGCCGTGCTGTGGAAGCGATACGCTTCATGCGCTCGCCGTTTTGTCCGAGCAGAATGCCTCGTTGGCTCGCCTTGTCGACCCACACTGTGGCGTGAATCCGCCGCAGCTCGCCCTTATGCTCGAAGCTGTCGACGCTGACAGACGTTGCGTAGGGAATCTCGGCGCCCAGGTTGCGAAAGATCTTTTCGCGCACGTACTCGGCGGCGAGAAAGCGTTCGTCGCGATCGGTCATCTCATCCGCCGCATAGAGCGGATTGCCCGCAGGAAGCCGGCGACGGATCTCCTCGAGCAGCTCATCGAGTTGCCAGCGCTTCTCCGCGCTGATGGGGACGATGGCCGCAAATTCTCTCAGCGTCGTAAGCTTCTCGATGTACGGCAACACGGTTCGCCTCTCGCGGATGCGATCGACCTTGTTGGCTGCGGCGATCGTTGCCACACCTTTCGGCAGCATCGCGAGAACCTCGCGATCGCCGTCGTCGATGCGCCTTGCCTCGAACACCATCACGATCACGTCGACGTCGGCAAGACTTGTCCGGACGGCGTGGTTCATGCGCTCGGTCAGCGGCGAGCGGTGCGCGGTCTGGAAGCCTGGTGTGTCGACGAAGACGTACTGCGCATCCTTCGTAGTGAGGATGGCGGTTACCCGGTGGCGCGTAGTCTGCGCTTTGCTCGATGTTATGCTGATGCGCGCACCGATGAGCGCATTGACCAGTGTCGACTTGCCGACGTTGGGCGCCCCGACAACGGCGATGCGCCCGCAACGAAACGGAGGCGCCGACTCTTTTTCAGCGTCCGGCGACTTGCTCATAAGCCGAAGCCGCGGCGGCCTGCTCGGCCGCGCGGCGATTCGGACCGGTGCCTGCCGCTGTGATCCCAAGCGCCGGTATGCGGCACGTGACTTCGAAGGTCTGTTGATGAGCTTCTCCGCCGACGCCAGCGATCGCGTATTCCGGCACAGGCAGGCGCCGTCCCTGCAGCCATTCCTGAAGGCGCGTCTTCGCATCCTTGGACGCGCCGGTTCGTTCGAGGCCGGATATCTCGCCCGCATAGACGCGCTCGATCGCGCCTCTCGCCGCTTCGAATCCGGCATCGATGAAGACGGCGCCGAACAGCGCCTCGAGGGCATCGGCAAGAATCGACGGTCGCGTCGCGCCGCCGCTCTTGAGCTCTCCCTCGCCCAGGCGCAGCGATCCTCCTAGGTCGAGGGACAGCGCCAGCCGGTGCAAGGTATCTTTGTTGACCAGGTTGGCGCGCAGGCGGGACAACTCCCCCTCGGGCATCTGTGGAAACCGGTGGAACAGTGTCATGGCAATGACGCAGTCGAGCACCGCGTCGCCGATGAACTCGAGCCGCTCGTTGTGATCTGCGCCGAAGCTTCGGTGCGTGAGAGCCTGGCGAAAAAGCTCCGGCCGGCGAAAAACGTGACCCAGCGATTCGCCGAGTGAGGGAGACATCGACTGCGGAAGACCCCTACTTCTTGGCCGTGGCGTCGAACTCGAGAAGCAGGCTCACGTTTCCTATGAGGTGCAGGGTCCGCGTCCAGGAAGCGCTGGCGACCAGGTCGTTGCCCTCCTTAACCACGTCGACGTCGTTACCGCGCACTGACTCGATGTAGTCCGCTCCCGCCTTTAAATCGAAGTCCCGGCGGAATTGATAAAGGGTAAAGCCCTCCTTCGAGTCCTGGAGTGTCTTGGCCAGCACCTTCTGCACGGTCATCCACTCGATGTATGCGGGCACCATGCGGAATCCGATCATGACCGCGATGACCACCACCGCGGCGACGAACATGAAGCCGATGATCGATAGGCCGCGCTGTCGTTGCCGGTTGCTCATGCTGCCTCCCTGGAGCGTGTCAGCCGAAGCACTCAACGTATGCCACTACCGATGCGCTTGAACGCCAGGCTGCTGATATCGTCCCAATTGAACCAGATGAAAAACGCCTTGCCCCGGATGTGGTCGTCCGGCACGAACCCCCAGTACCGGCTGTCGTCGCTGTTGTCGCGGTTGTCTCCCATCATCAAATAGTGGCCTGCGGGCACCTTGCAGGTAAAGCCGCGCTCATTGTAAACGCAGTTCTCGCGGCCGGGGAACATGCGAACGTTGTGCGGAAATACCGGCGGCGCAGCGGGGTTTTCGGCAATGGCGTGCTCGCGCCCATCGGAGCGCTCTCTAAGCCTCTCGGTGGTGACGTAGGAGAGCCCCTCGAGATAGCCGTAGCTGCCGTCCGGTGTCTGTGGCCACGGCTCGCCGTTGACGGTGATTTTCTTGTCGCGGTAGACGACCTCATCCCCCGGCAATCCGACTACCCTTTTGATGAAATCCTGCGACGGATTCACGGGATAGCGGAAGACGATGACGTCGCCGCGCTGCGGATCGCCGGTGGGGATGATCTTTTTCTCGACGATTGGCAGGCGGATGCCGTATGCGAACTTGTTGACCAGGATGAAATCGCCCACCTCGAGGGTCGGTCGCATCGAAGAGCTTGGAATCTTGAAGGGCTCCGCCACGAACGAGCGCAGCAGAAACACAATGAGCAGTACAGGAAAAAAACTCTTGGGATACTCGATCCACCACGGCTCGGGCGTGTCCGCCGCGCGCCGCTTGGCGAAGACCAGCTTATCGGCCAGCGCGATCACTCCGGTCACGACCGTCAGCAGGAACAATATGAGTGCGAAGTTCATCGTGTTTTAAGCGGATCAGCTTCGTAGGGCTGCGCCGTTGAGGATCACTTGCCGCCGACCTGGAGGATGGCGAGGAAAGCTTCCTGCGGAATCTCGACGCTGCCCACCGCCTTCATCCGCTTCTTGCCGGCTTTCTGCTTTTCCAGCAGCTTGCGCTTGCGCGTCACGTCGCCGCCGTAGCACTTGGCGAGCACGTTCTTGCGCAACGCCTTGACTGATTCGCGAGCGATGATCTGCGCGCCGATCGCTGCCTGGATCGCCACGTCGAACATCTGCCGGGGTATGAGCGAGCGCATCTTGGCAACCACTTCGCGCCCCCTGTATTGGGCGTTGGCGCGATGGACCATCACCGACAGCGCGTCGACCCGCTCGCCGTTGATCAATATATCCAGCTTCACCACGTCGGCCGCCCGAAATTCCTTGAAGTCGTAGTCGAGAGAGGCGTAACCCCGCGACACCGATTTCAGGCGGTCGAAGAAATCCATCACGACCTCGGCCAGCGGCAGCTCGTAGTTGAGCATCACCTGCCGGCCGAGGTATTGCATGTTCTTCTGCACGCCCCGCTTCTCCGTGCACAGCGTCATGACCGGTCCGACATAGTCCTGCGGCGTCAAGATGGTGGTGGTGATAATGGGCTCGCGAATCTCCTCAACCCGCGAAAGATCGGGAAGCTTCGACGGATTCTCGACGTCTACCAGCGTTCCGTCGCGCAGCAGGACCTGGTAGACGACCGTCGGCGCGGTGGTAATGAGGGCCATGTCGTATTCGCGCTCGAGCCGCTCCTGGACGATGTCCATGTGCAGCAGGCCCAGGAAGCCGCAGCGGAACCCAAAGCCCAGCGCCTGCGAAACTTCGGGCTCGTAGTGCAGCGACGCGTCGTTCAACTTGAGCTTCTCCAACGCGTCGCGAAGCGCCTCGTAGTGATTGGCCTCGACCGGATAGAGCCCGGCAAACACCTGGGGCTTGACTTCCTTGAATCCGGGCAGCGGATGCTTGGCCGGCCGGTTTGCGAGTGTCAGCGTGTCGCCGACGCGCGCCGATTTCAGCTCCTTGATGCCGGCGATGACAAAACCGACATCGCCCGCCCGGAGTTGGTCGCGATCCACGGCCTTGGGCGTGAACACGCCCACCTGTTCGCAGTTGTACGTGGCCCCGGATGCCATCAACAGGACACGGTCGCGGACTTTGAGCGTTCCATCCATGAGACGCACCAGCATCACCACACCGACGTAGTTGTCGAACCACGAATCGATGATCAGTGCGGAGAGTGGCGCGTCCGGATCACCAGAGGGCGCGGGGATGCGCGCGATGACCGCCTCGAGAATGTCGTCGACACCCTCGCCGGTCTTGGCGCTGGCACGAATCGCACTGTGCGCAGGAATGCCGATAATGTCCTCGATCTCCTCGATCACCCGCGGCGGATCTGCGGATGGCAGGTCGATCTTGTTGAGCACCGGCACCACTTCGACGCCCTGCTCGATGGCGGTGTAACAGTTGGCGACGGTTTGCGCTTCCACGCCTTGCGAGGCGTCGACCACCAGGAGCGCGCCTTCGCATGCGGCGAGCGATCGCGAGACCTCGTAGGCAAAGTCGACGTGCCCCGGCGTGTCGATCAGGTTAAGGTTGTAGACGGATCCGTCGCGCGCCGCGTAGGAGAGCGCCGCGGTCTGCGCCTTGATCGTGATACCGCGCTCGCGCTCCAGGTCCATCGTATCGAGCACCTGCTCGCTCATCTCGCGGTCGGTTAAGCCCCCGCAACGATGAATGAACCTGTCGGCAAGCGTCGACTTGCCGTGGTCGATGTGCGCGATGATCGAGAAATTCCGTATGTTCTGCACAAAATATGAGGGCACTCACGGTGCCCTCGGGCGCCGCCGCGCCGCCGCGGCGGAAGATACTGAATTTTAGCGGAAACCGGTCCTGAGTGCGACCTCGCTCGTGATGGCGGACAGATGCTTACAGAGCAAATGCTCCGCGGCGGCGCCCCGCCGACTTGAGATCAGCCGGCAATGCCGGCCAGCCACGCCGTGACTGCGCCGCGATCAAGCCTGTAGTGGCAAAGCTCGCGCGTACCCGCGAGCAGAACAGGAATTTTGTCGCCCCAGCGCGCTTCAAGATCGCCGTGTGCATCGACGTCGATCACATCGAGCGCGACGGCGTGCGCGGCAAGCAGCGGCTCCAGCGCCTCGCGCATCTCGTCGCACAGATGACAGTACGCGCGCGAAAGCAGCGTGAGCCGCACCGCTTCGCAACTAGTTTCCGTTGCTGAGCCTGATGGTCGAAAAAAACTGCTGCTCGCCGCGCCGCAGGAGCAGCGTCACCGACGTGCCCTTTTCCAGCTTGGCGATGAGTTGGTTCACCTGCTCGGCGTTTTTGGCATCGATGCTCGCGCCGCGACTGATGATGGCGAGAATGATGTCGCCGGGCTGAATGTCGCCGCGTGCATTGCCGGTGATGTCCTCGACCACGACCCCATTCTTGATGTCCAGCTCTTTTTTCTGCTCGTCGCTCAAGTCGGACAGCACCAGACCGATGCGGTTGGGCTTCGCTTTTTCTTTTCCGGGTGCGGTGCGGCGCACCGGGCGCGTAGCTTCCTCTTCCTTCAACTCGACCACGGTAACGGGGATGTCCTTGGTCGCGCCCTTGCGCCACACTTGCAACGTGATCTTCGTTCCGGGCTTGACCTGGGTGATGATCCGCGGCAGTTCGGCCGAGCTGTTCACGGTCTTGCCCTCGACCTTGAGGATGATGTCACCCGATTCCACACCCGCCTTGTCGGCGGGACCACCCTTCTCGACCGAATTGACCAGCGCTCCGCCCTGCTTGGACAACCCGAATGCGTCGGCGGTCTCCTTGCTTACTTCCTGGATCTGCACGCCAATGCGCCCGCGCGTGACGCGCCCCTTTTCCTGAAGCTGTTTCACCACATTCATCGCCATCTCGATGGGGATGGCGAAGGCAAGACCCATGTAGCCGCCGGTGCGGGTGAAGATGATCGAGTTGATGCCCACCACCTCGCCTTTCATATTGAACAGCGGTCCGCCGGAGTTCCCAGGGTTGATCGGCACATCGGTCTGGATGAACGACACCAGGTTGCCGCCCTCCTGGGGAAGATCGCGTCCCTTGGCGCTGACGATGCCGGCCGTGATGGTGTTCTCGAGGCCGAATGGCTTGCCGATCGCCGCCACCCACTCGCCGACCCTGAGCTTTTCAGAATCGCCTATTGTTACCTTGGGCAATCCGGTCACGTCGATCTTGAGCAGCGCCACATCGGTGCGCTTGTCGGCGCCGATCACCTTGGCCTTGAACTCGCGCTTGTCGGAGAGCCTCACTGTAACTTCGCTTGCGTCTTCAACTACGTGCGCGTTGGTGAGCACATAGCCGTCGCCGGTGAGTATGAATCCCGACCCGCTGGCCTGCTGCTCGAACTCGCGCGGCCGCGGCGTGCCGCGAGGAATCGGGCCGAAGCGGCGAAAGAACTCGTAGAACGGATCGTCCTCGGAGAGATCGGGAAATTGCGAGCGCCGTGCCTTCTGTGTGACGTCGACGCTTACCACTGCAGGCGCCTGCTGTTCGTAAAGGTCGGTGAAATCGGGCAGACGCGCGCCCTGAGCTGCGACCCCCTGAGTGAACCAGACCGCGGTCAAAAACGTGGCGGCGAAAGCCCACGAGCGGAGTTTCATTGCTTCTTGCCTTTATCGTTATTAGCGAGGGCGGTGCAACCGGTGGGCTACCGGCGACCGACGGAATACGCGATCTGACGTACGGTGGTCCCGGGCGCTTCGCCGAGCACAGTGACCAGGTAATCATTGAGCTGGCGACTGTAGACGTTGAGCCCGCCCTGTTGCGACAGCCCCACCGGCTGCGGAGCGGAGGGCGAAGGTTCGATGAACACCGACACGGCGACCAGACCATCGGAATAGACCAGGTGCGCGACCTGACCCTGCTTGCCGCGCAGGGTGCGATAGCCTTCGATGATCTTGGCGAACCCGGGCGGCATGTCCTTCACCACCCAGCCGGTGTCCTTGGTGACGACTTCTCCGGGCGGCGACTCGCGCACCTGCCAGTCGGATGGCGGTGCGGGAAAAGGGGGCTTGAGCATGTCGCGTTCGAGCTTTACACCGATCTGGATATCGCTGAAGGCGAAGTGCTCGACCGGGTCGTTGCGCTCATTGAGCAGGAGTACCTTGAGCAGCAGTCCGGTGCCGACGTCGACCCAGAATTTGTGCGCGTAGCGCAGATTGTCCTTGGGCTCGAAGATGTACGCTTGCGCGTCCAAACCGGCGATGCGCGCGGTCTCGGCCTTGCGGAAAGTGTAGTACTCGGAGAGGGTGGCGAGCTGTTGCGGTAAGAGCGCTGGAAAAACGTTGTGGAAGGCGCGCGGCTCGATGCGCATGAGCTTCACATCGGGGTAGTAGCAGCGGACCTGGTCGTTATCGCGGATGACCTCGCGCGCCGGCCCCTCGAGATTGATGAGCTTGGCGTAGTCGCCGCCCGCGTCCGCCAGATGCACCAGCCTCGAGGTCTCGATCCGGTTGCCGTGCTGGTAGACGATCGTGCCTGTGTAGTTGAGGCTGCGAGCGGCGTCGGCGGCACGCTGCAGTTCGGGAGGAATCTGGCCGAACGCGAGCGGAGCGACGAACAGGGCGGCGATCACACAGCCGGCGGCGCCACGAGGCTCCCGGCGGCTCGAGTCGTTCCTGGCCTTAAGGGCGCGCATCCGGCTCGCTGGCGGCCACAGCGCGCAAGTACGGGCGTACGCCTTGGAGCGCGGTCGTCGGCGAGTACTCTTGGTGCACCAGCACGTACTCGTTCTCGACGGCCGGTCTCGCGTCGGCGGCGCGAACCGCCGAAGCTTGCTTCGCAGTCGCCAGCGCGGCGAAGGCTTTGCTGTCGCCGCCCGGCATGGTAGTTAGCGCGACCCAGCTCACCAGGCTGACCGCGGCCACCGTCGCCGCCGCGGCCAGCGCGATTGCAGCAGGCGCGGGCCTTCGTCGCGGTGCGAGCACGGTCGGCTCGGCCTCGAGCGTCGCGTGAAAGTGCTCGGCGAAGCCGCGTATGGAGCCACTCGCTCCTCCGCGCAGGGCGTCGCCGATCACGTGATAGCACACCCACGTCGCCATGCAGCGGGTGTCACGCAGACCCGTGCAAACGCTGTCGAAACGCTCGGCGTCAAGCTCGCCATCCATCAACAGCGAGATTTCCTCCGGCTTTGGTTCCGCTTCGTACTTGTCCATCACCATCTCCGGTCCTTGTCGGTCCCCAAGAGCGGCCGCAATTCCGCTGCGATCGCTTCACGCGCCCGAAAGATCCGGGAGCGCACCGTGCCAATCGGACAATTCATCACGTTGGCAATCTCTTCATAACTCAACCCTTCGATCTCGCGCAGCGTAATCGCCGTTCGCAAATCGTCGGGCAACGCATCCATCGCCTTGTTGACGGTGGTCGCTATCTGCTTGCCGTGCAGCTCGTCCTCCGGCGTCGCCGCATCGCGCAACTGCTCTGCATCCTCGAAGTTCTCCGCCTCCTCGTGGTCGAAGCCTGTCGACGTCGGCGCCCGTCGACCCATTGCGACCAGGTAATTCTTCGCCGTGTTGATCGCAATCCTGTACAGCCACGTATAAAACGCACTGTCGCCGCGAAACGAAGGCAGCGCGCGGTAGGCCTTGATGAACGCCTCCTGCGTCACGTCCTCCACTTCGCCCGGGTCGCGCACCAGCCGCGCCAGCAACCGACCCAGCTTCCTCTGATACTTCAACACCAGCAGTTCGAAGGCGCGCTTGTCACCCCGCTGCGCACGCTCGACCAGCTGCTGATCTACTTCGCGGTCAGCCATCCGCGGGCGGTCCCTGAAGTCATTATTGTCGCCGCACCGGAAGGTGCGACGCGACATCCGCCAGCAGTATAGCCGAGCCGTCCGGCAGCCTGTCCGACGGCACAGGAGCCAGCCTGCAGCGCTAGACCGCTGCGCGCATCGGAAGTTCAGTCACGACAAGGGCTTTGCGTTCGTTTTACGCGCGCGCCTCCAACTTGACCAAGGGTTCGATCCGTCCGGTGACAATCCCGCGGTTATTGCGGATAACGGGAGAGCCCCAGGCTGAAAGCCCGGCCCGCTGCACCGAGTCGAGCAGGCCGAGCTGATCGAGCACGGCGACGGTCGCCGGGTGTAATCCCCGAGCGTTTCCGTCAACCACTTTGATAGCTATGCCCCAGCCCCGGCTGCGCACGCCGACTGCCTGCACGCCTTCGGCGCCTACTTTGGTAACCCAGTCCCCGCGGCCGGTTTGCATGAGCATCAGATCATTGCGCTTGTCGCCGGAGACCATTTCCGGATGCGCGGTCATGGCGGAGGAAAGCTTTGTCGGCGCACTGCCATAGCGCGCGTCTTCGCGCCCGGCGGCCATGCGCGCATAGGCGAGCGCCAAGCGATCCAGCGGTACCGCGTAGTTGGGCGCCGAACAGCCATCGATGCCCCCGACCAGCTCAGACTCCGGCACTCCGGTCAGATGGGCGACGGCCTGCCGGATCGCCGCTTGCAAGGGGTGATCTAAGGCTAGATACGTTTTGAGCGGAAGCTCGCACAGACGGCAGTAAGCCAGCATGCCGGCATGCTTGCCCGAGCAATTGTGATGCAGGGCGTTGAAGCTTTCGCCCGCCGGTGGCGGTTCCTCGTGCGCGGTGTAGTACAACGGGGGGTGTACACCGCACTGCAGATCGTCCACTGTACACGCGGCCCGTCTGAGCATGTCTGCGACCGCCTCGACGTGACGCGGCTCGCCCGAGTGACTCGCGCACAGGAGTGCGACCTGGCGCGGCGAATAGCCGAAGCGCTCGATGCCGCCAGCAGCCGCGAACGGCAGCGCCTGCAGCGGCTTCAACGCGCTGCGGGTCGTCGTGAGACAGCGCTCGTGCCCGGCGGCGAACAAAAGCCTTCCCTCGGCATCGACGACCGCAACCGAACCATAGTGAACGCTGTCGACAGCGTCGCCGCGCGTTGCGCGCGCGAGCGGCACATGCGGCGGAGCGCCGCTGGACGAAGAGTGAGGCACGGGGATGAGTTGTCGACGCGCATTGTAGCCGTCGCGAGCCGTCAATTGCTACGGCGCGGAGTCCTCAGTTACCGCGCCGCCAGTGCCTGCCGGATCTGCTCCAGCGCTCCGGGATCCTCGATCGTTGTCAGATCGCCCGGGTCGCGACCTTCGGCGAGCGCCTGGATCGAGCGGCGCAGCAGCTTGCCCGATCGCGTCTTAGGCAGAAGCGTAACGAAATGAACCGCGCCCGGCCGCGCGATCGCGCCCAGCTCGCGGTCGACGGTGTCCATGACTTCCTTGCGCATCGCAGCGACGCCGCTTGAGTCGGCAACACGCGCGGGGTCCTTGACCACGGCGAATGCGACCGGGAGCTGGCCCTTGAGCGGGTCCGCTACGCCGACGACAGCCACCTCGGCGATCCCGGGATGTGCTTGTACAGCCTCCTCGATTTCGCGCGTGCCCAAACGATGGCCGGCGACGTTGATCACGTCGTCAGTGCGGCCGAGAACGAAGTAGTAGCCGTCGGCGTCACGCGTGGCCCAGTCGAAGGTCGAATAGACCAGCTTGCCTGGAACCGTCTCGAAATATGTCTTGACAAAGCGTGCATCGTCTCCCCAGACCGTGCTCATGCAGCCCGGCGGAAGAGGCGGCACGATGGTGAGGACGCCTTTCTGATCGACGCCAACTTCCTTGCCCGTCGCCTCGTCGAGCAGCAGCACGTCGTAGCCGCAGGCGGGAAACGACGGGCTGCCAAACTTGCGCGGAGTGTCGTCGATTCCGGGTGAAGCCGTGAGAATCGGCCAGCCGCTCTCGGTCTGCCAATAGTGATCTACAATGGGTACGCCCAGTGAATCCGCCGCCCAGCGCGCGGTCGGTTCGTCCAGCGGCTCGCCGGCGAGAAACAAATACCGCATCGATTTGAGGTCGTACTTTCTCATGTACGCAGGATCCTGCTTTTTGAGCACCCGGATGGCGGTGGGCGAGCTGAACATGGTGCGCACGCGGTGCTCGGCGACGATCTGCCACCAGATCCCGGGATCGGGTCGTATGGGCAATCCCTCGTACATGATGGTGGTCGAGCCGTTGAGCAGCGGCGCATACACGATGTAGGAGTGGCCGACGACCCAACCGATGTCGCTGGTCGTAAACATCGTTTCCCCCGGGGCGACGCAGAAGATGTCGCGCATCGAGGCGTTCAGCGCAACGGCATAGCCGCCGGTGTCGCGCTGCACTCCCTTGGGCTTGCCCGTGGTACCCGAGGTATAGAGGATGTAGGAAGGCTCGGACGATTCGAGCCACTCGCACGGCACGGTTGCGCCTCTGTGCTCGGCGGCGAGCGTCGCGTAGTCCAGATCGCGGCCGGAGTCGCGTTTCATCGCTTTATCGAGGCCGCGATCGACGATGAGCACCTTCGCCGGCGGATACTGGGCGAGGCGCAGCGCTTCATCGACCAGATGCTTGTAGGGCACGGCTTTACCGCCGCGCATGCCGGCGTCGGCGGTCACCATGACTTTCGGCGTCGCGTCGTCGATGCGCGTCGCCAGACTCGCCGCGGCGAAACCTCCGAAGACCACCGAGTGAACCGCTCCGATGCGCACCGTGGCGAGCATGGCGAAAACCGCTTCCGGGATCATCGGCATGTAGATCAATACCCGATCGCCCTTGTGCACGCCTTGCGCGCGCAGCATGGCCGCGAGGCGGTTCACCTCCTCGAAAAGCTGGCGATAGGTGTAGACCTTGCGCTGATCGGTTTCAGTGGAAATGAAAATCAGCGCGGGCTGGTCCGCGCGCTTGCCAAGGTGGCGGTCGATCGCGTTGTGACAGAGGTTCAGGCGTCCGCCGACGAACCACCGTGCGAAGGGCGGGCGGCCGTAGTCGAGCACGCGCGAGAACGGCGTCTGCCAGTCGATCAGCGCGGCGCGCTCGCGCCAGAACTCGTCGACGTCGGCCAGCGAGCGTTTATGGGTTTCGACGTAGGTGGCCATCGCGTTCTCCTTAAGCTCTGGCCAAGGCTAAAACGTCCCCTCGACCGTCACCTTGCGCCGGATCAACCCTCGCGCGAATCGCCGCGGCACGCCGGGAGCCGAAGGAACCTCAATTGCCAACGGGATCAGCGCCGATGCGCACCACCGTCCGCCCTCGGATCATCCCCTTGAGGAAAGCATCGAAGTGAGTCGGGAGTTCGGCAAAATCGATCGTCCGCACCTTAGATTGGACGCGCGATGGCCTCCATTCGCGGGCCAGCTTGTCCCACAGCTTCTGCCTCAGAGCCATGGGTGTGTTTGCCGAATCGACGCCCAGCAGGTGCACGCCGCGCAAAATGAACGGCATCACGGTGGTGTTGAGCTTGGGGTCTGCGGCCAGGCCGACGCTTGCCACCGTGCCGCCTACCTTCATGGTCGACAGCAGCCACGCCAGCAGATCGCCGCCGAGATTGTCGACGGCGCCTGCCCAGGTCGCCTTGTCCAGCGCGCGTAATTTGCCCAAGTCGATACTCTGCCGCGCAAGGATCTCGCTGGCGCCGATCGACTTGAGGTAAGTCTCTTCCTCGGCCTTGCCGGTCAACGCGACCACGCGGTAACCCAGCCTCGAAAGGATGTCGATGGCGACGCTGCCGACACCGCCGGTGGCGCCATCGACGATCACCGGGCCGCTGCCGGGTGTCAGGCCATTGTGCTGCATGAGCTCGATCGCCAGCGCTGCCGTGTAGCCGGCGGTGCCCAGCGTCATGGCTTCAAAGGCGGTCATGTCGGAAGGCCGGCGCACAATCCAGTCCGCTGGCGCCCGGACGTATTCGGCGTAGCCCCCGTCGTGCGCCACGCCCATGTCGTAAGCATGAACGATGACTTTGTCGCCGTGCCTGAAGCGGGGATCGGCGGAAGTCTCCACCGTTCCCGCCATGTCGATGCCGGCGACCGTCGGATACTTGCGCATGATCTTCCCGGCGCCGTTATACGACAAGGCATCCTTATAGTTGATCGTGGAATACTTGGTGCGGACCAGCACGTCGCCGGGATCCAACTCCTCAGGGGCCATCTCGACAAAACGGCTGCGGATGACCCCATCTTCCTGGAAGGTCCGGTACGCCTTGAAGTGCTGCAGGGGCTGCATGGGCTTTTCCTCCTCCTCGAGTCGGGTTCAAATCGGCGCCGTGGCGGCCTCCCCCGCCATGTGCGGCAGCGCCATGTAATCGTGGGTGCGCATCTCCATCAGTCGACTGACGACGCGCGGGAAATCCTGGCTGTTCGGCCCTTCGCGATAGAGCTCTTCGGCCGGTACGGAGGCCGACAGGAGCAACTTTACCCGATGATCGTAGAGCACGTCGACGAGCCAGGTGAAGCGCCTCGCTGCGTTGCTCATATCTGGGGTAAGCCTGGGCACGTCAGAGACCATGACAACGGCAAAACGGCGCGCCAGCTCCAGGTAGTCGAGCTGTGAGCGCGGTCCCTCGCACAAGGTGGCGAAGTCGAACCAGACGACGCTTCCGCCGCGCCGCTTCGCCTTGAACGTGCGCGACTCGATGCTAAGCCGCTGGTCCTCGTCACCGCCGGGACGCATCCGCTCGTACAGCGCCGCGAGCTGTGTGTCGGCCGAGCCGGGAGGACCGGTGTAGTAGCACGCTCCGTGCTCGAGTTCGCGCAGACGGTAGTCCACGCCGCCGTCCACCTCGATCACGTCGAGCCAGCGCCTGATCAACTCGATGGTCGGCAAGAGCTTCTGGCGCTGCAGTCCGTCCGGATAGAGATCCTCGGGCTTGTAGTTGGACGTCATCACGAACACGATGCCGCGCTCGAACAATGCGCTCAATAGCCGGCCGAGAATCATCGCGTCGGCGACGTCTGAAACGTGAAACTCGTCAAAGCAGATTAGGCGATGCCTGTGCGCGATGCGCGCCGCCACCGCAGCCAGGGGATCGACGGTCTTGGAATGCGCGCGAAGGTCTTCATGCACGCCCTTCATGAAGGCATGGAAATGCACTCGGGTCTTGCGCCGTAGCGGCACGGCGGTGCAGAACGCATCCATGAGAAAAGTTTTTCCCCGCCCGACTCCGCCGAAAAAATACACTCCACGCGGAGGCACTGGCGGATTGAGCCAGCGCCGCAGCAGCGAGCGCCGCGCATCGCGAAACGCGACCAGCTCGTCGTAGAGTGCCTGCAGGCGATCAAGCGCGCGCTCCTGGGCGATGTCCAGAACGATTTCTCGACGAGCGAGTTCCGGCGCCAGGTGGTCGCGCAACGCACCACCCCTCGCTGCAGACGGGGTCCGGATAGCGTCGTTCACAACCGGACCCCGGGGCGTCAGATGTTGAGGGTGCGCTTGTCGACTGCGAGAGCCGCCTCCTTGACGGCCTCCGACAGCGACGGATGCGCGTGACAAATGCGCGCGATGTCTTCGCTCGCCGCGCCGAATTCCATGGCGACCACACCTTCGGCGATCAGCTCGGAAACCATGGGACCGATGGCGTGCATGCCGAGAATGCGATCGGTCTTGGCGTCGGCGAGAAACTTGACGAAGCCGCGCACATCGCCGAGCGCTCGGGCGCGGCCGTTGGCGCTGAACGGAAACGAGCCGGAGCGATACGCGACTCCAGCGGATTTCAGCTGCTGCTCGGTTTGCCCGACCCAGGCGATTTCCGGTGACGTGTAGATCACCCATGGGACGGTGTTGAAGTCGACGTGACCGTGCTGGCCCGCGATCCGCTCGGCGACAGCGACGCCTTCGTCCTCAGCCTTGTGCGCAAGCATCGGACCGCGCACGACATCGCCGATCGCCCAGACACCGGCGAGGTTGGTCCTGCATTCTCCATCGACCGCAACAAAGCCGCGCTCATCTAGTTTCAGCCCCACTCGATCCGCGTCGAGGCTTTGGGTGTAGGGAACGCGCCCGATCGACACGACGAGCTTGTCGAACTGTGCGCGTTGCTGTTTCCCCGAAGCGTCGACGTATTCGACCGTCACGTCCTTTGCGGTGACGACGTGCGTGATGTTGACGCCGAGCTCGATTTTGAGCCCCTGTTTCGCGAATTGCTTCCAAGCCTCGCCAGCCACCTGTTCGTCGGCGGCTCCCAGGAACACCGGAAGCGCCTCCAGAATCGCGACCTCGGATCCCAGGCGCCGCCATACGCTCCCCATCTCCAGGCCGATAACCCCGGCGCCGACGACGCCCAGGCGCTTCGGCACGTCGGGAATCGCCAGAGCACCCTCGTTGTCGAGAATCAGCTTGTTGTCGAACGCCACTCCGGGCAACTCGCGAGGCTTCGAGCCGGTGGCGATGATGACGTTCTTCGCCCCGAGGTCCGCTGCCCCGGGACCTGCCACCCTTACCTGCCACGCTCCGGGGCTTCCACCGGCGAAGCTTCCCACACCGTGGAAAAAACGAATCTTGTTCTTCTTGAACAGATAGAGAATGCCGTCGTTATTCTGGCGCACCACCTTGTCCTTGCGTGCCAGCACGCGCTTGACGTCGATCGCAACGTCCTTCACCTCGATACCGTGCTCGGCGAAGGCGTGACCGGCGTGCTCGAAATTCTCTGACGATTGCAACAGCGCCTTGGACGGAATGCAGCCGACGTTGGTGCAGGTGCCGCCCGGTGCTGGTTTGCCTTCGGCGTTCTTCCAATCGTCGACGCAAGCAGTGGAGAACCCGAGCTGAGCAGCGCGGATCGCGGCGACGTAGCCGCCGGGGCCACCGCCGATGACGACGACGTCGAACTGTTCAGCCATGCAAAGCTACTGCGCGCCCCGATCGCTTTGCAATTTCGGCGCGCCTCGCGCGCCCGGCGGCGCTCGTTACGATTTGCTCAGCGCTTCGTATCGACATTGATGTGGGTCTGCGGTCTTACAGATCCAAAAGCATTCTCGCCGGATCCTCCAGCGCTTCCTTGATCGCAACCAGCGACAGCACTGCCTCACGTCCGTCGATGATGCGGTGGTCGTACGACTGCGCGAGGTAGTTCATCGGCCGAACAACGATCTGGCTGTTTTCGACGACCGCGCGTTCCTTGGTTGCATGCACGCCCAGAATCGCCGACTGGGGCGGATTGATGATCGGTGTGGAGAGCATGGAACCGAAGACTCCACCATTGGAGATGGTGTAGGTGCCGCCGGTCAGCTCTTCCACAGTGAGCTTGCCCTCCTGGGCGCGGCGGCCGAAGTCGGCGATCTGCTGTTCGATTTCGGCGATGGTGAGCTGGTCGGCGTCGCGCAGAATCGGCACGACGAGCCCGCGCGGACTGCCCACGGCAATGCCGATGTCGAAGTAGCCGTGATAGACGATGTCGGTGCCGTCGATGGAAGCATTCACCGCAGGAAACTTCCTCAGCGCGTGAACCGCCGCCTTGACGAAAAAGCCCATGAAACCGAGCTTGACGCCGTGCTCTTTTTCAAAGCGTTCCTTATAGCGGTTGCGCAGCTCGATCACCGGCGCCATGTTCACTTCGTTGAAGGTGGTGAGGATCGCAGCGGTCGATTGCGATTGCACCAGGCGCTCTGCGACACGCTGTCGCAGGCGCGACATCGGGACCCGTTGCTCGGGTCGCCCGCCGAGGCTCGGCGGCTGTGGCGCGGCGGGAGCCTTGGCAAGCGGCTGCGGTGCAGACGGCGGCGGAGTGGGCTTCGCCGTCGTGCTTTTTGCTTCCACCGCGCCCAACACGTCGCCCTTGGTAATTCGTCCGCCGCGGCCGGAGCCGGTGATGTCTTTCGCGCTGACGCCCTCGTCCGCCATGAGCTTTCGCGCCGAGGGCATGGCCGAAGGCGCGGCTTGCGACGACGCCACTGGTGGTGGCGATGAAGGCGACGCCGCGGCTGGTGGTGAGGGCGTCGCTGCGGCCGTTGCGCCTGCGGCGAGCGTCGCTTTGGCGGCGGTGTCGATGACGGCGATGACTTCCTGTGCCGTCACGGTCGCGCCGTCGGGCTTGCGTATCTCGGCAATGACACCGGAATCGGGAGCCGGCAACTCCAGCACGACCTTATCGGTCTCGATGTCGATCAGATTCTCGTCGCGCTTGACCGGTTCGCCTGCCTTCTTGTGCCAGTTGACGAGGGTCGCCTCGGTGATTGATTCCGGCAGCACGGGCACCTTGACCTCGATGAGCATGGGCGTCTCGATCAATGTGCGGTGACCATTTCACCGAGCGTGAGCGTGGAGGCGAACGCTTGCAGCACCAGCTCGCGCTGCTGCGCGACGTGCTTGCTCATGTATCCGACGGCCGGCGAGGCGGAGATCGGTCTGCCCGCATAGGCGAGCACCTGCTCCTCAGCGATGTCGGAGCGCAGATACGCGCGCAGCCTGTACCAGGCACCCTGATTCTGCGGCTCCTCCTGGCACCAGACGATTTCCTTGGCGTTCGGGTACGCCGCGATCTGCGCCTTGAAGTCGGCGTGCGGGAATGGGTACTGCTGCTCGAGCCTGATGATCGCAACGTCGTCGATCTTCGCCTCGCGACGGTGGGCCATCAGATCGTAGTACACCTTGCCGCTGCACACGATCACCCGGCGAATGTTTTTCGCCTGCAGCTCCTCGGTCTCGCCGATCACGGTCTGAAAACGCCCGTCGGCGAGCTGTTCAAGCGTCGATACAGCTTCCTTGTGCCGGAGCAGGCTTTTCGGGCTCATGACGATCAGCGGCTTCCGGAAGTCGCGCACCATCTGTCGCCGCAGCAGGTGAAAGATCTGCGCCGGCGTCGTCGGCACGCACACCTGCATATTGTGCTCGGCGCACAGTTGCAGGTAGCGCTCGGGACGGGCCGAGGAATGTTCCGGGCCCTGACCTTCGTAGCCGTGCGGCAGCAGAAGCGTGAGCCCGGATACCCGGCCCCATTTGACTTCGCCGGCGGCAATGAACTGATCGATGACGACCTGCGCTCCGTTGGCGAAGTCGCCGAACTGCGCTTCCCAGGCGACCAGCTTGTTCGGTTCCGATGTCGAGTAGCCGTATTCGAAGCCTACGACTGCCTCCTCCGACAGCACCGAATCGATGACATCGAAGCACGGTTGCCCCTCGGCGATGTGCTGCAGCGGAACCCAGATGCCTGCATCCCATTTTTCGCGGTTCTGGTCGTGCAGCACGGCGTGCCGGTGCGAGAACGTGCCGCGTCCCGAGTCCTGGCCGGAAAGGCGCACGCCAAATCCCTGATCGACCAAGCTTGCATAGGCGAGCGTCTCGCCCATGCCCCAGTCGAGCGGCATCTCCCCCTCGCCCATGGCGCGACGGTCGGCGATGACCTTTTCAACCCGCGGGTGGAGCTTGAAGTTCGACGGCACGGTGGTGACCTTCTGCGCCAATGCCTTGAGTTTTTTCATCGGCACCCGCGTATCGGCGACGTCGGTCCAGTGCTTGCCTATGAAGCGGCTCCAGTCGACCGCGAACGGCGGCTTGTAGTTCGACAGGATCGTCGTATTGGTGGCATTGCCCTTGTCGATCGCCGCGCGGTAGGTGGCAATCATGCCTTCCGCCTCTTCCTCCGTGACGACACCGGCCTTCACCAGCCGTTGCGCATAGAGCGCGCGCGTGCCCGGATGCTGATGGATTTTCTTGTACATCAGCGGCTGCGTGATCATCGGCTCGTCCGCCTCGTTGTGGCCCTGACGGCGGAAGCAGACCAGGTCGATGAACACGTCCTTGTCGAACTTCTGCCGAAATTCAATCGCCACCTCAACGGCGAGAAGGCACGCTTCAGGGTCGTCGCCGTTGACGTGAAAGATCGGCGCCTCGACCATCTTCGCCACGTCGGTGCAATAGAGCGTCCCCCGCGTGTCGCGAGGGTCAGAGGTCGTGAAGCCGATCTGGTTGTTGATGACCAGGTGGATGGTGCCGCCGGTGCGAAAACCCCGCGTCTGCGAGAGGTTGAGCGTCTCCTGCACCACGCCCTGACCGGCGATAGCGGCGTCGCCGTGGATCAACACCGGCATGACCTGATCCCAAGTGGGATCGTTGCGCCGGTCCTGGCGGGCGCGTACCGAACCCTCGACCACGGGGTTGACGATCTCCAGGTGCGACGGGTTGAAGGCGAGCGTCAGGTGCATGGGTCCACCGGGGGTGACGACATCCGACGAGAACCCCTGGTGATACTTGACGTCCCCGGCCGACAGATCGATCGCCTGCTTGCCTTCGAACTCGGCGAACAGATTCGCCGGCATCTTGCCCAGCGTATTGACCAGAACGTTGAGTCGGCCGCGATGCGCCATGCCGATGACCATCTCCTGCACGCCAGCCGCGCCCGCCTTCTGGATCAACTGGTCGAGCATCGGGATCATGGTATCGCCGCCCTCGCCCGAGAAGCGCTTCTGGCCAACGTACTTGGTCCCCAGGTATTTCTCCAGCGTCTCGGCGGCGGTGAGTCGCTCGAGGATGTGCTTGCGGAATTCAACCGTGTAGTTGGGACGCGAGCGCAGCGGCTCGAGTCGCTCCTGGATGAAACGCTTCTGCGGCGTGTCGGCCATGTACATGTACTCGGCGCCGAAGGTGCCGCAGTAAGTCTCCTGCAGCGCTGCGATCAGGTCTTTGAGACGCATACGCGTCGCACCCTGCGGCGCGCCCTTGAACGAGCCGATGTCGTACTCGGTGTCCATGTCAGCACCGCTGAAGCCGTAAGTCGCAATGTCGAGGTCGGCGATGTACGGCCGCTCCTGCCGCTGCAGCGGATCGAGATCAGCGTGAAACATGCCGAGCGTGCGGAACTTGCTGATCAGCCTCAAGACAAGAACTTGCTTGTGCAACGCCTGCGCGTCGACCATGCCTCCGGTGAGCCGCCGGCTCTTGGCGAGCTGGATGAACGACTCGACCACCGGCGCGTGGGCGACATCCTGGGCGCCGTCGCGCAGCGAATCGAAATACGCCCGCCAGTCCGCGCTGACCGACGCCGGGTCCCCGAGGTAAAGCTCGTACAGCTCCTCGATGAACGGCGCATTGCCCCCAAACAGCGTGCTGGTTTGCTGAAACTCTTGCATCATGGTCATGGCATCACCTGTGAGATGGGGGCACAGCCGGGTCGACCCAAGCGATCAGGGTCTGTTAACGCTGCGCAAGCGGCTTGACGTCGCGGCGCTTGGCACCGGTGTAGAGCTGGCGAGGGCGCCCGATCTTCTGCTCCGGATCGGAGATCATTTCGTTCCACTGGGCGATCCAGCCGATGGTGCGTGCCAGCGCGAATATCGCCGTAAAGAGGCTCACCGGAATGCCGATCGCCCGCTGCACAATGCCCGAGTAGAAGTCGACGTTGGGATAGAGCTTGCGCTGCACGAAGTAATCGTCTTCAAGCGCGATCTTTTCCAGCGTCATCGCCAGCTTGAACAGTCGGTCGTCGTGCAGGCCGAGATCCTCCAGCACAGCGTGGCACGCCTCGCGCATGAGCTTCGCCCGCGGGTCGTAATTCTTGTACACCCGGTGGCCGAAGCCCATCAGCTTGACGCCTGAATTCTTGTCCTTGGCCTTCTTGATGAACTCGCCGATCTTGGAGACGTCGCCGATCTCCTCGAGCATGTTGAGCGCCGCTTCGTTGGCGCCTCCGTGCGCTGGCCCCCACAGGCAGGCGATCCCGGCGGCAATGCATGCGAACGGATTGGCGCCCGAAGACCCTGACAGCCGGACTGTCGAGGTCGAGGCATTCTGCTCGTGATCGGCATGCAGGATGAAGATGCGGTCGAGCGCGCGTACCAGGACGTCGTTGACCTTGTATTCCTCGCACGGCACCGAGAACATCATGCGCATGAAGTTCGCGGTGTAGTAGAGCTCGTTGCGCGGGTACACAAACGGCTGGCCGACCGTGTACTTGTGGCACATCGCCACCAGCGTCGGGAGCTTGGCGATCAGGCGTATCGCCGAAACGTGGCGATGGTAGGGGTCGGTGATGTCCAACGAGTCGTGGTAGAACGCGGAGAGCGAACCGACGACGCCGACCAGCATGGCCATCGGGTGCGAATCGCGGCGGAAACCCCGGAAAAACGCGCTCATCTGCTCGTGCACCATGGTGTGCTGCGTCACGGTGTTGACGAATTCCTTCTTCTGCTCAGCGTTCGGCAGCTCGCCTGCGAGCAACAGATAGCAGACCTCGAGGAAGTCGCAGTGCACGGCGAGCTGCTCGATGGGATAGCCGCGGTACAGAAGCTCGCCCTTGTCACCGTCGATGTAGGTGATCGTCGACGTGCACGCCGCGGTGGACAGGAAGCCGGGATCGTAGGTGAAATGCCCCGTCTTGGAGTAGAGCGGACGAATATCGACGACGGCGGGGCCGATGGTCCCGGGCAGCACGGGAAGCGTGACGGCGGGCGCGCCGTCGCTGAAGGTCAGGGTGGCGGTAGTGTCGGTCATGTTGTTTGCTCCAGGGCAATTAAGGCGTGGCGTGCCGCGTCCTTATACTCCGTTGCTCAAACGCTCCTCATGCGCTGGATCAAAGGGGCGACTGTCTCATCGGCGGGCTCACGACGCCCGGACAGCAGGTCCCATAAGTCGTTGTCGCCAAGATCGAGCAGCTTGTCCAGCGCCGCAACTTCGCTCTCGCTCATCGAGTCGCCGCGAGCATCGAGAAAGCGGGCGAGTATCAGATCGTTCTCGAGCAGCCCGCGCCGGCAGCGCCAGCGCAGGCGGGCCAGCCTTCGCTCGTCGACCATGCGCCGCCCCATCCTCCAGCCCTGCGCCTATACCGCACGCCTGACCAGGAGCTCGCGGATCTTCCCGATCGCCCGGGTCGGGTTGAGCCCTTTGGGACAGACGTCGACGCAATTCATGATCGTGTGGCAGCGGAACAGCCGGTACGGGTCTTCCAGATTGTCCAGCCGCTCATTGGTCGCCTGGTCACGCGAGTCGGCAATGAAGCGGTAAGCGGCGAGCAGGCCAGCCGGCCCCACGAACTTGTCGGGGTTCCACCAGAAAGAAGGACACGCGGTGGAGCAGCACGCGCACAGAATGCATTCGTACAGTCCGTCCAGCTCGTCGCGCTCTTGCGGCGATTGCAGCCGCTCCTTTTCGGGCGGAGGTGTTTCGTTGACCAGGTACGGCTTGATCGAATGGTACTGTTTGAAGAACTGGCTCATGTCCACGATCAGATCGCGGATGATCGGCAAGCCCGGCAAAGGGCGTAGCTCGACCGGCTCCTTGACGTCGCGCAGATTGGTAATGCAGGCCAGCCCGTTCTTGCCGTTGATGTTCATCGCGTCGGAGCCGCAAACTCCTTCGCGGCAGGAGCGGCGGAATGCAACGGTGTCGTCCTGCGCCTTCAACCGCACCAGCGCATCGAGAAGCATCCGGTCGTGCGGGTCCAGAGCAACATCGTAATCCTGCATGCGCGGCTCGGAGTCCTTTTCCGGGTCGTAGCGGTATACACGAAATTTCATCCGTTGCTCCGAATATCCAAGACGCTCAGGTTCCCTGCCCGTTCCTGTCAATAGGTGCGCACCTTGGGAGGGAACGCATCGACCGACAAGGGCTTCATGTTGACCGGCTTGTAGGTCAGTCGGTTGCCTTCGCGATACCAGAGCGTGTGCTTGAGCCAGTTGGCGTCGTCGCGTTCGGGATAGTCGCTGCGTGCCTGCGCGCCGCGCGATTCGCGGCGCGCCTCGGCCGACACAATCGATGCCTTGGCGGTCTCGATCAGGTTGTCCAACTCGAGCGCTTCGACGCGCGCGGTGTTGAAGACGCGGCTCTTATCCTTGATGGCGACGCGCGAAGCGCGCTCGGCGAGCTCCATCACCTTGCGCACTCCTGCGGACAGAAGGTCCTGGTTGCGAAAGACGCCGCAATGCGCCTGCATGGTCCTGCGCAACTGATGTGCGACGTCAGCGACTTGCTCGCCCGAAGTCGCTCCGTCGATGCGAGCGAGTCGTGCACGTGTTTCATCACCAGCATCGCGCGGCAGCCGCTTCTGGTCGCGACGCTCAAGGCGCTGCTCGACGACGTGATTGCCAGCGGCACGGCCGAACACCAGGAGATCGAGCAATGAATTGGTTCCGAGCCTGTTTGCGCCATGGACCGAGACGCAGGCGCATTCGCCGATGGCGTATAAGCCATCGACTACGCTGTTCGGGTCGCCATCGCGCGGCGCGACGACCTGGCCGTGGACGTTGGTCGGAATGCCGCCCATCTGATAATGGATGGTCGGGACCACCGGGATGGGCTCCTTTATCGGATCCACATTGGCGAACTTGATGGCGATCTCTCGAATCGAGGGGAGCCGCTTGTTGATCACGTCCGGCCCCAGATGGTCCAGCTTGAGCAGCACGTGGTCCTTGTGCTCGCCGCAACCGCGGCCTTCCTTGATTTCCTGGTCCATCGAGCGCGAAACGACATCGCGCGAGGCAAGGTCCTTCAGGTTAGGTGCGTAGCGCTCCATGAAGCGCTCGCCGTTGCAGTTGAGCAGAATGCCGCCCTCGCCACGCACGCCCTCGGTGATCAGGACGCCGGCGCCGGCGACCCCTGTCGGGTGAAACTGCCAGAATTCCATGTCTTCGAGCGGGATTCCCGCCCGCGCCGCCATTCCAAGACCGTCGCCAGTATTGATAAAGGCGTTGGTGCTCGCGGCGAATATGCGCCCTGCTCCACCGGTGGCAAACAGCGTGGCCTTGGCCTGCAGGATCATCACGTCGCCGGTTTCCATCTCCAGCGCAGTCACGCCCAAGACGTCCCCGTCGCTGTCGCGCACCAGATCGAGCGCCATCCACTCGACAAAGAACTGGGTTCGTGCCCGGACGTTGCGTTGATACAGCGTGTGCAGCATTGCATGCCCGGTGCGGTCGGCGGCGGCGCAGGCACGCTGCACAGGCTTCTCGCCAAAGTTCATCGAATGCCCTCCGAACGGCCGCTGATACAGCGTACCGTCGGGATTGCGGTCAAACGGCATTCCGAAGTGTTCCAGCTCGTACACGACCTGTGCGGCCATCCTGCACATGTATTCGATGGCATTCTGGTCGCCGAGCCAATCCGACCCTTTGACCGTGTCGTACATGTGCCAGATCCAGTTGTCCTCCGACATATTGCCCAGGCTTGCGCCGATGCCGCCCTGCGCGGCAACGGTGTGCGACCGGGTCGGAAACACCTTGGAAAGCACGGCGACCGAGAGACCCCCTTCGGCGAGCTGCAGGGCGGCGCGCATGCCGGCGCCTCCAGCGCCGACCACGATCGCGTCGAACTTGCGGACCGGCAACGGGCTCACGCGCGCCCCCACATGATCTGCACCAGCCACGCCGCGTACGCCAGCAGCACAACGACCGTAAGGACTTCGAAGGTCAGGCGAAGGCCCGCCGGCTTGATGTAATCCATCCAGATGTCGCGCACGCCGATCCAGGCGTGCCAGAACAGCGCCAGAGCGAACAGCAGCGTCGCGATGCGAAACGCCGTTCCCGCAAAAAGCTGCTGCCATAGCGCGTAGTCGAGGCCGCCGTTATAAAGGGCGATGCCGAGAATGAGCAGTGTGTAGACCGCCATCACAACGGCGGTTATGCGCTGTGCGAGCCAGTCGCCGGACCCGTAGTGGGCGCCGACCACGACGCGTTTCACCATAGACGCGCCCCGACGATCAATGTCAGCGCCAGGCTTGCGAGGATGACGACTGCACTCGACTGGCGCGCGGGTTTGAGTTCTATGCCTTTATGCAGGTCGAGCAGCAGAAACCGAATGCCTGCGCAAAGGTGATGCAGATAGGCCCAGATCAATCCGATAAGCACCAGCTTCGCGACCGGGTTCGAGAACGAGCTCGCAAGGCGATCGTAGGCGGCCGCCGAGTCGAGACTCGACTGCAGCGCGTAGAGTGCGACCGGGATTCCGATCAGGAACAGCGCGGCGCCGCTTATCCTGTGCAGAATGGAGACGATGCCCGGAAGCGGCAGTCTGATCTGCACCAGATTGAGGTAGATCGGGCGCGGCTTGCTCACGAGCTTCACTCGCTAACCACAACGATTTCGGTGGAACACCAAGGGCGGGCAGCCGGACCGGTCGAGCCGCGGTCGCGGCATGCTGCAAGACTACGTAAATTATACAGCGATTCGGCTCGACGCGAGCCGTGCCGCCGTTGCGCTCGCGAGTCTGCAGCTCAGCCTTAAGGTGCGCGTTAGCCCAGCTCGTTGGAATAGAAGTGACGCCGGGTCGTGCACAAGCCACGTCGCCATTCGACGGGGCGCTCACCATAAGTAAATGTGACACGCTCGACCGCGAGTAGCGGCTCTCCGGGTCGCACCTTCAGAATGGGCGCGCTGGCCGCGTCGGCCGCCACGGCGGTGACCCGTTCCTGCGCCTTGAGCATCCGGACGCCGAATTGGGTCTCGAAAAAGCTGTACATCGAGCCGCGGTACGCGTCGATCTTCGCCTTAGTGAGGCCGCGGAAGAGAGCGCCGGGAAGAATGATTTCATCAAGAACGACGGGTTCACTCGCATACTCCAGCACGCGACGCACCGTAATGGTCGCGCTGCCCGGCTTGAGCTCCAGCCGTCGCGCAATCTCCGCGGGCACTTTCCCTCGCTTGACGTCGATCACCCTGCTCGCCGGATATTCGTCGCGACCATCGCTGCGGCGTATGCGCAGAAACCTGAACATCGACGCGCTTTCTTCGGTATGGGTAGCGACGAAGGTGCCTTTGCCCTGGCGGCGTACCACAAGGTTGTCGGCTGCGAGCGCGGCCAGCGCCTTGCGCACCGTACCGTGGGACACGCCGAAGCGCGAGGCCAGCTCCGTCTCGGCGGGAATTGCCTGACCGGGACGCCACTCGCCGGCCTCCAAGCTGCCCACCAGCAGCCCTTTGAGCTGCTCGTACAGCGGCTGAAAGGATGGCGTCGCGGTTCGTGCCTGATGCGGTCGAGTCATAGCGTCGCTGCGCGGAATGCTTTTCTTGTCCTATATCATATATCATGTATAGGACTTGTTGACACCGCCGTGGCCCTGCCCTTAACATCCGGCACAGGGTCGCGCCGCGCTGTTGTCCTTGTTTGAGCCCGCCCGCCCCTGCTTGAGCGCTCCACGCGACGTCCCAGGAGTCAACCATGAAAACCCCCGTACGTATTGCGGTAACCGGCGCCGCCGGACAGATCGGCTACAGCTTGTTATTCAGGATCGCCGCCGGAGAAATGCTCGGGCCCGATCAGCCTGTGCTGCTGCAGCTTCTGGAGCTGCCGATCGACAAGGCGCAGGCGGCCCTGAATGGCGTCATAATGGAACTCGAAGACTGTGCGTTTCCGCTGCTTGCAGGGATGAGCGGCAGCGCCGACCCCAGGGTGGCATTCAAGGATGCGGAAATCGCCATGCTGGTGGGCGCCAAACCGCGCGGCCCAGGCATGGAGCGCAAGGATCTGCTGCTCGAGAACGCCAAGATCTTCATCGAGCAGGGCAAGGCGCTCAACGAGGTCGCGCGACGCGACGTCAAGGTGCTGGTGGTGGGCAACCCAGCCAACACCAACGCCTACATCGCCATGAAGTCGGCGCCTAGCCTGCCCAAGAAGAATTTCACGGCGATGATCAGGCTCGACCACAACCGGGCGCTTTCACAACTCGCCGCAAAGTCCGGCAGGTCGGTCGGTTCGATCGAAAAGCTCATCGTCTGGGGCAATCACTCCCCCACGATGTATCCCGACTACCGCTTCGCAACTTCGGATAGCCAGTCGCTCAAGTCGATCATCAATGACGAGAACTGGAATCGGACGGTCTTTTTGCCGACCGTGGGCAAGCGCGGAGCCGCCGTCATTGCAGCCCGAGGGCTCTCGTCGGCCGCTTCGGCCGCCAACGCGGCTACCGACCACGTGCGCGACTGGATACGGGGCAGCGGCGGCAAATGGGTGACCATGGGTATTCCGTCCGATGGCAGCTACGGCATCCCACAGGACATAATCTACGGCGTCCCGGTGACCACGGCAGCGGGTGAATACACCCTCGTGCAGGGCCTCGAGATCGATCCCTTTTCGCGGGAGAAGATGGACGCGACGCTCAAGGAGCTTCAGGAGGAGCGCGCCGGCGTCGCTTCGTTGCTCGGCTGAGCGCAAATAAAGTTCGCGATTATGAGCCGGATCTCTTCGGGAGCAGCGTTTCGCGCCGCGCTGGCCGCGGAAAAGCCATTGCAGGTGCCCGGCGCGATTTGCGCCTATCACGCCATCCTGGCGCAGCGCTCGGGGTTCAAGGCAATCTATCTCTCCGGCGGCGGTGTGGCCGCCGGCTCCCTCGGCGTGCCCGATCTGGGCATATCGACACTCGACGACGTCCTGACCGACGTGCGCCGAATCACCGATGTATGCACGTTGCCGCTGTTGGTCGATGTCGACACCGGCTTCGGTGCCTCGGCGTTCAACGTCGCAAGAACGATCAGGTCCCTGATCAAGTTCGGCGCGGCGGCGATGCACATCGAAGACCAGGTCGGCGCCAAGCGCTGCGGCCACCGCCCGGGTAAGGAGCTGGTCGCCCAAGGCGAGATGGTCGATCGCGTCAAGGCAGCGGTCGACGCCCGCAGCGATCCCGACTTCGTGGTCATGGCACGTACCGACGCGCTTGCGGTGGAAGGCCTCGACGCAGCGATCGAGCGAGCCGCCGCGTACGTCGAAGCCGGCGCCGACATGATTTTCCCCGAAGCGATGACCGAGCTTTCGATGTACCGGCGTTTTGTCGAAGCGCTCAAGGTGCCGGTGCTGGCCAACATCACCGAGTTCGGAGCCACGCCCCTGTTCACCGTCGATGAGTTGCGCAGGGCCGGAGTCTCGATCGCGCTCTACCCCCTTTCCGCTTTTCGCGCGATGAACAAGGCGGCGCTCAACGTCTACCAGGTTCTGCGGCACGACGGAACGCAGAAGGCGGCTGTCGACACCATGCAGACCCGTGCCGAGCTGTACGACTATCTCGGCTACCATGCTTACGAGAACAAACTCGACGCGCTGTTCGCCAGGGATAAATGACCGTTCGGCATCGGCAGCGGCGCGAGACTGACGCAGATCAAAACGGATGTTCCGACGGCGTCCGATGCTGGTCTGCCTGAAGATGATCCGCGGGAGAGGTCCATGTCTGAAGCAACTGCGGTAACGACAAAACCCAAGAAGTCCGTCGCCTTGTCCGGCGTGGTCGCCGGCAACACTGCCCTGTGCACGGTCGGTCGCACCGGCAATGATCTGCACTATCGCGGTTACGACATCCTCGACATCGCCGACACCTGCGAGTTCGAGGAAATCGCCTATCTTCTGGTTCACGGCAAGCTGCCCAACACGGCGGAGCTGGTCGCTTACAAAGCGAAGCTCAAGTTCTTTAGAGGCATTCCGGCGCGCGTCAAGGTCGTTCTGGAGCAGCTTCCAGCTGCGGCGCATCCCATGGACGTCATGCGCACGGCCGTCTCGACGCTCGGCAGCGCCCTTCCCGAGCGCGACGATCACAGCGCTGCCGGCGCGCGCGACATTGCCGATCGTTTGATGGCTTCCCTGGGTTCGATGCTGCTCTACTGGTATCACTGGAGCCACAGCGGCAGACGCATCGAAGTGGAAACTGACGACGACTCCATCGGCGGACATTTCCTGAACCTGCTGCACGGCAAGCCGCCTTCGGCGCTGTGGACACGGGCGATGCACACATCGCTCAACCTCTATGCAGAGCACGAGTTCAACGCGTCGACCTTTACCGCGCGAGTCATCGCCGGCACCGGCTCCGACATGTACTCCGCCATCACCGGCGCCATCGGGGCGCTGCGGGGGCCGAAGCACGGCGGCGCCAACGAGGTGTCGTTCGAAGTGCAGAAGCGCTACGAGACCCTCGACGAGGCTGAAGCCGACATCCGCCGCAGGATCGAGGCCAAGGAAGTGGTCATCGGCTTCGGCCATCCGGTGTACACCGTCGCCGATCCGCGCAACCGCATCATCAAGGACGTCGCGCGCAAGCTCTCGCAGGACGCGACCAATATGAAAATGTTCGCAATCGCCGAGCGCATCGAGAGCGTGATGGCGAACGCCAAGAAGATGTTCGCCAACCTCGACTGGTACTCGGCGGTGAGCTATCACATGATGGGCGTTCCCACCGCCATGTTCACGCCGCTGTTCGTGATCTCGCGCACCTCGGGCTGGGCGGCCCACGTGATCGAGCAGCGCAGCGACGGCAAGATCATTCGCCCGAGCGCCAACTACATCGGCCCCGAAGACCAGAAGTTTGTCCCGATTGCCAAGCGCAAATGATTAAGCAGCCGCCCGCACGCGGGCTGTGGGTGCTCGCCACGGCATTGGTGTGCGCGTTTGCCTTGCTCATGGGCAGTGCGGAGTCGGCCGACGAGCAGCCAGCTGACCGCGCGGCTGCGATTGCCGCTGCAACCGCGCAAGCTGCGCAGTGGCTGGGCGAACTCGATGCGCAGCGCTATGCCGAAAGCTGGGAGCAGATGGCTCCCGTGCTCCAGCAGAGATTCAACGAGGAAGAATGGGTTCGCGAGGTGGGCCGTCCGCGTGAAGCGCTTGGTCGCTCCTTGATTCGCGAGCAAAAACAGGCCGAGTTTTCATCGCAGGTGCGCGGCGCGCCGTCGGGACAATACGTAACAGTGGTGTACCTTACCGAGTTCGCTAACGTGCCGTTGACCGTGGAAAAGGTCGTGCTGCAGCTTGACGACAGCGGACGGTGGCGCGTCGCTGGCTACGACATCAATAGGGCTCCCGCGGTGCCATCCGGCAACGACCTGCCCGCGAAAAAAGCGGCGCCACCGTCAAAGGAATAATCATGTCCGCTCCCATCTCCAATGTTCGTCCCAAGCCTGACAAGGTCCTCGTCGACATCGCCGACTATGCTGCGAGCTACAAGATCACCAGCAAGGAAGCCTACGAAACGGCGCGCTACTGCCTCATGGACACGCTGGGCTGCGGATTCGAGGCCCTGTCCTATCCCGCCTGCACCAAGCTCCTAGGGCCCATCGTAGCGGGGACCATCGTCCCCAACGGCTCACGGGTGCCGGGAACGCAATTCCAGCTCGATCCTGTGCAGGCCGCGTTCAACATCGGCGCGATGATCCGCTGGCTCGACTTCAACGACACCTGGCTTGCCGCGGAGTGGGGTCACCCGTCGGACAATTTGGGCGGCATCCTCGCTACCGCCGACTGGCTGTCACGCAACGCAGTCGCGGCCGGCAAAGCGCCGCTCACGATGAAAGACGTGCTGACTGCGATGATCAAGGCGCACGAGATCCAGGGCGTCATCGCGCTCGAGAACAGCTTTAACCGCGTCGGGCTCGATCACGTCTTGCTGGTCAAGGTCGCCTCGACCGCGGTCGTGGCCGCGATGCTGGGGCTTTCGAGAGACGAGATCATCGATGCGCTGTCGCTCGCCTGGGTCGACGGACAGAGCCTGCGCACCTACCGGCACGCCCCCAACACAGGGTCGCGTAAGAGCTGGGCCGCGGGTGACGCAACCTCGCGCGCGGTTCGCTTGGCTCTCATGACATCCAAGGGCGAGATGGGCTACTCGTCGGTGCTCAGCGCCAAGACCTGGGGCTTCTACGACGTGCTGTTCAAGGGCGAAGCATTTCGCTTCAAGCGCGCCTACGGCAACTACGTCATGGAGAACGTGCTGTTCAAGATCAGCTTTCCGGCGGAATTCCACGCCCAGACTGCGGTCGAATGTGCAATGGCGCTGCATCCCCAAGTAAAGGACAAGCTCGACGCCATCCGCAAAATTACCATCCGTACCCACGAATCGGCGATTCGGATCATCGACAAGCAGGGGCCGCTGGCGAATCCGGCCGATCGCGATCACTGCATTCAGTACATGGTCGCGGTGCCGCTGATCTTTGGGCGGCTCACCGCCTCCGACTACGAGGACAGCGTCGCGGCGGACCCCCGCATCGACGCGTTGCGAGCTAAAATGAGCTGCGTCGAGGACCGCAAGTTCTCGCGCGACTATCTCGACCCCGACAAGCGCTCCATCGCCAACGCCATCACCGTCGAGTTCAAGGACGGCGGCAAGCTCAAGGAAGTCGTCGTCGAATATCCGATCGGCCACCGGCGTCGGCGAAAGGAAGGCATTCCCCTGCTCGTGGAAAAATTCAAGACCAATCTGGCGCGCCGCTTTCCGGCCAAACAGCAGCAGGCGGTCCTCGCACTCGCTCTCGACGCCGGCCGCCTCGAAGCCACGCCGGTCAACACCTTCGTCGACATGCTTGTCATATGAAAGCCTTGCATTCCGCGCGCTTGACAATGATCGTCTGCGCGAGCTCGATCGCTCTCTTCAGCTGCCTTGCTTCAGCCGCGGAACCTCCGGTGCTCAAGTCGGGCCTGTGGGAGGTCGCGCGCGCGACTAGCCAGCAGCCGGGCCAGAAGCGGGTTACGACCATGTGTCTCGACGACTCGGTGCAAGCTGAGATGCGTGACTTCGGGATGGGAATGGCCAAGACCATGTGCTCGAAGAATGATCGCAGCTTCGACGGCACGCGCATGACCATCAGCTCGGTGTGTCAGATGGGTCCCACGACGCTCAGCAGTCGACTGGTGATGACGTTCAAGGGCAACACCGCTTATCACACCGATGTGTCCGCGAACTACGATCCGCCGATGATGGGCACCTCGGAATCCAAGATGTCGGTCGACGCCAAATGGACCGGCCCGTGCAAGGCAGGTCAGAAGGCAGGCGACATGACGCTCGAGACCGGGCAGACCGTGAACATCAAGTCGTTCATGAATAAATAGTGGCTCGCTTGAAAAGGGTGAAGGAACCCGCGCAACTCAAATGAGGGGCACGCCATGAAGCACAACCTGTTCGGCTCACTGCAACGATTCAACACCGCCTCTGGCGCGACCGGCGAATACTATGCGCTCCCGGCACTCGAGGAGGCCGGCCTCGGCAAAGTTTCTCGGCTGCCGGTTTCCCTGCGCATCGTGCTGGAAAGCGTGCTGCGCAACTGCGACGGCAAGAAAGTCACCGAAGAGCACGTTCGCCAGCTCGCGAGTTGGTCGCCGACTGCCGCCCGCACCGACGAGATCCCGTTCGTCGTCGCCCGCGTCGTGCTGCAGGATTTCACCGGTGTGCCGCTTCTGTGTGACCTCGCGGCGATGCGCGGCGTTGCCCACCGCATGGGCAAGAACCCCAAGGTGATCGAGCCGTTGGTGCCGGTCGACCTGGTCGTTGACCATTCGGTGCAGGTCGACTACTACGGCACAAGGAATGCGCTCGACCTCAACATGAAGGTCGAATTCCAGCGCAACGCCGAGCGCTACAAGTTCATGAAATGGGGCATGCAGGCGTTCGACACCTTCAAGGTCGTGCCGCCCGGCATCGGCATCGTGCACCAGGTCAATCTCGAGTACCTGGCTCGTGGCGTGCACCAGAAGGACGGCGTCTACTATCCGGACACGCTGGTAGGCACCGATTCGCACACTACTATGATCAACGGCATCGGAGTCGTCGGCTGGGGTGTGGGCGGCATCGAAGCCGAAGCCGGAATGCTCGGTCAGCCGGTCTACTTCCTGACTCCGGACGTCGTCGGCGTGCACATGAAAGGGCGTCTCGCGGAAGGCGTCACCGCGACCGATCTCGTTCTTACCGTTACCGAGATGCTGCGCAAAGCGAAGGTGGTCGGCAAATTTGTCGAGTTCTTCGGCGAGGGCGCGGCGACGCTCTCCGTTCCCGATCGCGCGACGTTGGGCAATATGGCGCCCGAGTACGGCGCGACCATGGGCTTTTTTGCGGTCGACGACAAGACCGTCGACTACCTCAAGAAGACGGGACGCACGTCGCAGGAGATCGAGGCTTTCGAGGCTTACTTCCGTGCCCAGGGGCTGTTCGGCATGCCCTCCGCCGGCGCGATCGACTATTCGCAGACCCTGGTGCTCGATCTTGCGAGCGTCGTGCCGAGCCTGGCAGGCCCCAAGCGACCGCAGGATCGCATCGATCTGCCCAAAATGAAGCAGGCGTTCAATACGCTTTACTCCAAGCCGGTCGCGGAAAACGGTTTCGCACAGCCCACCGACAAGCTTGCTAGGCGATATCCCACCAAGCTCGCCGTCGCAGCCGCACCTTCGGTCAACGACGCCGCGCAGCAGCTTCCCAACAATGGACACCCGCTCGACGTGGTCGAGATGGTCGACAACCGTCCGACACAGGATCGCGTGGCGGTCACGACGCCCAAGCCGCTCGATATCGGCAACGGCGACGTGCTCATCGCCGCGATCACCTCGTGCACCAATACCTCCAACCCGAGCGTGCTGCTGGCTGCCGGCTTGCTCGCCAAGAAAGCGGCCGCCAAGGGGCTCAAGGTCGCGCGTCACATCAAGACGTCGCTCGCGCCCGGCTCTCGTGTCGTCACCGAGTATTTAACCAAGGCGGGGTTGCTGCCCGAGCTGGAAAAGCTGGGCTTCTATCTGGCGGGCTACGGCTGCACCACCTGCATCGGCAACGCTGGTCCGCTCGACGCGATGATCGAGGAGGTCATCACCCAGAACGATCTGGTGTGCGCGGCCGTTCTCTCGGGCAACCGCAACTTCGAAGCCCGTATCCACCCGTCGATCAAAGCGAATTTCCTTGCTTCACCGCCGCTGGTGGTCGCCTACGCCATCGCCGGGCGAGTCAATATCGACCTCGCAGCCGAGCCCCTGGGAACGGGAAGCGACGGCAAGCCCGTGTATCTGCGCGACGTATGGCCGACGTCGGAGGAGATCGGCGCGGTGATGCAGCTCGCCACCGATCCGGCGACCTATCGCCGCCTGTACGGGGACTTCACCAAGGACAACCCGCTGTGGAATTCAATCCCGTCGTCGACCGGACAGGTCTACGCCTGGGACAAATCCACCTATATTGCCGAGCCGCCTTTCTTCAAAGACTTCACCATGAAACCGGGCGCTACGCCCGCAGTTCGCGGCGCGCGCATCCTGGGCATCTTTGGCGACTCGGTCACCACCGATCACATCAGCCCGGCGGGGTCGATCAAGCCGACTTCGCCCGCCGGAATCTTTTTGCTCGAGCACGACGTCGGTGTCCCCGACTTCAACAGCTATGGCAGCCGTCGCGGCAACCACGAGGTCATGATGCGTGGCACTTTCGCCAACGTCCGCATCAAGAACTTGATGCTGCCAGCGAAGACTGACGGCAGCCGAGTCGAAGGTGGCGTGACGATCCTTCAGCCCGAGGGCAAGCAGATGCCGATCTACGATGCGGCGATGGCCTACATCGCGCGCGGCACGCCGACCGTGGTATTTGCCGGAGAGGAATACGGCACCGGAAGCTCGCGCGACTGGGCGGCCAAAGGCACCCAGCTGCTCGGCGTGAAAACGGTCGTCGCCCGCAGTTTTGAGCGCATTCATCGATCCAACCTCGTCGGCATGGGTGTGCTTCCCTGCCAGTTCAAAGGCAGCGACAGCGTCACCTCTCTCGGCATCAAGGGCGACGAGGAGATCGACATCGGCGGACTCGAAGGCGGCATCAAGCCGCAGATGGAAGTGACTATGACTATTCGGCGTCGCGACGGCTCGACGCAGAAAGTCCCGCTCCTGCTGCGCATCGATACGCCGATCGAGGTTGACTACTACCTGCACGGAGGCATCCTGCCGTTCGTGCTGAGGGAGCTGCTGGCGGCGTAAGACTCGATCGGTCGCTCATGGCAGCGTTAGGGCGGAAGACTCGCCGTTGGCGAATGCCGCCCTACCAAGCGACGATCTGCGCGTGCTGATCCACGGCGCGATCGCATCGTGACCGGCGACGCCGCGGTCGCCAATCCTCTCGCCCGCGCGCTGCCGCTGTTCGTGCTCGCCGGGCTTTGCCTCTCCTCACTCGACGCCACGGGGAAGTATCTGGTACGCGAGCACGCTCTGCTGCTCGTGGTCTGGGCGCGCTATGCAGGCCAGATGCTGGTGGTAACGCCCTTCGCCTGGCATCGCAATCGGACCGGCTTCTGGCGCACGCGCCACTTGGGTCTCCAACTGCTACGCTCGAGCTGCCTGTTGTGCGCGACGCTATGCTTCTTCGCCGGCCTGCGCTATCTGCCGCTTGCCGAAGGCTCGTCGATCATGTACCTGGCGCCGATGCTGGTGGTCATCCTCTCCCGCCCTCTCCTGGGCGAGCAACCTACGCGCGCACGATGGATCGCCACCACCACTGGTTTCGTGGGGATTCTCATTCTGGCGCGCCCTGGCTCATCGATCTTCCATCCGGCAGCGCTGCTGCTCGCCCTGGCGGCGCTGTTCAACGCGCTCTTTTTCGTGCTTACACGGCGCCTCGCCGATGAAAACGCGCACGCCACGCTTTTTTATAGCGCGCTGGTCGGCACGGTCGCATTGTCGCTGTCGCTGCCGTGGGCGAATGTGACCACGCTTGCATGGCACGATGTTGCGCTGTTCGTTTTGCTCGGCGTATTTGCTGGCGCCGGCCACTGGCTTGTGATCAGCGCCTACCGCTTGGCGGCCGCCTCGCTGCTGACGCCGTTTACCTATCTACAGATCATGTGGGCGACGCTCTACGGGTGGGCCATTTTCGGGCAGCTCCCTGATCGCTGGTCGGCACTGGGGATGGCGGTGGTCGTCTCGAGCGGCGCGCTGCTCGCGCTCAACGAGCGTCGGCGAGCGTTTTCGCTCCGCGCGTCCGCTGCCCAGCGCTAACAGCAGTACTAAGATTGGAGGGAAAAAACAAAGGGCCCCGAGGCGCGGCCCTTTTGTCGCTGCTGCTAAGATCGTCTATACGGGGCGCATCTGGCGGCGCACGGCAACAAAGCCGATGGCGAGTACCGCGATCCCCAGGCCGATGAGCGCCCAGTCTGACAGCGTCGGAATCGGCGAGCCCGAGATCACGCTGACCCCGTCGACGCCGAACTGAAAAAAGCTCTGATTGTCAACCTCGGCGATGCGCAGACGTACCGTTTGCCCCGCGTATGGTGTCAGATCAGCAGTGATGGTGTTATAGCCCGATACAGTGGGATCACCGACCTGTGTGCGGTAGACATTGAGCAGCACGCCCGCTCCGACATCGGTCGTCGACGAGCTGGTGCTCATAATGTCGATTCGAGCCTGCTGATTTGGGCTCACGGTGTAATCGAGCGATGCCGGGGTAGAGAATGCTCCTGCCTGGTTGTTCACATATACCTTGGCAAAGAACTTGGCCGAGAATCCGGCGGGAATCGTAATGTTCTGATAGAGAAGATGCGAGCCCGGGCCGGTTTGGGACGACATGGCTGCGAAGCTTCCCAGCGGAGGCGCTGGAACGGTGATGGGATTGAGGGACGGTGCCGTAGTCCCCGTTTGCACAAAAATGCTGCCGCTACCCCCCGATTGATCGGCCTCCGTCCACCCGGTGAACGTGTTGGTGTTGACCCCCCCGTTGGCCTCGAAGCTTCCATTGACGACCAGCTCGGCGGCGCTCGCACCTACAGACGCACAGCAAAAGACAAACAAGAAACTCCGGAGCAAGCCGGAACGATGGTGACGCATGACGCCCTCCCCTGACGAAATGCGCCCGCTCGGAAGCGGGCCGATGCCCTGTTGGGCGGCAGTATGAACCTGAGTCCAGGCCTTTTGAATTGTCCGGAGTCAAATCTGCGGCCGACGACCGGATGTCGTTGCAAAAACGCAACGGACGCTAGTCCGAAGTGAATCCTGTTGCCTTCACGATCGGACCCCATTTCTGGTAATCCGAGACCAGGATCACCGCGAACTGGTCCGGAGTGCTTGTCGCCGGGTCCATGCCGATTCCGGAGAGCTTGGCGACGACGTCGGGTGATTGCAGCGCCTTGTTGATGGCGCGGTTGAGCGCATCGACGATGGGCCCGGGAGTCTTTGCCGGAGCGAAAAACCCGAACCATCCGGTCGCAACCACGCTGGAGAGTCCCAGCTCCTTGAATGTCGGCACATCAGGCAGCGCCTTCGATCGAGTCGCACCCGATGTCGCGAGAATGCGGACCTTGCCGGCGCGGTGAAACTCCGTGAGGTCCGCCATGGCGTCGATCGCCGCCGGTATCGCTCCGCCGATCAGGTCGTTGATGTAAGCCCCGGAGCCTTTGTACGCGACGTGCAGCATCGGCACCCCGAGTTCGTTCGACAGCAGCGCGCCGAAGAAATGCGGAAGGCTGCCTGCGCCCGAGGTCGCGTAGGCGGCCTTGTCCGGATTGGCCTTGACCCACGCTGCGAATTCCGACCAGGACTTAGCGCCGCTCTCCGGGCCAGCCGCGATCGCAAAATCGAAAGTGGCGCCGAGCGCCACGGGAGCGAAATCCCGCAGCGGATCGTAGTTTAGGTTCCTGGTGCTGTGGGGAACCACGGCCATCGGTCCGATCGGCATCACCATGATGGTCGTCCCATCTGGGGCGGCGTTCTTGACGGCCTCCGCTGCAATGCGGCCGATCGCGCCCGGTCGGTTGTCGACGATCACCGGTTGCCCGAGGCTGTCCTTCATCTTGTCGGCAACGACACGGGCGATGAGATCGGCGGTGCCGCCTGGCGCAAAACCGACGATGATGCGGATGGGCTTGTCGAAGGTCGCCTGCGCGCCGGCTGATGCGGCAAAGGCCAGCAGCAGCGCTACCAACGCCGCATACAGTGATAGGCGAAATGATCTGACCATGTTTCCTCTCTGTGTGACGACCGTCTCGGACACGGCCTGGCAAGTATACGAGCGAAGCCAAGGTCTGGCGTCGCGCAGTGTCGACGTAAATACTCGGCCTTGCAGCCAAGCGCTGGTTACGGCGTTGTGCCGGGCCATCCAACGCGTCAGCGGACGCCCTTGCTCCCAATCCTGCGCGCGAGCGGCTGGGCGCGGGGCTCTGGGGCGCGCTACAAATGTGGCAGCACCGCGAGCAGCGCTTCGACGGCGGCTGCGCCGAGTCGCTTGCTGCGCTCACCGTTCCAGCCAACCTCGACGTCAGGCAGATCCGCATTGTCCTTGAATGGCATTTCCAGGGTCAGCGAAAGGCAGCCGAAAGCATCACCCACATGCTTGGACGCCAGCGTCAGGTTGACCTTGGTTTCCTTGTCGTCGGGGTAGCCGTGCGCATCCTGAAAATCCGGGCTCGCTCGCTTGAACGCCGCCGCAAACGCCCGTTGCAGCTCGCCTTGCTGCGGCGTGAACCCCGGCAGACGCTCGCAACCGTCAACGAACACATAGGGCAGCGCCTCGTCGCCGTGCACGTCGAGAAACGCGGCGACGCCGGTTTCGCGCATGGCGGCGCGGACGTGCAGCACCTCCGGGCTGCGCTCCAGGCTCGGGGACATCCACTCGCGGTTCAAGTTGGCACCGGCGGCGTTGGTGCGCAAGTTCCCCAGCACGCTTCCGTCGGGATTCATGTTAGGCACGACATGGAAAGCAGCTTCGGCAAGGAGCGTGCGTGACACGGGATCGCTCGGATCGATCAGCCGCTCGAGCATGCCTTCGACGAACCATTCGGCCATGGTCTCGCCGGGATGTTGTCGCGCGATGATCCACAATGGGCGCTTGCCTGCAGAACTCACCGTCACGATCGACAGATCGCGCCCCTGGATGCTGCTTCCCAGGTCGCGCACGCGCACTCGAGGCGATTCGGCGACCCTTGCCACAAGATCGAGATGGCGCTCCCACGAATACGGCTCAAAATACGCGTAGTAGACCGAGTTGCGCTCGGGTGTGTGCTCGATGAGCATCTGTTCGCCGTCGAAACTCGTCGGCACACGGAACCAGCGCCGTCGATCATACGAAGCCACAGCTCGGTACTCCTTCCAGCCGTCGACATAGGTGCACTTCGCGGCATTCAAAAAGCGGATGCGACACGGTTGCCGCGCGGCACCCTGCAGTCGAAAGTGGAACCATTGGCGGAAATCGGCGTGCGAGTCGGCGCGGATATGGACCTTGATGTCCTCGGCGCGATCGATGCTGAGCACCTCGATCGCGCCGGAATCGAATGCACTGCTGATCTTGAGAGTCATGAGAGCGATTGGAAGGCGCGCCTTCGGCGGCGGCCGTATGCTACCATCGTCGGTTCCGGCGCGGCAGCGCCTCTTGAGCGAGGTCTACCAAATGACAACCGCCGTGCAAGCTCCTACGCTCTCGTCTGGCTGGTCTGTGGCACTGGGCATTCTGCTCATCATCGCCGGGGTAGTCGCGCTGATCTTCCCAGTGCTCGCTGCTGTGACGGCAGTGCTGTACATCGGATGGTTCGCGATCGTTGCTGGCGTCATCGAGATCGTGGTGGCAATACGCACCCGCAGCGAGGCGCATTTCGGCTGGCGCCTGGCCGAGGGCGTTCTCTTCGTCGTGCTCGGTATCCTGCTGGTCGCCAACCCAGTGAAGGGCGCAGCATCGCTCGCGCTGCTCGTCGGAGTATTGATGGCCGCCTCCGGCATCGTCGAAATCATGCTTGCGTTCCGTCGCAAGCCGCACGCCGGGTGGGGCTGGCTCCTCGCCAACGGCATCCTATCGATCGTGCTGGCCATACTCATCGCGATCGGATGGCCTCTGGGCTCCCTGGTGCTTATTGGCTATCTCGTCGGCTTTCAGATCATCGCCTGCGGCGTCGCGCGGCTCGGGCTTGGAATGGCCGCACGCAAGACGTCGTCCTCGTGACTCCGGTTGGCTTTCCAGGCCATGAATCTCGTCCCGCCTAGCGCGACCCACCCTGCGCCGACCAGGCGCGCTGCGCAGAGGGACGCGTTCGAAGCGAACAAACTCCGCAAGCGTCTGCGGCGCCTGGTCGGCCAGGCGATCGCCGATTTCGCCATGATCGAAGCGGGCGACCGCGTGATGGTTTGCGTCTCCGGCGGCAAGGACAGCTACGGGCTTCTCGACATCTTGTTGTCGCTCAAGGACCGTGCGCCGCTCGCGTTCGAGGTGATCGCGGTCAATCTCGATCAGAAGCAGCCGGGATTTCCGGCCGACGTGCTGCCGCGTTATCTCGCCGGACGCGAGGTGCCGTTTCGGATCGCGGAACAGGATACCTACAGCGTGGTAAAGCGCGTGATTCCCGACGGCGGGACCATGTGCTCGCTCTGTTCGCGGCTGCGCCGCGGGGTCCTGTACCGCATCGCGAGCGAGCTTGGCGCGACCAAGATCGCGCTTGGTCACCATCGCGACGACATCCTCGCCACGTTTTTTCTCAATCTGTTCTTCGGCGCCAAGTTGAAGACCATGCCGCCCAAGCTCGTTTCCGACGACGGCAAGCACGTAGTGATCCGGCCGCTCGCCTACGTGCGCGAACGTGATCTCGCGCGCTACGCCGAGGCGATGGCGTTTCCCATCATTCCGTGCAATCTGTGCGGCTCGCAGGAGAACCTTCAGCGCCGCCAGGTCAGCCAATTGCTTCGCGAATGGGACAAGCGCCACCCCGGACGTTTGGAAACGATCTTCAATGCGCTGGGAAACGTGGTGCCGACACATCTGCTCGACCAAACGCTCAATGACTTCGCGGCGATCCGCGCGTCCGGCTTGCCGACGCAAGACGGCGATGTCGCGTTCGACGACGATCCGTGCTCAAGCAGCGCTCCCAGGATTGCCGTAATCGAGGAAAGCTGAACGGGCCCCGGGAACCGGGTTGCCGCCAGGCGATCCCACTCGCGATGAACGTGCCTCGAACGGCGGCCGAAGCCGGAAGGTGGTCGCGAGCTGCCCTCGTCTGTCTCGCGCTGCTGATCGGAGCACCGGCATGGGCCGCGGAGAATGCGCCTGCGCCGCTCCAGGGAGCGCAACTGCTGACCGCTTTGCGCCAGGGTGGTCTCATTATTTATTTTCGACACACATCCACGGACTTTGGCCAGAACGACGACCAGATGACAGGATTCGAGGATTGCGCGCGACAGCGCAATCTGACCGATGCCGGACGGGATGAGGCTCGTCGCATCGGCACAGAGATCAAGCGCCTCGATATCCCGGTGGGCGACGTGCTGGCGAGCCCGTTTTGTCGAACCATGGAAACCGCGCGATTGATCTTCGGCCGCGCGGAGTCAACCTCCGATGTACGCGGCGGGCCCGCGCGCCCGGAGGATCCCCAGCGCTACGCCGCGTTGCGCAAGTTACTCGCGACTTCTGTGCGGCCCGGAACCGACTTGGTCATCGTGAGCCACGGTAATCCCTTCGCCGCAGTTGCGGGAACGCCCTACCTCGCGGAAGGCGAAGCCGCGGTCGTGCGGCCGCTCGGGGCGCAAGGCTTCGTCATCATTGCGCGCATCAAAAAGGACGAGTGGGCGGCTCTCGGACCGTAGGCGACGACCTCAGAGGCCGCAACGCCAGGTATTCGCAGATTCGCTCACGCAGACGTGCCCGGCGGCCTCGTTGCTTGTGACGAGCGCAACGTGTCCTTGCTCTGACCGAATAGCACCTTGAATTCCGCCTCGGTGTGCGCTACGCCCGCCGACGGGTTGATCTGTTTGGCGAGGGCGTAGGCGCGCACTGTGGCCGGGCGCTCGCGAATCGCCGCCTTCCAGCGTTTCAAGTTCGGGAACTCGTCAATGTTCTGGCTTTGGCGCTCTGGCTGCACCCAGGGATAGCTCGCCATGTCAGCAATCGAATAGTCGCCGACGATGAACTCGCGTTCGGCGAGTTGCTTGTCGAGCACGGTATACAGCCGGCCCGTCTCGCGAACATAGCGGTCGATCGCGTAGGGAAGCCTTTCCGGTGCGTACAGCGCGAAATGATGGTTCTGTCCCGCCATGGGGCCGAGATTTGCCATCTGCCAGAACAGCCATTGAATGCAGTCGAGTCTGTCGCGGCTCGAGCGCGGTACGAAGCTGCCTGTCTTCTCCGCCAGGTACAGCAGGATGGCACCGGACTCGAACATGGCGATCGGAGCACCGCCGTCGGCCGGTGAGCGATCGACAATTGCCGGGATGCGATTGTTCGGAGATATCTTGAGAAACTCCGGCCGGAACTGTTCGCCCTTGTTGATGTTGATGGCGTGAATGCTGTAGGGCAGCCCCGTTTCTTCGAGGAACATGGTCAGCTTGTGACCGTTGGGCGTGGTCCAGTAATAGAGATCGATCATCGTTGGCTAGTGAATTTTAAGCGCGCAAAGCTTTACGGGGTCGCTCAGTAGCTTTGCATCAGAAGGTGCCCGGATAGTTGCCGCCGTCGAGCAATAGATTCTGTCCCGCGAGATATGATGCTTGCGCGCTGCATATGAAGGCGCATAGCGCGCCGAACTCCGCCGCCGAGCCGAAGCGCCCCGCAGGAATGGCTTCCATGGCCGCGCGAAGAACCTCTTCCAGGGGCTTGCCAGCAGCCTTAGCGCGACCTGCGATCACTCCGCGCTGCCGGTCGGTGTCGAACTGCCCCGGCAGCACGTTGTTGATGGTTACATTGTGCCGGACGACTTTGCGCGCGAGGCCAGCGACGAAGCCGGTGAGCCCGCTGCGTGCTCCGTTAGATAGCCCGAGCACGTCGATCGGTGCCTTCACCGCGGATGAAGTGATGTTGACGATGCGACCGAAACGCTGCGCGATCATCGGATCGATGGTCGCCTTGATCAATTCGATCGGGGTGAGCATGTTGGCGTCGATGGCGCGCAGCCACGCGGTGCGATCCCAGTCGCGAAAATCGCCGGGCGGCGGGCCGCCGGCGTTGTTGATTAGAATGTCCGGCTCGGGGCATGCGGCTAGCGCTGCTGCACGGCCCTCCGCGGTGGTAATGTCGCACGCGACCCAGTGCACGGCTCGGCCGGCAAGCGCGCCGATCTCCTCGGCCGTCTGCTTAAGCGTGCTTTCCGTGCGAGCCACGATGGTGACATCCACGCCTTCGCGCGCCAGCGCTTCGGCGCAACCGCGGCCTAGTCCTTTGGATGCGGCGCACACCAGCGCCCTCCTACCGGCGATGCCGAGATCCATTGCCTCAGGCCCTAGCTTCCCGGAAGACTCTGCGCGTTGGGAAAGAACAAGTCCTTCCACGACGCCGGCGCTTCCTTGATGGTGCCGATGCGAGCCATGAATTCGGCCGTCTTCATGATGCCTTTCGGCGCCAGGGTGTATTCCACCAGCGGGTCCTCCATCATCTTGACTAGTTCGTCGACGCTTTCCTTGGTGCCAGACATACGCTTGTAAACCTCGGCCGCCGCGCGCTTGTCGCGGTTGATGGTCGCGGTGGCTTCTTCGAACGCTGCTACAAACGCGGCATAGGTCTTCGGATTCGCGTCACGAAATTTCGACGTCGACCACACCAGATTGAAGGTCGCCGGTCCACCGAGGATTTCGTAGTTGCTCAGGACGGTGCGGATGCCCGGCTTGGCCACCTCCTGGTATTGAAACGGCGGCGATGAAAAATGCGCGGTGATGGTGCCGCTGCCCGATAACAGCGCAGTCATGGCATCGGGATGCGGCAGCGATACCGTCAACGGATCGAGCTTGGCGAAGTTCTGATCACCGAACTCCTTGGCAGCCGCCATTTGCAGGAGCAGCGCCTGCGTCGACACTTTCACCGTTGTCACCGCGATCTTGTCCTTGTCGGTGAAATCGCGGATCGACTTGACGTTGGGGTTCGACGTCACAAGATTGACCGGCATCGAATTGAGCGCGCCGACACCCCGCACTTCGTTACCGCTGCCACGCGTCTTCGACCATAGGGTGATCAGCGACGGGACACCGCCAGTTGCAAAGTCGAGTCCTCCCGAAAGAAGCGCATCGTTCATCGCGCCCGGGCCGCCCAGTTTGGCCCAGGTAACCTTGATGTCGCCCAGACCTTGAGTCTTCGCCTGCTTTTCGACGAGCCTGGAATCCTCCATGATCATCAACGCGAGGTACGACAGCCCGAACTGCTGCGCGGCGCGCACGTCGCTCGTCTCGGCGAACGCATGCGGATTGTTCAGCGTGAGCAACGCAAGGCACAATCCGCCGAGTCCGGTCCGATACGCGCGCCGCATGGCAGCGATCTAGGCACGCCCTGCTTAGTCGGCGGCGCCCAAGCGCGCAGCGCCCGCGGTCGAGCTGCGACGTACCTGCACGACGGTGGCGATGGCGAGGAACAGAAAGCACGCGATTGCCGCGAAGGCGATTCGCGCCGAGCCGTGATCGAGCAGCAGACCCATCGCAACCGGGCTTAAGGTGGCACCGAGATCGAGACCCGAATACACAAAACCGTAGACGCGACCCGATGCGCCGGGCGGCGTCGCGTTGCGCACGATCATGTCCCGCGATGGCCCGGTCGCGCCGAGCGAGAATCCGGTGGCCGCGAACAACACGATTGCAAACGGAGCGACCGCCGGCACGACAGCGATCAGCAGCATCAGCGACGCTCCGGCGGCAATGCCGGACGCAGCAACCCGATCGTGACGCGTCGTACGCGCGGCGAGGAAACCGCCGGTGAGAATGCCGGCGGTGCCGCCTAGCAGATAGGCGGTGATCGCCGACGTCGCCACCGACAGGGGAACGCCGTAGGCGGCATTGAGCCCCGTCCCCGCAAAGGTCTGAATGCCGATCGTGGCGATGGTCAGGACGCAGAAGTAGGCGAAGCACAGCAGGATCGGCAGCTGCCGGAACAATGCGATGCTGTTGGCAAGCGTGTGGTGCGGTGGCGCTGTGCCGTGAGCACGACTACGCAATACATCGCGCTGAGTGGCGAGCGCCGCCAATCCAAGCAGTCCGGCGAGACCCACCGTGACCAGCGCCGTGCGCCAACCCGCTAAGCTGCCCAATCCGAAGCTCACCACCGGAGCAAGCGCATAGCCCAGGCTTCCGCCGATGCCGTGGGTGCTGTAGGCATGACCAAGTCGTCGCGGGCTTACATTGGCGTTGATCACCGCGAAGTCCGCCGGATGAAACACGCCGTTGCCTATGCCCATGAGCAGAACCAGAGGAAACAGCCAATAGACATCGGGAACCAACCCCGCGAGCATGGCGCCGCCGGCGAGCAACGCGATGCCGCCGAGCAGCACCGGACGCGCGCCGTAGCGATCCACCGCGAAGCCAGCACCGAATTGGCAAACCCCGCTGGCCAAGTAAAAGACGCTGACCAGCCCGCCCAGGGTGGCGTAGCTGGTTCCGAAGTCTTCACGCAGCAATGGAAACAGCGGCGGCAGAAGAAGCTGGAAGAAATGCGACAGGCCGTGCGCCATGCCGATGACGCCGATCACTCTCGCATCATTGCGGAACGAGCCCGCGGCGGTGGAATCCAAGGCGGTAAGACCCAAAAAAGTGGCTGCAGCAAACCTCCACTATACTGGAAGCGGCGCGCTCGAGCTTGAGTATGGCTTCCGGCGACTCCACATGGTGTGCATTGCGAAGGAGTAAATCCATGGTCGACAAAGTTACAAAATCGGATGCCGATTGGAAGGCAGTTCTCGCACCGGAGCAATATCGTGTGACGCGAAAAAAAGGGACCGAGCGGCCCTTCTCCGGCGAATACTGGGACAACGACAAGCCGGGACAATACCGCTGCGTATGCTGCGGCACCCTGCTCTTCGATTCCGACACCAAGTTCGATGCTGGTTGTGGATGGCCGAGCTTCTATGCGCCGGCGGCGGCGGAGAACGTGCGCACCGCCGAGGACAATAGCCTGTTCATGAGGCGTACCGAAGTGTTGTGCGCTGCCTGCGACGCGCACCTTGGCCACGTGTTCGACGATGGTCCGCAACCGACGGGGCTGCGCTACTGCATGAATTCGGCGGCGCTCAAGTTCGACCCCAATAACGAGGTTTGACTGCGCCGCACCTCGAGTGACGGGGCTGCCCGTGCGCATCCTTCTCGCCGAAGACGATCCGATGATCGGCGCCAGCGTGCGGCGCGGCCTCACGCAGGATGGATTCACGGTCGATTGGGTCGAGGATGGGCGTGCTGCTGAAGCGGCACTTTCGGACCGCATCCACGACGCGCTCGTGCTCGACCTCGGATTGCCGCGCAAGTCGGGCCTGGACGTTCTGGGCGCGATGCGCCGGCGCGGCGATGCACGCCCGGTGTTGATCCTCACCGCCCGCGACGCCGTCGCCGACCGCGTGGCAGGACTCGATGCGGGTGCCGACGATTACGTGGTAAAGCCCTTCGATCTCGGCGAGCTGTCCGCGCGCTTGCGCGCCCTGCTTCGCCGCGGTGCCGGACGCGCCGAGCCGGTGGTCATCTATGGCAGCCTCGCGTTCAACGCATCGACCCGCGAGGTCCGCGTTAACGGCGAGCCGGTGCAACTCTCTGCGCGCGAACTGGCGCTGCTCGAAGCGCTGCTCGCGCGCCCTGGCGCGATCCTTTCTCGCGCGCAACTGGAAGACAAGCTTTATGGATGGAGCGACCCCGTGGAGAGCAATGCGGTCGAAGTGCACATCCATGCGCTGCGACGCAAGCTCGGCGCCGATCTGATCCGCAACATTCGCGGCGTCGGCTGGATGCTCGCCAGGCGCGATTCCGCTGCCGCATGACATCGATCCGATATCGGCTGCTGGTGTGGCTGTTGATCGGCGCCGTGGTCGCGATTGCCGGAGCGGCGATCGGGACTTACCTACGCGCGCGCGACGAGGCCAACGCGCTGTTCGACTATCAACTGAAGCAGATGGCCGCGTCGCTCACCGACGCGCCTTTCGCCGCAGTGGCTCCGAATTCCCCGGCGCTCGGCTCGGGCGCGGACGCGTTGGTGGTGCAGATCTGGGATCGCAATGGCGTGCAGTTGTTCTTGTCGCAACCCCGCCGAACGCTGCCGCAGCATGCCCAGCTCGGGTTCACGACGGTGGCCACCGAGCACGGCGAATGGCGGGTATTCAGCACGCTCGCGGAGGGGCAGGTTGTGCAGGTCGCGCAACCGATGAGCGCAAGGCGCGAGCTTGCCGCAAGCATGGCGCTGCGTACGATCGTGCCTCTGCTTGCTGCATTGCCGTTTCTCGCGCTTTTTGCCTGGCTGACCATTGCGCGCGGTCTTTCGCCCCTTGATCGCGTTGCCGATGCGGTCGCAAGTCGCTCGCCGACGGTGCTCGAACCGCTGTCGGAAACTGGATTGCCCAGTGAAGTGCGGCCGCTCGTGCATGCATTGAACGGCTTGCTCGAACAACTCGATCAAGCGCTAGTCGCTCAGCGTTCTTTTATTGCTGACGCAGCGCACGAGTTGCGCACCCCGCTCACCGCGGTGCACCTGCAAGCCCAGCTTGCGGAGCGCGCGAGCACAGATGCCGAGCGCTCGGCGGCGCTCTACGAGCTTAAGGGCGGGCTCGAGCGCGCCACGCGGCTTTCTGAGCAGTTGCTCGCGCTGGCGCGAGAGGAGCCCGGCGTGTCGAATCGCGCACCGGTCGATATCGACATCGGCGCAACCGCCCGCACGGTTATCGCTGATCTGGCGCCTTTGGCGGCGGCCAAGGGTATCGATCTCGGACTCAACGAGACACCCGGCGTACACATGCATGGCGACGCCGATGCGCTTGCGACGCTGGTTTCCAACCTGGTCGACAACGCCGTGCGCTATACCAATCCCGGAGGACGGGTCGACGTCCTGGTGCGTTCCGACGCTGGCGCATCGTTGTTGGAAGTGCGGGACAACGGCCCGGGGATCAGCATGGAGGACCGGGAAAGGGTTTTCGACCGCTTCTATCGCGGCGCCGCGGCCCATGCAGCCGGAGCCGCTCGCGGTAGTGGCTTGGGGCTGGCCATCGTGAGGCGGATTGCCGAGCGCCACGGCGCTACCGTGACACTCGGACCCGGGGTCGACGGCAAGGGTCTCGGCGTCACGGTGCGGTTCCCGGCGTAGGCCGTTTCTCCGAGGCGGAGGCTCGCCTCGGGCGGCATCGGCCGTATCTTCAAGGAGTTCGCGCACCTCGCGCCTTGACTCCGGACCCTCCACTTTTCCCTTAAGTCTGGCTTAAGTCTTCGCATCTATCTTGACGGTACGCGGGTTGTTTAGCCTGCCTATCCTTCGAGGAGAAAGTGATGCAAACCAGAACCTTTCGCCGCACGGCGGTGGCGCTTGCCGTCGCGGGCGCATTCGCGATCGGCGTGGTAAGCGCCGATCGCATC
>Ga0126381_100000060_pt1 | contig 126551 bp, 110 predicted proteins | sample PanSoiMetPlot_28_FD_96465 | JGI IMG/M metagenome (GOLD analysis project Ga0126381, IMG submission 96465) | Tropical forest soil microbial communities from Panama - MetaG Plot_28 | ecosystem: Environmental > Terrestrial > Soil > Tropical forest > Bulk soil | place: Panama | collected 2016-02-17 | reverse complement strand
TTCAGACCAAGCCTCGCGACCTCGCCCTTGCGCTTCGCTACACTTCGCCTCCATCAGGCTGTGACAGGACTTTCACCTGTAGCGATCAAACATGCTCAGCACACAGACACCATCCCTAAGCCTGCGGCTTAGGTTCCGGGTGAAACGGGCGGCGAACCATTCTCAAACCAGTTTCATCCCAGTGGGCGAACCAGTGGACAATCCAGTTCCATACCAGCGATTTCCCAGAATATTTGCGCCCATTTTTACCATGCGGTACCATCGCGCCAGAAGCAGTTGAGATGGACGAGTCGCTCGAAAGCATTCTCGACAGTCTGCCTCCGAAGCCGAGCCGGTCAAAACTGGAGCCCTTCAGGGAGTTCATCCGTGAGTTGCGGAGGCGGGGCCGAAGTTACCAGGAGATCACCGACATCCTGCGCGATCGTTGTGGTGTTACGGCAGGGGCCAACACCGTTTACAACTTCGTTCGCGTTCGGGAGAAAGCTGAGAGGGGGACGCGCCTCAAGCGGCGCGGCGTCAGTAGACCGACTGAAGCCGCCGAATCAACCAGACTTCCTGAAAGAGCTCGCTCGCAACCGCGCCCGGCGATCGGCGACGATGCCTGGAAAAATATCGAGAAACTCAAACAACGACATTCCGCGAGGCAAGCCGAGGACAAAGTATTCGTCTACGACGAGAACGAGCCTCTGAAGCTGCGCCGGCGGTGATAGGCACAGGTCAGGGAAAACAAGACCTGTACGATAATCCGCCCACAGGGAAGCCGCGTCTGTACCTCAGCTTGAGCAGCAGCCTGCAAAACGCTCGGCAGACTATAGTCATGGAGACGACGGTTCAGGCTGTCTATGAAGGTGGCGTCCTGCGCTCCCTCCAGCCGGTTCCTTTCCAGGATCGGCAGGAAGTGACGGTGACGGTCAGGGTCTCCCACGAGGGGAATATTCGCCGCGATCACCCGTTGCTGGTCTCAGCGGACGAGTGGGCCAACGCCGCCACGGACGAGATCAGCCTGGAGGAAGTCAGGCGGGCGCTTTCCAGGATTAGCGGATCATTGTCGAAGGCCATCATCCGCGAACGATGAAGAGAATGGCATATCGTTGCGCACGCGCGCAGGGCCTCGCCACTGGCGTAGCTCCTGAAAGGGCGACAAAACAACGTAGACTGAAGGTGACATGGTTCAGGCTGATTCCAGAGCCGCGGCTCACGCGGATGTCTTGCGGAAAGTGTTTGATCTCGGAGGCCACGGGTTAACCGCTTCGCTTGCTCAGGACATCCTTGCGCTGGACTTCCCTGAGCACGACGCAGACCGCGCCGCTCAACTCAGCGCCAAGGCGAACGAGGGAACGCTCACCGAGAGCGAAGAGGCAGAACTGGAAGCGTACATCAACGTAGGCGATTTGTTGGCATACTGGCAGTCAAAAGCCAGGCAAGCATTGCAACAGCAGTCGTGAACGATGTTGCGGGCGAGGTCCAGCGCCGCGCGGCAGGGCTTTGCGAGTACTGCCATATTCCCCAGGCGGCCTTTCGCCGGCCATTTCACATTGAGCACGTGATTGCGCGGCAACATGGCGGCGCCTCACAGCTCGACAACCTGGCGCTCGCCTGTTGGTCATGCAATCTGAAGAAGGGCCCGAACCTAACCGGGATCGACCCGCTAACCAGGCAGATCATTCCTTTGTTCAACCCACGACGTGATCGATGGGCCGAACATTTCGCTCTCAGCGTTGGCACCTCACTCGTGCTCGGTATCGAGATCAAGGGACTAACAGCCGTTGGGCGCGCAACAGTAGTCGTGCTCGGGATGAATACTGAGCTCCGGCAGATGGTCAGGTATCAGTTGTGGCGGGAAGGTACGAAATTCTAGAGTAGGCCTTGCCCATTACTTGACTCGCGTCAGCCCCGGCTTTACCTCCCACATCTTCGCGAGCTTGTCCTCCACGGTCTGCTGGCGTGCACCAGACCATGTCGCGTAATGTTTCTCGACGACCTTCACGCTGTTGCCCAGTAGGCCGGCAACTTCCTCAATCGTGAGCGGAGGGTTTGCCGTGAGCCAGTTCACAGCAGCCGTGTGGCGGAACCGATGCGCATGAAATTTCGGAATATCGGTCTTGAAGAGATCATTCAGGATCGTGCGCCACGCGTCTGTCTGCGTGTGCAGGTTCGTCGATTCGCCAATCAGGAAATAGAATCCGCCGTTTAGCGGAAGCCGGTCGAGCTCAGCTTTCAGATATGGCGGGATCGGAATCAGGACTGTCTTCCTGTTCTTCCTATTCACACGACGAATCTTCGTGCCATCGAGATCCTGTGGCCGCAGCATGCAGGCATCTGAGATGCGGAGCGCACTGTAGAACATTACGTGGACAAAACAACGTATGCGGGCAACCTGCGGCCTGCCGAGAATCTGTGCCTGTTCGGATTTTGAAAACGGGTCCGGCATTGCGCCGTCGGCGCTTGCCGCTTTCATGTTTCGAGTCGGGTTCTGCGGCAGCCATCCTTCGGAATGGGCCATTCCGAAAAACGCTTTGAGCCGGTCGAGTTGCTTGTTTTGGGTAGCGGCGCTGCGGCCCCGCCATGCACGGCGAAATTCGACAAGCTTCTCGAATGTCAAGTCCCGAAGATCCCCGATTCGCCGTGGTGAAGCAAATACCTCAAGCTCCCGGAACAGGAGCCGATATTTCCTGACCGTGTCCGCGGTCCGATTCTGCCCCTCAAGGTTCGCCATGAACGTCGCAATCGCTGATTCGAGCGTCCGGCCGGCTGGTGTCGGCTCGTCAGTGGGAACCGCGACGAACGGGCCAAACAGCATCTCGCGCTTGATTTCTTCGGCGCGATCCCAGCTCGTCACGTCGAGAGACTTCCGCATCGGCATCCCCTCGACCGTCCCCTGAACCCAGATCGGACAGGCCCGGCAGCGTCTGAACTGGCGGCCTTTGTCTTTATGTTCGCAGGACGCGAGATGGCGACGATACAGCGTCAGCACGGGAGAAACTTCCTTCCCCAATTCTAAGTACGTATTAGGTACGCGGTAAAGAGCCTTTTCAGTATGTTATTGATTTTAAAGAAAATATTATTGGAGGCGCGGGTCGGAATCGAACCGACGAATGAAGGTTTTGCAGACCTTGGCCTTACCACTTGGCTACCGCGCCCCAAGGAAGGATCTCTTCGAAACATATCGCGGCAAGGGCGTCGAAGTCAAACTCCGAGCGCATTGGCTGTGGCGACGGCCTGTGATGTGTTACACTTGCATTGATACTTAACGAGTAAAGAGAGAACAGGAGTAGCAACCCTTAAGATGGCATTGGCGGGAGAAGCGAAACGGCAGATTGTAACCCGGAATCAGACTCACAAGTCGGACACCGGGTCGCCGGAAGTGCAGATCGCCCTTTTGAGCACACGCATCGCTCAACTGACGGAGCATTTCAAGACACACCATAAAGATCATTCTTCGCGGCGGGGGCTGCTGGTCCTCGTGGCGAAGCGCCGCCGGCTGTTGACGTATATCAAAAACAGCAGCCCGGAGCGATACAAGAGCATCCTTCAGAAGCTCTCGATCCGTCATTGATCCGAATTGTAGTAAAGGGGAGGCCGCTCCTGCGGGCGGGCCGCCATTAGTACCCGGGGTCCATACTCAAGCAGTGCAATGAACGCGCCACGCGGTCCGTTGCGGATCGCGATTAGGGCTGCGAACTTCCGGTTTGCGGGTTTTCGCCGCGAGCCGATCCCTCCTGTAAACTCCCTCGATATTGCGTCGAAGGCGGCGGTCCGTCTTCGGCAGACAAGGAAGCCCGGCGCGGCGATGCCGCGACCGGCACACTGAGATGAACGTACATACATTTGAAGTCGATCTCGACGGCAAGAAGCTGACGCTTGAAACCGGTAAGATCGCGAAGCAAGCCGCCGGCGGCGTTGTGGTCCGCATGGGCGATTCGGTTGTTCTGGTAACGGCCTGCGCTGCGCCAAATCCCAAACCGGGTCAGAGTTTTTTCCCCCTTACTTGCGACTACCGCGAATATACGTACGCCGCGGGTAAGATTCCCGGCGGCTACATCAAACGCGAAGGACGGCCTTCCGAGAAGGAAATCCTCACCAGCCGGATGATCGACCGCCCGATGCGGCCGTTGTTCCCCGCAGGCTATCTGAATGAAACTCAGATCATCGCGATGGTGCTGTCGGCGGATCCGGAAACCGACCCGGGCATCCTCGGCATCGTCGGCGCGGGCGCGGCGCTCGCAATCTCCGATATTCCGTTCCACCACCTCGTCAGCGCTGTGCGCGTGGGGCTTGTAGACGGTAAATACATCGCGAATCCGACTTACACCGAAGGACGAGCCTCGAAGCTCAACATCATCGTCGCCGGTACCGAAGAGGGCATCGTGATGGTGGAAGCGGGCGCGCAACAGGCGTCTGAAGAGGAAGTCCTCGGAGCCCTGGAATACGGCCACGCATGCTGCCATAAGATCGCCGGGGTTCTGAAGCAGCTTGTTGCGGCGGCGGGCAAGCCCAAGAAGGCGTTTGCCAGCCCCGAACTCAACAAGGAACTCTACGCGGGCATTGAGAAGAAAGTGCGCGCGGAACTCACCGATGCGCTGGACACAAGGAAGTACCCCAAGCTCGAGAGCTATGCGCGGGTCGATGCGCTGCATGATCGCGTCGTCGAAGAGGCTGCCGAAGAGCAGAAAGCGGAAGCCGGCGAGATCTTCGACACCCTGAAGGAACGCATCTTCCGTGACGAGATGCTCGAAGCCCGGCGTCGTCCGGACGGGCGCGCGTTCGACGAGATCCGCGCGATCTGGGGCGAGGCGGGCGTGCTTCCACGGACCCACGGATCGGCGCTTTTCACCCGGGGCGAAACTCAGGCTCTGGTTACCGTCACTCTCGGAACGAAGGACGACGAACAGCGCGTGGAACTGCTTGAAGCGGGCGAATCCTTCAAGCGCTTCATGCTGCACTACAACTTCCCGCCGTTCAGCGTCGGCGAAGTCGGCTTCATGCGCGGACCCGGACGCCGGGAAATCGGCCACGGCGCTCTCGCTGAGCGCGCGGTCAGCGCAGTCGTTCCCGATGAAGCGAAGTTCCCCTATACGCTTCGCGTGGTCAGCGACATTCTCGAATCGAATGGTTCGAGCTCGATGGCGACGGTCTGCGGCGCGAGCCTCGCGCTGATGGATGCCGGCGTGCCGATTTCGGCGCCGGTGGGCGGCGTTGCGATGGGCCTGGTGAAGGAAGGCGACAAATACGCCATTCTGACCGATATCGCGGGCGCGGAAGATCACTACGGTGACATGGACTTCAAGGTCGCCGGCACCAAAGAGGGCATCACAGCTCTCCAGATGGACATCAAGGTTCCGAACGTCACTACGGACCTGATGAAGGAAGCTCTCGAGCAAGCGCGCCGCGGTCGGCTATTCATCCTCGGCAAGATGGAAGAGGTCATCGCGTCGACTCGCGAGGACATGTCTCCTTACGCGCCGCGGATCTACACCACGAAAATTCCGCAGGATAAGATCCGCGACGTCATTGGACCGGGCGGCAAGGTCATTCGCGGCATTATCGAGCAGACCGGCGTCAAGATCGACGTCGAGGACGATGGCACCATCCACGTCGCCTCGAACGATTCCACCGCCGCGAAGAAGGCGCTGCAGATCATCGCCGATCTCACCGCCACCGCGGAAGTCGGCAAAACGTACCTCGGCAAGGTGGTCCGTCTCGTGGATTTCGGCGCTTTCGTGGAAATCTTCCCGGGAACGGACGGATTGCTTCACATCAGCGAAATTGCGGAGAACCGGATCAAGGAGGTCCGCGACGAACTGAAGGAAGGCGATCAGATCCTGGTCAAGGTTCTGGGCATCGAAGGCAACAAAATCAAACTGAGCCGCAAAGCCGTACTGCGCGAGCAGCGCGAAAAGCTGAAGCAGGGCAAAGAGTAATAAAACGAGTAGAAGTGAAAAGGGGCAGGCGATTCGCCTGCCCCTTTTTCGTATCAGGCCCGGACGGCGTCCGCCATTTCGGGCAGCTTGCGGAAGTATTCCACCGTGTGACGAAGACCTTCTTCGAGCGTCACGACCGGCTCCCACTTCAGGATCTTCTTCGCGCGGGTAATGTCGGGCTGCCGCTGTTTCGGATCGTCCTCGGGCAAAGGCTGATTGATCAGGCCGCCCTTGCTCCCCGTCATTTCGGTAATGATCCGCGCGAACTCCGCGATCGTCATCTCGCGCGGGTTCCCCACATTGACCGGCATCGGCTCGTCCGAGAGCATCAGCCGGTAAAGCCCGTCCACGAGGTCGCTCACGTAGCAGAAACTTCGCGTCTGCGTTCCCTCGCCGAAAATCGTGATCGGAATCTCGCGTAAGGCCTGATCGAGAAATGCGGGAACCACGCGGCCATCGTTCAGCTTCATACGCGGCCCATAGGTATTGAAAATACGCGCTATCGAGGTACGCACGCCTCGCGCGCGATAGTATGCCATCGTCAGCGCTTCGGCGAACCGTTTGCTTTCGTCGTAGCACGATCGAAGACCTACGGGATTCACATTACCCCAGTACGTCTCAACCTGGGGATGCACCATCGGATCGCCGTACGTTTCGGAGGTCGATGTCAGCAGGAACTTCGCCTTGTGCTCCGCCGCAATTTCCAGCATACGGCGCGTACCGATCGATCCCACGTCCAGCGTCTCAATCGGGTGCTCCAGGTAATCTTTCGGGCTGGCGGGCGACGCCAGATGCAGGACGTAGTCGAACCGGCCTTCCACGCCGAATTCCTTCGTCACATCCTGATAGCGATAAGTAAACTTGGGGTGATTGAAAAGATGCTCGATATTGCGTTCCGAGCCAGTGAGAAGGTTGTCGAGCGCAACGACCTCAAAGCCCTCCGAAAGCAGGCGGTCGCAAAAATGCGATCCAATGAATCCGGCGGCGCCCGAAATCAGGACGCGCCGTGTTTTATTGACAGCCACAACTCGACTTTAGCATCCGCAAAAATGTCAGTGTCCTGCGTCTCTCTTATAATTCAGCCAATGCGGATTGCGTTGATTGTCTCGGTCTGTCTCCTTACAGTTTCATGTTCCCGAAACGGTTCGTCGGATGACTTTCGAAAGCTCGCGGACGAGGCGGTCAACAGAATTCTTTCATTCTCGCCGGTTGGCGCATCCGGTCAGGGACTGCACAAATACAACGGCGAGGATCTCGATCGCGAACTCGACGACCCAAGCTCCCATTCGATTCAGCGGCAGCGCAACTACTACGCGGACCTGCACAAGCGGCTTGAAGGGTTTGACAAAGATGCACTGAAACCCGAAGACCGCGCCGACTACGACATCCTCGAATATCAGATCGGTCTAGCGCTGTTCGACATCGACATTGCCCAATCCTGGCGGCACAGCCCGCAGTCGTTCGTTGAGATGGTCGGGACCGCCCTTTTCAATCCCCTGGTTCTCGAATACGCGCCGAAGGAGGAGCGCTTCCGCCATATCATCGCGCGCCTTGAGAAAGTGCCGAATTTCATCGAAATTGAGCGCCGCCAGTTGTCGGGAGTTCCCTCCATATGGGCCAGCGTCGCAAAGGCGGAGAACGACGGCAATATCGACCTGATTGATCACACGCTTCGCGACGCCGCGCCGGTGGAACTCAAATCGGCCTACGATACGGCGGCGGCGGCGGCGCTTGATGCACTGCGCCTTTTCAACCGTTTTCTCGAAACCGATCTTCCGCGCCGCGGCGGCGCCACCGCTGACTGGCGTCTCGGCGCCGATCGCTACGCGACCAAATTCCGTCTCGCGCTCGCGACGGATCGGTCGCCTGACCAGGTTCTCGCTGATGCGGAAAAGCGTGTTGGCGAAGTCCGCGCGCGCATGCTCGAGATCTCTCTACCCCTCCACGCGAAATGGTTCGCCGCGCACGGCGATCATGCCGAGCTGAAGGGCGAGGAACGCGAGAACAGAATCGTAAAGGAGATTCTGGACCATATCGCCCAGGATCATTCCAAGCCAGCCTCTTACTTCGACGACGCGCGCAAGGACCTCGATGAAGCGCGCGCATTCGTTCAGACAAAGAACCTGTTGACGCTTCCGGAGGGCAAGAACCTGAAGGTGATTCCAACGCCTGTCTTTGAGCGCGGCATTTATGGCGTGGGCGGGTTCAATCCAGCGCCAGTACTTGAGCCCCAACTTGGCGCCTTCTTCTGGATCACCCCGATTCCATCGGACTGGCCTAAAGAGCGCGTGGAATCCAAACTCCGCGAATACAACGTATACAACTTGCGCCTCCTCGTGATTCACGAAGCCATGCCCGGTCACTACGTGCAGGGCGAATTCGCAAATGACGTCCAACCGAAGACGCGGCGCGTGCTTCGTTCGATCTTCGGCAATGGCCCTTACGTGGAAGGCTGGGCTCAATATGTCACGCAGGTCATGCTCGATGAGGGGTTTCTCGACAACTCCCCCGAACTACGGCTGACGCTGCTCAAACAGGAACTCCGCGTGGACGCCAATGCCATCATGGACATCCGTCTGCAGACCAACCGCATGACGGACGAACAGGCGATGGACCTGATGGAGAATTCCACGTTTCAGGAACACGAAGAAGCCGTCGCGAAGCTGCAGCGAGCGAAGCTCTCGTCAACCCAGCTACCGACGTACTTCGTCGGATGGCGCGACTGGCTACGCGTGCGCGAGGTCGCGAAGAGCGCGGGGAATTTCAATCTTCACGATTTCCATGACCGCGCGCTCAAGGAAGGCGCGGTACCACTGCCCGTGTTGGCTCGTCTGCTTACCGGAAAATCATTGTAATCAGAACAGCAGGACCGCCATACGCCCGTCTGTGTGCAGCGCGTCCCCGGTCGCATTGGAAGCTTCCGTCGGAACCTGCGGACGGTCCACGAGTGCGAGCGACTTCACCAGGCCCGTGAACAGCAGATCGTTAACTACCTTGGCCCGCTCGGCATCGATGTTGGGATCCACCTTGTGGATGAACGTGCGGTCGCGTTCGGAGAAATCGATCCCGATATCATGCGTCGAGGAGCAGACCCACACAGGCTTCCCGTCAACCGTACCATCTCTGCGAAAGATCCGCAGGTGATGGCGTTGCGAAAAGGTATTGTTGCCCTTCTGAAGAGAGAGAGCCGGAGGGTTCCCGTCCAGCATCAGAACTGACATCGGTCCCTCCTTGTAACCGCGGTCCTCGATCAGAGCGCGCGCCGTCTCGAGCTTCGATGTCGCGTTCAGGCTTGAGGCCGTAGCCCATCCGGCCTTCTCGAACGCCGCGCGCAGCTCTGATTCGGTCGCGATGAACATCAGGTTCGTGAGATCAGATGGCTTGGGTGGCTCGGCCGCAACCGTCCGGAAAGGCTGCTGATTGACGAGTCCAGCCAGCGCCGCCTGGTCCGGGAACGGTTTCAGGTTTGCCTCGGGGCCCTGCGCCGGACCCTGCCAATCCGCTGCCGACGTAAGCTTCAGCGTGAACTCTATGCCAGCGTCGTAATCGATGTTGGCATTAGCGTCCTGAATGTTGAGCGCCTGTTTCGCGCCCTGTAGGATTCCCGCAAGGCCCGCGAAACGATCGCTACCGCCCAGTTTCGTGATTCCCTGATTGATTCGCGACGAATACGTGGATGCGCCGTCGATCCCCTCGATCACGCCTTTGTCATCGACCGTCTCACGAGCATTCTCCAAAGTTTTGACGACAGCGTTGATCTTCGTCTTGTACGCTCCCATCGAAATATCGGTGAACGACAACTGCATTTCGGCCCGGGTCGTCCCGTTGGCCGGTTTGACCTGCTTCACCGTCCCAGAGAGCAGCGCCCCCGCGGGAATCACAATTTTCCCGTCCGCAACCACGGGCGCAATCAGATCCGCATGAACGGCGGCGCCCACAGCAGTGGATTCGCTCGCGATCTTATCTTTCAGCCGCACGCTGAACTCGGTTCCCGCGGGAACTGTCGCCGCGAGCGCGGGCAAAGCAATCAGCGCGAAAATGCCTGGTCTCATTTCTTCAGTTCGGCGATAACCCCGCCGTTGGTGTCAATCTGCAACACGATCTCCTTCCGTGTGTCGAACGTCTTTCGGGGAACGTCGAATCGAATCGCCGCCATTCGATCGATGCTCCCCTTCGCCGGGAGCGTGTCCTGTGCGACCAGAGGCGGGTTGTATTTCTCGCCAAGGTCCGGATAATTCCGGAAGATATTGTCCACATCACGCGCCGCGACCATATGACCATCCACCTGCGACCCGGTGCTGTCATTAAAACTCGGCAGCAGCGATCGAACAACAATCGGCTGATCCGTGTCGTTGATGAGGTCGAAATCGAGAATCGCGAGCGTCTCGTTCTCGTCCACCTGCAGCACGCGGACTTTGCCGATCTTCCCCTCCGCCAATCGGTGCTTCGCGAAATATGCCGAAGTACGCATGAACGCCACGCCCGAGACAACTAACGCAACGCCCAGAGCGATCAGAAAGCCTTTGCGCATTCAGGAGAGCTCTCCGACCATATGCATAATGATCTTCATCGACTCATTGGCTTTCTCGATCAGCGTACCGTCAAAGATATGTGTTTCGAGCCCGATCTCGCCTCGGTAATTGTCCTTCTGCATCGCTTCGAGAATCGACTTCCAGTCCAGCTTCTCCGGACTCTCGTCAAGCAACCCCTTCGCTTTGAACTGCGCGTTCAGCATCCGGTCTTTCGGAAGCTGCGTATAGCCGTCCGGCCATGGTTTTTCACCGAGCCCCACGGCGTTCTGCGGGTCCCAGTTGTAGCCCACCGTTCGGTCTGAGATCAGACCCATTATTGCCTTTACTTCCGCGGACGTACCGATGTTCTGAGATGTTTCATTCTCGATGGCCAGCCGCACTTTTGCCTTTTCGGCTATCGGAATCAGTTCTTCTATTGTCCGAACGATCAAGGGATAAACAGTCTCGGGGTGTTCGACGCGCGAACCCGCGAAAATCCGCACTTTATCTACTTCGAAGATGTTCGCGGCCAGCAGCGCGTTGGCCAGATCTTCCTTCCGGCGTGCCCATCTCTTGTTATCCGCAGGCTTGCCGTCCCGCTCCATTCCGGGCCAGGTGAATTTCAGCAGACTCGTATTCAGAAACGAGACCTTCAGTTTATTGGACGCCAGTTCCGCGCTCCACCTCTTTAACTCCGGTTCTGTCAGCGTTGCGAATTCCTTCTTCGTTTCGGGGACATTGCGCAACTCCACCCACTGCATACCGTATTTGTGCGCAAATTCGATCGCATCGGCCTGTGTATTTCCGATTTCGTCTGTGATGGCGCTGATGCGAGCTTTGGTGATGTGCGTCCGAAACGCGCTCAGCGGCCGCGCCGCGATCAGTCCGGCGGCGGACGCGAGAATCTCTCGTCTGGTCACACTGCGATCATATCTATAACCATGGACCTCCAAGAACACGGCCTGCTGATCGACGCCACGACAGGACCGGGAATTCTCTATGCCCTCACCGGAGTCATCGCCAATCACGAAGGCGACATTGGAGTCTGTTCGATTCTCGAAAACAACTCGGAAGGCGCCCGGATCTACTTCGAGGTGAGCGCAGCGTCCTGGGACGAGATACTTACCGATCTGCGGGCCCTGTCGGTCGTGCGCCGGCTTGAGGTGGTCAACAGCATGGAGCGCATTTACGGCAAGCGGATCATTATTATCGGGGGCGGAGCGCAGGTAGGTCAGGTAGCAATGGGCGCCATCGTGGAGGCCGATCGCCATAATATCCGCGGCGAACACATCTCAGTTGACACAATTCCGCTTGTCGGAGAGCAGCCCCTTGCCGATGCTGTTCGGGCCGTCCAACGCCTGCCGCGCGCCCGCGCCCTGGTTCTCGCTGGCTCTTTGATGGGGGGAGAAATAGAAACGGCCGTGCGCGAGGTCCGCGCGGCCGGACTATTGGTGATCAGTCTGAATATGGCTGGCAGCGTCCCCGACGCTGCCGACCTTGTCGTAACCGACCCCGTTCAGGCCGGCGTCATGGCGGTGATGGCTGTAGCCAACACCGCCAAGTTCACCATCGAGCGCCTGAAACGGCGCACCTTCTAACACACCAAGCTACAGTGCGCTTTCACCGCGCTCGCCGTTCCTGATCAGGTGCGGATTCGGAGATCACGCTTGATGATGATCCTGTGGAGATCTCCACTTGGACCCACGACCTCGACCTTGACCTTCGGCCTCACGTCCACCCTATATTCCGATCGCCGGTAGACCTCCGTGTGCCCCTTCTGCCTCCCGTTCCCGTGTACCTCAGAGAGCGTAAGGCCGCTAGTTGTCGGTTACCGTTTTGTCCAGCTTGTCGATCACGACGAAATCCACGGACTCCTTGCGCGATTCAAGCTTCAGGCCGAGTTGCTCCTGCAACGCCGTCACCAGCGTCGGCGCGGACTCTCCATCAGCCGGAGGCGGCATCGGGCCAGCACCACCCCCCTCCGGCGTCATCCCCGAAGGCGGCATGGCCATCCCGCCCCTGCCTCGCATCATCTCAGGTTCGAAGTAGAGCGTGATGTCGTACTTGCCGGTCAGTTCGGTCTTATCGACCACCGGACGACCCAACTGATTGGCGAGCATCTCCGTGAATCGGGCGATCGTCGTGTTGTTGGAGACCATCTTCGCCTTGCCCGGCATCATCATCATCATGTTGCCGCCGCGGCCGGGCGGTGGCGCGGGGAAACCGTACTTGTCTTTCGGGCCATCGGTCATCTTGCCGGATGGCGGCGGAGGAGGCGCATTCGGATTCTGAGGATCTTCCGGCGTTTCCGCGGCCTTGGTGAGCTTGGGACCGCCCTTGGCCACCACAAGGGCGTACGCCGGCAGCTCTTTGTTGTCCATGTGGAACGCCATCCCAAACCGCTCCTTTAGCAGGTTCCGCAGCATTGCGCGAAACTCCTCTTTGCTGGCGCCCTGCGGTACCTTCGCCGTGATATCGAAACGCTCGGAATCAATCCAGCTCGGCCCTGAAATCTGATAGTCCCGAACGTTGAACGCTTGGGTAAGAACATTCATCACCGTGACATTTTCGTAGTTGATGCGTCCCGGATCCGGCGTTCCCGGCCCTCCGCCCATTATGACCCGAATTCGGTTATCGCCAGACGGCGCATGGGGCTTTACCGAAGCCACTTCAAAGGATTGGCCAAACACGGTGGAACACGCCAGCCCGATAAAGCACAGACTAACCGTTACGAATCGCATGACTATTTCGACGCGCATATTACTGGAATGTGCCGTTCGCGCACTCATTTGGCGGGAGTCGCCAGCGGCTTGCCCTTTTCGACGAGGTACACGCCGACCAGCCGCAGTGTGGACGATCCGGTATTGTGCGCGTCATGAATCGCGCCCGCCGGGATGATGAATGATTCGCCGGCCTTCACATGCTGTGGCGCGCGTCCTTCGATCAGCACATCCATTTCTCCGTCCATGACGTAGCTGATCTCTTCGCCGGTGTGGGTGTGACGTCCCGCAAAGGTTCCCGGCGCAAGCTCGACGCGCGCCACGACCGCCTCGCGGCCCGGAATAGACAAGTCCTGGCGCTGGACGATCGTGCGCTGAATCCCGGGGTTCTGCGCAACGGCCGTCAGCGCCAAGGCTGACAGAAGAATAACGATTTTGTTCATTCGTGACCGCCTTTCGGGCGCATGGCCCGAAAGGGATCACGCGCGCTTCACGACTACTTTAACGGACCGAGCAACGCCACAATGCCCAGTACTACCGTATTCTCGGATTTGCCCAGCGGTTTGCCCGTGCCGTGATCGAAGAACGTATGATCCGAAGAGTCGTGCCGGTATTCGAGGCGGCTCACAAGGTGGTCGTTCAGCTTGAATTCGCCAGTCACCGTGCCTTCCTTCAGGACCTGCGCCACGCCCGTGGAAAATCCCTGCGGGTCGTTGAAGAATTCTGCCCTGCCTGCGACGGCGAAGAGCTTCGTCAATTGATACCGCGCGGCGCCGGCGAGGCCATACCACTGCGCGTACCCGCCACCGATCTGATTGTCACGCGCCCAATCGGCGTTGATATAGACGTTGAGCTTGCTGTTTGGCGTTAGCAGCAGAGTCGTGTCGATCAGGTTGCGCTTGCCTTCCGACGTACCCTGGTGATTCGGTCCCACGAGATAGTTGAGGCTGTAGGTGTATTTAGGCTTCGTGTACGCCATCGTGAACGCGGCGTTGGTGAGGTTGTTGTTGCCCCAAATCGTATTCCACGCGTTTTCCAACTGAAAGCCAACCGTCAGTTCTTTAGTGACCGGAATGGTCGACCGGAAGCCGAAGTGGTAGTAAGGGATCGCCCACGAAAACAGAAGCGAACGGGAATAGTTCCAGTTGGAGCTGCTCTCGATGACTTCCGCGCCGGCCGAAGTAACAAACTGACCGAAATCGACCTCCAGGCCGTGCGAGTTGTTCGGCTTAAAGATCAGATACATCTGCTCTTCGTAACGGAGCCCCTTATGCTCGATGGCTGCCGGGTCACTTGCGTGAATCAACCGCATGGTTTCGCCGGTTCCCACGTCAAGATGGATGCCGAGCACCTTATCGGACTTATCGACAGTGAACTTGATCAGGCTCAGGCGTGGAGCGCCATCGTGCAGATCGAAGTTCTGAAGCTGGTTGTAGTCCATCGAAGGATGGTTATCGTTACCGCTCACGTAACCATCGGCCAGACCGCTGAATACCCAGCCGTTGTACTTCGGAGGCGGAGCAGGAGGCGTAGCATCGGCCGGCTTCGCGGCATCCGCAGGCGCGGGTGTCTGGGCAGGAGCGGGCGTCTGAGCCGCCTGCTCCGTCGTATTGTCTGGCGGGGGAATGGTTACGTCATCCGAAGCCCACAAGGACACTACCAGCGCGAGAATACAAAGGGGTATTCGCATAGAAATCTCTCCTTTAGAAACTGAGGGGGTTGAACACTGACTGGGTGTCCCGACTAACCAATGGAAAACTCAGTTTACGGTTGTGTGAGAACGGGCGGAAATAGATTTTTTCGATAGGTCTGATAGTGGTGAATCTTCAGGATTCCCTAACGACGAGGATGGGGATATTGAGGCTGTGGCGGACCGGATTGATGGTGTTGCCGAAGATCAGATCTTTGATTCCGCCGTGGCCGTGCGCGCCCATCACAAGCAGGTCCGGCTCAATCTCGCGGGCATAACGGACAATCTCCCGCCGGGGATTCGATCCGTGGCGGATCGCCATTTCAACGTCAATATTCATCTCGCCCAAGTGCGCTACCAGACCGTCCAAATATCGCTGGCCGGCCTCAACTTCGGCGGTAGAAGCTTCAGGGCCGTAAATCTGGCTGGTGACGCCCTCTTCCACGTGCAGCAAATAAATACGTCCGTGATTGCGGCTCGCGAGACCTGCCGCGTGGCTCAATGCCAGCCGGTCGAGGCTGGAATGATCCAGCGGCACGAGAATCCGTCGATACTGCTGAACCGCAATGACGTCGGACGAAGCGCGCTCGAGTCCCAGCCCTGCGACCGGCGCCAGGGTCTTTCGGTAAGGATGCAGCGCGATCCAGGCCAGAAGACCGAGCAGACTCGCGCCTATGGCGAGGCACGCCGCCCATACCAAGGGTCCCCATGTCCCGGCGTCACGCGCCCATTCGCTCATCGTGTCGGCGGCCAGCCACACGTTCAGCCCCACCACTACGACCGCCGTCGCCCAGCCGCCCAGCCGCATCGACCAGCCGCTGCGGAACGGCCCCATACGCTGCGTGTCGTTCGTGAAATGCAGCAGCGGAACGATCGCGAAAGGCAACTGGAGATTAAGCACAACCTGGCTGAGGATGAGCAACTGCAGGGTTCCGCGATTGCCATTGAGCCAGATCGCCAGGGCCGCCGGAACAATGGCCAGGAGCCTTGTCACAAGTCGCCGCAGCCAAGGCTGCACGCGGATATTGAGGAAGCCCTCCATCACGATCTGCCCGGCCATCGTTCCGGTCAGGGTCGAGGATTGACCAGAGCAAAACAACGCGATCCCGAAGAGCTTGCTCGCAACGACGGTCGTGAGCAGCGGCGCGAGCAAGAGATAAGCCTGCGAAATCTCGGTGACATCCTGATGACGCGTGAAGAAAACCGCGCCCGCGAGAATGAGGATCGCGGCATTCACGAACATCGCCCCGTTCAGGGCTACTACGCTGTCGATCAGGTTGTAGCGACACGCTACCCGTTTCTCCTCTTCGCTTTGACCGATTCGTCGCGTCTGCACAAGCGCCGAATGCAGGTACAGATTGTGCGGCATCACCGTGGCCCCGAGCATCGCCACCGCGACATAGAGGCTGCGGCTGTTCAGGCTGGGAATCAGTCCCGCCGCGACTTCGCCCAGATTGGGCTTCGCCATGAAGATTTCGGCTGCGAAACAGCAGGCGATCACCCCGATTAACCCGAGAATAAAGGCTTCCAGATATCGAATGCCGAGCTTCTGTAAGCCCAGCACAAGAAGCGTGTCGAGGGAAGTGATGGCTACGGCGATCAGCAGCGGGATATGAAACAGCAGATTCAGCGCGATAGCCGCGCCGAGCACCTCGGCGAGATCGCACGCGACAATGGCGATTTCGCAAAGAATCCAGAGCGCCGAATTGACTGCCCGCGGATAAGTCTCGCGGCACGCTTGCGCCAGATCTCGTCCGGTAACGATCCCCAGTCGCGCCGCCAGAGTCTGCAGCAGCACCGCCATGGCGTTCGACATGACGAGCACCCAGAGCAGGGCATAGCCGAATTCCGCGCCTCCCTGAAGATCGGTCGCCCAGTTCCCCGGGTCCATGTAGCCGACGCTGACGAGATAAGCAGGCCCGCCGAATGCGAGCATGCGCCGCCAGAACGAGACGTGATCGATCGCGACGGTGCGGTGGACGTCAGAGAGCGACCGCGGCTGAGCTGTGGAACCCACGCTGTTTCGAGGGTAACAGCCAGCCGCGCGTCTTTACCAGATCATGCCGATTTCGGCCGTGATTCCCCGGGGGCTTACGAAGTGAGTGCCGCTGAACGTCGAAAGGAAGTTGTAAAGCGCGACCTCGTTGGTGAGGTTGACGGCTGTGATCTGTGCGCGGTAGCGAATTCGGTCGGTGTGGAAGATGTTGTCATGACCGATTGCGGCATCAAACAGGTTGCGAGGCGCAATGCGGGGCGGATTGAGATCGGCGTTGTACGTTCCGGGCGCGGGAATCACAACGCGGGTTGCCGTGGCGTTGCCGCCCGGGCAAGACGTAATCGGGAACCCGACAGCCGCATACGTGGAGCCGCAGTGGAAGCCGATGGCAGCTTGCTCATCGCCGCTGAGGGCGTACACGGACTGGAGATCCGGCACCGCTCCCGCAACTGCGCCGGAGTCGTAGCGCCAACTGAACGAAACCCAGAGTCCGTTCTTCTTCGGCTGATATCGAATATTGGCCGTGGTTTCGAGCGCCTGATCGTGATCGATGCGGAATACTGAGGTATCGAGCGGCGAATTGAATAACAGGCCGCCGATCTCGGGTCCGAAGAACCGCGCGCGCGTGTGTCCCAGAATGAAGTACGCCGTAAACCCGTGCGTGTCGGTCATCGTTACGCGCGCTGAAACGCCGTCGATCTTGCTCTTGCGCCACTCGATGGGAAACGCGATCGGTGTGTTGAACAGCGTGTCAAAATCGAACGCGTTGTGGGTGTACTTCCAGAAGTAACCTGTGTCCACGACGACGCGCTTGCCGATACCCTGTTGAACCCCGACGTTGTACTGATCACGCGTGCCAGGGTGGAGTGGTTGGGCGCCGAAAGCGCCGATTGTGTTGGCCGCCAAACCACCTTCGCCTGTGACGCTGGAAAGCAATAGATTCTCGTTATAAGGCGTCTCGAAGAACTTGGAATAGGACAGGCGCAGCACTGTGTTGGTCGGCTTGAACAGATATGAGAGCCCAATGCGTGGCTGAAGCGAACTCGCCGCCACCAGCCCGCGGTACCAGTCGGCGCGCAATCCGACTTGGGCTGTCAGACCGTGGAACGTGATGCTGTCCTGAATGTAAAACGAATACTCTTTGATATCGGCGTGATCGTTGAACTGAAACGGCACGCCACCGTTTGTGAGGTCGTAAGGGGCCAGGCCGGGGGCATTGTTATCCACCACGTAGTTCGGATCGGTGATCCCGAGCGAGAAGCGCTCCGTCAGGAACGTGTGCTGAACCTGCGCGCCGATCTTCACGCTGTTGTTGTGGTTGACCCACGAGTAATCGGACTTGATGCCTACGTTCGTGAGACGCCTTCCCTGAGCCAAAGTCGCCGGTTGATCTGCGAACGGATCGCGGCTTGGCGTGTACACAACCTGATCCTGCCGGAAATAGGGGTTCACCGTAACGGTGGAGTTGGCGTTAATCAGATGCACCCAGCCGGGCGCGATGTTGTAGCTGAGAATGCGCTGGCGTTGATCCTGTCCGGCTGCGCTCTGGTCATATGTGTTCGGCGTCTGGAACCAGGCGCGAGAGAAGAACAAATTCAGATGCAGCGTATCGGCGTCGGTGGGCTGGTAATCCAAACGCTGGAACACGGTCTGATTGTTCCCGGCATCGTGGATCGCGGAAAACTCCGGCGGATCAAGGTATCGTCCGGATCGAACAGTGTTGGCGGCGATAAAGTATCCAAACTTCTTAGAGCCGAAGCCTTCCGTGAAGTTTTCGCCGGCGGTACCAAAGGATCCGTAGTAAAGCGCCAAACTGCCGAATTGCCGGCTCACGCCGAGGCCGCTCTTTGTGACGGCGTTGACGACAAGGCTGGTTTTATCGCCGTATTCGGCGGGGGGGGCGCCGGCGATAACTTCCACGGAGGCGATAGCATTCTCAGGCATGGAGGTCGAGAACTGTTTGCTCTGCTGGTCCGTGACCGGCTGGTTGTCGAATACGAACTGTGTCTGGGCGTGATCGCCTTGTGGATGAATAAAACCGTTCGAATCCTCCACAATTCCGGGCGCGGAGTGCGCCACGATGGTGTTCAGGCCGGATCCTATGGAATTGTTCGGCAACTTCTCGAACTGGCCCTGGTCCACTACGGTGTGTGGCGTGGGAATGCTTTCCACAAGGTCGGCGTCTTCGGCCACGTTGATGCTCGTCGCTTCTTCCGCCAGCGAAAGCTTGATCGTTACATTGGACGGCACGCTTGCCCGTACGATGATGTCCTGCTTCGTAGGCTGAAATCCCTGAGCCGTCACGCCGACGTGATAGCTGTCCGGCGTCAGATTCAGGAAGCGGAAGGACCCGCTTGCATCCGTCACGGCGGACTTATCGAACCCGGTCACTTTGTTCTGCAACTGAACCGTCGCGTTCGCGATGACCGCGCCGCTCGGATCTGTCACTGTTCCCGTAACGCTGCTGACCGAGCCCTGTGGCCCGGCATATGCGGCCCAAACGCCGCTGAGAGCTATCGCTCCCAAAAGAACCCTGATCACTTTAACCTGTCTCTCCCTGAAATGGCTGCGTAACACGGCCCCAAGGCCGCCACGAAGGACGCGAATTAAACGAGGGAGGGTGGGCCCCGGTCAACAGCAAGCCGGAGCGCGGGCAGAACATAGCCCGCTGCATTTTCCGAAACGACGAAAAGTTCACGGTCGACCGGAACGTGAAGCACAACAGCCGCCACGGCCGCGGAAGCGTAGGAGACTACGTGCGCCGTATAGCAGATATCGCATTGGCCGGGCGACTTCGAATGGAAATGGCGCGAAGAAGAATAAGCCGCCGATACGCCCAGCAGCGCCAGAATCGCAAGAATTGCAATGATGCGGCGTCGGGTCGTCACTGCTTCTTGGTCGCCGGGTCTTCCACGTCGTCGAACGTGATCGACGTGTCTGCGGAGTACTTCTGATAACGCCGGTACTCAATCTCGTTCCGGCTGCCGATGCGGCCAGTCCGCATCGTCACATCGGAGGTCAGGGGCAATAGGAAACGGTGGCCGCTGATATCGACGTAATCGTAATTCAGGACTTCTTTCACGTCCTGCATCGGGAAATCGTGAGGCGGTTCCGGTTCGACGGTAAGGCGCCGGATCACGCTCTCATCGGTGGGAACAAAAATCTCCCCGTGGAACGCGGGCGTCGCTGTCTGATGATCGGCCTCGAGGGTCTCTTTCGAGTGTGCCCGGTCGACCTGATAGCGAAACACGTGGTAGCGCTTACCTTTGAGATTTCCCCAGCGTTCCCATGTGAAGTAGGTCTCGGTCTGAGGATCGAAAATCGCTTCCAGGATCGTCGCCCAGTCCCCGCGGGACAGCGCGCCGCCGACGGATTTCCAAGTCTCCCCAAACATCGCATTTTCGTTCCGGCTGAGCAGCTCGTATTTTTCGCGGTGGTCGACAAAACTCAGCTTTTCCGCGATCCGGTCATTGGGCGTCCAGGAGGGTGGGTTGCCGGGCACATAGTGCGTGTCAATGGACCGCCGCGTCACCTGCAGACAGAGAAAATCCGGCAGCGACTGAACATAATTGCGGGCGTACTCCTGCAATTCTGCGAGCACCCGGTCCTGCTCGGCTTTCGAAGGCGGAGGGCCGCCATCCGAGGGTCTGGGAGGAGGCGGCGGAGGAGGCGCCTCGGGCAGTTTTGCTGAAGCGTCGCCAAGTTTCTTCAACGCCTCGATCGTTTTCTGCCCGGCGCCGTCAGACAAAAGACCTTCGATCGTCTGATCGTCGAGTTTCTGGCTCAAGCGGACTTTGGCCAAATAATCCGCGACGTCCTTATCGGGCAGCTTCTCTTTGATCGAAGACTTAACAAATTCAACGACTTTGCTGACCGGCATCGTCCCCTGTGCGAAAGACACGACGGCCAAGGCACACGACAGCGCCGCGTTTCGCAGGAACGAAAACCGCATATCTTATTGTCGCATCTGGGGCGGAAAAGGTTTCGTATCCTAGGATCGTGGCCACCGGCACGACCCTCGTCTCGGTTGAAGAGTACCTGGCATCGACTCACAAACCGGCTTACGAATATCTCGAAGGGATTTTGAGGGAGAAGCCGATGCCGACATCCGGGCATTCTCGCATGGAGAAGCGCCTTTCGCTGTTGATCGATGATCGGAATTGTGGATACGAGGCTTTTCCCGAACTTACGGTCCGGATCAGTAGGTCGCGGTTTCTGGTACCGGACATTGCCGTTCAGCGGACCGACGACTTGCAGGAACCGTATCCCACGCGCCCTGTCCACCTCTGCATCGAAATCCTGTCTCCCGAAGACCGCCTCGCCGATGTTGTCGTGAAATGCGACGACTACCACCGCTGGGGAACGCCTTACTGCTGGATTATCGATCCGGAAGAGAAAACCTGCTGGGAGTATCACTCCGGCGGAAGGCCCCACCCCGTTGCCGAGGGAGGCCAGATTTCCGCTGGAGAGATTTCGCTCGAATTAGACGACGTTTTCGCCAGCCTTTAATTAACTACAGCCGCTCGTACCGCCGCAATTCTCACACTTGTAGCAACTGCCGTTACGCGTCATCATCCCGCCGCATTCGGCGCAAAGCGGCGCGTCGCTGGCCACTGCGGGGAAGGGAAGCGACTCCTGCGGGTTCGGCTCGGTCGGTTTGAGCGTCGTAGTCGCTCCCGCTTCGTTCGTTACATACTCGGCTCCCAGAAACTTCGTCGCCAGCCACCGGAAGATGTAATCGGGAATCGACTTCGCATACGGGATAGCCTGATTACCAGTCCATCCACTCGGCTCGAACCGCACGTGCCCGAACTTATCCACAAGGAACTTGAGGGGCACGCCATACTGCAGGCAATAGCTGACCGACGTGGCGAAGCTGTCCATCAGCCCCGAAATCGTGGAGCCTTCCTTCGCCATCGTGATGAAGATCTCGCCCGGCGTTCCATCCTCGAACATGCCGACGGTGATGTAGCCCTCATGTCCGCCGATGGAGAACTTATGCGTGATCGACTGCCGTTCATCCGGCAGCTTGCGCCGCACAGGCCGGAACACTACCTTTTCGGCTACAACGGGCGCCGCTTCTTTCGCCACCGCGACTGCCGTCGTCTTCTTCGATCCCGCGCCGGTGCTGAGCGGTTGCACCTTCTTCGACCCGTCACGATAAATCGCAACAGCCTTCAGACCGAGCCGCCAGCTTTCGATATACGCGTCCATCACATCCTCGACCGAGCACTCCTCGGGCATGTTGATGGTCTTGGAAATCGCGCCGGAGACGAACGGCTGCACCGCCGCCATCATCTTCAGATGGCCCATGTAATGGATCGAGCGAACGCCGTTCATCGGACGGAAACTGCAGTCGAAAACCGCCAGATGCTCGTTCTTGAGACCGGGCGCGCCTTCGATGGTGCCGGTGGAATCGATGTGGCTGACGATCGCCTCGACCTGCTCAGCAGAATAGCCGAGTTTGATAAGAGCCTGCGGAACGGTATTGTTAACGATCTTGATCACGCCGCCGCCCACCAGCTTCTTGTGCTTCACAAGCGCCAGATCTGGTTCGATGCCCGTCGTGTCGCAGTCCATCATGAATCCGATCGTGCCCGTTGGCGCAATCACGGTCATTTGCGCATTCCGGTAGCCGCTGCGTTTACCGGTTTGATAGGCCTCTTCCCAGCACCTCTTCGACGCCTGATACATCTCGCTCGGCACATTACGGTGATTGATGCCATGGACCGAATCCCGATGCATCGCGATGACTTCCAGGAACGGCTCCGCGTTCTTCTCATAACCGGGGAACGGACCGACGGCTTCCGCGATACGAGCGCTCGTCAGATACGCTTGTCCGCACATAATCGCGCTGATCGCGCCCGCGGTATCGCGTCCCCGATCGCTGTCGTACGGAACGCCCATCGACATCAGCAACGCCCCGAGATTCGCGAATCCCAGGCCCAGAGGGCGGTAATCGTGCGAATTCTGCGCGATCTTTTCAGTGGGGTAAGCAGCGTTATCGACCAGAATTTCCTGCGCCACGATCAGCGTATCGACCGCGTGGCGGAATGCCGGCACGTCGAACTGCCCGTTCGGCCCCACGAACTTCATCAGGTTCAGCGACGAAAGATTGCAGGCCGAATCATCGAGGAACATGTACTCCGAGCACGGGTTCGATGCATTAATCCGCGCCGTGTTCTTGCAGGGATGCCACCGATTAATCGTGGTATCGAACTGCATGCCGGGGTCGCCGCACTGCCATGTGGCGTCGGCAATCTGATGCATCAAGTCGCGTGCCCGGATGCGATCCTTCGGCTTACCGTCACTGACGGATTTGGTCCACCAGTCGCGGTCTTCGACCACAGCTTCCATGAACTCATCCGTCGCCCGGACTGAGTAGTTCGCGTTCTGGAAGAAGATCGAACTGTACGCTTCGCCGTCGAGCGACGAATCATAGCCCGCTTCGATCAGCGTGTGTGCCTTCTTTTCTTCCTTCGCTTTGCACCAGACGAAACGCTGAACGTCGGGGTGTTCGGCATTCAGGATGACCATCTTCGCTGCGCGCCGCGTCTTGCCGCCGGACTTGATCACGCCCGCAAAAGCATCGAAGCCCTTCATGAACGAAAGAGGTCCGGAAGCGCGTCCGCCGCCGGAAAGGATCGCGTCTTCCTCACGGAGCGCCGAAAGGTTCGAACCCGTTCCGCTGCCCCATTTGAAGAGCATTCCCTCCGTCTTCGCCAGGTCGAGAATCGATTCGAGCGAATCCTTCACCGAAACAATGAAGCACGCCGAGCACTGTGGCCGGGCTTCATTCGTCATCCTTTTAATGCCGTCTTGCGCTGCTTCATAGAACCAGCCGTAGCCGCGGGATTCCTTCACCCCGACGTTGAACCAGACCGGCGAGTTGAACGCCGCCTTCTGGTGCAGCATCAGGTGTGCGAGCTCATTCCGGAAATTGTCGCCGCTCTCCGGCCCATCGAAGTAGCCGTCTTTAATACCCCAGTCCGCAATCGTATCGACAACCCGATGAACCAGTTCCGCGACGCTGCGCTCCCGCTCGGGCGAGCCCAGCTTGCCATGGAAGTACTTGCTGGCCACGATGTTCGTGGCCGTCTGAGACCAGTCGGCCGGAACCTCGATATCCCGCTGCTCGAATATCACCGAGCCTTTGTCGTTACCGATGGTGGCAGTACGGGTCTCCCACTGAATCTCGTCGTAGGGCGTCTGGCCGGCCTCAAGCCGCGCCGAGAAATACCTTGGGAACTCGACCCCGGTGCGGGTCGACCTGGTGGGGGTAGGCACTGCCTTCTCTTCTATATTCGCACGTAAAACTGCTGACATTCGCTGGACTCCTGCGCTGGGTTGCGTGCTGGCACGCATTTGCAATGGTGAAATAGTTTCGAAATGGAGTCAACCAAAATCTTCGTCTGGAGCCCAAGATAGTGTGGCATCATGCACCATGCATCTATTTGTTGTGGTTCGATCGCTAACGGCTTTGTTTTCAATGCAACAGAAAAGCCCCGAGCCGACAGCGCGGCGCGGGGCTTCCGGTTCGTTTTGTAGCCGTGCTTAGAAGTAGAACTTGGCTCCGAGCTGAACAATCCGAGGATCCCGGTAACCCGTGATTTGCCCGAACAGCGAACTCGTATTATTGGTCGACCCGAAGGTGCTCGGGTTGGTGTGGTTGAAGACGTTCGAGGCCTCGCCGCGAAGCTGGAACCGATACCGTCCCTCGTTCCCGAGCCAGTCAGCGCTTCTCGGCGAAATAGTAGAAATTCTCTCCTTCGTCGCGGTCATTTCCGGAGAGGATTAGGCCATGCGCGGCCAATTGGCGCTCGTAAGCGTGGTAACCCAATGAAACCGAAAGAAGACCCGTCATTCCATCGGTCCATGAGCAGACTTCCGAGGGACAGGTGAAGAGAAAATGCCCGCCAGTATTCAAAGCGTGGGCGACCCTGCCGATGACAATGATCTGCGTCTCGGCCGGCAGCAGAAACATCAGCCCCCAGGCGACCACCGCATCGAAAGCTCGATCGAAAAAGGACGAATCTTCCGCCGGGCTGCACTCGACGGGAACACTCGGAAAACGCTCGCGAAATCTCTTAATGAGCGTCGCCGATGCGTCCAAGCCGTGTAACTCGAATCCTTCTTCGATCAGACATTGTGAGATCGGAACGCCGGATCCACATCCGATATCGAGTATCGAAGCGCCGGGTGCCAGACGCTTCGACCACGCGCGCACAACCGACGGCCCGATCGAGCTCCTCCGCGCCCGAATGAAATCGTCCGCGATGGCCTCGTAACCGTTCGACCGGTCCGACACGGTGATGTCGTTAATCCCAAACGCTGTGAGCCACTTCCACGATGCGCGAAAGCTTCGCCCATTGCTCGTCGTGGGAAAGGACGTTACCCTCCTCGGTACTCGCGAAGCCGCATTGCGGGCTGAGGCAAAGCTGATTGAGGTCCAGGAACCTCGAAGCTTCCTCGAGGCGGCGCTTCAGATAATCGGCCGATTCGAGCGTTCCTGTTTTGGAAGTCACCAGTCCGAGAGCTACGGTCTTGTTTTTCGGCACGAAACGCAGAGGTTCGAAGCTACCCGCGCGCTCCGTATCGTACTCCATGAAATATCCGTGGACGCCAATCTCGTTGAACAGAACATCAGCGACGGGTTCATATCCGCCCTGAGAAATCCAGAGCGAGCGATAATTGCCGCGGCAGGTATGCATCGTAATCCGCATGTCGGCCGGAATATCGGAGATCGCGGCATTGATCAGCCGTGCGTAGACATGCGGCAGTTCGTCCGGATTGTCGCCGCGATCCCTGATGATCTGCCTCTGCTCCGGATCGCACAGATAGGAAAGATTCGTTTCGTCGAGTTGCAGATAACGGCAGCCCGCATCGGCGAACGCGCGGACGGCATGGCGATATGCATTACCGAGATCGCTGTAGAACTCTTCCATTGTCGGATAGATGGATTCAGGCACCGCCTTCCGCCCACCGCGGAAATGCAGAACGCTCGGCGAAGGAATCGTCATCTTCGGCGATGCCTTCGCGTGCTCTTTTAGGAACCGGAAGTGACCGAGCATCGGATGCGAAGTGAACCGGATCTTCCCGGTGACTCGCATCCCAATCGGCTTGGTCTCCCCGCCCTTGAACTGAATGCCGCGCTCCGGCGTGTAACGCTCGATCCCGTCGAGAGCGGCGAGAAAATCGACGTGCCAGAACTCCCGTCGGAACTCCCCATCGGTGACGCCGCGCAGACCGACTGATTCCTGCTTCGCGACGACATCCTTTATGCACGCGTCTTCAATCGCGCGTAACCCGGCGGCATCGAGTTCCCCTTGCTGATAGCGTGCACGGGCGGTGCGTAATTCCTGCGGACGCAGAAGGCTTCCTACATGATCGGCGCGAAACGGAGCGGTATCTCGGAGCATCGGGATATCAGTTTACAACCCGATCCTGCAAATGGCGACGCGCGTGCTCATTAGTTCCAACGGAGGCAAGTGTGAGGAGATTGAACCGGTTAGCGGCGCCCGTGCGATGGACGGCCATCGCGGCATTATGCATCGGCATCACCGCATGCAGCCGAAACCAAACAACATCTACGACGGCTGATCCAGCGAACGGAAATCTCGCGCCAGCCGATCAGGCGGCTCAAACCCCGCAGGATCAAAGCGCATATAACGGGCCGGCGCCAAACTCGCAGGCAGCGGCCTATTCACAGCGACAGAATCCGGCGCCACCTCCACCAAACTACAGTTCCCGCTACGCGGGGCAAGACCAGACGTACAACTCGAATCCGGATTATTATTCCGACTATTCCGACGCCGGCTACTATTATGATTCCGGTCAACCGGTCGTCGAGGCCTATCAGCCACCACCACCACTGCCCGAATACAGCCAGCCTCCATGCCCGGGTGAGAACTACATCTGGACGCCTGGTTATTGGAATTACGCGTCGGCAGGTTATTACTGGGTACCCGGCGTTTGGGTGCTCGCTCCCTACACAGGCGCGTTATGGACACCGCCTTATTGGGCTTTCGTCTCAGGCCGCTATCTGTGGCGCCGAGGCTATTGGGCGTCGCACATCGGGTTCTATGGCGGAATTAACTATGGTTACGGCTACACGGGCCGCGGATTTTACGGAGGCTATTGGCGAGACGGTGATTTCGCCTACAACCGCGATGTCACGAACGTGAATACCGCGGTGATCCGCAATGTCTATAATTACCGGACCACAAACGTCACCACGAATCGCGTGAGCTATAACGGCGGCCCCGGCGGCGTGACGGTGAGGCCAATGCCTCAGGAAATGGCCGTGCTGCGTGAGCAGCGGCTCGCGCCAGTGCAGGCGCAGGTTCAGCACGCGCGGCAATTCCAAACAAATCGGGCCCAGTTCGCAAGTGTAAACAGTGGGCGGCCTCCGCAAGTCGTCGCGGCGCAGCCTTTGCAGACCCAGTATCATGCCCCCGCTCCGCGCCCCAACGAGGTGCCCGGGCACCCGGCAATATTGCCCCCGCGTCCTGTGCCGCCTCCGGCGCGCGTGGAATCGCGAGGGCAGGGAGTCCCCCCGCAGCCTCAGCCGCCTCAAAATGCGCAACAGCAGCGGGCGCAGGCGAATCAGCAGCGGCCCTTCCAGCCGGCGCCCCAGCAGCCGCCTCCAGAGAACAGGGCGCAAGCCCGCCAGACAGCGCCCGTCCCGCAGCCTCCTGCCCAAGCTCCGGCTCGCCCGCAACAACGCCAGGCGCAGAATGAACCAAATCCATTCCAGCCGGTAGCGCCGGGGCGCGGTGAAAACAGAGCGCAGGCCCGCGCCGTTCCTCCACAGCAGCCTCAGCCGCGCCCGGAGCCACAGCAAGCCCAGCGCCAGCAACCGCAGAATCGTCCGATGCCGCCGATGCAGGCCCAGCAGAGACCTGCTCCCGAACAACACAACCCGATAGCGAAGCCTTCACCAATGCCGGCGCCCGCGCCCCAGGCGAGGCCATCGCCAGTCCCCGTGCAGCGGCAACAGATGCCCCAGCCGCAGCCTCCGCATGCGGCTCCTGCGCCGCAGCAGCGACCATCGCCAATCCCTGCGCAGCGGCAGCAGATGCCCCAGCAGCAGGCTCCGCATCCGGCTCCTGCGCCGCAGCAGCGACCTGAGATGAGGCCGCAGCCGCGTCCTCAAATGCCCGCGCCGCAGCCACAGCCTCGGCCAGAAATGAGACCACAGGCCGCTCCGGCTCCGCATCCGGAAGTCAGACAGGAATCGCGACCCGCGCCGGTGGCGCATCCCGCCGCTCCGCCGCCCGCGCCTCATCAGCAGCCGCCGCAGTCGGGTCGCGGGGCCGACAACAAGGATCATCACTAACCGGGCTAATCGACCAACCCGTTTCGAACCGCGAAGCGCACCAATTCGTTCACGTTGTGAACGTTGAGCTTCTCCATGATGCGCCCGCGGTGCGCGTCCACGGTAAACGCGCTGATATTCAACAAAACCGCAATTTCTTTGTTGGTCTTGCCCTCGGCGATAAGCTGGAGCACTTCACGCTCGCGGCTGGTTAGCTGATCCAGCGGGGTGCTGCCCCCGAGCTTCCAGGTCGATGAAAGCGCTGGTTGCAGTGCGGGACTGATATACTCGCCGCCACGTGAAACGGCGCGCACGGCTTCCAGCAGGTCATGTTCTCCGGAATCCTTGAGCAGATACCCTCGGGCCCCGGCCTTCAGCATCTCGCGTACGTAGATCGCGTCTTTGTGCATGCTGAGCGCAAGGATCCGGGCCTTCGGCAGCGCGGTCGCGAGCCGCCGCGTCGCCTCCATTCCGTTCAGTTCAGGCATCGCGACATCCATCACGATGACGTCCGGCGCGGTTTCCTGCGCGAGCGATAACACCTCCCGGCCGTTGCCCGCCTCGCCGACGATCTGCATATCCGGCTGCTGGGCAAGTATGGCCCGAAAGCCCTGGCGCACAACGGCGTGATCGTCAGCCAGCAATATGCGTATGCGATTCATATTCCTCCCTGGCGCCTTCCGCATAAGGAACCCGCGCCTCGATGCTCACGCCCTTGCCTTCTGGCGCCGTGACTTCGAATACCCCGCCTACCGCCCTTGCGCGGGCGCGCATGCCCGTCATTCCGAGACTCTGCGGCGCGGTCTGGCCGGCCGGAATCCGCGCCAGCCCTCGGCCATTGTCGGCCACCGTGAGGCGGAGTTCATCGTCGGCTGAGTGCAGTTTCACGCTGACTTTCGTTGCGCCCGAGTGCCGCGCCACATTCGTCAGCGCTTCCTGCGCGATGCGGAAAAGGTGCGTCTCCACTTCGTCCGCGAGCCGCTTATGAACGTTCGATTTGTAATCCACCTCAATGCCCGTCCGTTGCATAAAGCCTTCGCACAGCCAGTTCAGTCCGGCGTCGATTCCGAAATCGTCCAGAATCATCGGCCGCAGGAGCTGCGAAAGCTGACGGACATTCCGGATCGCCTCGTCCAACAGACGCGTGCTGTCGGCCAGGCGGCCCTCATTCTCCGGACGGCGGGGCACCGCCGCAATGTTCGATTTGAGCGCCGCAAGCGTCTGACCGAGTTCGTCGTGAATTTCATGCGAGAACCGTCGCGCGATAGTCTCCTGATCTTCGACCATCTGCCATGACACGCGGGCAAGCTCCTTCTCTTGCCACGTCATGTTTTTCAGTAGCTGGCCAGTCTTGCCGGCGGTGAGAATGCTGCACAGGAGCGCCAGTGCGAGCGAAACGAAGACTACTGTCATCGATTGGCGATTGAAAGCGCTCGCCTGTTGGCCGATCTCGCGCTCCGAATCCACAATTCTGTCGAACCCGATCGACACCAGCCTCGACATGAAATGAATCACTTCCTCGTGCCGGCGGAACAGATCCCGTGAACCGGTTTCGAACGAGGATCCCGGCTCGGCGAGCAGGCGGCGCGCCTCCACGCCGAACCCGTGTGATGCCGACAACAAGTCGCCCCAGAGCGCGCGTTCGATGGGACCCGGATTACCCGCCCTCGACAACTCATCGAGCGTTTTCTCCACGTCCGCAAGGCGCTGAGAAATCAGTACCGGGTCCGCTGTATCGGGATCGCCGGTCAGCGTATAGAAAATCTGGCTCAGGGTTTTCTGCTCGTCCTGCAGGTTTTCAATCAGAACGCGCGTTACCCTCTCCTGGTTGACCAGTGTCGCGATATTGCTCTGGATCGATGCGATGCTTCGGAATTCCACGCTGCCGCCGATGAGCAAAACTGCGATCACCAGCGAAAAGCCGATTGCGAGAACGCGCCTGATACTGCCCTGCGTGATCTCGCGAGTCGCGGGGCCGTTTTCCACTACTTCGAGTTTCACCAATTAGCCGCTGTCGCGACTATAGCCTATCCGGGCTAATCCCGGCGGGCGCGGAAAGACACATCGGGACGCTATCGCCCACCTTGGCGCGCCGCCCAGCGGAGATACCGATAAAGCTCCGCCCGGTGAGCCCAGGCAAATGCGACAAACTCGGTATCGGACATCGATTTAGCGGGAATTCCGGACCAGGTCTCCACACGCCAGCGCAGGTAGGGACTCGCCCAGGGACAAAGCCGGTAGCCTTTCGCAAGGCGGAATGCGAGAGCCAGTTCCCGAATCAGAAGGAGCCCGACCGGTTGGCCGTCAGTGACTTCCTGGCGTAATACCCCTGACGTGTGCGGGCGACGGGATTCCCGGGAGCTTTCACCGCCACTTTGATCACCCGGAACGTATCGTCGAGCGCCTGATTGCTCGGAGTATACGTGATCGTGTATTGATTGCGGATATCGTGGGCCACTTCGTGGGCGATGCGTTCGACCTCGGTCACGTCTTTCGGGTAGAAAACCAACCCACCGGTGCTCTCGACAAGAAGGTCCAGAGCTTTTCGCGCCGCGCGCGCTTCCTTCTTTTCCTCGTCACTCAGAAGTCCGATGGCATACACCAGAATGTCGTCCTGCTGGGCTTTGTCGACCAGCGAGCGCAGTGAAACCACGCTGGCGTTGTCGTTACCGTCGGTGACCACGAGAATCACCTTCTTGTCGCGCTTCGCCTTTTCGTTTAGATGATCGATTGACATCCGGATGGCGTCCCGCATAGCTGTTCCCCCGCGGGAATCGATCTTCGTGAGCCCCTGCTCCATCACCTTGATGTCGTTTGTGAAGTCGGCGTCCAGGTAGGCCTCGTCATTGAAATTCACGACGAACACCTCATCCTGTTTATTGGAATCGCGCACCAGAGCCAGCGAGGCGGACTCCACGCTCTGGCGTTTGTCGCGCATGCTGCCGCTGTTATCGATGATGAGACCGAGCGAAACCGGAACGTCCTCGCCCTTGAAATCCTTGATCTGTTGCAGGACGTTGTTCTCGTATATCTGGAACGCATTCTTTTGAAGTCCGGTCACCAGGTGCCCGGATTTGTCCGTGACAGTGACGTTCAGAGGGACCAGACGAGTCTCGGAAGTAAAAACCGTGTCGCCCGAATCGGGACTATCAGTCTTTGCGGGAGCTTTAGGCGCTTGCGCATTGAGCAAAAAGAACGGGGCGAGCATTATTGCCGCCCCGCTGACGATTAGTATTTTTTGTACTGTATTACTGCGTCGGCGCATAATAGCCGGTTCTCCAGAAAGCATGTAGCTGCGGTAGACCCCGCGGCTGATTGATCTTCACTTTCACCTTACGATATTTGCCGTCGCGGACCGTATTGCTGGGACTGTACCCAAGGACGTACTGGTTTCGCAATTCAATACCGATTTTCGCCGCGACATCGGGCAGTTCATTCAGATTCTCCACCACGAAGTGCCGGCCCCCGGTCGGCTCGGAGATGTCGGTCAGCAGCCCAGGCCCCGCAAGTTCCTCCGGAGTCCGGCCGCGCGACGACATCGGCTCATAGATCCCAATGGCGTAGATCTGCACGTCGGCTTCCTTTACGAACGCTTTCAGCTCGGACTCCGTATACCGGCTGCTGTTGTCGCCCCCGTCCGAGATGACGATCAAAGCTTTGCGTGGATTGTGGGCCTTCTTCATGGTTCGGAGCGCAAGCAGGACGCCATCGAGCAGCGCTGTCCGACCCTTCGATTGAGTGAAAGTCAGGCGATTCTGGATTTCTTCGAGATTGTGCGTGATCGGGACGACCAGTTCGGGGCGGTCGTTGAACTCCACGAGGAATGCCTCGTCCTCCGGATTGGCCGTTTTGAAAAACTCCGTGACGGACTGACGCGACTTCTCCAGCTTCGGTCCCATGCTTCCGCTGGTGTCGAATACGATTCCGACGGAAAGCGGCGCGTCCTCACTACCGAACGAGGCGATCTTCTGTCGGGCGTTATCTTCGTAAATGTCGAATACATCCTGATCGAGTCCGGTAACGAATCGGTTCAGCGGATCCGTGACCGTAACGGGAATCAAAACGATGTTCGTGTCGATTCGGATATTGGCGCGAGGCAGAACCGCCGGGGCGGCTTCAGGCTTGCTTCGCTGCGGGATTTTTACCTGCGCTTCTGCTGTATTTTGAGGTTCAGAACCCGGGGGGTCGGACGCTGAAAGGATTGAGGTTACCAGGGTGGTGGCGGTCGCGATTAGGGTGATTACGACAATTCGGGAGCGCATCGGATGCTTCCCCTTCTGGATGGAAGTCTAGCATAGGCGGCATGTGGTAAGATCGCGTGTGCCCCGCAAAATCCTGGCTGTAATCCCTGCCCGGTACGCATCCTCCCGTTTTCCTGGAAAAGCCCTCGCAATTTTGGAATCGCGCACAATTCTCGAGCATGTATACGAGAAGGTCACGATGGCGCGCTACCTCGGGGCCGTAGTTATCGCCACGGACGACGCGCGAATTTATGATGCGGCGCGCAGCTTCGGGGCCCGCGTTCAGATGACCAGGGACGATCATCTTTCGGGAACAGACCGCGTAGCCGAAGTCGCTTCTTCCTTCGAAGACGCCGAAATCATTGTGAATATCCAGGGCGATGAGCCCCTGATCGATCCGAACGCGATCGACGCTGCTGTGATGCCGCTTCTCGAAGAGCCTTCGATCCCCATGGGAACGCTGAAAAAGCGCATCGAGGACCCGCGGGAAGTTTCGGATCCCAACGTCGTGAAAGTCGTGACGGACCGCTTCGAAAACGCTGTCTATTTCTCGCGGTCGCCAATTCCGTATGTGCGCGACGGAAATCCCGCGGCTTATTTCAAACACATCGGCCTGTATGTATATAAAAGGAGCTTCTTACTGCGGTATTCGGCCCTGAATGTGGGCCCCCTCGAAACGGTGGAGAGACTGGAGCAATTGAGAGCGATCGAAAACGGATTCAAAATCCGTGTGGTGGAAACAGATTATGAATCGCTGGGAGTGGATACTCCCGACGATCTGGAGCGGGTTCGTGAATTATTTCGCGCGGGGCGCGCCGCGACCCTCGGCGAGATGAGGCCTCCGGAGGTGAGCCCCGCGGGGGTGAACCATGGCTAAGCACATCTTCGTTACCGGCGGCGTGGTTTCGTCCCTGGGAAAGGGCATCGCCGCTGCTTCCATCGGCTGCCTGCTGGAAAGCCGCGGTCTCAGGGTGACGCTCCAGAAGTTCGATCCCTATCTGAACGTCGATCCCGGTACGATGAGCCCGTTCCAGCACGGCGAGGTGTTTGTGACCGACGACGGGGCGGAAACCGATCTCGACCTCGGCCACTACGAACGCTTCACCCACGCGCACCTCACTCAGGCCAACAATCTCACCAGCGGGCGTATCTACGAACAGATCATCCAGCGGGAACGGCGCGGCGACTATCTCGGAAAAACCGTGCAGGTAATCCCTCACGTCACTAACGAAATCAAAGCCGCCATCCGGAAACTTGCCGCCGACGTGGACGTGGTCATTTGCGAGATCGGCGGAACGGTCGGCGACATCGAATCCCTGCCGTTCCTCGAAGCCATTCGCCAGGTTCGACACGAGGTTGGCCGCGAGAACTGCATTTTCGTCCACGTGACGCTCGTGCCCTGGATCAGCGCCGCGCAGGAACTGAAAACCAAGCCGACGCAGCACAGCGTAAAGGAACTCCGCGCCATCGGTATCCAGCCGGATATTCTTCTCTGCCGCGCCGAGCGCTTCCTGCCGTCGGAGATGAAGGATAAGATCGCGCTCTTCTGCGACGTCGACCCTGAGGCGGTCATTACAGCGAAGGACGTTCATTCGGTCTACGAAATCCCGCTGGTCTTTGCTGAAGAGAAAGTCGACGAGATTATTCTGCGTCACCTCCATCTCGATTCCACCGGCCCGCGCAACCTGGAACGCTGGAGCGAGATGCTGCGCCGCATGCAGAATCCGGCGGACGAAGTGGACATCGCTCTTGTTGGTAAGTACGTCGAATATGAGGACTCGTACAAGAGCCTCAAAGAAGCCCTCCTGCACGGCGGAATCGCCCATAATGTGAAGGTCCGGATCCACTGGATTGAGGCTGAAAGCCTGGAGAAGGGCAAACTGCACCGGGAACTCGAGGGATACGACGGAATTCTCGTCCCCGGCGGATTCGGCAAGCGCGGCATCGAAGGCATGATCAACGCCATCGAGTTCGCGCGCATCCGGAAGACCCCATACTTCGGCATCTGTCTGGGCATGCAGACCATGGTGATCGAGTTTGCCCGCAACGTCTGCGGCATGCCGGAAGCCAATTCCACCGAGTTCAATCCCGTGGCTCCTCAGCGGGTGATTTATAAACTCCGCGAGTTAAAGGGTGTCGACGAACTTGGCGGTACCATGCGCCTCGGCGCCTGGCCCTGCATTCTGAAGGAAGGCAGCTTCGCTCATCAGGCGTACGGCGCTACGGAGATCAGTGAGCGCCATCGCCACCGGTACGAGTTCAATCGTGAATTCGAAGACGCGCTGACGTCAAACGGCCTGAAGATCACTGGCGAGACGCCGGATCGAACATACGTAGAAATTTGCGAAATCGAGGACCACCCGTATTTCCTCGGTTGCCAGTTCCATCCGGAGTTCAAGTCGAAGCCGCTCGAGCCGCATCCTCTGTTCAGCGCTTTTGTCGGAGCGGCGAGGAAGCACCGGAAGCACCGCATCGCCGCAATGATGGCGCCGCTTCTGCCGGAACCCGAATACAGCGCTTGATGATCCGGTTCGACGACTTCACCGATCCGGCGCGCCTCGTACTAATTGCTGGCCCGTGCGTGATCGAGAGCGAAGAACACGTGCATCGGATGGCCAACGCCATCTCGGCCGTGGCAGCCGCGGAGGGCTTCCCCTATGTATTCAAGGCCTCTTTCGACAAGGCCAACCGCACCAGCATGGCGGGCTATCGGGGACCGGGTCTGACCGAGGGCCTGAGAATCCTTTCCGGGGTCCGATCGCGCGGTTATTCCGTCCTGACGGACATCCACGAACCCGGTCATGCCGGTCCGGCGGCGGAAGTGGTGGATATTCTTCAGATTCCGGCTTTTCTATGCCGCCAGACCGACCTGCTGGTCGAAGCGGGCCGCACCGGGAGAATCGTCAACGTAAAAAAAGGACAGTTCGTCGCCCCCCATGACATCCATCACGCGGCGGAGAAGGTCGCATCCACCGGTAACCGTCAGGTGGTGCTCACGGAGCGCGGGTCCTCGTTCGGCTACAACAATCTTGTCGTTGATATGCGTGGGCTCCGCATCATGGCCGACTCCGGTTGGCCGGTCGTCTTCGACGCGACGCACAGTGTGCAACTACCAAGCGGCGCGGGCGGAGTATCAGGTGGGCAGCCCCGGTTCATCGAGCCCTTGGCCTCTGCTGCTGTCGCCATCGGCGTCGCTGGCATCTTCGTCGAAGTGCACGATGCCCCCGAGCGGGCGCTCTCCGACGGCCCGAACGCGCTCCGCCTCGACCTTTTGCCCCGTTTTCTCAGAAAGATGCGGATGCTGCACGAAGCGCGGCTGGCGTCGGACAAACCAGCCGACTAAACGCTTGTCCGTTCCCGCGCGTCATAGACTGAAGGGAGAGGATTACATTGCTCAACCGTAAGCGCCGCTTCGAGAACGGGTTTTCTCTTATCGAACTTCTGATCGTCATCGCGATCATCCTGATCATCCTCGCGGTGGCTCTGCCAAAACTGACGAAAGCGCGTACGTTCGCGCAGGAGATGGCCGCAATCAAGGCGATTAACACCATCCACACCGAGCAGACGCAATACTATTCGCAGTACGGCCAGTATGCGACCTCTCTCGCGCAGCTCGGCCCTCCCACCAGTGGCACGGCGACCGCTAACGGGGCCGATCTGATCGATAAGGAACTGGCGGCGGGTGAAAAGGGCAACTTCAAATTCACGCTGCAGCCCAGCCAGACCGGATACGCGATCACGGCCGTCCCGACGCAGTTTGGAACATCGGGCACTCACACCTATTATTCGGACCAAAGCCAGGCGATTCATCAGCACAGCGGCCCGGAGGCCGCTACGGTCAACGATCCCCTGCTCGGTGAAAAAGAACAGACCCAGCAATCGAAGTGAATTCGATACCTCGCCCGCTCGATATGGAGCAACTGGTTCGCTGTCTCCGGAAGCGATTCGGCGGGGTTGACCTTGTGCCCAACGAGGGGCTGACGAAACTCCGTGTTGCCGGAGTGGATCTGACGTTTCTCGAAGCCGAGCGGCTTTGTCTGGGCGAAGTAACGCTTGATGAGCTGAAGTCACGATGATTGCAGTTGCTCGACGGCATCCTCAGACGACCTTCCTCGGGATCGCTCTGCTCATCAACGTAGCGGCGGGCGTCATGGCCAGGGCCGTATCGGACCCCGTTCGCTTCCGCCACGTCGCGGTCGCGGCTTCGCTCGATCTGACGATCACAGTTACGGCGATCTACTACTGGCTCGTAGTTCGGCCCGGCATCCGTGGACGTCTGAGTATGGTGTTCATTGCCCTGCTGGGTTTGCTCCGCGCCTCATTCGCATTTCCTTCGGTGATTCGGGGGCGCGAGTTCATTCTCGCGGCGGCGGAATGCGCAGTGGTCGCAGTCGCGATTCTGGCGCTTCGCAAAGCCCGTGGAGGGGACCCCGTCGAGCGCATTCAGACGGCGCTTGCCGGTATCATTCACGCGGCCCCGGTCAGCCGCGCCGTGGCTGGGGAACTGTGCGCTCTCTACTACGCATTTGCCTGGCGCGCCCGGGTGGATGCGCCTTTGGAGGGACGCGTCTTCACGCTTCACGGCAATAGTGGCGCGCGAGACCTTTTTCTCCTGGTTGGCTGCGCTTCGCTTATCGAAATTCCCGCAGCGCATCTCGTCGCGTCCCACTGGAGTCGCCTGGCCGCCTGGGTTCTGACCGGCCTCGGCATTTACGCCGCTGTCTGGATTCTGGCTGTCTGGCGCTCTTTCCGACTGCGCCCCGGCTACGTCACTGGTGACGAAGTCTTGTTTCGACTAGGGCTTCTTTTTTCTCTCCGCGTTCCTAAGAATTCCATCCGCGCTGTCGGTAGCCATCGGGAATCGATGGGCGGCGATGAAGTTTTTGTTTACCCCAAATTCGCGGAGCCCAATCTTTTCATCGGCTTCACAGCCCCTGTTACCACCGAGCGCCTGTTCGGTCTGCACCGGAAAATCACGGCTCTCGGGATCTGCGCTGACGACCCTGAATTTCTTCTGCATAATTTGAAACGCGGCTGAAATATCAGGTATTTCCGCGACACTCAGTCGCGTAATCCACCACTATCCTTTCGGAGGAGTCAGGGTCCGGTATAACCGTGCCCGGGGGGCGCTCGGAGGCGCCTCCCGGTGGGTTCATCTAATCTTTCAGCCAGTCCCCCGAGTGCTTTTCCAGAGCGATCCTCACGAGTTGTCCGCGCGTTCTCACTCCCGTCTTGTCGAACAACTGCTGCAGCACTGCCTTCACCGAGCTTTCGGATATCTGCATCCGCGCGGCTATCTCTTTGTTGGAAAGACCTTCGAAGACGGCCTTAAGCACCAGACGCTCGCGCGACGTAAGCGATTCCCGGCCCTCCTGTTCCGTTGATTTTGCCGACGCTCCTGCGACCAGCGCCTGAACCGCGCGCGAATCCAGCCACATTTCGCCGTTGGCCACTTTGTGAATCGCTTCCACAAGCTGCGCCGGCGGGCTGTGCTTCAGGAAAACGCCCGAAGAGCCGGCTTCGAACGCGCGCAGCGTTCCGCCGTCGGTCATCCCGGCCGTGACCATCAGAATGCGCCCCGTGAACCCTCGACGCCGAGATTCCTCCAGAAATCCTGAGCCCTGTTCGTCGCCCAGATCGTAGTCGAGCAAAATGACGTCTATGTGTTGGCGCGCAATGGCGTCAAGCGCTTCGGCCGAGGTGGCGCAGGTACCCGTGATTTCAAAGTCAGGCTCGGCTTCGAGCAACCGGCTCAGACTCTCGCGAAAGAGGCTGTGGTCGTCGACGAGCAGAATCCGGATCGTCTTCATAGGCGGTCAGCAGAGGAGAAAGTTCGACGATAAAGCTCGACCCGTCGGGCTCGGGCTCGTAGCGCAGATCGCCACGAAAGCTTCGCATAAAAGCGCGGGACAGGTAAAGCCCGAGACCGGTGGTCTGGGCTTCGCGCTGAAAGGGCCGGAACAATCGATCGGGCTGAGCCACTCCGCATCCGGTGTCCTGAAACCGCACGGCCACGCGCCGCGGTTCCACCGTGGTTTGGACCGTGAGCGTCCGCCGCTCGCCGTGCAGCATGGCCCGCTCCCCGTTCCGGGTCAGGTTCAGGAAGACCTGCATTAGGCTCTGCCTGTCGCCCCATACGGGCGGAAGGGCGGCGCTCACTTTCCAGGCCAGTTCGATGTCCTGGTCCGCGAGACCGGGCTCGACGACAATCCTCAGCTCTTCGAGCAAAGATCCAAGATCCAGGCTTGCGCCTTGATTCGTGGTGTTGCGCAGTTCGAGCGAAGCGATCTTTTCGAGCGCAAGAATCAGGTTGCCGAGCGCCTCGAAATCCTTGTTGCGGTCGAGCGATCCGGAGCGCGACAGATTCGCGTGCGCCATCGCGATCGCGCCGCAGACATTACGAACTTCGTGCGACACGGCGCCCACAAGGATGCGCGAGCCCGCCAGGAGTTGATTCAGACTGACTTCTTCTCGGTTCCGCAAGTCCTCCGAAGTATCCACCACCATTGCCGCGAGCCGCGGCCCCGCGCTCGTCCGATAAGTTGAGAACCAGACGTCCGCGAGAAAGACCTCGCCCGTAACGCGGTGACCGCGGCACTGCATAGCGGTCCGATAAGCGGCATGATTGTCGTCCGGCGCCGGCACGTTCAGAAGCGACGGAAGAAACTCGTGAATGGAGTGCCCCGGAAGCGAACCCGCCGGAACGCCGAACAGCCGGTGCGCGGCTTCGTTCGCCAGTAGAATGCGCCCATCCGAAGAAGCGGTGAATACCGCGGCAGGACTGCTTTCCACGAGAACCTTGAGCTGCTCCTCCGCCTCGGCGCGCGCTTGAGCTTCCCGCTCGATTTCCTTCAGATGGACCAGCGCCAGTTGACGGCTCCGGTTCACTTCGAACACGAACAGGCCCATGCAGAGAAACGCCGCAAAGATCAGAATGTCGCGCGGAATGCTGTAGGGCAGCGTGAAAGCGAACTCATCGAATACCTCGGTGAGAAAAGCGCAAACTCCCGCCGCGATCGCGATCTGCCATCGGCTCAGCACGCTGCCTACAAGCAGCATCGGGAACAGGTAGAGAAACCCGAGCGGAATGTTGCCTTCGATTCGCCAGTCGGTTACCGCGATAATGGCGGTCATGACGGCGGCGCGGAACAGAACGGCACGAGGCGCGCCGCGGATCAGAAAAGACAGCATGAACGCGTCTGACCACATTCTATTCCGGCGGGATCAAGATTAAAGCTGAAAGCCCGAAAGATGTCAAGGCGATAACTGAAAGATAACCTATGTTATCCGAAAGATAATAGAAACGCATCTCTCTTCCCGGCTAGAGTAAAATTTGCTCTCTGTACGGCACGTGCCTGTGCGCCTGTTGCTCTTGAGCGCGTGTTTCTCCCCCGCTGCGCTGTCGCAGCAGACCTATACGTGGAATCAAATCAAGGACCGGCTCGAGAAGACGAACCCCACTCTGCGGGCGAGCGATGACAGCATTGCTGAGGCGAAAGTCATGGAAATCACGGCGTTCCTGCGCCCCAACCCGGACCTGAATTTCACCACGGACGGCTATCAGATTGCGCCGAACCAGGGCGTCTGGCAGCCGTTTTCGGGCGTCCTGTTTACCACCGGAATCAGCTATCTTCACGAGCGCGATCACAAACGCGAACTGCGCCTCGAAAGCGCTAAAAAGAATACTCAGATTGCCGCGTCGCAGCGCGACGATACTCTCCGAAATATGTTGTTCAATCTTCGCGGCGCCTTTGTCTCGGCGCTTCAGGCGAAAGCGGTGCGGCAGGTTGCGAGCGAGAATCTGGAATCCTACGACAGGGTTCTCGGCGTGGCGCGCGACCGTCTCCGTGCGGGCGACATCGCGCAGGTTGATCTCATGCGCCTCGATTTGCAGCGCGTGCAGTACGAATCCGATTTGCAGACCGCGGAGGTCAATGTTCGCACCGCGAAGATTCAGTTGCAGCAGTTGCTCAACGATCGAACGCCGGTGGAACAGTTCGATATCTCGGGCGCCTTCGATTTTTCGGAGAACCTCTCAACACTCGAAGAAATCCGTCATCTGGCGCTCGATGCCCGGCCTGATCTGCGCGCGGCCATCGAGACCGTCGAGAAGGCAAAGTCCGATCATAAGCTGGCGGTGGCGAACGGGTCGTCCGATCCTACTTTCAGCGGATGGTGGACCAACAATGCCTCATTCAGCAATCCGTTCGCGAATAACACGATTGGCGGGAGCGTCAGCGTTCCCCTGAGAATCTTCGACCGGAATCAGGGCGAGAGGGAACGAACCGAGATCGACGTCCGGCGCTCCGAACGCCTCAGGGAAGCCGCAGAGGCGCAGGTTTACAGCGATGTGGATTCCGCGTTCGCCACACTGAACAGCAGTCTGGCTCTGTTGCGCCCCTACAAGACGAAATACCTCGAAGAGGCGATGCAGGTGCGGGACACGATCACCTTTGCGTATCAGCATGGCGGCGCCTCGCTGCTGGATTTCCTGACGGCGCAAAACGATTACCGTACAACGCGCTTGAGCTATCTGAACCTGGTAGGAGCGTATCTGAGCGCGGCGAACCAACTGAATCTGGCCGCTGGTAGGGAAGTGATCACGCAATGAAACGTCAAGGAACGGCTATTATAACGGCGCTGGCATGCTTTGCGATCGCGGCGCTGACCGCGGGTTGCGGCAAAGACGTCAAAGCAGATCCTGCGGCGGAGGCGCCGCCACCGGCTCAGGTCGAGCATGTCGGCGATCCCAGCATCGTGAGAGTGGATCATCCCGAGCAGTTTCCGTTAGCGCCGGCATCGAGTTATGCCGCGGCTACCGAAGTGACCGCGACCGGCGTTGTCGCCGCAGACGTTTCCCGCGCCGTCCCGGTAATTTCGCTGGCCGCCGGACGGATTGTGGAAGTCCACGCCAAACTGGGCGATTCCGTGACCAAAGGACAGTTGCTGATGCGCGTGCAGAGCGCGGATATTTCTACAGCGTATTCCGATTACCGCCAGGCTGCGGCGGACGAAACCCTCGCGCAGGCGCAACTCGAACGGTCGAAGCTGCTGCTCGACAAAGGAGCCATCGCGCAGAAGGACTACGAAGTCGCGGTTGATGCCGAGGCGAAGGCCAGAGTAGCGGTCGAAACCGCGCAGGAGCATCTCCGCGTGCTGGGGGCCGATCAGAGCCACCCGTCCGCGGTGATCGATGTGTTCGCGCCCATCAGCGGCGTGATTACCGACCAGCAGGTAACCGCCGCCAGCGGCGTTCAGGGTCTGGCGTCCCCCAATCCGTTCACCATTTCCGATCTTTCTCATGTGTGGATTCTCTGTGACGTGTTCGAGAACGATCTGAAAAACGTCCGACTCGGCGAGTTTGCCGATGTCCGGCTGAACGCATATCCGGACCGGGTGTTTCAGGGGAAAATCAGCAACATCGGCCCGATCCTCGATCCGAATATCCGTTCGGCCAAAGTACGGCTGGAAATGGCTAACCCCGGCATCATGCGTATCGGTATGTTCGTGACCGCCACGTTTCACAGCGCCGAGAAACAGATGCGCGCTCTGGTGCCGGCGAGCGCCGTGCTCCATCTGCACGATAAAGACTGGGTTTATACGCCGATCGGCGGTAAGGAATTTCGCCGTGTGGAAGTTGCGGGCGGCAAAATGATCCCCCCCGACAAGCAGGAGATTCTCAAGGGAGTTGCTCCCGGCGACCAGATCGTGAGCAACGCTTTGATCCTTCAGAATACGGCCGAGCAGTAGCCCCGCCGGAAGCCTCCGTGGGAGACAATCGAATTCAATGAACAGAGCGGAAGTGCGCACCCGCATCGCCGAGGTCGGGATTATTCCCGCGTTGCGCGTGGACTCGCCTCAACACGCGATCTTCGGCGCCGAGGCCGTCTTTGGCGGCGGAATTCCCATTGTCGAGTTGACGATGACCATTCCAAATTGCGTTGAAGTCATCCGTGAACTCGCGGCGACCCACCCGGACGCCGCGATAGGAGCAGGGACCGTGCTCGATGTGGATACCGCGAAGAAGTGCCTGGACGCGGGCGCGTCATTTCTGACCAGTACCGGTCTTGACCTCGAGATGGTTGCGTTCGCCGAGAGACACGAAATCGCCGTCATCCCCGGCGCCTTGACGCCTACGGAAGTCATGACTGCCCATAAGGCGGGCGTGGACTTTGTAAAGATATTTCCCTGCGCCCAGGTCGGAGGTCCCAGCTATATTCGCGCCCTCAAGGCCCCGTTTCCGGGTGTCCCGATGATCGCCTCCGGCGGTGTCAATCAACAGTCCGCGGGCGATTTCATCCACGCCGGCTCGGCTGCGCTCGGTATCGGCGAAGATCTCATTCCTCGCGAGGCCATCGCCGAAGAAGACCTCGAATGGGTTCGAGAGCTTTGCCGGCGCTTCCGGAATATCGTGACCCGCGCTCGCAACGGTCGCTGATCACTCCGTCGAAAACGGAAACACCTCCGGCTTGATGATCCGGCGGTAGTCGTCGATCGGAATGACCATCGAGTCCGTCAGCGAACCCGCGTTGAAGGCGACGCGGTCGTTCGTAAATACGGATGGATCGACCGAAAGAGGGAAGGGCAGAATCGGTTCCCCGAACGGCGGAACGGAGCCTGGCACAAGTCCGGTCATCATCATCAGTTCTTCGGGCGTGGCGAATCTGGTGCGCTTTGCGCCGTAGTGTCGTTTGATCGCCGCGGAATCCAGCTTGCGGTCGGCGCTGAGAACGAAAAGCCGGAAGGTGTCGTCGACCTTGATCACTAAAGCCTTGCCTCCCACCCTCTTTTCCTCTCCGCGAGCGCGGGCCGACTCCTCCGATGTGCGTGTCGGCTCGTGATGCGCCTCGCGGAAAGGAACCTTTTCGGCGGAAAGCCATGCGCGAATCCGGTCGAGGACCATACGGTCCATATTCGCAGGCTTGCTATCGCCAGTTATGATCCCGGAGATTGCGAAAATCGCGCATGCGGCGCAGATCTTCGTCGAGAGCGCCCCGGTCCCGCGGATCGAGCGAGTTGTGCGCCGCTACGTTCTGCACCCGCTCGATCACGCGGTCAAAGTCGTGCTTGTCGTATACGCCCCGATCGAAACGCGCCTCAAAGTCGAACAGCCCTCTGCGCGCCTCATCGAACCGCTTGCGGTCGCCGCGTGACGAATACGGGTAATTGGCGGCGCGGTCTAAGTCCATCCGCACGCGGTCGAACATCGAATGGTCGGTCCGAACGGCGCCCGGCGCCGGATAAGAGCGGTCGTAATAACCCTGTGAAAAAGCCGGGCCGACGGAGCAAAGAGTGGCAAGACCCAGCCCGCAGTAGAGTACGTTATGAAGAATTCGGCGCATCGATCAGTACCTCACGTCGTGAGACGCCGTGCGCCGCGACCAGCGTTGCCCGCCTTAATCGAGACTTAATCCGCCTCGCGCATAAACCGCGTGACCTTCCCGAAAAGCGAGTTGCACGTCGCTGTGGCCGGGACGTCGGGAGAGTTCGCGATAATCCGGCGCATCCATGAGGAGAAGGTCGGCGGCTTTGCCCGGTTCCAGTGACCCGGCCGAGCCCGAGATTCGAAGAGAACATGCCGCATTCCAGGTGGCTGCTGAAATCGCCTCTTCCGGTGTGAATCCCGCCCGTTCCGCCAGATAGAGAAGATACTGTGGATTGAACGTTGACAGAGTCCGCGGGCGGTAGCAGGAAGCCAGCGCGAGCGCCGCGCCGCGCTCGAGATAGTCCCGCACGGGCATGCCGCCTTCCGCTCCTCCGGTGGCCATGTGGAACAACGGAAGGATCTGAACGCAGCTCGTTTCGAGGAGTCGCCTTGCGTATTCGCCGGAGCGCGGCGGAGGAGCAATGATCGCGACTGCTCCCGTCGCCGCGGCGATGGCGGACGCGCTTTGCTCGAGGGGTACGGAAGAACGCAGGCGCAGCGAGTAGCCGAGACTCGCGGCGACGCTCGCGATCTCTTCCGCCGACCGATGCTGGTCTACCGAAAGCTCTAGCATGGGCGCCAGTCTGCGATGACGAATCACGGGCAGCCATTCTCCGAGCAGGCTGGCGCGCTCGGGCAATGAGTACGGCGACACGATCGATCGGACACGCAAGTACCGCTCCTGCAGATTGCGATGCAGGCGCAGGACCCTCACTGTCTCGCGAAAGTCCCGCGCATGCGCTGTGTGAGCCCCCACGGTCAGAACGCCGTGCCTCGCCCATGCCGCCGCGTTGTCGATTACAGCCCCTTCCAGTCGTCTCTTGGAGATCTTACGGAGGGGCGTCTCCGGAACGTCATCGGGAACGCGCGCGATCCGCGGCGGGGAGAACACCAGAGCCGCGTCGGGATCCACGAAGGCCGGCATTACGATCTTTCCGAATGCGTCGATTTCGCGGGCGCTCCGCGCCGTTCGCAGATTTTCAATGCGCTGAGCGGAACCGCACTCCTCGATCACCCCGTTGTGGATCAGGAGAGCGCCATCATTTACGATTTGCAGGTCCCGCATCGCGGCCCCCCGCCGGGGACCGCTGGGTCCGCGCAACATCAGCAGTTGCCGCACCCTCCGGATCAGCAGGCGCTGTGTGGGCGCAGCCGAATCCGTCAGATTTCTGGTCAATCAGCCGGAATTTCGATTATAGTGTCGGAATTATCCGTAAGTCTACTCGTTGCGGATGGCCTTCTTGAGATTCCTGACCTTGTCCTTCAGTTCCTGAGTCGCGTCGGCGATCTGGTTCGTGTCGTAGATGACCCGCGGGGTAAGAAAGATGATGAGTTCCGTTCGCTTCTTGGTGCTGCTCTTCATGCCGAAGGCCGCGCCAATATACGGTAGCCGGTCGAGGACCGGAATTCCCGAAGAAGTCTCCGTAGTGGACTCGTTGATGATGCCGCCGATGGCGATCGTATCGCCGTCCTGCACTGTCACCTGCGTGCTCACGTTACGTTGTGAAAACGACGGCGAATTAATGTTCGTGCCGGTGGGATTCGGTTCCGGCGCGGTGACGTTTTGATTGATCACCATCGTAACGATGCCGCTGGAATTTACCCGCGCCAGAATATTCAGCCCGATGCCAGTGCTGGTGTTCGAAATCGTCTGAGTGAACAGGGAGTTTCCGCTTGTTGTGATCCCTGGGTTCACCGCCTGCGAGGTTAGGGTCGGGACCGAATCGCCAACCGTGATCGACGCTGGAATGCTGTCGGTCGCGATGACGCTCGGCGCCGAGAGGACCTTGGCGCGCGTCCGCGACTCCTGAAGACTCAATAAAGCGAGCAGTTCGCGGCTCTGTCCGACCAGTGTTCCGGCGGAAAGCAGCAATGTGGCGCTCCCGGCCGCGTTACTTGATCCAAGCAATTGAGTGCTCGTGATGCCGGCCGGATTCGTCGCGCCCTTCTGCTGCAGATACGCTTCAACGCCCGCTGCGAAAGAGCCGGAGAGATCCACCTCATACACTTTCGCGTCGATCAGCACCTGGCGTGGAGAAACATCGAGTTGATCAAGCAGCGCTTTGATCTGTTCCCATTGTTCGGGGGTGCTCTGCACGATGAGCGTGTTGTCGAATGGATTCGGGACGATCCGCGGTTGTCCGAACGCCCCAGGGCCGTACGATGAGCCACTGAGGTAGGAACCGGTCTGATCAGTCGTGGATGCGGTTGTCGAAGGGGAAGGGTTCGTCGATCCGGAACCGGTCGCCGCTCCCGTCGGAGCAGGCGAAGCCGGGATGCCGAACGCGCCAAGCGTCGGGTTATTCGTCGTTACCGAGTAAGGTGAACCGTAACCTCCGGGAGCGCAGTTTGCTGAGTAGCCCCCGCCAAATCCTCCGCCAAATCCGCCGCCGAATCCGCCGCCGCCGTACTGTGCCGCTCCGTAAGCGCCGCCGCCATAACCGCCGTTAGGCAAACTCCCGCCGTAGGGTGATCCATATGCGCCGCCGCCGTAATTCCCCGCTACGCCCGCGTAGCTTTGCGAGGGATAACTGGAGTTCCCGGAGATCCCGTAAGCTCCGCCGTACCCGATACCCGTTCCGCATGCCCCGTAAAGCTGGCCAATCACGCTGCCCAGAATTTCGGCGCGCCCGTATTTGAGCTTGTAGACGTAGTTCTGTATCCCGCCAGCCGGCGCTCGCGCCGGTACATCCAGTTTCTGGACCCATTTCTCGACCTCCGCGAAAGCTCCAGGGTTCGGCGCGATCGCAAGAATCGTATTCACCCGGTCAACAGGAAGGAACTGTACGGCGCCGCTTCCCTTGTTGCCCGAAAGTGAATAGGCCTTAAATACTTCCTCCAGTTCTTTCGCGATATCGCTGGGCCGCCCATTCTTCACTTCGAACGCGCGTACCCGTTGTCCGGCGAATGCATCGCTATCGAAGAGAGCGACTAACTCGAGCGTCCGCCGCATATTGCGGCTGTTATCGAGAATGATGAGCAGGTTCGCGGGGTCGTAGCTCTGAAGTTGACCGCCATCCCCGATGAAAGGAGCAAGGACTTTCGCCATTTCGGCGGATGTGACGTAGCGTAGAAAAACCAGATTTAGAACCAGACGCTCGTCATCCGCTATCTTCGAGGGATCGGCTTGTGAAATCGGCTGGATGGGCTGCCGCGCGATGTTCGCGAGCGGCACGATGCGATATATGTCGCCCGCCTGCACCAGCGCCAGATTATTCATCCTGAGAATCGTTTCAAACAGAGGCCGCAGTTCGACGCCCTGACCCGTGCCGTAGGTGTTGATCGTGACCGTCCCGCCCCTGATGCTCGAATCCAGGATGTAGTTGATATGCAGTTCCTGCGCGAGGACGTTGATTACTTCCAGCAGCGGCTGATTGTTGAAGTTCACCGCGCCTACCACTCGCGGCGCGGGAGGAGGCGTCGCTGGCGCGGCCTGCGCGGGAGGCGTCTGCGCCGGCGGCTGAGGCTGAGCGGCAGGAGGCGCCTGCCCCCATGCGCTCGAAAGCGCGAAGGCGCAGAAAAGGGCGGTGATCCGGCGGATTTTCGTCATCGGGATGTTCAGGGCTTCGCCTGCGGTTCCGGTTGTGGCTGCTGTTCAGGCTGCTGCGCTTGCGGCGGAGCCTTCGGATGCTGCTGTTCGTATATTCTGCGTTCGTCGTCGTTGAGTTCAGACTTCTTCTTCTCCCATTTCGCCGGTCCGAACGGAGTCTGTCGCTCGAACTTCACGGTCTCGCCATTGTCCGTGCTCTTCACGAGTTGATCCAGCGAAGTCGTGGAAAAACCCCCGTCAGTGCCGCGCGTGTCCTCGACCTTGGAAATTCCGAATGGCGTGTTGCTGTAAAGCCATTTCTTACCCGTGTTATCTCGGTAGGAATACGTGCCGTCGGGGTTCGCGACAGCGTCTTTCGGGATGACATTAGGCTGAATCGTCGAGGGCTGGGGCTTCTTCGCCGACGCGGCTTTCGCGTCCTTCTTCTTGGCTGGTGCCGTTGCGGTCTGCGCCGCGGCGCTCCCGTAAGCGGTGCTGAGCGCAACGGCCATCGCGGCAATGATCATGTGTTTCATGAATTTCGTTACTCCTTATTCCATCGGCACACCGGTCCGAACGGAGTCGTTGTGACCACTTTCTTGTATCCGGCGACGACTGCGCCTACCGCGGAGTTGTCGCCGGGTAGGCAGGCGCGCGAACTGGGCGTCAATTCGATGCCAAGATTCGCTTCGGTGGGATGTTGGTTCACTGGCTGACCCCCCGCAGGCGTCGGTGGCGGCGCTGCCGGTCCTGCCGGTCCTGCCTGAGCCGATCCGCCGGCGGCCGCCTGGTGGTTCGAGCGGTCAATGAGGTCGTCGATCTTTTTGGGAACAGGCTTGCCGTTCCATTCGAATGTTATGTTCTGCGCATCGAGCGCGATGATCTTGAATTCGCCGACCGTGTCGCCTGTGTGCAGCATCCGCGTGGGGTCGCCCACTTTGTCGGCCATAGAAGCTTTGACTCCGCTGGGCAGCGTCATCACGCCGTAGACGACCGGAAGCGGCGGCATCGGCTTGGGCGCTTCAACCTTCGGCGGGTCCACGATGATATCGGCGTTGCGGTCCGCCGAAAACAGGTTCTTCTTTGCGACGTCTTCGTACTGGATCGCGGCCGGCGCCGCCGGTTTGGGCGCCGGCGTAGGCGCCGGCGGCGCGGGAGGCTTGACCGTCTTGCCGAAGCGCGCCTGCCGAGCCAGTTCCGCTTCATGCATGCGAACGCGCGCTTCCCAGGCGAACGCGGCGGCGCCCACTGCCAGAATGATGTTCAGCGCGATGAGACGAGGCTTCAAAACGCGCCCAGGCCTTTCTTCTCCGGAATCAGCTTCTTCGCCACCACCCCCGCCAGGATCATCCGCACAGCTACCATCTTTTGTTTCGGCTGCAGGCCCGCGTTGATGCGCTGCTCCGTCGGCACAACGAGTTCATTCTGTTTCGCGAGATCCGACAGAAAATTCACCAGTTGCTCGATATGGCATTCGAACGACACCGTCGCGTAGACCAGCCCGTAGTCGCCGAACGGCTTGGCTGCGGGAAAATCACCGCCGCGAACGTCGATCTGATCGCCTTTGCCTACGCGGCGCGCCACTTCGAGGACGGACGCCTGAGCCTCCGCGGCCGTGTCGCCCGGGACCAGCCCGCGCTCACGATCGGCAAGATCGCTGGTCACCTGGCGCATGGTCGCCTCCCGCGCGGGCGCCAACGCGGCCAACTGCCGCACCCGTACCGCCCGCTGCTGAGCGATCTCGACATTTGCAATGCGCGCCGAACGCGCCGGAATTACTCCGACCTCCGGGATCGTGAAATAAACGATGAGCGCGATCGCGACGGCGGCGCCCCATATGATCAGCGCCTTTTTCTCTCTCCCGGTGAGTGTCAAGGAGTCGTCCTCCCGACGCGGTTTCGGCGCATCGTCTTAATACGGAACTGCTCCGTCTGTCCGCTCGCCGTACGCGACACCGACAGCGCGAACTCGGAATTCTGAAAAAGCGGAGACGAATCGAGCAGCTTCAGTAACGGCCCCGCTTGGTCGGTCTCGCCTGCGATGACTACGTTGTCGGGATAGATCTCGATCGAGTTGGCCCACGTCTTCGGAGGAAGAATGCGCGACAGTTCGTTGAGGACGTCCAGATCCGCCGGTGTGCGCTGCCGAAACTGGTCAAGTGCGCTAAGGCGGGCTCGTCCCGACGCGATGCGCTGTTCCAGTATTTGAGCCCGCGCCGCCGCGGGCTCAAAGCGGTGAATTTCATTGTTCAGGGAGTCCAGATAACGCCGCTGTTCCAGCGCGGGCACGATCAGAAAAGCCGCGAGAGCTCCAGCTATCGCAAACACTGCCAGAATCGCGGGCAACAAATAGTGCCGCCGGGCGCTCGATGCCCGGCGGTCGCGCGGCAGAAAATTGACCGTCTTCGCCGCCAGCGTCGCAGAAGCGGTCAGCGCCGCCGCATACGCCAACGGCGATGATTTCTTCGGCGCGGCCGGCAGTTCCTCGCGCAGCGTCCGCGCAAGAAAATTCGGCGGAAGCCTGAGTTCCGCGCGAGCCACGCTCAGCGCGCGCTCCGGAGGAAACGAAAACTCGGCGGAATACAGGGGCTTCGCTTCGCTTTCGCCGTAGACCTCGGTGCGTCCCCCCTCGTCATCGTTGAAACACAGAAGGGAAGCGGGCGCGGCGCTCCAGATGCGCAGCGCCGCATGGATCGCGGCCGAGGAGAAGGTAACAGCCGCCAGTCCAATACCCGCTTCAGAAAAAAGCGTCTCGTAGGCATTGAGAAGCGCTTTTCGAACCAAACCGACTAAAACCGTGTCGCGTCCCGCGCGAGCCCATGCCCACGAGACTTCCTCGTCTGCATAGGGGTGCAGCGTGTCCACCTGAAGCTCGACGGCGGCCGCGATATCCTTATCCGGCACTCCCGGGAGCCGCAGTGTGCGCACGATAACCTCTTCGCGCGGCAGCAGCGCAGTCGCAACCAGGTTCCGCTCGCCCGCCGAATGGAGAAACCTCACCACCTCGGCGCCCCATTCCGCGGCGGGCCGCGAGCGAAAGTCTTCGATCGCTCCGGAAGCCACCAGCTTCGGTCCTTTCGCCCGCGACCGAACAATCGCGAGATCCAGGCGCTGCGCTCCGATCGCTATGCCGAAGCCCGTTCCGAAAACAAGCCAGTTACGCCGCAGCGGAGCATAGGTCCGCATCGGCATCGCGGCGCGCGATGCGACGGACTCAGCCGCGGTCATACCACCGCGCCACTTCAAATCCCGGCCGCTTGCCGAATTGGTTATTTCCGGGCCACTCCTTGATCAACGCCGCGACCGTGCGCCTGAGATCCGACAATCGCCCGTCCGCTCTTCGTATAACCGCTGTGGCGCGCAAGGTGAACATACCGCCGCGGCCGATTCGAAGGCGACGCCCCGCGGGTCCGAGAGACTGCTGCAGGGAAGCCAGTTCTTCCATTTGCGTGATCGGATGGGTTGCGCGGCTCTTCACAATCGCGGCCGCGCTTTCCGGATCGATTCCGATTGCGATCATCGTCTCCGCGCGGGCGGAATTGACATCCACGGCGAATCCCGTTGAATGCGCGGAAAGGCAGTCGCGTAACCCCGCCCGGCTCCCGTCGAGCGAAGTTCCGAAATAGAGATCCGGCGTAACCCCCTTCACCAAGAGCAATTCCTCGTTCTCCTGAAAAGACGCGTGACGCGGAAGAAAAGACGGAGAGCGCGCCAGATAAAACGAATCGAAAGGCCCCTCCCCGCTCGCCGCTGGCGCCGAGCGCCAGTCCAGGATCGCCTGGGTAATCTCGGTGGCGCGATCTTCAGGCTGACCCAGCGCGAGCAGCAACCGCTGCAATTCCTCGGGTCGCGATAGGTTCATGCTCAGCTTCGACGCCTCCGGAATGATGTCCACGTGCGCCTGGGCGTCCGGAAACGTGAAATCGAAGCCGGGCTGAGCGTACCGGTAGAAATCCGGCCCCCACGTCATCTGCAGGAGCGCCCGTTCGATGGCCCCCTTCGCCACGAAATATGCCTTCAGATCATCCATTCCCGTCGCGGCGCGGTCGGTCTCGCCGCGAACGTTGTTGGCCACGGCCAGGCCAATGGCTGCCAGTGCGGCCGTCAGCCAGAGCACAACGAGCAGCGCCGAGCCTTTGCGCCTGTTACATCCCATCGAAATACCCAACGCCTGGAAGGCGCGTGGAAGCCAGCGGAACGGTTACGGTTGAGACGTGCAGTTCGCCGGGCGCATCGTCGAGCGGCGCCATTTCAATGCGAATGCCCAGAGGGAAAATATGCCTCTGCAAAACCCAGTCGTCGCGCCACACCCGCAGCGGAGGCTCGGGGCGCGGCTCGAGGTAACGAAACCGGCAGTACGCGAGCCGGTCGGCCAGCACGAAGGATTCGGCCCCGGGTATTATCGGCGCAAATTGCGGAACCTCATTGTCGAATCCCGCGATCATCTGACCCGTCTGCGCAGGGCCCGTGTAAGGAATTTCGTTTACGATCAGGCGCACGCCTTGGCTCTTATCGCCGGGAATCACGGTGAACTCCGCAATCTGAAGCGTCCCGCGCCACGCCTCGCGCAGCGAATAAGACGTCACAAATCGCATGCTCTGCGGTCGCCATTCCACGAAGGGCGTGGGGCGGCTGACCTGTGTCCCCGCATGCCACATCGCCATCGTGGGTACAAACCCGGCGATTTCGTCTTCCACAATCTTCTGCGAATTCGCGACACGCCGGTTGTGCTCCAGATGCGTGTCCGTCTTGTCCATCGTGGAGAGCCCGATCCGCATCGCCATCAACGCGCCGACAGACAGCAGGCTCAGCAGCGACACCGCTATCAGAATCTCGATCAGCGTAACGCCGGACTCTTTGTTCATCGGACTCCCAGCGCCACCGGAGGTGCGGGAATCCTCGTGGAACGATAGCCTGCCACCTGTATCGTTCGGCGAGGGCCCGTCGCGGGTTGCCACCAGACTTCGAGCGCGATTCGCTGCAGGATCGGAGTCCCAGGGCCAGCCTGAGGCGGTTGCTCAAAAGGCCGCACGACGGCGCGCCATCCGGCGTCTTTATCGAACTGGCCTTCCACTTCGCCGTCGAATGGCAAATCCGCATCAAGCAGAAGGTCGTTCATCTTGTTCCGCGCCAGCGTGGCCGACCGGTCGTAGTCCGAAAGGCGCGACGCATTCTTGACGGACTGAGACAACCCGACGATCAGGCTCGTCACCGCGACGCCCAGGATGACGGTCGCAACCAGCACTTCAAGCAGCGAAAATCCCGCATCGGCCCTGCTGCGCCTGATCATTTGGCGTCCGTTCCAGGCCGCGCGATCTTTGGAACGGCGGTGACCGGGTCGATCTCGATCGAGCGCCGCCCGCCCTTGTCGTTTCTGAGCACCAGCGAGATTCGCGGAAATGCCCCTCCCGGGAACAGCAGAAAGCGGTGAGGCTCTTCGCCTTCAACCGACACGCCCACGGGCATCGAGAGGGAATCGACAGGATGGTCTCCCGCGGCGGCGGTAAACACGGCGATTCGGTTCTCTTTCGGCAAAATCACGATCTCGGCGGGCCGTTCGCGGCGTTCGACGTTGTTCATTGCGGATGTCAGAAAGCTGGCGGCCGACCCCGCCGCCGAAGCGAGCCGCACGCCCGCGAGTCCGGCAGTCAGGGCGGGGAACGAGAGCCCGGCCATCACCGCAATGATCGCCACTACAATCAGCATCTCCAGCAGGGTGACCCCCGCTTCGTGCTTACTTCCAGCTGACGACATCAGCGTTCAGGTCGGCGCCTCCCGGCTGCCCGTCGGCGCCGTAGCTCACGATGTCGGGCTCGTCGCCGTGATCGCCGGGGTATTTGTACACATACGGATGTCCCCACGGATCGTTGCCGAGGTCCTTCACAAGATACGGGCCGTGCCACTGATCGACGCCGCCCGGCTGCTGTCGCAACGCCCCGAGCCCCTGTTCCTGCGTCGGAAAAATGCCCGTGTCCAGCTTGTATTGCCCGAGCGCGAGCTGAATATCGGAAATCTGCTGCTTGGCCGCGACCACGCGGGCCTGATCGCCGCGATGCAGCAGCCGCGGCCCTACGATGGCGGCGAACAACGCGATGATCGTGACCACCACGAGCATTTCGATGAGCGTTACGCCGGCTCTTGCATTTCGTTTTCGATTCATCTTTGACACCTCGCCGTCCTTGACCTCTCGCTTAAATTGCCACGTCGTTAATGCTGGTAATCGCGATCAGCATACTCAAAACCATCGCTCCCACCACAATACCCATGATGAGGATCACGAGTGGCTCGAAGATCGAAGTGAAGCGCTTGATCCCTGCGCGCGTTTCTTCCTCATAGATGTCCGCCATTCGCGCGAACATCAGATCCAGTTTGCCCGTCTCTTCGCCGACCGTCAGCAGATGCGAAGCGAGAGGCGGGAACATCTTCGTCCTCGCCAGAGGCTGCGAGATGCCTTCGCCCCGCTTTACGCCCTGCGCCACTTCTTTCAGTGAGTTCGCCATCCGGCTGTTCATCAGAATGCCCGCCGAGATCTGCAGCGACTGTACCAGCGGAACCGTATTCGCCACCAGCGTCGACATCGCGCGCGCGAATCGTGACGTTTCGGCTTTTCGCATGGCATCGCCCAGGATCGGTATTCGGAGACGCGTTTCGTCCCACCAAAGCCTCCCCGGCCCCGTCCGCGTATAGAGGCGAAATATAAGAACGAATGCGATCACGCTGCCGGCGACCAGCCATCCCCACTGCTGGATGATCTTGCTGGCCTCGAGCATGATCAGCGTCGGCGTCGGGATCTTCATGCGGCTGTCGTCGAAGATGCTGGCGAACCGCGGCACCACGAAGTCGAGCAGCACGAAGATCGAGCCCGCGCCCACCAGAGCGAGCAGGGCGGGGTAGATCATCGACGAAATGATGTAGCTCCGAAGTTCGTCGCGTGATCGTTCGAACACCGAAAGGCGGTCGAAAATCTGGCCGAGGTTGCCCGACGCCTCGCCCGCCCGCACCATGTTGATAAACAACTCCGAGAAGTAGTCCGGATGCGTCGCCAGCGCGTCCGCAAGCGATTTGCCGCCTTTGATCCCCCGCAGAATATCCGAAACGATACCCCGGAACTGCTTTTTCGTCGTCAGGTCCGTCGTGATCGAGAGCGCCCGATCCAGCGGCACTCCGGAATTAAGCAGCGTCGAAAGCTCCTGCGTAAAGAAGAGGACATCGCGGCGCTTATTCGATCCGAAGGAAGGAAGACTGAGAGCAACCCCTTTCTTCCCCGCGTCCGCGCCCACATATACCGGCGTGAGACCCTGCCGCTGCAGTTCGCGCGTCACCGAACGAGGACTCTCGGCCGTGATAACGCCGGTCCGCAGTTTTCCATCGGCCGCAATCGCGCGGTAGTGAAATGTCGCGCCCCCCTGCGTCAGCGTCGCCATCAGAACTCCTGCGTGACGCGCGTGACTTCAGACGCGGTGGTGAGCCCTTCCGCCACTTTCTTCCAGCCGTCTTCCCGAAGATTTGTCATGCCCAGCCGCCGAGCGCATTCCGTAAGCTGACCCGAGTCGGCATTGGCCATGATGAGCTGCCGTAGTTCGTCATTCAGTTCCATCAGCTCGAAAATCCCTGCGCGGCCCCGAAAGCCGGAGCCGTTACACGCCTGACAGCCGCGCCCCGCGAAGGTCTGGATGCGCTCGCCGTACGGAGACATCGCGTTGCCGGCGCTCTCAATGCACTCGCGGCAGATCAGCCGCACGAGCCGCTGAGCAAGCACCGCGACCACTGAAGAAGAAATCAGGTAGTTCTCGACGCCCATGTCGGTGAGCCGGGTGACTGCGCTCGGAGCGTCGTTCGTATGCAGCGTCGAATACACGAAGTGCCCGGTCAGCGCGGCGCGAATCGCAATGTCCGCTGTTTCCCGGTCGCGGATTTCACCGATCATGATCACGTCCGGGTCCTGACGAACGATATGCCGGATCCCCGCCGCGAATGTCAATCCAATAGCCGGGTTGACGTGGATCTGATTGATCCCGTCCATCTGATACTCGACCGGGTCTTCGATCGTGATGATCTTCTTGTCCGGCAGGTTGATGCGCTTTAGCGCTGAGTAAAGCGTCGTCGACTTACCGCTGCCGGTCGGGCCGGTGACCAGAAAAATTCCATGGGGCAGCGACGTGTAGTATTCCATGCGCCCCAGCATTCGATCGTCGAACCCCAGGCGCTTCAGATCGTAAAAATCGCCCGCCGACCGATCCAGCAGGCGCATCACGACGCTCTCGCCGAAAAGCGTCGGCAGCGTGGATACGCGAAGGTCCACTTCGCGCCCCAGAATACGCAACTTAATGCGGCCGTCCTGCGGAAGCCGCCGCTCCGCGATATTCAGCTTCGCCATCAGCTTCAGGCGCGAGATAATCGCGGCCTTGAGTTCGCGCGGAGGCTGTTCCTGATTGAACAGCACGCCGTCAATACGAAACCGGATCCGGAATTCCTTCTCGAACGGTTCGATATGAATATCGCTGGCGCGTTTTTCAACGGCCTGCGCGATCATCGCGTTGACGAGGCGGATGACCGGCGCCTCGCTCGCCATGTCGCGAAGGTGCTCGAGATCTTCTTCGTCGCCGCCCGCGAAATCCGTCGTGGGAGACTGCCGCCCTCCCTCCGGGTAATAGCGGTCGATCGCGTCGACGATATCCTGTTCCGAAGCGAACTGCGGGCGGACTTCGAGCTTTACCGAATTCTGAACGGCGTTGATGGTTTCGAAGTCCAGCGGGTCGGCCATCGCGAGCGTGAGCGAACCCTCTTCGATGGCAAGCGGGAAAACCAATGCCTGCCGGAGAAATCGCGGTGACAGCCCTTCGGTCTCCGGGGCCGAAGGCGGCGCGGCGAGTTGCGCGATCGGCAGGCCCAGTTGCTGTGACAGGGTTGCCAGCAGATCGCGCTGCGCCAGAAAACCCATATCGACCAGAATGCGGCCCAGCTTTTCGCCGTGACGCTCGCGCTGCAGTTCCAATGCGCGCTCGAGGTCGTCGGCTCCGATCAGTCCGCGCTGAATCAGAATCTGACCAATCGGTGGTGCGGTTTCGATCAAGCCGTCAATACCCTCAGATCTCTTCCTCGGTGAAAAGCGCCGCCAGTTCCGCGGGCGTCGCGTGCCTGTTTCCGGCATCGATCAGTTGCTGTTTCGTGGTCGTCAGCACGAGGCGACGTGGAAGCCCGCGCGAATTCTCCCAACGGTAGTTAAAAAGAAAAGCTTCCATCACGATGCGCTCCTGGGGCGGCAGACCCGGAAGAGACCGGCTCGCGCCAGCCATCAGATCCCGCATCATCACCTTGAGCCCGTCGACCTTCTTCGCTTTCCGTTCGCGGAGATCCGAAATTTCTTTGTCGGAAACCACCTGCTTGAACGGGCTGAGCGTCAGAGGCGACACGAGTACCAGATTCATTTCAACCGTGAACACCGCGCCATAGCCTTCGAGATAGGTTCCGCGCGCGGGACCCAGCAGATCGTAGGGGTCGTTGATATTCGACCGAATCCGGTCGTTGATCGACGCCTCCACCGTTTTCAGGGAGCCCAGCGACACCACGGGCTCGGACGCCGCGAAGCACAGGGTCGCGAGTCCAATCAGAAGCAGGGCCTTCATTGCCCCACCACGCCGGACGGGCCGACATCCGCTGAAGCCAGCAGAGTATTTGTGTTCACCTGCTTCTGAAGTACCTGAACGGCCTCGCTCAGAACTAAGTACTCGCGCTCATGCTTCGCTTCCGCGGCTTTGAGCGTGGCCTGAGTGAGCCGAGCGTCTTCCTGTCGAACCTGGGCAACCGCTTTTGACACGGCTTCATTCACCTGCTTCGAGACATCCGCAGTCTCAACCACGGTGCGGACCTCAGCCGCCGGCGGCGGAGTGCGGCGATAAGCGGAAACGATCAAGGCTGTTCCCAGCACACAAGCCGAAACAAAGCCCAGCCGCGCCGAGGAGTTCCAGAAGCCGCTGAAGAAGCGTGCGGCAGCCGAGGGAGCAAATACCTTATCCGATACAAACGCGATGCGCTGCGGGATTTCGCGGTCGGGAATGCTGCGCAACGCGGCGGTCGTCATTTGAAGGCGTTCCAGGTCGGCGGCGCACGCCTCGCAGGTCTGAATATGTTGCTCCATGCCGCGGACCTCCGCGGCGGGAAGTTCGTCAAAAGCGTAATCGCGGAGGGCTTCCGCGCGGTCGCAAGTACTCATCGCATACCTCTGCTGTGGCTCGGGGCCAGTTCTGTTTTCAGCAGATCGAGCGCGGTGTAAAGCCGCGACTTGATCGTGGAAACCGGTGTCCCAAGTATTTCGGCTATTTCGTCGAATTTGAAGCCTTCGTAAACCTTCAGCACCACCGCCTCCCGCTGTTCAGGCGTCAGGCGGTCGAGAGCCGCTCCCACCGCTATGGTCAGGTCGGGCGCGACGCTTCGAGCAGGTTCACGTTCAATCAGTTCGGCGTCTTCGAAGTCCGATTCCGGTCGCCGCTTGCGGAACAACGAATAGGCCTCGTTATGGGCAATGCGGAACAGCCATGGCCCGAAACGCGCCGCGTCATCCAGCTTGCGGATGTTCTGGTAAGCCTTTAAAAACACGTCCTGACTGAGGTCGAGCGAGTCGTCCGGGTTGCCGGTGAGGCGAAGAAGGTAATTGAAAACACGTTTCTCCCAGCGCGAAACGAGGTGATTGAACGCCTCGATATCGCTCCGCCGAACGCGTGCGATCAGGTCCGCATCCTCGACGGCCCGAAAGATCAAACTCTGGCTCCTTGTGTGAAGACGGACGAACGGCCGAAAAAGTCGATGAGTATGTTTTCAGTTTAGCGATAAGCGGCTGGCCAGCCGCTTACGTTTATCGAGAGATACCCCTGTTGATATCGTTGGAACTGTGACTGCCAGCGAGATTCTGGACTTTATCAGCGGTATCGGGATCGTCCCCGTCGTCCGCACGCCGAGCGCCGAATCGGCCATCCGCTCCATCGAAGCGATTCATCGCGGGGGTGTTCGCGCCGCCGAGGTCACCATGACAGTCCCCGGCGCCATCCGAGCGCTCGAAAAGCTCGCCGACCGGTTCGGCGACTCGATCATGCTCGGCGCCGGCACGGTTCTCGACCCCGAAACCGCCCGCGCCTGCATGCTCGCCGGAGCCCAGTTCTTCGTTACCCCGACCCTGAAGATCGCCACAATCGAGATGGCGAAGCGCTACTCGAAGGTCATCTGTCCCGGCGCATTAACCCCTACCGAAGTTCTGACGGCTTGGGAAGCCGGAGCAGACGTCGTGAAGGTCTTTCCGGCCAATTCTGTTGGCGGACCCAAGTACATCAAAGCGCTCAAAGGACCCCTGCCGCACATCGAAATGATCCCCACCGGCGGCGTGAATCTCGAAACCGCCGGCGAATTCCTGAAGGCCGGCGCGTGCGCTGTCGCAGTTGGCGGCGAATTGGTTGACGCCAAGCTAATCCGCGAGAACCGCTACGACGAAATGGAGTCCCGCGCCCGCCAGTATCTTCAGGCGATCGCCCGGGCGCGCGCCGAAATGGCCGAGGCCGCCTGAGACATGGCTGGGCTCGAGGTACGCCACAACGAGAAGTTCCACCGCTTCGAAGCAGGGGATCCTCCGAATCTGGCCAAGTTGAGTTACCGCCCGGCTGGCCACGCTGTGGAAATGGTCCACGTTGAAGTTCCTGCGGAGTACCAGGGCCAGGGCCTCGCGGGAAAGCTCGCCGAGGCGGCGCTCAACTGGGCGCGGCAACAGAATCTGAAAGTCATTCCGAGTTGCCCTTACGTGAAGGGTTATCTCGGAAAGCATCCCGAATACTCAGATTTGCTCTGACCGTCTCTTGTCGGTCGATTTTGCTTGCCTGCTCGTCCCGCCGAGCTTATGCTTTCTTGGTATGGCCACGCCGACCCTCAGTCCTGTCGTCCCAACGACAGCCGGCCCCCTGCAGGATAATCCCTTGATCGCAGAAGTAGAGCAATTCCGGCAGGACTGTTGTCACCGGTATCAGTTCAATTCTCGATGGGACAACACGCTCAATATCGCGGGAATTTTGCTCTCTGTCTCCATCATCGCCGCTGGCGCCTGGAACGCCAGTCGTATCGCCACCGTGCTCGGTGGCTTGGTGGCCTCCATAGTCACAGCGCAGCGCGCTTTTCCTTTTGGACAACGCGCGCAGTTTTACCGGTCTCTGATTGGCCAGAGCGCGAACCTGCTCACGGACATGCGCGAAGGGCTGATCGCCATTCCGCAAGCGGTCTCCACGCTGCAAAATCTGCGTCTGGATTTCGCCCAACAACTGCCGCGAGGAACCGGCAACGGTTCAGTGACGAACTCCGGTCAGCAAACCAACCCTTAGCTCGCGCTCACCGCGGCATGTTGTAGAGGAATCGCATCTGCAGATCGACATGGTCGCCGCGGAACTCCGCCGGCAACGGAGGGAACGGGTTTGATGCGCTGATTGCCGAAACCGCAGCCTCATTCAGCGGACGTGAGGGCGACTGCCCGTTGTAAACGACCTTAGCCACCACGCCCTGTTTCGCGACCCGGAACTGCAGCACAACCTCTCCCCGCATCCCAGTCTTGGCGGCTTCAGGGTACACCGCGAACCAGTTGCGCCGGATGGCCGCCATGACTTGGATCAAATAAGGGCGGAAATCCACGCCTTCCGGATTGCTAAGCAGCCTGATTCCCCCGTTCGCTTGCCCAGTGGAAGCCGGAAGGTTTAGTCCCGGTCCGCTTCCCCCCTGATCGAACGTGATTTCGCCGCCCGACGCCGCGCCGGCAGCGCCGCCCTTGTTCAGAGCGCGCAAAGCGTCCTGAACAGTCGCACCGGGCAGCGCAATTGCGCCGGTTGGTTTACCCGAAGGCTGCGTCTTCGGCGCAACATCTTCCAGAGTGATCTTCGGCTGGCCGCTTCCAGGCGGAGGAGGGAGCTGCGCCGTTACGCCCAGCGGCGCCTGCTGCATGGGCAACGCGGCTTCGATCCTCGGTGGTTCAATCGTCGGAATGGTGCGGGGAGCCTGCGGCGTGGGAGTCGGCGGCAGGGGAATGGATTTGTTAGCCGTTTGCTTCGGTGCCGGGGCCGGAGCCGGAGACTTCAACGCCGGATGAGGCGCGATCGTCTCCAGTGTCAGCTCTTTCTTTACAGGTCCCTTATTCGGCGCCTTCTGCGTTAGCTCCGGAGGCGTGTAAAGGGGCGTCACATGCCGGACGAAATATCGCTCCGGAGGCCGCTGCGAAGAATTTGGCGCCGGATTGATCAGAAATAGCGCGGAAATCGCAACTATATGAAAAACAATCGATAAAATGCCAGCTCTTCGACGGCGCCGCTGGTCGGCCGGCGTATCCAGCCGAAGCAACAGATCGAGTTTCGGTTCGGATTCCGTGCTGTTAGAGGCGGCCACCGCCGGGGTTAAGGTTTCCATCCTGAAGCGAGAGTTTTCGCGACGACCCCTGCGTGCTCTTCAATTTTAGCAAGGATAGACAGGGCTGCCTCCAGTGTTTTACGCGCCTCCCGAGCGTCGAGTTTCGGCCTCGCGCGCATTTCCACGCAGTCCAGAAAATGGTCGAACTGCAGTTTCAGCGGCTCTCCCGGTTCGATATCCAGTTGCTCAAAACCGATGCCTTGCGGACCTCCCACCGTGAACACGGCTGCGCTGCGCTTGGCATAATCAACCGAAATGTATTGCTGCGGCTGAAATAGGCGCAGCTTACGCACCCGCTCCGTCGACACCCGGCTCGCGGTCAGGTTGGCCACGCACCCGCTCTCGAATTCCAGCCGCACATTTGCGATATCCACTTTTGCCGACAACACCGAAATTCCTGCAGCCTTGATGTCTTTCAGCCTTGAGCCGGCAAGCGCGAGCACGATATCCAGGTCGTGAATCATCAGATCCAGGACCACGTCGACATCGAGGCTTCGCGGCGTGAAAACGCTCATCCGGTGGATCTCGAAAAACAGCGGGATGGTCGCGATCTTTTCCAGCGCAAGCACCGCCGGATTGAAGCGTTCCAGATGCCCCACCTGCGCCACGCGGCCGCCGCGTTCCGCCGCAGCGGCAATTCGGTCCGCTTCCTCAAGACTCGGAGCAATCGGCTTCTCGACCAGCACATCGATCCCGGCATCGAGCAACGCGCAGGCCACCTCCGCGTGCGCGATTGTCGGGACCGCCACAATCGCCGCATCCACCTTGCCGATGACTTCCCGGTAATCCGTCGCCGCTTCTGCACCGCGTTGCTCAGCCTGTTCACGCGCCCGCTCGCCGTCCGAATCCACGACGTACTTCAGTTCGGCGCGCGGACTATCCCCCACCACCCGAACGTGATTCGCGCCGAACGAACCCGCCCCGATCACCGCCACCCGCGTCACTCCGCGGCCTCCATTCCCGTAATTGCGAGCTTCGCGGCATTCGCTTTCGCAATCAGTTCATCCCGATCCAGCATCAGCGTGCGGCCAGCGTCAACTGCGAGCGCCGTGGTGTTCGTTTCGATCATTACCTCCACAGTCCCCGGTCCGATCACCGGAACATCGAATAACAGATGCCGCCGTCGCGAAGACGCCTTTACCAGCGTCAAACGCCGCCCCTGCACCAGGCTCGCCGCCCGGCGCAGCATCGCATCCGTACCCTCCATCGCTTCGAGCGCGACGCACGCCTTGTCCGAGATGGCCACGCTCTGACCGAGATCCAGACTCGCAAGCGCATGAGCGATCTTCCGCCCGTACTCGATATCCCGCCGTTCCTCCGAATCGGGCTTCCGCTTCGTAATCGCGCCCGCCGGAGCGAGAAGAGGTTTGAGCAGAAGCGTGGAATCCACCAGTTCGATGCCTTCGTCGGACAAGACCTTCTGCACCGCCCCGATCAGCGAATCCGTATTTTTCCGGGGCAAAGCCGCCAACACCTTAAACAGACGCCAGTCCGGCTTAATCGACGAGAATATTTTCGCGTGTTTTACCTGACCCGCCATCATGATCTGGCGGATACCTTCGGCCTTGCACGATTCGATCAGCCGGCTCAGCTCACCCAACGAAATCCAGTAGCATTTCGCCGCCGCGTGCTCTACCTCGGGCGAAGCCTCTTCCCGGATCGCGAAAGCCACGGCCTCATCCCCCTGGCGGCGCGCTGTTTCCAGAGCAAGGATCGGGAACCGCCCGTTCCCCGCGATAATCCCGTATTTCAAGCTAACCCTTCACTACGCCGCGTTCGGAACTCGCGATGAACTCCAGCAGATGTTCCACCTCGGGGCACGGAGGCACCTCTTCCCGGATCCGCTCCACCGCCTGCGACGTATTCAGATTGGCCCGCGTCAGCAGCCGGAACGCGGTCTGCAGCGCCTCGATCGAACTCTTCTCGAAGCCTCGCCGCGAAAGCCCCACGGCGTTCGCCCCGAATACCTGCGCCTCCGGCTGATGACTCGTCAGGGAAAACGGCATCACGTCCTGCTTGATCACCGTGTAGGGCCCGATGAACGCGTGTCGCCCGATCCGGCAGAACTGGTGAACCCCGCTGAACGGGCTGATATCCGCCCAGTCCTCCACGATTACGTGCCCGGCCAGCCCCACGCTGTTCCCGAGGATCACCTGATCGCCGATGCGGCAATCATGAGCCACATGCGTATGGGTCATCAGCAGGCAGTCGTCCCCGATGCTGGTCAGCAGTCCGCCGCCCTGCGTGCCGCGGTGAATCGTCACGAATTCCCGGATGCTGTTACGGCTTCCGATCCGCGTCTCCGCGCGTTCCCCGCGGTATTTCTTGTCCTGCGACGCGACCCCGACCGTCGAAAACGGAAAGAACAAATTGTCCTCGCCGATCACCGTCGGGCCCTCGATCACCAGGTTCGACATGAGCCGCGTGCCCGCGCCAATCTCGACATCGGCCCCGATCATGCACCACGGGCCGATCTCCGCCAGCGGATGAATCTTCGCGGAAGGATCGACGATCGCTGTCGGATGAACCGGCATTAAGGCGCCGGAGTAACCGGCAGCAAGTGCTCGGGATCCTTGTCCTCGAGCTTGCACATCACTTCGGCTTCCGCGACGAGCACGCCGTTGACCGTCGCGGCGCCCGCCATCTTCGCAACTGTGCCCTTGCGCTTGATCACCTTCATTTCGATGCGCAGTTGGTCGCCAGGCACAACCGGCTTACGAAAACGCGCGGCGTCAACCGACACCAGAAACACCAGCTTGTTTTCGCGGTCCGGAATGCTGCGCAGCACCAGAACGCCCGCCGTCTGCGCCATCGCTTCCACGATCAGGACTCCCGGCATCACGGGAAAATCGGGAAAATGGCCCACGAAGAACGGCTCGTTGACCGTAACGTTCTTGATGCCGACCACCCGATCCGCCTCGAGTTCGATAATTCGATCCACGAGAAGAAAGGGATACCGATGCGGAAGTATCGTCCGGATCTCGTTAACATCCAGAATGGACATGGAAAGCACAGTATAAACGGCAGGTATCCGAAGTTTGCCGGGAACGGATCAGACGCTCGACCGCTTCGGATAGACTACAAAAATCAGCCGGATAGAGTCCACGGGGGGAGATTACTTGTCGGTAAGCATCAAGGATGTCGCTGCGCGGGCGGGGGTCTCGATAGCGACTGTTTCGCACGTTCTGAACGGTACGCGGGGAACGCGTCAGGAAACCAGGGATCGGGTCGAGGAAGCCATCCGCGAACTCGGTTATGCCCAAAATCAGGCGGCGCGCAATCTGGCGCGCGGGCGCAGCTCGCTTCTGGGACTGATTATTTCGGACATCCGGAACCCGTTCTTTCCCGAAGTCACTTCCGCTTTTCAGGATCAGGCCCTTCTGCACAACATGGATGCCATCGTCCTGAACACGAACTACGATCCGCAGAGAACGCTGAACGCCGTTAAGCGCCTCACGGGACTTCAGGTCCCCGGCGTGGCGATTCTCACTTCGCAGATCGATCCCGCGGTAGCCGACCTTCTGCCCCGGTCCGGTGTGGCTTCCGTCTTCCTCGACCTCGGGCGGGTCAATCGCAATGTCAGCAACATCGTCGTCGACTACGAGCGCGGCATCTGCGATAGCCTGCACCACCTCGCGAAACTTGGCCATCGACGCATCGCCTATATCGGCGGCCCGCTCGAGCTGCCCTCGGCCCAGGTTCGCAAAAAAGCCTTCGTCAAGGGAGCCCTGCAGGCCGGAATTGAGCCCGCTCGCGCAATCGATTCCGATTTCACCGTCAAAGGCGGCTACTCCGCGTGCGGCGAACTCATGAGCGGCTCGCGCCCCACCGCGATCGTGACCGGCAACGACCTCACTGCTATCGGAGTCCTCCGCCGCGCGTTTGACGCCGGCATCAACGTGCCCGAAGATCTCTCGGTCGTGGGCTTTGACGACATCATGTTTTCGGAGTACACGCAGCCCGCGCTCACAACCGTTGCGGTGCCGAGAGGCGAAATTGGTAATGCCGCCTTTCAGGCGCTCTGGGCTATGATGAACGACCCCGAGCAGGCGGGGAGGGAACTGCGCGTCGAAACGCACCTCGTGGTTCGGCAGTCTACCCTTCCAGTGGCCCGACCCGCTTCTGTGCAAAACTGAAATCGACCCGACCTCCATGAGGTACGTCACCGTTCCGCTTCTCGCGCCCCTTTTGGTTTTCCAGTGGGTCGCGCTTGCCCAGGAAGCGCCCGTGAACATCGCTCCTCGGCCCCGGCCGCCGGACAAGTCCCAGGTCAGACCCGAAACCGACGTCAAGGCCAACATCCGCGTCGATACGACCGTTGTGCTCGTGCCCGTCACCGTAACCGACCGCCTCAATCGCTTCGTCAGCGGACTCGAACAGCGCGATTTCCGTGTCTACGAAGACGATGTCGAGCAGAAGATCGTCTCGTTCGGAAGCGAGGACGCGCCTTTGTCGATCGGAATCGTCTTCGACACCAGCGGCAGCATGGGCGGCAAGCTCTCCATGTCCCGCGCAGCCGTCGCCGCGTTCTTCAAATACACTGATCCGGCGGATGAAGGTTGCCTGGTCGAATTCGCCAATCGCCCCGAACTCGTCGTCCCGTTCACCAACAACCCCGGCGAGATAGAGGAGCGCCTTCTGAGCACTCAGTCGAAGGGTTCCACGGCGCTTCTGGATGGAGTCACCGTTGGACTGAATACGATGCGCAAAGCCAAAAACCCCCGAAAAGCGCTGATCGTGATTACCGATGGCGGCGACAATCACAGCCGCTACACCCAGGCCGAAGTTCGCAACCGCCTCAAAGAGGCCGACGTTCAGATTTACGCCATCGGCATCTACGGCGGCGCCAGCACCCCCGAAGAACTCGCCGGTCCTGATCTCCTGCGCAGTCTCTCCGAACCGACGGGAGGCCGCCACTTCTTCGCCACGCTCCACGATCTGCCCGATATCGCCGAAAAAATCGGCATTGAGCTTCGCAACGAGTATCTGATCGGATACCGGCCGAGTAACACCGCCCGCGATGGCAAATTCCGCCGCATCGGAGTGAAAATCAATCAACCGCCCGGACTGTCCGCTCTGCGCGCCTACTGGCGCAAAGGCTACTTTGAGCCAACCCAGTAAATGAGCAGCGCCGGCAGTCTATTCTGGAAAATTGGCGCGACGAATTCCCAGCGGCTCAAGCGAAGCCGGAATCATCCTCATCGGCCTGTTCAAACTTTTGAAGGCTGCGACTCTGCTCATCGCGGGAATCGGTCTGTTGAGGCTTCTGCACCGCGATGTCGCGACGGTCGTCAATTCCTGGGTCGAACACCTTCGCCTCGATCCCGATAACTACTACATTCACCGCGCGCTCTCGCGCATTTTCCGCATTACTCCAAAGCAGCTTGAAGAGTTAAGCGCGGGTACCTTCCTCTATGCCGGTCTGTATCTGACCGAGGGTTGCGGACTGCTGGCGAAGAAACACTGGGCGGAGTATCTGACCACCATCAGCACCGCCCTGTTCCTGCCCGTTGAGGCATACGAACTATATCGGCGCCTCACCTGGATGAGGGTCGTTCTTCTGCTCGTGAATATCGGGATCGTCTGGTACCTGGGCGCGCGGATCAAACGCGGCCGCTGAACGGCTGCCCGCAACCCGCGCGCGCCCTCGCTAGACTCTTCGTCGCGCGACGAAGCTGATCAGCCACAGCACAAGAAACACGAAAAAGAGAATCTTCGCGATCTCGGCGGCTGTTCCGGCAATCCCTACGAAGCCCAGTAACCCGGCAATCAACGCGATAACCAGAAAAACGAGCGTCCAGTGAAGCATTCTTACGTAGCCTCCGGGCCGCGTAGTGCAATTCGCGCGCCAAACGGCTGCGGCCCTTCTCTCGGAACACCGCGTTCAAAAACTTTATGGGTGGCTTGTGTCCGGAAATCGGCTGTGATAGCTTTTTCCGCAACAACTCCAGTCGTAGAGGGGTCAGCATATGAAACGTGTACTCGTGTGCGTAGCGGTGTGTTTGCCCGCGGCCGTGTTCGCTCAGACAGCAGGCGAAATCACGGGCGAAGTTAAGGATCAAAGCGGAGCCATCGCGCCGAATGTGGCAGTCACCGCGACGAATTCCGGCACTAACGTCGCGCGCTCCACTGTAACCAACACCTCGGGGGTTTACAGTTTTCCTGACCTCACGCCCGGCGTGTATCAGGTAAAAGCCTCCGCTCCTGGCTTCGACACCATCGTCAAGACCAATATCGAACTTCAGGTGCAGCAGACCGCCCGCGTCGATTTCACCCTCACCGTCGGCCAGGCAACCCAGACCGTAGAGGTCAGCGCCACCGGCGAACTGCTTGCCACCGAAAATGCTACGGTCGGCACGGTCATCGAGCAAAAACGTATCGAAGATTTGCCGCTGAATGGTCGAAATTTCTTCAGTCTCGTCTCCCTCACGCCCGGCGTAACTTACGGCTTCACCCCGGCTGCCCAGGCTGCCGGCCGCCAGGGCGGCTCACGCGCTGCTCTCACTATGTCCCTTTCGGGCGCGCGCGCGACGTGGAGCAATTACACGCTCGACGGCATTACCAACACGGACGTCGACTTCAACCTCTACATCGTGTTGCCGTCCGTGGACGCGCTCCAGGAGTTCAAAGTTCAGTCCGGCGTCTACTCGGCCGAATTCGGACGCGAAGCCGGCCAGGTGAACGTTTCAACCAAACCGGGCACGAATGATTTTCACGGCACCGCCTTCGACTTCCTCCGCAACGACAAACTCGACGCTCGCCCCTACGACTTCATCAACACCCATCCCCCGAAGGCCGCTTTCCGCCAGAACCAGTATGGGTTTACTTTGGGCGGCCCCGTGTGGATCCCGAAAATCTTCAACGGACGCAACCGGCTGTTCTTCATGTCCAACTACGAGGGATTCAAATCGCGAACTACCAACGTTGCGACGGCAACCACCCTCACCGCTGCCATGCGAAACGGCGACTTCTCCGCTATTTCCACCGCGCTCCAGAACCCCTATTCGCGCGCCGGCTCCGTCCCCAATGTCACTTCTTCTCCGTTTCCGGGCAATCAGATTCCAGCCAGCATGTTCGATAAGAACTCCTTGTTTCTGATGTCGAAATTCGACCCTCTGCCGACCATCGCGCAGTCCGGATTGCCGAACCAGAATTATCAGTACCTCGCGAAAACACCTGTCGACAAGAGCCAGGTCACGGAACGCATCGACTTCAACGAGAGCGCCAACTCCCAATGGTTTGGCCGCTATAGCTGGACCGACGAAAACACGCTGATGCCGGGCCTCACAACCGATGGCCAGACCTTATTCACGCGCGCCAGCCAGTGGGCTCTCTCGAATATCCGCATTCTCTCGCCCTCCAAAGTCAATGAGGCCCGATTCGGATACAACTCCCTCTACAACGTGATCTCCCAACAACTCGCCGGGAAGGAGAATGTCAACGCGGAACTGGGAACCCCGTTGCCGGTCAACGACCCCAACTCCTGGGGCGTTCCCAACATCGCGCTGAACAACAACCTCAGCAGCCCGGGAAATCCCACCAGCAGCCCCTTCTCCATCGACGACAAGATTTTTCAGGGCGTTGACAACTTTTCCTGGGTGATCGGCAAGCACTCGCTCCGCATGGGCGGCGAATATCGCTACAACGAATTCCCGCAGGTTGGAAATGAGTTCCCGCGCGGTCAGTTCTTCTTTACCGGTATCTATACGGGCAACGCGAACACGGGAAGCGGCGGCTATTCCGGCGCCGACTGGCTGCTCGGCTCCGTACAGCGCGTTGATATGGCTGTCGCCCTCGCCTCCGCGGACTTCCGCAATAGTGAGTGGGGCATGTACATTGACGACACCTGGAAGATCCGGCCGCACCTCACCATCGAAGCAGGCATCCGTTGGGAGGTAGCGCAGCCGCTCCTCGATAAGTCACAGCACGAAGTCAACGTCCAGTTGCGGGAGTCCCTGCCGGGCATCGCGGACGTTCCCGATCTCAATCTGCATCCCGTTCTGGTTCGCGCGGGATCCTCCGGAAACTTTTACGACGGCATCGATTTCCGCTATGTGCCGACCGGCGGTTCTGCCTACCCGGCCGTGCAGGTTGCCCGCGACAATCGTCTCGGCGATCGCATGGTCAACACGGACTACAACAATTTCGCGCCGCGCCTCGGAATCGCCTACAGCCCGAACAACAACTGGTCGTTCCGCACCGGCGTCGGCATCTTCTTCTCTCAGGAAAGCAAGAACTCCATCTTCGACCTGAATCGCGGTCTGGGCGGACGCGCGACCATTCTGCCGGACACAACGAAAATACCGACCACTACCTATCAGAATTTCATTGATCCTTCCAATCTCCCGGTTCAGGTTCCTACCGGCCTGACCTGGGGAGCCAATCCTCAACTGCCCACCACTTACAGCATGAATTACCTGTTCAACGTGCAGCGGCTGCTGGGTAAAAGCACAACGGTTGAGGCGGGCTTCAACGGATCTCAAAGTCGCAAGGTCGATTATCTGACCAACCAGAACGCGCCTATTCCAGGAATCACCGCCTTTGCCACACGCGCTCCTTACCCGGAACTTGCCGGTATTCAGTTCCTGGTTGCGGAAGGCATCGCAAACTACAACGGGCTGATGACCAAAATCACCCAGCGCTTTGGTTCCAACTTGACCACGCTCTTCAGCTACACCTGGTCGAAGGCGCTTGACGATTCCAGCGCCATCCGCGGTGTCGCCAACGATTTCGCGCCGGAGGACATGCGCTGCAGGCACTGCGAATACTCATACTCCAGCTTCAACGTGCCGAACCGGTTTGTCGCCTCAGTCCTCTACAACCTGCCGTTCGGCAAAGGTCAGCGCTTCCTCAATCACGGCGGTGTTCTCGATCAGGTCGTCGGCGGGTGGCAGGTCAGCACCATCGGCACGATTCAGGACGGGCTTCCCATCGACACAACCTCATGGGATGCGGCGGGAACCAATTTCAATCCGTCGAGCAACCGCATCAACTGCCTCGTGGGCGTGAATCAGATATTTGCTACTCCCACCGCGAACGGCTATTTCAATCCGGCGGCGTTTTCGAACGCGGTTGCAGGCACTTACGGAAACTGCGCACGCAACAACCTGCGCGGACCACACCAGGTGAACTTCGACTTCTCCACCATCAAGGACTTCCATGTGACCGAGCATCAGGCCCTTCAGTTCCGCATGGAGATGTTCAACGCGGCCAATCACGTCGAATGGGGTGCGCCGAACGCGAGCTGGGGCGGTTCAAACGTCGCCGCGCCGAATAGCTTCGGACAAATCCGCAGCACCCTCACGACAATGCGCCAGATCCAGTTCGCGCTGAAATACAATTTCTGACGCACATGGCCAAATCGAAGAAGATCATGCTGATCCGGCATGCTGAGAAGCCGGATGGAAATATTCGGGTGTTCGCACTTTTTTCTCGGCTTTATTTCGTGCGATCTCAATCACTTACCTGATGGACATCGAACTTCTTGCGCTCCTCGTGCCAACCTCCAATCAGAAGCGGGGCCATTCTTAACCGAATTCCCGCCGAAGCCTATGCCGGCCGGCAGGCGCTCGCGGGTCGGAGGACGTCAAAGTCCTCCGGCTGATGAAAACGGTACGTCGAATCGATTCGATGAATAAGTCTTCTCGGGAGTCAGAGCCCCGGGACAATGAAATCCGGGATCGGCCTTGCGAACCGATCTTAAAAAGAAGTCAGGGTCCGGCGTCGCCTTACGGTGCGCCGGGCCTCCCGCGTCTCGGCATAAGTGTCTCTATACGTGCCGCCTTGTCCTCTCATTGCGTTCTCGCCCATCAGCCCCGGGCCGCGCCATCTACTCAGCTGTTGAATGCTGCGACGTGTACGCCGCCCCGCTCATCTCACGGATCATGGAATTCCGGCAATTGGGGAAAAGCGGACTGCGCGTTCCCGTACTTTGTTTTGGCGCCGCGACGTTCGGCGGAGGAAATGAATTCTTTAAAGCGTGGGGAGATACCGATGTCACAGAAGCCGCAAAGCTCGTCGACATCTGCCTCGAAGCGGGCGTGAACTTCTTCGACACGGCCGACATCTACTCGCAGGGGATTTCTGAAGAAGTTCTGGGCCAGGCGATCCGTCATGTCCCGCGCGAATCCGTGCTCATATCGAGCAAGGGAACCTTCCCGTTCGGTGAAGGACCGAACGACACGGGCTCCTCGCGCTATCACCTGACGCGCCAGATCGAGGGCAGCCTTCAGCGGCTGAAAACCGATTACATCGACGTCTACCACATGCATGGCCAGGACCTGCACACCCCGCCCGAAGAGACTCTCTCGACCCTCGATCAGGCCGTGCGGCAGGGCAAAATTCGCTACATCGCCGCGTCCAACTTTTCTGGCTGGAACCTGCAGAAATCGCTCGAAACCAGTTCACGCCACGGCTGGCCGCGCTACACCGCGCATCAGGTCTACTATTCGCTGGTCGGCCGTGACTATGAGTGGGAGTTGATGCCCCAGGCGCAGGCCGAAGGCCTCGGCGCCCTGATCTGGAGCCCGCTCGGCTGGGGCCGCCTTACCGGAAAGATTCGCCGCGGCCAGCCGGTTCCCGAGGTCAGCCGACTGCACAAGACCGCCGATCAGGGCCCGCCTGTTCCCACCGAGTTCCTTTACCAGGTGGTTGACGCGCTGGACGCTGTAGCTGCCGAAACCGGAAAGACTGTACCGCAGGTTGCGCTGAACTGGCTCCTGCGTAAGCCGACGATCTCGAGCGTCATCATCGGAGCGCGCAACGAACAGCAGCTTCGCGATAATCTAGCGGCGGCGAGCTTCGTACTAACGCCCGAACAGGTCGCCAAACTCGACGAAGCAAGTCAGCGCCCGGCGGCATACCCCTATTGGCATCAGAAACAGTTCCCGGCGCTGGTCTCTTGGCCGCCTTCGTATCGGGAATAACTACTTCTCGGCGAGCAGGCGCTTCACCAGCGCCTCGATCTCTTCCAACAACTGCTGATGAAACACGCCGGTTGCCCGGCCCGCGAAACCGGCGTGTATCGCCTTCACTAACCCGTCTCGGCCCACGAAGAACGTCGCGGGGAACGTATCCAGGTTCTGCGCCTGCGGCAACTTCTCCGCCAGCTGCGAAGGCTCGCCTGCCAGCAGCACCGGATAATTCAGCCCATACTCCGCCCGGAACGCGCGCAGCCGCGTCGGGTTCTTCAATTGATCCTCTTCCTCGAACGAAAGATCGATGATCTCCAGCCCCTGCGACCTATACTTCCGGTAAAGCGACTCCAGCATCGGAGCCTCGTCATGGCAGTTCGGGCACCAGCTCCCGCCCACGGCTACGATCACCACCTTACCCTTGAACCGGGGATCGGCGCTCGAAACCATCCGCCCTTCGAGGTCCGGAAACTCGAACCGAAGCGGAACATTAGGATCCCGCATTGTGGTGTGCTTCATCGGGTCGTCCGGAGCAGGCAATCCCTTTTCGCGCGCCACCGTCTCCCGCACCGCCACGAACTTCTGCTTTTCGTTCTGCACCACATTCAGCGTTCCGTCCGCCGCAGGCGTCAACGAGAACACCACAGGTCGCGCGCCTGAGAAGTGGCTGAACGTGAAGCTTCCATTTTGATACCGACCGGTCAACGTTCCGGTATCGCCGTCGACCCGAAGGATCGCGCCCGTAATCTCAGCGCCGGTCTGTCGCACGATCATCGGCCACGCCTTTTCGCCCGTAGCCGAGCCGGTCTCGATCACCCACGATCCCGCAATATTCGGAACATTCCCTGCAGGCGCTGGAGCGCGATGAACAACCGCGCGCACGGGATAAACTTTTCCATCGCGCGTGTAGGTTCCCTCCAGCGAACCGTCATGCGCCTTAGCCTCGAGCTTTGAGTTGTACTGAGGGAATTGCGCAATCACTGTGTCAGCGGTCGACTCCCCACTGGCCGAGATGGTCTTCTCGTCGCCGTTGAAGAACCAGGCTCTGAATCCTTTGCCGGATCCGGAGAACTCCATCCGGAACGGAACGCTTGCGCCGTTTACGTTAATGGTCGCGTCCCATAACGTATTCGCGCCCAGCGTATGAGCCGCCAGACCCAACGTGACCAGCAGCCGTTTCATCCGCTAATTCTCGCGCCCGCGGTGATTATCCACGAAGTGCTTGTCGATCTCTTTGCGCCCGGCGAATCCCTCATGAACGCCGTGCCAGTGTTCGATGTCGTCCTCGTCCATTCGCCAGCAGAGGTAGACCTCTTCGCCGAGGTAAAGCGTCGGAAAATCCACCAGCCCCACATCGAGGTCCTTTACCACAACACCCATCTGCTCGATCTTCTCGAGCGATTGCTTCAGCGTCTGACCGCTCAGATCCTTCTGCGCCTTCAGAGCTTCGACGGTCGAGACATCCACCGAAAGCCCTCCCAGCAGAAGAATTCGCTGCGAGAGATTCTGCAGATAGTCTTCAGCTTCGGTATACCGGGCCTTCGCCTGCACGGATTCCCGGATCAGCCGTCCCACCGCGGGCAGCATCGCCCGAGCGCCGGCCAGCGTGAAATGTCGGCCCATCGCTCAGGCCGGTACGGCTTCTTCAAGCGCCGCGGCTTCGGCCGGAACGTAGTGCGAATCGACGTACCGGTTCAGGAGAGTAATGAATTCGGCGACGATGGCCTCGCCCCGCAGAGTGACCGACAGCTTTCCGTCGATGTAGACCGGAGCGACCGGTTCCTCGAACGTTCCCGGCAGAGAGATCCCGATGTTGGCGTGCTTCGATTCTCCGGGTCCGTTCACCACGCAACCCATCACCGCGACCTTCATCGTCTCCACGCCGTCATACTGGCCCTTCCAGATCGGCATCCGCTCACGCAGATACGTCTGAATCTGGTCGGCCATGTCCTGAAAGAACGTGCTCGTGGTGCGTCCGCATCCGGGGCAGGCCGTTACCTGCGGCGCGAAGCTGCGGATTCCCAGTGACTGCAGAATCTGCTGGCTTACGATCACTTCTTCGGTGCGATCGCCGTTCGGCAGCGGAGTGAGCGACGCGCGGATCGTGTCGCCGATTCCTTCCTGCAGCAGCACGGACAACGCCGCCGTAGTCGCCACAATTCCCTTCGAACCGAGCCCCGCTTCGGTAAGCCCGAGATGGAGCGCGTAATCGCTCTTCGCCGCCAGCGATCGGTACGCGTCGATCAGATCCTGAACTCCGCTCACCTTCGCGCTGAGGATAATGCGGTCGTGCGGCAATCCGTACTTCTCCGCCGCTTCCGCGGAAAGCAGCGCGCTTGCCACGATTGCGTCCAGCGTCACGTCGCGCGCGTCTTTCGGCTCGGCCAGTTTGTTGTTCTCGTCCATCATGCGCGTCAGAAGCGCGCCGTCGAGAGATCCCCAGTTCACGCCGATCCGCACGGGCTTTCCGTACTCGATCGCGGCTTCAATCATGGTGCGGAAATTGTCGTCGTGCTTTTTGCCGATGTTGACGTTGCCCGGATTGATCCGGTACTTCGCCAGCGACCTCGCGCACGCCGGATACTTCTTCAGCAGCAGATGGCCGTTGTAGTGGAAGTCGCCCACGATCGGCGCGCGCACGCCCATCATATTCAGCGTGTCCACAATCTTCGGAACCGCAGCCGCAGCCGCTTCCGTGTTCACCGTGACGCGAACCAGTTCCGAACCGGCCTTCGCCAGCGCCGCCACCTGATTCACAGTTGCGGTCACGTCCGCCGTGTCGGTGTTGGTCATCGACTGGACCACGATCGGGTAGTCGCCGCCGACCCGAACTCCACCCACGTTCACGGGCGTCGACTTCCGGCGCCTGATTTCTGCCATAAGCGCTTATTTTATCAAGGGTTATTACTCGACCGGGTTGCGCAGTACGCCGATTCCTTCGATCTCGACCTCGACGATATCGCCCGGCTTCATGCGTTTCGTGTTACCCGGAGTGCCGGTGTAGATCAGGTCGCCCGGCAGTAGCGTCACGTACCGGCTCACGAAGCTGATTACCGCGGGCACGTCGAACAGCAGATCGCTCGTGCGCTGTTCCTGCACTACTTCCCCGTTAAGCCGCGTCTGCAGCGCCAGATCGCCGTAATCCAGACCGCTCACAATCCACGGCCCCAGCGGTCCAAACGTGTCGCAGCCTTTCGCGCGCCACCATTGCCGGTCCGTGTTGCGCTGCCAGTTGCGATCGCTCACGTCATTGCCGCAGGTTACCCCGAACACGCAGTCCAGAGCCTCGTCGGTGCTCACATGGTGCGCTGGCCTTCCGATCACTACCACTAGTTCCCCTTCGAAATGCGTATCCTCCGCGTCCGCGGGAATGCGAATCGGATCACCGGGATTCTGAATGCACGTCACCGGCTTATAAAACATCTCCGGACTCGAAGGCGCGGGCCTTGCGCCGAGATGGCTCTTGTAGTTCAACCCCACCGCGAGGATTTTGGGCGGCACGCAAGGAGCGAGCAGTGTCACGTCTTCCAGTGGAAACTCGCGCCCACTTGCATCATGAGGCTCGAACAGTCCTCCCCGAAGTTCCGTGATGGAGTTCCCGTTCACAACCCCGTAGTTCTGTCTGCCTTCGTAATCGAAGCGTGCGTAGATGGCCATCTGTCCTTCCGACTATAACGAACGGACTTACTTGACCAGTCGCGCGCCGGTAAGCTGCAAAACCGCGCCGAGTGTCGTCTGCGCCGCGTTCAGGCCCAGACGGAAGTCTTTGTCCGAAAACGTCGCGTAAACATCCGTAGGCTGATGCCAGTGCGGGTCCCAGCCACTACCGATCTGCCCCCCGCGTTCGTTCTCTCGCACGCTCACCGACGCGACCAGATCCTGGAACGGCGTCGAATCCGTGTTGGTCATGTGATTTCCCAGCGCAGCCGGATAATCCGTCGCGAACTTCTCGTTCGCCGCCACCAACGTCCATCCGAGGGCGGCGGATTGCGCCGCCTGTTTCGATGCCGACTGAAACTCGATGTTCACATCGGCTTCGGCGCGTTGCTCTTTCGAGACGACTCCGTCGTGCGGCATCCCATGATCGAAAAGCAGCATGTCGTGCTGAATCAGGCCGAGCCACCGCGGCTCCGAATACTTTCCCGAACCCGGCGTATCTTCCTTACCCTGAAGATCCTTCCTCTGATCCACATAGGCGCGACTGCCATTCAGCCCGGTCTCCTCGTTATTCCACAACGCGAAACGAACCGATCGCTCGGTCTGAACGTCCGGCGAGTTCAGAACCCGCGCAACCTCCATTACCAGCGCCGTGCCCGAGCCATCGTCGTTTGCGGCCTCGCCCCAACCGATTCCGTCCATATGGGCGGCGACGATGTAACCCTCCTCGGGATGGGTCGTGCCCACCTTGGTGCAGTAAACCTCCTGTCGAGGTCCCGCCGCCGACGGTTGCGAATTCAGCGCCCGCAGCTTTTCATCGGTCTGTGCGTTGGCATCGTTGTTCACGCCGGTCTTGACTCGCTCCCCGCGGGGCCGCGCGCCGCCGCGCGCTGGTCCTCGTCCTCCGCGCCCTCCCGCGGTTGCCGCCGGAGTTGATCCGGTTGCCGTGGCATCGGCCTCGGCATTCGGACTCGCGCCGCGGCCACCCCGTCCGGGTGGCGTAGTGTACGTATAGCTGATCCGTTCGACGTTAGCGCAACCATAACTCTTCAACTGCTGTTCGATCCAGTCCAGCGCCGCGCGGTTCCGGTCTGTCCCCTGCCGCCGGTCCCCGAACTGCGTCAGACCTCTGATGGTCGATTTGTAACGTTCCAGACTGAGCCGATCGATAACCGGCTGTAGCGGGTCAGGGGGCGGAGCCGGTGTGGATGCAGGTGGAGCGCCCGGTGCCGAACTGGTTTCCGGAGTCTGCCCCAAAATGGCTGGGGATAAGCAAAACACAAGAAACGCAGCGAGATACCCGGATCGCATAATTCCGCTCAGTGTAGCGAACCTCGGGTCATCGCGACACACCTCTGTCTCACACCACTACGGTCGCGTGGCTCCCAATTCGGCGGAACCTCACAAAATCAATCACTTGGAGACTCGACTCCGTGGTAGGCGGTTTGCTATTCTAAACCCCGAATTGTCGAAGTACTCAACCTGCCCTCTGCTGCAACACGCGGGCGCGTAAAGATAAAAGCCGGGGAGGCCGGGCGTTCGGGCGCACGGAATCTGATTTGCAAGCGGCTCTTATCCTACTCGCCGGGTTGCAGCAGGAGGGGTTTTCCTGGAATTGAGGTGCTACGGCAGTGCGGCGATGTTTAACGGGCGCAGATGCGCTCGCCTTCAGCCCCCGCGACGCTTCGCAGGAATCCGCTCACAACTTTTGTGAACTCTTCCGTGGTGTAGTTGGCCGGGAAGTTTGCGCGGGACGCCAGAACCTGCTCACGGATACCGCCTTCGACAATTCCGACCACCGCCGAACGAACGCAAAGTTTGGACGCGCTCTCGGGCAGCTCGCCCGTCTCGGCCGCCTTCCCGATCACTTCGTCAATCAGTTGCAGAAACCGGGCGTAACCGCTCTGTAAACCGTTCCGCCGCGCGACGTCGCGCATCCGGTGCCCTTCGAGCAGAACCAGTGTCTTCAGTTCCAGATCTTTATCGAGATACTGCGACACCACTCCGGGAATGCAGCTGAGCTTGGCGTTGAAGTCGTTGGCGGACCCGAAACACTCCATCAGATGGGCGTTAATTTTGTCCCAGCCTTCGGTGAAGATCGTTTCGAGCAGCCCCGCTTTGCCGCCGAAGTGTTTCATGAGCTGCGATTCGCTGGTCCCTGCGTTTCTCGCAATGAGAGCGGTACTCGTGTTGTCGTAGCCCAGCGACGCGAACAGTGTCCGCGCGGTAACCAAAATCCGATTTCGCGAAGACTTCTCGTACAAAAATTCGTAGTATTCGGGCGTGTAAACGGGGTTCATTGTTTTCTCCCTTGTCGCTGGCCGTGGGCGCGCTGCGTCGAAAAATCAACGCATTCACTTAGATAATCTTTATATTTAGAATTGTACAGCCCAAACATTTGCAAGTGCGGCTAGCCTTTCTAGGCAATTTAGCCGCACGCACAGGGCCGTTGGTACTATCAGTACTTTTGGGGCTGAATCAGGCTTTCCAGGTTTCCGCTTCGACTCGGCGGACGACAAGAGTAAAACAAAGGGTTCCGATCACCAGCATGCCGGTTGTGACGACGAAGGCCCAATAAAACTGACCCGTTCGCTGGACAATCCAACCTGTCAGCCACGGAGCCAGGATCCCGGAGAGATTTCCGACGAAATTCTGTAGTCCGGTCCATCGCCCTGCCGCCCAAGGCCCAGCCAACGTCTGCGTGATCGCCCACAGGTTTGAGGAGTAAATCCCGTAAGCGAAGCACGCGGCGCTTAGCAGAACGCATGACGTAACAGGATCGTGCGCCAACACCGCGAGCAGCATGATCGTGGAAAGCATCAAACCCACGCCCGTGAACGTTTTCCGCACCAGATTGGGACTCGCCCCGCTTGCGATCCATCGGTCCGACAGAGCCCCGAAAGTCAGCGTGGATGCAGCTACCGCGAACAGCGGAATCGAGCCGAAAATCGCCATCTGGTCCTGCGTATAGTGCAGTTCGTCGCGAAAGTAAGACGGCAGCCAGGTCAGGATGAAATACCAGACGTAATTCCCACAAAACAACCCGAAGAACGTGCCCCAGGCCGACCGTTTCGAGCAGATCTCGCCGATACTTGGAACCTTGCCCTTAACCTCACGCACCAGCGCCTGATCCTTCGGCGCCCAGATGTTCCACGGAATCAACCACAACAAACTTAATCCGCCGGTGATGAAGAAGAAGATCCGCCAGCCGAACCGCCCCATCAGAAGGCCGCCGACCAGGATCCCGATCGCCGGCCCGAGTTTGCATCCGGCGTCAATCGCGGCGTTGGCGAATCCGCGCTGCTGTTCCTGAAAGTTTCCCGCAAGGATTTTCGAGTAAGACGGATAAGCCACCGACTCGCCCATTCCGAGCGCGAGCCGCACCAGGAACAGCATCATGAACCCCGATGCCGCCCCCGTGAAAAACATCGCCGTGGACCAGATCAGAAATCCCGCGGACAATACGCGGTTTACATTGAAACGATCCACGAGCCAGCCCGCGATAATCTGAAACCCCGCATACGACCAGAAAAACGCGGAGTAAATCCTGCCGCGATGCTCGGGATCGAGCGCGAAATCGTTCTGAAGGTAGCGGTCCGCCACCGAGAGGCTGCCGCGATCGATGTAATTTATGCCGATCGACAGAACGAGGAGTGAGAGAAAAATCCACTGCGTCCGGGTAAGAGGAATACTACGCAGGCGCGAGGACGAGACAGCCGTTGCCATGTGATCCTAAAGCTTATCTCAAGCGGTCGATATGAGCGGGAGAGCGGCATACGGATGAGTAATGGAGCATAACGCTGTAGCCCGCGGGTCCGTGGCGGCGCGATGGGGCGCCGTATGCGTTTTCGCGCTCGCTTCGACGTGGAATTATCTCGACCGACAGTTACTTGCCGCCGCCGCTCCCCGTATCAAGGCGGAGTTTCACCTCTCGAACACCGGCTATGGATGGCTGGGGGCGGCTTTCGGCCTCGCGTACGCTCTCGCATCGCCTGCGCTTGGCTGGTTTCTCGATCGGGTGGGGCTCGAAATCGGCGCTGCCTGGGCCGTCGGTTTCTGGTCGGTCGCCGCCATGATCTGCGGATGGACGCGAACCTTTACCCAACTTCTCGTATCGAGAGTGCTGTTGGCGATCGGCGAATCCGCCGGTGTTCCGGCCGCCGGCAAACTGAACACGATTTATCTCGAACCGGAGAATCGCGCCCTGGGAGCAGCCGTAACCCAGGTCGGCCTGACGATCGGCAGTGTCGTGGCGCCCCTTCTGATTGCGGCGATCGCTGGATGGCGATCTCCGTTCTTCATCTGCGGTGCGCTCGGCCTGTTCTGGATTCCGCTTTGGCTATATGTGCGCCGGTCAGTCGTGCCTTATCAAGTCGTGCCTCCGCGACCGCAGGCGGAAGGTCTCGGCCTCATTCGAGATCGGCGGCTGAAGTTCCTGACAGTCGCGAATATGTTGTGGATGGTGGCGTACGCGTTGTGGTCCACATGGACCACCATCTACATTGCGGAGACGTTCCATCTCTCGACGCGCGACGCGAACGCCTATGCCTGGTTCCCGCCTGTCGGCTCTACGTTGGGCGGCTTCGTTGGGGGCGCGTTGTCGCGGCGTTTGATCGCTCGCGGATCGTCGGCATTGGATGCGCGCATCGCGGCGATGAGAGTCTGCGCGTTCGGATGCCTGATCTGCCTTGCGGGCCCGTTCTGCCGAACTCCATTGCTCGCTACCCTGGTCGCGGCGGCAAGTTATTTTTGGACCACCGCGGGCAGCGTAAATCTCTACACGATTCCATTGGACATCTGGGGCGGGGAACGGGCCGGCGTAGCGATTTCGTTCCTCGTGTTCGCCTACGGACTCCTGCAAACAGGAATCTCACCGCTGATCGGAGCAATCGTTGATCGCTACGGATTCGATCCGGTTTACGGAATGCTCGCCATCCCGCCCTTCCTGGGACTAATGTGCCTGCAAAAACTAAAGGGCGGCCGTGAGGCCGCCCTTCGGAGTATGAGTGTACCGGAATCCTAAAACGCGTACCGCAGTGAGAGCTGCAGATTTCGCGAAAGCCCCGTCTTGCTCGTCACCTTTCCGAAGTTCGTTGCAGTCGGGTTCAGACCCGGGCCGCTCCAGTTCGGATGGTTGTTGACGTCGAAGGCCTCCGCGCGGAATTCGATGCCCTGCCTTTCAGTAATCCGGAACTTTTTATAAAGTCCGAGGTTCCAGTCCTGAAAGCCTGGCTGATAAATCGAGTCCCGAACGCCTTTCTGCAGATTGAACGTCCCGGTGGGGGGAGCGGTGAACAAGGCCTGTCCGCTCGAGTTGGTCACTGAGAAGTATTGGTTCGGGCTCGCCGTCGAATTGGCGAACTGCCCCAGGATTTGAGGTGTGCCGTTCATGACCCAGAACTGCCCCTCGCTTCCGCAACCGAAGCTGCCCACTTCTCCAACGCCGGCGTAGTCGTTATTGGTTCCGATGCCGCACGGCGTGCCCGTCTGGAACTGATTCACGCCGCTGATCTGCCATCCGCCGAGCAGCTTGCCCGTCATTTTCGAAGCATCCTTGAAGAACGGCAGGTTATAGACATAGCTGAAAACAACAGCGTGGCGGTTGTCGAACTCCGACGGTCCCCACAGATTGGACGTGTTGTAGGTATCGGGAACGATGTCGCGATAGTTGCTCGAATTGTCGGTGCTCTCGGCCAGCGTATAAGAGAAGCCGAACGAAAAGCCCGAGGCAAAGCGGCGGTTCCACTGTATCTGCATGCTCTTGTACTTGGACTGCGCCACGTTCAGTTCTTCCTGAATAGAAGCGAAGCCCGCGTAGGGCCTGAGAGCGTTCACGTTCACTCCAGGGTTGGCCTGGAGAGCGCCGACCTGAGGCTGGTTGATGTCAAACACCTCGGGAAGGTTGAGTCCGCGGTGCCCGATGTAAGCCACTTCAAGGGTGGATTTCCAGAAGAAATCCCGCTGCACCGTAACGTTCCAGTTCCAGGCGGAAGGAGGACGGTTATTTCGGGCAAGGGTGGTAACCGTGAGCGGCGGAGTCGCGGCGCTGCTGAGCGAAGCTCCCGGATTGTCGACCGAAACGTTGGCTACCGTTTCGAACGGCTGGAAGGGCGAGTTGGCTCCGGGGAAGATATTGTCGAGCAGCCCGAAGCGAGTCAGGTAGCGGCCGATGCCGCCGCGAATCACAGTCTTGCTGTTGAGCTGATAAGCGACGCCAGCGCGTGGCTGGAACTGATAATTGATCTGACCGTAATAGTCGGGGTAGTTGTGAAAGAGGCTGCTGTATGCGGTTCCGCAGGCCTGTGTGACACCATGACCGCAGGCGTCACTCGGCCAGCCGTCGCCGGGGATAACCATCCCGTTGTACACATTGCCGGTGCCGACGATTACGTTACCTGTAGTCGGATTGATCTTCGGAGCCATCGTCGGATCGTAGAGAGCCGGATCGAAGAACACCTGATTGCCCCAAAGAGCCTTGTATGGCACGGTAATCGTCTGACGGACGCCATAGTTGATCGTCAGCTTGGGATTGACCTTCCAGGAATCCTGTGCGAACCACTCATAGAGGAATCCGCGATAGATCGTATAAGCCCGCTGACCGATTTCCGTGTAGCTGTCCGCAAGGCCGAGAGCGGCGTTCGCCATGCCCACTCCCGACGTGGCGCCCAGTCCGGTACGCGGGTCGCTGAACTGGAACGTTCCGTTCTGGTTGTTGCTGCCGCCGGGAACGGTGCTGACGTTGATCTGATCTCCGTCGTTCTCGCCGGATCGCTCCCAATAGAACCCGGCTTTCAGAGTATGGTTGCCCCAGACTTTGGTGATCGTGTCGTTTGCTGTGTAGATCGGACCGGTGGAGTGAGAAGGATAGGGGCCGCCGGAGAGGCTGGTGAGGTTCGGAATATTCGCCGTCGGAATCTTGCCCGGAAGATCCTTTCCGTTGGGCAGGATATACGGATAATCGAAGCCAAGCGTAGACCGGTTGAAGCCCGGAGCGCTGGTGATAACCGGAATGTACACGTCGTCCAGGCTGACTGTGAAGCGCGCTTCATTAATCAGACTCGGGCTCAGAGTCCGAATCCAGACGAGGGAATTCGCCTGATTCGGCCGGTCGAAAGATTTCGGCGTGATTCCGAGATTCTGGTCGAAGGGATCCAGTTCGTAGTAGGAGAGACCGGTCCGGCGGAATTGAATACGATCCTTATCGTCCGGCAGGATGTCGGAATTAATCGTCTCCTTGCGCTGATTCTCCGGCTGAGACGCCTGCGCAATCCAGTTCTGGTTCCCGTTGACGAGGCCGTTAGCGGCGGGATACGCATTCAGAATCGCGAGGCCGTTCTTGCTCAGCATGCTGGCCGGAATAACGTTGTTGGTGAATGGCTGGCAACTCGCCGCCCCCACCGAAGGGCAGGTGCTCGGATTGTAAATGACTGTCGGTTTGCTGTAGAAGATATTGGACCCCAGCAGCTCGCTGAAGTTGCCCTGCCGCATCAGCGCAGTTGGCACTTCGCCGGTCTGCGTCTGCACGTTACGGTAACGCGCCCATTCCTCTCCGAAGAAGAAGAACATCTTGCCTCTCGGGATGATGTGGGGGATGATCACCGGACCGCCGATGTTGAAACCGAACTGGTTGTAGCGGAAAGGCGACGCGAAATTCGTCAGAGTGCTCTGGTTGCGCGACCATGTATTCGCGTTCAATTCGGAATTGCGGAAGTACTCGTATGCCGCGCCATGAAACTGCGACGTGCCGCCCTTGGTCACGATTCGGATCTGCCCGCCCGAGGCTCTTCCGTACTCCGCGCTGTAACTGGCGGTGAGCACCTGGACCTCCTGCGTCGAATCCACATCCGCGACGCCGATGCTCGTACCGTTCGCGCGCGTTCGAACTGCCGGCGCGCCGTCAAATGTGATCGTGGTGTCCTGCGAGCGAGCGCCGTTGATGGCATAACCGCCGTTCGTCAGGCTGAATGTGAAGTCGCCGAGCGTCGTGCCGCTCCGCACGCCGGGCTGAAGCGATGCAAGAAAGAGCGGATCGCGCCCGTTGAGTTCGAGCGAGTCGATCTGTTCGCGTGACACCAGCTTCTCCACCGCGGCGGACTCGGTCTGCAAAGTCGCGGCTTCGGCCACTACTTCCACCGTGTCCGTCGGGGCTCCCACTTGCAGATCAGCGTCGACCGAAAGTGTGGAGTTGGCGTCCAGCTTGTTGTGAGACTTCTCGAACTTCTTAAATCCCGAGGCCTCGGCGGTCAGCGTGTACAGGCCGCTCGGAACACTGTTGACAACGTAGTAACCGGAATCGTTCGTCTCGGTTCGGGACTCGGTGCCGGTCCCTTCGTTTTTGATAACTACTTTGGCGTTTGGCACGCTTGCTCCGGACGGATCCTTAACGTATCCGACGATGGTGCCGTTATCAGTTTGCGCCTGAACCAAAAGCGGAATGACCGCCACGGTAAAGGCAAGCGCTGCCTTCATCCACCTGTTCTTCATAAGGTCTCCCCTTGATTGGACCGTACGAAGTGAGAGCTGCCTAGGTCACGATGAAAGTAATTCGGGTTATGTCATTCCGAATTCTTATATAGGAACCCGATCGCGACGAGAGGACCCTACTCGTACGGCGAAAAAACGACTTACCTCAATTTACTGATTACTTGGTTCAGTATATCGGGAAAGCTGCAGTGGATGGCAAGATGTAACTGCCTTGCAATAATAAACTTAGGCCGCGCCTTTTGTGGGTTCCCGCACATTGGGCGCTGCGTTTCAGGGCTATGATTTCTTAATACTATCTTGACGATTTCTTTTGGCGATCAGCTGTAACCCGCACGGCGAGCGGCACGTCACGTCCTAGTTGTGTATCAGTAGTCTGACCAATGGTCCGATAAGCGACCTATGGGAGTGGTCTACCTGTTGGCAGCGATCGGGGATTCGATCCTAGCGGTCGATTCGCGCCGATCGACTTTCGATATTCTGAATCGCGGTATGGGCGGTTCGCCCGATGCTGATAGCGGGCATGAGTCCGAACCCGCGCTTGCCCGCGCCCATCGCGGTATCGTTTTTCTGCAGTTCGCGCAGACGGGGAAGATCCGAAGCGTCGCCCGTAAGGCCCACCGCGCGAATTCCCGCGATCTGATCTCCCGGGTCCGAATGCGCCATGAGCTTTCGCCCGATCGCCGCCACCTCCGGATCATGCCAGTCGATCAGAATGCCGATCGCAAGAGTGGACGCCATTCCGCCCAATAAGGCCACTTCACGTAACTGAGGTATCGAGGAATGATCTTCATAACTCATAAGACCTTCCACTGCGTTGCTTGACACCAGCGGGTCCCGGTCTTCCGCCGCGCTCCGCAGGATCGCCAGATACTTACTCTTCCGCGTCTCGCCAAGCTGTTGCGCCGCGGCGGCCCGCGCGGTCGGATCTTTGTCGCGTTGCAGCGCGTCCAGAAGGTCCGCGTCGGCGCCGGCGATGCGCAGATTCGCAGCCGCGCACGCCTGCAGGTTCGCATTATCCAGCGCGGATCGCATCGCCGCGATCGCTTCCGGCGTCCGATTCCCGCGCAGCGCGAAACAGGCGGAGTTCCGTTGCGTGTAGTTCAGGCTGGTATCCGTGAAGTTCTCGAGGTCGCCCGCCATCAACGGAAGCGCGGCAGCTATTAAAATTACGAATCTCACGACAACTCCTTCAACGCCCTATCTGCCGCCAATGCCTGGCGCGTATCGAAATTCGGATTCAGTTCCAACGCTTTCTTTAATAAGCTCCGCGCCTCTTCTTTGTTCCCGAGCGCGCCCGCGATCAGTCCCGCGTGATAGTAAAACGCGGGCTCAGGCGTGCTGAACTGCATCGCCGTTTTCATCGCGTCCGCCGCCGCCGCATAGTTGCGAGTTTTGTACAGCGCCCAAGCGAGGGCATCGTAAGTATAGATATCCCCGCGGACGTCCAGTTCCGCCTTCGCTAGTTCCAGCGCTCGGTCCAGCTTCCAGTCGTGATCGGCATAGATGATCGCCAGGTTCCGGTTGGCCTTTTCCTTCGTCGCCTGGCCAAGATCGTCAATGACGAAGATCATTTCTTTCTGTTTTTCCGCTTCTTTGGGCTCGTCCGCCGCCGTGAAATAGTCGTAGAGCGCCGCCGCGTAGTCCGGCAGAGGCGTCGCCGCCTGCGCGCGTTTCATAGCTGTGATAGCGGTTTTCCAGTCGCCCTGCGCCGCCGCGACCTGCGCCATCCCGGCCAGCGCCGGATGATAATTCGGAAACAAGCGCAGCGCCGTCTGAAAAGACTGGCCGGATTCTTTCAACTTGCCGGTCTTAAGCAGAATTTTGCCCAACTCGACCTGGCACCAGGCCGTGTTCTCGGCCATCGGGCTGCCCGCCGCGATCGCCATTCGCATGATTTTCTCGGCGCTCACAGGATCGTTGTAGACGAAACGGAAGTACGCCGCGCGGTTGTAGCTCGAAAGATCAGGCCGCAGAGAAACCATCTTCTGGTATGCGTCCGCCGCCTTCTCATACTCGCCAAGTTCCGTGAGCGCGTCCCCCAACGTCCCCCAGTTCCAGGGATCCATGGGAGACCACTCCGTCAGGGCCGTTGAATACTGCGCCGCCGTCCTGAAATCGTGCCGCTCGAGTGAAATCTCCGTCCTCAGACGCGCCGCCTCATAGTCTTTCGAATCCTGAGCCAGCACAGCATTGACGATCTGCGACGCGCGATCGAGATAGCTGAAATCCATCGATTCGCGCACCTTCTGGATATACGCTCCCGCGAGCAGGTTTTGATAATGAGCAATCTCGGGCTGCGCCTTCACCAGCGTTTCGTACATCGCAATGTGGTCGTCAGTCTTCATCGACGACGTGGATTCGGTGAGAATGCGGTCCTGATATGCCTGGGCGAGCCGGTCCGCCCCCGAATTCTGCGCGAACACTCCGGTGGCCGAAACGCAAAAAAGAGAAATTACAAAACGAAGTGAGGGTTTCATCTGAAGTGAGGATCGGGCCGGACATCGCCTCCGGCCCGTTGTTGTATGGGTTACTGAGTTGCCGTGCCTCTGCCGTTGGTACCGTTCTCCTGGCTATGCAAATAGCCAGCGTGCGGCGCCGCATGGAACGGAAACACGTTCTGAAGTGGTACGTCATTCGAATTCACGCCGTCGCCCAGCTCGGTGTTCGGCGCGACGCCAAAGCCCTTCACAAGCACGCCTGCCAGAGCGCGCAACCCAATGTCCACCACGTCATCGATGGGACGCCGCCCACCGAACGGCCACCCTGCGTTGTCCCCGGCGAGTGGACCCAGCCGGTTCTGACTAGCGGGCGGCGTCGGCGGAATCGTAAGATCGACGCGCATGATGTCCGGCACAAACACGCCGAGCAGATCATTCCGCGGCGCCGGCGGCACCTTCAGGCCGAACACGCCATTCAATATGCCGCTCGCGAAAAACGGGTTTCCGATGTACTGCGCGAACTGCTGATCCTGCGCCGGAGCCGATCGGTTCCAGAAGTCTTTAACAGGCAGTGGGATCAGCGCTTCTACGGTCAGCGGATTCCCTACCCGGTCCACCTGCACGTAATTCCCGTAGTGGATCGGATCCGCCGGGCTCGGCCGCACCGTCACCATCTGTCGATGAGTAGATGCCCAGACGCCGATGTGCGCATTCGGCTTGGTCGTGTCCGTCGGGAATGTCCCGTCCGGGGTCAGCATTTTTATCGGTACTTCAACAGCGATCAGGCTGATGTTATAGCCGGCGAAACCGTCCACGGCACTGGGATAAGATGCTCCGCCGGAATTCGTATCCGCCGCTCCCGTCAGGATCGGAGCCGGCGGCCGGAAATTGAGAGTGTCGAATGTCGCGCCGCTGTCGAAGTAGAATGCGTCGTCGCGCGGTCCGGCGAATACCCTTATGCCGTTTGCCAGCGTGAACACCGACGGATGGCCGAAAGTCGGTTCATAATCCGGCGTTGTTTTCGGCCCGATATTGGGAGGCGCCACCGATAGCGCGTGGCCGTTCCTGTCCATATCGATATATGTGGTCGTGTTGGTCGCCAGATTGCGGATTGCGACCGTGTAGGTCTGATACAGAAAAATCCCGGGGTCATCGATCCCTTTCAGTGCGCCGAAATAGGAAACGAACGTGGGATTCGGTCGAAGCTGAGTCTGGAACAGGAAGTCGATCTGTATGTCAGGATTTCCATCCAGGCCCCGCTGGTTGTTGATGTTGAAACGGTAGAGCACGCTGTCCGAGAATTTGTAGTAACTCGGGCCGTTATCGGGGTTTTGGAACCCCTGTACGCTCATGCTCATGACCAGATAATCTCCCCGGCCTGCTTCATAACTGCGGAAAACGTACAGGTCGTTGAGATTGGCCGTCTGGTCTTCGAGCAAAAGCGGTCCGTTTCGGTGACTGGCTGCGAACGTTGATGCGCACGCGAAAACCGCAAGCGTCAACGTTCGCCGGAAGTTCGTGAGCATAGGCTCTCCTTTTGAACCGCAGGCTTTGCGGCAATGCTTTCAGGTACCAATACGACCGCGCCAGGCATTCGGATGTGGAAAGTTGCTATCTTTGAACCGTTATGCGATCGATCAGGCGCTGGCGACAAAACTGCTGCGAGAGTGCGCGATGATCCGAATCTGTCAGAACTGCGGCGCGAAAAATCGGATCCCCGCCCGTTATCTCGCCGGCACGGGAAAGTGCGGTTCCTGCAAGTCGCCGCTGCCTCCCGGCGCCGAACCGATCGAAGCTGACACGCAGCTATTCGACGATGTGCTCCGAGAGACGCGCGTACCTGTGCTGGTGGATTTCTGGGCTGAATGGTGCGGTCCCTGTCGCATGGCCGCTCCGGACCTTCACGCGATCGCTCAGGAGATGGCGGGTCGCGCGTTAGTGCTCAAGGTAAACATCGACGAGCATCCGGAGCTTGCGTCACGCTACGGCGTTCAGAGCATTCCGAATTTTCTGGTGCTCAGGAATGGCCACGCAGTCGGCCAGTATACGGGCGTAAGACCCCGCGCTCAGATGCGCGGATGGCTCGAAGCAGCCTGAACGGTCGAAGGCCGCCGGAACTCCTCGCGTTTTTCTGGAAAGTCGGTTCGGTAATGAGCGCCGCGGCTCTCTTGTCGCCATAGGGCCGCGCGAGCTATCAGAGCCGCCACCTCGTGCATATTTCGTAGCTCTATTCCCGGCAAAGTCGGTTCAGCGGCCTTTTCCCAGACAATCCGCTCTAAACCGTGAATGGCCGCTTCGAGTCCGTCGCCGTTTCGGCTGATCCCGCAGTACTCCCACGTAAGATCGCGCAGTTCCGTTTCGGTCATCTGCGGTTCGAGAATGTCAGGCGCCGAAGCCTTTCCGGCGAAAGCGTCGCCGGCTTCGTGAGTCATTGTCGCGCCGGCGCGCGCTCCGAACACCAGCGCCTCCAGCAGAGAATTGCTCGCCAGTCGATTCGCGCCATGCACGCCGGTGCACGCCGCCTCGCCTGCCGCATAGAGCCCTGTCAGTGAACTCCGCCCGTCGAGATCAGTGTAAATGCCTCCCATCGCATAGTGCGCCGCCGGATGCACGGGCGCCGGCGCGCTGGCGATATCCACGCCATAAGCCCGGCAGGTTTCATAGATCCGCGGAAATCTTCCGCGGATGAACTCCCTGTCGCGCGCCGTCAGGTCGAGCCACACATGCGGCGTTCCGGTTTTCCACATCTCCGCCACGATCGAGCGCGAAACCACGTCGCGCGGCGCCAGATCGCCCAGGGGATGATACGCCTTCATGAATGCCTCGCCGCCCTTGTTCCGCAAGACAGCGCCTTCTCCGCGCAGCGCCTCCGATAACAGAAAGCGTGGCGCGCCTTCCACATGCAGCGCCGTCGGATGAAACTGAACGAATTCGATGTTGTCGATTCGCGCGCCCGCCCGATACGCCATCGCAACTCCGTCGCCGGTGGCTACGCCTGGGTTAGTCGTTTCGCGGAAGACGCGCCCGAGCCCGCCGGTCGCCAGCAGCACCGCCCGAGCGCGGATCTCGCGCATCTTTCCTGCGTGCGATTCAAACGCGGCCGCCCCCACCACCCGGTCGTCCGCCAGAAGCAGATCCGTCACCGCGGCGTAGCTTTCGAACCGCACATTCGCAAGCGAGGACGCCTTCTTGTAAAGCGTTCGCGCGATTTCTCGTCCCGTTGAATCGCCGTGCGCGTGCAGAACACGGTTGCGGCTGTGCGCCCCTTCGCGCGTGAACGCCAAACCGCCGCCTTCTTTATCGAACTGCGCTCCCCATTCGATCAGATCCTGAATCGCCCCCGGGCCTTCCTCTACCAGCGTGTGAACGGCCTCGCCGTCGCACAATCCATCGCCCGCATAGATCGTGTCCTGCTCATGCAGCGCCACTTCGTCGTCATCGCTCAGCGCCGCCGCAATGCCGCCCTGCGCATATTCCGATGAAGACTCGCGTAACGAATCTTTGGCGATGACCGTTACGTTTCCCGCTTTGGCGAGTTCAATCGCTGCGCGAAGACCGGCAACGCCGGCGCCAATGACAAGAAAGTCGCATTGCATTGCCATTGCGATTCTAACAGCGCAGGTGCGCATATCCCTTTCAAGCGCCCGCGAGATTCCATACGGAGCGGCGCGCTCGCAACTGTGGAAGCGGCCAGTTTGGACGGTGTTTTGCTCCCCGACTGACGCGCCCGCGATCAACAATCCGTTGATCAAAAACGAAAGGATCGGCCTTGCGCGTTCGTTCTCTTATCCTGGTTTTGTGTCCGGGCGGTTTCCCCGCGTCTCTGTTTGCTGCGGAGTTCGAGCTCTGGCGATTTTCAAATCCGTGCGAGAGGCGTCGGTCGCGCTTCAGAACGCGGCTGCTATGTATGCGAACGTTCTTTCGCAACTGCATCCCGGCTGCGAGGCGAAACACGCCGTGGCGGAAATCACGGCTTTTAATTCGAAATAAACATCTTCATGCGACTATGGTTCTGAACCCGAGAGACGCAGTCCCCGGAGAGGGCGGTTTCACAGTATCGCGGTTCCCCGTCGATTGACCCGATCGTTCGAATCGGGAGGTTCAAGCCAGGTAGCCGTTCTTCAATAAATCGCCGCCGCGGCAGCGCTGCGGCTTGAGGAGGAATCTGCTCTATGCGCACGACGGTTGCGCTTCTGCTGTTCGTGTCTTCGCTCCGTGCGGGTACCGGCATTGCGGTCTCCGCCGCCTGGAAAGATCTTCACGACCGCGCCCTGGCGGCGGTGGAACGAAACGAACTCACGTCAGCCATACGGCTGCTCGACGAATGCCGAGGCGCCGCCCACTCGGATTTTGAAATCGCCAGGACTGAAGACGATATCGCTCTGGTCCTGTTCCATTCCGGAAAATCCGTTGAAGCGCGTGTGGCTTTGCGGCGCGCTCTCGAGGGGTGGACCGCCGCGCACGAACGCGCGCATGTCGTGGCGTCGTCCGCGACCCTCGCGCAGATCGACCGCGAACTCGGCGACTACGCCATGGCTGAGCGTATCCTCCGTGACGCGGTTGGCTCGTTTCCACCGGATCAACCGCTCACCTCGGACGAAGCCGAGGCAAAAGCTCTGGCGCTGGACGAACTGGGCGACCTGCTCCGCGAAGAAGGCCGAGACGAAGAATCCCGAGCGCTCCTTTCGGAAGCAGCGCGCATCCCGGGAATTTCCTGGGGCCGCGTCGCCGACGCCACCACAGGTCTGGCTGAGCTCGATCAGGGCCAGCGGAATTGGGACCAAAGCATCGCCGAATGGAATTCCACGGCGGAACTGGCACGCGCGCACGGTGACGAATTGCTGTTAGCCAGCGCCATGCGCGGTTTAGGATCTACGTGGCTTGAGCGCGGAGACACGGCTCGCGCGGAACCTCTCCTGCGCCGGGCCCTGGCGTCGTTCGAGAATGCTCCGGAACCGCGCGAGCGGGAACTGGCCGCGACCCTGACGCGCATGGCGCAACTGTACATGGGCCAGAACAAACTTGCCCTCGCCGAAGATGCGCTGACTCGCGCCTTGCGCGCCGGCGAAGTCGCTTTCGGGCCGTCACATCCCCAGCTGGCTGTAATCCTCGAGGCCCTGGCCAGCGCGCTCGCCCGCCAAAATCGCCTCGACCTGGCGCGCGACTACCTCCGACGCGCTATCGCCATCCAGTCCAGTGTCTTCGGAGAGACGTCGCCGATGGCGGGCGCAGCCTACGCCAATGGAGGATTCGTGGAACAGCGCGCCCGCAACTTCGCCGCCGCCGCGGAACAGTACGAGCGCGCGCTCGCCGGACTCCCCGCCGACGGCCCGTTCGCGGTGAAGAACCTCCGCGCGTACGTGATGCAGCGCTATGCCGAATCGCTCAAGGCGCTTCACCGAAACCGCGAAGCCGGCGCAGTGCTCGTTGACCTCAACAGCTTTCGCGCACGCTGAGATGACACAATTGGGGTGAATGCATACATCCCCCGCGGAGATCGCCGGACGCGTGTTTCGCGTCTCCACTCCGCAGTGTGAATATCCCGCGCTGGTGGAGCGCGGCGGCATCGCGCGCCTGAGCGAATTCGTGGCTTTTGAAGGGAAAGCGCCCGGAAAAATCTTCGTGGTGACCACGCGCGACGTGTGGGAACTACACGGCAATGCGGCGCGCGCGGCGCTCTCCGGATTGTTATTCGACGTGCTGTTCTTCGAGGGCGGGGAAGCCAACAAGAGGCTTTCGCACGTCGAGTCGCTCGCTGAGCAGATGTCCGAAGGTGGAGCGGATCGATCAAGCCTGGTCGTCGCGTTCGGCGGCGGCATCGTCACGGACCTCGGCGGCTTTCTCGCCTCCATCTTCATGCGCGGCGTGCCGGTGATTCAGATCCCCACGACACTTCTGGCTCAGGTTGACGCCGCGGTGGGCGGTAAGACTGGCGCGAATCTCGTCACTGGAAAGAATCTGATCGGCACGTTTCATCAGCCCCGCGCGGTTATTGTCGATCCCGCCGTGCTTCCCACTTTGCCCGAGCGCGAATACCGGGCCGGGCTCTACGAGATCGTCAAGACGGGAATCATCGCCAGCGAGCCGCTGTTCCGTCTGCTCACCGACCGCGCCCACGACGTTTTGGCGCAGGATCCCGAAGTTGTCGATCACATCATCGCGGAATCCGTTCGCATTAAAGCGGAAGTCGTCTCTGCCGATGAGCGCGAATCCGGTCTGCGCCGCATTCTGAATTTCGGCCACACATTCGGCCATGCGCTCGAAGCTGAAACCCGTTATACCCGCTTCCTGCACGGCGAGGCTGTTTCCTGGGGGATGCGCGCGGCAACTTACCTTGCGGTCGATCTCGCGATGATTACGGCCGCCGAACGTGACGCCATCCTGCATGCGCTCGATCTCTACGGACCCATCCCTTCACTCGATGGCATTGGAGCCGAAGCCCTTCGGGCGCGCCTCGTCAAAGACAAAAAGACGATTCAGAATCGCATTCATTTCGTGCTCCCGGTGAAGATCGGAGAAGTCGCCGTGCGATCCGACATCGATCCCGCGCGCGTCAAAGCCGCCATCGAACGCGCTCTGGCGGATTGCCGATGAGCGCGGCCGGCACTACTCCCGAAGGTATTCAGTCGGAACAGGAAGCCTCGCGCTGGGTGCGGTCGATGTTCGGCCGCGTCGCACGCCGTTACGACCTCGCGAATCACCTCCTTTCGGCGAATATCGATAAAAGCTGGCGTGCCCGCACGGTGCGCGCCGTTCGCGATGTCCTCACCCGTCCCGATTCCCGCGTCGTCGATCTCGCCTGTGGCACGGGCGACCTGCTCATTGCTCTCGAACGTGAAGCCGGACGCGGTTTGATCGGCAGTGACTTCTGCCGGCCCATGCTCACCGGCGCGAACGCTAAACTTCAGCGTTCACGCCTGGCCTCGAAACTCGTTGAAGCCGACGCGCTCACGTTGCCCTTCGGGGACTCCAGCCTCGACCTCATCACCATTGCGTTCGGCTATCGGAACCTGACGAACTATCGCGCCGGGCTGATTGAAATGCGCCGCGTCCTCCGGCCCGGCGGCGCTCTGGCGATTCTCGAATTCACCCAACCGCCGAACAAAGCCTTCGCGGCGCTCTACAACTGGTATTCCCGCAAGGTTCTGCCGATCATCGGCGGCGTGATTTCGGGCGCGCCCGATGCCTATCGCTACCTTCCGGAATCGGTGCGCAAGTTCCCCGATGCCGATGAATTGGCCGCCATGATGCGCTCGAACGGATTCGCGCGCGTTGACTGGGAGTACCTGACGTTCGGCATCGCCGCATTGCACGTTGGTCACGTCGCCTGAGCCCGCCAGTCGCCTGTTGCGCGCATCGGATCACGCCTTTATACTTCATTGAAAATGTCTTGCCGGAAACTCGCGCTCTTCTTTATCGCCGCGTGCTCGGTCTGGGCCGCTAAACGGCCCCTCACGCATCAGGATTACGACTCCTGGCGCAGTATCCTGAGCCCCACCCTGTCGAACGATGGTCACTTTCTCGCCTATGGACTTTTCCCCCAGGAAGGCGACGGCGTCGTGGTCGTACGCGACATGAAAACGGGCCACGAATGGCGCGAGAACGCGGGCGCACTGCCGCCTCCGCCCGCGCCCGATCCCAACAGCGAGGATCCCGCGCCGCCGGTGCGCACCATCAGGCTCGCCTTTACGGCCGATTCGCGCGAACTCGTCTACCTCTCATACCCTTCCAAAGCTGCCGTCGACGAAGCGAAGAAACAGAAGAAAAAGCCCGAGGAGATGCCGAGAAACGATCTCGTGGCCATCGACCTCACTTCAGGCGACGCTCTCCGCGTGCCCGGCGTAAAGAGCTTTGGAGTGCCCGACAAAACCGGCGGGTTCCTCGCGTACCTGAAAGAACCTGCCGCCGGAACGAAAAAGGACATCGGCTCCGATCTGATCCTCCGCAACTTTTCGACCCGGACCGACCGCGCCTTTTCCGACGTCACCGAATTCAGCCTCAGCCGCGACGGCAACACGCTTCTGTACGCCGTCTCATCCCCCAAAGAGGAAACAGACGGACTGTATGCGCTCGAGACCTCGGGCGGTGATTCGCGTGCGCTGCTCTCAGGCAAAGGCAAATATGCCAGGATCGCCTGGGACGAGAATCAGACGCAGGCGGCGTTCATCAGTGACCGCGACGACTCGGCCTCAAAAGAACCTCACTATAAGGTCTACCTCTGGAAAGTCAAAGCTCCGCAGGCTGCGGAGGTCGTTTCCACAGCAACGCCGGGATTCCACAAAGGGTATGTGATCAGTGACAAGGCTGCGGTTACCTTCACAAAAGATGGTTCTGCGATCTTCTTCGGCGCCGGACCGCCCGCGTTACCCGCTCCGCGCGAACACACCGGACCTGCCACCGAAGACGAAGTCTCTTTCGACCTCTGGCACTACAAAGACGATCACATCCAGCCTATGCAGAAGGTCCGCGCCACGGTAGACGGCGGTCGTTCCTATCGCGCCATGTATCGCATCGCTTCGAAGAAGTTCATCCAGCTTGCCGACGACACGATGACCGACGCCGTCCCGAGTGACGACGCCCGTTACGCGCTGGGCGGCGACGACCGTGAATACCGGCCGATGGTCGAGTACTCTGAGCGGTACTCTGACGCGTACGTGATCGACACGGAGACCGGCGCGCGCCGCCTGATCGCGAAAAAGCACAGCGGAGCGCCTTCATGGTCTCCGAACGGCCTGCATGCGGTCCTTTTCGATGGCAAAGACTGGCTTTCCATCTCCATGACATCCGCCGCCGAGCCTGTAAACCTCACCGCGAAACTCGGCGTCAAATTCTGGAATGAAGAGACGGACACGCCGAGCACGCCGCGCCCCTATGGCCTCGCAGGCTGGACTTCCGACGGTAAGTACGTTCTCGCGTACGATCGCTTCGATCTCTGGCGCATAGCGGCCGACGGCAGTTCCGCTGTAGACGTCACCAACGGCGAAGGCCGCCGCCAGAATCTCGAATTCCGCTACGTCAATCTGGACCCCGAAGAAAAGGCCATTGACGCCTCGAAGCCCTTGCTTCTCCGCGCGGAGAGCCCGGTCACGCGTGACACCGGGTTCTTTCGCGTCAGACTTCCCGCGGGCGCTCAATCCGCCGGGCCCGAAAAACTACTCCTGGCCGCAAGAGACTTCGGCAAACCCGTCAAAGCGAAAAATGCCGATGTACTGGTCTTCACCGGGCAGACCTTCGACGAATTTCCGGACCTCCTCGCGACCGACAGCGCGATGAAGGAACTCCGCAAAATCACCGACGCCAACCCGCAGAAGGCCGATCTGCTCTGGGGAACCGCCGAGATGATTTCATTCAAAAATCTCGACGGCGTTCCCCTGCAGGGCGTGCTCTACAAGCCCGAGAACTTCGACCCCAACAGGAAGTACCCCATGATCGTGTATATCTACGAGCGCCTTTCGCAGAACGTGAATCATTTTGTCGACCCGCGCCCCATGCATACGATCAACTTCTCGTACTACGTAAGCAACGGATATCTGGTCTTCACGCCCGATATCGTCTACACCACCGGCTATCCGGGCCAGAGCGCGCTCAAATGCGTAATGGCCGGAGTGGACGCCATTGTCGCCCGCGGCTTCGTCGACGAGAAGAACATCGGAATCGAGGGCCACAGCTGGGGCGGCTATCAGATCGCCTATATGGTCACCCAGACCACCCGTTTCACAGCGGTCGAAGCCGGCGCGCCGGTCGCCAACATGACCAGCGCCTACGACGGCATCCGCTGGGGGCCCGGTCTCCCGCGCCAATTCCAGTATGAGAAGACGCAGAGCCGGATCGGCGGCAGTCTGTGGGAGTATCCGATGCGCTTCATTGAAAACTCGCCGGTCTTCATGGCCGACCGCATCAAAACCCCGATGCTCATCCTCCATAACGATATGGATGACGCCGTGCCGTGGTATCAGGGCATCGAACTCTTCCTCGCGCTGCGCCGCCTGGGCAAGGAAGCCTACATGTTCAGCTACAACGGCGAGCCCCACGGCATCCGCCACCGCGCGAACCAGAAGGATTTCGCGATGCGCATGTCACAGTTCTTCGATTACGAACTGAAAGGCGCGAAGAAGCCGATGTGGATGGAAAAGGGGATTCCGTATCTCGAAAAGGGTCGGCCAGTGGCCGAAGCCGACCAGCAGTGAAAGGCGCTTGATCGTGGAATGGCCGACGCCTTCCAGACCGGTAAAGTATCTACTGATCATCCATGGTTCGCTGTCTGGCCTGTTTACTCTTTGTCCCGGCTCTGATTGCCGCTAATCGCGATCCGGTTTCCTACGTAAACCCGTTGCTCGGGACGAAGAAAAGCAAAATCGGTTACGGCGGCACCATGCCGTTCGTCTCGCCTCCGTTCGCGATGACGAACTGGACGCCGCAGACCCGCGAGAACAAGATCAGCGTCACGTCTTATGAGTACGACGATGGCGCGATCACCGGGTTCATCGGCACTCACCAGCCGGCGATCTGGATGGGCGACTACGGTTACATCACGGTGATGCCGCAGGTTGGCGAACTGCGGACCACGCCGGAAGCGCGCGGCTTGCCTTTCTCGCATACCGACGAAGTCGCGAGCCCCGATTATTACGCTGTCTCGCTCAGGCTGGCGAACGGATCGCGAATCCGCGCCGAAATGACCGCCACCGAGCGATGCGCCTTCTTACGCTTTCGGTTTCCGGGCGCTGCCGCAGCGCGCGTGCTTGTCGAGATGTCCCGGCCGGGCGTTCCCGGCTCTGCCGCCGTCGATCCGAAGTCGGGCGAAATCACCGGCTATAACCCGCACCGTATGGATGCGCATCTAGGGCCATACAAGCTGCCCAACTTCAAGGGTTATTTCGCGGTCCAGTTCCGGCAGGTTCCGCGCAGCGCGGAGACCTACGGTTTCGACAAATCGGACGCCTCCGCCCGCCGTGGCGCGTACGCCGAATTCGCGGCGGGTGAACTGGTCGAAGTCCGCATCGGCACGTCGTTTCTCAGCGTCGATCAGGCCCGCGAAAATCTCCGGCGCGAGATACCGGATTGGAATTTCGACGCCGCGCGCGCGAGACTACGCGCCGCGTGGGCCGAGAAGTTGGGGCGTCTTGAAGTCGAAGGCGCCGCCGATCGCGAGAAAACGCGCCTTTACACTGCTCTCTATCACTCCCTACTCTATCCGCGGATCTTTTCCGAATATGGACGGTATTACAGCGCCTTCGACGATCGCGCGCACGACGGCCAAAGCTATACGGCGTTTTCGATCTGGGACACGTTCCGCGCCGAGAACAGCCTGCTCACCCTGTTTGCGCCTGAGCGCATCGACGGGATGATTACGGCCCTGCTTCAGAATTTCCAGGAGGGCGGATGGATGCCGAAGTGGCCGAATCCGTCCTATACGAACATCATGATCGCGACTCACGCCGACTCTCTGGTCGCGGAAGCGATCCGCAAGGGATTCCATGGATTCGATCGTGAAGTCGCATGGAAAGCCGTTTTCAAAGACGCCATGACTCCGCCCGACGGGGACACATCTCGCCGCTGGCTTGACCGCGAGGAAGGAACGCCATACGAAGCGCGCGCCGGGCTTACCTATTACAAGCAGCTTGGTTATATCCCGACCGACAAAACAGACGAGGCCTCGTCCCGAACGCTCGAAGACAGCTACGACGATTGGTGCGTCGCGCAGATCGCGAAAGCTCTCGGCAGGGAAGAGGATTACCGTTTCTTTCTGCATCGTTCTTTGAACGATCGCCACCTGTTTAACCCAGCGCTCGGACTGATGAACGGCAAAACGTCGAATGGCGCGTGGGCTCCCATCGGCGGTTCGCAGGATACGCAGGCAAACCGTTCGGCCGCGGGGTGGACTGAAGGCGACGCCTGGGTTTACACCTGGTCGCCCCTGCACGACCAGGCGGGGCTGATTCAGCTGATGGGCGGCAAAGAAAACTATGCGGCGAAGCTCGATGCTCATTTCAGCGGCGGACATAACGTTCACAGCAACGAGCCGAGCCATCACTATGGGTATCTCTATGACTTCGCGGGTCAACCCTGGAAGACGCAGGCGAAAGTGCGGGAAATCGCGGCGGCGGAATACGGTTATGACGAGGGCGGCCTCGATGGCGACGACGATTGCGGTCAGATGTCGGCGTGGCTGCTTTTTACGACGATGGGGTTCTATCCCGTGAATCCGGCGAGCGGCGAGTATATGATCGGCAGTCCTCTGTACCGGCGCATAGGCATTCGGCTGCAAAATGGCAAGACCTTCAACGTCATCGCGGAGAGCGTTTCGGCCACGAACCTTTATATTCAGTCCGCCACGCTGGATGGAAAGCCTCTCAATCAGCCGCTCATCACGTGGGAGCAGATTCAGTCGGGCGCCACGCTGAAGTTCCGAATGGGAGCGAAGCCATCGCGCTGGGGCAGCCAGTGGCAGCCCGCGCCGATTCCGTCAGAATAAAACATGCTCACGAGTTTCCCGCCTGCCGTTCCCGAGATTCCCGTCCGCAATGTGGACGAGGCGGCGGAGTATTACGTAAGCGCGCTGGGCTTCCGTTTCGACTGGGGTAACGACGAGGGCGGCATCGGAGGTATCTCGCAGGGCGACTGCCGGATATTCCTGACCAACGCAGCGTTCCGCCAGGGCTATGGTAACCAGGCGGCGGTCGTGATCTGGCTGAACCTGAACAGCAGAGACGAAGTCGACGAGCTTTACCGCCGCTGGAAAAGCGCAGGAGCGAAGATCCTCTCCGAGCCGGAGGACAAGCCATGGCGTCTGCGCGAGTTCCGAGCCTCGGATCGGGATGGGAATCAAATCCGCGTGTTCTACGATTTTTCGGCCGAACTGCCGAAAGAGCTACCGTAGCCAGCGGAGAGACAATGACGCTGATCAGCTACACCGGCGGATTTCTAACGTACTGATCGCACGCCGATTTATTACTGGCGCCTGACGCGCAACCGACGGTCCGCATGTCCACCGACGATGGTACGTCGCGTTTGATCCTGATCGCCCTCATGCTGGCGGCCAGCGATCTCGCCGCTCAAACCGTCGAAGGCCATGTCGTCAACGCAGTGACCGGAGCCGATATCGGCGGCGCGACTGTAAATCTGATTCAATCGGCAAAGGTCGCCTATTCAGCCACCACCGATCCCAGGGGCCATTTTCAGATCACCGCCGTAAAACCCGGCGCCTACACCGCGAGCTATATGACTCGTGGCTTCTGGCCCATTCCCAACTTGTCTTTGGATGAAGATTTCGAACGCGAATGCGGCCAATGTTTCTTTACGGAGCGTGGTGGGCATCCGTTCGAGGTTATCGGCGGTCCTGACCCGTTGCGGCTCGAAGCCCGCATGCAGCCGATCGGAAAGATCTCGGGAAGGGTGTTGGATGACGCCGGTGAGCCTGTTCCAAACGCAGCAATCTTCCTGCATTGGGGCGAGAACTGGTTGTGCAGAACGCCTTCATGCCTCGGCATTTTGCGCCAGACCAGGAGCGATCGGAATGGGGCCTTCAGCATCACAGATCTTGACGTTCCCGGCGCGTGGCTGTTGTCTGCAATTGCGCCTTCATCCCTGACGCCGCCGGAAAGGCGGGACGATCGTCGGGTTGAGTGGGCGCAGAGTTTTTACCCCGGCGTGGCCAGCGCTCAACTTGCGGTGAGAGTGATAGTCGGAACCGGAGGCGATGTCTCGAATCTGGATATCAGGCTGGTCGCCGTTCCAGTCCATCGCATTCGCGGCGTTGTGCTCGATATCAATGGCGATCCGGCGCCGAAGGCGGTCGTTACGCTGAGCAACACCATCCGATCGCCCGCTCTGGTTCGCCGGACTGGCGATGACGGCGCGTTCGAATTCGAAGCGGCGGCCGAAGGCCCATGGCGAATCTCCGCGAAGCTCGAGCACGGGAGCACTCAACTCTGGACTGCACGGTGGGTTCAGGTGGAGACCCATGATTCGGAAGACGTCGAATTGCGTCCGGCTGCCCCGTTTGCAATCCGGGGAAGGGTTGTGATGGAAGCGCCCGAAGGAGCGCCTACGCAAAAGCGGCCCGGCATCACGCTGGCTTACAACGACGGCGTAGCTGCGTTGGCGACTAACCCGCCGGACCCCTTCCCCACGGCGTCACCTAATGCGAATGGCGAGTTCGAAATCCGAAACGTCTATTCAGGCGCGTATCAGATCCTTCCCGGACCTCCGCCGTCGCAATACTATCTCGACTCCATTCAAATCGGCGGCCGCGATGCTCTGGGGGCGGCCGTTGACCTCATGCCCGGCGCTCAGCCGTTGATCGTGACCTACAAATTTGGCGGGGGAACTGTTCGCGGCGCAGTGGAGAACTGCTCAACCGGAACCGTGCGGCTGCTCCCGCGCGACCGGGCCCGGCGGCGTCCCGGATTTGTATTGTTCACGCCTTGCGATTCGAATGATCGCTATGAGATCTCTGCCGTTCGCCCCGGCGATTATTACGCGCTCGCAAATGCAGGGAACAGCCCGACAGCGTGGTACGCAACCACTTGGGATGACGAGGGCTTACTCAATACCGCGACGACTGTGTCGGTACGCGCCGGCGAAAATACGTCAGCCGACCTTCGCGCGATCAGCCACTAACTCCACTTTAAGAATATCAAACTAAATTATTGAAAACAAGACTAGATATTCTCGTAGAATTCGGCTAGCATCGACACCTGGCCCTATGATTCCGCAAGACAAAATCGCAGCTGTGACTCGCGGCCTCAACGAGACTTTCGGCGTCGCCGCATTCGATGAAATCCGTGACCTGACCGAACGCCCCGGCTCCAATCGCGCTTTTCGTATCGTCGTGCGCGGATCTGCATACCTGCTTCGGATCAACACACGCGCAGGCGACATGGCGCGCCACTTTCATTGCATGCAGGCGGCGGCTGACGCGGGGCTCGCTCCGAGAGTGCATTACGCCAACGCCGAAGATCGCGTTTCCATCACCGACTTTGTAGTGACGGCCCCCCTTTCGGCAGCCGAGGCGCTGCGCCGCGTGCCCGCCGCGCTGCGCGCCCTGCACGCCCTGCCGCCGTTTCCTGTGGCGCCCTTCAACACCACGTGCACGTTCCTGCTGAACAAAGGGCCTGCCCTAGACGGGTTTCTTCAGAAGTTCCGCGACGCCGACTTTTTCGCTCAATACGCGCGAATTGCCGAGGCGTACTCGTCTCTCGACCCGGACCCGGTCCCGAGTCACAACGACCTGTTCAAACCGGACAACATTCTCTTTGACGGAAGCCGCCTCTGGCTGGTGGATTGGGAGGCAGCGTTTCAGAACGATCGCTACGCTGACCTTGCCGTCGCCGCGAATATGCTCGTCACCAATGAAGCCGAGGAACAGATCTATCTTCAGGAATATTTCGGAGCGCCGCCCGATTCCTGCCAGTCGGCCCGGTTCTATCTCATGCGGCAGCTTGCCCACATGTTCTACGCGATGGCCTTCCTCGGTCTATCCTCCGCGAATAAACCGGTCGACTGGAACGAGCCCGTTCCGGCGTACGGCGATTTCCAGCGCCGATTCTGGGCACGAGAGGTCGGCGTCGCGGATGACCATTCGAAGATCGTCTTCGGCAGGGTTCATTGGGAACAGCTCCGGCGCAACCTGCGCCAGCCACGATTCGAAGAAGCGTTGCGAATTACTCTTCCCGCAGGAGTTTCGATGGATCCGCGGTAAGCGCTCGGCGCGCCGGGATGGCGGACGCGACAAGGCCCAGCAACGCCATTGTCAATACCGTGCCAACCACCACAGCCGGGTCGCTCGGGTTGGCCTGATACACGATTTGCCCCAGCAGGCGACTGGCGAAGAAGCCCGCCGTCAGGCCCACCAGCGATCCGGCGCCGAGCAGCGCCATGGGTCGGCCCAGGGCGGCGGTGAACACTTGGCCTCCCTTGGCCCCCAAAGCCACGCGGATCCCCAGCTCTTTCATGCGTCGGCTCACGCTGTAGGCGGCCATTCCAAAGATGCCTGTCACCGCCAGCATCGCCGCCAGCAGACCCATGACGCCGAGCGACACGGTCGCCGCTCGCGCCGGAAGCAGCTCAGAGTCCACAGCATCGGTCCAGCTCTGCACCGCGATCGACGAATTCGGCGCGATGCTGCCAAGCGTGTGTTCGAGGTCCGCCGCGATTTCGCTGACGGTCCGGCGCGATCGCACCACGAAAATCGTCTCTCCCTGGCCGCTTTGCGACAGCGACAGATAGGCCGCGGGATGGGGTGATTCTTCAAGATCGTGGTATTTGCCGTTCTCGGCCACACCCACCACTTCGGTCAGATTCCCCGACACCAGAAAACGCTGTCCGATCGCCGGCGCTTCGCCCCACATCTTTCGGGCGAAAGCTTCGTTGACGATCGCAACATGCGGCGTGTGTGCCGTGTCATGCCAGGAGACATCGCGCCCGTTAAGGAGGCGAGTGCCTGCCGCGTTCAGATATCCGGGCGAGATCTGATACACGTAGGCCGCCAGCGCGGAGTTTTTCAGCCGGAACTCAACAGTCCCCGGCCGGAAGATCGGAATGTCATGCAGCCCGCCGGTAAAAGGTGTGCGGTTAATCGTGCCCACCGCTGTTACGCCGGGGATGCTCCGCACCGCTTCAATCATCGCCTTCTGTTTCTCGATCGCCACGTCATTGGCCCATCCGATTCGCTTCAGGCCCAGGCTGGCCAGCGTCGCGCCCTGTGGCCGGAACCCCAGCGGAGCATGCAACGCGCGCTGCATGCCGCGCACCGCAACCAGCGAAGCGACCACAAGCAGTGTGCAGACGGCGACCTGGACGCCCAACAGCAGATCGCGCACGGCGAAGCGGCGCAAAGACGTTCCGCCCGCCGGTCCGCTCTTCATCATCTGGAGCGGAGCGCTGTGCCATGCCTGCCGCGCTGGAATGATCCCGAACAGCAGCGCGCTTCCGAGGGTCAGCGCCATACCCGCCAGGAACACGCGTCCGTCCACATTCGCGGCCAGATGCGCTTCCGCGGCCGGCTGCCAGTGGCTCAGGACACGCAGCAGCGCATCCGCAGTCGCCAGCCCCGCCGCTCCGCCGGCGAGCGAAAGCAGGATTGCTTCAATCAGCAACTGCCTTAACAGTTGGCGTCGGCTCGATCCCAGCGCAACGCGGAGCGCCAGTTCACGGCTCCGGTCCGCCACGCGCGCAGCGAACAGACTTGCCAGATTCGCGCATGCGGCCGTCAGCACCAGCATGGCGAGCGCCGTCACGCCGTAAATGAATCCGCGAATCACGTCGCCTTCATCGCCGAAGAGCCCCGGGTGAATTAATCGCAGCGGTTCTCCGTCATCCGACTCCGGATATTCCCTCGCTATTGCCGCGGCGATGGTATTCAGGTTTTCGGTCGCTTGCTGAGGCGTTACGCCCGGCTTGAGGCGGCCGATGACCGTAACGGCTACCGATGTCCGGCTTTGCAAAAAATCCCGCCCGTCTGCTTGCCCCTGATTCACGATCGGTATCCAGTAGTCGGGCCAGACAAAGCGCTCCAGGCCGTGGAATTGCGCGGGCGTCACGCCGAGCACGGTAAACGGATGATCATTGAGCTCGACGGTCGTCCCCACGATGCTTGGATCGGCCTCGAACGCAGTCCGCCACACAGCATCGCTCAGCACGACGTAAGGCGCTGAACCGGGTCCATGCTCGTCCGCGCCGTGAAAGAATCGTCCGATCTGGGGCCGCACGCCAAGAAGATCGAAATAGTTGCCGCTGACTTCATCGCCGGCGACATCCCGCACCGCGTTACGCCAGCGCAGCGAGGCCCGGGAGTATCCGTATACCGCGGCCATTCCGCTGAACGTGACATTGCGCTGACGGAAGTCTTCGAATGCGGGATACGAAGTGGTCAGCAGCCTTCCGATCATCCACTGTCTGTGGCGAATCTGATACAAACTCTGCGGATCGCTCACGTCCAGCGGGCGCAGCAGTATCGCATTCATTACCCCGAGGACGACCACATTAGCGCCAATCCCCAGCATGAGACTGAGCAGCGCGACCGAGGTAAACGCCGGAGACTTCCGAAGCACGCGCAGCGCATAACGAACATCGAGCAGCAGGTTTCCCACGGACGGCAGGCCCTATTCGGTATGGTACTGTTCCTGGCGTTCAGGTCCGGCGGGCGCCTCCGTAGTACGATCACAACGTCACCCCAATCACTCGAAGTCTGGTTCTGAAGAAGTAAGGAGAAGTGTCGATGAAATTGGCAGCGGCGTTTTTCACCCTGGCATCGGTTGCGGCCTGGGCTCAGGTCAATGTGGGCGAACAGAAGCCCGAACCGAGCCTGCCCTTCACGATGACCACGGTGGCCACTTTTACCCTGCCGTGGCGGTTGGCGTTCCTGCCGGATGGCCGCATGCTCGTAACCGAAAAGCCCGGTCCCATCTGGCTGGTCGATCAGAAAGGCGAGAAGACCATGGTGGCCGGAACGCCTCCGGTCTACTGGCAGGGCCAGAACGGCATGCACGGCATCTTCCTCTCGCCCAATTACGCGACTGACAAGATCGTTTACCTCACCTATGCCGAGCCCGGTGACTATGGCGGCGGGCTCGCCCTTGCGCGCGCTCACCTTGGCCTGACTGGCTCGTCGGCGCGACTGGAAAGGCTCGAAGTAATCTGGCGCCAGATGCCGCGCGGCAAAGGCGGCCAGGAAGGCGCTCAGGTCGCTTTCTCCCCGGACGGTAAGTATCTGTTCCTTGCGGTGGGCGATCGGCAGCGGATGACTCCGGCTCAGGATCCCAATGAGCCTGTTGGCAAGATCCTGCGCCTCACGCTCGACGGCAAACCCGCCCCCGGCAATCCGCATTACGGCAAGACTGGCGCGGCAACTATTCCGCTGATCGACCCGCCTCGCAACACTGAACTTGCCAAGAACGCTCCGGTGGTCAGCAACTATACTTTCCCGAGCCCCAACCTGACGCTGGCGGAAACCTGGGCGAGCGGCGTCCGCACGCCTTATGGCCTCGCCTTTTCGCCCTCGGGTGAACTGTGGGAAGTGGAGCATGGCCCGAACGGAGGCGATGAACTGAATCTCGTTCAGCCCGGCAAGAACTATGGGTGGCCGCTGGTTTCCCATGGGAAGAACTATGACGGAGTGCCGATCCCGAATCCGGACACGCGGCCAGACCTGAAAGATGCAGTGATCTATTGGGTACCGGTGATCGCTCCAGGCAACCTCATGTTCTATACGGGTGACAAAATGTTCCCGCAATGGAACGGCAACGGCTTCGTGAGCGGTATGGCAACAAAGACGCTCAACCGCTTCATCTTCGATGGCCATGGTGGGGTGAAGCCCGCCGAGCGGTGGGATGTCGACCACCGCATCCGCGATGTGGAAGAAGCCGCGGATGGCTCGCTCTGGATGCTCGAAGACGACAGCAAAGGCGCTCTGATTCACGTAACGCCCAAGTGATTCGGTGACGCGGAAGGTGAGGATTTGACGATGTCTGGGTTCAGTGTACGAGAATTCGCCGCCTGCCTCGCTTTGTCGGCGGCCTTTGCGCATGTCGCGCCTGCCGCTGAAATTCTGATCGTCGATGCAAAGTCGCAGCCGGAGAGCCTGACCGTTGCGCCTGGTGGAACGTTGATTGTCGGGAGCGCGAGCACGCCGTTTGTCTATAAGGTGCGCCCCGGTTCGACCACTCCGGAGAAGTTCGTTGATGCGAGCGCCGAAGGCGCGGGGACGTTTTTCTTCGGCATGCTCGCCGATGCCGCTACCAATACGCTGTGGACGTGTCAGCTAACGCCTGTCGCGGGCGCAACGCCGGTGAAACGTCACACCGCACTGAGGGGTTTTGACCTTTCTACTGGCGCTCAAAAGCTTCGCTGGGACCTGCCTGGCGACAACAGTACCTGCAATGATTTCGCGATCGGGCCGGACAAAGCGCTTTACATCAGCGACACTGCCAACAGCAAGATCTACAAGCTGCCCGCCGGCGCTTCCCGTGCCGAGCTGTTCCTGGAAGATCGTGCGCTCTACGGCATCGATGGAATCACATTCCTGAACGGCACGCTGTACGTGAACAATGTGTTCTCGAACAACCTCTACCGGATTCCGGTGGACGCCGCGGGCAAGGCCGGGCAACCGGTCGATATCTGGATGGATCAGCCAGTGAAAGGCCCCGATGGCATGCGCGCGGCCAATGGCAAACTGCTCGTGGCAGAGAACGGCAGCGGAAAAATCTCAGTTATTACCGTCAACGGGGATAAGGCCAGCGTCACGGTAATCAAAGAGGGACTCAAAACCCCGACCGCGGTCGAACCCGCGGGTGACACGATCTGGATCGCCGAGCGCGGCGCCGGCAAGGCCGTGTCGATTCCGATGCCGAAATAGCTCTGCGATGTGACGACGTCGCTTACCGCGTGCGGAACAGCGCCGCGGCGAGGCGCGTGAACGTCTGCCGGTGCGGGCCGCTGAGAAAAGCCCAGTCCAGCGCCTTTACCAAAGCCGGGGGTGTGAAGGCCGGATCGATTGCGCGGCGACGGTCCAGGATGCCCTGAAGAGCTTCGCGTGGACGCGTCCGAAACTCGTCGAGCATAGCTACCTGATGCACGCAGGAGATGGTGCAGAAAGGCGCGCACGCCTTGGGGCGCGCGGCTTCCCTCGCGAGATCCTCCTTTGTGTACGATTCGAGGGGAATGGCGGGGTGGCCGCGCTGCTGAGAGCAGTAATGCACCAGCCCGTCCTCGCAGACGTACAGGAATCGGCCGCCTGCGCGGCACGTCCACTGGTTGGGCAGCCCTCGGCTGGTGTTTTCCTGAAAATGATCGAAGTGGGCGAACGAAAAGAGCGATGAGCCCAGTTCGCGGAAACGCCGGTAAACGCTCTGATGTTCGGCCGTAAGCGGCTCGAGTTGGCCGGAACCATCGTGCAGGATGCCGAGAGTGGAGTGGAAACCCAGAGCGCGGGCCCGAAGGCCGATGGTCCAGGCGTCCTCCGGATTACGAATTCCGGACCCCAACACTGAGTTGATGGTCACGCCGAACTCGGCGTCTTCAGCCAGCCACTGCAGTTTACGGTCGAGTACCTGGAGGCTTTTCTTTGATGTCTCGTCCGGTCGAACGTTATCGATGCTGATCTGAAGATAATCGAGGCCCGCGCGATTCAGACCCCGGATGCGTTCTCGCGTTAGCAGGAGGCCATTGGTAATCAGCGTTGAGATCGCCCCGCGCTGGTGAATGCGGGCAATGATGGCGTCGAGGTCCGGATGCAGAGTCGGCTCGCCCCCGCTCAGAGTAATGATGGAGCAGCCGAGATCTGCGAGTTTGTCCACGCGCCGCAGCATGCTGTCGATCGGGACTGGCGTCGAGACCTTGTCGTATTCGTTGCAATAAGCGCAATCGAGATTACAGCGCCGAACCGGGATGATCTGAGCGAGGATCGGATGTGTGCTCTCCTGCATCGCGCGGGCGAACATGCGCATCTCGCGCACAGTCCTGTGAATTTTCTTAAGTCGCCGCCGCAGCACGCTATTCTTACCCCAGAGTAGCGTTATGCGGCTGCGGGCATCGGAATGGCTTCTTCTGGCCTATTTCTTCTACGTTGCGATCCTTACCTTCTTCTTTCCGGCGCGGCCCCATTTGAGCGACAGGCCAGTCTACGCGCTGGGGCTGGCTGCATTCGTGATCGTGACGCTGGCTGCGGCCGAGCGCTTTCACCCAATCTTCAACATGGTTCGCGACTGGACGCCGCTCGCGTTCACGCTCGGAGCTTTTCGCGAGATGGACTGGTTTACCCCATCGCGCTATGCGCTCGGATGGGAGCACGCTTGGCTTCGGTGGGACGGTTGGGTGCTAACGCGTCTCGGGCTTGCGCGCGCGCTGGGAGCACTGGGGCCTGTCGTGCCCGCCTATCTGGAATTGTGTTACCTGTTGGTCTACTCGATCGGCGCATTCTGCGTACTTACAATTTGGATGGTTCACAGGCGACCGGTGGTTGATCGCTGGATGGTTGTTTACCTCACGGGGACGCTGCTGGCCTATGGACTGTTTCCATTCTTCCCAACCATGCCGCCCCGAATGCTGGCGGATCCCGCGGTCGCGGTCACGTGGCTTCGGGGGTGGAATCTGTGGTTACTCGACTCGGCGACCATTCACAGCTCGGTATTCCCGAGCGCGCACGTGTCATCGGCTTTTTCGGCGGCGTGGGGATTATTTGTCGCGCTGCCGAAGCGACGAGAGTTCGCATGGGGGATGCTGTTCTACGCCTGCAGCGTTTCAATCGCGACCATTTATGGCCGGTACCATTACACGGCTGACGTGGTCGCGGGATTTGGGGCCAGCCTGGTAGCCGCAGCGGTCGCCATGGGCGTACGCGCCGGAGCCGCCTCTGTGACTACCGGGACTGAGCGGCGTCAGACGGAGCGAGCCCCGGCTGCCGACAGAACCGCCTCTTGACGAGAGGCGCCGCGCACAACAAGAGAGTCACCAATGCCGCCGTGCCGGGTTCCGGCGATTGAACTCCTTGCAGCGCAGCAATGGTATCCGGGCTGCCTGGAATCGGCGGATCGCCGAAAAGCAGGGTCGTTGTCGTGTAGTTCGGCGGCAGAGACTGCAGAATTGCCCACGGCCCTTCGACCGGGGCGAAACTCGACGTAAAGCTGAATCCCGAAACACCGTAGTAGCCGACGCCGGGAGCGCTTTGACCCGAAAAGTCCTGCAGGTCCGGTGTGGCAGTCACCTGAAAGTCAATGACGCCGGCGCCGGTCAAATTGAAGAGATTATTGGTTGGATCGATAGTGTACGTCCACGTGATCGTGCTGGTCGTCGACATCGTGTCCGGGGGCGGAACCATGATGTTGGCAATACCGGCATCAGGGAAGTACGGAATATAGAAGTCCGTCATAAACGGCTGATTCGCAAAGTCGCAGCCATTGATCACGCTGAGGTTGTACGTCCACGTTACCGGGTCTGTTTGAAGCGAATCGCCGAATACGGAACTGCTCGCGGCGCAAATAGCGTAGGCTTGCCCCACCGCGAAGCCTGCCATCAGTACCAACCGCAGGGCGGTACGACCTCGGAAAGTCATCGACTCCTCCTGTACGAATCGGCATTATGTTACACCAATTCGCCGGAGTTCGTGCTTCCTTTTGCAAAAGAAATCGGCGCTACTCGGAACGCAAAGCGCTGGTTGGTGAGATCGATGCAGCCCGCGTCGCCGGAATCACGGCCGCCACAAAAGCGCACGCCGAAAGCGTGCCCGCCGCCAGAATCAGGGCGAGCGGATCCCAGCTTGTTACCCCATAAAGTTCCGCCGCCAGCAAATTTCCTGCGACAACCGCCAGCGGCACGCCCGCCGCGATCCCGATGAGAACGCGATACGATGCCCCGCGCAGCACCATCCGCACGACTTTCGCGCGATCTGCGCCCAACGCCATCCGGATGCCGATTTCGGCCGTACGTCGCGCCACGCCATAGGCGGTCACGCCGTACATTCCGACGGCAGCCAGCAGCAGCGCAACGATCCCGAACAAGCTTGCCAGCGTGGCGACGGCGCGCTGACGGTCGAAGCGCAACGCTACCTGATCTTCATAAGTCCGCAGATTGACCACGGTGAGGTTTGGATCGACCTCGGCAAGGGCCTTAGTCACCAGCGGCTCAAGCACGCCCGGCGGCATATTCGTCTCAAGAGTGATCCCGCGGACGAGATGCGAAGAGCGCTCGATCCGCGCCATAAGCGTATCCGTCCCGTAATCGACGTTTTGGGCGAGCGGAACATAGAACATCGGTCGCGCCGGACGGTTGAGCGCGAAACCGGCAAACTTGGCGTCTTTCACGATTCCCACGATGCGAAACGTGCCCGCGTATTGCGGCTCATCGAGCCCGAAATGCTGGCCGATCGGATCTTCGTTCTTGCCGAAAAACCGCCTCGCGAATGTTTCGTTCACGACAGCGACGAGTTCGGTGTTCTCGTTGTCGGATGCTGTCAGACCGCGGCCCCGAACCATCTTCATCCCCAGAATGGGGAGGAAATCGGGGCTCACCCGGTCCCAGGAAGAACCGGCATTCGAGTCCATTCTCCCCGGCGGATGTCCGGCCACCATAATCAGCTCGCCCCAGTTATCCACGAGCGGGTTGTAGAGAGCGAGGCCCGCGCCGCGCACGCCGGGGATCTGATTGAGATGCGCTTCCATCTGGCGATACATGGATTGCAGCTTCGGCAGAGGATAGGCGCTGGGCGGAGAGTTCAGCGCGACGGCCACGCGTCCGCGCAACTGATAGCCGAAATCCTGGTGCTGCAGATTATTGAGGCTGCGGGAAAGCATCGTCGCGCCCGCGATGAGGACGACGGACAAAGTCGCCTGCACGATCAGAAGTACTTTGCTCGCGGACGAGGACCTGTCCGTCCCGCCGCGCCCTTGCCCGCGCAGAGCTTCGGCGGGATCGGTGCGCGTGGCGAACCATGCGGGCGCGGCTCCGAAAATCAGAGCGGTCACCAGTGAAGCCGCGCAGGCGAAGCCGAGCACCGGCAGGGAAGGCAACACCGAGACGGGCAGGAACTTCGCAGAGCTGAATGCCAGTGAAAGCAGAAGGCGCGCCGCTGCGGTCGCGACGACAAGTCCCGCGATGCCTCCGCCGAGCGCGAGCAGTACGCTTTCGGCCAGGGCCTGCAGAATAATCTGACGCCGGGTTGCGCCTATGGCGAGCCGCAGCGCCGTCTGGCCGCGCCGGCCCACGGATCGCACGAGGAGCAGGTTGGCCACATTTGCGCAGGCGATCAGCAGCACGAGACCGCAAACCGCGAGCAGAATGTTCAGGCTGCGTCCGTACTCGTCCTTCATTTCTTCGACGCCGCTGCCCGCGGGAATCACGTTGATGATCTGCCTCGGAAGACCTTTGATAATGTCAGGCATCCAGTTGGCCGGATATTGTGACTCGTACTGCATCCACCGGCGCAGAACGCCCGTCAATCGAGGCCCCATCTCCGTAGTGGATGCCCCCGCGCGAAGGCGCCCAATCATGCGCAGCCATGCGGAGACTGGCTGGCTCACGAGGGAGCCCTCTGCGGCAAGAGTCGGCTCCTGATGGAGAGGGATCCAGATGTCCGGCGGGTCGCCACGCAGCGTTTCGCCGAAAAATCTTGGCGGCGCGACTCCGACGACTGTGAAGGCATGGCCATCCAACATAAACGTCGAGCCGACGATCGAGGGGTCGGCGCCGTAAATGGTCTCCCAGACGTGATGGCTCAGAACTGCGACCGGCGTCGCGCCCGCGACGTCATCGCTGGGCGTCAGAACACGTCCGCCGAGTGCGCCGACTCCGAACACAGAGAAGTAATGACCGTCGACGTACTCCGAACGCAAGGCCCTTGGGGGCTCATTCGATCCGGATCGACGGGCGCTGACTCGCCCCGTGCCGGCCTGAAAAGCGGTGACCTCCGCGAACTCGGGAGAGGCTTCCTTGAGGCGCTGAAAGAGCGAGTAGGAATAGAAGCCCCATTTATCCTGAGGGCCGCCCTGTACGCAGCAGTTGTCACCTTCGCCGACCCGGTACAGCGTCGACGGGTCCGTGACCGGCAGCGAGCGCAGCATCACGGCGTCTATCAGGGTGAAGATCGCGGTCGTGCCGCCGATCCCGAGAGCAAGAGTCAGGACCGCCGTCGCCGTGAAGCCAGGCGCCAGGCGGAATTGACGGAGTGCGTAGCGGATATGCGCGAGGTTGCCGGTCATCCTGAAGGTAATACTGCCGAGACCGGCAACGGTTACGAGAAAAGATGAATGCGTTTGCGCACGCGTTGATCCTTGCAGTCCTGATGCGAGGGTATTCTCCTTAGAAACTACGCGTCACGCAGGCTCCGCGCCGGATCGATCGCGGAGGCGCGGAGCGCGGGCTTCAGCATGGCGAGGATCGCCACTCCGCTCAGGAGCAGGATCACGGCGCTTAAGCCCAAGGGGTCGCGGGCGTCGATGGGAATCGGCGTCTTTCGCATGAAGGCCGCGAGCGATTCACCAGCCGCGGAGGCGAGCAGGATCCCGGCGGCCAAACCCAGCGCGATCGGGCGGAAACTTGCGGTGATCACGGATCGCACGATGAGCCCGCGCGTCGCGCCGAGCGCCATACGGATACCCAGCTCCTTCGTGCGCCTGCTAACGGCGAAAGCGACAACTCCGTAGATTCCCAGCGCGGAGAGCGACAGAGCGAGCAGGCCGAGCACACCGATCATTCGGATCAGCGGCGTTCCCGCTTCGGCCTGCTCATCGAGGAGATTACGCAATGTTTTCGGTACGGCTCTGGCGTCCGGATCAAAGCGTCGCAGCGCGTCGCGCGCGAGCGGGGCAACGTCGCGAGCGTCTCCCTTGAACCGGACCAACAGGGCCGTTGCGGACGAGTCCGGGGCGCGCCAACGGTAGAGCACGGGGCTGTCGGGTATGCCCACATGCTCGGTTTGGATGTCGCGCGTAACGGCGACGACCGTGACTGCAGTTCCGTCGGACAGAGTGGCTCTTTGGCCCAGCGCCTCTCCTTCCGTCCAGAAGGTCTGGGCGAAAGCCAGCGACACCGCAGCCTCCGCGCTGTTGACGGGCGCGCGGCCCCGCAGGAGTTCGATATGGAGCGCATCGAAGTAGTTGCCCGATACGGTATTGACCCGCGACTGCTTACCGGCGCCAGGCTGCTGTCCGGCAGTTCTGATTTCTTCGAGGTCGAAATCGAATTCCCCTCCGCCGAAGGGCGAACCAACGGCGACTGAATCGACGCGAGGCACTTCCCGCAGGGCGGCGGATACCCTCGGGGCGTCCGCTCCTTTGCGGAGAACCACGGAAAGGACCTGTTTCGTCTCGAAACCGGGATCAGCGGAAAACATTCGATGCTGCGCGCGCAGAAACAAAACGGCGGCGAAAAGCAACGCGAGGCTCATCGCCACCTGCGCGCCCATTAGCAAGCCATGGGCACGCCGCGCGCTGGTGCCGGATGCGGATTCGCCTGTCTTCATGGCGCCGGCGACATCGAGACGCAGGGACTCGGCCGCAGGAGAAAAGCCAGCCGCTGCCGCGCTGGTCAAGGCGGCAATGCAGAGATATGTGAAAACGCGGAGATCCGGCCGCATCTGGAAGACCGGCGTCGCGGCCGTGGACGCGAGGAGTCTCCGGAACAGGCCCGGCGACTCGTAGGCGACGACAAGACTCAATAGACCGGCGGCAACGCTGAGCACCAGGATTTCGGTGAGCAACATGCGCATAAGCCTGGAGCGGGGGGCGCCAAGCGCAAGGCGGATTCCCATCTCCCTGCGCCGATCGACGGCGCGCGAAAGCTGAAGCACCGTGATGTTGGTGCAGGCGATCAGCAGAATCAGCAGTAAAGCAGTCATCAGAAGAGCCGCCATCCAGAAAACAAGTCCACGCAGCGAAGGCTCTTCGCCGAACGAGCCGTTGGTCAGAAGGAGAGCGCTCTTGCGTCCCGGTTCGAATGCATCTTGGCGGGCCGCGATGACCGCCAATTCGGAGCGGGCCTCTGCGCGGGTACGGCCCGGCGCGAGCCGACCTTCCACATTGAGCCAGCGCTGCAAATCTTCGCGAAAGAAGTCACGGTTGTCGTAGAAGAAAGGCTGGGACGAGCAGGGGATCCAGATTCCAGGGCCGCGCAGCCGCCCTGAAAACCCGGCAGGCAGGACGCCGACGACGGTGAAGGGTTCGCGATTGATCATGAAGGTCTGGCCGACGGCCCGCGCGCCTGCGCCGTAGCGGTCTTTCACAAACTCCTCGCTGAGGACGACGGCGCGGGAGTCGCTGCGGGAACATTCGTCCGCCGAGAAAAGGCGCCCCTCGGCCGGCGCTGCGAGTCCGTAAACGCGAAAGAAATTGCAGGTGATGAGCATCGCGGGAGTGGACTTTTCCTCGTGGTTCATCGTGGCCTGTACGACCGCCCAGGCGGAGAGATCGCTCAACGCGTGAGCCTCGGTGGAGAAAGCCTGGTAGTCGCGCCACGATACCAGCCAGGGAGGTTCCCGCGTCGGGCGCGGATAGCGGTATTCAGGCGATAAATGGATGAAGGACGCCGGGTCTTTCTCGACGCGGGCGCGAAACATAATTCCGTCGATCACCGTGAAGACGCCGACATTGAGTCCCAGGCCGAGCGCGAGCGTGAGGACTATGGCGACGGCGAGCCATGGCTGCCGCGCAATCGCGCGCAAAGCGTACCGGAGATCCTGACCCATGCAAAGAAGGACCGTCGTCCAGCGCGGATATTACAGGTGCTGGACACGGGCGCGTGGAAATCGATGTGGGCCAATTCCGGTTGGAGCTCACCGTTAGGCGGGCCCTGCCGATCAGCGCACGATTGCGTTTACTTTGCGCAATTCGTCGAGCATCCCGTGGAAACCTCTCCCGCCGCGGCAAACCCAATCCGCACTTGCGCGCTTCCTTTATAGGGCATCAACAGCGCGGTGAAAATCCCCGTGCTGGGGTCCCACTCCACATCCCGGTTCGCTCCGCTGATCGACTTCACGCTGACCGCTTGCGGCGAATACCCGAAGATGGTCCGCACTCTCTCTCCCGGCGCGAACGCCACCGTGACATTCAGGGTTCCGTCATCGGAAACCGATGATACGCGCTGACGCCCCAGCGTCACAAACTGGTTATGATCGCCAAGAAAAGCTATGCCCGTGGGACCAACCGGAACCAACGCGTAGTATCCGGCGCTGCTCGTGAGCTGGAAGGTGTACGTCTGACCTCGATTGAGATAGACGCCCGTACCCGCCAGATTGTCATAGAGGAAGCTCGGGCCCGCGATCCCAAACGCCGCGGGATCGATGACGACGGTGTTGTTGGCGCCTCGCGCGTAGGCGAATATGTAGCTCGCGCGAAGGCCGCTGCCGAAGTCCGTCGCTGCGGATGCGATCATCGGCGTGTCGATTCCGCTCCCGTCCGCCGCGAAGACGCTGTCGATGGGCGTGGCGGTGGTGTCCGGCTTCACTATTACGCCGTCGGCGCGGGCCGCTCTTGCTAAGTTCGTCCCCGAAAGAGCCCCCACCGCGTCTCCCACGCCCAGGGGACCCCCTGACAACAGCGCCGCGATCGCATTTTCGGTCTCACTACTCATGAACACGTCCGAAAAAGGCCAGAGGCCGACCGACGATGCGAAACGGTTGCTGTAAAAGTACTCCGTCCAGCGGTTCGACCCGAAGCGATCGTTGCTCGTCCGGATCGTCGTCACATTCGGGTAATTCGTGCTCTGCAGGAAGTGCTTGGGCGTGGCCATGCAGTACTGAATATTGATTCCGCGCTTCGCCATCGACGCGGCCATGTTCCCGAGAAACAGGTATGGATCGGTCAGGTTCAGGCTGGTCTGGGCCCCTTCTCCCAGCCAGTCCTGCTCGTAGACCTTTACGTCCGCGGCCTGAAGATACGAGCCAATATCCTCCCAATACTGCGGATCCGTGGCCACATTGCCGGAGATCACATACTGGGTCCTGTACGGGCTGTTCCCGTCAATCCACCGGGCGTGCGTGATCAGTGGAACCTTCAATCCCGCCTGAAAGCCTGCAAGACTCGGTTGAAAGAGACTCGGCGCGGCGGTATAGGTCCAGATGCCCATATGGCTTGACCAGCTGTTATCCGGTCCCTTCGGATACCACCAGCTATCGAGCTGCAGGGAACCAAGCCGGATCCCGATCGCATCGAAGTTTGCCCGGACTGCGTCCAGCGTTCCCATGTACCCCGCTGCCCCGGGATTGTAGTAATATGTCGCGCCGTTATCCGTCCAGTAGCTTACGTTCTTCAGCAGCGTGTCGGCATCGTTGGCGGGCTTCTGCTTTTGCGTCAGATCGGTGATTGCCTGGCCCCACGCATCAAAGGTAGCGTTAACTCCTACGCCAATCGTGAGCGCGGTAGCGTGCGTGAATCCTGCCGGCAGGCTCGTGATTCCGTCTGCAATCCCACCGGTGATGTTGCCGGAGCTGTCCATCGCCATCTGTGCGGTCATATAGTTCGCGGCCGGCGACAGAATCCATGTGTTGTAAGCGGAATCGAAAAAAGCCCACGGGCTGTCCGGATGCAGATTCTTGAAATCCGGAACCGCAAACTCACCGTTGAAACTGAGATGCGTCAGCGAAGGATATGCGCTGATCAAGGGAAACGGCGCCGCATTCGCTGAAGCGTCGTTGTAGAGCGAGAAAAACAGAACGACGGGCCGGTTCGGATAGAGCCGGATCGCCGCTGCCCGATGTGTTCCCCGAATCGAATAGGCAAAGGCGATCTCCTGGTAAGTCCCGAGATTGTCCGACCCGGAGTCCGCATGGGTGAACTGGGTGTTCGCGCCGACCGTACCGCTGAATGTCCAGTTCTGTGCGGGCGCGAAAACGGACCACGCGCCGTTCGCAGATACGCTCGCCGTTACCCCGCCGTAACCGGTGACCGTTGTTTGGCCCGCAAGCGGAGTCAAGCAGACGATCGAAGTAAAGAAGACACAAAAGGAGTTACGACGTCCCCGGAACAAGAAGCCACCCAATTACCACCCCGTTCTACGACAAAACTTATGCAGGGAATCTTATCAGAGCCCGGGAACTTCAAACTACAGCGCGCGTAATTTAGTACCGGTACTTAGGGTTAGGGCTTCCAGTTCGATTCAAGCATCGCGTACACTCTGAGATCCACCCAACCGTCTCTAAGCAATTGCGCATCGCGCAGTATGCCTTCTTCCAGAAATCCCAGTCGGCGCGGAATCGCGTTGCTGCGAAGGTTCCTCGTCGCGCACCGGATTTCAATCCGGTGAAGATTGCGCGCCCGAAACCCCTCCGTCACCATCGCCGCGCACGCCCGCGTCACGATCCCCATCCCCTCATGTGAGGCGTCCAGCCAGTAGCCGATGCTGGTGCTCCGGTTCGCGCGATCGAAGTGATGAAGACCAATCGTTCCGCAAAATCCTCCGCGAAACCGGATCGCGGTCGTCAGGGCGAGCCCTTCCGCGTTCTCGATTTCTGTCTCTTCCAGGAACACCCGCATGTGCGCCATCGAATAATCCGGAGTCGCCCACGGCAGCCACTCGCCCAGCCGGACCAGGTTCCGCTGCGTCACCGCGAAAAGTTCGTCGGCGAAGGCTGTTTCTACGGGAAGCAATTCGACCTCGTCATCCACGCAGATCGCGCGCATCGCTCCACTCACCTTCCCCGATTCGCAGCCGCGTTGAACTCCCCGGGCTGACAGGCTGATCCAGCATCACATTAATCTGCCACACGCCCGGTTCGAGAGAACTGATCGAGTGCGCCCGCAGCATCATGCCGCCACAGTCGATCCACACCTGATCCGCGCCCAGGCGCGCCGCCGATGACCGGAAATAGCAGATCAGCATGCCGCCTCTGTTGATCCTGAGGCGCCGGTCGCCGGAAACATGCCACTCGGCGCTGCAAAGTTCCGGAGCCTCTCGAGGCAACTCTGCCGCTCCGCTGCGCGCCGGCATGCCGCCGTCGTCGCCCAGCATGAAAATTTCGACCGCATTACTCCGCGCGCTCTGGCGCGTCCGCACGTTTACGCGATGCGGACCGGCCTCCAGTCCCGGCGGACGCAGACAGTTCGCCTGCCATGCGCCCGTGCCCTGCGAAGTTACCGAAAGAGCCGGAACCCCATATCCATCCACTTCGATGAAAACCGAATCCGCATCCAGCCCGGTCTCCGCCGATTTGAAGTAACAGCAGACGTACTCTTCCTTCGCCGGATGAAACCAGGCCGTGTAATCGCGGTGATTGGTCGCCGAATTGAGATAGGGCAGGGAACTCGTCCCCTTGGGTTCGGGCCATTTCCGCCGGCAGATCAACGAAGCCCTCTGATTCGTGATGTCGCGCAGTTCTGTTTGCGCGAACCCGGCGGCGCGGCACATGGCCGTCAGACACTCCGGTGAAGGGCCGCACCAGTTGTCCACCTGACCGCCAAGTTCGCCGCGCTCATAAAACTCCATCACCGACCGCACGGCTCTGCTTTCGTCTGGAATCACGAACGATTCAATCAACGCAAGATCGGCCGACAACTCCGCTACTTTCTCCAGTCCCACCAGCGGGTGCCGCAAATGATAAAGCACACCGAGGAACAGAACGATATCGAACCTGCCGAGGCGCCGCGCCGATAGCTCCGGCACATCGAGCGTCAGATAGTCGACCTTCGACCCGATCAGGTCCCTCGCTTCGAGGAATGTATCCAGTTCGACGCAGTCCACCGCAACGACCGAGGCGCCCCGCCGCTCACATTCGAAACTGAACCAGCCATCCCACGCGCCGATATCGAGCACCCGCTTTCCGCGCAGATCTTTCGGAAGCCCGAAAAGGTCCAGCCTCCATCGAAGGTGCTCGATACTCTGCAAGCCGGGAAGAACGCTGCCATCCGGAAGCTCGATAGCGTGATAGCGGAACCGGGACTGCACGCTTTCGGCGAGTTGCCGGACCCGCTTTGCGTACCCCGCATCCGCAGCCGCAATGCGAAGCCCGCCGTCTTCCGGAGTCTCAGCCATGAACTTTATTGTCTATGCGTTACGGCTGCCGAGGGCGAAGCAGATGGATGCGAACTTTTCTTCCTGTGGCGCGTATAACCCTCTGAGGGAACGAAATGCGAATCGTCGAGGGAGCGATTGTTTCGGCATTGTTTCTGGCCGGAATATTGGCGGCGAACCGTTTCGGTAAATCGCCGGAAGTCCACAGTTCGCTTTGCGGACCGGTCACATCTCCGGCTTCGTTTGATATGCCGATTCAATCGGCCCGTATCCTGGAAAACTAATAATTTATGGCATCGAAGAAACGCAGGCGCTTCATCTGGATCGCCGTGGTCCTGGTTGTGCTCGGAGGCGCCGCAATGGTGTCAGTCAAGGCGCTGTCCAGCAAACCGGAGAAGATCGACCCGGAGAAGATAGCCAAGGTGGAACGCATCGATCTTGCGCGGTCCGTCGTCGCCACGGGCAAAATCCAGCCCGTTACGCAGGTCGAAATTAAGAGCAAGGCCAGCGGCATTATTCAGAAGCTTCCGGTAAATGTGGGCGATTTCGTCCGTAAAGGCCAGGTAATCTGCGAGCTCGATCAGAACGATCTCCTTCCCGCGCTCAAGCAGCAGGAGGCCGCCCTTCACGTCGCGGAAGCGAATCTGAAGACCGCGCAGGCGGACTACGAGCGCTACAAGGTCGACGCGCAGGGACCTGACGTTCCCTTCCTGAAACGCGACATGGAACGCGCCCGCAAGCTGTTTTCCGACGGTCTGATCCCGCAGAACTCGCGCGACGAGTCGGAGAAGAACTATCAGATGGCGGTCCAGAAACAGGAGTCCGCTCAGGCCAATCTGGCCTCAGCGAAAGCTGCCATCGCCAAATCTCAGGCCGCGCTCGAACAGCAGCAGGCCGCGCTCGACATGGCGCAGGAGAATCTGCGCAACGCGACCATCGTTTCACCCATCGACGGAGTCGTACTCTCGCGCGACAGTGAAGTCGGTACCGCGGTCAGTTCGATTCTGGTTGTTGGCTCCAGCGCAACTCTCATTATGACCATCGGCGATCTCAACCAGGTCTACGTGAAAGGCAAGGCGGACGAAAGCGACGTCGGCAAACTTTACCTCGGCCAGCCGGCCCGCATCACCGTCGAGTCTTTCAAAGATCAGAAATTCGAGGGCCGAGTGACAAAGATTTCCCCGCTGGGAGTCGAGAAAGACAACGTCACGACCTTTGAGGTTCGCGTCTCCATTTCCAACGAGAAGCACATCCTCAAAGCTCAGATGACCGCCAACGCCGAAGTCATTCTCGAAGAGCACAAACACGTTCTTGCCATTCCCGAAGGCGCGATTCTCTACAACAAAGACAAATCGACCGCCGTTCAGATACCGGATCCGACCGCCGAGAAAGGGTTCCGCAAAGTGGCCATCACGACCGGCATCGGCAACGGGGCCAAGACCGAGGTTGTCAAAGGGCTTTCCGAAGGGCAGCAGGTCATCCTCCAGTAACCGGCATGACCTACCTGTCTGAGCTGCTGAGCCAGGTAATCGGAAGCCTGATGCGCAACAAGTTGCGCAGCTTTCTGACCATGGCGGGCATCGCGTGGGGCATCGCCTCGATCGTCCTCATCGTCGCCATGGGCGACGGCTTCAAGGAGGGCCAGCGCAACAACACGAGAAGCCTCGGTGAAAACATCGTGATTCTCTTTGGCGGCCGCACTCAGATGCAGGCCGGAGGCGAGCGCGCCGGTCGACGCATTCGTCTGAACTATTCCGATGTCGAAAACATCCGACGCGAATGCTACCTCGTGAAAGCCGTCGCCGCCGAACTCGAAGGCAACGTCCACGCCACGAGCCAGTACAACAGCGGCTCCTTCGACGTCAGCGGCGTGGAAGCCCACTTCCCCCAGTTGCGCACCATTCCAATTGGCGAAGGCCGTTTCTTCACCGCTGATGAAGAACAGTCCGGCGCCCGTTACTGCATCATCGGCGTGGATGTCCGGAAGCAGCTCTTCGGCACGCGCAACGGAGTCAACGGCTCTTCCATAGCGATCAACGGCCTTCCTTACCGCGTCATCGGCATCATGGCCGACAAGAACCAGAACAGCAGCTATTCCGGTCTTGACGAGAAGAAAATATGGCTGCCTTACACGGCCATGGTTCGCGACGTTCCGCCGGCCAAATACTACGTTCCGGGTCTGCTCGACGAAATCATCTATCAGCCTCGTTCGCTCGCCGAGTACGAGGAAGCTCAGAGCCAGGTCCGCCACGTCATTGCGCGCGCCCATAACTTCAGCCCCATCGATAAGAGCGCTCTCGGGGTCTGGGACACCGTGGAAAATCAAAAGCAGGTCGACGGCATCTTCGATTCCATGACGGTATTTCTTGCCTTCATCGGGTTCGTCACCCTCTCGCTCGGCGGCGTCGGCGTCATGAACATCATGCTGGTCACCGTCAGCGAGCGAACCCGCGAAATCGGCTTGCGCAAAGCTCTCGGCGCGACCCGCGGCCGCATCATGATCGACTTCCTGGCGGAAGGATGCGTTCTCGCATTCACCAGCGGTTTCATCGGCTGGTCCATTGCGTTCGGCCTTTCGAGCCTTCTGAAGCTGGTCAAGATGCCGGACATGTTCCCTGGACTTCCGGTGAGCGGCATCACGAGCGCCGTAGCGTTCGGCTCTCTCACTCTGATCGCCATCGCCTCCTCGCTGATCCCCGCTTATCGCGCCGCCGGTCTTACTCCCGTGGAAGCGCTTCGCTACGAGCGTTAATGATGCGCATCGCCTCTGTATTCACCGAAGCCGCGAGCGCGCTGAACTTCAACCGCCAGCGCAGCCTTCTCACGATGGCAAGCCTGGCGTGGGGAGTAGCGTGCTTCGTCATTCTCTACTCCTATGGCGAGGGCTTCGGAACCGCGCTCCAGACCTCCTTTCAGGCCGTCGGCCAGGATCTCGTTCTCATGTTCGGCGGCCAGACATCGCTCCAGGCGGGAGGCGAGCGCGCGGGCCACAAGATCCGCCTCGAAATGGACGATTCCCAGCTCATTCGCGACAACGTTCCTCTGGTCGCCGCCGTTTCCGACGAAGTGCTCATCCGTGGAGCCAACGTGGTCCGCGGCCCTCGCCAGCAGAGCCTGACGATCCGCGCCGTGGAAGCTCCTTACGGCAAGATCCGCAACATGAGCGTCTCCTCCGGCCGCTGGCTCTCCGGACAGGATGATCTTCAGAAGGTCCGTGTCGCCGTCCTGGGCGCCAAAGCCACGGAAAAGCTCTTCGGTGAAATTCCGCCGGTTGGCGAAAACATTCAGATCAACGGCCTTACGTTTGAAGTGGTCGGTCTTCTCAAGACCAAGACGCAGATCTCGAACTACAACACGCCCGATAACGAGTGCGTCTTCGTTCCGTTGACCACAGCGTCTCTACTCAAGGACATCAAATATCCGGAAGATATCGTCTGGATGCCGGCCAACCCGATGTTCCGCCAGCAGGCGATTCACGATGTCCGCACCGTTCTCGGCCGCACTCACAACTTCTCCGGGAACGATGAACGCGCGCTTCAGATCATCGTCTTCAACGAATTCATGAAGATCATCGATACGATGTCGATCGCTCTTCAGGTTCTGCTCGGACTGATCGGCGCCCTCACGCTCGCTATAGGCGGCATCGGCCTCGCCAATATCATGCTGGTCTCGGTGACGCAGCGGACCCGTGAAATCGGCGTTCTGAAATCAATTGGCGCCACGCGCGGCGCGATCCTCTTTCAGTTCCTGCTGGAAGCCATGGCGATCGTCACTTTCGGCGGCCTGTTGGGCGTCCTCATCGGCTGGAGCGTGACGTCAGGCATTCAGACGCTGCCGCTGCTGGGCCCACTCTTTAAGGACACCAGTGGGACCGGCGATATTCACCTGAAGATCTCGGGATTTGCGGTCGTCACATCCACGGTAGTTCTGGAAATCATCGGTCTGATCGCGGGCTTGCTGCCCGCGCTGAAGGCGGCGCGTCTCGATCCCATCGAAGCCTTACGCTACGAGTAGGCGCAACCCGCAATCTTCGTCAATAATGGTCCGCGCGGGTAGTTTCACCACAATTCCCAGTTCGCGGCCGTCCGAAAATGGTTCGCCGCCGATCCGTACCCGAACCGTGTTGCGCTTACCCGCCGCGGCAATCGGCTCTGAGTAAACATACTCGCCCGCCGCGCCGAAATCCCGCCGCGGCAAAAGAACCCCGTTTACCTCTGCCTCGATTGTCAACCGTCGCGCTGCCGGCATCGTGAACCGCAGCTCAAGCCTGGTCGCGCCCTCGGTGTTCTCAACCACAGCCCCGAACTCGCGCGCTGTCCACCGCCACGCGCGATTCTCCACGCCATGCCATCCGTCCAGCAGACGAATCACCGGCGCGCGCTTCGCCGTCTGGCTCTCCAGAAAGCAGAACATCCGGTCATCCGAACGCATTTGATGCCGGACATCCCACCCGCAGCGATCCACCAACCGCTCCAGTCCCGACTCCGAGAAAAACCAAAAGTTCGTCACGTCGCCGTGAACCTCTCCCTCTTTCGTCAGCCGCGCCACTGGATCCTTCACGCGCGAGGGCAGCACGATCGTACTCAGCACGCAGTACCGTGAATGCCACCCCAGGCGCTCCAGAAAATAAAATGGGTTCTTGAGGTGATAGAGCAGGCCCAGCGCAAGCACAAGCCCGTAACGCTCGCCATCCAGCCGGAACTGATCGTCGATCTCCACCTCACGAATCTCAATTGACGACCCAAGCTCCCGCGCCATCAGCCGCACGCCTTCCATCTGGTTTTCATTCACGCCGGGCCAGTCCATCGCAGTCACCTTAAGCCCAAGCGACTCGAGCAGAAACGCCATATCCCCATCGCCCGTACCGATATCGGCAATCGGTTCCTCGCCCGCCAGTTCGACGAGCGTATCGAGCCCGCCCGGAATGAGCTTTTCGAAATGAGAAACGTTCGCGAACGAATCGAACTGGTACCAACCGAACGGCTCGGGCCGCACTCTCTGCCGAGTCTCTTGAATGCGCCTCTCGAACGGATGGCGCGCCGTATCCAGAATTCTCAATCGTTCAGTATAGAGTTACGTTCGTGGCTGAACGACTGCCCCTCTCGGCCCTGTTGTCGCAAGCCCTGGTGGCCTTTACCATCGAATTCGATAACGAGTTCGAGCACAGGACGCCCCATCGAACAACAGACTACGGCTCGACAGGCGGTTCTGCCGCCGCGCCGTGGCTTGTTTCCATGGTGATCTGGATCAAATACCTGCGCTTCGTCCCCGATGCCGGCATAAGCGTTCGAGAATTGGGCCGCATCGCGGCTCTGTCGAATCAGGAAATGAAGATGTGGTTGAGCCGCCTGAGCAAATGGTGGGGCTATCTTGTGATCGACACGCCCGGGGGAAAGGTACAACCTACACTCGGCGGTCTAAAAGCCCTGCAGGTCTGGCGGCCGCTGACCGGCATCATTGAGGAGCGCTGGCGTGAGCGTTTCGGCGCCGATAAAATCGATCGGCTGCGCAAGGCAATGCAGTCGCTGGTCGATCAATTCGATCCCGAATTGCCGGACTTTCTTCCGATCCTCGGCTATGACATGTTGAGCGCCGGATTGAGCGATGGCGCGAGGCCCGCCACGCACGTCGCGGGTCAATATACTCTGCCGATTCTCCTTGCGAAAGCGCTTCTCGCCTTCGCGAACCGATATGAGGCCGAGTCTGGTCTGTCGCTCGCCATCAGCGCGAACGTGTTGCGCCTCGCTGGCGCAAACGGAACGCCGACCCGCGATTTGCCACGCCTGTCCGGAGTCTCGAAAGAAGCAGTCGCTATGGCCGTGAACCGCCTGGAAGAACGCGGCTTCGCAACAGTACGGACGGAATCGAAAGGCAGTCGCGTCAGGATGCTCAGGTTGACGTCCCTGGGGCAACACGCGCGCGACAGCTACTTCCGGGTCGTTTGGGGAATTGAGAAGGATTGGACGGCGAAGTTTGGCAGCCCGGTTTGTGATCTGCGGCTGGCCCTCGAGCGCCTGGCCGGAGAAAACGCGAGCCATTCGCTCCTCTTCAAAGGTCTGGAACCCTATTCCGACGGTTGGCGGGCTTCAGTCCCCAAACGCCATGCCCTCCCGCACTATCCGATGATCCTCCACCGCGGCGGCTTCCCTGACGGCAGTTGAACGGCTGCAATCATGAAGGTATGTCGCAACGTGCTGATATTGTGTCGCTCGTCCCCGGAGCCTACAAAGCGATGGCCGGACTCGAAGCTTATGTTCGCGGATGCGGGCTGGAGCCCTCGCTCCTGGAACTCGTGAAAACCCGCGCATCTCAGATCAACGGATGCGCCTTCTGTCTCGACATGCACACCAAAGACGCGCGCCACAAAGGCGAAACGGAACAGCGTCTTTACTGCCTCAGCGCGTGGCGCGAGGCCCCTTTCTATACAGACCGCGAGCGCGCCGCGCTCGAATGGACCGAAACCCTCACGCTGATCTCCGAACACGACGTTTCCGACGACCTCTATCAGCGCACGCTACAGCATTTCTCTGAGGCCGAGCTAGCCAACCTGACGGTCGCGGTTGTCGCCATCAACGGATGGAACCGCTTCGCCATCTCGTTCCGCGCTGAACCCGGCACTTATCGGGTAAGTACTCATGCGGCGGGGTGAGTAGCGATGCCGGTCTCATAACCGGCATAGACTTTTTCGAACACGGAATCCCAGGATTCACCGCACGCCTGCGCTCGCGCCGCCGCGCTCATCGTGCGCCTGAGCTGTGCATCACGGAGTAGCTGCGCCGTGCGCTCGACGAACTCCGCGTCATTCGCGGCTACGAACCCCGAGACGCCGTCCTGCACGATGTACTTCGGGCCGCCGCCATCGGTTACCACCGCCGGCACGCCCGAAGCGAAAGCCTCAAGCACGACATTTCCGAACGTGTCCGTGCGTGACGGAAACGCGAACACGTCCATATTCGCGTACGACTCCGCCAGCGCCTCGCCGCGATGAATTCCAGGTAAATCCGCTGCCTCAAGGTTCGACGCCAGCCATTCCCGTTCGCTGCCGTCGCCTACGATCAGAAACCGAAACGGTGGCGCGCCGGCAGCGCGAAGCTTGACCTCCAGTTCCCGCAGAAACCGGACGCTCTTCTCGGGCGTAATCCGCCCCACATACCCGATCCGCAGGACTTCGTCCTTCGCCGTCCGCTTCGATGGCTGAAAAAGCTCCGTATCGATGCCGCGCTTCATCAGAAACACTGGCTTTCCCGTGCGCGTCCGCAGCATTTCCACCAGTTCATCGTTCGGCGCGAACAGCACGTCGCCGAGGCTGTAGAACGCGAGCACGATGTTCAGAATGCCCGATTCGCTGAACTCCCGAACGCTCTTCAGAGCCTCCGTGCCCATCCAACCGAGCATCTTCTCCAGCCGCATCGCGCCGAACTCATGCAGGTTCGTGTGCCACGAAATCGCCAGGGGAAGATTCTTCATCTTCGCGATGTACACGCCGATTTCGCTCACGTCACCCGGACTCACCACATGCACGATGTCCGGCTTGAAATCCTCGACCGCCTCCTCTACGTGCCCGTGCAGCCGCCAGAGCATCGGATCATGCCGAAGCCCGCGGTCGAGTTCGAACGCCAGCGGCCCCCGGCATAACTCAAGACTCCAGCCCGAGCCATTCTCGACCCGCTTCGTCTCCGTTCCGCCGCGCACGCAGAGAAACGGCAGCTCGCGCCGCCGCGCAAAGTCAGTGAGTTGCCTGCTCGTTAAGGCAACTCCGTTGATTTCGTCGAATGTATCCGAGAAGAAGGCTACGCGCCGTGGCACTTCTTGTATTTTTTGCCGCTACCGCAGGGGCAGGGATCGTTGCGTCCGG
>Ga0126381_100000057_pt1 | contig 135761 bp, 121 predicted proteins | sample PanSoiMetPlot_28_FD_96465 | JGI IMG/M metagenome (GOLD analysis project Ga0126381, IMG submission 96465) | Tropical forest soil microbial communities from Panama - MetaG Plot_28 | ecosystem: Environmental > Terrestrial > Soil > Tropical forest > Bulk soil | place: Panama | collected 2016-02-17 | reverse complement strand
TACCATGAATTTGTGCTCCGGCCCTGACGCTGTAGTGCGTTTTAACAAGTCAACTACTGTTCTGGGTGCTGGGGAAAGCCTAGCCAATTGCTACACCCTTGGTGCAACTCCCTTTACCGCGGCGGGCAAATACAACTCGCTCCAGTAAGTTTTGCAAACAACACTTTTCGGCAAGTACCTGGGGGAGGGTATGAGCCAAAACGAGAGACATGGCTAACAGCCATGTCTCTTTGTTTTTAGCGTGTTTTAGATTGGAAAGAAAAGGCTTCGGTCCATTCGAATAAGACCTACAAGTAGATTTACCAATATTGCCGTCACTGTTAACAAATTGTGTCAATCTTGTACGCTCATGCTGCAATTCCAATGTCACCCCGAGGTTAAAATCTCTTAAACAACTGATATTAAAAGATTTAGATTTTTCTGTATATCCTTCCCCTCATGACGGATTGGCCCCTGACATGCCTATTTCCTGGTAGTTGAACCTTTGCCGAGTCAAATTGCAGGGAAGGCGGTCATGAAAAACCAGAGGGGCTTTTCACTCATTGAGCTGCTGATCGTTGTGGCGATCATTCTTATCATCGCAGCCATTGCAATCCCCAACTTGTTGCGGGCTCGTATAGCGGCGAATGACAGCGCTGCAGTGGCGACCGTTCGCAATCTGAATAACTCTCAGGCGACCTACATCATCAACTTTGCCTCTTTTGGCTATGCCGATACGCTGGTCAAGCTCGGTCCGGGCAATCCTTGCGATCAGACCCACGCCTGCCTCGTGGATGAACTGCTGGCCTGCGCCGGCCCACCGTGTATCAAGAGCGGATATGAGTTCTCAATGACTCCGGGGATAGAAGTTCCTGTAGCCTCTTACACCTTCAGTGTGACTCCACACGCCTTTGGCGGAACCGGGGATAAGAATTACTGCGGTGTTGAGGACGGCATTATTCGTCAGGCATTAACAGCCACGGCAAAGGTACCGCCGGTGGCGCACCTCATCTGTACGGATACTACGAAATACACAGCGGTTCAGTGAGACAGAACCAGCTAAAGAGTTTGCTGCGTTGTGTGAACCGGGATACAATAGCCCTAAGTTCCCTACTAACCAGATGCATGCAATAGACATTCGGGGCCTCTCCAAAGACTATGCCGTAGGTTTCTGGAAAAAGAAACTGCTTCCGGCATTAAAGCCTCTTGATCTCCATGTCGAAATAGGCGAAACCTTCGGTTTTCTCGGGCCTAACGGCGCCGGCAAGACCACTACGCTCAAGCTGCTGATGGGCATCATTTTCCCGACCTCAGGCACGGCGCGAATTCTCGACCGCGATTGCCACGATCCTGAAGTCAAGAGCAAAATCGGCTTCCTGCCCGAGCAGCCTTATTTCTACGACTATCTCAGTGCGCCTGAGCTGCTGGATTATTACGGCCAGCTGTCCGGCATGCCTCACGACGCGCGAAAGCGCCGTATTCCTGAAGTTCTGGATCAGGTCGGTCTGTCCGATGCAGGAAGTAAGCAGCTGCGCAAGTTTTCCAAAGGCATGCTGCAACGGGTGGGCATCGCGCAGGCGGTTATTCACGACCCGCAGGTTCTCTTCCTTGATGAGCCGATGTCGGGCCTCGATCCCCTGGGACGGCATGAAATTCGCGAGCTGATTCAGGGCCTGAAGGACGCCGGCAAGACCATCTTTTTCTCCACCCACATCCTCTCTGACGCCGAAGCGCTCTGTGATCGCGTCGCGGTTATTCACAAAGGCGAACTGCGCGGGATTGGGGTTGTGAATGATTTGCGCTCTGCCGTCGCCGGCAAGAGTGAAATCATCTGGGAAGGATCCCATGCCACGGCTTCGATGGGCGATCTGCTGATTGAATCGCATGTTACCGGCGAGACGGTGCGCGGCATCGTACAAAGCAGTGACCTCGACCGCTTGCTGGAAAAGCTCCGCCAGCAGCGCGCGCGGCTTATCTCTGTAACGCCTCTCCACGGCACGCTGGAAGACTATTTCCTGGCCCAGACCAGGGAAAAGGAGACGGTTAACTCTTGACCTCGCGTCTTTCCGCCATCACACTGAACACGTTTCGCGAAGCTGTCAGAGACCGCGTTCTGTACAACCTGATCCTTTTTGTTCTGCTTCTGGTAGCAAGCGCCCCGCTCTTCGGCCAGATCTCAATCGGTTTGGAGAGGCTGATCCTGGTCAACGTTGGTCTCAGCTCGATTTCCCTTTTTGGTGTCATCATTGCAATCTTGATTGGCATCGGGCTGGTCTCAAAGGAAATCGAGAAGAAAACTCTCTATACCATTCTTTCCCGCCCGGTGCGTCGCTGGGAATTCATTTTTGGCAAGTACTGCGGGTTGTTGCTCACCTTGATCGTAAACACGGTCTTCATGGCTATGGGGCTCTACCTCGCGCTGTTGATTACGGCACATAGCCTCACCAGGGCCGATGTGCTCCTGCTTGGAGCAATCTACTGCATCGTGCTGCAGTTCATGATCATGGTGGCGTTGACGCTGTTTTTTTCCAGCTTTTCCACCCCCATTTTTTCCGCCATTTTTGCTTTTTCGCTGTTCGTGATCGGAACCTTTGGCGAAGACCTGAAGAATTTTGCCGCGATGTCCCATGGCCCAACCAAGTGGCTGGCAAGCGCCGCAGCGTACCTGGTTCCTAACTTCGCCTCACTCAACGTGATTGCACGGGTCGCGCACGAGCAGCCGGTGAACGGAAGCCTGATTGGATTCAACACCCTTTACGCGCTGCTTTACTCTGCTGCGGTGACGGCGGCTGCTGTACTGGTCTTTGAGCGCCGCAACTTGAAATGAACAGCAATCGCAAAGTTACGTGGATCGCCGCGACTCTGCTGGTGGTGTTGTTCGCCGCGTCAGTGTTCAGCCGCCGCCAGGTGGAACGCGTCCGCGGCAATGAGGCTACGCTTGAAGATGTCCTCTATTTGCCTTCCGGCAAAACGATCAAGCGGCTGAGCCTCGGCTATTCCAGTTTGTTGGCTAACGTTTACTGGACTCGCGCGGTGCAATATTTTGGCTCCAGGCACATCAAACACGCTCAACGTTATGACCTGCTGTATCCCCTCCTGGACATCACCACGGATCTCGATCCCAAGCTGATTGTGGCGTATGAATATGGCGCTGTTTTTTTGTCGCAACAGCCACCGGAAGGCGCAGGCCAGCCGGACAAGGCCGTAAGCCTGGTCGAAAAAGGCATTCGCGAAAATCCCGGCTACTGGCGGCTGTATTTCACGCTGGGATTCGTCCACTACATGGATCGCAATGACCCCAAAGCGGCGCAAATCGCTTTTGAAAAAGGCTCGGAAATCCCCGGCGCCCTTCCCTGGATGAAGGTGATGGCCGCGCGCATGGCCGAGCGCAGCAAAGACATAAACACTTCCATGGCCCTGTGGCAGGGAATTTACGAGACCACCTACGACAATACTGTCAAAGACACTGCACAAAGACACCTCGTCTCCCTGCAGGCGGACCGGGATATTACCGAACTCCAGCGCCGGGTCGATTCTTATCGGGCACGAACCGGCAGATTACCGACAAGCTGGGCCGATTTGATCAACGCCGGCTTGCTTCCCGGAATTCCCATTACTCCGTTTAAGGATCCGTACGTCCTCAAAGATAACGGCAAAGTGGATGTCCAGGACGGAAGCAAGTATCCTTATCTTGGTGAGTGGCGTAACAACATTGAAAAGCCATTCTGAATCTAAGATATCTAAGCTTCCATGCGAACTCGTTTCTTATCGTTCTTTGCTTTGGTTGCATTCCTGGGCGGCCTGGCGTCTTTCGCCCAGCAAGTCGACGTGAAACGGCTTGCCGGCCAGATAGATGAACATTACAACCAGCTCAAAAGTTTCAAGTCCGCATTTACTGAGGTCTACCAAGGGCCGGGGATTGCACGCACAGAGAGCGGCACATTGTGGCTGAAGAAGCCCGGCCGCATGCGTTGGGAATACCATGTACCGCGTGAAAAGCTCTTCCTCATCAACTCTGATCATGCTTATTTTTACGTGACCGGCGAACACCAGGCACGCAAGACTCCGGTGAAGAACCTGGATGACATTCGCTCACCGCTGCGCTATTTGTTAGGCAAGACAAAGCTGGAAAAGGAGTTCGAGGGACTTTCTCTGGCGCCTGACCTGACACCGCTTGAAACGGGAGACGTTGTTTTGCGCGGCGTTCCCAAGATGATGAAAGACCGGGTTTCCAGCGTTATCCTGGAAATCTCGCCGCGGCACCAGATCCACCGGATCGTGATTCATGGCGTGGACGATACCACCACCGATTTCCGTTTCAGCCAGATCGAGGAGAACGTCCCAGTCCAGGACAGTCTGTTTCGCTTCACGCCGCCACCCGGTGTACAAACCTTGGAAGACAGCCAGGTAGCTCAATAATCAACTTTCAATTACCCTGGTTTGCTGAAGAATTAGTAAATTTAATGGCGAAAATGCGCAATAATAGAAACTCTCCCCATTCTATTGAAGTAGGGCTCAACACCCGTTGAATGCTAGACTTATGAGAGGAGTGGGGCTCCCTATCCGTTGAATTCCCATGGCTGAATTCCTGGTCAAAATGGCGGACGAGCGCGGTCACGTGCTCCAGCAGGTGGAAAGCGGCATCTCCGAGCAGGAGATCCGGAACCGCTTTGCCCAGCAGGGGTTTCTGGTCTATTCCGTAAAAAGCCGCCGCGGCGTGCTGCCGATGGGCGGAGGTCTCAGCAAAAAGAGCCTGAAAGCAGACCAGTTTGTCATATTCAACCAGCAATTCCTTACCCTCATTAAAGCCGGTTTGCCGATCCTGAAGTCGCTGAGCGTCCTCACCAAGCGACAGAAGAATCGATCCTTTAAGTCCATGCTGGAAAACATTCAGGAGCGTGTGAAAAGCGGAGAATTGCTTTCCGAAGCTTTTGAAGCGCAGGGTTCAATCTCAAAGATTTACACCACGACCCTGCTGGCGGGCGAACGAAGCGGAAATCTGGAAGAGGTCCTGGGACGCTATATCGCGTTTCAGCGCATCAGCGTCTCATTCCGCAAGAAGCTGATCTCTTCACTCTGGTATCCCGCGCTACTGATCATTGCTCTCACCGTCATGCTGACGTTCCTGATGACTTACGTTGTACCCCAGTTTGCCGATCTTTATAGTGCGCTGAACGCGCAACTCCCAGCCATCACGGTATTCATGCTCGGGATTGGCCAGGGCATCCGGCACTATTACTACATCATTATTGCCGTATTGGTGGGATTGGTGTTTTCCGTGATCGTGTGGACGCGCTCGGAGAAAGGCTCCAGGTTGCTGGATGCCCTTCGCTATAAGCTGCCCATTTTTGGCCAGATCTGGATGAAGTACCAGGTCGCGATGTTTTCCCGCACTCTCTCCACGCTTCTCAGCGGAGGTCTGCCGCTGGTGCCGTCTTTGGAGACAGCGAGCCATTCCATCAACAGTTTCAAGATTGCCAGCAACGTGGAAACCGCCGCCAAGCGCGTGCGTGAAGGCCGTTCCCTCTCCTCCAGCATTGAAGAAACAAAATTCTTTCCCGATCTGGCAGTGGAGATGGTGGAAGTGGGTGAATCTACGGGCGCTCTTCCCGCCATGCTCAATTCGGTCGCGGACTTTTACGAAGAAGACGTACAAAACTCCCTGGCCACAGCCATGCAATTGATCGAGCCAACAATTCTGATTCTGATGGGCATTACGGTTGCGTTTGTGCTCCTGTCACTGTATCTGCCGATCTTCTCTCTTGGAGCACAAGTACATTAGCAGGATGTTATGAACCAGAAGAATGTGACTATCGCGGAACCGAATTTGGCGCTCAATGGGCTGGCCGAGAACACCGAGCAACGCGCTCGTGACCTGGCAGCGCGTTATCGCTGCGAATTCGTCGACCTGCGCGACTACCATCTGGACGCGGATTTGTTCAAATCGGTCCCCGTTGATCTGATGTTCCGTTACAACTTTGTCCCGCTGGAACAGAATGAGACCACCCTGACGATTGCCATTGCCGATCCCAGCAAGCTGATGATGATCGATGAGATCGGCCTGCTCCTGAACCGGCGCATCAAGACCAAGGTCGCAACCCTCACGCAGATCAATGACATCCTCAAAAAAACCGAGCAATCACAACGCGTGCTGGAGGAAGCCAGCGAGGGCTTTGTCCTGGACGTGGTGCGCGAAGACGAGGGCACCAGCGACGAAAACATCACCATCGACAAAATCACCGGCACCGCGGAAGCCGACGTCAGCCCGATCATCCGCCTGGTGGACACCACGATTTTTACCGCGCTGCAGAAACGCGCGAGCGATATCCACATTGAGACCGAGAGCGATTCCGTTGTAGTGAAATACCGCATTGACGGCGTGCTGCAGCCGGCCATGCAACCGATGGCCAAGGAGCATCATTCCACCATCATCACGCGCGTCAAGGTCATGAGCGAGCTTGACATCGCCGAACGCCGCGTGCCCCAGGACGGACGCTTTCGCGTGAAATACAGCGGCCGCCTGATCGATTTCCGCGTCTCCATCATGCCCACCATCCACGGCGAAAACGCCGTGCTGCGCGTGCTCGACAAGGAATCGATGAGCGAGAAGTTCCGCAACCTGGTGCTCGACGTTGTGGGCTTTGATGAAGAAGATCTGCGCAAGTTCCGGCGCTACATCCTCGAACCGTACGGCATGGTGCTGGTCACCGGCCCCACGGGCAGCGGCAAGACCACCACGCTCTATGCCGCATTGAATGAGATCAAGACTGACGAGGACAAGATCATTACGATTGAAGATCCGGTGGAATACCAAATTCACGGCATCACGCAGATTCCCGTGAATGAGAAAAAAGGGCTTACCTTCGCCCGCGGGCTGCGCTCCATTTTGCGTCATGATCCCGATAAGATCATGGTGGGCGAAATCCGCGATACCGAGACGGCGCAGATTGCCATTCAATCGGCGCTGACTGGCCACCTGGTATTCACCACTGTCCACGCAAACAACGTGGTCGACGTGCTGGGCCGCTTCCTGAACATGGGAGTGGAGCCTTACAATTTTGTCTCCGCTCTCAACTGCGTGCTGGCGCAGCGGCTGGTGCGCACCATCTGCACGCATTGCAAGACGCAGGTCAAATACACCGATGCGGAACTGGACACCTTCGGCCTGGATCCAAGAGAGTGGCGCGATATTCCCTTCTATGAAGGGCCCGGCTGCATCGAATGCGGCGGAACCGGCTACCACGGACGCACCGCAATCCACGAGTTGCTTGACCTCTCTGACCGCATCCGCGAACTGATCCTGGAAAAGCGGCCATCATCGGAGATCCGCAAAGCAGCGCACGAAGAAGGAATGAAATTCCTGCGCGATTCGGCGCTGTCCCGCGTAAGAGCCGGCCTTACCACCATGAAAGAGATCAATAAGGTTACGTTTATTGAGACCACGAGATAAAGCATGCCAAGTTTGATTCAAAAGACCACGCGGCCAAGGCTGGCGTGCGAGATCACTCCGGAAGGCATCATCGCGGCCCGCGCGTCCGAAAAATCGCCACGCCTGGAAGTCTTTACCGGGCGGCGGCTGAATGAAGGCGTGATTGCTCCGGGTCTGACCGGGCCTAACGTGCTCAACGCTGAAGCGCTGCGTACGGCGCTTCACGGCGCCCTGGGAGCGGTGGCGGGCAAGTCCCGTGACGTCATCATCGTTCTGCCCGACGTGGCCATTCGCGTGGTGCTGCTCGATTTTGAGGCGTTGCCGACCAAACCTGAAGAAGCGGGGCCCGTGATCCGTTTCCGTCTCAAGAAGTCGCTGCCCTTTGACGTGGAACACGCGGTGCTCTCCTATGACGTGACCCGTTCGAACGGCGCCATCCGCGTGGTGGCGGCTGTGTCTCCTCGCGAGGTTATTGAGGAATATGAAAAGGCTTTGCTCGATGCGGGCTATTCCCCGGGCGTCATCCTGCCCTCGTCGCTGGCGGCGCTCGGCTTGATTGAAGGAGAAAACCCGACCCTGGTTCTGAAAGTCGATCCAATGAACATCACTATCACGGCGGTTGAGCACAAGGAGCTTCGCCTGGTGCGTACGCTGGACAATCCTCACGGAGCCAACGTCTCCGCCGCGGAACTGGCGGAAGCCGTGCTGCCCTCGATCGTTTTCTTTGAAGATACGTTCGCCGCGCATATCGAAAAGATCTATATCGGCGGCATTGCACCGCTGCACGAAGTCGGACCATTGCTCCATGAACACACCGGAGCCCAGGTGCAGGAGCTTGCCCCCAACCTGACGTCAGAGCAGAACCTCAGCGGAGAAGCTATACAACCGGCCATGATGGCGGGGATTGCGGGGGCCTTGCTGGGATAATGCGAGTCAATATCAATCTCGCTTCGCAGAAATTTGAAGACGTTCGCCGGTTTTATTTGCGCTGGGGAACAGCCATCGCCGGATTGGCCGTTCTTGCCGTGGTGCTCGCCGGGTTGGCGTGGATGAACTACTCCAACTCCGCCAAGTCGAATGAACGCATTCGCGAGCTGCAGGAGAACATCGCCTCCCTGGAAAGAAAGCGTGCTGAGGCTGAGCAAATTTCCAATCGTCCCGAAAACCATGATGTAACCGTGCAGAAGAACTACTGGAACAAGCAGATCACCCGGCGATCGTTCTCCTGGACGCAATTGTTCAACGATCTGCAGCGGATCATGCCGGCGCGGGCTTACGTGAGCTCCGTCCATCCCGAGATCACGCAGGATAATCGCCTGAAGCTGACCCTCTCGATTGTCGGCGACAAGCACGATAGCCCGCTCGAATTAGTGCAAAAGATGGAAAGGTCTCAGCGTTTCCGCGAAGCGAGGATCATCGCCGAGGCCCCCCAACATGATCAGCGCACCGGCACAACGCTTTACAAGCTTGACATTGAAACCTACTACACCCCCGCAGGCCTTCCACAGGTGCATTCCACTGCCAGGGAGGGCATCTGATGACCAATCTGGCGCGAGTCAAAACCCGGTTTACCGTCGTCGTAGCTGTGCTGGCGGTTGCGAATTTGATCCTGATCGGTTATCTCCTCTGGCCTGGATCCAGCCCGTCGGCAAAGCTGGCCAAAGAACAGGCACTGATGCAACAGCAGGCGGCGCTTAAAAAGGATGTGGCGCCGCTGGAGGGAATTGAGGGCAAGTTGGCCAAAACGCGCGTTGACGTGAAGAACTTCTATGCGCAGAAGGTGCCCAGCGAGTTTTCGCAGATCTCGCAGCAATTGGAAAAGATTGTTCAGGACACTGGTGTTTCGACGCAGAGCGGAATTCGCTACTCCCAGGACAGAAGCCGTGATGAGAAGAGCGATCTGCCTGATGTACAGAGAATCGCCATCGAGGCGACCGTCACCGGCGAGTACTCCAAGGTCGCCCGCTTCATCAATGCTCTGGAACAGGACAGGTACCTGTTTATCATCAACCAGATCACCGTGAACGGCGCGGAAGGCGGAAGCGTCGTTTCCCTGCAAATAAAATTTGAGACTTTCCTGAAACAAACCTAGCATGGATCGCGGCGCGGCACGTTCATTGGATGAGAGGATCGAAAAGGTACTTACGTGAAGATTGGCGCAGAAAATAAAAAAGCGTTGCGCTGGATGATCGTGCTGCTGTCCATTGCCGCGCTGGTGGTTGTCTATGACCTTTGGCCCTCCGGCGCCAGCTCGGCTGCGCCGCCCGCCACTTCCACATCGACTGGCCAGAAAAAGCCAGGCCAGCTCGAGAACAACGCGCTCGATCCTCGCTTCCACTGGCACGAGCTTGAGATTAGCCAGAACATCAAGTACGAAGCCGGCGGAAGAAATATTTTCCGGATGGAAGAGGCTAAAGTTGAAGCACCAAAATTTCCGGTGAGAACAGCAGCAGAGATGGGCCCGCCTGCACCCCCCACACCCACGCCCACTCCTACGCCTCCGCCGATTCCGCTCAAGTTCTACGGCTTTGCCAACAAGCCCAATGAGCCGAAGAAGGTTTTCCTGGCGGACGCGGATGAAGTTTTTGTAGCCAAGCAGGGCGACATTGTCGAACGTAAGTACAAGGTCGTGCAGATCAACAACGCCAGCGTGATCATTGAAGATATGCTCTACAATAATCGTCAGCCCATTCCGCTGACCGCGCGATAAGGAGTTGAACGGCGCAGCATGAAATCAAGCCGCACAAAATCCGGACAATCAGGCTATGCGCTGCTGGCGCTGATGCTGGCCGTCACGCTGATTCTGATTGCGCTGTCGATAGAGGCGCCGCGCATTGCGCAGCAAATCAAGCGCGACAAGGAAGAAGAGCTGGTGCACCGCGGCATGGACTATGCCACCGCCATCAAACGCTTCGTTCACAAAAACGGCGGCCGCTACCCGCTTTCCATCGAACAGCTTGAAGACACCAATCACATCCGCTTCCTGCGCAAGCGCTACAAAGATCCAATGACCGGCGAGGACAACTGGCGGCTGGTGCGCTTTGGTGAAGCGGAAATCAAGATCCCTGCTCCACAGGCGGGATCATTGCAAACGAGCAATCCTGGTTTATCAGGCGGCGGGACTCAAGGCCAGGGCGGTACGAGCTTTACCGGCCCTGCATCCCCGCCGGTTGGCGGCAACAGTACTTCCGGGTTTCAAGGCGCGGGCGGTCTCGGTGCTGGAGGTCTCGGCGCCGGCGCGGGAGGTCTCAGCACGGGAGGTGTTGGCGGAGGCGGAGTTGGCGCTGGCGCAGGCACGACCGGCACTCTCACCACGTCAGGTATCGGCAACGGCAACACCGGGCAGACGATCGGTGGCGGGCAGATTATCGGTGTAGCCAGCACCAGCAAAAAGGAAGGCATCAAGGAATTCAATGACAAGGACCACTACAATGACTGGTTCTTTGTCTATGATTTGCGCCTGGAGCAAGCCGGCGGCACCGGTGTGACCGTCGCGGCGCCGCGGGTGGGCGTTGACACTTCAGGCGGCCAGCAGGGCCAGCAACAACAAACTGGAACCCCAGCACCCAGTCCGCAGGGAACTCCACCCGCACCAGGCGACTCTCCGACACCTGCACCGTCAGTACCCCACTAAAGCAAAAGGCCTCACCTGTTCGGCAAGGCCTGATGAATCTTTTTTGCAGATGATCTGTATTTACACGTTGAAGGATGAGCCGCATCCGCAGGTGCTCTTCACGTTGGGATTCTCAAATTTAAAGCCGGAAGCTTCCAGCGTTTCCACGAAATCCACATTGCAGCCGTTGAGATACATGGCTGAAGTTGCATCCACGTAAACTTTGAGGCCGTCAAAGTTATAAACCTTGTCCATAACTCCGGGCGCGTTTTCAAACGACATGGAATACGAGAAGCCTGAGCAGCCGCCGCCAACCACGCCGATTCGCAGACCGGCCGGCACGGGGTTCTGCTGAGCCATGATCTCTTTCACCTTGGAAACAGCCGTCGGGGTCAGATTGACCGGTGTTTTCGGGGTGCTTTCGACGTTGGGGGTTGTGGTAGAAGCCATTTTTCGTCTCCTTGGCGCGTTTGAACCTTACTTTCGGATAGGCCCATTATACACGGTTTCGCACTGATTCTATTGCTATTTACATCAGTTAGATGCATTCCAGCCCGCTCGGGTCGCAGAATCCTGCGCAAGGATCTACTCTGGAATAATTGCTGCATTTGCAACCCGTCCCAGGTCTATAATGCAGACAAGGTTCCACCTACGCCCTCGCCGCGGCAGCGAATACCTCTTCTGCGGGTCGTGGCCTCTGAGTAGCGGAACCGGCCAAATTCAAGGTGGTGTTCTATGATGACGCCTCTGCTAATCCTTTGGGCCGGTTTGACAGTTGTCTTGATCGTTCTGCTGATCTACCGCAGCACCCTCTCAATGCACGAAGATGACCAGCTCTTTCTTGACCACGCCGAAGCTCACATGGCCCGGGAACAGGAAGAGTTAATCGTCAAAATGAACCGAATCACGCCGTGGGTGCGGATCTGCGGCACCGGTTCCGCGGTGCTGACCGTCATCCTCGCGGGATTACTGCTGTACACGCGCTTTAACCAGTAGGCGCCACGGTTCGGCACGCGAGGGAATAGGGGAATCTCTGTTCTCTGCCTGCCGGCAGGAACCTCAGGACGAAACATCAGCATCACTTTGGCTGCAGCACGCTTTTAATCTTATCCACCACGCCCACGGTGGTGAAGGGGTGAGCCAGATAACCCTGCGCGCTCGCTCTCGCGACCTCAGGCGGTATCTCTTCCTCCGTGAAGGTTGCTGACATCAGCAGAATCGGTACTACCCTGGTGACGGGATCCGTCTTGATCCCACGCAGGTTTGCACCAATGTCCGCGGGCTTATGCAGGTCAGCCTGCGCGCGTTGCAGCGTATCCATCTGCACCAGCTGGGACTCTGAGTTTCTGAAGTAGGGCTACGGCGAATCGAGGTCTCTTTGCGTCTCCGCGGCCGTTCAACGAGCTATAATTTCGATACAAGGAAACTCTCTCCTGCTCGACCTTGCATTTGAAATATGCCAAATATCCTGATTGTTGAAGATGATCCTGCAGATATGCGCAGAGCCACGGCGGCTCTGGCTGAGCTGGGGCTGGGAAAGACGGTCTCCGCGACCAGCGTAGCAGAAGCCTTTCGCTACCTTGACGGGGTACGGGAAGGTAAACACGAAGCACCCGCTCTGATCGTACTGGATCTCAGTCTGGGCTACGAAAGCGGCTTTGAAATCCTGCGCCGCTGGAAAAGCGATCATAACCTTTCCAGGATTCAAATCGTTGTCTGGACGCAGATGGGCGAACGCGAACAGGAGCTTTGCCGGCTTTTTGGATTGAAGCACGTCATTTCCAAGTTCTCCGACGTCAGCGAGCTGCAAGACGCGGTGAAAAACTCCTCTGGTCCGGTTTCACGTCCGGCAAAGTAATCCGAAATCTCTACCCGTTCGTGCCTTGGCGCTCCAGCGACAATCCCGTTTACAATACGAACAACCACTCATGACTGTGCGAAAGTGGCGGAATTGGCAGACGCACCAGACTTAGGATCTGGCGGGTAAAACCGTGGGGGTTCGAGTCCCCCCTTTCGCACCAAATTCGTAGATTCCACCCGTACAGATCCTTCGACTTTCTCCTCAGTCGCATCCCCGACCTCGGAGTCGCTCAGGATTTCCCCTGCGGGCTCTCACCCCACCTCGCGAACAGCCCGCGGGTTGGGGACCCCGGGCTCCCGCTACGCTCACGCCCGCATCGCGGCTCAACTTAGAAATGCGAAAGAATCCAGCTCGGGTGTAAGTGGCGCAAATTGGCGTACTCACACGCGATGTCTTTCCGCATCTTTTGCTCATGCAGATTCCCTCTGTCGGGAATCTGAAGTGACAGATGATGCAAGGTTCATCCTCTGGATGGCTTTGCCTCATCTGCCACGCCATCCCGCATTTGCTTTTTTCAAGACAGCCCATGGCCGCCGCATCGCCGAGACCGCGATTTGAACATCGTCCCGTCAAAGGAATGATAGAGAGAGTGTCTTCTTACTGTCTCGCCTGTAAACACTTCATTGCTGCAAGTGACAAGCTAAAAGCCTTGCGGGTGGCGGAAAAAGCTCACGTCTGTCTTGTGCGAAGGAAGCGCTGATTGGCAAGAAGCCGGACCAGGTGATAACACTCCTGTTACTTCAATACTGCGTTCACTGCCGCTAAGAGCGCATCGGGTCCGTCATGGGAATCAACGCAATAGCTGGCCTCCGCTATTGGCGGATCACCGTGTCTGAGGATGGACAGCAGCGGAGCATCGCACTGGCCGCGAATGACGGAAATGAAAGCCATTTTGTCTTTGTGCGGCATTGAATGGCCCATGAGTATCAAGTCAAACTCCGGCCGCTCCTTACACGCTTCCACGGCGGCCGTGAATCCGAGTGCAGAAGTTACTTCGTAGCCTTCGCGTTGCAAAAGCATCTGCCGCGTAAGCAGCAGCGGTTTATCGTAGGAGATCGACAGGATGTTCTTTTTCATCAGTGTTGTTGTGTTCGGTTGACGTTTGGCGCTCAGTTAAATGCGACACTCAGGCGCTCTGTTTGCCGCCGATATGACCGCTTCCAGCAGTTCCACGGGCGAGTTCGTAACAGAAAGACAACCGTCGGCAGAATAGGCGAACTCCTGGTTGGTAATGCAGAGAATCGGCAGCAACTTGCGCACGGATCGCACGAATGCAATCAGCTTTTTCTGGTCATTTTCGGGGACAGTGTGGCAGATCAGGAGGAGATCAATCGCGTCTGACTGCGCGCGAAGAAACGCCTTTGCAATTGAGTACGACTCCTCCACCACGTACCCCGTCCCGCGCAGCAGCATGGAACGCAACGGCATGAGCGTGGCATCGTATCCAACAGAGAGAATGTGAGTAGTATGGGCCATAGGTAGCGCCCCTTATTTATTTGAAGCGACAATGCTCCCAGCATCACACCTTGTCCAAGCGCCGACTTGCGCCATTGCACCAGGTATTTGTGATGTCAGACACTACAAATGGACCAAACTGAGAGGGCCAAATAAGCCTGAAGGATTCGAGTTTCGCTTTCGCACCAACAACTTGCAGAGTCAGGCACGCAGGCCGATGCGCAACGAAGCTTCCGGCACGTCTTTAGCGGCGTTTTGCAGCTCGCTGATGCCGGTGCACTTCGCAATTACGTATTTCAGGCCGAAGAGCCGGCAAATTTCAATCCGAACTTACGACATGAGCGCCAAGGCAGAGAAATCGGGACCTTATTCGCAGGGCCGATCTTGCAGCGTGAAGGTCCCGCCTTTGTTCTACGCCGCCGGTTCCAGGCTCGCATTCTCGGTAGCTCCGGGCTTGTCTGATAGCTCAATCAGCCCGCGCGCGAATGCGTCCATTCGTCCCCACCGGCCGGGAATCCCTAACAATTCGAGCCATTGAATCTGCTTCGGAACCGCGGGATCAACCAGTAGCTTTTGGCTCACCGGCTCCAGTCCGAGTAGCGAACGAAGGAACAGCAGTGGAGCGCCGGCCGACCAGGCTTGTGGACTGCAGGCCGTCGGATATTCCACAGGAAAGTTGGTTTCTTCTCTCGTGTAGCCGGCAAAGGCTTCGGGAAGCCGATAATCAAAGAACCGTGCGGCTTCGAGATTTGCCATAGCGATTATGGCCGCCTCCTTCTGAAAGCCATAGCATCTCAATCCTTCTGCGATGAAAGAGTTATCGAACGGCCACACTGTACCCACGTGGTAGCCGATGGGATTGTAGGAGCCTTCTCCCACTGCCATCGTGCGGACGCCCCAACCGCTAAACAACCTGGGACCCACGAGATCGCGCGCGCACGCCGCAGCCTTGTCGTCGTCGACTATGCCGCTCCAAAGCAGATGCCCTATGTTGGAGGTTAGCGAATCGACCTTGCGCTTTTTTCCGTCGAGCGCAAGCGCAAAGAACTGCTTTTCAGGTATCCAAAAGTCCTTGTTGAATTTGCGTTTGAATTCAGCAGCTTCTCTCTCCAATCGAGCCGCGGTCTCAGGATCATTCCAGAATTCGCGGGCGAGCCGTGCACAACGGCGCTTTGCGTCATAGACGTACCCCTGGATCTCGCAGGTTGCGATCGGCGTTGCTGCCAACTTCCCGTCGGAAAAGGCAATCGCGTCCCACGAGTCTTTCCAACACTGATTCTCGAGCCCGGTTTCTTTGTTCCGGCGCTCGTACTCAACGTAGCCATCACCGTCGCGGTCGCCAAACTCATCGATCCATTGCAGTGCTGCCCTGGCTTCCGCTTCGAATTTCTTCACCAGGTCGGCTCGTCCGGTCCAACGTTCGAATTCGTCCAGTAAAACCAGGAAGAGGGGCGTTGCATCGGATGATCCGAAATAAGGCGAGTGCGGCCGCTCTTCGAAAGCGGTCATTTCGCCGTAGCGGCCCTCATGCAGGATTTTTCCGGGCTCTTCATCGCGAAAATCGTCACACCGGGTGCCCTGCCGGACTGCCAGCACTCGCAGAGTGGATGCGGCCAATTCCGGCACGAAGGGTAAAGCCTGGTAGCTGGTGAAAATGCTGTCGCGCCCGAACAGTGCCATGAACCATGGCAGGCCGGCGGCTGGAACAGCCGCCCCCGGCGCAAATCGAGAGAAGAAACGCAGGGCTGCCAAATCGACCAGGGAGCGCTCATAGATTCTTTCCAGGTCCTTCCAGGAAGAGTGAAGTTGCGGTGCGTTCTTCATCCAACTCTGCAGGCTCATGCCAATGTTTGGGGTTGGAACATCGTGCACATCTCTGTACTTGGGTTTTGTCTTGAGTCCTTCACTGCCGTCGTTAGCGATGAGAACGTTCATTCCTGTGGACCATTCGCCATGAGGTTCGAGGTGGACTTTGAAGCGAAATCCGCTCTCGTCAATCTGCGCGTCCGCGCTGGAGGTGATTTGGGTTTCGCGTACAAACCGCTCTCTCTGGTAGCCGAGAATGAGTCGATTTCCTTCCACTCGCCGATAGAATTTACCGGCCCGGTTGAATGCTTTGTCTTTTACCTGAAACAGATCAGTAAAGTCGGCATCCGCTTCAATCCTCACATCCAGGTCGATCGGCTTGGACTTGTGATTCACGATCTTGATGTCCTCGTGAAAGCCTCCTCCCACAGCGCGCTGGCGCACGATGGACAGCGGAGAATCGACATAGATGGTCCCGGTGCCGGGGACCAGGAAGAATTGCGACGAGAAGTAATTCACGTCGTCGGTGGACAGCGAATTGGGGTTTTTTCCGTCGACGGTCAAGATCCAGCGAGATAGGAAACGAGTGTCCCCCTGGAATAAACCCTCCGCCTGGTCAGGAGACATAGCGATGTCCCCACGCCGATCGCTGACAACGAAAGTATCGCCCTCTAGCGCGCTAACTGGCTTTGCTCTCATGCTTCACCTCGTTTTTCTTCGATCTCGACCCTTTCGCCGGCCGTTTTTCCTGGATCTTGGTGCTGACCAGGCCATGGAACTTCTGCGCCAACGCCATGTCGCCGCGAATTTTGACGCGTCCCTGCATATAAGCAGTAAGGAGCTGTCGCCGGCCTTCAACAATGTCGACGAAATCAGGTTCTTCACAGCTGATCGTGCAGTCGGCGTCGCGTTTTGTCTCCTCGACATGAATTGCGCCGTCGTCAACGGCGACAAACCAGCAGCCCACCTTGTCGATATCGAATAGGTAAGTTCCGTGGACGCCGCGCAAAATTGGTTCGTACTGCTGCATTCGATGAGAAGCGAATACTTCCTGGGCGGTTTCTGGCATTTGGTGTGCCTCCTTTCTGAAAACCGTTTTCGAATATCCCACTAGCTTTGTATGGAACACGACACAATGAAGATGTCATGTTCCTAATAGCGGTAAATCGCTGCTGCGCCAGTCGCGGTCGGCATCCGCTCGGCCGGCACTACCACGACCTGGCCTCCTTTGTTAAGAACCAGCTCCGCCAGGTCATCGATCAAGTCATCTACCTGCGGATGTTTTATGTCCTCAAATTCGATTTGACCGTTCACAGAGTCGAGGTGACCGGGAATCTGCCGGTCCGCTTCAACCAGCAACGTCATGACTCGACCGGAAACTGCGTCGAATGCGATTTGCCCGAGATGATCGCCAACCAGGCCCCGGGGTTTCGACTGCTCGAATTCTTCGACGAGTTTTGTCAGTCGATCTTGATAACCCGGTCCAATCACGCGCCAGGCAAGCTTGCGAAGCTCATCTGTTGACACGGAATCAGGGTCGATCTTAAGCCCGTCGCTCATGAGAAATGGATTGCTGCTAACCTTGCGAAAGACGCCATGGTATTCGGGCAGCGCCGCCAGCAGGAGCGGCAGACCTGAAGGACGCGAGTGCTGCGCCAGGATAGACGCGTCAACCGCTCGAAAGAATCGCTCCAGGTCAACCGTAACCTCGTCGCTTTTGCCGCCATGGCCATGGCGCATGGCAACGCTCGAACCGCCAACGCCGCCCAGAGATCTGACCGTTTGATGTGGTTCGGTCAATTCATTTCCCAATGCATCGCCGATGGTACGTGGAACTCCAGCGGCCAGATCAATTTCATCGAGAGCGTCGCGATTGCCTTCGAAGAGCTTGATGGCTCCGCGGCTGAGGCCGAGAATCTGATATCGATCTGCCGACTGCACTATCCTGAGCAAGGGCTTGATGTGGAAGCTGTCTGCCACGATGGCCAGTTCCGGAACCGGTCGCTGCAGCTTATAGATTCGCAACAGATCCGGCGAGCACAGCACCGCGAGCCCGTCCTGCGTGTGGTTCCAGAAATCGCGATCGGAAGCCAGATCGTTGAATGGCTGCAGCAAAGGCCGTACTTCGCGCGTCGGATATTCCTGCCGCAGCGATTGTTCCAGTGTCTTCACCAGGTTCCTGAAACGGATCGGATCCTGCAGGTTATCCGGATGGTAACGGTGCGTCGGCTGATACAGTGAGAGGCACGGAGCCTCAGCGGACTTCGGAAGCTCAATGGGAAGTTCATCGGAATGTAAACTCATTTGGTAAATCCCTCGTTTTTGGCGAGCCGATATCCCGAATCATCCAGCTACGACGCACGGAGCTGATTCTTCGCCAACCTGGATAGAGCCTCTTTGAATGCATCACGATGTTTCATTTCGTCCCGGCGAATTTCTTCAAAGCGATCGCCGGCGGCTTTCTCTCCTGCTGCGAAAGCTTGATCTCGAAAGTCGCGATACATGGTTTCGATCTCGTAGGACTCCCCCGCAATTGCATCTTCGAGGTTGTCGATATCGCTGCGCACAATTCCTGCAAGCTCCGCTTGCTCGGCGAAGTGCTCCAACAGTTCTTCCTTCGCCGTTTCTTCAAGCAATTGTGCCAACTTGAGGTTGCCTGCCTTACGCGCACGTTCTGCGAAGAGCATATATTTCGCGTAGGCAAAGGCTTCGCCGTGCATTGCGGTTGAAAGGTTGTCTTTGGTGATCTGGTTCACAGGAGCTCCTTGCGTCTGAGATAACACTTCCTACAACGTGCGGTGCAGACTTCGGTCAGGCTATGAGTTTGGCCTCTTTCAGACCATCATGCAGGTGTTCTGTGTCAGATACCCAGCCAAACACTCCGCCTTGCATCTTCACCGAGTGGATCGCCGATTCATGATTTCCAATGTCTGTCGCGCCAACCGAGTCTCTCAGCAGCAGGCACCAATATCCGATATCATTGGCCTCCCTCATGATGGTGTGAACGCAAACATCCGTGGTGATGCCGCACAGGATGAGGTGTGAGATGCCGAGCTGCTGCAACACCAGGAAGAAGTCGCTGCAATACCCAACGCCTTTTCCGGCTTTGTCGACGAGTATCTCTCCCTCGATCGGCTCAACCTCCTTCACGATTCCCCAACTCTCGGAGCCGCGCAGCAACAGCCGTCCGACGCCTCCCTTCGGCTTCTCGCCGATGCCAACCGCATCCTTGCCGATGATCTTGCTGCGCAGGACCTTGTTATAGGGGCAATCGCTCAGGTCGGGCAGGTGGCCTTCCCGGCAATGGACAACGGAAATTCCGGCGTGACGGGCGTCCTTCAAAGCCTTCCTGGCAAAGGTCAACGGATTGGCCGTATTTGAAAGCGGATAGCCCATGACATCGACATAACCGTGCTGGCCACAGAAATCGACTTGAAAGTCGATAGAAACCAGAGCAGTTCGTCCGCTATCGAACTCAAGAAACGATGTTTCTCCGAAATTGGGCGAGTCTTCACAGGCGACCTTAAATAGCTTTCCTTTGGGTGGTCCATAGAGCCACTGCGGCACTCTGTACGTCCTGGTCTTTTTCCACTCGTTATAGCCGTCTTCGACGTGAGCGAGCATTTCGTCGCGTCGCTTGGACATGAGCCTTTCATACTCGCGTTCTGCGCCAATGTGTGATGGCGTTCCTTTTTCGATGAGACGTTCCTCAGCTACGGGCATTTCAATACTCCTTTATGCTTCTGAATGTCGTCGACGTATTCACTTCCTGTCGGCAGAAAGTGGGAAGATAAGTTTTTCAAAAATAAGCACGAAGATAATCACCGAGATCACGGGATTGCTGAAAATTGTCTCGACGATTCGTGGAGTCTGTTGCCAGGTTTCGTGGGGAAGCAGGTGAAGGCCAAGGCTCAAAAAGATCGAGAAGCCGACCAGTGTCTGCTCGCGACCACCAAATACCGGCGCGGTGTTCAAGATGTTTGCGCCAATTCCGATCACCGTTGATGCGATGCCGAGTAAGACCGCCCCGGCCACCTCCTTGGGCATCACCGCCATCAACGCCCCGAACGGACCGATGAAGGCAAGGACGATGAAGATGGCGGCAGCAACAATAACGAATGCGCGAGCCGCGACGCGTGTCAACTGAACAATGCCGAGGTTTTCACCGTACGCTACGGTTGCAGGAGTACCCAGGACGCCCGGCAATACTGTTTCCACCAGGCCAAAGAGCAGGAAACTGCGACGCTCTTCGCTCTCCTTAACTTTCTCTTTTATCACCCCCGCGTAACCGTGAAGATTGCCATAGAAATTCATTGCCGCCATCAAGTTAACGATCAGCATGATCAACACGAGATCCCATGACGGCATCGTCCGGCCATAGGGAAAGAACGCCGGCATGGAGAGTAACGGTGCTTGCCGAACCAGGGTGAGATCCACCCGGCCCAGGGCTAGGAAAATGATGTATCCCAATACAATCACGAACACTGGCGGCAACGTCGCCCAAACTCCTTTTCCACGTATCGCCAATATGGTCCCGCCGAGAGCCAGCGCCAGGGCAATGAAGAATCCAAAACCGAAGCCGGCTTGTGTCATGTCGCCCAGGCCAACCTCGGCCACGGTCAGCCCGATCATCATGATCATCGATCCCAAAACCAGGGGACTCCAGACCTTGCGGATGTACCGCACGGCTCCGAGATAAACGAGAACGACGATGATGACCCCGGCTATTGCTTGCGCGGCGAAAGATTGCAGAGCATACGCTTCGCCGCCGGCGACGAAAGCTGCAACGATTGCCAACGATGGAATCACATTCGGACCATGAACCATCGCCATTCGATGACCAAACCAAGCCTGAAGCAACGTGCTGAGTCCGATTGTCAGAACCACGGATGAAATGTACGTGGTCATCCGTGCGCCCTGGAAATTCAGCCCCACGCCCACGATTGCATAGCCCCAGACGACCGCATAAACCATGGTGACGAGCCATTGGAAACTGTAGAGAAACCAGTCATGGGTTGATCGCGGCTGCTCATTTCTGCTGTAAACGAGCTCTGTTTCGGCTGGGGGCGGCGGAGATGCAGGGACGACGTGAATTTCGTGACGCAGAGGCGAACCCATAGACACAAACCTTCAGAATTGGGTCAGCGGTTTATGGCAATGATGCAAAGCGAAGAAGACGGGGTTTGCCATCCCGCTCTGCTTTGTCAGCCACTCTCTCCCGCACTGCTAAGTACCATTCACTGCGTCTTTTAAAGCGTCTCAATTGCGGATGACTTTGACCAGGGACAAGGGAACCTTTTCGCGGGCGCTATGGCTTCTTGTACGGCTCCCTCTTCCAAGCAAAATCGTGAGCAGAAACCACGGGTTTCTTATTCCACGGCTTTGGTTTTGTCAGGCCAAGCGCAATGTCGGCCAGTTCAAGGTAGCGACTGTGGGATGGCAGCCCGTTCTCCTCCTGTGCACGCTTGGGCGCTATCCAAAGTTTGCATTTGTCGGATGTGCTGCGCTCTTGCTGTTTCTTCCACATGGCGGGCCGTCGGAGGTTTTGGCCAGAATAGAGGGAAAGCAGAGTAGCGGCATACGCCAACATCCGCCAAACCCGAAAGAATTGCCAAGACATCGAGCCGTAGGTATCGGAATGCCGTGAACCCGCAACTTCGCTGGCGGACGATAGGGCGGCCAATATGGCGTGACAGATGGAGCGAAGGCGCCACTTGCAAGATCTTTAACTCGCGCCATCTGTCACCGTGAAGGAATCGAGAACGCGGGCGCCTCCCCAATCACGCAAAGAGATTTCGGGCCTCTGCCCTGTGTCTCGCTTCAGGATGTAAGATGACGGTCAAGAGCCACACGCAGTACGCCAAGATGCGTCAGGGATGAGTCGCCGGACGCTGCATGCATCAGCAGGTGATCCGGCTGCGTCTTACGGCATGAGACGAGTAATAGCCCGGGGTGCCAGCCCCCAGGGTCGGAAAACGACCTTAGGGAAAAACCGGGCTATTTCATCCCTTCAAAACCTGCGTTCTCCTCATAGAGGGGAAATCAGGCTGTCTCACTCGCTTTTGCGCGAATTCTTCTTCGCTGTTTTCTTGCCTGCAGTGCCCTGCCGGCGCCGTTTGCTCCCGCGGCTGCCGGCTTTTTTGAAAACCGACCGGTTGTTCTGGTGTACCTGAAACATCACGATCACGCCATGGCCTGTGTCGGTGGAAAGAGGAGTAAAGTGGATATCTGCGACCCCGTCAAACCGATTGGTGACCAGTTGCGCGTTGCGTATGTTCGACTGCTTGCCGGTATGCATCACCGAGCGGTGCCTCCGCTGCAGGGCCTGACGCGCCGCGTTATTCAGCGGAAGCTCCGCCAGCTTCATTCCCTTCTCTGACGGATGGGCGAAACCAAACAGTTTCTGCGCCGCGGAATTGAACATGTAGATGAGCGTGTCATTATTCACCAGAAGTACCGGCCAGGGCATCCGCTCCATCATCTCGGAGTAGCGCGCGTTGACCTCATCCAGTTCCCGGGTGCGCGAGGAAAGCTCCTCGTTGGTGGTCTCCAGTTCCTCGTTCAGAGATTGCAGCTCTTCGTTGGTGGTTTCGAGCTCTTCGTTGGTAGACTGCAGCTCCTCGTTCGTGGTCTCCAATTCCTCATTGGTCGACTGCAGTTCCTCGTTCGTAGTCTCGAGTTCTTCATTCGCCGATTGCAATTCTTCCGCCGTGGTCTCCAGCTCTTCGATCGTGCTTTGCAGCGTCATGCGCGAGGTTACGTTCTCCATGTAGATCAGCGTTCCCACCTGGCCGGCCCCGGATTCCGACATGATGGGTTTGATCGTCACCGTAACCATGGTCGACGCGGTCGCGTAACAGTCGAAATTGACGGTCTTGGGACCGTTGGCCCGGCTCGCCTCCATCTGCTCCTTCAGTTCTGGACACCTGTGCCACAATTCAGTCTCCTGCAGCTTGTGGCCGATCAATTTGCTGGAAAATTCCCACAACTTCAGGATCTTGTCATTTTCCGTAATCACGCGGTCCGCCGCATCCACTACCAGTACACCCGGTTCCAAGGTGGAAAGAACGGTTTCGTAATACAGCTTGATTCTTTCCAGTTCCTGGCGGGTCCTCTCCTTGGACTCCTGTTCCATATCCTCTCCTGTGATTTCCGGCACCGTGGATCCACCGGAAGCAGAGCGGCGCTGGAAGATCCTCCAGCGCGGATCAATCGGCATAAACTCAGAATTGCGCTTCAACTGCGATTCCGATTTTCCCAGAAAAAGAACTCCACCCTCGTTCAGCGCATATTTGATGCGACCCATGATATGCGTCTGCGCCGCAGCGTCAAAGTAGATCAGGACGTTGCGGCATAGCAGCAGGTCAACGTGCGAGATCGGCGCATCCGTGAGCAGATTGCTGCGTCCGAAGATCACCATGCGCCGCACATCGCGCGCTACCCGCATCAGCTTTTCCCCGGTAAAATACTTGGCTTTGATCTCCGGCCGCACGCCCCGCAGGCTCTCCGGAGGATACTCCGCGCGCCGGGCGATGTTCAAAGCGCCTTCGTCATTGTCGGTGGCATAAATCTTGATTTCATAATCTTTCACCTTCGGTCCCAGCAGCTCACATAAGAGGATAGCTACCGAGTAGGGCTCCTCGCCTGTCGCACAGCCGGCGGACCACACTCTGAAGGAGCTCCCCGGCGGGCGGTACTTGAACATTGCCGGGAGAACGTGCTCAGCCAGAGCATCCCAGGCCTGGACGTCGCGGAAGAACCGAGTGACATTGATCAGCACCGTATCCAGGAGTTTGGCTGTCTCGCCGTTGTTGCGAGCAATGTGGTGCAGATAATCTTCGTACGTGCCAACGCCGAGCTGCTGCATTCTGCGGCGCACGCGCCGCTCAAGAGTGGTGACCTTGTAACCGCGCAGATCGACGCCGCGCTCTTCCGCCAGACGGCGTACAAGATCCTTTAATGTATGTGGCTCAGCCATCGCTCCTGGTCAGCCTGCAGCAAAGTTCAGTCAGCTTCTGTCCTATCTCTTCTAATCGAAGAACAAAATCCACGCAACCAGTCTCAATGGCTGCTTCCGGCATGGGCTTGAATTCAGCGGTTTCCGGAAACTGCGCGATGGTGACGCCGCCTGCCTCTTTAACGGTGCGGATGCCGCCCGACCCGTCCTTGCCCGATCCGCTCAGCACGACCGCAATCGAGCGGGATCCGTAGGTTCCGGCCACCGATTCAAAGAGCAGGTCAATCGAGGGGCGGGAAAAATGCACCAATTGTGTATGCGCCAACTGGATTTTTCCCGGTCCCAGCAGCAAATGCTCGTCCGGCGGCGCGGTATAAACGGTCCCCGGGAGCAGGATTTCACCATGTTCGGCCTGCCTTACTTTCAGGGTCGTCGATCGGCCTAAAAGGTTGGCAATCCAGCTCTTATGTCCAGGCGCCAGATGTTGGACTACAACGATGCTGCTGGGAAAATTCCGTGGCAGCGCTCGCAGCACCTGGCTCAGAGCGCCCAAACCTCCGGCCGACGCTCCCATCGCCACAACATCAAAGTTGCGGAGCGAATAGGGCAAGCCCTCGGCCCTAAGCTTGGGTTGGCGCGCCATAAAGACCTTCCAGGGACACCTTAAGCATAGTTGAAGCGCGCCCGGCGCAAGAATTTATTTGCTAAAAGGTTTATCTACCCTCCCCTGCATCATATGATGTAGGCCAGCAAAATGGGACAGCCAAGTGATGGTAGACCGGCAACAAGATGGGGTAACCAAGCTCAAACCGATACAAACGCCGCGAACGCTCGATGAGCGCACGGTGGAGCGAGCGGAACGTGCGAAGGAGAGCATAAAAAGTGCCAAAACGGCGGTGGTGCGTTCGCGTGAATTGGTGAAAAGATCGCAGGAAGTAATCGGTTTGATTAAAAAGCGGCGGGGGGGCGCAGACGGTTCTTGAAGTCTCTCCGCTCTCGCGGCGGCTTTTAGGAAACATTCTCTTCCAATTCAGCCGGCTCCTCTTTGCGCTCGACAATTAAGCCCCGCAGCGCTTCCGCCTGTTGCATCTTGGCGGCGGCCCGCTCGCGATAGCGTTTCTCCGCCCGCCGGTGTTTGCTGCGCGCAGCTTTCTCCGCCATGCGAAGCGCGAGGGACGCGCCTTCCTCCAGCGCGCGCATCGCCGCCCACAGCGCGCCTTCCATCTGTTCAGATTGCTCTACACTCAAGCTGTTCGCGGTATAGGCGTGGCCAACCCGGCAGCGAAAGCGCAATATTTTTTCGCCACTCAATTCCCACAACACCCCGCCGCATTCCGGGCAGGCAAATGTTGACGGAGTTCCTGGCCGGTTTTCATCTTCTATGGCGTCCATATCAAGCTCCGCGATTTCGGTTTCCTTCCTGAGTTGCCGGGATCCTCCCACACCGTTCTCCGTCACTTCCTGGGGCACAAGTTGCTGCAGCAATTTCGGTATCGCATCCAGCCGGACAATATAGTCCACATCGACCGTTTCTATCGCATTGCGGGGCATGTCGCCGCAGAGTGCATTCTCCGGGTCCTGCACGATTGCGATACCGCCGCGCTGTTTGATGCTCAGGAGGCCCGCCGTACCATCGTCAAGAGAACCCGTAAGCACTACTCCGATCACACGGGATCCATACCAGCGGGCGGCGCTGCGGAATAACGGATCGACCGCGGGCCGGTGGCGATTCTCCTTGGGGCCATGCATCACACGCACCCGCCCATCATCCACCGTCAAGTGGTTATCCGGCGGTGCGACATAAATCCGCCCCATCCGAATGGTTTCTCCATCATGTGGATGTGCAGCAGGCAGCCGCCCCGCACGCGACAATATCTCCGGCAATACGCTGGTCCCTTGTGGGGCCAGATGAAGCACCACGAGCACCGCAGCCGGCAAGTCCTTGGGTAGACCCGATACCAGCTGCTGCAGGGCTTCCACTCCGCCAACAGAGCAGCCGACGACGATAATATTGCGCTCTGCCAAGCTAACGTCCCCCGCTTATGCATACTAGGATGCCCGGGGCAGGGTCACTGATGTCGGGGAAGAAATGATTTGCCGGGGCTGAATTCTTACGCCTTTAGGTGGTTTATCATCTAATCAATCGGGACACGAGTGTTTTATGGGAGTACAAAAGATCAAAGCAAGGGACCTTTACCCGGTACGGGTGCTTGAGCAAACCAGTGTTTCTCTGCTGGAATCGGTCGATGCCAGCATTCAGGCCGCTCGAGAGCACGTTGGACGGTCGTTTAAAATCGTGGCTCAGTCGCGTGAACTGGTTGACAGGACAAGGAAATCAATGGCCAGGGCCAACCATATCCGGCAGGCTCTTACCAATCCGGCCTATAATCCTGCCATCGTCGTAGCGCCTGCAGGCACGGAACGACAATGAAACAGACCAATCCCCGAGGAGCGGCAAAAGATAAAAGAAAAGCCGCCCCGAGGGAGGAGCGGCTTTGGCGGGATTAGGGGCCTTTCGGATGAGGAAAAACAACACTTGACGCCAGTACACTACGCCAATTCCAATAGAATTATTGCGCTTGGCCGAGGAGTAGCATAGCGTCAACATGCGCCAACGGCTCTTCAGCTACTCGCATCAAAACAATTGGCCCCCCCGTGGGGAAGTGGAGGCTGGACACATGACAAGTAACGATGACGTGCTTAATTCGTGGAAAGAGGTAGCAAGCTATCTTGGCCGGGGAGTCCGGACTGTCCAGCGGTGGGAGCAGGAACTGAATCTGCCCGTCCGTCGTCCGCGGGGCAGATCACGCAGCGCCGTGATCGCTTTCAAAACTGAGTTAGATACGTGGCTGCACCGAAACCATGCCAATCCGCCGGCAGCCGCTGTCAACGGTGTTCCTCCTGCCCGCCATTCCGTTTCTCTGGATGTTGCGAAAACGGAGAGAAATAAGTTACATGAACGAACCACGGCTCTGGTCAAAAAGATGGAACAATTGATGTTGTGTTCCACCAGTCTTTGCGAGCGCTCCCGGGTTCTTTCCCAGCGATTCAGTGACATCGTGGGGTCGGCTACCACTAATTTGTCTGTCACCAATATGGGAAAATCGAGCCCGAAGAACGGGGGGGAGGAAACAAAGGGAGAAGGTCTTTCCAACCACCTGTCGCCAGCTTGAGCGTTCTGCCTCCACTCGAATACAGTGATCCCAAGACCGCCTAGCTCAGCTTCCCTTCGAGCTTTTTCTTGATCGCCGGCCACTCGATGTCCAGGATACTGAAGTAGACCGAATCCCGTATCCGGCCTGTCCATGTAACCAAATGCTTGCATAGTATGCCTTCTTCCTTGGCGCCCAGACGAAGGATCGCCTCGCGCGACCGCTGATTCAAAGCGTCAGTCTTCAGTTCAACCCGCACGCATCCCCAGACTTCAAAAGCATGTTTCAACATCAGGTATTTGGCCTCGGTGTTGACCGCGGTCCGCTGCCACGCGGGCACGATCCACGTGGAACCGATCTCAACCCGGCGATTCCCGCGATCAATGTTCATGAAACGCGTGCTGCCGATTACCCGGCCGGACTCGCGTTCGACCGTCGCAAAGGCCACGGATTCGCCGCGCCGCTCTTCCTCCAGCACCTTTGCCACAAAGCCGTGAAACTCCTCGCGCGTCTTCATGGAATATGGAATCCATTGAAAAATGGAATCAGCGCTATCTTTCGCTGCCTCCCAAAAGATCTCGCTGTGCTCGCGACGAACAGGTTCAAGCCTCACCACTCGGCCTTCAAGCGTCAGCGGTGTAACGATGTTCAATGCGGCAACGGCGCCAGACATGCCGACCTCAGTCCTTTAAACCTACCGATTTAGTTTATCTGTTCCGGCGTTGATTCCACCCGGCCGGCGGTGTCTCGGCGAAATAACAGGAGCCTCGGTAGAACTCCCTGTCGCGGCATGGAAGAATTGGCACGTCCTCGGGATGGTTCGACTTCCACCCTAACAAGCCAAACCCGGGCTTGTTAGGGGCCCGGTACTTGCCCTCGCTTCCCGCTTTGCTGGGTCGTTCGCGCTTCGCTCACCATGACAGGATGACACAGCATTCAGCAAATTGAGACACGACCACCCAGTCGCAGCCCTAGGCAGAAGCCGCCCTGCCTTGGAAACCGGAGCTTGTCCAGAGGTGCTAGCACCTTTTCTTCAGCAACTCTGGATTGTAGAAAGCCTCAAAATGTGTTGAAATCTGATACACCCACTACGTCGTTTGGATACAGTCGAACATCCGGGATTCGACCTTAAATCGCCCTAACTTATTGAAAACAGGTTTGGCGACCTAGTTGCCTTCCTGAAGGGGATATCTTGTGAACCCGCGCGTGTTCCTGAGACGTTTTGCCGTCCTTGTCATCGTTGTACTCGTGCAACTGCACGGAAAGGCTTGCGTTGCACAGGAGCCGCGTCAAGAGGTCCTTGCAATCGTGGCCCAAAGCCAGCAGGCGCTCGAACAGCACGATGAAACCAAGGCCTTGACGCTGATCAAGGAGGGATTGGTCCGCTTTCCCGGCCAGGAAGACCTCAAGATTCAGCTGGCGCGGGTCTACGTGGAGCAGAAGCACGACCGGCGGGCGATCGGGCTCTTAAACAGCATTCTGCGCGCCAACCCATCGAACCGGAATGCCAAACTGGAGCTCGCCCAGATTTTTGGCTATCGAGGCAACTACCGCGAGTCTGACCGGCTTTACCGCGACTTGCTGGCAGCAAACGCCGACGACGAAGCTGCGTCTTTGGGGCTGGTCCACAACCTGATCCTGGAAGGAAACCGCGACGCGGCACAGCAGCAATTGCAGCAGGCGCTGGTCCGACATCCCACCAGCCTGGAGCTTCTCGAGTACAGCGACTACCTCACGGAAAAGCCCGCCGGCGAGACACCGGTGCGGACGGTCCATCGCCTGCAAAACACGGAATCATTCTTTTCCGATACTTCGGGAAACCGCTCCATCTATTCCTCCCAGGGAATCAACTATCAGTTCACGCGCAATATCAGCAGCCGTGTGCGCGTGGAAGAAAACTCGCTCTGGCAGACCGGCACAGTCACTGAAACCCTAATCTCCGGCGCCGCCGAGGGCCGCTACAGGCTCAACCGATACATGGCCGTTCGCAGCAGCGTCGGTGCGGTGCGCTTTGTCGACGAGAACGCCCGCGTTCTTTACGGCGGCGATCTGGAGCTGTTTCCCCGCAAAGACCTTTTTCTGTCCGGAGGTTTTGCGCGCTATCCCATCGCACCCACGTTTGATTCGCTGGCATTCAACCTTCTGGCCGAAGGCTGGCACAGCCGGCTGGATTACACTCCGCGCAACCTCACGGTGAGCGTGAGCCTCTCCATCACCCACTACTCTGACGGCAATCATGCTGAGCGGGAATGGGCAGAGGGATTGCGCTGGTTCCCGTGGCACGATGGCCAGTTCGCCGTCGGCGGAGGATACGCATTCCGCCATATCCATTTCACCAAAGACCTCAACCACGGATATTTCAGCCCGAACCAGTATCGCAGCCATCTGGGCGCGGCCGGCTTCCGCATGCGGCTGGGTAAACACTATCGCGGCGAATACCTCGGCTACGGCGGCGCTGAGCTGCTGGAAGACTTTGCCGACTACTCTCCCGCAGGCGAAATGCTCTTGAAGAATGATTTCTTTTTCGGCCACTGGGACCTGGGCGCCGACTATTCGTATTTCCACCTGATACAAACCACCGGCGCGTTCCGTGCCAACGCGGCCACGATAACGCTCGGTTACAAGTTTTAGAAACCGGCCTTGAAGGCCTTTAGAGAGGCGATGGGATGTCCGGCAGCGAAAAAAATCGCAATTTCAAAATCCTGATTGTGGACGATGACGATTCCACGCGCAGCTTCCTCAGCTCCGTTCTCACTGCGGAAGGCTACGAGTGCCTGAAGGCCAACAGCGTTGCCGCGGCCGATGCCATCCTGCGCCAGGAACCTGTGCACATGGCGCTGCTCGATCTTTACCTGGGCACCGCCAACGGACTCAACGTCCTTGATCTGATCAAGGTCCTGCAACCGCAGTGCGCCTGCGTGATTATGACCGCGCACACCAGCGTGGAGACCGTCACCAAGTCTCTTGGCTCCGGGGCGATTGAGTACCTGGGCAAGCCGCTGCTCATTGACGATCTGCTGGCGCTGGTGCGCAGAGTGCAGACCAGCCGCCGGACCGCGAGCGAAGCCAAAGCCGCGGTGGATGAGGGCCCGGAGACCGCGATCATCGGCCGCACGCCGAAAATGCTGGAAGTCTATCGCGCGATTGCCCGCGTGGCCCCGACCGAAGCCAGCGTTCTGATTCTGGGCGCAAGCGGCACGGGAAAAGAGCTGGTGGCGCGGGCGCTGCACGATCACAGCTCGCGCGCGCAGATGCCGTTTGTCCCGGTGAACTGCGGCGCGTTGCCGGAAAACATTCTGGAAAGCGAGCTGTTCGGCCACGAGAAAGGCGCCTACACCGGCGCCGACAGCAGCCGTCCCGGCCTGTTTGAAGCGGCGCACGGGGGAACACTTTTTCTCGATGAGATCTCTGAGACCAAGCCCGGCTTCCAGGTGAACCTGCTGCGCGCGGTGCAGGAGCAGCAGATCCGGCGCGTCGGCTCGCATAAGTACACGCCGATCAACGTGCGCATTCTGGCAGCGAGTAATCGCGACCTGACTAAGCTGATGAGCGAAGGCCGCTTCCGCGAAGATCTCTACTATCGCCTGAGCGTGGTGGTGATCAACCTGCCTGACCTGGAAGAGCGGCGCGAGGATATCCCATTACTGGTGCAGCATTTTCTGAAGCGCGCGAGCCGCAAGGTGAAGCGCGATATGAGCATCACCGACGCGGCAGTCAAGCTGCTCACCGGCTATTCCTGGCCGGGCAATGTCCGTGAGCTGGAAAATCTGGTGGAGCGGCTGGCTATTTTCTGCACCTCGGGCGAGATCGGCGTAGCCGACGTAGAGCGCGAACGCCAGCTTGTTCGCGCCAACGGCGTGCCTGACAAAACTCCTCCGACAACGCTGGAAGATATGGAACGCCAGCATATTCTGCGCGTGCTGCAGGAGCATGCAGGCAATAAATCGAAGGCTGCGCGGGCACTGGGAATCGAACGAAAGACGCTTTATCAGAAAGCGCGGCGGTTGGGTATCGATCTGATGGTTGGTTGAAAGACGGTTGGTTGAACCGGTTGACGATGAAGTTATTCTCCAATTCGAGGGACACCAGGCATATCACGCTGGGACGCTGGATTCGGCTCACCGCGGTGCTGCTGGGATTGGTGTTCCTGGTGAGTTGGAGCTTCCCGGTCTCCACGCTGAGCCAGAAGCTGAACGATTTCTTCTTCCGCGTGCGCCGGCCGCTGCCGGTTTCTCAGAATGTGGCACTGGTTCTGATTGACGACGCCACGCTGGCGCAGCAAGGCAGATGGCCTTGGCCGCGCACACAGCTGGGTAAGCTCATTCGTGCTGTCAGCGCACAACAACCAAAAGCCATCGGCGTGGATGTGCTTTTGCCTGAAGATGAGGACGAGCAAAACGATGCTGAACTGGCGCGCGCAATCCAGGCGGCGCCGAGTCTGGTTTTAGCGGCAAAGATTTCAACCTCGCCGACCGGTGACCTGTGGGTCGATCCCCGGCCGCGCTTTGCCCAGGCCGCCAGGGGCGTTGGCCACGTGCAGGCGATCATCGATTTTGACGGCCTCTGCCGCAGCATTCCCATCGATGAACCCAGCGCCGATGGGCCCCGTCCGGCCTTCGCGTTGAAGCTGGCAGAGTTGGCGCAGCCTTCGCTGCAATCGCTGGAGCGAAACTCCGGCTCGTCCGCTTCTGGCGTTGAGCGCATTGCCGCGCGGCCGCCGATGTTGATCGACTATCGTCAGCAATTTGAGCCGGGACAATCCAATCCGCCGTTTGCGGTGGTATCCGCAGGCGATCTTCTTGCCGGAAAGAACGCGCCGCAGCTCGCCGGGAAAGTAGTGCTGATCGGCTTCGGCGCCATCGACGTCAGTGACCGTCTGTTCACCCCGGTCAGCAACCAGCTTCCAATGCCCGGCGTCGAGATCAACGCCAACGTGACAGATATGCTACTGGGCAGCAGATCGCTGACGCACATCGGCAGCGTACCGCAATTTGCCCTCGTGCTGCTGATCAGCATCGCCGCCCTGTGGGTGGTGGTCCGCTATCCAGGTCTGCGAGGTCTGCTGCTCCTCACCGGGACTCTGGCCGTCGTTTACATTGCGGCGTTTTTCCTGTTCGCTGATTTCCATCGCCTTCTCTCGTATGGTCCATTGCTGGTTGCGGGCGTGCTCGCGGCGCCGATTGCCCAGCTCGAAAACCTTCTGATCGTGGATCGTGAGGTGACCTCGCGGCTGCAACAACTTCGCCAGTCCCTTTCGCCGCACTACGGGAGCTTGAAACCCGCTCACAATGGCAGCAGCCCTGACGCTCAGCCGGCCGCTAAAGACATCTACTGGAAGCTGGCTGCGCTCAAGGATCTTCAAGCCGAGCTCTCTTCGCTCTACAGCTTCAATCAGACGCTGCTCGAAACCATGCGCGAAGGTCTGGCGGTCTACGGCGCAGACGGTGCGCTTAAGTTCAGCAATCGCACGTGGAAAAAATTCTGTGAACGGCAAGACACCCGGTTCGACGAACTGTCAGCCGTCACCCAGCTTGCCGGCGGGTGGCGCGAGTTGGCGGGGCTAGCCACTGATGCGCCTGCGTGGACAGAAAAAGAAGTTCCCTTAGACGAAGAACTGTGGCTCTTCCACGCCGTGCGCCTGCCGTGGACGTCGTTTGCCGAAGCTGGAGCGATTCTGCTGATCGCCGAGGACATCACGGCGCGCCGGCAGCGAGATCAGGCGCGTTCCGAAGCCCTCAGTTTTGTCACGCATGAACTGCGCACCCCGCTGATCTCGATTCAGGGCTTCTCGGAGTTGTTGATGCGCTATCCCAACTCACCCGCCAGCAGCGAAGCGCCGTCTACGATCTTCCGCGAAACCAATCGCCTGGTGGCGATGATCAACACCTATCTTGAAGTCCTGCGGCTCGACGCCGGAGCGCGTGCACTGCGGCTGATGCGCACCAATGTTCGCAAAATGGTAGAGCACGTGGAAAAAGTGGTGCAGCCGCTGGCGGCTTCGGCGAAGGTCCCGGTCAAGGTCACGCTCGATTGCGAAGACGAGTATGTGCTGTGTGATGAAACGTTGATCTCGGGCGCGCTGCTGAACCTGGTCAGCAATGCCATCAAGTATGGCACCGCGAACGCCGGCGTCACTGTGCGAGTCAGCTCGTCGGATGAAGAAATGCAATTTGAGGTAACGAACTCAGGTCCGGTGATTCCGGAATCTGAGCTGGAGCAGTTGTTCGATCAGTTTTATCGCCCCACGCGAAGCGAATCCATCCCCGGGTGGGGCCTGGGGCTAAGCTTTGTCCGCCGGATCTCGCAACAACACGGCGGAAGGGTCCACGTAAGCAGCAATGAAACAACAGGAACCTCGTTCGCGTTTACCTTGCCACGAGGCGCCTGCGAAGTATCAGAGGTGGCACCATGAAAAACAAACTAACCTTCACCATCCTCGGCGTTGTGCTGTATTGTGCCGGCGCCGCGGCCCAGCAGACACCATCTGCGGCGGTCAGCGTACCCTATGCCGGCGCAACCATTTCCGACTTCAAAGGGAAGGTCAGCGTTCAACTTCCCGCCCAGGCGTTTTCCATGCCGGTTCGCGGCGAGGTCCTGCCGCCGGAATCGACCGTGAGCACTGACGATGGCCGGCTCCTGCTGAAGCTTTCCGACGGCAGCGACATTCTCGTGCGCCCCCACACCAAGCTCGTATTGAAGGAACCGGAAGCTAATGGCTGGAAGTATTTTCAGATGCTGATCGGGCGGGTGCGCACCAGCATTCAGAAGCGCCTGGGCGGCTCACCGGCATTTCAGATCGGCACCCCCAGCGCCGTGATCTCGGTTCGCGGAACCAAGTTCGATGTGGAAGTAGATCGTCGTGGCTTCACCGAGGTTGACGTTGAGGAAGGCACGGTGGAGTTGGAAGCGCTTACCGGCCGGGGCGAGTCTGTTCTGATTACTGCCGGTTTCTCCAGCCGCATTGGCATGGAGACCGGACCTGAGGTCCCGCGTCCAACGCGCGAACTGCGCCCGCAGCTTGACCGTCCGGGACGCAAGGACAATGGAAGCTCCATCAACGATGACGACCCGATAAGAAATTTACTCACTTCGGACCGCAGCCATGACGACGGCGGAGGCAGCGGAGGCAGTGGCAGCAGCGGCGGTTCGGGATCCTCAGGCTCCAGCGGCAGCAGCGGCGGTTCCGGTTCAGACGGTGACAGCCATTCCTCCGGCGGATCGGATGGAGGCAGCCAATCGTCCGGATCAGATGGCGGCACCACGTCGACTTCGGGTGACCGCTCCGGAGGCGACGATCACCATCACGGCGGCGGCAGCAGACCGCCCGACATGAACTAGCCGCGTCATTGTCGGCAAGCACTGGGCGAGCTGTGCTGCGGTTTCCCGTTGCAAGGATAATCGCAGCACGGCTACTCTTGATTTGCGATCTCGAGCTAAGATTTCTTGGAGCTAAGATTTCAAAGAACGCCGGTCCCTTCTCCAGCATTTAACGTTCCGGAGCACAGTCGATGACCGAAGACGAATTTGATGCTCTCATGCGCGCACGATCCTATGGAACCAAGGACGCAACGCGTGCGGAAGATCAGATCCGCCATGGCATGACGCTTTTAACCACGCTCGGCACCGCGTTGTGGGGCACAAGTGAAGGCGATGCGCAGCGCCAGCTGCTCAAGTCACATCCTGAAATACCTGCGGGCTTTGATTTGGCCGATTTCCGGGAATTGCTGCGCGTCACCGCACAGACGGTTTCGGCGTTTGCAGACACCCACAAAGGGATAGGTTTGTCTCATCTGGTTCCGTGGTCTCGCACCATTGTGGCAGGTACGCAAAAATTCACGTTGTGGGAAGCCCGGTGTGAGATCGTTCGCCGCGCCATTGACTACCTGGAAGAGCGCTGAGAAATCTGCAGTAGTTTCCGCTGTATCCAACTGACACATCCCTGGGTTGGTTCGACTCAAAGATCCTCCTCGTAAATTATCCATTTGCGATTGAAAACAAACGATTTACTCAGTGTCAAAGTTGGCACGAGAACTGCTTTACCACAGGTGGGTCAGCATGGATCCCCGCTGTGCTCGCCCCGCCTGATTAGAGAAAGGTACAGCCTTGAAACGCATTTTGCCGATTTCGAACCCGAGCATCTTCGCCACGCACCAGCCTGGGGAAGTTTGCACCGGTAGTCCGTTGTCTCGAAATCTGCGCCGGGCATGTACCGGGGAGCGACAACCAGACGGACTCGCCCCTATATCAGCGCGCGGTTACTTGTACTCTACTTCTAAAAAGCCACTCGATCGAATTCCTGAAAAAGTTAATTCTTGGAGGCCCAATGAGACGGGTTTTTTATTTCACACTTTTCAGTGTGGTGTTTGCTTTGATGCTGACAGGTTGCGGCGGGGGCGGCAATACGCTTACCGCTACGCCAGGCTCGGGAAACGTCACCATTCAGACGGGCGACGCGGTCAATGATCAGGTCGTCAAGTTTGAATTGACCATCAGCTCCATTACTCTTACCGGGGTCAGCCCTACAGCCACCACGGCCAATCTGCTTTCGAAGTCCAGTGAAGTGGAATTCGTTCACCAGGCAGGCACGATGGAGCCGCTGACGCTGGCTAACGTTCCCGCGGGAACCTACAACGGGGCCACGCTCACCGTTTCCAATCCGGAAATCGTGGTGGTCAACGCCGGCGTACCCACCAAAGTACCGGCGACTCTTTCCAGCAGCACGATCAACGTGACTTTCGCCAACATCACGGTTGGCTCTACACCGTTGTTTATCAATTTTGATATCGACCTGGCGAACTCAATCACGCTGAACGGCACACCGGTTACTTCGGCAACAATCAATCCGAAGTTCAACGTGACCTCTTCTACCGTGGCTCCGAACAAGGACAACGAAGACGACAACGACGGAGAAAATGACGACGTTCACGGCACCGTGAAATCGATCAATGCCCCGAACTTCACCATCACCACCAACTCTACTGACATCACCTTTGCCACGGATGCCAATACCAGATTCAACGACGGCTTGACGTCACTGGCGAACCTGAAGGTTGGCGACGTGGTGGAAGTTGACTCGGTAACGCAATCGGATGGAAGCAAGCTCGCAACCAAGGTTGAAAAAGAGTGTGACAACCAGGGCGAAGAGCTGGAAGGCATTATCTCTGCGGTAACGGGAAGCCCCGCGACGCAGATCACCATCGCCCATCAGGTCGATTCGACGAACAGCGCCACGCCGCCGACGACCGTTGACATCTCGATCAACGCCAGCACGCAGTTCATCGTGCGCTTCGACAAACTTAACCTGAGCTCACCGCCGGCCTTTGATGCTTCCAATATCGGCAAAGGCCAGCGCGTTGAAGCGGACGCCGACGGCACAACCAACCCGATCCTGGCGGCCAAATTGAAACTGCGCGAACAAGCCCTGTTTGGCACGGTGGCAGCGTCACCGGCGCCTACTTCCAGCGGCTTTACGCTCACTCTCAGCCCAACGTCGGCTTTTGCGACCTTGAGCGGAGCGACTTCCGTGCCGGTAACCATCGTTAGCGGCACCAACCTCAAAGTAACCCCGACTGCCGGTGCCACGGTGCGCGTGCGCGGCCTGGTATTCTTCAACGCCGGCGCTTACACAATGATCGCAACCCGTGTAGACAACAACAACTAGGCTCTTCCCGCTTGACTCTGAAGGCCTGCTATCCTCGCAGGCCTTCGTTTTTTTCTGTCGCTAGCGCTCCAAACCGCTATAGGGTTTTCCCGACCTGAAATCGATCTGCACCCCATGCGGCCCGCTCGGCGCAACCGGGCCTCGCGGGCTTATATTGAGCCTTGTCGCTGGCGCTCCACACTAACGAGGATGAGCGTAATAGCCTTTACGGGCGGACACCTTGTAACCGTTGCTTTGGGCTGTGATCTGAATCTTGCGAAATTTTCCATCCCAAACCGGGTTCTGCGGATAGTACCCCAGGCTGTACTGGTGATGGAGCTCATCAGAAATCTGTTCCAGCGCTTCCTCAAGCCGGTCAATGCCATGGACTTCGAGCATGCGGCCGCCCGTCGCTTCGGCCATCTTTTTCAGCACATACTCACCGTGATCGTCCTTTTCATAAGTATGGATGACGTCGCAGTGGTCGAAGCGCGAGCGTTCCCGTGGCGGATCGTAAATCTGCAGCACGTAGGCGATGACGTCGTTCTGCAGTAGGACCTCGAGAGCGTCTTCGAGAGTTGATTCGCTTCTTGAGTCGCCTGACAGCGCGATGATCACGACTGCCTTGCGTCCAACTTCACGTTCAAGATAGCGAATTGTGCCTACGCGAATTGCGTCATAGAGATGGGCCTCGCGGTCACGATTTTGCGGCTGACCGAGCGGGCCGGTGCTTGGCACAGGGCCGGGCATGCCGGGACCACCCGGCCATGGCGCCCGCGAGGTTGAGGGTGGCGGAGGAGCCTGGTCCGGCGTCCCTACGATCGTGCCTCCACTTCGAATAGAGTCCACCTTCTCCTGCAGGAGCGCCGTATCTGATGTGGGCAACTGCAACGTTTCCACCCGGTTGGCATAGCTCAAGACGAAACCCAGGTCCGTTGGCCGCACCACGTGCTTCAGGAAGAGGCTTGACGCCTGTGCTTCTTCGTTAAGCATCCACGCCATGCTGGTGCCGGTATCGAGCAGCATGCCCACGTTGAGAACCACGTCAGTGTGGTGGGCGAAGAACTTGATCGGCTGCTCCTTGCCGTCCTCGTAGACACGAAATTGGTTTTGGTCGAGCGTACTGGCCAGCTGCTTTTTGGAGTCGCGCACCGTGAAATAAACTGACACCAGTTTCACTTCGCTGCGAAACGTGTCTTGTGGGCTTTGAGTGTCCGCTTTCGGAACGTCTTGCGCGGTGGTTTGCGCCATCATGAGGGTCCCGGCTACGACCATCGAGAGAAGGACGTATGGCTTCGACATACTGCCACCTCTTTATAAGCTTTGGGTGCGGAATTGGATGCAAGTACCGTTATTTTTGTCGCCTCGCTATTTGTGTCGCTTCGCTCCAAACCGCTATAGCGCTTCGTATCCTTACGGATCCTTCAGCTCCTGAAACAGCGGGCTCGCCGCGCCAGCCGGGCTCGCCCCCTAAACTGTGCCACAAACTACACACAAGCCCGCGAGGCCCGGGGGGGCGCCGACCGATTTCCAGGTCGAGAAATACTCTGTAGCGGTCTGGGAGCGAAGCGACAAGAAATGAAGCCTTAAGGCTTGGCGTACGGAAGCGCGTTCAGTTCGCTTTCGGGAAGCAATAGCACCTCGATTGCGCCTTCCTGCGGCAAAGCATCCAGAGGCAGGCGATCCCGCCACAGAGAAAAGCGGACGCAAAGCATGGAACGTAATGGGGCTTTCAACAAGGCTAGGGGCACTCTGCATTCGAAAATCGATTCCAGGCTAAGCTCAATGGATTCCGGGTGATCTCCCTTGCCGCCGTTTTCGGCGAACGTCCAGGCTCGTACGCGGCCGCCGGAAATGTCAGCTTCCAGGCGGTGGACGGTTGCGGCCGAAGCCGGCTCCGAGGGCTTTGTTTCAATCGCCACCGTCAGTTGCATTCCGTCCCCGGCCCATTCCGCTGCATCTTCCATGAAATCCAACCGGCAATACAGGTTGGTATCGTCGATGCCGGCGTATCCGGTGTCCAATAGAAACAATTTGCCGTGCATGGCCGAAGAGTAGCGATCAGCCACGTGCGCGGCTGCGCCCAGCCATTCGAAGTAGCCAACATCCCGGCCGTCGATTTCAGGGCTGATGTATGCGGTCTGCGGGGTGAAGTGCGGCTGGGTCATCATGCCGGCGATCGGCTGCGCCAATATGTCTGGCGGCGCGGCGCCCAGGGCCAGGTAAACATTGGAAAGATGTTTCCGGTAGAGCTCGTCAAATTCGCGATCATTGTCGGAATGGTGTTCTGGGCCGTACCACCAGTTCCAATCGCTGCCTTCGGCGATCAGCAGTTCTTCGTGAGCCAGCTGCTTTTGCTCCGGCGTGGCCTGCCCGGCATTCTCCGCGAAAAACCTGCGCGCGGCGGATAGATGGTCCCACGCGATATTGTCTTCCGGAGCGCCGATCCAGATATCAAAGTTTGCGTTGATCCACGAGCCGGGGAAGATGGAAGCGAGCTTTTGGGGCGCGGTTTCGCGTTCAATTGCTTCGGAGACGGTCAATGCCTCGATCGCTGGATCTTTCTGAATCGCGTCATACATCCGCCGGAGGAATTCACGGCCGGATTGCGGGTAATACTCCCATGCGTTCTCGCCATCCAGAATCACCGGCACCACCGCGTTTCTTCCCTGCCGCAACAGCGGCGCGGCTGATTCCTTGATGCGGTGAATGAAATCTTCCGCGGCTTCCCGGGCCGGCATGCCGGAGTAGACAAAGCCGATCAGGTCAGAAAATGAATGGTCGCGAAAGACCATGTGCATGGCTGATTCGCCCTGCTCCCAGCGGAAGATACGATAGAGCTGGCCAGCACCCGCGGCATCGAGCGTAACGCCGTTGCTGCGATGAAAGGGCACGCCGATCGACCGGCCCAGAACGCCTTCATCGGTCCCAACCCAGTTCAACCCCAGCTCATGCGCGATTTCGAGCGCCTGGTTCGAAACGCTGCCTTCTGAAGGCCACATCCCTCGCGGGCGCACGCCAAATACCTGCTCGTGAAGCTTTAATCCTCGCTCAATCTGTTCGCGCGCATCTTCAGGGTGGCTGAAGCGCTGAGCCGGCAACGGCAATCCGCCATGGGAAACAGCGCCAATGTTCGTATCGCAAACCAGAGGCAAAATCGGGTGATAGAAAGGCGAGGTGGAAATCTCAATCGCGCCGCTTTGGGCGGCTTCCGAATAAGCCGGCAGTACCCTGCCCAGAAACTCTTTTTCCTTCGCGACCACCAACTGCTGGTCGTCCTGGGTGTAATCTCGTCCCTTTTCGATCAGCTCGCGGATGTCAGAGTCGTCAAGAAAAAACTCATCCATCCAGGCGATTTGCGAGAGCACCTGCAGGTCAGTAAGGTCATTATTCCGAATGCGTTGTGCGGCGGCGGGAACATCCTGGAGGCGCGTATGAAATTCCTGCCAAAGCTGCCGGTAGCGGGGATAGCGGGCAATCAGGTTGTCGACATTTGCCTGAAACAGGTAGCGCAGTGCAAATGTCTTTTCGTTCAGGCCCATTTCCGCGGCTGGACGAGAAGCGGCGTCCAGAAATGGGTCGCGCGCTGCGCCGGAAACATAGTCCTGAACCTGCACCATCAGCGAGGGCACAAGGTTGAAGGTCTGGTGCAAGCCAGGAAACTCTTCCAGCAGCTTCACCATGCCGTAATAGTCTTTGAGCGCATGCATGCGCACCCAGGGCAGGCGGTATTCGCCCGTGACCAGGTCCTTGTAATACGGCTGGTGCATGTGCCAGAGAAACAACAGATGAATGGACGGCGTACCCACTTATCCATTAATAACACATGCGCCCTCTGCTAGACTCTAGTTAGAAAACGAAGCAGAAAACGGCGTGCGCATCTTCACTCGTTACATCCTGAAGGAAGTGGTTTCGCACGGGATCATCGGGACCTCAGTTTTCACGTTTGTGATCTTCATGCGTGATATCACCCGGATCCTGGAGCTGGTGGTGCGTAACAGCGCTCCTGTCCCCAGTGTCGCCGAGCTGTTCTTTCTGACCCTGCCTGTCGCCTTGAAGGTCACCATCCCCATGGGAGTGCTGGTGGGAATTCTGCTGGGGCTGAGCCGTATGGCCGCGGACAGCGAGGTGACCGCCATGCGGGCTTCCGGCGTGAGCGTACGGACCTTTCTGAAGATCATCTCGTTGTTTGGCGCCGCAGCGTGGGTGCTGGCCCTGGTAAATACCGTGTGGATCGAGCCGCGCTCGGCGGCTGCGCTGGCCAATCTGCAAAACAACCTGGTTTCAGCCCAGATTTCCTTTGAAGTTCAGCCGCGAGTGTTTTATGAAGGCTTCAGAAATCACGTGCTCTACGTGGAAGACGTAAGCAGCGCCTCCGGCCAGGCTATCTGGAAAGGCGTGTTTGACGCCGACATCAGCATACCCGGCGCTCCCAAAATCACGTTGGCCAAAGAAGCAGTCGCCACGAATGTAGGCAATGACACGATTCGCCTTCACCTGATCAACGGCGAAACCCACGACACCAACTCCAGCAGACCCGACCAATACACCATCAGCACGTTTCAAGAGACTGATATAGCCATCAGCCTGCCGCCGGTCCCCAAACCGGCTCAGGAGGCAGTCCCGGTTGCCCAGCTCAGCACGCGGGAGCTGTTTCGCGAGAAATACAATCCCAATCGCGAGCTGGCGCGCTGGTATTGGATCGAATTCAATCGCCGTCTGGCTCTGCCTACCGCCTGTCTTGTACTCGTCTTGATCGGAATTCCGCTCGGCCTCTCCGCCAAGAAAGGCGGCAAGGGCGCAGGCTTTGTCCTGACCATCATTCTGGTCTTTATTTACTACTTTCTTTCCACCATCGGCGTGTCATTGGCGCGCGGCGGCAAGATTTCGCCTGTGCTGGGCGTCTGGATGGCCAACATCATCTTTGCGCTGATCGGCGTCGCCCTGCTCTGGCGAACAGACAAGCTCCCGATCGAACTGGGGCTGGGCCAGATACTGATTGGACAACTCAAGAGCTCGGTCGCCGCGATTTTCACCCCGCGCGCCGAAGAAGCCACCAACGGCAAGCGCCGCTCGCGCCTTTTCAGCACCCGTTTTCCGCTGATTTTGGATGACTACGTTCTGCGCAGCTTTGTGGGATATCTTCTGCTGATCCTCTCCAGCCTGCTGGTGCTGTTTCTGATCTTCACCTACTTTGAGTTGCTGTCAGACATCGTCCGCAAGAAGATTCCGCTGCTCATGCAGCTCGAATACCTGGTCAACTTTGTGCCGTCAGTGCTCTACCAGGTAACGCCGCTGGCCGTTTTACTGACGGTGCTCGTGATGTTCGGGCTGATGCAAAAAAGCAACGAGATCACCGCCATGAAGGCAACGGGCGTGAGCATCTATCGCACGGTGGTCCCGATCCTGGTGATTGCCATGGCGCTTGCCGGCGGGCTGTTTCTCCTGGACCAGTGGTACCTGCCGTACGCCAACAAGCGGGTGGAAACGCTGCGGAACCAGATCAAAGGCAAGCCGGCGCAAACGTATCTGCGTCCTGACCGCAAGTGGATTTTCGGCGAAAGCAAGCGCAAGGCGGATGACGCTCAGGCCAACCGAAAGATTTACTACTACGAAGCCTTTGATCCTGACCGGAATATTTTTGGCAGCGTCTCGGCTTTTGAGCTCGATCCTCACTCCTTCCAGATGGTCAAGCGAGTTTACGCCGCCCGCGCCCGCTGGGCTGAACATTTGAACAAATGGACCTTTGAAAATGGCTGGCAGCGCACCTGGAACACCTCGCCTTCCGGAGACAGGCAGGAAGACCTGAAGAAGTTTGACGTCAGCACCTTTGCCGAGCTCAACGAACCGCCCAGCTACTTCAAGAAAGAAGTTCTGCAATCCGAGGAGATGAACTACGAGGAGCTTCGCAAGTACATCAATGACCTTCAAACCGGCGGCTTTGACGTGGTGCGGCTGCAGGTCCAACTGCAGAAGAAGATCGCTTTCCCGCTGATCACGCTGGTGATGGCGATCATCGCTGTGCCCTTCGCGCTTTCCGGCGGACGTCGCGGTGCGCTGAGTGGCGTGGTGGTAGCTCTAGTCATCGGCGTAGGGTACTTCCTGACCTCCGGACTGTTTGAAGCCATGGGCAACGTGAGCCAGCTTCCACCGCTGATTGCCGCGTGGTCGCCGGATTTGATCTTCGGCCTGGCCGGCGGATATTTGATTCTGAAAACACCTTCATGAGAAAGCCATGCCGGTGAACGACTCGAGGCAGGAATCCGCCGGCAAACCGCGCCAGATTGCATCATGGGTCCATCTTGCGGGTTATCTTGCAATCATTACCGGGATTACACTCTCGGGCTTTCACACCCAAAAAGCCGGTCTGGGAAGCGCACCCCCTGGCCAGCTCGTCGAGCATAGCCAGGTAATCAAGAACTACTTCATCAGCATACTGGCGGACTGGGCCCTGTTCTACTACTGCTGGGTTGGCGTTCACTGGCACGGGGGGAATCTGCAAACGCTCACGGGTGGCCGATGGACCTCGTGGAAACAAGTCTTCGTCGACTTGGCGATCGCCTTCCCATTCTGGGTGGTGTGGGAAGCCACCGCGTATGGCGTCCACTGGTTGCTGGGACCGATACATGCGCGATCGGTCAGCGCCCTGCTCCCGCAAAGCGGGCCTGAAATTCTGGTTTGGATTCTTGTCTCACTCACCGCCGGTTTTACCGAAGAGATACAGAGCCGGGGCTATCTGCAACAGCAATTTCATGCTCTGAGCGGAAGCATTGTGGCAGCCGTGGTAGGACAGGGGCTGCTCTTCGGCCTTATGCATAGCTACCAGGGCTGGCACCAGGTGATCGTGATCAGCGTTCTGGGAGTTCTTTATGGAGTACTTGCGGCCTGGCGCAGAAACTTGCGGGCTAACATGATCGCGCATGCCTGGTCCGACATCTGGGAAGGCTGGCTGAAGCAGGTGATATGGAATTGAGAAGCAGTTCTATCGCGGACCAATAGCCATGGGCCACGCTCTATGACCGCCGGCGACTATTCGTACCTCAACGATACCAGCGGGTCTACACGAGTTGCCCGGCGCGCTGGAATGCAGCATGCCGTCACGGCCACGACGGCCAATGCAATCGCGACGGCAACAAACGTCAGCGGATCATTGGCGCCCACTCCATAGAGCAAGCTGGAAAAACTTGAGAGCAGGCGCGCAAGAGCCAGGGCGCCGACGGCTCCTGTGACCAAACCAATCAAAGCAAGCCTCAACCCCTGGCCAACGATCATCTGAAAAATATCTTTTCTCGCGGCGCCCAGCGCCATGCGGATCCCAATCTCGCGGACGCGCTGCGTAAGCGAATAAGAAATCAAGCCATAAATTCCAATGGACGCCAGCAACAATGCCACGGCCGCAAAAGCGCCGAGCAAGACGAGCGGAAACCGCTGCGTGGACATGGATTCGGAAATGAGTTGCGGCATGGTTTCGACGCGGTAAACCGGCTGATCGCTGCCGGCCCCATAGACGGCATTCTTGATGGAAGGCATGATCGCTGCGGAATCAAGCGACGTGCGTATGACGACAGACAATCCCGCATAGTTGATCTGGACCCACTGGTCCGGGTCCTGTGCCAGTGGCAGATACGCCTGCCCCATAGCGTAAACACCCGGCTCATCCAGTCCCCAGTGTTTCGCATGGCCGACAACGCCGACGATCGTGCACGGCCCCATGGTCGCAAACCCGACGGAGAGCGTCTGCCCGATCGGGTTAGAGTCAGGAAGGTACTTATGCACAAACAGACTGTCGACCACCATGACGCATGGCGAGCTAGTGGTATCTTCGGCGGTGATAAACCGTCCGCGAAGAAGCGGGATACCCATGGTGCGGAGATAGTCCGGCCCGGTCATAAGCCCCATAATCCGTGGCGCTGCCTGCAGCGATTCCGGCTTATTGGAGCCAATCCAGAACGGCATGATGGCACTTTCGCCCGTCATAGGCACGGCATTCACAAAATCTGCCGCTTGAATACCGGGAACATTGCGAATGCGCTCGATCAATTGTTGGTAGGCAGCTCGCGTGGCCGGCACGGTCTTGGTCAGCGAATGAGACACTCCTACCCGGAATGCGATGATGTGCTGCGCATCAAAACCGGGATCCACTCGCCCGAGGCTATGAATCGTACGCAGCAGAAGGCCGGCGCCGGCCAGCAATACCAATGTCAACGCCATCTGGCCGATCACCAGGGCGCTTTGCACCCGCTGCCGTCCGCCCGCTGCTGCTCGTCCGCCCTCTTTTAATGCCGACTGCAGGTCACTCTTCGAACTTTTCAACGCCGGTGCGAGCCCGAACAGAATCCCGACGCCAACAGCGACGACCAATGCGAAAGCAAGCACAGGAATATTCAGGCCAATCTCCTGCGCTCGCGGCAGGTCGGGTGGCAAAAGCCTGAGCAGCGGTTTTAGTCCGCCCGCTGCCAGCGCCAGCCCAAGGCCACCGCCAAGAGGGGCAAGGAGAATGCTTTCGGTCAGCAGCTGACGAATGATGCGTGCACGGCTGGCGCCGAGCGCGGACCGAACGGCGAACTCACGGGCGCGAACTGCCGAACGCGCGAGCAGAAGGTTCGCTACATTGGCACAAGCAATCAGCAAAACAAGCCCAACCGCACCCAACAATACGAACAGCAACCCGCTGGAATCGCCGATGAGATCCTGCTTGAGCGGCCAAATGGTAATGCCCAGATCGCGATTCTCGGGGTACAGCCCATCCAGATTTTTCTGAACCCCCTCCATTTCCGCTTGCGCCTGGGAAATACTCACTCCGTCTTTGAGACGGGCAATGCAGGACAATTGGTGCGCGGCGCGGTAGTTCAGATACTGAGGATCGCTCTGGCCCATGGGGGTGTAGACATCGGCGCGGCCTTCGAAAACAAATTCCGCCGGGGTGACGCCGACAATCGTGTAATCCACTCCATTCATGGTTATGGCTTGACCCAGCAAATCCTTTCTTGCTTCGAATCTGTTTCTCCACAAGCGATCGCTGATGACAGCCGCCGGCGCTCCGCCCTGCTGGTCTTCGTCCGCAGTGAATTCCCGCCCTAAAGCCAGTGGGACACCCAGAATTTTGAAGAAGCCGGCTGATATCTCCTTGCCCTCTAGATGCTCGGGAGCGCCAGGACTCGTGAGATCGAATCCCTTGTCAAGATTGAATACCGACATCTGCTCAAAAGAGTGAGCGGTCCGCTGCCAGTCGCGAAAGTTGAGATAGGAAATCCATACACGTGGAAAGCGGGGATTGCTTTCATACACCATGACGAGCCGGTCTGGCTGTTTGTAGCGCAGCGGCGCCAGCACAACCCCCTGCACTACGCTGAAGATTGCGGTGTTGGCACCGATGCCGAGAGCTAAAGTGAGAACCACGACTACCGCGAAGCCTGGGGACTTGCGCAACATGCGAACTGCATAGAGGGCGTCCTGCCAGAGCTGTTCAAGCAAAACGAAGCGCCATATGCCGCGAGTATCCTCCCTGACCCGGGCGATATTCCCGAACTTGCGCAGCGCCGCATAATGCGCCTCGTCGGGCGACATGCCGCGATCTATGTTGTCCTGGGTCTCGCGCTCGATGTGCTGACGGATGTCCCGGTCAAGTTCTTCGAGCATCCGCTTGCGGCCTCTCACGATCCGCTCTCCTGCTCGGCGGGACGAAGAACCCGCGCTATGGCTCCGGCAAATCTGTCCCACTTACTGGTTTCAGCAGCGAGTTGGCGGCGGCCCGCCGGGGTCAAGCGGTAAAATTTGGCGCGACGGTTGTTTTCTGATGTGCCTTCCTGTGCGGTGATCCACTTGCGCTTGATCAACCTGTGCAACGCCGGATAGAGCGAGCCTTGCTCCACCTGCAAGACGTCGTTGGAGCTGAACTCTATCGCTTTGGCAATCGCATGGCCGTGCGCTGGTCCGAGGACAAGCGTGCGCAGGATCAGCATGTCCAGCGTCCCCTGAAGCAGCTCGGTTCGTTCTTTTTCGTCTTTAGTAGACATTCTAGGTGAACGATAACCACCTTCGGGTAGAATGTCAAGGCGAGGGCCGCCCGAGGCAGCCCCGTTGTATCAAAACCATATCCTTGACGCAACGTCGTTACCGGCTCATGCTGCTGGTTAAAGTTTCCGCTTCCTTCCCCCTGTTAGAATCATCTATTAACCTTCATGGGCAAGAACCTGCGACCGTTGTTTCCTTACCTTAAGAAGTACCGCCTCACGCTGTTCTGGGGCGGCGTGACCGTGCTCTTCAATAACGGCCTTGGGGTACTTTCACCACAGGTGATCCGCTACGCCGTGGACGACTTTAACCACCACAGTGAGGCGTACCGCAGGGTGCTCACCTACGCGCTGCTGCTGGTGGGGATTGCGCTGACCAAGGGCGTCTTTCAGTTCCTCACGCGCTGGCTGGTGATCGGCGTTTCCCGCGAGATTGAATACGATCTGCGCAATGACATGTTCCGCCATCTGGAATCGCTCTCGTATTCCTATTACCAGAAGAACCGCACCGGCGACATCATGGCCCGCGCGACCAATGACCTGAACGCGGTCCGTATGCTGCTGGGACCAGCCATTATGTATACCGCGAACACGCTGGTTTTCACCGCGGTAGCCCTGGTCTTCATGTGGCATATCAGCCCCAAGCTGACGCTCTATGCTTTTGCGCCGCTGCCGCTGGCCAGCATCATCGTGCAGTATTTCGGACGCAGAATTCATGAGCGGTTCGAAAAGATCCAAGCGCAGTTTTCTGACATCTCGGCGCGCGCCCAGGAGAATTTTTCCGGCGCCCGCGTGATCCGCGCCTACGCTCAGGAAGACGCCGAGGTCGCGCTGTTTGAAACCAGCAACCAGGAATACGTCACACGCAGCCTGCCGCTGGCGCGTTTGACCGGTATGCTCTGGCCCACGCTGGAGCTGCTTCTGGGAATAGGCGTGGTCATTACGCTGTGGGTTGGCGGGCGCGAGGTTCTGCTCGGTCGCATGACGCTCGGCGATTTCGTCGCTTTCAATATCTATATCCTCCTGCTCACGTGGCCGATCATTGCTCTGGGCTGGGTCATTAATATCTTCCAGCGTGGAACGGCCTCCATGGGGCGAATCAATGAAATCCTTGTCGCGCAACCGGACGTCACCGACGCCAACATGGCCGCTGATCTTGCCGCCGCCAAGGCTTTTCAGGGAGAGATCGAGTTTCGCCATCTGAACTTCGCATACAACGGCGTGCCGGTGCTCAAAGACATCAATCTCAAAGTCCCTGCCGGCAGCAGCCTGGCAATCGTTGGTCCCACCGGCTCGGGCAAGACCACGCTGGTGAATTTGCTGCCGCGAATTTATGATGCCGCGCCCGGCTCGCTTCTGCTCGATGGCCGTCCGATTCGCGAATATCCGCTCGAAACCTTGCGGCAGAACATCGGCTTCGTACCGCAGGAAACGTTCCTCTTTAGCGACACGGTTCGCGAGAACATTGCCTTCGGCGTAGATAGTTCAAGCGACGACCAGGTGCGAGACGCGGCTGAAGCGGCCAACATCGCAGGCGACATCGAGGCCTTTCCCGAGCAATACTCCACCCTGGTGGGCGAGCGTGGCATCACTCTTTCCGGAGGGCAAAAGCAGCGCACCGCGATTGCCCGCGCCATTATTCGCGATCCGCGCATCCTGGTGCTTGACGATGCTCTTTCCAGCGTCGACACATATACCGAGGAAAAAATCCTCAACCATCTGCGCGAGGTCATGCGCGACCGCACCACCATTTTCATCTCGCATCGCGTTTCCACCGTACGCAATGCCGATAGGATCGCCGTTTTGCATGATGGCCGCATCGTAGAGTTAGGTACCCATGACGAACTGCTGGCTCGCAACGGCTACTATACCGATCTCTACAACAAGCAATTGCTGGAAGAAGAACTGGCGCGGGTCTGAGGCATGAAACGAGTGGTTGTCCCGGAGCTGCTCGATAGCGATGCCGGCACACCGCGCGAGGTAGAGCAGTCGATCGTCGATCTGCGCATGTTCAACCGCGCCTTTGGCGGAGTGCGCACCGTGGCCAGCCTGCTGCGCCGGATCGCCGATAAGAGACAGTTGAAAGAACTTTCATGGGTCGATGTGGCGGGAAGCGAAGGTTTTGTCACTATCGCCGCCGAGAAAGCTCTGGTCCAATCCCGAATCAAACTGTTCTCTGTAGTGCTTGATCGTGCCAGCACGCACATGAATGGCGCAACACCAGCCGTCTGCGGCGATGCCCTCGCTCTCCCCTTTCGCGATAACAGCTTTGACGTTGTGGGTTCATCACTTTTTCTGCATCATCTGGAGCCCGAGGAAGCGCTTCGCTTCGCCGCTGAGGGACTGCGTGTTGCGCGCCATGCCCTCATCATTCATGATCTGGTGCGCCATCCCTGGCACCTGGCTCTCAGCTACCTGGGGTTTCCGTTGTATCGCAGCCGGATAACACGGCACGATGCGCCCGCCTCCGTGCGCCGGGCTTACACTGAAGACGAGGTTCGAGAGATGCTCACTCGTATAGTCGAGCCGGCCAATCTTGAAATTCAGCGCTTCTACCTTTACCGCATGGGAGTGATCGTGTGGAAACAGCCGAGTATGATCTGATCGTCGCCGGGGCCGGCCCGGCCGGCTCCGCCTGTGCCATCACCGCAGCGCGCGCGGGCGTCCGGGTGCTTCTGCTGGAAAAGGATCGTTTCCCCCGGCATAAGGTCTGCGGCGAATTTGTCTCATCGGAATCACTGGATCTTCTACGTGGCCTTCTGGGGAAGAAAACTCTGTCCCCACACATCCTGGTACGATCGGCGCGATTCTTTGTCGACCACAAACGGCTTCGTTTGCCGGTCTCACCTGCCGCGCAATGCGTTCCGCGTTATGAGCTCGATGCCGCGCTGTTCCGCGCTGCTCAAGAAGCAGGCGCCACAACGCGCGAAGGAACAACCATCCAAGAGGTACGACGCGCCGGGGGATTTGCAGTCGTGACTGCGGAGAATTCGTTCTCCGCTAAAGCCGTGGTCAACGCGACAGGCCGTTGGTCAAAGCTCAGGCAATTCGAGGTTGCCGGAAAAGAGAGATGGCTTGGTCTGAAAGCGCATTTTCGCGAACCATCACCGTCGCCTTCGGTCGATCTTTACTTCTTTCCAGGCGGCTATTGCGGCGTCACACCTGTGGATGCGGACACGATCAACGCCTGTGCCATGGTGCGGGCGGACCTGGCTCGATCACTGGAAGAAGTCTTTGCTCAGCAGCCAGAGCTTCGGAGTCGCAGCCGGGCGTGGCAGCCGCTTTTCGCTGCGGTGACCACTTCGCCTTTGTACTTCCGCGAACCTGAAACCGAAGCCGGCGGCATGATGCTCGCAGGTGACGCTGCGGGTTTTATCGATCCCTTCGCCGGCGACGGCATCTCCCTGGCATTGCAGAGCGGAACTCTTGCCGCGGAAACGATAGTGCCTTTTCTCGCCGGAAAATACTCATGGGAAGATGCGCTGCACGAATACCGGTCGGCCTATCAGAAGCGGTTTGCTCCCGCCTTCCGTAATGCTGCACGCCTGCGGAGTGCCTTGGCTGCTCCGAAATGGCTGCGCAACACCGCCCTGACTCTGGCAAACATGCCGGGTATCGGCAAGATGCTGGTGCGCGGAACAAGAGCGCGCGGGAGATAGAGCTCGTCGGAGAACCAGGTTATTGCGGAGCCGAGGCCGCCCTGGCCCTGCGCAAGACGCGCCTCGCCATGGCCAGCAGGTCGGCAACTTCAAAGGGCTTGACCAGGCAGAGAAGTTTGGTCGCGTCGACAAAAACGCGAACACTGGGATCGGAAACGTTGGACAGCACCAGCACCGTGCGTGAAACCAGTTCGGTTCGGTTCCGCTCAATCCAGTGGAAGACATCTTCGCTCGACAGTTTTCCAGGTATTTTGCTGTCCAGAAAAACGATGTCAAAGTCCTCTCTTTGCAGAAACTGCACGGCTTCAGACCCCGATGTCGCCGTAGCCACCTTCAAGCCTGCGGCAGTCAGCACCTCGCGCTCAAAATCGAGCACGGCCTCTTCGTCGTCCACCAGCAGAACCGAGCCTTCTAGGCGGGATTCACGCCGGGCCACAATGCGATCACTCTCCGTCACCGGCTTTTCCCCCGCCGCTGCCGGCAAACGGACCTGCAGCAGTGCTCCGCCTGAAGGGTGATTTTGCGCGGAGATCTCGCCTCCGTGCTCCTGCACGATGCCGTAGCAAATGCTCAGGCCCAGGCCGGTTCCCTTGCCCACTCTTTTGGTGGTGTAGAACGGATCAAAGACGTGTTTGGGATCGAAAATACCAGGGCCGGAATCATGGAAAGAAGTGACCACGTGGCCATTGTCGGTGAATACGCGGATACGCAGGCGGCCGCCGCGCCCGCCGTCCAGCATGGCGTCAGCGGCGTTGTTGATGATGTTGAGATAAACCTGCTCGAGTTGATGCGGATCGGCCACGACGGAAGGCAACACCGGCTCAAAATCGCGCTCTACCGTGATGTTGTTCACCTTCATGTCATAGTCGCGCAGGGCGATCGTGTCTTCCAGCACGCTGCGCAGGTCGACATGCACCCGCCGGGGTGTATGCTGCCGGGCGAACGAAAGCAGGTTCTGTACGATTCGCTGCGTGCGCTGCGCCTGTTTGCGCAGCTTGACGATAAACTCCTCTACCCGTGAGTCCAGTTTTTCGCTCTCCAGAAGCTGCGTATAACCGAGAATGGCGGTGAGAGGGTTGTTCAACTCATGGGCCACCCCGGAAATCAGCTGTCCCACGGCCGACATCTTCTCGCTCTGCAACAGCTGCTCTTGCGTGCGACGCAGATCGTCATAGGCTTTCCGGGTTTCCTGGTAGAGCTGAACCTTCTCGATCGTGGTCGCAAGCTGGCGGCCCACGGCGACCATCACGCCTTCTTCCGAGCGCGTGAATTCGCGGGGACTGCGGCTGCTGGTGGCCAGCACGCCAAGAATTTTCTCTTTCCGCCAGAGTACCACCCAGAGCCACGATTTAAGCCCTTCGAGCGCCACCGCCCGTTGCAACACCTGAGGCAGGCGGGGCACATAGGACTGGTCGATGATTTCCATGTGCTCAGCTTTAACGGCGCTGATGAAATCGGCTGGAATGACGACTTTATCGCTTTCAGGTCCCCATGTGCTGCCGTGCCCGTAGGATGACTTCTTCAAGAGAGTGCTGGTTTCTTCGTCAAACAGGTAGACAGCGGCCGTGTCAGTGGAAAACAGCTCTACCATCTGCAGCATGATGAGCTGCAAAATCTCGTCCAGGTCAAACGACTGGTTGAAGGTGACCGCGATATTATTCAGGACATAAAGCTCCCGGTTGCGGCGCCGGATCTCGTCTTCCGCCCGCTTCATCTCAGTTACGTCGAGCACCACGCCCTGGTAGCGTTCGATGGCGCCGCTGGGATCGCGCGTGGCAAAGCTGCTCTCGATAACATGGATTTTCCGTCCGTCCTTGCAGCGTAGAACAATCTCAAAATTTCTGACGTATCCATGGCGCTCGATCTCTTTGAGAAACTTCTTGCGATCTTCCAGATCCACATACAGAGTCTGGCCCACATCCAGCTTGAGAATCTCTTCTTTGCTGGTGTATCCGAGCATGTGCACGAAAGCGTCGTTGCAATCCAGAATCTTGCCATCGGGAGTGGAGGCAAAAACGCCCTCATGCATGTGGTTGAAGAGCGAGGTAAACCGTTCCTCGGCGGCCCTGGCTTCCGTGATGTCCTTGATGACATGAAGGGTGCCGCCGCGGCTATGATCGTCGAGCGTGTAGGCCGAGGTAGACACGACGGAATAGCCGCCGAAACATGGATCTTCTTCTCCTGCGGAATCGGGATGAGCGCAATAGGGACATCCCTTCCAGCTGACACCACCGCCGGGGAGCACTTCTTCACAAAAATGCTGAACCATTTCTTCGCGCGAACGCTGCAAACGTTGGAGCACGGCTCCGTTCGCGCGGAGAATGCGATATTCCAGATCATGCACCAGGATGTAGTCGGGAATGGAGTCAAAGGTATTCACCCATTCATTGCGCGATTGCATTACCTGTTGCAAGAGCAGGCGATTCTCGGCCGCCAGGCCGAGCTGTTTGGCTGCTGCCTTCAGGAATTTCTTTTCCCTGCTGGTGTAGGCGCGAAAGCCGGACATGCCCAGGATGAACATTCCGATGCGGGAATTCTTGCCTTCCACCGGCACAAGGAGAACATGATGAATCCTCTCCTCCGCAATGGCCTGGCGCAGCTCGGGCTGCGATTCCTGGGCCCGCACGATATAAACGCCGCCTTCGCGCATGGCAAAGCCGCTCACGCCCTTGTCTGGTGCGACCGACGCAATTTTCTTTGTGAATGATTCCGAAAGACCGCGGTGCGCCGCAAGCACCAGCCGGTCACCTTCCAGGGTGCGAAACCATGCAGCCTTGGCGTGGGTAATCTTCAGGAGTTCGTCCAGAATCGTACCGACAGTGGATTCGAAATCGCGAGAGTCAGAGATCTGGTGCGTAATCGTGTTGAGGGCATCCAGGCGCAGGATCTGGACTCTGGAATCCTCAAGCACGATGGTCATCATCCCGATGCCCAGCAGAAGGTCCACAAGGATGTCATAGCCGACGATTGCATGATTGACGCCGGCCCACTCAACGTGAAGTAAGAGCAACATCACCGCAAGCAGCCAACGCCCTACCGTTCTGCGCCCCCACGCAAACCGCATGAGCTGTGCGGAAGCCATAAGCTTTACGATCCAGCACAAGCCCAGTCCCAGGAAAAGGAACGTCACATGGTGCGCTCCAAGGGTATAAGCCAGGCCCAAACAGAGAGAGACGGTCAACACCGTCGTTGCCGACCAGAGCAGCTTCCGTTGTGAAACGTAAAAGAAGACCGCCGTAGCAAAAAGCCCAACCGTGAGCACAAAGAAGGCGTAGCACAACGACTCCCACGCGCGGGAGTGCATCTGGCTCAGGCTGAGGACGAGGGCAACTTTTGAAAACGTGAGGCAAGTCCAGCCGGCGATCCATGGCAGCAGATACTTTTCGCGGAAGCTGCTGTACAAAAGTACCGCTCCTGCCAGCAGAATCAGCAGGGTCGACATTTCCGCGAAAAACGCCGATTGGAGGCTTAGGTCCATGTCCAACAATTCACAGGAGTTCTTACAATGTGTGGGGAATTCCTGTATACCATGAAAATCCCCTTTTTTGGGGTGTTTTTTCTCTTTATGGACGTTGTATTTCCGGGCACTCTGGGTTAAATTACAATTCCCCCCAAAGAAGGTTAAATTTAATTTCCCGATGGCTACAGAGCGCATTCTGGTCGTAGACGACGAGGAACCTATCCGAGAGATCATCTCGTCAATGCTTAACGCGGCAGGCTACAAGACCCGCCAGGCTTCCTCCGGCATGGAAGCCCTGGCGATTCTTAACTCTACCGGCGAATTTGAGTTGATGCTGTCAGACCTGATGATGGCCGAACTGGATGGCATTGCCCTGTTGGAACGATCGAAGGAAAAGTATCCTGACATGCCGGTAATCATGGTCACCGCCGTGCACGATATCTCGGTGGCTCTGGCGGCGATCCGTAACGGCGCCTATGACTACCTTCTGAAACCCTTTGAGCGTGAACAACTTCTGGCCATGGTGCGCCGCGCGCTGGAACACCGGCGGCTGAAGCTGGAAAACCGGGCCTACCAATCCAACCTGGAATCCCTGGTGGCCGCCCGCACCGAGCAGCTTCGCCAGGCGATGACCGATCTGGAGCGCTCCTATGACATCACGCTGGAAGCCCTGGGAGACGCTCTGGATTTGAAAGATGCCGAGACCGAAGGCCATTCCAAGCGCGTCACAGCGTTCACCATCGCCATTGCCCGCGCCATGGGGCTTTCACAAGACAAGATCCGCGTGATTGCACGCGGCGCTTTTCTGCACGACATCGGCAAAATGGCCATCCCGGACGCCATCCTGCGCAAGCCCGGCGCCCTGACCGAGGCCGAAACCGAGATCATGCGCGAGCACTGTTTCCGCGGCTATCAGATGCTCAAGAAAATACCCTTCCTTTCTGAAGCTGCCGAGATTGTCTATGCCCATCAGGAACGCTTTGACGGCACCGGCTACCCGCGCGGGCTGAGCGGCCATAACATTCCCATGGGCGCACGGATTTTCTCCGTGGCTGATACGCTGGACGCCATCACCTCTGACCGGCCGTATCGCGCTGCGCAGACTATCCAGGTGGCGCGCGAAGAGGTAGAGCGTTTCTCCGGGCGCCAGTTTGATCCTGAAGTGGTGCGAGTGTTTCTTGACATGCCGGACACGATCTGGGAAGACCTGCGCAAAGAGATCAATTCGCAGATGAATCGCTTTACTTATCCGAGCAAGCCTGTCGCCGTGATGGCCGCGGCAACCTCCGGCAGGGTAAATTAGCTCTACCTTTTCTTCATCGAGGCTTCTGATCTGCCAGTCTCCTCATTGTCGGTCTTTTCACCTGCGGGTCCCACGCAGGGCTGAAATTTTTCGCCAAACCAACTAGAATCACAGCGCGTAAGAAAGGTGTTTTTATGGCTGTGCTTACTGACTCGGAAATCCAGCAGGCACTTGGTTCCCTGCACGGCTGGCAGCGAAACGGAAAGGCGATCCAGCGAGTCTTCCGCTTTCCTGATTTCAAAGCGGCAATGCAGTTTGTCAATAATGTGGCGGATGCCGCAGAAAAGGCGAACCATCATCCCGACATCGATATCCGTTACAACACGGTCACGATGGCGCTGGTCTCACATGATTCGGGGGGAGTCACGCAACGAGACGTCCGTATGGCGGGAGAAATCGACAAGGTTGCAGGATAATTAGCTGGCTTGGGGGTCTTCCAGCGCCTGGGTTAAATGGTCCAGGTTGCGCTGAATCATATCCAGTTGTTCTTCGCAGAACTTGTTAAATTCACCCAGTGGAGCGCCACGCTCCAGGAGGTGATCAAAGGCGCGGCGGACGCGTTCGCGGCCTCGTTCACTGGCAAACACTAATCCCACGCCACTCAACCCTAGTACGGTTACAGGTAAAAGCCAGTTTTTCATCTTATCTTCCCTTCAGGGGAAAACAGTAATCCTTACACCCAATATGATGCTTCAAAACCTCTCCGGATTGAACACTTGGCCAGTTACTTTAGTAATGTCCACTTTCCTGCCGCTGGCAGCCATAAATTGCTTCCAAAGAAGCAGCTTTTCTCGACTCGGGCCGCATCTCACCTCGCAAGCATTTCTACAAATCTTTGAGGTGTAATGCCATGAAGGCAAAGTGTGCAGCCTCCGTTTCTGCCGTTGTGTTGGCTTTAGCTCTGGGTGCGATGGCCCAGGACAATGGCGACAACAGCCAGCATGATCAGTCCCCGGTCTTGAAGACGCGTCCTCGTGACGATCGAAATAATCCGGTGCCACAGGCCCCGCCTGGCGCTACCAGCCAGCCAAGCCCGTATAGCGGCCAGCAGCCCTATGCCATTGCCCCAAACGCGGTTCCTGAGGGCACGCGCTTCATCATCAAGCTCAAGGACACTCTAGACACCCGAAACATGCAGGAAGGTAAGCACTTCAAGGCCGAACTCCGGGAAGACCTAGTAAGCCCCAGCGGGCTCATCATCCCCAAAGGACGAACGGTGAAAGCCCATATCGGCCGTTTCGAGCATGGGTATACCGGCGCCAAGATGCAACTTGCCCTCGACGAAATCGAGACGCGCAAAGGCTGGGTGCCTCTGATCGGCACGGTCACGGGCGTTCCTGGCGATTCTTCGATTAAAGCGAGCGGCGAAGAGGGTGAGATCTATCGCAAAGGTCCAGACAAGAAGAAAGTGCTCACCAATGCCGCGATCGGAGCCGCGGTTGGAGCGGTTACCGGATCGACGGTGGCCGGCGGCAAGGGTGCCGCTATTGGAGCAGCAGCAGGCGCCGGCGTTGGCGGCGGCTCCAGCTTCCTGATGAAGGGCAGCGACATGAAATTGGAGAAGGGCACGCAACTGGAGGTACGGCTGGATCGCGATCTGGTCATTCCTACCCACTAACCTGTCGAAAAAGGAGGGCCACGAGGTTCGGCACCCAGAGCAGCCGGCATCTTGTGGCCCTCTTTTGACACTCACTTTTGATTCCCACGAAAGTTTCCCGTCATCACCAGGCACTCTGGAACTTTTCTGCAAAGATTGTTTAAGTTTTTGCGGGGTGGAGAACATTGCGCTGTGAAACCGTGTCTACACAAGGTATGGCACAACATTTCCCTGCGCGTCGTTCTGTGGCACAAGGCCGCTTGTTCGGGTGGTTTATGCTCGCGATCGTCATATTTATGGTTTTGCTGCTGTGGTATTTCCAGAGCCACCAGAGTGCAGGGGCGGTTCATGCCCAACCCTCGGGATTTCTGCACGCGGTTTGATTTGCCCTTTTTGTCTGCGCCAGCTACACTCACCTGTTTTCCATAGTCACGTCTAAGAGATCACATTTCAATCCAGCAGGGAGTGCCACCTATATGCTGCGTCGCATCGCGTGCGTTCTTGTTGCTTCCATTGTCCTGTTTTCGCTCTGCGCCATGGCGCAGGAAAGAAATCGCGGCGAGCGTGCTCCTGCTGCGCCTGCCGCCAGTCCGGCTGACCAGGCCAAGCCTGCGGCAGCCGGCGAGGCCAAAGACGCAAAGAAAGAAGCGCCGGAGCAGGCGCCGATCGTTACCCACCATGAAATTCACGTCGGCGGCAAGACGCTGCGTTACACAGCAACCACCGGCATGATGCCGCTCAGGAACGTCGATACCGGCGAAGTGGAAGCCCACATTTTCTATATCGCTTATACGCTGGATGGTCAGTCCGCCGAGCACCGGCCGCTTACGTTCTCTTTTAACGGCGGGCCCGGCTCAGCTTCCGTATGGCTGCATATGGGAGCCATCGGTCCAAAACGCGTGCGCATGCAGCCCGATGGCATGATGCCTCCGCCGCCGTATCAGCTCATCGACAACGAGCAGACCTGGCTCGATCAGACCGATCTGGTCTTCATCGATCCCGTGGGCACCGGCTACAGCCGCGCCGTGAAGCGCGATCAGACGAGAAAGTTCCTCGGCCTGCGTGGCGATATTGAATCCGTAGGCGAATTCATCCGCTTATACCTTGGCCGTTATGAGCGCTGGTCGTCGCCGCTGTTCATGGTGGGCGAAAGCTACGGCACCACGCGCGCGGCAGGGCTTTCCGGTTACCTGGTGGAACACGGCATCGCCTTCAACGGCATCATGCTGATCTCGAGCATTCTGAATTTCCAGACAACCGATGGCGCGCCCGGCAACGATCTTCCCTTCGTGCTCTTTTTGCCGACGTACGCTTCCGCTGCGTGGTATCACAAGAAGCTGGCGCCGGAATACGAACAAAATTTTGACAAACTGCGCGCCGAGGTTGAGCAGTGGGCTGCCGGCCCTTACGCGGAAGCGCTGGCCAAGGGAGACCGACTCACGCCTCAGGAACGGCAGGACGTCATCGACCACCTGGCTCGGTACACAGGCCTGAGCAAGAGCTATATCGACGACAGCAACCTGCGTATCGAAGAGTCGCACTTCACCAAGGAACTTCTGCGCGACAAACGGCTCACCATCGGCCGGCTCGACAGCCGCTTTACCGGCACATCGCGTTCGGCGATCGCCGAGACCTCCAGTTTCGATCCCAGCATGAGCGCCATACGCCCGCCATACACTGCCATGTTCAATCAGTATGTGCGCAGCGAACTCGGCTACAAATCTGACCTGGAGTATTACATCCTGGGCGGCGGCTTTCGCTTTGACGAATGGGACTGGGGCGTCCAGCGCGGCGGCTTCCCCGATACCGCCCAGGCGCTCAAAGACGCGTTCGACAAGAATCCGTTCATGAAGCTGTTCGTGGGATCGGGATACTTTGACCTGGCGACTCCTTATTTTGCCACGCAATACACGCTGAACCACATGTCGCTCGACAGAGGACAGCACTCGCGCGTGAGCCTAGGCTACTACGGCGCAGGGCACATGATGTATATCCAGGATTCGTCCCTCGCAGAGCTGCATAAGGATGTTTCAGCGTTTATGGCAAACGCGCTGAAGTAAACGCCGAGATCGCCGAAATCGCGCGGAATCGCCGGCGTTCTTCATGCCTTCGCAAACGGTCTCTCCAGATCCGGGCTTTGCGGCGTAAACAGCTCCGCTCCGTTCTCCGTAATGTGCATGTCGTCTTCCAGGCGGACGCCGAATTCGCCGCGGATGTAGATGCCGGGCTCGTCGCTGAAGCACATATTCGGCGCAAGCAACTGAGTGTTGCCGCGCACCAGATAAGGCCACTCATGGCCGTCCATGCCGATCCCATGGCCCACGCGATGAGTGAAGTGCTTGTAGTCCGGGCCATAACCGGCGTCGGTGATTACCTTGCGGGCCGCTGCATCCACGGCCTGGCATTGCACTCCGGGCTTGGCTGCGGCCAGCGCGGCTGATTGCGCTTTAAACACAATCTCAAAGACCTGCTTCATCTTGTCGGTGGGTTTGCCCAGCACGACAGTGCGGCTGATGTCGGATTCATAACCTTCTACGTTGCAGCCGCCATCCATCAGCAGGATGGTCCCTTCGCGAATCACTTGCGGTTTGGCTGAGCCGTGCGGCAGAGCCGAGTTGTCACCGACCTGGATGCTCGCGCTGCCCTGAAAGCCCTGTTGCGCGTGGGCTGCCTGCACCAGTCCGCCAAAATCATGCTGCGTCATGCCTTCCTTGGTTGAAAGATAGGCAGCCTCATAGGCGGCCAGCGTTACTTCGTTGGCCAGCGTCATCAACTGCAGCTCATGCGGGCTCTTGATCATGCGGCAGCCTGCGGTAATGGGGGTCGCGCTCACAAAATGAAGTCCCGGAGCAACTTTGCTGACGCCTTCGCTGAAGACGTAGCGCACTGTCTCTTCCATTCCGAGTTTTCCGCTGGATATCCCACGGTCTTTGAGACCTTCCGCGATTCGCTGATAAGGGCTTTCATCTTCGTTCCAGAGCCTGATCTCAGGGTTAGCGCCGCCCGGTCCTCCGGCAATCTGCTCGCGCGCGCGATCTTCTTCAAACGCGGGGCAAACGTAGAATGGATTGCCTTTCACCGGCAGGACCAGCGCAAAGGTTCGTTCGCTCATCCACCAGTGAATGTTGGAGAAGTAAACCAGCGATGTGCCGCCCATCACCATGACGGCGTCAATTTTGTTTTCCGTCATCAGCTGCCGTGCCCGCTCGATCCTCTGCTCACGCTCGGCCGTGGTGATCGGTTTGGCCTCATCCTTGCGCGACTTCAGCCTGGCAATCGGCTCGGGCAGCTTTCCTTTACCCTCAGACTGCGCAAACGCGTTGCCGGGCCGGGCCAGTGTGACAGCGGTCGCGATTCCTGCGGTTTCAAGAAAATGGCGGCGGGTAAAGTTCATCAAAGCTCCTCTTAGGTCAAATTGATCGCGCTAGTTTCCAGATTGTTTTTCCGTCAACTTCTTCGCGTCGGCCGGCGTTCCTTTCAGCAGGTCGCGCAGGATCGTTACTTCAGCCGCGATGCCGACTTTAATTGAAGGATCGGCCACCGGAGCGAACAACGGCGAGTGATTGCTGGGCAACTGGCGGCCCGCAGCCTGGGCCTCCGCGAGCTTCTGCGCGTCAGCTACTCCCAGCGTGAAGTAGAAAGACGGCACTCCCTGTTCGACGAAGTAGGCGTAATCCTCTGAAGTCATGATCGGCTCTTCGGTCACAACACTTCCCTTGCCCAGCACGCCTTCGAGCGTGCCCGCCAGGTGGTGGGTGAGGACCTGATCGTTATATACGGCTCCGGTCGACTCATATTTTTCGACCAGCGGCATTTTCTCCGCGCCCGCGGCCATGGCCTCGCCTTTGGCCACGCGCTCGATGGCCGCAAGCAGATGCTGGCGCACTTCAGGTTTGAAGGAGCGTACGGTTAAGCCCATCTGCGCGTCGTCAGGAATAATGTTGTTCTTGGTGCCTGCCTGGATGTAGCCGATGGTGATTACCGCTGCGTCGCCGGGCTTGATTTCACGCGCCACAATCGATTGCAGGGTAACCGCGATGCGGGCAGCGATCAGCACAGGGTCTACCGTGGTATGAGGTTGGGCTCCGTGTCCGCCTTTGCCATACACGGTGATGCGCACCGAATCCGCATTCGCCTTGGCGTACCCGGGGGTGATTCCAACTTTTCCGACAGGCAGATTGTTGGTGTCATGCATGGCTACGCCGATATCCGGCTTGGGGAAGCGCGTAAACAAGCCGTCTTTAATCATCTTGTCGGCGCCGGTGATGGTCTCTTCTGCCGGTTGTGCAACCAGCACCAGAGTGCCGTGCCAGGATTCTTTACTATGCGCCATGATGGCCGCCGTTCCCCACCAGCTGGCCATATGCACGTCGTGGCCGCAGGCGTGCATCACGCCCACATCGCGGCCGCTGTCATCTTTGGTGCGGGCTTTGCTCGCGTAGGGCAGCCCGGTTTTTTCTTCCACAGGAAGGGCATCGAGTTCGGTGCGCAGCATCACCGTCGGCCCTGGGCCATTTTTCAAAACGCCCACAACGCCGGTCCCACCGACATGCTCTGTAACTTCGAAGCCAAGAGCGCGAAGACGGGTAGCCAACTCGGCCGCAGTCCGGGTTTCGTGGGACGACAGCTCGGGATGCTGATGCAAATCCAGGTACAAAGCTTGAGCGTCAGGAAAAACCGAGTTGACCTGTTTTTCAAGGGGCGTGTTCTGGGCCGGCGCAGCGAGCGAAGCCGCCAGCAGGAAAGACGCGAAGAATCCGGGCTTCAAAAAATGAGATCGGCGGATGGAAGACATGGCGGGCCTCTTTTTGGGGACTGGATAGACTATCACTCCAATCAAGAGACCAAAAGCCGCATCTCTGGAAACTGCCGGGCCCGAAATTCCTCCGTTTTATTCGTCTCGCAATGCCTCAATGGGCTCCACCGCGGCCGCCCGTCGCGCAGGGATGAAAGCAGCCAGAATGCCCACAACAAGCAACAGAATGAACACTCCGAGATAAGTCAGACCGTCCAGAGTTCTTACTTCATACAGAAAACTCTTGGCCAGGCTGCTTGCCCACAGCGCAATGACACCGCCCAACACCAACCCGGCGATCACCAGCACCGTCCCCTGGCGCAAAAACATCCGCAAGATACGCTGCCGGGTAGCACCCAGTGCCAGGCGTACCCCGATTTCGCGCCGCCGGTAGCCCACCAGCTGGGCCAGGACGCCGTAAAGACCGGCAACAACCATCAGCACGGCAATGCCCGCAAAAGCGCCAATCAGGTAAAGCCCAAGCCGTTGGCTGAAATTGCTCGCGTCCACGGCTTCTTGCATGGTTTGGAAGTTGTCCAGGGCAAAATCAGGAGCGGTCTGACGGAAAACATCGCGCATGGCCGGAGCTACCGCAATATTCCCGCGGGTCTTCACCACGAAGAAAACAACGGTCTTGATCAAAAGCTGGTAGTAGAGTGATGTGCTGGGAACCTGCTCGTACGGGACCATCAGCCGCGGTACTGACGGCTGCGACACGGCGTTATCAACCTGGTCTCCCATGACTCCAACGATGGTGTAGGGCTTGACTGCGCCTGTCTCTTTGCCGCCCAAATCAACCTGCTGGCCAATGGGGTCCTGTCCGGCAAAGTATTTTCGCGCCAGAGCTTCATTGATGACGATGGCGTAGGGAGCGCCCGGGCCGTCACTGCTGTTGATCATGCGCCCGCGAATCACAGGTGTACCCATCACGCGTTCATATCCGCCGCTTACGGAGGAAATCCGCGCTTCCGGATTGTGATTCGGATCGTCCGGCCGGCCGACCACCTTGAAGCTGGTATTCATGTAAATACCGGAGAGGGGCGCACAGCTGATCAACGCCGCTTCCTGCACGCCGGGCACATGGCGCATACGTTCCAGCGTAGGCTGATAATAGCGCGTTGCAATCGAGGTCGGCTCGTTCTCGCTCGCCTGCGATACCTCCATGTTGGAAAAGCCGGCGGCGTCCGCGGGCATTGCCGTAAACGAGGTCACGCGGGTCACGTCAAAGCCCAGGCGTGCATGCTCAAGATTCCAGAGCGTATGAAAGAGCAGCCCGGTAGCAATGAGCAGCACCGCGGAGATCGCAACTTCCAGAGACACCAGCCAGCCGCTGACGCGCGCGCCAAAGGTGCGGGAGCCAACGCCGCGCGAGGCGGCCTGCAAAGCCGGCTGAGGATCGGTGCGGGCGACGAAGAACGCCGGCAACAGGGAGGAAAGAATGGTGGTCACGGTTGCAATAACCGCCAGCACCAGCACCACCTGCCAGTGCACGGCGATATCCTCGCCGCGAGGGATGGTGTCTTGAGGGAGCTTGTGGACCGCAGCAACGGCAATCCAGGCCAATCCGAAACCAACCAGGCACCCAAGCGCGCTGAGTAAGCCGCCTTCGACAAACAACTGCCGTACCAGGCGGAACTGGCCTGCGCCCAGAGCGGCCCGGACCGCAAACTCCTGCTGCCGGCCGAGGCAGCGGGCGATCAGAAGATTCGCGACGTTGCCGCACGCGATCAGCAGCACCAAACCCAAAGCGATTACCAGCGCCAGAAATACCGGGCGGACCGGCCCAGTCAGCGTGTCATGGTAGCTGGCAATCCTGAATGCGATGTCCTTTCCCTTCTCCGGGTCAATCTGCTGGATGTGATGGGCGATTGCACCCAGCTCCGCATTAGCTTGCGCCATGGTCACGTCAGGTTTGAGCGCAGCCACGATGAAGAAGAAATGGCTGCCACGGTCGCGCTGCATCTCTGTGGTCGGCTGGATCGGCAGCCATAGCCCTTTGTGCAGATCGTCTCCCATTCTCTCCGGGAAACGAAACTTTGACGGCATCACGCCAACGACGGTGTGAGGCTTCCCATTCACGCGTACCGTCTTGCCCACGATTCCCTGGTCGGCGCTGAATGCCTGTCGCCAGAGCCCCTCTGAGAGTAAAACCACCTGCGGCCCGCCGGTCTGGCCCTCATCCTCAGTGAAAGTCCGGCCCAGCAATGGAGAAGCGCCCAGCAGCTTAAAGACGTTGGGGGTAACACCAGGAGTCACTACGCTGGTAGAGCCATCTTTGCCCTGGACCACGCCGACGTCTTCGGAATAGAGGGCAACGTTCTCCAGCTTCTGCGCCTGATTGCGAACGTCGAGATAGGTTACCCATGAGGTGGAGCCAAGCACTCCCAGATCCGCCGGTCCGATGGCGACCAGCCGATCGGGATGGGCATATGGCAAGGGCCGTAGCAAGACGCTTTCCACCACGGTGAACATGGCCGTATTGGCGCCGATACCGAGCGCCAAGGTAATGACTGCAAGCGCGGTGAAGCCGGGGGATTTACGCAGCTGGCGCAGGGCATAGCGGAGGTCCTGAAGGATGGTCTGCATGCAACCTCTCTGATACGGCTCTGACTAACCTTATTTTAACAATGGCCCGGCTCCGATCTCACCTGCTGCGGCCCCGGCGCCTGAACAATTTTTTGCATACAGGGTAATTTGTTCAAACGAAATCACTCGGAAAAAGCAACCCAGACAACCTGACAACCAGCAGCTACTATCTCAGCTTCAGAATTTCTGGTTCTCCGTCCATGAGTGGGAGACCAGGACGCTGGGGTGTTTCTATGAAGGCTCGTGTGTTCTCATCCCTCAAAATTCTGCTTTTTTCCGCTTCCTTCGCAATTTCATTTTTGCTCATCGGTTGTGGCGGGGTCGGCGGAAGTTCCGGAGATCCGTCCGCGAAGCCGGCAGCCGGAAGTTTGAATTCTTTGAATCACATTATTCTCTTCATGCAAGAGAACCGCTCTTTCGATCATTATTTCGGTGCATTGAACGCCTATCGGGCAAAGCAAAACCCGCCGCTGCCGCAGGATGTTGATACCTGGACCTCAGGAGCGGACAAGACGCCAGCTACCGTCTCAACGCCGAGCTATGACCCTGTGACCGGTCAGGCCGGCGCACCGATCTCGGCCTTCCACATGCAGAGCGTCTGCTCAGAGAACCTGACGCCTTCATGGAATGAGACCCATCGCATCTGGAACCTCTTTCATACGGGGTCCGGCACGTTCACTATGGATGGGTTTGCCTTCATCGAAGGCAAGTTTGCCCATGATGAGTTTGTGGCGGGACAGCCCAACTTTTCTGACTTTGCCGGCAAACGCGCCATGGGCTTTTACGACGACTCGGACCTTCCCTTTTATTACTTCATGGCTTCGAACTTCGCCACATCCGATCGCTGGTTTTCCCCGGCGCCCACGCGCACCCATCCCAACCGCTTTTTCTGGCTGGCGGCTACGTCCAAGGGATTCGTGACCGCTCCGCCTCAACAGATCGTCGCCAAGACCATCTTTGAGCTCATGGATGAAAACAATGTTTCCTGGAAGATCTACACGGTGGACGGGCATACATATTTTTCTTACTTCACCTATTTCAACAATCACCACGCCAACGTGGTTCCCATCAGCCAGTACTTTACTGACGTGCAAAACGGGACGCTGCCACAGGTTGCGTACATCGAGACGGGAATCGAAATTGACCAGGTCAGCAGCAGCGGCGTTGATGAACATCCGAAAAGCAATATCCAGATAGGCGCAGCTTTTGCAGCCAGACTGATTAATGCGCTCATGAACAGTCCATCCTGGAAGGATTCAGTGTTTATCGAAACCTTCGACGAGGGCGGTGGACTCTATGATCATGTTCCGCCCGTCGCGGTCCCCAGCCCGGATGGCATCCCTCCCATTATGCCGGCGACAAATCAACCCGGCGACTTCACCCTGACCGGGTTCCGGATTCCGCTGATTGTTATTTCGCCATTTTCCAAGAAGAATTTTGTATCGCACACGCCGATGGACTCTACCGCGGCGCTCAAGCTGATTGAAACGCGCTTCCACATGCCCAATCTCACGGCGCGTGATGCTTCGATGCCGGACATGACGGAGTTCTTTGACTTCTCCACCAGCTCCGGCCCCTGGGCAACGCCTCCGACTCCGCCTGCGCAACCCACGAATGGGGCCTGCACACAGGGGATTCCGACCGGCTAGCCGTTGTATGAACCTGGCAGTCATGGGCTCTTCCAGCGTCTTAAGCGCACTCTTCCGCAGGGTGCGCTTTGATTTGTCCGCGCGGATCTCCCTACCGGCATCTATATTTGAGAGCTGGAATTCTCCACAATGTTGGCAAAGAACAAACTGACTGTTGTCGCGTTGGTGAGCGCATTTGCGCTGTTCAGTGCGGCGCCCGCTTTGGGCAAGAGCAAGCAGCCCTCCCCGGGCCACACACGCGAATATTACATTGCCGCTGAACAGGTGGAGTGGGATTACGCTCCCAGCGGACTGGAGCTGATGCACGGAGCAGAACTTTCGTATCCGTGGGGACTGCATCGTCGTTGGATGAAGACCCGATTTACCGAGTACACGGACGGCACGTTTTCCCACCGCAAGCCGCAACCGGAATGGCTGGGCATTCTCGGCCCTATCATCCGCGCCGAGGTTGGCGACACGGTGATAGTGCATTTTCGCAACCTCACCAGGGGCTACCACAGCATCCACGTGCACGGACTGCGCTACGACAAGCAGAACGAAGGCGCCATCTATTCGAATAACCTGCCCGGGATTGCCGTGCCGCCGGGAGGTGATTTCACCTACCATTGGCTGGCCGATGCCGGAAGCGGTCCGCCACCGGGAGAGAGTTCGCGGCTCTGGCTGTATCACGGGCACGTCAACGAACCGGAAGAGACGAATGCCGGGTTGATCGGCCCGGTGATTGTGACCGCGCGCGGGCACGCCAAGGCGGACGGATCGCCGGCGGATGTCGATCGTGAGTTCGTTGTTCTCTTCACCGTCTTCGATCAGTTGAAGGGCGATGAGACCCGGCCTGCCAACAGCGAAGAGGGTCTCTACCATTCGATGAACGGCTACATCTTTTCCAACCTGCCGGGACTCGTCATGAATCAGGGCGAGCATGTTCGCTGGTACCTGGCCGCGATGGGAAATGAGCGCGACATTCATTCCGCGCATTGGCACGGAAAAACCGTCACCCTGCATGGGCGATCGCAAGACGTGATTCCGCTCTTGCCGGCCGAAACCGAGACCGTTGACATCCTGGCCGATAACCCAGGGACATGGATGTTCCAGTGCCACGTGGCTGACCACCTTGAAGCCGGCATGATGGCGACCTACAGGATTAACCCGGCACATCCACGGAGCTGTCCGGTGCAATTTGGTGAAACAAATTTCTGGGCCGCGGGCGCCGGCTCCCAGGGTGGCAGTGCGGGCTTTCAGATGGAGCTCAAAAACCTTACCGCCAAACCGATCAAGCAGATTGCGCTCGAGAACGATATTGTGGTCGGCTGGAATCGCTTGAACAAAGTCCAAGACGACTGGAAAATCTCGCTGCCTCTAAATCCCAAGCAAAGCATCCTCATGGAGATGCCTAAGTTGCCGCACCCGGAAAGCATCCTGGGTTGGGTGGTGTATCCGCATTCCTTGACCTTTGCCGATGGGAGCCAATGGTCTCCCCAGGAGCGTGGCGAGTGCATGCGAATCTACTGGCGAGATAAAAGTCACCAGGAGATGCAGATCCTGCCACCGGTCGAGATGCCGATGCAGTAACGCGAATGGAGAGGATTGTGACGTCGCGGGGGTGTCTCAGCTTGGCGAGAAATGTCTAGACCTTGTCATGTTGAGCGAAGTCCGAGCGATCCCGCATAGCGGGAGCGAGGGCGAGTCAAAACTGTGCCACCATCGACGTTGCGCGCGGTTTGACCGCAGCCACTCTAAGGTTCGATAATAAAGAGTTTGCTTACAGAGTTTATCGGAGCATAGAGCAGTTCATGGCAAGTGTTACCGCGCCAGTCGCTCGCGGAGTACCTCCAATTCGTGCCGGCCAGGGCCATTCGTTTCTGTGGCGTCGTCTGCATTCGCTGAGCGGGATCGTTCCTGTCGGCGTCTTTCTGATTGAGCACTTCATTTCGAACGCATTCGCCACCAACGGCTGGAAAGCCTATGCTGATCAGGTAAGGTTCCTGACCGGCCTGCCGTTTGTGCTGGCGCTGGAAATCGTCGGCATCTACATTCCGATTCTCTACCACTCGCTATACGGCTTCTATATATGGTTTGGCGGCAAGTCGAATGTGAGTGATTATCCCTGGGTTGGTAACTTCATGTACACCGCCCAGCGCTGGACCGGGGCCATCACCTTTGCTTATATCGTGTGGCATACCTACACCATGCGGTTCACGGGCATCCATCTGCTGACCAATTCGCAGGCGGCATTTCACAAGGTACAAGTTGAATTGCATCATCCGTGGGCGCTGGCTTTCTACGTGGTTGGGATTACAGCCGCATCGTGGCATTTCGGTTATGGTTTGTTCCTGTTTTGCGCAAAATGGGGCATCGCGGTCAGCGAAAAATCGCGGAGATGGGTGGCGAGAGCCGGCGTTGCAGTCGCACTGGTGTTCATTGCGGTCGGACTGCTGACCATCAGGGCCTTTTTTCGTCCTGGTCCGGCTTACAATCCTCCACCGTGCACGTGGGAGCAGCCGTCCGAGACTCCGTGCGGCAAATAGTGATTATGGCAACAGCACCCAAAATCATCGTCGTAGGCGGCGGGCTCGCCGGGCTGGCAGCGACCATCAAGATCGCCGAAGCCGGCGGTCATGTGGATTTGTTTTCCATCGTGCCGGTAAAGCGGTCGCATTCGGTCTGCGCCCAGGGCGGCATCAACGCTGCCAAGAACCTGAAGGGCGAGGGCGACACCACGTGGCAGCACTTTGATGACACCATCTACGGCGGCGACTTTCTCGCCAATCAGCCGCCGGTAAAGGCCATGTGCGAGGCCGCGCCAGGGATTATCGATCTGCTGGACCGCATGGGCGTGACTTTCAATCGCACGCCGGAAGGGCTGCTCGATTTTCGCCGTTTCGGCGGCACTTTGTACCATCGCACGGCGTTTGCCGGCGCGACCACCGGCCAGCAGTTGCTGTACGCGCTCGATGAGCAGGTTCGCCGTTACGAATCGGAAGGTAAAGTAACCAAGTACGAGTCCTGGGAATTCCTGAGCGCGGTGTTGGACGGACAACGCGTATGCCGCGGCATCTGCGCTATCGACCTCCACTCCATGGACGTCCGCACCTTCCCGGCCGAAGCCGTCATCATGGCCACCGGCGGCATTGGCGCGATCTTTGGCAAGTCCACCAACTCCGTGGTTTGCACCGGCTCGGCCCAGTCGGCACTTTACCAGCAGGGATGTTTCTACGCCAATGGTGAATTCATCCAAGTCCATCCAACGTCGATTCCCGGCGAAGACAAGTTGCGCCTGATGTCGGAGTCGGCGCGCGGAGAAGGCGGACGCGTCTGGGTGCCGAAGACCAAAGGCGACAAGCGCGACTGGAAGAGCATTCCCGAGTCGGAGCGCTGGTACTTTCTGGAAGAGTGGTATCCCAAATACGGCAACCTGGTTCCGCGTGACGTCGCCACGCGCGCGATTCATAAAGTTGTTTACGAATACGATCGCGGCATTGACGGCCAGCCGATGGTCTATCTCGATCTGACCCACATCGATCGTGAAACGCTGAACCGCAAGCTGGAAGGGATTCTGGAGATCTACGAAAAGTTTGTGGGCGACGATCCGCGCGATGTGCCCATGAAGATCTTCCCCGGCATGCACTACACCATGGGCGGCCTGTGGGTGGACTACAACCAGGCCACCAGCATCAAGGGCATCTTTGCCGCGGGCGAGTGCGAATTTGGTTACCACGGCGCCAATCGTCTGGGCGCGAACTCCCTGGTGTCGTGCATCCACGGCGGCTTTGTCGCCGGACCACAAGCAGTGCTCTATGCGAAAAACAACAAATCAACCGATAGCGTGAGCAGCCAGGCTTTCGATGCCGAGAAGAAGCGCCAGCAGGAATTCAATGCGCGCCTGATGAACTCCAGCGGAACCGAAAACCCGTTCCGCATCTGGCGCGAACTGGGCGAGTTGATGACGCGCAATTGCACAGTGATTCGCTACAACAAGAACCTGCAACAGACGGATGCGAAACTGGTTGAATTGCTCGAGCGCTTCGGCCACATCAATCTCAGCGACAAAAGCGAATGGGCCAATACATCCTTCGTCTTCACGCGACAGCTGTACAACATGCTGCAGCTTTCGCGCGTGATTGCCCAGGGCGCGGCCCTGCGTAACGAATCGCGCGGCGCGCACTACAAGCCTGACTATCCTGATCGCGATGACAAGAATTTTCTGAAGACGACGAAGGCTTACTTCGCGCCCGATGCTGATGAACCCAGATTTGAATTTGAACCGGTGGATATTTCGCTGTTGCCGCCAAGGCCGAGACGATATGACATGGCAAAGTAGCCAGGAGTAAGAATGGCAGATTCGGTTTCGCGGGCAATGCTTCGGACTGCTCTATGGTTATTGGCGGCAGTTGCTTCATGGATCGGGCTGTTTTGGTGGAACAAGCATGGTTATAGCTTTTTAGGTTCTTTATTGTGGGCAGTAGCAGGTGGTTGGTCTGTCGGCAAAACGGGTTTGGCGGTTAGCCGAATGCGCAAGTCCAAATCGAAAATTCGTGAAAGCACATAGAAAATGGACCCAACTCGCCCATCATCGCCGAGGTTTTACCGGAACGCCGCCACGATATTCTTTGTCGTCGGCGTAATCCTGCTTTGGGCCGCCATCCGGCAGCATGACTGGTTGTACTGGGCATTCGCAGGAATCACGCTGCTTAACGCGCTCATGTCCATCATCAAATTTCGCCAGGTACGGGAGACAAAAAGTTAAATGGCCAAGACCGTCCTATTGAAAATCAAGCGCCAGGAGAATCCCCAGGCCAAGCCGCGGTGGGAGGAATTTGAGCTCACCTGGAAGCGGGGGATGAACGTGATCTCCGCGATGATGGAGATCGCCGCCAACCCTGTGACGCGCGACGGCAAAGGCACCACTCCTATTGCTTACGATTCCAATTGCCTGGAAGAGGTCTGCGGCTCGTGCGCCATGCTCATCAACGGCCGGGCGCGGATGGCGTGCTCCGCGCTGGTGGATAAGCTTGATCAGCCGATCACGGTTGAGCCATTGAGCAAATTTCCGGTCGTACGTGATCTGGCCGTCGACCGCAGTGTGCTCTTTGAAAATCTGAAGCGCGTGAAGGCCTGGGTACCGGTGGACGGGACTTACGATCTAGGCGCTGGACCGCGGGTCTATCCCACGGAACAGGAAGAGGCCTATCCGATTTCGCGTTGCATCTCCTGCTGCTGCTGCATGGAAGCTTGCCCGCAGTTCAACGAGAGTACCGGCTTCGTTGGCGCCGCGACTATCGCCCAGGTGCGGCTCTTCAATCAACACCCGACAGGCAAAGCGCTCAAGCATGAGCGCCTGCAGGCATTGATGGGCGATGGCGGTATTCAGGAGTGCGGCTTCGCGCAGAATTGCGTGGAGGTCTGCCCCAAGGAGATCCCGCTGACCAAAGCCATTGCCGATACTGGTCGCGAGGTAATGAAGCAGGCGGTCAAGGATTTCTTCCGCGGTTAGTTCGTTTTCTGCCCTTGTGTTTCCATCGCCTTTTTCAAGTCCTGCCCAACACCCTGAGAGCGTTCTTCCATGATCTGAACGAACTCTCTATTCACCAGCGCGTAGAAGCCCTTGAGCGGCGGCGCGCCTACTTCTTTGGCGTATTGCAGCAATTCCGGTCGCGTCACACCGTGATATGTGACGCTCATAGAAAGCTCGACGTTATTCTGCATCTGCGCTTTCAGGTCCTTGCGATGGGCCTGAAGCTGACTAACCACGTCGGGCGGCGCTCCGGCTCCGGTCATCATGCCTCGCGTGACTGCCATAGCCATATCGGTTACAAAATCGCTGGTGCCTGAGCTGGCATCAAGTGCATCCAGCGCCTCCATACGGTCATCAGTGGGCGGAGCCGTACTTGCGATGTTGATGTATCTCTTCAACTTCGCCTGTCCTTCAGGCGTATTGCTTGCGGCCTCCAGGGCCAGCATTCTCGCCACAAACGGCGTCTGCAGCTTGGCGACAGTTTGCGTCATCTGTTCAACATTGCAGTGGGAGGAGACACGGTTCTGGATATCCTGAAGCAGAGCTTTTGGCTCAAACTGCTTCATCACAATTGGCTTTAAGATAGCGATGAACTCTTCGGTCGATTCTCTTCCCCGGAATTGCTGCATAAATTCGTCTGAGGACAGCAGCGCGGTAAAGTTACCAACGGACTGGTTGAACCCACTCAAGTCCAAAGCCTGGCGGGTCAGCGCTGCGCAGTCACCGGTTTGCGCCGGCAAGTAGGCACAGGCAAGCAAGAGAAAGAGCGCGATCGAGCATCGTTTCATCATCGTACCTTTGGTCATGCAAAGTGGAACTAGTCTATGTCCGGTCCGCAGTTTCAACAACATAACCTTGGTTATTGGCCTTGGCGTCATCCGTCACCAAAACCATCCTGGATGTGTAACAAAGAACCAGCGGGTAAGATGAAAAAAGAGCGGCGCGGAAAAGCAGATGGAATCCATACGGTCCAGGATTCCACCGTGACCCTCAATGGTGTTTCCGAAATCTTTCACTCCGCGATCGCGCTTGATGGCCGACATGGTCAGCCCGCCGGCGAATCCCATCAACGTAATCGCCAGAGACATGGCCAGCGCCACCAGTGGCGGGAATGGCGTCATCCAGTACAGCGCTGTACCCAGAGCGACAGCGGAAGTCACACCGCCAAGAAAGCCCTCCCAGGTCTTATTGGGTGAAATTGCGGGCGCGATCTTTCGCTTGCCCAGCAGCTTGCCCCAGATGTACTGAAAAACGTCACTGAGCTGGACCACGATCACCAAAAACAGCAGAAGTTTCGCGTCCTGCTTGAAATATCCGGGAATGCTGAGCGTCAGCAGCGCCGGGGCATAGCTGATACAGTACACGCAGATCATCAGGCCCCATTGAATCCGCGCGGCACGATCCAGAAAACCTGTGGTCTCTCCGGCCAGCACCAGGCGGATGGGTACAAAGAGAAACGCATACACCGGGATCAGAATGACGGCGAGACCATACCAGCCTTCATACCAGAACCAGTATTGCAGCGGCGTAAAGACGAAGAACGACCAGAAGAGTGTGCGGTGGTCGGCGCGCGCGGTGCTGATGAGGCTTACGTATTCGCGCAACGCCAGCAGGGAGACAAAGGCAAACAGCAGCATGGAACCGGCCGGGCCAATCAAAAACGAGATGGAAAAAATCCCGATCATGATCCACCAGGCGCGGATGCGCGCGTTGAGATTGTCGATGGTGGCGCGGCCGTCGTCAGATTTTACGCGGCGGGAGAGAATGAAGCCGATCACGCTGGCCAGGACCAGCCCGCCAATCACCACGTTCAGGACCAGAAACATCTGATGATCGAGCTTTAAGTTCATACGTCCCTCAGCGCGCAGACGGCATCATGCGCCTTGGCAAGAAATGAATCTTTGGTTTCATTGGCATCGGGGCACAACGGTGCGCCAAAAGTCACGCGACTGATCACCGGCACTGGCAGAAATTCGCCTTTGGGAAGAATTCTGTTCAAATTCGAGAGGTACACGGGAACAAACTGCACGTCAGGACGCTTGGACCACAGATAGTAGATTCCGCTCTTGAAAGGCCCGACCTGCAAGCCATTGCCGCGCGTGCCCTCGGGGAAGACGATCAGCGAGTTCTTCTCGCCCAGGGCTTCCAGCAACATATCCAGGGTATGGCGTGCTGCGGTTAACCGATCGCCATCCGCCATTTTGTCGCCGCGTTCCACCAGCACCGCGTGAAATGCGTTTACAGCAATGCGCTTGCGCACGCCGGAGTTCCAGTAATCCCTGGCGGCGACAGGCCGGGTTTTTTCCCGCAGCAGCCGCGGCAAGACTGACCAGAGGACCACGAAATCAAGATGGCTGGTGTGGTTGGCGAAGTAAACCCGTTGCCGCGAAGAAGGCCGGCAATTGACCCAGCGCACTGATGGTCCTGCCAGCGTGCGGGCGCAAGCGGCAATGATGTCGGCGGAGATGGGGCTCAACGGGTTTCGAGCTCCCGGGCAATGCGCGTTGTCCGTCGCCAGATGGTGATGAGGCAGCCAAAGTTGATGACCATCAGCGCCACCCAAATCACTATGCCGGCACGCAAAAATCTGGTCTCAAAGATCGAGAGCAGGCATGCGAGCGTGAGCGTAAACATACGGTGCTGCTTCGCCATGGGACCGATGAAGCTCTGCTTCAAGCCGGAAGCGCCGCCCAGCATGCGCACATAGGCAGTAAAAATGGCCAGCGCCGCGGCGATGAAACCGAATTCGATGCCGAATGCGTGCTCTCGAACGGCATAGCCCGCTCCGACGAAGATCAACGCGTCAGCAATGCGGTCAGGCAGGTCATTGAAAATTTCGCCTGACTTGGTTTGGCGACCGCCCTCAATCGCCACCATGCCATCCAGCATGTTGCACAGGAGCCGGCCTTGAATGCCGGCCATGGCAAGCAGCAACATCACAGCGCGTTCTCCGCCTGCGAAATTCGGAGAGAAGTAGAGCGCAGCTGCTCCGCCAAGCGCAAAGAATACGCTGGCAATCGATATGGCGTTGGGCGAGATCCGCCACTTCACCAGCCACTGGGCCAGCGCGTTCGCCCAGGCTGCCTGGCGAGTCTTCAGGGGCCTTCTGGCAGTTCCTGTTTCCATAAAATGAGCGTCGGGAATACCTCTTGTTATAACATTCGAGTGCAATGGACAAGCGATTTCTGCTCTTCGCCGGCACCAACGGCACGGAAGGGAAAGCACGATGAGCCAGGGCGGTTCATGGCTATGGAAATCGATCGCGATCAGCGTGGCCGTCGCGCTGGTGACTTGCCTGGGCTTTTACCTGTTTTTCAGAATCCATCAGGAACTGGAGATCCCGCCGGCCCGCGCCTGGCAACTGGGTGTGGGAGCTTTTCTTATTACCGCCGTCGTTACCATTATCTATTTCCGCATGCGGGCAGATCGCTAAATGGAGCCAGTCATCGGCAATCCCGGGACACCGGGGTTTATCCAGCGGCCATGGATTTTGTGGGCCGGACTGTTGTGGGGCTTTGCTGAGGCCACCCTGTTTTTTATTGTTCCCGACGTCCTGCTCACGCTCGTGGCGCTGTATTCGTTCCGGCGATCGGCAAAGCTAGTGGCGTTCATACTTCTGGGCGCGCTGACCGGCGGGACATTGATGTTCTGCCTGGCAAGAACCAATCCCGAGCGCACACAGAGACTGGTTTCGCATGTGCCATTCGTTTCCGCGGCGATGTTCACCAAGACACAGGCGGGTTTCGAACGTGACGGTATTTGGGCCATGGCCAGGGCCCCGGGGAATGGCATTCCGTACAAAGTCTATTGCGTACAGGCGAGCCACTACGCGGGGTGGCCGGCGTTCATCGCCATGAGCGCGCTGGCCCGGCTGGAGCGCTTTGCTCCGTTCTGGCTGTTTTCCAGCTTGCTGGGCTTTGCCTTTCGCAGGACGATTCAGCGGCGTCCATGGCTCCCTATCGTTGCCCACGTCTGCCTGTGGACTCTGGGCTATGCCTGGTACTGGAGCGTCATCTAGCGGTCTTTTTGCCACCGTTCTCAAAACGAGACGGGCGGCTGAAAACGGCGGAAATTAGAGTTTCACAGGCTCACCCAGCGAGGCGGTATGGACGAAGGTAACTGACAAAAAATGTCAGGAATGGCTAACCTGTTGATTACCAAAGTCGGGGTTTTGCGCTGTCCTGAGGTTCGGCAAAAAATATGAAAATTCAGGTAAAACTCTGGGCCTAAATACGGCAGCTCTGGTTTAAAATTTGCCATCTAATGCCGATGTTGTTCAATATCGGCATTTTGTATTTGGATAAGAACCCGATGGGCGCTAAGAGAGCATTAATCACTTCGTCGATATTCGTGCTGGCCCTTGTGGCCGCGTTGCCGGTATTTGCCGCAAGCCGGTATGCCCGCCATCACCGCGTACGCCGCGTAGCCTGGAACCCGGTTCTGAAAGGTTCCACAGAATCGATGCTGCGCCAGAACGAAGAGATCGACCGCCTGCAGCTGCCGCGCATAGCGGACAACGATCAGTTGCTGGAGCTGGAACGGACCCAGGAGCTGGTGCCGATCCAGGAAACCCGCGCTCTTCGCGTGAGCCCCGGCATTCAGGCTGACAAGCGTTACTGCCGTCCCTGGTGCAATATGTTCCTGCAGGACATGAGCGTGGCCTATTTCAACGAGTTTCATGTTCCCCTGCAAGTGAACTCCGCTGTCCGCACCATGGAGCAACAGCAGAAGCTACGCACGCACAATCGCAATGCTGCTCCGGAGATGGGCGAGCACGCTTCTTCCCATCTGGCCGGCATCACAGTTGATCTGGCGAAGCGCGGGCTGACTCGCACGCAGCACCAGTGGATTGAAAGCTATCTGAAGAACCTGCGCGATCAGGGGCTGATTGAGGCCGCGGAAGAACGCCGCCAGGCCTGCTTCCACGTGATGGTCTCAGATCGCTATACGGAATGGCGCGAGGCGAATGCTCTGGCTGATAAAATCGCCAGAGAATGAATCCCCAAAAACTCTTTGTCTCCGTTCTACTGCTTTCAACCGCAGTGTTCTGCCAGCAACATTCTCACAAGAAAGCTCAGGGCGGAGCCTCGTCCCAGCCGAAAACCGACACCGCAGCGGCTATCCATCAGTCGGCGTTGATCATTGATACCCACGCGGATACGCCGCAACGCTTCCTCGACGAGAATTTTGACCTGGGCCAGAACACGCCTGTTTCTGACGGCCACATCGACCTGGGCAAAATCAAGCAAGGCAACCTGGGCGCGGAGTTCTTCTCCATATGGGTTGAGCCGGAATTCAAAGGCCACTATGCCAAACGGGCCATGGATCTGATTGACAGCGTTTATCAGCAGGCGGCGCGACATCCGGACAAGATGACCATGGCGTTCACGGCGGATGATATCGTCCGCGCGCATGAGCAACACAAATTCGCTGCGCTGATGGGGATTGAAGGCGGGCATGCGATTGAGAACGATGTGCGTATGCTGCGCGATTTCTACCGGCTGGGCGTCCGCTATATGACGCTTACCTGGTCCAACACCAATGAGTGGGCTGATTCTTCCGGCGACATCCAGAACCCCAACATCGCTCACCACAACGGCATGACCGACTTTGGCAAAGATGTTGTACGCGAAATGAACCGGTTGGGAATGATCGTGGACATTTCCCATGTTTCCGACGCCACCTTTTACACTGCCCTGCAGGTGAGCCAGGCGCCGGTGATTGCTTCACACTCGTCTTCACGCGAATTGACCAACCATCCGCGCAATATGACCGACGACATGCTGCGTGCGGTGAATCGCAATGGCGGCGTCGTGATGGTGAATTTTTATTCGGCATTTATTGATTCCGATTACCTTAAAGCGTCTTCCGATCCGGAAAAAGTGAAGCAGCGCGACGCTGAAGTTGAGGCGTACAAGAAGGCTCATCCTCATCCTGACGGCAGCCCGATAACTTACAACGAGACCGCAGCCATCGAGAAGAAATGGGCGGCGCAGTTTCCGCGCCCGCCGCTGAAGTCCCTGATCGACCACATCGACCATGTAGCCAAAGTGGCCGGCATCGACCACGTTGGGCTTGGCTCGGATTTTGACGGCGTGACTTCCCTCCCGCAGGGAATCGATTCGGTAGCCGACCTGCCCAAGATCACCCAGGCATTGCTGGAGCGCGGCTACACGCGGGAGCAGATCGACAAAATCCTGGGCGGCAACTTTCTTCGCGTCATGCGCGAGGTGGAGGCCACCGCCAAGCGGCTCCAGGCGGAACACAGGGCTGCGGATGCACTCAGCCTGGAAGATGTTGAGCTGATGATCGCCAACCGGGTCAGCGTGCCTCAACTGGTGAATCGTATCAGCGAGCGCGGCGTGGACTTTGATTTGACGCCAGACCGGCGCGCGCGCCTTAAGTCCGAGAAGACCGATGACGCTGTGCTGGACGTGATTGCGAAGGCCAGACGGCCGTAGAGGCCGCGGCGAATTCTTACTCCATCGGATGCCAATGGTGCGAAGGCGTGGTCGTATCTGCATCTTCACGCTAAAAACCAAGCCGGTTACAACCTCATTGGTCATAACCGGCTTCGTTGGCTACTGCTGTCCCGCGTCCGCGTCTACTGCCTGGCTCCAGCCTTTCTTATATAAATATTGCCGTTAAAGTTCTTGAACTGAATGTCCTGGCCGCCGCCATTGATGGTGCCTTTTACATTCTTATCGACCTTGACGCGGTATTTGCCGCCCTTGCCGCGATTGTCTTCCACGGTTTGTTCGGGCGCATTGGGCTGCAGCTTAATGTCGAAATCGCTGTAAACCTCGCCGTTGTCGGTGCGCATGCTCACGTTGGCTTTCAGATCGGGCGGAAAGGTCACATCGATATCACCGTTCAGGGAGCTGAAGGCCATCGATTTCCCCGGATCGATGCGGTTGAAAGTCACGACCACGTGGCCATTCAGCGCATGCGCCACCGCGCTTCCAGCGATGTTCTTGAGATCGACTTCGCCGTTCACGTCGTTTACATCGAGTTCGCCATCGACGCCGCTGACGAAAATATTGCCGTCATTCACCGTGTGCAGGGATAGCGAGGTATGCACCGGCACGGTAATGACCAGGTCCACCGTGCGATTGATTGCATCCGTGCTGACGCGTACCTGGTTGTTTTCCGCTTCAATGTTCAAGCCTGTAGAAGTCATGGGGACACGCTTCATTCCCTGTGACCTATCTGACCTGCCTTCACGGTCCGAATCTTCGCCGTTCCGCGACTTGGCCTCAACGGTGACCTCTTTCACGTCAGCGCCTTTCACCGTGATGCTGCCGTTGAGCAGATGAGCGCGGAGGTTTACCGGCCGCGTGGGGTCAGTCAAGGGCACGGTCACCCGATTCGGGCCCTGGCCGAGCAGCGGTTGTGCTGCCAGCACAGCGGTTGCAGTTGCTAAAAGAATGTATCGATAAATCCTGAAGTTATGGTTCATGGGTTTACTCATGGCGCTCAAGAACGCGTATGTCTCCATTTAGATTTTCAGCTTTGATTTCGGGGCCGCCGTTGCCAATGCGTCCGCCGGTGTAACGATCGGAACGAAATACAAACTTGCTGCCGCGCTGCTCCGCCTTTGCCGCTGTGGCCGGTAGCGTGGTCATGTCGAAGTCGCTATAGACGTTGCCGTTCATGGTCTTGAAGCGAAAGTCGGCAGACAGGCCGCGGGTAAAGTACAGCTCAACGTTTCCATTAATCGTGGAAAAGTCAGAGTTCTCGTGCGGATTCTCCCGGAAGGTAACCTTTACGCCGCCATTGACGGTCTTCGCCACGCCGGAACCAGCCATGTTCTGCATGTCAATTCCGCCATTCACGTTGTGGACGGTGAAATTGCCGGTGACGTCGCGCACTGTGACATGCCCCGAGTTGACTGTCTTAAGCTTTACTTCAATGTTGCGTGGCACCTGGAGTTCGAAGTCCATCTTGACTTTGTACCCGTCGTCGCCGCGCCAGCCGCAGTTATTGTGGCCGTCGCCGCAATTGCAGCGAAAGGGACCGTTCACGTAAAGCTTTAACAAGTCGGGCTGGTCGGTGATGTCGAGCGTGACCTCTTTTTTCGCGGCATCCATCCGGTCTTTTGATTCCGCATAAATGGTCTTATTGACCACAAGCTGCACCTGGTCACCCTGGCTGCCGGTTACCTCAATGGAGCCAAAAATGTTGTCCACATCGAGGATCTTGCTGGCTCCGGTCAGGTTGAATGACTTGCGAATGGTCTCCTTCTCCTGCAAGCGCATGCCGGAATCATCGTCGTCGCCGGCAGCGCGCACCGGGCTGATTTGCGGCAGGAAGAGCATTCCCACAGCACAAGCCAGTATGGTTAAGAGAAATTTCTGTTTCATCATGGCTAATCTCCGATCATCCTTTCCTGCCGAGCCTGTCTGCCGATTTCGGCAGGACGGCGATTAATTCAGCTGATCAATGCCCCAATCCACGTGCTTGCGAACGTTAGGATCGATCTTGGGGTCCTGCTGAAACCTCTTCAACTGCGGCACTGCATTCCGATCGTGCACGTCGACCAGCAAGTCGATCAGTCCGATCTGCACCAGGGGTGATTGCTTTTCCTGCAACGCGCTTACCAGCTCGCGCCGGACTTCCGGCTGGCCGGCGTAGCGGCTGAGCGCATCGAGCGACGCCAGCCGCACATCTACGCTGTTGTCAAAGCGCAAAGTGTGGAACAGCGCGTCCAGAACTTTAGGATCCGGTTGCTGCAATCGTGTGCTCCAGCTCACCCCTTCCAGCCGCTGGCTGGCCGACTGCTGCTGCAGCATGGAGAGCGCAACCATCTGGCGCATGCTTGCGACCTCCGTGCGTAGCGCGTCGATTCGCGGATCTTCGGCAGTTTGTACCGGGCGCTGCATCTGCCGGCCAATCAGAAATCCGCACAGCAGAAACACACAAGCCCACACCACACCCGCGATCGGCATCTGCCTCCAGTTGCCCAATCCCCAAAGCATGGGCATGGAAGACTTGTTCTTCTCCGCTGTCAGGCTGGATTTTTCCCAGCGGCCTTCCTGGTAACTCTCAAGCATTGCTTTAAATCTTGATTGCAGCGCCGGACTGGGCTGCTCTTCCGGCAAAAGCGCCAGGTTTTTCCAGAGAGCTGCCTCTTCACCGCATACAGGGCAGCCGCTCAGATGCTTCTCCACTTCACCTGCCAGGTCAGGATTGAGCCTGCCTTGCAGATAGTCAGGCAACAATTCGCCAATCGCTTCACAGTTCATTGCACACTCCCGGGGGTGGGCCAGGCCCCTTCCGAACCTTATCTGCCCTGCGGTTTGCCGCTCTCCAACTGGTGAAAGACCTGCCGAAGTTCCTGCAGAGCGCGATGCACTCTGGTTTTTACGGTATTCACTTCGCAGCCCAACAGCTGGGCAATTTCTTCGTACTTGAGGTCCTGAAAGCGGCTCAGGACCAGCACTTCCCTCTTCTCTTCCGAAATCCGCATCAGCGCGGCGTGCAGCAATACCGCTTCCTGGCTTTGCTGCGCCGTATCGACAGGCGCCATCGCCGGCGACATCTCGGGTTCCCAGCTGACCTCCGAACGGTGCTTGCGCAAATAGTCGAGCCGGGCGTTGCGGGCAATCTGATACATCCAGGCCCGAAACGACGTGTCCATGCGATAGCTGTGGCGGTACTTGAGAATGCGAAAGAAGACTTCCTGCACCAGGTCTTCACTCACTCCGCGATCGCCGGTCAGTTTGCGATAGAAATTGAACAGGGGCACGTGATAGCGCTCAAACAGCACGCCCAGCATCTCGCCGACGCCGCTTCTTACCTGCGCCATCAGCTCTTCATCGGACATCGAATTGGTTATTGGTCCTGGCAGGCGGCTGTTTGTCCTTTCATGGGTGATTACCTCAGTCCGCAAAAAAGGTTCCCTCGAGAAGCCAGCTTTGCAGCGGGATTCCCCTTGTCCGGGAAGGCTTTACATCTTTCAGGTCTCCATTTCTAATAATCCGTTACATCCTTCTAAAGGAGAAAAGAATGGTGACTGGCTTTCAAGTTGCGGAACGCGACAAGGCCGCGCGCTTCGGAGCTCTTGTCTTCGCCTTGATTTTACTGGGTTTGAACCTGGCCGCCGGCCAGAGCACGGGTAAAAGTTCAGCTTCGACGCAAAAGAAAGGCTCCACGGCGACCACGCCGGCCAAAGCTCCTACGGCCGTGATCCACACCACCGTAGGTGATATGAAATGCGAGTTGTTTCCTGATAAAGCTCCCAAAGCGGTTGCGAATTTCATCGGTCTGGCCAAGGGGACAAAGGATTGGAAGAACCCGGAGACCGGGAAGGCCGTGCATGGCAAGCCGCTTTATGACGGCGTGATTTTTCATCGCGTGATCCCGGAGTTCATGATTCAAACCGGAGATCCTACCGGAACCGGCAGCGGAGACGTGGGTATTCAATTTTCCGACGAATTGCACCCCGATCTGCTGTTCGATCAGCCTGGCCGCCTGGCCATGGCCAACGCTGGTCCCAATACCAACAGCTCACAGTTCTTCATCACTGAGGTCCCACAGCCTTTCCTCAATCCCTGCTTTGAGCCCAATGGCTGCTTTGGCGGACGTCGCGCGCCCAATACCGGCTACACCATTTTTGGGCAGTGCGATGCCGACACCGTCGAACTGGTGAAGAGGATCGCCCGTATGCCCTGCCAGGGCGGCCCAAATTGCAGCGGACAGAACAGCCATCCGTTGAATCCCGTGAAGGTCACGCATATTGACATTCTGGGAGCGGGCAAGAGCGCGCCAGCCAAGCCGGCGGCCAAGAAATCGTCCGCGCCCGTCAAGCCGAGTGCGCCGAGCTCTTCCACTCCAAAATAGCTTCGTCTCACAAGAAAAGAAATTGAAAGGAACATCATGACTCGCCAGCCAGGGACTTACGCGGTGCTCGATACAACAGAAGGCAAGATTGTCTGCCGGCTGTTTGAAAAGGAAGCGCCCATCACCACCAAGAACTTCACTGATCTCGCTGAGGGCAAACGCGCGTGGAAGGACAATGTGAGCGGCAAGAGCGGCTCCGGACCGCTCTATAGCGGAACCATCTTCCACCGTGTGATCCCGGAGTTTATGATCCAGGGCGGCGACCCCAGCGGCACCGGCATGGGCGGCCCGGGATACAAGTTCCAGGACGAAACCAAAGGTTCGCCGTACAAGTTCGATAAACCTGGCAAACTGGCGATGGCGAACGCCGGCCCTGGAACCAACGGCAGCCAGTTTTTTATCACTGTGGCGGCCACGCCGTGGCTTACGGGCAATCACACGATCTTCGGCGAGGTCGTGGAAGGACAAGACATCGCGGATAAGATTTCGAAAGTCAAGCGCGGGGCACAGGATCGTCCGGTAACAGAGGTTGTGATCAATAGCATTGCGATTGAACGTGCTGCCTAGCGCATGGATCCGGTTAAAGTCATCATCTTTGTGGCGGCTTTCCTGCTGCTGCTTTTATTGGGAAAGAAGCTCTCCGGTTCGGGCGATGGGCACGACTTTTCCGTGCCCGTTGCAGGTTCCATGCCGGGGGTCGAAAGTCCAGTCACGCCAATTCAAGCTGACCAGGATGCAGATGCGGATTCGGCTCGGTCGCGTGTAGTCGGCGCAGATCTGCCGTTCCCCATCAAGTTACCCGAAATCGAGCGCAACCCGGACGGCCGCTACAACCGCCCTGAGTTCGAGAACTATTATTTCGAAAATACTGACCTCAAGCTTGGACCAGCCGATCCGGCACGTTTTTACGACGACTTTTATGTGATGGCGCGCGAGCTTGAGAACGGCTACCCCGTGCTGTACAAATATCTGGTGGCGACACCCGCCGGCTTGCAAAGCGCGATGGCGACGGACCACCTCCCCGCGCTTTACATCGACGGACAGACTGTGATTGTGCCTCGCTGGGATCTGCCGCTCATTCTTGAAACCGTGATAAAGCAGATCATGAAGCACTATGCGGAGCCGGATGACCAAGAAACCAACGCGCTCCCGAACGAGGACGTTTGAAGCGAAAGAAAAACCGGCGCTCGAGGAAAGCGCCGGCCCGGTCAAACCCAACTATACGCCGATTACCTTTACCAGCTCAGCCACGGCGTCAGCACTCTTGCGCAGAGCCGCCTGTTCTTCCTCGGTCAGCTTGATTTCAATAATCTGTTCCAGGCCGTTCGCGCCCAGCTTGCAGGGGACGCCGACAAACAGCCCGCTGATGCCGTATTCGCCCTGTAGATAAACGGCGCAGGGCAGGATCTTTTTCTTGTCCTTGAGAATGGCTTCAACCATTTCAGTTGCCGCCGAAGAGGGCGCATAGTATGCGCTGCCGGTCTTCAGGTATTTCACGATCTCCGCACCGCCATCGCGGGTGCGCTGGACGATGGCATCGAGCCGGTCTTTGGGGATCAGTTCGGTGATCGGAATGCCGGCTACGGTGGAGTAGCGCGCGAGCGGCACCATGGTGTCACCATGTCCGCCGAGCACGAAGGCGGTTACGTTTTCCACGCTCACGTTCAATTCCTGGGCGATGAAGGTGCGGAAGCGCGCTGAGTCCAAAACTCCAGCCATGCCGATCACGCGGTTGCGGGAGAACTTGCTCAGCTTGAAAGCCGCCTGCGACATGGCATCGAGCGGATTGGAGACGACAATCAGGATGCAGTTGGGCGAGTTGGCCACAACTTTTGCGATCACATCCTGCATGATCTTGAAATTGGTGTTGAGCAGATCGTCGCGGCTCATACCCGGCTTGCGCGCAATTCCGGCGGTGATCACAACGATGTCAGAGTTGGCAGTGTCCGCGTAGTCATTGGTGCCGATCACGTAGGAGTCGCGCTTCTCGACCGGCATCGCCTCGAGCAGGTCCAGACCTTTGCCCTGCGGAATACCTTCCAGGACGTCAATCAAGACCACGTTGGCCAGTTCTTTTGAAGCGATCCAGTGAGCCGCGGTGGCGCCCACGTTTCCCGCTCCTACGATGGTTACTTTTTTACGCATTGAAAAATTCCTTCCTGTATTCAGGGGCTAAAGCCCAAATTCATTGAATCTTGCCCAGACGTGACGTTGCTTAGACCGCGGTTTTCTTGCGCCGGTCCACCATGTTCTCCAGCATATGCGTGGCGAACTCGCTGGTTCGCACCTTGGTTGAACCGGGCATGAGCCGCTCAAAATCGTAGGTCACAAATCTTTTCTGGATGGTGGCTTCGAGCGAGGTCTCAATCATCCGCGCCGCTTCCGGCCATCCGAGGTAATCGAGCATCATTACCCCGGAAAGAATCACCGAGCCGGGATTGATCACGTCTTTATCCGCGTATTTGGGCGCGGTGCCGTGTGTGGCTTCAAATACGGCGTGCTGATCGCCCACGTTTGCGCCGGGAGCAATGCCGAGCCCGCCGACCTGGGCCGCGCAGGCGTCGGAGATATAGTCGCCGTTCAGGTTCGGTGTGGCCAGGATGTCGTACTCGGCCGGGCGAATGATCACCTGCTGAAAGATGGAATCGGCAATGCGATCATTGATCATGATCTTTTTCTTCCATTCGCCGCTGCCGTGCGACTTGCCGATGGAATCAAGCACTTCTTTAACTTCGGCATAAAGCTCCTGTTTGAAGCTTTCCGGCGCAAAGTCCAGGCCAGGCTCGATCATGGCCGCGTTGTGCTCGATGCTCAAGTTCGGATTCTTATCCTTGTTGTCCAGAATCCAGCTTTCACGCTCGGTGACGACCAGGTCGCGGAATTCTTCGCGCGCCAGTTCATAACCCCATTCGCGGAACGCACCTTCAGTAAATTTCTGAATGTTGCCTTTGTGGACCAGAGTCACCGAACGCCGCTTGTTCTTGACCGCATGCTGAATGGCCATGCGCACCAGGCGCTTGGTGCCGGTGATGGAAATCGGTTTGATACCGATGCCGGAGTCTTCACGAATCCGCTTCTTGGTTCCGGCCAGCATAGTATTGTTGAGGAAGTCGAGAAGCTTCCTGACCTCGGCGCTTCCTTCTTTCCATTCGATGCCGGCGTAAACGTCTTCAGTGTTCTCGCGGAAGATGACGACGTTCAACTGGTCCGGATGTTTCACCGGAGAGGGCACGCCCTGGTAATAGCGCACTGGACGAATGCAGGCATACAGATCCATGATCTGGCGCAGGGCAACATTCAGAGAGCGAATGCCGCCGCCCACCGGCGTGGTCAACGGGCCTTTGATGGCGACATGGAGATCGCGCACCGCGTCCACTGACTCCTGCGGCAGCCAGTTATTGAACCTGGTAAAAGCCTTCTCGCCGGCAAAAATCTCCAGCCAATGGATTTTGCGCTGGCCGCCGTAGGCGCGCTCCACCGCGCCGTCAAATACGCGCACCGAAGCCGCCCAGATGTCTCTCCCCGTGCCGTCGCCTTCGATGTACGGGATGATGGGATTATCCGGAACCTGCAATTTGCCGCCGCTGAACGTAATAGGACTGCCGCCTTTGGGCAGCGCAACCCCGTTGTATGAAGACGCCATGCTACCTCCCCGAAAGTCTTTCCCAATGCAAACCTTTTAACTTACCATCGCAGCGGGGATGGCGCAAACGCTGTGACCAAGATCACAAAGAATCGCCGTATTTTGAAAAATCATCATGCATGGCGGCGATCACATGGATTTGACGGCTCGTCATGATCGAGCCCGGGAGTTCGATTCGAGCTTCCGCGCATTCAGCAGCTCGCTTTTCGTCGAGCACGAGTTCTGCATCTATTCTGGAATGACTTGCTCCAACCTCGGTTGGCACGCAGTCAGGTTAGACTTCGGCCCCAGGAGTTTCCCGTGCTCTCCAAGAAATTGCTTGCATTTGCTGTCTTAGGTCTTCTCTTCAAAACGGTCACCCTGCTTGCCCAGGATTTACCTGATTTCTCAAGCATAAAAGATCTTCCTTCGACTAATACGCCTGCACCCCGCTATGAGCGATTGAAGCCGCTGTCCATCAACTCCCCTCCCGACTTCCTCAATACGGAGGCACAAGCTACGCTCGCAGCCAACGCGGTGGTCCCACAACCCAGTCTGGCAAACGTGATTTCTGTCCCCAACTTCCAGGGATCGTTTTCCAGCCGGGGCAGGACCTGGCCCTTTACCATGATCGGCGGTGCGCCCACCTCCGGGGCAACAACCAGCGTGCCGGTGCACATCGTGGCCGTTTCGCTGAAGCTACAAAATGCCGACCTGGTCACATTTACCACCGTGCCGGTTGGGAGCTTCGAGACACCCACTCTCAAGTCGCCCAATTTCCAGCCTGCTAATTATTCCAGCGGAGCCGGCATCCAATTTGCCGATGCTGTGCAGCGCGCTGAGTTTTTCCACGTGATGCACGCGGGTTGGCATACCACACTGCACCCGGTGGCCATCGTTCATAGCGTGACCATCACCGTTCCCCGTTTTACTACCGTCGTTCTCAACGGCAAGACGACGCAGGTACGAACGTATTTCACCGGCAAGGCCAGCGACGGACACACGATTGTCTTTGTGCTTGACCAGTTTTTTCAATTGCAGATGTTCAACCTCGGGATCAGTGAGATCAAGGCCGGGCGCTTCATCACCGGCGGCCTGAATGTGGCGCTTCTACCGAATACCTTCCTCTTCGCGCTCAACAGTTCCGGCGGCATGGGAAGTTGCTGCACCATTGGCTTTCACACCCTCTTTGTCAACACTGCGCCCAAGCAGTCGCGATGGATATTTGCCTTTGCCAGTTGGATATCACCCGGTACTTTCGGGGGCGGTCTTCAGGACGTGACCGCCCTCAGCCATGAAATCTCCGAAGCAATCAATGACCCCTTCGTTGGTAATCTGGTACCGGCCTGGCAGTTCCCCAATGAGCCCGGCACCTGCCAGGACAATCTTGAGGTGGGAGATCCGGTTGAGGTGCTTTCAAATGCCGTCTTTCCCGTCCACGTTTCGGGAGTGACCTACCATCCTCAGACAGAAGCGTTGCTGCAGTGGTTCAAGCAGACATCGCCTTCCACCGCGCTCGGCGGTGCATTCAGCTACCCCAATACAAAGGCGCTCACGAAACCGGCGGTGCCGTTTGGTCCGCTCACCTGCCCGTAGTGCCTGGCCAAAGATCAGGAGAAGCTCGGGACCGCACAAGCGGTCCCGATTTGTTGTTCGCACGCGAAGCCCAGAAGCTCAACCAGCCGTGCTTCGACGGTGGCTTATAATGCCCATCACAAAACTCTGGTGAAAGTGAGCAGGCTTAAATGCGGAAGAATATCGTGATCCTGTTGCTTCTCTTCGTGGGATTTGTGCCCGCGTTCGCTGCCAACACTCCGTATCTCTACAGAGTGAACCTGGTGCAGGCCGCGCCGGGAAAGCTGGTGGAACTGATCGATCTCTACAAAGCTCGCGCAGCGGCAATGAAGGAGGCCGGAGACGAATTGCCGCTGTGGATGCGCCACAGCCAGGGCGATCACTGGGACCTGATGATCCTCTTTCCCATGGGAAGCTATGCCGACTATTACCAACCCGAGCGGATCGCCAAGCGCGAACGGGCCGACCAGACGGCGAAACTCGAAGGCAAGATCAAAGAGAACATCGCGTGGCAGGAAGATTTGTTTGCCTATGGGCCGCCGCTGGCCGATGTACGCAAGGCTTTCGACGGCGGAGCATTTTTTCACGTTGAGATGTTCGTCGCCCTGCCGGGCGAATTTGGCGCACTCTACAAGGAGCGGGAGATGGAAAACACCTACGCCAGGGCTTTGAAGGAGCCGGAGAACCTGATCTTTGTTCGCGACCAGGGCGCGGCGTGGGATATCTTCACCATTGGCGTCTTCCGCGATTTGAAACACTATGCTGAAAGCGCCGACGTTCCGGTTAAGGATCAGGAAGCGGCCGCCAAGACAGCTGGGTTTGAAGCTCCCAGCCAGATTGGGCCGTACCTGCGGCGTTTTATCCGCGAGCACCATGACACGCTGGCCGTCGCCATCAAGTAAGCAATTGTGTGCGCAAACTGTGACTTTGGACGAATGCAAGGGTGGTTCACGCGCGGCATCGCATCATGTGGCCATGCCGCGGTACGAACACCTGCGTGCCTTGCCGATGAGATGATGAAGTAGGAAACTGGTGAACGATATGTCTCTGCGGTCTCAATTCCTGGTGTTGATGCTGGCAGGCGCCTGCCTGGCCGAAAGCGGGCCGATCGCGCAACCTGCCCGGTCGAAAGCGGAGCTGAAAACAATCATTCTTCACACCCGGCATTTTGGCGCGCACGGCATGGGTTACAACGACCGTTCTCTCTTCCAGCTTTCGCATAAGATCACTCCAGCCGACATTCCCAACTTGATTTTCCTGCTGGACGAAAAGGGCGATATCCTGAAGGATGATGTCGACATTCGTGTGGGCGCGCGATTTGCGCTGGCTTCACAATGCGATGCAACGATCCAGCCTCTGTAGCAGGCCGCTGAACAAAATCAGGAGATCGCTTGGGTGGATGCAGAAGAAATTTTTGACCTGATCGTCGAATTTCAGGGGTGTGATCCCACGACACAGGCCAAAGCTCGCGTCGTGAAGGGTGAGATCCGGGCCGACGCGGAAGAGCGGTTGGCAAGACGAGACCAGGAACTCCAGGCGAAAGCTGCTGACGACGCCAGAATTCAAGAGAACGCGCTCAAGATGAACGATCCCGAACAGAAGAAGAAGCTGACGCGGGCCGAGCGCGAAGAGGTTTTCCGGCGATCCGTGAAGGCAGCCGGCCTGGAAAACCCACAAACGCCGGAACAGAAGGCGCTGGTCGATCGCATGTACCGCACCATGGTGTTGGATGAGCCATCGGGCAAACCGAACCAATAAGCTGTATCTTTCCAGCATGTCTGCGGTCGTCATGCCTTCCCGATTGCACCTCCTCAGCTCCTATTTGATCACGCGCAAGAATATTTCTCTCACTTCGTTCTGCGTTGAGCGTAGTTCTGATTGAAGATCCCGATCGCTCTGACGTCCAAGGATCCTGGTCACCAGCGCTTCGGTTGCCAGGCGCGCGTGTTCGGCGGTTGGAAGTTCCGGCCGCGCCCGGCCCGTCACCAGGCGTATCGCATGGTCAGTGGCCCGATAAAGCAGAGTGGCGTGACGAAGTTTCTCCACTAGAGGCTTTGCCAACTGACCTGCGTCATACAGACGATCAACTTTCTCCTGTGTACTTCCATGAACCGGGTTAGCCTGCCTGAGCATGAGATAAGACGAGATAAAGTCGATATCGTAAAACCCGCCGGCGGCAAGTTTAAAGCTGCCGGAGTAGCGATTTGATTTCTCCAGCCGCGCGCGCATTTCCAATATCGCTGAAGAGAAGCCAGGGCGGGGTGCCGCTGCAACGATCTGGCGCCAGACAATCGGCAACAGCGCGGCGGCAATATCTTTTCTTCCTGCGACGAAGCGCAGTTTGGAATAGGTGAGCGCCTCCCACGGTTGCGCTTCCTCAGCCAGATATCGTTCTATCTGCGCGGGACTGGCCACCAGGTCGCCTTCGCCACCGTGCGGGCGCAGGCGCGCGTCCACAGCAAACAGCGGTCCCTCTTTGGTATAAGCAGAAAGCGCATGCACCAGGCGCTCGGCATCAAGGCGCGACTCTTCTTCATCGCCCTCGGTGGCGCGAACAAAGAGCAGATCGGCATCCGAGGCAATATCCAATTCCTGCGTACCCAGGCGTCCCAGCGCAAAAACCGCCAAAGCTTGCTCAGCCTTGATTATCCGAAGGGCGCTGCGAATCGCTCCATCGGCTAATTGAGAATTCTCTTTCAACGAGAGAAAAACGGAACGCGGCGAAAGCACATCTCTGGCTGCAATGGCAAAGCTCGCGCGATGAAAACGCCGCCGTAAAAGCGCGAGCGACTCGTCTGTGTCACGAGCCAGACCGCCCAGAGCAAAGAGACGGGCGTGGTCCGCGGGCGATGGCTCGCGGCCCGCACTCGAGAGTTCCGGGAGCATCTGAACCAGAGAAGGCTGACGCAGCAGGATGCCGGTAAGGTAGTCACTGGTTTCGAAAAGCGTAATCGCCTTGCTGATAGCGGCAGCGTTTTCCAACAGCCCGGCATGTTTTTCACCGCCCGCCATAGCTGAACCGAGAAAGCGATGGAGGTTTCGGCGACCATGGACACTGAGATTGGCAGAGGAGATCGCGCGATAGGTCACGGGCGAATCGGACTCGATTCTGCGCATGATCTGGTCAAAGGCGAGCTCACGCGCGCCGATATAGTAGGAATCGACAGCCGCCTCCGCGCCGCCCTTTTCACGCTGCTTCTGATGGTGAATGATGCGCTCGTAGATGGCCGCCACTCGACCCATGCGTTCTCTGACTAAGCGCATCAACCCGGAGGCGCCGGCCGCTTCTTCACGGCCAACAGCTCGCGCCAGGACCTGGAGTTCCTGGCCGGCTGAGGGTAAGCGATGCAGCTGCTGTCCTCGCTGCAGCTGCAGGCGATGTTCAATCGTGCGCAAAAACTCGTAAGCCCAGGTCAGCTCACGGAAGTCAGAGCTGTTGAGATGGCCTTTATCGTTCAGTTTTTGCAATGAGACCAGGGTTCCACAAGCGCGCAGCCACGGCTCCTCGCCGCCATAGACCCGCTGCAGACATTGGGCCAGGAATTCGATATCGCGAATACCGCCGCGGTCCAGCTTTACGTCGATGGTGGCGGATCCCTTCCGGGCGGCCAGCGAGCGGCGCCGATGTTCGCCTATCTTGCGGCGGGAATTGACGGCCGTCTCGATCGCGGCAAAGTTGACGTTGGCGACATAAATCCGCGGCTGCAAGACTCGGATAAACTTCCGCGCCAGGTCGAGGTCACCTGCAGAAAACCGCGCTTTGATCAAGGCCTGCAGCTCCCAATCATGCGCGGAATGGGCATAATAGTCGAGCGCATGACCCAGAGCTACCGCCGGTTCCCCTTCCTGTCCTTGCGGGCGAAGGCGCAGATCGATGCGGAACACGGCTCCTTCCGCCGTGGTGCGAGAAAGTACGTCAGTCATGAGCTGCGCCTGGCGAACAAAGTATTCGCGCACGGAAATCCCTGCAGTCCAGGTTGCGGCGCCCTCATACAGGTAGAGCAGGTCGACATCAGAGCTGTAGTTCAACTCGTTGCCGCCAAGCTTGCCGAGCGAGAGGACGGCGAATCGCGATGCCTCTACGCTCGTCGCGCCGGGATACCGGCGGCTCATCTCCGCCTGACAATGGCGCAGGGCTTCCTCAATCAAAGCGTCGGACAGGGCGGAAATCTCCGCTGTGGTTCCCGTAAGCGGAGCAATGCCGAGGAGATCGTGTAGCACGATACGCACGTACTCGCGCTTCTTGAAACGCGCCAGGAGAAGTGAAACATGTTCGCCGCCGGAGCGTGCACGAAAACGGTCAAAACCTTCGAGGAAGTCTTCCGCTTCGAAAGAGCGTTCCAGGTTCTTGCCCAGTGATCGTAGAAGATCAGGATTTTGGATCAGAGTTTCGCCCAGCCAGTAACTGTGGCCGAAGATCAGCAGGACATAGTGCAGCAGGGTGTGATCGGATTGAAGAAGCGCAATGCACTCGTTCCCCTTGAGCACAATGAGCCTTTCCAGCAGGCTGAGCGCTTGTGCCGGATCGGGCATCGTAGCAAGCAGCGGCAAAGTGGTCGCGAACATCGCCGCGGGAAGCTGCTTTTCCAGGAATTCCAGCTCTCGCTGCGCTCGCGCTTCATCGCGAAATGCGGGCAGATTGAATTTCCGCACCGACTCAGAATTTACGCGCTCATCCACGCATTTGAGCATAGCAAACGCGCGCGTGAAGGCAGCAGCAACCAGCTACTGCACAGTGATTCCCATGCTGCGGGTGATATCCAGGGCCGCCATGCGGAATTCCTCCGGACCGGAAGCGAAGGACGCCTTTCCGCCCGAATACGCGGCGAGTCTCTCCAGCAGGGCACGCTCGGAGGAACCGGGCGTCTTCAACCCAACACAGTCAATGCGCACACCGGTCACCTGGCTGCGGAAGGACAACGTGTCTGCCGATGCAGAATTGCTTGCACCATCCGAGATCACCAGCAGAATGCGATTGCTGTTCTTCCCGATTCTCTTCAAGTGTCCTGCTGCGAATGAAATCCCCGACAGCAGCGCCTTGCCCGAGCGCGGCCGTATTTGTCCTAAAGCCTCTTCCAGCAACGCATCGTCAGCGGTAAGGTCCTGTTCGAAATCCAGCTGGTCGCTGAAGACCAGGATGCAAGCTTCGTCATTAGCGCGAAGATTTCGGACGATCTCTTTCAACGTGGAGATGATGGCTTTGCGGTTCTGATTCGTCAGCAATGAAGTCTCAATCAGAATTCCCAGGGACACTGCTTCCGTGGGAGCAGCCAGAGGCCTGACTCGTTTTGGCGAAGGTGTAGACGAGGTTGTCGGGCGGTCCGGCTCGCGCAATGTATCTTCAAAACCGACATTTGACTTTGTTTTGCCAATAGCTTTTTCAGCCGCGGCATGGTCATAGCCGTCAGCCGCCTTGCTGGAGAGGCTGGCTGTGGCCCGACCCTGATCTCCCGCTCGCGTAGTACCGCTTGTATGAACAGCGGTGTTTGTATTGGCTGCAATCGTAGTAGGCTCAGCGCTTGACCCCGCGGGGTTGGGCGGTGCGTCCAGAGCCGCTGCGCTGGCAACAAAGGCCTGCCAGCCCGTCTGAGTTCCTCCGTCTGCGTGATAAGTACGCCATGCGTAGTCAGAGATCGCCTGCCCCTGAGATCCGCTCAGGTTCGCGGCACGTGCCAGATACCAGTAGCCGCGATATTCATCCTTGTTTTTGCCGTTGAGCAATGCCAGCCCCAAGCCATACACCCACGCAACGTTGTTCGGATCGCTATCCACAGCTTCCTGCAGCGAAGTCCTTGCTGCGGGGTAGTCCTCAAGGTTGAGATAGCTCAATCCGATCGCCCCTTTCAACATGAGTGCCACCTGCTGGCGAACCACCTGGAAATTGCGCTCCGGCATTCCTTCCGGCCGCCTTAGCTGGTTGATTGCGCCCAGTGTTGCATTCAGCATCGTTAGCCGTTTCTCTGCGCTTTTTCCCCGCAAGGGCTGCTGCTCCTGGTTCAACACCGCGACTGCCATCGGGTTCACAGGTTCCAGCGCCAGCAATTCGCGGGCATGCTGCTGAGCCTGTGTCTGGTGTCCCAGACGCAGATGATCCCAGATGAGAAACTCAAGTGCATCCACCTTCAAACTGCTCACCCCAGGAAGCGTCAGATAGTGTTCCATGGCGACGATTCGCTGGGCGATGACCGACTGCTTCACCGCGTCGGCGTAAGCTTCAACACTGGTCTGGGCAGATTGTCCGCGAGCCCCGATGGATGCAAGACCAATGAAAGCCGCAATCACTATGGACACAGCAAAGGTGATCTTCCTCGGTAACAATCGTTCCAGCCACTCTGAATCGCCGGAATTACGCTCAGAATGTACTCTGCCAAACATGGGACCCTCGTGACGAAATGGAGGAATTTAGTCGTTTTGATGCCGATGGCTGAGCTGCTGCTGGCTTGAAAAGCTCCGCTCAATAGAACTAAGTGAAAATTGTGGCCACCCCCGAAAAACTGTTCGATAAACGAAAAGAAGCAGGGATCGCTCCCTGCTCTCTCTTCAAATTATTCGAGCCTTTACGCGTTGCTCAACACCCGTTCACGCGTCTCAGCGTCCTGGCGCTCTTGCTGACGCGTCGCCGGCAAAGCGATCTCCAGCACTTCCTCGATCGTGCTGACGAAGTGCAGGCTCACGCCCTCTAGCTGCTCGGGTGTCAGATCTTCGTCCACGTTCATGCGATTTTCTGCGGGGAAGAGGATGTCTTTCACCCCGGCGCGCTTAGCCGCCAGAAATTTCTCTTTCACGCCGCCGATCGGCAGCACGTTGCCGCTCAGCGTAATCTCGCCGGTCATGCCTGTCAGCGGACGCACCGGCCGGTCCATCAGCAATGACACCAGCGCCGTGGCCATGGTTACGCCGGCGGAAGGCCCGTCTTTCGGGATCGCGCCCGCAGGCACGTGAATGTGAATGTCATGGTCCTTGAAGAACTCTTCTGAGATCCCCAATTTCTCGGCGTTGGAGCGAACCCATGTGAGCGCAGCCTGCATTGACTCCTGCATCACCTGGCCGATCTGTCCGGTCATGGTGAAGCCGCCTTTGCCTTTCATCTTGTTGGCTTCGATAAAGAGGATGTCGCCGCCTGCCGGTGTCCACGCCAGCCCCACGGCTACGCCCGGACGCTTGGTGCGTTCCGCAATTTCCGTGTCGATGCGGATCTTGATCCCGCCGAGAAATTCCTGAATGATTTCCGGCGTTACCACCAGCTTCTGGTCTTTGCCTTCGGCAATCCGCCGCGCCTGCTTGCGGCAGATCGTTCCGATATTCCTCTCCAGGTTGCGCACGCCGGCCTCACGCGTGTAATGCCGGCTGATGAAACGGACAGACTCTTCAGAGAATTCAATCTGTTCCTTCGTCAGACCGTTCTCGTCAATTTGCTTCGGCACCAGATAGCGCTCGGCGATGTGCACCTTGTCGTCTTCTGTATACCCCTGCAGCTCGATGATCTCCATGCGATCACGCAGTGGCTCGGGAATGGTATCGAGCATATTCGCCGTGCAGATGAACAGCACTTTCGAGAGATCGAATGGCACGTCCAGATAGTTGTCACGGAAGGTGGAGTTTTGCTCCGGATCAAGCGTCTCCAGCAGCGCCGATGAAGGATCGCCGCGGAAATCGCGCCCCAGTTTGTCCACCTCGTCCAGCACGAAGACGGGATCGTTGGTCTCAGCCCGCCGCAGGCCCTGAATAATCTGCCCGGGCAATGCACCAATGTAGGTCCGGCGATGGCCGCGAATCTCCGCCTCATCGTGCACGCCGCCCAGCGAGAGGCGCACAAACTTGCGCTCCAGCGCGCGGGCGATGCTGCGGCCCAGTGAGGTCTTTCCCACTCCCGGAGGTCCGACAAAGCACAGAATCGGCCCCTTCATGGTCGGCTTGAGCCGGCGCACCGAGAGGTAATCCAGTATGCGGTCTTTGACCTTCTTCAGATCGTAGTGATCTGCATCCAGCACCTCGGTAGCCTTGGGAATATCCACGGTAATGCCGCTCGACTTAGCCCACGGCAGCACTGCCAGCCATTCGATGTAGTTGCGCGTGACCGAGTAGTCGGCTGCCATCGGCGACATGCGCGCCAGACGATTCAGTTCTTTGGTGGCTTCCTTCTTAACGTCTTCCGGCATGCCTGCGGCTTCAATCTTTTGCCGCAGTTCTTCCACATCGCGCTGCGTTTCGTCCTGCTCACCCAGCTCTTTCTGGATGGCCTTCATCTGCTCGCGCAGATAGTACTCCCGTTGCGACTGCTGCACCTGGTCCTGAACTTCGTTCTGTATCTTGTTGCGCAGCTGCTGGACTTCCAGCTCTTTCGCCAGATGCTGGTTGATCGTCTGCAGTCGCCTGCCGACTTCGGATGTCTCCAGGATCTCCTGCTTGTCCTTGGTGGAAAGAAATGGCAGTGAAGAGGCAATAAAATCCACCAGCCGCCCCGGCTCATCGATGTTGATGGCCACAGTCTGCAGTTCGTCAGAGAGAGTGGGCGATCCCGCCACGATTTGCTGGAACAAAGTCAGCACATTCCGCTGCAATGCCTCCAGCTCAGGCGACATGTCAGGCTGCGCGTCAGGGATCGGATTGGCGTTGGCACGGAGAAAGGGTGTGAGCTGGGTAAAGTCCTCCAGCTTGCCGCGATCCAGGCCTTCAGTAAATACAAACAGGCTCTGGTTCGGCATCTTGACGACCTTGTGCACGGTCGCCAGCGTCCCGATGTTGTACAGATCTGTTGGCTGCGGCGCGTCTACTCGCGCTTCTCTTTGCGCCACCACCAGGATGGTTTTTTCCTCGCCCAGCGAGTTGATCAGTTGAATGGAGCTCTCACGCCCCACCGTGAGCGGTAACACCGCGTGCGGGAACAGTACCGTATCGCGTACCGGCAGCACCGGAACGCTCTTGTTATCCTCCAGCTTCACTGGCTGGTCGTCAGGCGCCGTTCCTAAAGGCTCTGTTTTGTTGATTTTGGTCTCAGACGCCATAAATTTTTATTCCTTGATATGAATACGCTCACATTTGATGAATCTTCGGTCCCGAAAGATGCAGTAGCGCCTTGAAGAGCAAAATTGTACCACCTCTTACTGTCGCTACGCTCCAAACCGCCGTACGTGCCTTCATGCGCTGAAGTGCTACTGCTCCTGATTCAGCAGCCTCGGCGCGTGGTTGTCCTCGGGTGGGAGTGGAAAGATCCGGAACTGCCCCCTTTGCCATACTTTTTCAGGGAGTTCTCTCGATACAAACGAACTGCCCAATACTTGCCGATCCGATCTTCATTCGAACTCCGCTTTTATCCGTGTTCATCCGTGGTAAGTTTTTTGGGTTTTTCCGATCACCCAATTCCGGGCGATTCCGGCGATTTTGCCAATCCCTCACTTCGCCCTCGGATACACTCCCAAAACTTTTACAAACCCGGCGATCTCTTCCAGGTGATTCAGCGCCATGCGCATCGCTTCGTCATTGCCGCGAAGCAAATCCACATAGAAACGGTATTCCCACGGCCTGCCTCGAACCGGACGCGATTCAATCTTGCTCAAATCCAGGTCTCTCAGCGCGAAGACGCTCAACGCCTTAAACAACGCTCCGGAAACATTCTCCAGAGAAAAGACCAAAGACGTCTTGTCGGCACGTGCGCCCACGCGCTTGCTCTTGTTGATCAGGAAGAAGCGGGTGAAATTTTCCTTTTCGTCCTCCAGGCCGGATTTGAGGATCCTGCCTCCGTACTCCGTTGCCGCTTGCCGGCTGGCGATCGCCGCCGTGTCACGCAGATCATTCTCCACCACATGTTTCACGCCGCCGGCTGTGTCATAGAACGAGATCGGCGAAATCGCTCTGTGACTCCGGAAGAATTTGCGGCACTGATCGAGCGCCACCGGGTGCGACATCACCTTGCGAATCGCTTTCAGTCTGGTTCCCGGCGCTGCGATCAGGTTGTGCTCGATGCGCAGCCGGGTCTCGGCGTGTATGAAAACGTCGCGCTCCAGCAGCAGGTCAAGATGCTCGCCCACCGGTCCGGCCAGCGTGTTTTCTACCGGGATCACGGCAGCCGCGGCGCGATTTGACTCCAATGCCTCAAAAACCTGCACTGAGGTAGCACAGGCCACCACGTTGGCTCCCCGTACCAGACGCAGCGCTGCCTGATGGCTAAATGCGCCCCGCTCCCCTTGTATAGCAACTTTCATTCGAGCCGGCTTCCCTTCCTTTGGATTCCCCTCCTGCCCCTTACCCGTTCATCCCCGAAAACTAAAAACTTAGCCGATCCATCCCCGGCGATGGTCTCCAGACCTTATTGGCTCCCAACCCGATTTCGGCGTTTCCGTGCGATTGCGCGCGATCTCGGCGATAGCCGCGCTGCGCGGGGCCACCCCCTACCCCTCCCCATCCATCCCACATCATCCCAACCCATCCCAGTTTGGCGTAGAGTTTGTCTCTCACCGTACCGCCATCCCGAATACTGGCTAACTGTTGGAGAAGGATGGAAACCTTACTCTCGGATCAGTTTTCCTTTCTAATCAACCACATCCCACGCCCCACCAATACCGGCAAATCGGAGCATTGCAATATCTTAATAAACAACTGAAAATAAATAACTTACTGTACAATAATCCGTGTGCTTTGTCAATAAAAAAGCGAAAGTCTTGCATCCCGCTGCTCTCGATTTCTTACAACCGACCTAGTCCCTGTTTGCTTCAAATCTATTGACGAGATAGTTACTGTGTGAGGGGTGACATGCTTTGGACAATCTTTGTGATTCTTCTTGTTTTGTGGCTGCTGGGGGTGGTGAGCAGCTACACCATGGGTGGATTCATTCACTTGCTGCTTGTACTGGCTCTGATCGCGCTGGTATTCCAGCTGATCACGGGCAGACGCGCAGCAGTCTGATACCAATCTAACATCCGATTTTTCAACACAAACACTTCATTTCAAAACCGAGGGAGAGCTGTTTTATGGATAAGGACCGTATCAAAGGCAAGATTGAAAATGCTGCCGGCCGTGTGAAACGCCAGGCGGGCGAGTGGACGGGAGACGATAAAGCTCAGGCCGAAGGATTGGCCGAGCAGGCCAAGGGCAAAGCGCGTGAGGGTGTCGGCAAGGCGAAAGACGCCATCCGCGACGCCGCTGACGATCTACGTCGGCGCAGAGAAAGCGAGCAGGAGATCGACCGGGAAAACCGGGACGAAAGGGACGAAGAAGCTGCTTAGCTCTTAGTCCCTGCTTCAGGGGAAGCAAACTTGAGGACGCTCTTTTTTGAGGGGCGTCCTCGTTTTGTGTTCACTGCGCAACTTGCGGCCCACCTGGGCCGATGCGAACAGCTAGTGGGAGCTGTTGTCAGGAACGAACATCGCTGAAACCAGCAACGGCCGCGAACAATCCGGCAGGTTGCTGTTGGCGCCGTCGCGCGCCTGCAGAATATTGCCTGCCTGCACATTCGGCGGGGTTTGTCCATTGTCCGTGCGGATGTGGAATTCGGCTACCCTGCCTTCTTCTGACTCACCCTGGATGATGCCAACCGCAAGCGGAATCGTGTTGCTGCCTTGCACCAGGCAAAACGAAATCGCTGAGCCTACCGGCAAATTGATGTTTTCCAGCTCTCCGTCGAGACGCGTCCGGTCCGGACGCTGCTCAAACGTGCTCCGCAGCTCCGCTTCCATGCCGGCGATTGCTGCCTCACCTTGGGCTTGTAGCTGAACCTCACCATTCACGGGCGTTGGGCTTGCAGTTGGATTAGGATTCGGCGTTGGGCTCATTCCCGGGCCCGGTCCTGTAGTCGATGAATTGTTGGAAACTGAGCCGCAACCGGCCGCCAAGGCCATAAGAGCAGCAAAAAGAACAAAACCTGACAATCTTCGCAGACACATGCTTTCCCCCCGGACGACAAAGTGCCCGGGTGGAAAGATGAGCCAATCGAACGACTGTCCTGAGACAGGCGAAGTTGGGGCGATTGCCCTGTCACTGGACCAGACACTCAGGTCGTCGTTGATGTGTGTTATCTGCTGAAGATGCCCCGGTCCCTGGGGGGTGTTGCCCTCCGCCAATCTCCGGCCCAGCCATCTACCCTGATATAAAAAGGCGCCCTTGCGAGCGCCTTTTCAGTCAACCTCAACCAGGAGAGTTGAAGCCTTATCGGCTTCCCGAACAAACCCGGAGACTCCGCAATAGTTGCGCCTTCCTGCAAACCCATGCAGCATAATGATTACAGTGGCGTTTCCAGAAGAGATCGCGCAGGCGGCCAGGCGGGCTGCCCACAATGCCGGGTTCGATCTGGCCGGCATCGCGCCGGTGCAGGCAGAAGACCTCCCGGAGCTGAGCGCTTTCGTGGAATGGGTCGACTCCGGGCGCGCGGGAGAGATGAAGTATCTGGAAACCCGCACCGAAACCGGCGAGCTTCGCCGCGCCTCCGCCAGGAATGCAGCTCCCTGGGTGCGCTCCATGGTGGTTTGCGCCCTCAATTACAGCGCTGACAAGCCCTACTCCACCGGGATCAACGATCCCGAGCGCGGGTGGATTTCGCGCTACGCCTGGGGCAGCAAGGATTATCATGACGCGCTGCTCCCTCGTCTTAAACTGGTGGAAGCGGCCATTCAGCAGGCCGCCGGCGAAAATGGCTCGATCGTTGAGACCCGCAGCTACGTCGACACGGGCCCCATTCTCGAACGCGTCTATGCCCGCCATGCCGGAATCGGGTGGATTGGCAAGAATACCTGCATCATTCATCAGAAGATGGGATCGTGGCTGTTTCTCGGAGTCGTCCTCACCTCGCTCGATCTCGCCCCGGATATGCCTGCGCCCGATCGCTGCGGAAGCTGCACCCGCTGTATCGATGCCTGCCCCACGCAAGCCATCGTCGCGCCCGGCAAGCTTGATGCCCGGCTGTGCATTGCCTATCTCACCATTGAAAAGCGCGGCGCCATCCCGGAAGAGCTGCGCCCTGCCCTGGGCCATCACATCTTCGGCTGCGATATATGCCAGGATGTCTGCCCCTGGAATAACAAAGCCGGCAATGCCCTTCCCACCTCGCTTCCCGAATTCCAGCCCCAGCCGGAGCTCTATCACCCCGAACTGCGCCGCCTGGCCCAGATGGACATAGAGGCTTACCGCCGGATATTTCGCGGCACTCCCATCAAACGCGCCAAATATGCCGGTCTCCGGCGTAACGTCGCCATCGCCATGGGCAACAGCGGAAACCCGGATTTTGCCCCGGATTTAGAGGAGCTGGCCCGCGATCCAGACCCCGTGGTCGCCGAGCATGCCGCCTGGGCGTTGCGAAAACTGGCGGAACGGTAGCCCCAGCGGTAATCTCCCGCCCGATAGCGCATTGTGGTATGTTGCTCAGAACCTATGCCCAGTACGCCAATGAACTATCCATGGAAGACTCCGCGAGCATTTCCACGGTTCTTGATTGATATAAGGCTCCTGATTCGCGCCAAAGAAACTCTGAATGGGCGCACCAAAGACATTGGTGAAGGCGGTTTGGGCGCCACCATTCCTGCAACCATTGAAATGGGCGAGATCGTCGAACTGGAGTTTCAACTGCCGGCAACGCCGGAAACACTGCGCCTTAAAGCCGAGGTGCGCTACAACCAGGGATTTCAGTACGGTTTCCGTTTTATCCGTCCCAGCGACCACTACAGAGAGCTGATTCGCAACGCTACCCGCGACCTTGCCCTCGCCCCCTAGTAACCACCTGGTAACGCATTACCGGAATGTCGCTGGCGCATTGCCAGAACTCCTCTGTACCACTCAGGACTCACGCATTGCCGGAATTCTCCTATACCACGCAGGGTGGAGCAGGCATTCATGCCTGCGGCAGGGCCCGCAGAAACATCCGGCGTTAGCCGCCGAGGTAAATGCACACCGATTCACGAAAACTGGCTGCGAAATACTGCCTTGATGTGATCCAGGCGCTTGGAAAGCTGATCGGCCTCCTCTTTCATTCCCAGCTCGTTGGCCAACGCGATCGCATCGTAAAACGCCTCTTTGGTGTCGCTGTAAAGGCCCGTGTGTCCGCCGTGCGTTTCGTACATCTGGTCGTAATACTTTTCTCCCATGGCCTTCCATTTGCGCAGGCGGTCGATTTTCAACTCGCGTTCAGACCGTTCCCGGTTCTCGTCGCTGGGCGCCGCTTTCACCGGCAACACGGTCAGCATGGCGCGATCGCCTGTGAGCTTGATCACCCGAAACTCTTCCGGACGATCTTTGGGCAGCTCCGCTTCCGGCAACAGAAAAAGGTCGGGATAGAGCGGCGCGCGCAGCAGTGACCGCCAGTCCTCATCCATTTGCCACGGATATCCGACAGGAAAGGCGCAGTAGCGGGCTCCAATGGCCGACCACAAATTCATCAACACCCTGACGAATTGCATGGCCGGAAACGTGGTTCGGGCCTGCTCCGCCCGCGCCGCGTCACGCTCATGCAGGAGCACTGCGACCTCGCGCCGTCCCTGCAGGCGGAACTCCAGGTGAAAACGCTGTTCGCCGGAAAACGCCACCACGCATCCATCCCAGGCTGGCGCCGAAGTTACGATCTGAGCGCCGGTTGGATCCACTAGTTTCTCTCCCCACTTCCACCAGCGCTCGTCGCGGTGATAGTAGAGGCGAGCCACGTTTAATCCATCGCGCATCAGAAAGCCGCTGTCCGGCAATGAATGCATGGCGGCCGCAATCAGTTTCTCCGGCGGCCCGTCCACGCCCCAGAGCACGGCCGTCTGTTCAAGATCCCGGCTTGCGATCACCGGCTCTACCGCTGTCACCGGCACTTCCACTTTGATGGTGCGCGATTCCCGATAAAACTCGACCTCTACGCTCGTCGGCGCGCCATTTTCATCGCGGCGAACCTCGATGACTCTGCCCTCAGAGTATTCCGGCAGCTCGCTCTCTGAGATGGCGCGCAGAAGACGCACGGTTTCGCCTGGAAATAGCACTGCTCAGACTAAAACGTCTCGGTTTTCCATCGCAATCAGTTTCTGCCGGATTTACTCACTTACATGTTCCCGGACGCCGGGAAGCATTGATCCGTTTACCTTCCCCGCTCATCCATGTAAAGTACTGCGCATGACAAAACCGATCCCCAAGATCGCTACCGCGTTCCTGTTTGCGCTATTTATCTCTGCCGCGGCTCAAAGCCCGCAGGCAGCACCCGCGCCATCACCACCCGCTTCGCCCGCGGCCGCGGCTCGCCCCGGCGACGTTGACAGCATCGACCACATCCTTGCCGCCATCTACGATGTCATCTCCGGTCCGCCAGGGCCCCGCGATTGGGACCGCTTCCGCAGCCTCTTCGTTCCCGGAGCACGTCTCATTCCCACTCACCGTGACGACAAAGGCGTCGTCAGCGCCCGCGCGCTTACGCCTGATGAATACGCAACGCGTGGACAGGCGTTCTTCAGTAAGGAAGGGTTTTTTGAAAATCAGCTTGCCGCCCACATGGAGAACTGGGACAGCATCGCCCACGTGTGGAGCACGTACGAATCACGCCACGCCAAAGGCGAGAAGCCCTTTGCCCGCGGCATCAACAGCTTTCAACTGATGAACGATGGCACCCGCTGGTGGATTGTGAGTATTTATTGGGAACAGGAAGATGCGAAGCATCCGCTTCCGGAAAAGTATCTGAAATAAGCGGCTCCAAAAAAGAAGGCAGGGGCTTACCAGTGGTAAGACCCTGCCACTACCACATCCTGACTATTTCTTTCCGACCACAAGCAACGTAAAAGTTCCGGGCTTCATGGTGCGGCGCGGACGCTCACCTTCTTTGGCCGGCGGCGCTTCATCAAATTCCGCGGCGACAAGGTAAACGTCGTGATTCGTCGTATCCAGCGCCATGGTGCGCGCTGACCGTTGCGTCTCCGCGTTATCCACCACGGTGAACTTGTCCGGCGCGTCTTCATGCACCACTGTGAGAGTGCCATCACCGTTCGAGCTGAAGGCCAGCTGCTGATCGGCGTCAAACGCATTCGCATCCACGCCCTGGCCGATCGCCGGGGTGGCAATCACCTTGCCGGTATCGGCATCGGTCACGGCCATCATCTTGTTGTGGCAACCGGAAAAGAGACGGTGATGTTTCTGGTCGATCGCCAGTCCGCTGGGCTCTTCACACGGCGCCAGCGACCAGGTATTCAATACCGTCGCCTTCTTCGCATCGATGGCCGTCAGTTCGCTTTTGTCCTCGATATTGACGAAGACTTTGCCCTTGCCGTCCGCCGCTACGAACTCCGGCTTGCCGTCCAGCGGGATCGTCGCCACAACCGTACCCTTGGCTGCATCGATCACCGTAGCGTTGTTGCTGCGGCCGTTAAAGGTGAAAACCCGCTGCGAAGCCGGATCATAAAGAATCGCGTCAGGGTTCTGCCCATCGATCTTGATCTTCGCGGTTTCCTTGAGCGTCTTCAGATCGAAGACCGTCACCGTGTTTTCGCGGCCATTGCTGGTAAAGCCTTTGCCTAGGTCGTGTGCCAGCGCGATCCCATGGACTCCGCCGGTGTCGGGGATATCGCCGATCACCGAGCCTTTGCTGGGATCAACCACCATTACGTGCGTCCCGCGCGAAATGAACAGCCGTTTGCCAGAGGGATCAAAGGTCAGGTAGTCCCAGCCGCCCTCGCCGCCCAGGACATATTTCTGTTTCACTTCATACTTGGCCGGTGCGAACGCCACCGCCAAACCCACTAACATAAACGCCGTTACCAGAGCAGCAAGGATCAGTTTCCGCATGTTTGTCCACCTCAGTCTCAATCGGTGAACCATTGTAAATAGTTTGTGCGTTTTTCGTCTTGAATTTCCGCGATTGTTAACATTCGGTTTATCTCTTAAATAAGCTCGTCATCCCGACGGCCGTTTGGCGAGCACGCGCAGTTCGGGCCCCATTCGCGCCCGTGTTTGGCGTGAATGGGCAGATCAGCGTGCGAGTAGGCCGGAGCGACCTTGTGCTTACTCCCCAAACTCCGAAACTGCACCATCGTGTTCGTTAACACTCGATTCAAGTATCTCTTTTGCCGTCGCTACCTGGTTCGCACTTTCACTTTGCCAATCTCGCCTGCCGCCAACGGCTGAGAGCTACCACGGACCAGACCGCTTCCACGAGTCCAAACGGCCATGCGCCTTGAAGAAACCCGTAGATCGAAGCCAGCACGCACGCCCCGGCGAACGCGAAGATGAACCATGGGCTTCGCTTCTCCAGGGCGTAAAAGATCAGCATCGCCGTAACCGCCAGCAGTCCAAAAGCGTTCAGTGCGTTCACGGGGCCTGCTGCGGCGCCACCGGCCTCACCTCGATGGAGCCTGTCGTCGCCGACGGTATGCGCGCCGCGATGGCAATCGCGTCATCCAGGTCTTTGGCCTCCACCAGAAAATAGCCGCCTAACTGCTCCTTGGTTTCGGCAAATGGACCGTCTGTAATCGCCTTCTTGCCATTGCGCACCTGTACCGTCGTCGCCGTCGATGTAGGCTGCAACTCATTGCCGCCCAGAAATTTGCCGGCTTTCTGCAGGTCGCCTATCAAGTCTCTGTACTGCTGATAGATTTTCTGCTGTTCCGGGTCGCCCTGCCGTTCCCAGCGCGACTCTTCCAGGTAAATCAATAAAAGATATTGCATTTGCGAGGAATCTCCTTTTCCGCCGCTATCGGTCGAGCTCGATGTTGGCTTCCTGGCCGATCTGTATCTAAGTCGCCGAAGCCGGCAGAAATCGACAACTCAGCAATGAATAAAGTTTGCCTGCGCCAGCCGCGGTCGTACTACGGTTGTGCTGCCTGCGGCATCACCGCCCGCACTTCAATCGATCCGGTCTTCGCGATAGGAATTCTTGCCGCGATCGCCGCCGCTTCATCCCGGGTGTTCGCTTCCACAAGAATATATCCGGCTAGCTGCTCCTTGGTTTCGGCGAACGGGCCATCGGTGATTGACGTTTTGCCGTTGCGCAAGCGAACCGTGGCCGGTGTGGAGGTTGGGTCCAGCCGGCTGGCGCCTTTGAATTTATCTCGCTTTTCCAGATCCTCTCGTAGCGCTTTGAAGCCGCCATACACTTTCTGCTTTTCCGCTTCGGCCAGATCGGCCCACTGCTGCTCGTTGTGGTAAATCAGCAAGAGATATTCCATGGTTGACACTCCTTTTCTCCGATCTGCCTGTATGACGCGCGAGCCACCTGAAATCGACAAAACCGTGAAGAATCCCGTCCCTTTTTTGCAAGATTTTTATGGCCGGCCGTTCTTCAGGAAAAGAAGCACTCCGTTTCCTCCAAGCGGAAGCTCGGTCCTTCCCCGCGGGATGGCAGGATGCTGGTCACAGCCCCTTGCCATCCTGGGACCATCCACGATCGGTGAATCAATAGCTTGCCGCGCCTCCGGCGCTCGACTATCCATCCAACTCCTAACCCACGGCGTTGCTGTGGGCTAACCTGCCGTAGCGCCTGACGGCGCTTGAGGCTGGATTTGTGGATTGTATTCGAGAAGGGTTGCTTTCGGCTGCTGGGCGGCGTGATCTCGAATGCTTCTCGAGTTGGTTGGAGCATGGGGTTGAGGAGACGGCGCAGCATGACGACCTTGACTTGAACACCTAAGCTTCGGCGTTTTGCTCCAGGGTCCAAAGTTTGTCGTCGAGTGGGAAAGCCGCGTTCAAGAACATCCCCAGCGCCGTTAGGCGCAACGGCAGCTTAGCCCACGGCAACGCGTGGGTGAATACGCATATTAGAATGCAGAGCGCCGTAGGCGCGGCACAAGAAAGGCGCAAAACATGTCGCATACGTACGTCCAGAACCTTCTCCATGTTGTATTCAGCACCAAAGAACGCCGTAAACTGATTCCATTAGACTTCAGACCGAAGCTCTGGGCCTTCATCGCCGGCGTTTGCAAAACGGAGCACATCGCTACCCACGAAATCGGCGGAATGGATGACCACGCTCATTTGTTACTTCAAGTGCCACCCACACTTTCCCTTTCTGATGCTATTCAGGAAATCAAAACCAGCTCTTCCCGGTGGATGGGCACCGCTTTCTCCTGGCAGCGAGGGTTTGCGGCCTATAGCGTAAGCACATCCAACAAAAATGCCGTGGCTCGCTATATTCAGAGCCAGGACTCCCACCATAAGAAAATTGCTTTTGAAGACGAATTCTTAACGCTCTTGAAGAAACATAGCGTGGAATATGATCCCAAGTATGTGTTCGGCTAAATCCCGCTTCTCATCACTTTCCCGCGCATGGTTCCGCGGGACGCGTAACCAGGGAGGTATCCGGAAAGGTGAAGGCGCCGTCGTAAGCGTCAGAGATCCCGTTGCGCTGGAACCACTGCAACAGAACCTGATTTTGCGGATGGAAGTTAAAGCCATCGATTGAAACTTGGAAGCCCGCGTTCGGCAGCGTCGCCACCGGATCTGCGGTTTCGAGATTGTTTTGGCACCCTGAGCTGCCGGCTGGCTGCCATGCCGGCACCACGTTGGTACCGAAGGGATTGTTCATCCATTCTGAGATCTCATGGCTCATCGCCGTGACATCGGCTATGTTCCCGCCCAGGATTCCCGCGTCCATCCAGCTGGCCCAGACAAAAGTCTGAACAAATCTTACCTGCGCCAGCTCTGCCACATCGAACGAAGTATGAAAGCCCAGCACGCAACACTTTTTGATGTCGCTCTGTGGCGCCAGTAACACGTTGGAGGTTAACGCGATCGCCAGAGCATCTACCCGCAGATTTTCCAGCTGAATGATGGTATTCAGCTGCGAGACGAAAAAGTTCGAATCAACCACCGCGTAGGTCGCCCCGGTTGTCCTGTTCTTGTAGACGCGGGCTGCCCCTCTGGGCACATCGATCTTCACCGGCGTCAGGAACTGTGGCTGGCCCAGAAGGGTGTGCCACTCCTGTCCGCTGCTGTGGAAAAATTGTGCCCGCTGCACGGCGTCGGCAAATTGGGTGGTACCCGTGTCATAGGTCGTGCTGCGAAAATTCGGCGAGCTTTGTATGTGGGAAAGAATCGGCCCCGGATCGAGCACCAGCGGATCGCCGTTATCATCCACGTATCCTTCGAAGAACATCGAGATAGGAATAATGTCCGTCGCTATTTCCGTGGTGCCGCCCGCCTGCGGCTTGTTGCCTACCATCGTGTAGGGGTAAGCCGTTCCATCCAGGGCAAACGAACCGGAGAAATGGGGAATGCTGGAGACTCGATTTTGCCGCACTGCCAAACGCCCTGCTTCGGAAAGCTTGTTGCCTGATTCAAATCTCGGTTGCGCGCCCTGGTTTTGCAGAAATCCACCGGCGGCATCAATTGGTTTCGTTGAGTTGCGTTGTATGGAGTCTGCTTGTGTCGCGTCAGGGGAAGGCGAGCGTGCGGATTCACCTGCAGCAGCCTGCGTCCACGCCGGGTTTTGCGTGAGCAGACACACAAGCGCGGCAGCGCATATATAAAGGAACCGCTTCTCCCGCCGATCTCGCAATAAAAACACCCGTGCCTGCTCCGGAAGCTGTAAGTCAGCTATTGTCGTGCTCCCCGCGGATTTTGTCGAATGAATTTCTGTAAAGATATGAAAACACAACGCCTTCCGTACACAAGCCGGCAACGTTATTAGTATTCCCAATAATAAGGACCGCAGAGACTCACCCGCTCTTACAGATGCCGCCCCGTGCTGCGATGATTGCTGGTTTTCCTGTATAGTTCTGCCTTCCGTATGGTTAAGTCCAAACCAGCCGCGTACTCCCGGGTGACAGCTTCGAAGGATTCCGTTCGTGTCGCCGTCGTACAGGCTGCGTCGGCCGCTTTTGATCGCAAACGAACTCTCGAGAAAGTTCTTGATCTCACCCATGACGCTGCTCAGCAGGGCGCGAAGCTTGTGCTCTTTCCCGAAGCGTTTGTCTCCGGTTATCCCCGTGGGCTCGACTTTGGCGCCGTCGTGGGTTCGCGCACGGAAGAAGGACGCGAAGATTTCAAACGCTATTTTGAAAGCGCGGTTGAAGTTCCCTCGCCGGCGGTCGATACGCTCAGCAAAGCCGCGCGCTCCAACTCCGTCTATCTGGTCGTCGGCGTGATCGAACGGGAGCGCGGCACGCTTTATTGTTGCGTTCTCTTTTTTGCCCCGGACGGACAATTTCTCGGCAAACACCGCAAGGTAATGCCCACCGCGTCGGAACGGCTGATCTGGGGCTATGGTGACGGCTCGACTCTGCCCGTCTTTGATACTCCGTTCGGACGTCTGGGCGCGGTAATCTGCTGGGAAAATTACATGCCGCTGCTCCGCACCTACATGTACTCGCAGGGCATCGAAATCTATTGCGCTCCCACGGCCGACCATCGCGATACCTGGTCGGCCACCATGCAGCACATCGCGGCTGAAGGCCGGTGCTTCGTCCTCGGCTGCAACCAGTTCAACCGCCGGCGCGATTTTCCTAAAACCTATCGCACAAATTTCGGAGATGCGCCGGAAACCGTGATCTCGCGCGGCGGCAGCTGCATCGTCGATCCCTTCGGCCGCTTTCTTGCCGGCCCCAACTTTGAAGAAGAGACGATCCTTGTCGCCGACCTCGATCGCGGGCTGCTGCCCAAAGCCAAATTCGATTTTGACGCCGTCGGTCACTATTCGCGCCCCGATATCTTTCGCCTCACCGTTGACGACCGGCCCAAGCCGCCCGTCGCTACCCTAAGCAGCGGTCAACAACGTAAAGCCGAATGATCCCGCGTACGGAAATCCAGGATGCCGGACGGCGCATTGCCCTGCATGTGCGCCGCACTCCCGTGATCGCGCTCGAAGAAAGAGCCTTTGGCATCGACGCCAAAATCTTCTTCAAGCTGGAGTGCCTGCAGCACACCGGATCATTCAAGCCGCGCGGCGCCTTCAACTGCATTCTCAGCTCCAGCGTTCCCCAGGCCGGCGTCATCGCGGCTTCCGGCGGCAACCACGGCGCGGCTGTCGCTTACGCTGCACAGAAGCTTGGACACCGCGCGGAAATTTTTGTTCCGACAATCACGCCGCCTGCGAAGGTTGAACGGCTGAAACAATACGGAGCGGCCATCAACATCGTCGGCAAAGATTATGCTGAAGCGCTGGAGGCCAGCCGGGAGCGCGCGGCACAAACCGGCGCCGTCTCCGTCCACGCCTATGACGACCGCCGTGTGCTTGCCGGCCAGGGCACCCTGGGAATGGAACTGGAAGAACAGATACGCAGCCTGGACTCCGTGCTGATCGCGGTCGGCGGAGGCGGCTTGATCGGCGGCGTTGCCGCCTGGTATCAGGAGCGTGTTCGCGTGGTCAGCGTAGAACCCGAGCGCGCCCCAACCTTGCATAAAGCGCTGGCGGCCGGCCACGTAGTTGACGTGGAGACTGGCGGCGTTGCCGCGGATTCACTTGCCGCCCGCCGCGCCGGCGAACTCATGTTCCCAATCGCGCAGAAGTTCATCACCCAATCTCTCCTTGTCACCGATGAACAGATCATCGCAGCGCAAAAGCTCCTCTGGCAAAAGCTGCGGGTGATCGCCGAACCGGGCGGCGCCACAGCCTTCGCGGCGTTGCTCTCCGGCGTTTATAAACCGCGCGCGGCCGGCGAACGCATCGGCGTGGTGCTGTGCGGATCCAATGCCGATCTCACGAAGTTCCCCGCCTAGCCGCCATTTCACGCCGGTCATCATGTTGGTCTATTGCGCCAGCCGTATGATGTCGCTGTATTCGTAGACCGAGGTCCCGCTCGTTCCCAGCCTCGCCGCGCCGACCATCGCTTTGCCCGCAACTTCGGCACGCATGGAGTGATATTTGCGCAACGCTCCCAGCGCAAACAGGTCGACTGCAGGAGCGATCTTCGCCGCAATACTCTCGCCCAGCCTGAATTCCTGGCGTTTTCCGATCAGCAGGCTCGGACGAAGGATGTGCACCGCCTGGAAAGGCAGTCTGGCCAGTTCCTGCTCCAGCTCTCCTTTGGTGCGCAGATAGAAATTCTTGCTCTGTGGATCCGCCCCAACAGACGAGACCACCACAAACTGCTCCACACCCGCCTTCAGCGCTTCCTGCGCTGCACGAAGCGGCAGTTCCAGGTCTACTTTACGAAATGCGTCCTGCGATCCGGCCTTGCCAATCGTGCTGCCCAGGGCGCTAAACACGTCCTGCGCGCCGCGAAAGTCTTCCGCACCCAGGCTTGCCAGATCGGCGACCCGTTGCACAACCTTGGCACGCGTCAAGGGAGGCAGCTCTCGCCGTCCAAACGTAAGCACGCGGGTGTAGTCGGCATCATCCACCAGCGCGCGCAGGCAATACCCGCCCACAAGCCCGGAAGCGCCCAGCACCACCGCCGTACGCGAACTCATGCCGCCGTTTCCTGGCTTCCACGCAAATCGGTGTCAATGTCCATCCTAATAATGTAACAACCTCCAAGCCCGGAGGTCTTTTGACACCTGCTTTCAGCCGCTGCTACTATCTATTGACAGCGTGATGCGCTCCCTTCCGCAAGCGTCCCCGTCGTCTAGCCCGGCCTAGGACATCGCCCTTTCACGGCGGTAACACGGGTTCAAATCCCGTCGGGGACGCCAAGATTCCAAAGAACTTACACGAAACCCTCGTTTTGAATCAGGGTCCATTAGGGTCCAATAAGCTATTGGATTGTCGGCGTGACGGGCTTTGCTGCGGGAACGTCGGCCAAAATCCATCTCTTGTTCGTGCAGAGTGTCGATCAGTTCTTCATTGGCTTCAGCGCGAGTGTGTTCAACTCGCACCTTGTATTCATTCAAGTATTCGAGCCGGAAAATGCCGAGTTGCTCAAGCCGTTCGAGACTCAATAGTGTGGCCTCGAAGGACCGATTCAGCCAATAGACGGCTTCGTAAGCTCGAAGCTTAGCAGGGAGGGGTCTCCAGATCGGAGGAGTCTCGGGAGCGTTCATAGCCGACCTCCCGAAATATGTAGCATCGGTCGACTACTGTTCCGATCGATGGCTTTTGGGCGAAGGCAAGGGCGCCAGGGTTGCGCCCTAAAGAAGGAGCGTATAAGGTCATTTGCAGCCATTTGTTGCCTCCTTAGGCGGCGACATTGGTTAGGGCACGCTCCGGTGTTAACGCACCGGGCGCTGCCCGCAGTTACGGTTTGTTCTTCTTGGCTTGTTCCTTCTGTTTTTGATATCGGGTTTTCCTACCGTTAGCAATCTTTGGCAGGAGCTTGCGAGTCTTTGCGATGTCCTGATCAGCCCATAAGCGAACCTTGACGCCTCCGACGCGAGTCATGGGAGGAGCAGGAACCTTCTTTGCGGCGATGTAGCGATTCAATGATCGCGCATCGATTCCAAGTTTTTTAGCTGCTTGCTGTGTCGAGTAAAGCATTCTGCCTGTACCTAGGCAGATAGGTTACACTCTTTCCATTGGAGTTGCAATGATGAAAATCGTGGCCGCCAACTGCAATAAGTCAAATACCGAAATGTGTTGCACAACGTCATTAGATGTGATTAAGTAATGACATATTGAGACGCACGCTATGGCCAAGCCTTATCACAAGATTATGCGGTATGTCGGCCAACACGGAATGGTTAGGCCCCGCGATATCGAGGCCGTAGGCCTGCCCCGGGAGTACCTCGTTCGCCTTCACCGACAAGGGAAGCTCAATCGGACTGGACGAGGAATCTACACCCTGCCAGACGCCGCTGTGACGGAGCGCCACTCCTACGCCGAGGTGGCGAAGCGTGTCCCCGAGGCGGTAATTTGCCTGCTCTCGGCGCTTACCTTTCACGAGATCACTACCCAGAGTCCCGCTTCCGTTTGGATTGCTCTGGGCAAAGGAGCAAGAACGCCTGCCCTCACTTCGCCTTCACTCAGGATTGTCCGCCTTTCCGGCCCATCGCTAACTGAAGGAATCGAGAACCATCGAGTCGAGGGTGTTCCCATCCGTGTTTATTCAGCAGCAAAGACTGTCGCCGACTGCTTCAAGTTCCGCAACAAGATAGGGCTCGACGTTGCCATAGAAGCTCTAAAGGATTCTCTTCGCCAAAAAAAGGCCAACGTCAACGAAATCTACCGCTACGCCAAAGTGTGCCGGGTGAGCAATGTCATCCGCCCCTATATGGAGGCGCTGTGACACGCAAGAAAGTCAAGAACACGGCTGAATCCGTCCGGGCACGCCTGCTTGCTCTCGCCCAGACCAAGGGCGAGGCCTACCAACGAGTGCTCGGCAGATACGCCATTGAACGCTTCTTGTTCCGACTTGGGCGATCGCCATACCGGGACAGATTTGCTCTTAAAGGAGCCACGCTCTTCACCCTTTGGACCGGGCAGACTCACCGTCCCACAAAGGACCTGGATCTACTCGGGCGTGGATCATCTGCCATCGGCGACGTTGAAGAGACGATTCGTACAATCTGCGACATCCAAGAAGACGACGGCATTGCGTTCGACAGAAAGTCCATCGAAGGCACAAAGATAAGAGAAGATGACGAGTACGACGGCGTGCGCATAAAGTTTCAAGCCGAGTTGGCGGGAGCGCGAATTCCGATGCAGATCGACATCGGTTTTGGCGATGCCATATATCCCGAGCCAGAGCTTGCTTCATTCCCCGTCCTGCTCGCCATGGAAGCACCTGTGATTCGCGCCTATCCACGGGAAGCCAGCATTGCTGAGAAATTCCACGCAATGGTGGTGCTCGACATCCGCAACAGCCGGATGAAAGATTTTTACGACATCTGGTTCATGGCTAACACGTGGACATTCGACATGGCGTCCTTGAGCAAGGCAATTCGCGGCTCTTTTGAAAGGCGCAAAACGCGCATTCCTACAGCTATTCCGTTCGCCTTGACGGAGGAATTTCTGGGCGACCCGCAGAAGAAGCAGCAATGGGCAGCGTTCGTGAGCCGCCTGAACCCAGGAGACGAGGCCCCCTCGCTTGAAGAAGTGGGAGCGATACTCCGAACGTTTCTGTTGCCCTGCATTTCAGGTAGCACTCCGACCAAATTTGAGAATCGTTCATGGAGTCCAGATCGGCGTTGGAACTGAACCTATACCAGCGCGCGCTCAAGAGCACTGCGATACACCAACAAGGCCGGGCCAAAGGGTGTCCCGCCCACATTCAGCGGATCGTTCGTAATCGATACAGGCTAAAAGACATAGAGGCGTTGCAAATCCCTCCATGTTATTCTCCTCACCTGCGGGTTTTGGGTAACACCTTACAATTGCGGTCGTTGAATCACACCGCGTTGGGCTGAATCTTGGGTACACTCGTGGCGAATCTTGATTGTCCACCCGCGTGGAATGCAGGCGCAGATGTCTTTTTCCGACTACGTACAAAAACAGACAATGGCCGCAGTCGAATTGCCGTTAGTGCACACAACGGAATACTTTCATCTGCCATCCATTCAGGCCACCAACACCCTCCAGACCAGTGATTGCAAGTTTTTCAAGGAGCCTCTTCTCTATTTTTTCTACGGTCGCCCTGCTTACCGGGATTCCACCCGGATATTGCCAACGAGGGATGTTGGGTTTTACCCGATCTGCTTTGTGTTTCGACCGGGCACAATATCCAAGAAGGCCAAAAGACTGTACCCGTTTGATACCGGCGCTTCACAATCTGGCTTATATGAGCCGGCTATTAAACGCGCAGACGCCTTGGCAGGTTACCAAGTTAATGCTGTTGTTGAAAATGCTAGAAGGATCGTCGCCGGCTTCTTCGAAACGGATAAACAATATTTGTCCAACACACCAAGGCATGACCTCCTGTTTTCATCGACGGACGTTGAAGCCGAATCCTATTATCGATTGATAAATGGCGGAGGCGATCCAACTTGTGACGATCGTTGTTCCGCCATCGAAATACAAATCGCTGAGTGCCTCGACGTTCGCCAGGGGATCATGGCCATTGTTTTGCCGACATGCTTCTTAGAAGACGATGCACTGAGGGATACGCTCATGAAAGTTTGGCGTGCTCACCTGTTGACCTATGACGCCGACATAGGAATGCGACCGATCGAATTCCACAGTGAGGTTCGGCGCTTAGTGAAGCGCTTCTATCGGCGATCGAGGCTTCTATGAGCGGGCCATCTCGGCTATCACTCTTTGGCTTTGTCAACCCTCGGGAAAAGCTCCCAGGTTTCTTGGTACCGATCTTTGGGACAGCCTCCGACCTATGGATTCAGGACGGCAAGGGCAACGGTTTCATTGACAGATTCTCTCCCTGCACAGTACCGACCGAGAAGGTCGTGGCAGTCCCCGATGCGTCCATATCCGCAAAGCTCGGAGATGCACTGATCTACGCTTTTCAGTTTGCAGATGGAAAGATCGAAGTCGGCACTAAGGATATTATTCAAGGTCTGTTGATTGAGAGGTTGGAGGAATTTAGGAACCTACCATTCCTCCGAATCGACATTCTCAAGTTTATTAACAGATTGAACGGTCTGGCGGATGCGATTCAGGCTGCAAGAGAGAAATTGGCATTAACTGATCCGGCTATTGCAGAAGAATGGGCAGTCCTCATGCAGTCTACAGACGAGGCAAGCCTCGGTGGCGAGGATCGCTCAGCTCTAGCAAATCAACAAATTGGGGGCGTTCCTACCACCGCGCCGCTCTTCCAAACAGGAGATCTTGTTGCCCTTCGCTCAAATCCTGCCGTAGTTATTCCGATAATCGAAGTGATCCCAGGTCCAGGCGAATTTCGGTATCGCGTGTTTCAAAACAACACTAAAGTGACCTATTATGAAAGCCAGCTTCAGCTACCCCCAACTGCACCCCTTGAGCCCAAAACGGTCACAGCTCAGGATCTTCAGGCGCACCTCACGAGTGTTCAGATTCTTTCGCCTTCCACTGCAACTCTCTTCTCCCTTCGTTCAGGACGGGTTCAATTTGTGCCATATCAATACCGCCCTGTCTTGAAGCTTATCCGATCCGACCGTCCCCGCCTCCTTATCGCTGACGAAGTCGGAGTAGGCAAGACGATTGAAGCCGGGCTCATCATGAAAGAGTTGCGAGCAAGAACAGACCTCTCGTCGGTTTTAATTATTTGTCCCAAGGCCTTGGTGGCAGAGCGCAAATGGCTCCTGGAAATGAAGCGATTTGATGAGACGTTTAGCGCTCTTGATGGCCGGTTGCTACGACACTGCCTGCAAGAAACTCATCTTGAGGGTCAGTGGCCACAGCAATATGCGAAAGCTATTCTGCCATTTTCACTTTTCGACTCTGATCTCCTCTTCGGCAAAGACGGAGACCCTGCCAGCAAGGAGTACAGCCTAGTTGGTCTAGATCCTCCACCAAAGTTCGACTTGGTGATCGTTGACGAGGCGCATCACATCAGAAACACGGAAACCTTTTTACATCAAGGGATACGGTATTTTTGCGACAACGCGGAAGCAGTCATTTTCCTCTCGGCCACACCCGTCCAACTGGATAGCGAAGATCTCTTCACGCTCTTGAATGTCTTGCGGCCAGACCTAGTAATCGATCACCCTAGTTTTGAACAAATGGCTGCACCAAACCGTTTTGTCAATGCGGCAATTCAGCACTGTCGTGCCGCTAATAAAGATTGGCAATTCGTTGCGCGCAAAAACCTAGACGACGTTGCTCAGACCGAATGGGGGCGCCTGTTTCTCGGTAAATCACCGGCTTTTCAAGAAGTCTACGAGCGCTTAAGCGCGAAGAATATTACTGATACAGAACGAGTCGGACTCATCCGTGCTCTTGAGGAGCTCTACACCTTTAGTCCCCTCATCAACCGCACCAGGAGACGCGATATTGGGGAATTTACTACACGCAAACCAGAAACTCTTACCGTCGAATTTACACCAGCACAGAAGAACATTCACGACAGGCTGCTGGATGTGATTGCGCGAATTTTGGCGTTTTGCCATGGACAGCAAAATGTAAAGTTCATGATGACAACCATTCGGCGACAAGCAGCGAGCTGTCTTTTCGGTCTAGCGCCACTTCTTGAGGACATCCTGTCTGGCAAACTCAACAAGCTTGAATTGATGGAGGCCAGTGACAGCATCAACGACGAGATCGATCTTGGGTTTGTTGATAAAGTTCGCGCGGATATAACAGCGTTACTTGAGTTGACCCGCAACCTCGACCCTCTTGATCTCAAACTCAACGCCTACATCAAAGTGCTGATAGACAAGAATAAGCTGCCCACGAATAAAGCGCTTGTATTTAGCACATTCCGTCATACATTGGCGTATTTGGCCGATCACACGCGGCACACAAAGCTGCGTTATGGCGTTATTCACGGAGACGTACCGGACGAAGAAAGGGCCTCCCTGCGATATCGATTTGCATTGCCAAAGGAAGACCCTGAAGCATTAGATATATTGCTCTCTTCCGAAGTGGGTTGTGAAGGACTCGATTTTCAATTTTGCGACCTCCTGATTAACTACGACTTGCCCTGGAATCCCATGCGTATTGAGCAACGCATAGGTCGAATTGACCGATACGGTCAGAAAAGCTCGACCATTGCAATTGTGAATCTCGTGACTCCCGGTACAGTGGACGCGGATATCTACGAGCGTTGCCTGTGGCGTATTGGCGTGTTCCAGCATTCGATTGGCGGCAACGAAGAGATTCTCGGCAACATCACTAAGGAGCTGCACGACATTGCTGAAAGTTTCACTTTGACAGTGAAAGAGCGCGACGAGCGACTTCGCCAGCTTGCCGACAACAGCATTCGGTTACTACGTGAGGAACAAGAACTCGAATCACGGCAGGCGGAGCTGTTCGGCCTCAATATTCCGAATCAGACCTGGAAGAAAGAAATCGAAGCGGCCGAAAGTTATTGGCTTTCTCCCGTATCTCTTCAACGTTGCGTGAATTCCTATTTGTCCGGGCGGCTTGGCGCGGAAGCTGCATACCTCCTTGGAGAAAAGGTGCTCAAGACGTTGCGCCTTAATCAAGAAGCTAGAGCCAAATTATTAGATGACTACAGGCGGTTACCAAGATCAATGGAATCCGTTGCACGCGACTGGGAGAAATGGCTAAAGGGCGCACAACCCACACTGGCAGTTACGTTTGAACAAGCTGCGGCAACCGAAAATTCCAAACTGGTTTATCTGTCAGTCATGCATCCGCTTGTTCGCCAAGCGGCACGTTTTCTGCAACTCGACGAGCCCCTAAACACCTCCCTAGCGGTCCGCAACGCCGACATTACCTCCGGCACATATGACTTTGCGATATACCGCTGGAAAAAACATGGCGTGCGGATCGATGAAGTGCTAGTGCCCGTAGCGGCCTCTCCGCAGCTAGAGAACACACTTCTCGTCCTCTTGCAGTCTGCAACGAACGCGGATCACCCCTCCGTGCTAACGCAAGCGAGCATTGAAAACCTTGACACTCAACATCATTCAAAGTGGCTTGAAGCCCAGGTGTCTCACGTCGCTGAAAACCGGCAACAAGTCGAACATCGAATTCAAAGTCTACGAGTTAGCCACCGAGCACGATGCAACTCCATCGACGCGCAGATTGCTCGCGCGAGCAACGATAAGATCAGGCTCATGAAACAAAGCGAACTTGCTCGTGCCGAAGCTGATTTCAACCAGCACATGGCAGAATTGCAACAGGCAGCTGGGAGCGGTGATATTCATGCTAGCGCGATCCTTTTCGGTACAATCAGCGTTGCAAAACCTGAATAGTAATGAGTCTCATTGATGATGTTCGATTAGATCGAGAACCTCTTGCTTTAGTGCTCAAGAAACACCGCGGGATACGGAAGATCGTTGAGGATCTTTATCCCGATCGTGCGCACTTTATCTATGAGCTTCTACAAAATGCAGAGGACAAAGGAGCCCAAAAGGCCGCCTTCCTCCTCACAGACAATTCAGTTACCTTCCACCACAATGGCACTCCTTTTAGCGAACCGGACATTTGGGGCATCACCGACATAGGCGAAGGAACAAAAGCCGGCCAGGAGGATAAAATCGGCCGATTTGGTGTTGGCTTCAAGGCTGTCTTTGCATATTGCGAAGCACCAAAGGTGTGGTCACCGACATTTTCCTTCGCGATCACGGATTTAGTGCTACCCAAATCGATCAGTCCGAGGGCGGATCTCGGAGATAAGACTTGCTTCGAGTTCGAGTTCAACAATCCCAAAAAGAAACCCAGCGACGCATTCGCTGAGGTTCGTGCGGGTCTTCAGGAATTAGTTGAAACGACTCTGTTGTTTCTTACGAACCTCCAGTCGATCACTTGGGGAATTGAAGGGAGTGAACACGGAGAGATTTTACGGATTCAACACTCCCTAAATCACTTTGAAGTGCTTAGGAAGACCGCAGGAAAGACCACAAGCAGTTCGCATTTCCTGAAATTTGATCAACCCGTCAAGGACCTAGAAAAGCAGAGACTCGCAGTTGCATTTGCGCTAGATGTACTTCCGAGTGTTCAGACTCTCGATTTACGAAAGCCGCTTGCTAAACAGGTGAAAATTGTCCCGGCTGCACCGGGAAGAGTGGCGGTCTTCTTCCCAGCGGAAAAAGAGACGTCTGGCTTGCGATTTCACCTACACGCACCCTTTGTGCCCGAGCTCAGCCGTGCCAGCATTAAGGAGACTCCAGCTAACCAACCTCTCTTTGAGCAGCTCTCATCACTCACCGCAAGTTCTCTGCATCAAATTCGCGACTTAGGCTTGCTGACGCTTGATTTCTTAAGCGTATTGCCGACGCCGCAAGACCAGATTCCTGAGCGATACCGGGCCATCCGCACTGCAATCATACGAGAGATGAACAATTCTCCTCTGACGCCAACTCAATCGAAGTCCCATGCTCCGGCCAAGATTCTCTTGCAGGGAAAGGCCTCACTCAAGGAGTTGTTGTCGCTAGAAGATATTAAGTTTCTCGTTGAAAATGACAACGAACCGCCCCAATGGGCGATCGCTGCGACGCAACGGAATACCAATGCGGACCGGCTACTCTCTTCACTTGACATCAAGCAATGGGATATAGAGGAATTCGTCCAATGCCTGTCGGAAAAAGCCTCGAATGGGTCACGCTACGTAGCATCCCTGCATCGATGGTTAACTGGTCCCGACCAAGAATTCATGTCTTGGTTGGGTGCCAGACAAATCGAATGGCATCAGAGACTATATTCCCTGCTTTACGCGGAACTCAACCCAAGCGGACGTTGTGGAGATCTGAAAGATCTGAGAATCGTGCGTTTGAGCGACGGCAATTATAGCGCTGGCCCCAACTGCTTCTTTCCGAGCGAAAACATCGAGCACGATGATGCACTACCGCGTGTGAATGGAGGACTCTACACATCCGGGAAGAGCAAGATACATCAAGAGAATGCTAAAAAATTCCTTGAAGAAATTGGAGTTCGTGAAGTTGGCGAGCCCGAGCAAGTTGAAGCGATTCTGAAACTGCGATACAGAAGCGCCGACTTTAAACCCAGGAAGCAGGATTTGAGGCGTTTCATCGCCTTAGTCGAGAAGGACCCTTCTCAGGCGGAGCGTTTTGCTGAGTATTTCATCTTTGAGGGCAGTGACGGCAAATGGCGCACACCGGCGGGTGTATTCCTCGATAGTCCATTGGTGGATACAGGATTGAGTGCATTTTACGATGCGCTCGGAAAGAACGGGAAACGTGTGGCATTGTCAGCCAGCTACCAAGACTGGGGCATCTCACTGAAGAAAATAGCGAAGTTTAGCGAGGCCGTTGGTGCACAAACACAGCTTGAAATCAGCACGGCCCATTGCTCGTCGAATCCGGAGTGGGCTCATCTGCGCTCGGTTGGGGGTGATAGGTATACTTCGCCGATCGACCGCGATTACGCAATCGTTGGTCTGAAGGAAGTCCTATCTAAGCCGTCGCTCGCGATTTCAAGCCTCGTGTGGCGAACCATGACTTCGCTCACAGCGCACGGCGCCTACCTGCGCGCCCAGTATCAGAAAAGCCAGTCTTGGGGGGCTCACTATGGCGATTCACAAATCGTCCACCTCTTGAGGGAAGCTTCATGGATACCGCAAGGCAATGACTCATTCGTGCGGCCATGCCAGGCCTTTCGCGACTCTCTCCCCGAAGGTTTCGCATTCGATCCGGGATGGCCATGGCTCAAGGCTGTTCGTTTCGGGGAACAGGAGCGGCTTCAGGCTGAGGGCGAAAAGAAGAAGCAAACTACAGCGAAAGAACTGGGTTTCCAAGACTCAAAGACTCTGGAACGGGCTCAAGAGTTTGCCACCCTGCCTCTCATCGATCAAGAGCGCATTCTCGCAGAGTTTCGAAGCAAGCAGAAGCTGCAGTTGCCAGAACACGAACCCCAAAACCCGGCGCTTCGCGCGCAGAGGGTGGCTCAACAAGCCAGCCGTGCTCCTAACAACACCACCGAGGATCGTAGTCGTTCGGTTTCAACGGGCTTGGAAGAGGTCAAGCAACAGACGGCTGAATACCTCCGAGAGCAATATACGGCGGACGGTGAGATGATCTGTCAAATTTGTAAAGAGGTGCTTCCTTTTAAGCTCAACGATGGTAGTCACTACTTCGAAAAAGTCGAGTTTCTTGAAAATCTCAGGAAGCGATATTATCAAAATTATCTAGCACTTTGCCCCAATCACAGTGCGATGTTTCAACATGCAAACGAGTCACGAAAGATGTTAAAGGACTTGTTCGCCGCCATGGAAGGACAACGGCTGGAGGTATCCCTTGCTCAGTCAGAAGCCACGATCTACTTTACCAAGACTCACATCGCTGACTTGAGACAGATCATTAAGGTTGACAGTGCGCAGCCGGGATCCCCAACGGATTCGGATAAGAACTCGGGAGGATGAGCATGTCGAGTCCCACACTTGATTCTGAGAATACCGATATTGCGTTGATCTTGCCAAGGGATACCAAATGCGTCCTTCTTGACTCTGCCTCCATTCTCGATAAGACTTACATGTCCGGGAGGCATCCTGCCTTTTCTGTTGGGGCTACCGGCCATGTTGGAGAAGTCGCATAAATGGCAGACCGTCTGACGAAACGACAAAGAAGCCACGTCATGTCTCGAATACGTGGAAAAGACACTACCATCGAGGTGATCCTACGATCTGCGCTGCACAAGCGCGGGTTGCGTTTCAGAAAGAACGTCAGAGGACTGCTTGGAACCCCGGACATCGTCTTCTATCGCGCAAAGCTCTTGGTTTTTGTCGATGGTGATTTTTGGCACGGTTACCGCTTTCCTCAATGGGGTTTGGCCCTTCCTGACTTCTGGCAACGGAAAATCGATCGTAACCGATCACGTGATCGCCGCTATCATGCGAGACTCCGACGCGCCGGATGGAAGGTCATTCGAATCTGGGAGCATGACATACGTCAGAATCTAGATTCCATCGTCCTTAGAATCACTACGATCCTCGACGAAGCGACTCGACAGTCCCTCCGATGACCTTTTCTTAGCAATTTCAAAAGTGGTAGCAACCGCAGCCCAGCCGGAAGCCTGATTGAACAGTTCAACGGCAGGATTTCGAATCATGAGTGGAGAATATTCGGGCAATTCACATTTCTCCATATCAACCAGATAGAGCACATATCGATCGCCGAGTTCCCTTGCTACTTCCAATTCACCACTTGACAAGAAAAAGCGTTCCTCGCCACGATGTGATTTGACCTCTATAAACCTATCGGGAAGAAATGACCTGAGTCCCTCGAACGAGTCGATGTCGTATCCCGCAGCGACGTTCACGACTGATATGCGACGCACCCACCCAATCTGCGCATGGCCCTTCAGCCTCCTTTGCTCATATCGCAAAACATACTCCTCGGCTTCCGCACCCTGTTTCATTTGCGCTTCCTGCAAATGCTCAAGCGCTTCTGGTGAAAACTTTTTGACGATACTTCTGCTACTGAACGCCACGGTTACGGCGTCCCGCAAAACGCGCGAGAAAGGCTCATGTACCTTAAGGAGCGCGACGCCCTCATTAGAATCGAGCACCAAATCCAGATCGCGCAACAACTTGACAACCGCAAGGCTTCGCAGTGGGATATGTGAAAGATGAATATCCAGTTCGCCGGGTGACCTCCCCCAGCTTATAGATCCGACAGGAAACACGCTCCCGACTTCCTGTGATTTGACAAGACGGTCCATCAGTCGCGCTGCGAGAGCTAAACAGATGTCACCCTCAGCGTTTAACAGCCCGTTGTCTAGGGTTAAACAGTCGCCTTCGACGTGCAACACCTCAAGATTCAGCAACACCTCTAACACACCGTTCAACTGTGAGCCACACCGATACACAGTATCCAAGCAATATGATCGCAAGTCTTCGACGAGAACCGGTTGTCCCGCTGCGAATACTCTGCGGATAACGGTCTCATAGAGTGAACGACTACCGAGTGACCGCGCTTGCGGAATGACGCTTAATGTAGTCACGAATAATTGCTCTCACATCATCTGCATCTTCCTGAACGTCGCCCGCCTCCATGTTCAAGCTGATCAATGGAATTTCCCGGCTTTCCAAGATCTTCATCATCGCCGCCTCTTTCTGAAGAAGACGGTCATGAATTGTCGTATCGACAGTATCCTGCGACATCAGGTAGTAATAGTTCACCTTGGCGTCCGCAGGCAGGCCGTAGCGATGAATACGATCTTTGGACTGAAGAAAGGCAGCCGCATTAAAATTCCGTTCCACGTATATCGCGTGGCGACAAGTTCGATGCAAAGAAATGGATTCACCCACAGCAAACGGGTTCGCAACCACGACGCGGAAAGACGACTTGGGGCTCTGGAATTCTTCAACAATCTTCTCGCGAGTCTCGATGTCCGACTCCGCATCATCAGTTTCGGTCGGCGTGCCCCCATAAAGTATCCTGGCGCTAATTCCACTTCGAGCTAGCAACTCATGAATCGCGAATAAATTGGCTACGAATACACACCAGATGACGATGCGATTGGTCTCGTCCTCGTTCAGAATCTTGTTGACGAGATTCTGTACTGCCGTGAACTTTGCCGGCTGCTCGGTGGCTGCATACTTCTGGATTTCAGACAGAATCTCTGCATCATCGATGAACAGAGCCGAACTTCGTTGACCCCATTCACCAAACAGAGTTGCATCCAAAGGAGCTCGGAGGAGACCCGGGTTTGTTGCAGCTTGCATCAAACGAATGAGTCTCGCCTTTGTCAGCGTATCTTTTACCCAGCTTTCGCTGCTCTTGCTTTCGAAATACGCGACATACTTGCGTTCAATAAAGCGGTAAATCAATTCCTGTTTCGGGCCCATCGAAACTAGATTTGCTGGATTTTCCACTGGTTTAGGCAGGCTAAGATCTGACTTTCGGATTCGGATGAAGAACGGCGATACATTGTCGATTAACCGTTCGATCCGCGGATCGAACGGGTTTTGACTCATATCCCTCAAGTGTTGCAAATGGAACTGGATTACATCATGTTCCGGCCAAATGAAGTGAAAGAGATTAAAAAGATCCTCATAGCCATTCGGAGCCGGTGTACCGGTCAAGACCACTCTTGCGCAGCAGAACCTGGCTAGCTCAAGGACAGACTCCGCCCAAACACCTCCCGCAGAGTTCTTTATCTTGTGCGCTTCATCAAGCACGACCATTGCCTTATTCCAAGGCCGCGTAAGGAAATGCTGAACGTGCTCAAGGTCGTTCGCCACGGCCTGATAACTTGTCAAAACCAACTCGGCGTCACGAAACTCCGGAAGCTCAGAGTAAAAAATTCGCTTTCGATGCTCGACGGAAATACCGCCCGAGAGCCGATGGCTTCGGGGAGTTCTCAGAAAGCACTCCCTAAACTCTGACTCCCACGGGCCAAATGCGCTTAGCGGTCCAATGACTAGAAGCTTATTCACGAACTTTGGGTCAGTCGCTAGCAGACTCTTCAGATACGAGAATGCACCATAAACGATAGTTGTCTTGCCGACACCTGGTGCTGAAAAGTTCGCCGCATTTTGAGCAAAAGCCAGATGGTAGGAGGCTAGCAGTTGCAAATCATACAGTTTCCTTCCCGGAAGCCGTTCCAGAAGAGTATTCGCAAAGACGCGAAACTCTTCCGACGGGACCCGATTTGCCCATATACTTTTTGCACGCGCTGAAAATTGATGAAACTCATCCTCAGATCGTTGAAAGTCCGCAACTGACGTAGACAATTCCCGTGTTCGGCTGCATTGGAAGCCGCCGTTTTCCAGCGACTCCTCAACAGCCCTCAGCAATGGACCCAACTGTCCACGCTCTGCCGGAATGACGATCTGTCCATCCTGTTGCAGGGATGCCTTGAGATAATCTCGGAAATAGATAGCTATCCGCCGATTACGCCAGACTTGCTGCGTATTCCCCGTGAGTGTTAGATGGCTCCCGTCATCCGTCACGCCAAGGACGAGCGATTCAATCTCCATCACTGCCCCTTGCGTTTGATGATTTTCTTAAATTCGTAAGTCAAGGAATTTATCTGTGCAACCGCCTCTTCTACATTCTGGTCATTCCAAAATGCTGACGCGGTTGTATCGATCGTCTCAAGGGTCTTCAGGGCCCTCGTCAATAGTTCTAAAGGCGCGCTTTTCGCATTGAAATCGTCCAGTCTTCGCTGAGAACGGCCGAAATTCTCTTGTAATTTAGGTCTGACCTTGGATTCCCAATCTTTGTCGCGCTGCTTCAGCAGCTCGTCAAGATTCCCGTCAGGATTCTCAGTTCTATATTGATCTACAGTCTTCTCGTCTCCGGTAATCGGATCAACGTTGGCAAAGTGAAAGTCACGGAACTCCTTCCACACATCCTCAGTACAGAAAAAGCTTTCTTTCTTGCTGGGCCGCCCCGCCATCCGATATAGCTTTCCATCGCCAGAGAACCGCGCCCTAATGAGATCGAAGAAGACTGCTTGAAGGTCCGAGACATCCGCTGGCTTGTATGCCCAAGTGGCCAGCGCTGTCTCCTTTTTATAACGCTCTAAATACTGGTCAAGGTCAACGAAAAGCCCTTCTGTATCATCTAGGCGAGTATAAATGCCGTCATAATTCAGGAGCTTGAGGTATGAATCCATCAGCTGCATCGTCCTCTTCCACTTCTTGATGATGTCTTCATCTTCCGACATCATCTTGGCGATTTCGCCAAGATCAAAGGTCTGTTCCTCCAAATCCTTGACTCTCAAATACTTCTCAATGGCGTTGTAGCCGAGTTTCTCATCCTCCCCCATTTGATAGGCGGTTTCGAGCCGCATGATTTCTTTAGGGTTACCGTCCAAAGTGTCTTCCAGGATCACCGCTAAAAATATTCCTGGTGTCTCTTTTCTCTGGACAGCAATCTTGCTCAAAAGCAGAGCGCGACGATTTCCATCGATGATCACGCCGTCGCGAGTTACGATCCCGTAGCGGAGCTGTTTCCGGTCCTCCAGGTCTTGCTGTGTATGCTTGTTTCTTCCCGGGTTGGAATCCCAAAGAAATCGCTCAATAATCGTCTTATCTTCGGTCTGCGAAGCATCAAGATCGCGGTGCTGGCGCTCCCATGACTTCACCATGCTTGCGATTCGACCGTTATATTTGTTGTAGATAAGTACATCGAGCGGTATTTCATGGACAGGCAGTTTTCGTCTGACGCTGTTGTACACAACCTCCATCGCTGAATAAGGCTCTTTCTTTCTGATCTCGTCCAGCCGCTGTGTACGGAGCGCTTCATTCATGAGAATGATCCCTTCTTTGTTCTGGCGATCGATACGATGTGGCCAACCGCAAATAGTGCGTAGAGTTGGCTAACCGGAACCGATTTTCGCAGGAAAAGGCCCAGAGAAGAACTTAAACACGCATCAGAATCTGAAAACTTAAGAATGATTTTCTTTGCTTCTTCTAAAAGGCGATGTGGGCCTAACATTTGCCCTTTCTGGCCAACATTGCTCTCGTATAGGTCTTGGAGTAATCGCGCCGGCGGAATCTTGGCGGAGAATCCATTCGTAATATGATCCACGAATGCCCCTCCCTGAACTGTAGCTTCCTCCACCGCTCGCCTAATCTTACGAAGCCGCCTAAGATCAACTGTCTGGATTTTGTATCCGTCCCCGATCCCGTATGTTACGAAACAACGCCAATTGCCGTCTGCTTCTTTGCGCTTGGCGACATCGTAATTTGCGAGCGCTACTGTCATGCTGGCAGCTTTGAGAGGATGGCTTCTGAAGCGGGCTAGAGCTTGTCGTTTAGGCGGCTGATCATAACGCTTGGGAGAGAACGTATTCAGGTTAGGGATTCTGCTGAGTGGTTTCGGAAGAATCGATCGATGAATCCTCAGCGGTGTTAGACCCAGCGTTTTGAGAAGCTGGACTCCGAGAGCACGCGACACTTCTGGACAGACCGCGTTACCAACCAGTCTCCATTTTGCGCCTTCGCTACCGATAAACTGGTAGGTGACGGGGAAGCTCATCAAGGAAGCCGCTTCGCGTATTGTTGGACCGCGGTACTTTCCGTCTCCAATTCGTTTCCACTCTGATTCATACAGCAGCGCCTCCCTCGAACGGGGAAACGGCGTTGCCATGATAGTTCTGCTTGGCTTGTCCTCATTCTCTGGGAATGCCATTTTCCCCATATAAGGATGACTTGTCTTGAGCAGCCAGCTATCACGCCAATGAATCTGATAAGCGCCATTTTCATAGAAATGATCGGTCAGTTGCCTCAGCGGTATTTTGATTGACCCGTCGATAGGATCCCGTATCTGACGAGACGAGACCTTGCATGTCGGAGCAGGCAGCACAGACCGCACGGCGCGTGCTGGTACAAACTGCTTGATCGTGCGCATTTTGACATCCGCAATAACGGTAAACCCTCGGCTACGTGCTCTTCGACGATTGATTTCACTGACAAAAAGACGCTTCCTGGTTTGGGCAACGCCAAAATCCGCTGCATTGAGAACAGCTTCATTCCTTTTTATGGTAATGGCGGTCGCCGTCGCGTGAATGCCATGCTTGGTCGCCCAGCGTGAGAGGCCAAGGTCTTTGAATGTGTAGCGATCGGGCAGGCATTTGCTTGCGTTCGCAACGTTTTCCATGTACCAAGCGATCAAGCGGCTGCCGCGTTTGTGCTTCTTGATGGCTACGATAGAAAAGAAAATCTTAATTAGACGAATACCTTCTGTCTTGTCTGCATTCCCCAACTTATTGGAATAGGAGAAGCTCACGCATGGAGGACTGCCCACTATGATGTCGGTATCAGGAAGTTGCTCGATTAGCTCCTCATTCCCTTCAAGTGTACGAATATCTATCGGGTTACCATTTAGGCGGAAATTGCAGTTAAATGTATCGACGGCGGGGCGCCAATGATCGACCCCTCCCACAATTTTGCAGCCTACAGACCTGAAGCCCTCAGAGAAGCCACCAGCGCCACAGTAAAGATCCAGTACGGTGAGACGATGACCGCGAGGCGCTTTAGCTCTTGTCTTCACTTCGGGCGATTGCGTCTTGACTCTTCGGGGCATCATTCTCATCTTTTTGAGTTAATCTTGTTGATGCACTACTGCCTCTGGCTCCAGCTCGAACTGCTCAATGCAGTTTGGGATTGAAACGATTCGACGCCTGAGTATTTTCGCATAAGATCATCGTTTTCTAAGACATAAAAGCGCCGACGATACCTGCCCAGTACAGCCCTTCTAAATTGTGGCTTCGCGACACCTTCCACTGCGCTGCGCTTAGGTGGTCGCCGTTCGGCCACGGCTCGGACGGTCACGGGGTCTAAGCCCGCTTTCGCGCCAAAACATAACCCAAAAACATTTTGGCACTCACCGCGCCGACTCCCGCGCCCTGCCACCCTTCGCTCCGCTGCGTTTTGCCCCGTGTCCGCCGGTATCTGTTTTTGTCTCGCTGCCGCTCAAGTGAAAGACAAAAACAGCCTACCCGGCGGAACAGGGGATTAAAAATGTTATTGAAGGATGCAAGCAAAAGCAGAAACACGCAGGAACTCGTTAAGGCCAGCATTGATGCTCTGGTTAAGGCTCTCGAAGCCGGACACAGTGATGCTCTCTCTGCCTATCTCACCGCAATGTCGCAATTTCACAACTACAGTTTTCAGAACATTCTCTTAATTGCCAGCCAGCGTCCGACAGCAACGAGGGTTGCGGGTATTCGGTCATGGAACGAGTTGGGGCGGAGAGTGAAACGCGGGGAAAAAGGAATCATGATCTTTGCCCCGATGATTGGCTACAAGCGCAATGCTGGAGGGATCAGTCAAGCGCAGACCGACGCAAAGACCGACAAGCCCGAGGCGCGGTTAGTAGGGTTTCGGGCCGTGTATGTCTTCGATGTTGGCCAAACCGAAGGCGCAGAACTGCCGGAGCTTGGCAGCACATTCAAGGGCGACGTAGGCGACAAGCTGGATAAGTTGGCCGAGTTTACGACTGGCCAAGGAATCAAACTGGAATACTCCGACAAGATCGCACCCGCAAGGGGAATGTCCTATGGTGGTTTGATTCGCATTCTGCCAGACATGGAGCCTTCCGAAACGCTGGCAACGTTTGTACATGAATTGGCGCATGAGATGTTACACAGGGCCGAGCGCCGCATACTCACGACCAAGGTTGTACGGGAAACCGAAGCCGAGGCTGTGGCTTTTGTGGTCTGCCGTGCTCTGGGACTCGAAACCGGAACCGGCTCTGCTGATTACATCCAGCTCTATCACGGGGATGCCAACCTGCTGAAAGAGAGCTTGGAAGTCGTGCAGCGCACATCCACCGTCATTCTTGGGGCGATCAGCCCCAAGGATGCGGTAGGCACCTCAGCGACTACGGAGGTGCAGTAATGAAAACCATTGCCAGAATTCTCGAACTGGCTGCCCCTTTGCAAGCCGGGTTTCATATCCGCATTGAAAACGAACCGTGGATGACTCTAGTCATTGAGGACACACAGGAGCAAGGGCCCAACGGTTTGCCGGCAATCTCGGTTGCTCACTATGGAGAGCAGAACGGCGACCTGATGCGCGATCCTGAAATGATCTTTGAAGCGGAGGAATCTGGCGACAAGATGAGTCTGATTCCGTTCTATTGGCGGAACGACTACGCGGGAATCGAGCAGTATTCGGCTTTCGTGGAGGAAGGGCGAACACTCTTAAATGCGAAATTGAAGCGAGAGCACATTGCTTTCGCTGGCATATGGGACACCAACCTGACAGCCCAAGGATTCTTAGAGGCTTTCGTCAAGCAGCAGAAAGGCGACACTTAAATACATCAACAGCGAGATTCTCAACATGCCCGGCACGGTCCGGGCATTTTCGTTTGCCTCAAAATTTTTTCGAGGGGCGCTCTGGCCGCGCCCCTCGTGCTCCCCAGGCCCCCGATCATACCTTCGTTGCAACTTATGGACACAACGGGATTTACGAGATTTTCGTGATAGCATTTTGCCGTGATTCTGACAGGCAACGCTATCGCCCAAGAGCACAGACGTGGTGCTATCACAATCGAACCGTTCGATCCGGTACATCTCAACCCTAATAGCTACAATTTCCACCTTCATCACAGGATTCTCATTCGAGCAAGCCACAAAGATAAGTGGAGAATCTGCTCGATTGACAAGTCTGGGATGGTTCTTTTTCCCGGCAAGCTATACCTCGCAGCAACCGCCGAGGTCATAGGCAGCGATGAGAACGTTGTAACGCTTCTCGGAAAGTCCTCAATAGGGCGTCTTGGCATCTTCCTAAATATCACGGCCGACCTCGGCCATCTGGGATGCCGCTCCCGCTGGACACTCGAAATAACCGTTGTTAAGCCAGTTCGCGTGTACGCCGCAATGTGCATCGGACAAGTCGCGTTTTGGCGCACTACGAACCTACAGTTGAATAAATACTCTGGCCGTTATCACCGGCATTTAGAACCAGCGCCTAACCGCGATCTTGCTCTATTGATTGGAAAATTGTGATCTTGACTGGACCTCAAATCTGCAAAGCTCACAGAGCGGGCGACATCATCATTGAGCCCTTTCACGTCCAGCAAGTTGGACCGAACGCGTACGATTTTCGTCTTGGCGACCGCTGTCGTATCTACACTGCCCCCGTTTTGGATGCCGCTCGCCCAAATGCAACCAAGCTCGTGAAAGTGCCGCGAAGCGGGTTAGTGTTGAGGCCCGACAACATATACCTAGTTAATACCGAAGAAAAAATGGGTAGCACACGCTATGTCCCGATAATTCGCGGACGCTCTTCCATTGGTCGCCTCGGGTTGTTCATTGATATCACGGCGGACCTCATTGATCTTGGGTCCATTAACCAATGGACATTGCAGCTTCACTGCGTGCAGCCCGTACGCATTTACCCCGGTATGTTAATTGGACAGGTAACGTTCTGGAAAACGTTCGGTCGAAGGACACTTTACAATGGCAAATACCAAAACATCGAAAGTCCCGTCGCGTCGCTCTCGTATCAAGACCAATTCCTCAACCAGCGGCCCCCCACGTCAAGGCGGCGGTAAGTTCGAGGACCTTGGCTACTTCTACGACACAATTCACGGGCGCGTGGCCTTCGGTGAATTGCCGATGAAATTCCAGCCAGCTCTTAGAGCAGCGCTGGGCTCTCCGGCGCTAGACCGCCTCACAAGAATCAGTCAGCTAGGCCACACATCTTTAACGTATTTCTCTGCGACGCAAACTCGCTTCTCTCATGCCGTGGGCACCCTGCTCATGATGAATAGGCTTTTCAATCATCTTTGGCCGAGTGGACAACTCCCGTCCTCGTTAACAAGTGAAGTGGGTCGAGTATTCGCTGATGTTTACAATCTCTGCGAGGACAAAGCTATCTCAATCCGGTGTCATCTGTTGCTCGCGGCCCTCTACCAGGACTGTGGGGAGTTGCCCTTTCAAAAGGTCACTAGCCTTTACTTCAGGCCCGATCCCAATGAATTGGACTCTCTCCAGGGAAAAATCGGAGGCGCCAAGCCCGAGGAGTGGAAGACAAAGGACGTGTTTACTCTCAGGGCATTGTGTGAAGACCTCAAAAAAGCTGATCTGAGGAACTACGATCTGAAGTTTCTCGCTTTCTTGATTACGGGTGAAGGATGCCCACGAACATCACCTTTGCAAATGTTTCGTCAGATGACCGATGGTCCGATTGATGCTGATCGCTTGGATTATGTGTTTCGGGATGCCCTCTTAACAATAGGTAGCATAAGCCGCGCTGAAACTGTTCTTCACAGCATCGTTCGGTACGAAGCTGATCATGTCGTCGTGGACGATCCTCGGCCAGCGGCAGACTTTCTTTCCACGAGGGCACGCTTATGGACATTCGTATATACGTCTCCCGACGTGCGATTCCGTCAAGCCCTTCTCAAATCTTTCCTTCAAGCTGGCTTCTCTACAGAAGAAGGACGGAAGATATTTCACGATGCAGGTTTTGTGCCAGAGATAACATTGAAAGAATTCCTCGACCTTGACGACCACAGCATGTTGCAACGAATTCGTGCAGTGAAGGACAACCGAGACTTCAGCCACCTCCTGGAAACAGGACGCAACGCCTGTGAAGGCCTTCTGAAGACGGTCACTGAATATGAATGCCGAATTTTGCCTAAACCCGCAGACTCGACCGGAACACCCCGAACGAATCTCAGTAGTCTGCCCAAAGACCTCTTTTTCGACTTGCTCCTTGATCACGATGAGGAACATAAGCTTTATGTTCCGAAATCCGTTCGAGTCGAGCAGTCCCTCACAAGCGATCTCCCGTCCTCGAAAGAGCTGATGTGCCTGGAAGACTGCTGCGGCGCTCTTGGCCCGATCTTCCTTAAAGAAAACAGAGCACCTCTCGTTCGAGACTCATTTTTCCTGTTCCGCCCCAAAAAACGAGGCAACGAATGGAAAGCTGTTGATAAAGAGGGGCGTGAGGGCAGTCTTTACGAAGCGATAAACCGAGAGGACATTCGCCGCGAAATCGATGTCCTCAGTGATACCTGGGAAAAGTCTGATTTCAAAGGCAAAAAGATCGCCATTTCATGCGCGTTCGAAGATCGGCCAACCATTGTGCGCGTCATCCGTGCGATGCAACAGCGAAAACAACGTTATCGTGTTTTATTGGATTCCTTGCTAGGGCTGGGCAATACTGCATTGGACAATAGCCGGAATCTGATCCGAGAAGCCGAGGCGATTCTGGTGATTGCTTCACGAGCATGGTTATCAAGTGCTACCAAGAAACCCAGCGGCAATATTGCTGCCGAAGTTCAAGAGATTTATGCGAAAAACACCCAAAGGCGCGTTCCAGTTGCGGTCCTTCCAGTTGACCCATATGAAAGCCTCAAGGACGTTCAGGACTGGAGTTGGTCCAAGCTGAACCCCAATTGGGTGTCTGGGCCACCAATCCTTTATGGGCTGCGTCACGCTGGTGAAACAAGACTGAGGGAATTGGTCGAAGGAGCACTTCAGGATCTGAATCGAGAAATCTGATGATCGACCGCAAGCTGACAATTTCCGACGTAGGTGAAAAGAAGCTTATTCGTGAGTTCATCAAGCCTTTCTTTAATGCGGAAGACGACCCGTGTGGGGTTGGTGATGATTGCGCGATGATCGAACTTGGTGACCAGATTGTACTGTTCTCAACGGATCGCGTACCAGCGGACCTGACTGCGTTTCGGCTCGGAATTCTAGACCACCACGGCCTTGGCGGCTATTTGGCTCAGCTCAACCTAAGCGATATTGCCGCTTGCGGAGGACGCCCAATTGGGGTGTTGCTAAATCTTGGCCTGCCACCTAACACCGCTTATGAACATGTGGAATCGATCTGTAAAGGGTTTCGTCTCCAAGCAGAGAAGACGGGATGCAGAGTGCTTGGCGGTGACATCACCGATTCAATGGAACTTAGTATTAGCGCGACATCGGTGGGATTGGCTAAACGAAGCCAAGTGTTGAGACGGAGAGGTGCACGGCCAGGCGACAGCATCTTCATAAGCCGGCCAGCAGGCATGACTCCAGCAGCCTTCGAATACCTGCTTGGTAATCCTGCGCAGGAATTGCCAGAGGAAGATGTGGCTCGCTTGCGGGAACAATTTACTGCTATGTACCCCATGGTTGAACTGGGACAAAAGCTCGCTGACTCAGGGGTGTGCACATCTTGCATGGACAACACTGATGGAATCGGGCAATCACTGAGTGAGCTAGGAGAGGCAAGCTGCGTATCGTTCGTTGTAGACGAGGCACGGATAAATATTCCCAAGTTGGTTATCCGCGTTGCGTCTCTTAGAAATAAGGAACCGTTGGAGTTTCTCTTCAATGGCGGAGCAGACTTTTCGTTAATTGGAACGCTTAGAGGGCAGTGGAATCCGAACGACGCAAAGGTCCGCTTTGGCGAATCGCTTGAGATCATAGGACACGTTCAAGACGGCAGCGGCCTCAGGCTCCTGAAGTCAGGCGTGCTGCATGATTTGGTCTTTAAGGGATGGAACTATTTTGTGTGAGGTGCTGCAAATGATAAACCTGCGCTCTCGCCTCACAAAAGCGAGAACATGAATTTGGGTCCAATCCGCGATTCGCATTCTCGCCGCACGAAAGCGGCAACATAAATCAGGGTCCGATAGGGTCCGATAAGGTTCCAAAAGCTTACTTACGGCTCCAAAATGGGCTGTCGGTGCCGTCTAGTTTCAATCAGTTACGAGTTGTAGCGCCCCTTTCACGGCGGTAACACGGGTTCAAATCCCGTCGGGGACGCCAACAAAACAAAGCCATTTACGCAAACCATCAAAACTGAATGACCCCATCGCGGACGCAGAATGAGTACAAACCCGCCGCCGTCACTCCTTAGCCTCCAGCGGCCCTTTGGCGTAGAATATGCCCACATGCGTTGGATGATGGTATGCCTTGGCAGCATGGCCACCGGCGGTCTGGCGATCTTACTGTGCCTGAGCTGTGCGTTCCTTTGGCTTCTGATGCGCGGCCAATTCATTGGACTCGGACCGAATGCATGGAACCCAATCTCGGCCTTCGGTGGACATTGGGAGCTGGGAGTATTCGGCGTTACACTCCTCGTGTTTGGGCTTGGCTGCGGTGTCGGGTTCTGGTTTTTCGGCAAGCGCTTGAATCCAGCGAAGCGATAGACGTAAGTTACCCTCCGATTAGGACCGCCCTAGCCCTAGCAATTTGGTTCAAAATTCTTCCGTCGGGGACGCCAACAAAACAAAGCCATTTACGCAAACCATCAAAACTGAATGACCCCATCGCGGACGCAAATGAGTACAAGTTTGCCAGATTTCCCGCGTCCTTTATTAAGCTATTAAGCGCTTCCGTTTTCACCCCCCAGAAGAACGCATAGCGCGAGTTTTGCTGTTGGTTGCCCCTGGAACCATTCTGGCGCTGGTAATAGCTGCGCTTACGGGCTGTGGCTCTGCGCTCACTCCCACGGCTCAGGCATCGGGTTGGTCGGACATGACTGTACCGTCTCCCGCTCCGAATGACCCACCTTCAGACAGAAGCTTTTCATTTGAAGGAACTGACGTGTCACACTATTCTCCCAAGAGTCATCCAGAAACTCATAATTCCGGCAGATCAACGCCGCCCTAGGCCACTGCAAATGCAGGGTTTGAGTTTGGACCTTCGGTTGCTATGCGTCTCAGCAGCAGTAAGAGCCCACCGCGGGGATCGGCAGCCATGAGCAAGCTAAGCGTCGAGCCTTGGAGCAGTTGCGGACACATCTTCGGCATGAAGGAAACGAAAATGAGCATGATGCGATTTGCAAAGATCGAAAAGATTGCAGCCAGAGTTGCAATGGGAGCGATTGCGCTCGTGAGTTTGCTGAGCATGACTGCGAGCACGCAGGCACAGGATGCAGAAAGGCCCTATCCCAAGATGCTGCCACTTTCGCAGTATTTAATGGACCGGAATGCGGCAATCGCGCTGGCGCGAAGCGCCGCTCCAGAGGGCATTTCAAAGGATGCGTCTGTTTTGGTGCTGACGCCCAATGGCTGGGAAACAGCGGTCAAAGGTACGAACGGTTTTGTGTGCATGGCGGGGCCGTCATGGACGGCCAGCATTGATTTTTATGACGTCTGGAGTCCGAAGCAGAGAGGGGCGATTTGCCTCAATCCAGCGGCTGTGCGGTCGATCCTGCCGATTTTTCGCAAGCTGACACAAATGACGCTGGCTGGAGTTACCTCTGTAAAAGAGCGCATCGCGGGTATTCAAGAGGCGTATGCGAACAAGGAGATTCCGCCGGTGGAGCCGGGGGCAATGAGCTATATGATGTCCAAGGATGCATACCTTACCCATTTGGGCCATACGCACAATTTATGCCACGTGATGTTTTTCTTGCCGATGAAAGATCCTGCTGAATTGGACGCCAATGATCAGAACTCACCGATTTCTTCCACGTCTATGTGGTTCCCGGACCCTGACAAACCGGATAGTCCACTGAACAAAGAGCTGCCGCCGCTGCGGACCGTCCCAATCGAAGTGCCGTATTGGTCCGATGGCACTCTTGCG